>Ga0164241_10000216_pt1 | contig 137229 bp, 116 predicted proteins | sample OricomyardsoilBY_FD_108780 | JGI IMG/M metagenome (GOLD analysis project Ga0164241, IMG submission 108780) | Backyard soil microbial communities from Emeryville, California, USA - Original compost - Back yard soil (BY) | ecosystem: Environmental > Terrestrial > Soil > Unclassified | place... | reverse complement strand
GGGACTTCTGTATTCTTTTTTTTTTCGTTACCGTTATTTCGCCCCGCTGGGGCTCTATGTTTCATATTATTTGACGTGTTCTAAAGTGCCGTCGGAAAATATTGATAAATAAATGGAAAGACCGACTAGTCCCCTAGGGACTAATCAGGCATTCGCCAAAGAAAAGAACAAGGTGTCCTGTACGAGCGCCAGGCTAGGTTGATATAGAGTTGACTGCTATTTCGTCCCTACGGGACTTCCATATTCTTTTTTTTCGTTACCGTTATTTCGCCCCGCTGGGGCTCTATGTTTCATATTATTTGACGTGTTCTAAAGTGCCGTCGGAAAATATTGACAAATAAAATGGAAAGACCCACTAGTCCCCTAGGGGACGAAAATCAGGCATTCGCCAAAGAAAAGAATAGGTGTCTTTAACCGTTGATCGGTTCGCAGGTGTGGCAGAGCTACTGTATTTCGTCCCTACGGGACTTTCCTTTTTCTTTTTTTTTGTTACCGATATTTCGCCCCGCTGGGGCTAAGCCTTTTTATGTTTGATTGTTCTACCCTAAGTCCCGTAGGGACGAAAATAGTGGTAAATAAAAATAGATGTACTGATTAGTCCCGTAGGGACGAAATATATATGACGAGCCTTCAGGTGTAAGACCTCAATATGTTACATCCGGATCCTCCAGGAAGAAGGGTAATTGTTGTTTAGTCGATTGCCAAGGAGATTGACCCAGCCCAGGGGAACATCCTGGTAGGAGACGAGTGTGAATCCACGTTCGCCTTCACCAATGATCAGGTTCTCTTTCCGTAAGTAGGCGAGTGCCTGGGGAAGATCCAACGCGATTTCTTTAAACGCTTTTCTATTCAAATCGATGGAGAGCGCGAGTGAATGTTCTGGTACGAGCTTTTCGTGTTTTAATGCAGCCACGGCAGTGCCTTTCGTCACCACCTTTAAATAGTGCGCGATGAATTCAATTTCCTGGTACTGCCTTTCGGGGATCATGATCAGCAGATCATCCTGAACCAAAAAAGAATAATCGTTGATGTTGCCAAACCAATCCTGAATTTTTTCAGTTGTCTTTTTACCTGCTCGTTGAAAATTTTGTTTTGTGCTGATGCTGACCGGGTTCTCTTCTTCTTTTTTTCGAAAGACTGAAATGAAGAAGCCTTCACCTTTCACGCGATGCGGATAGCAGCGGTAGCCGATCACATTTTCTTTTCTGATCGTTTCGATTCCCCATGCCGGATCAATCGTAAGGTCAACAAATTCTACGGGATGTTCTTTACTCCAGCGCAGGAGGTTGTTTTCATTTTCTTCTTCGTTGAATGTGCACGTGCAATAAATAAGAACTCCGTTTTCTTTCAACGCCGGCCACACATCGGCCAGTATGCGCTGCTGGCGTTGCGAACAGAGGTTTGTATTTTCCGGAGACCACTCGTTCATCGCTTCCTGATCTTTTCTAAATAATCCTTCACCGGAGCAGGGTGCATCCACCACCATCACATCAAAGAAGCCTTTTAGTCTTTTAAAATTATCCGGATCATTGTTGGTCACGACTACATTCGCGTGCCCCCACTTTTGAATGTTCTCAGAAAGTATAGAAGCGCGTGAGCGAATCACCTCATTGGCAACCAGCAAGGATTTTTTATTCAGCAAGCTCAACAGGTGTGTTGACTTTCCTCCGGGCGCGGCACACAAATCAAGCACGCGCAAGGATTGCGTGAGATCAACAGATTGTTTCAGTGCCTGTTCCAAAAACATCGAACTTGCCTCCTGCACATAATACGCTCCACCATGAAAAGTCGGATCAAGCGTAAACGAGGGTCTTTCCTTTAAATAATATCCGGCGGATGTCCAGGGAATAGCTTCACCCAATGAGCGATCAGCATGCTTGTGCGGGTTTAGCCGGATGCTGATGGGAGATGGTTGATCATGGGCATGCTGAAAACTGTTCCATGCTTCACCAAGTTGGGTTTGCATTCGGGTTTCAAAGGAAGGAGGGAATTGCATGGAGCAAAGTTAATCCTTAATCGCTACTGGTTGTCATCCTGAGCTTGTCGAAGGGTGACTTACTGGACGCGTGGTGTCGCGCTTCGACAAGCTCAGCGTGACACAAATAGCTAAATTCGATAAATCCCCCAATCATTAAATCAACAAATCACCAATAATCTTACATCGGGATGGGGGACAGGAAAAATAACGGTACTTTGGTAAAGGATTGGAATTACCTGTTGCAAGCTATGGGACATTCCGTTTGGATATTTTGATTTCCAACTTGGTGATTCATGAATACGCTCATATCATCTTTATACCTTGTCAGGTGTTATCACCTGACAAGAAGGACCAACCTTTGACAAAGCATGCAAAGTGATAAAGTTATTTTCAGACCGATTCGAATTGATGATCAGCCCGCCATCTCCGAAATGATGAAGGCACTATACCGATCTTTACAAGCTCCTGATGATTACATGACAGACAAAAAGATTGCCGCGACTTTTGAACAGCTTCACCTTCAACCTGAATACCTGAAACTCGATGTGTTCGAGATAAATGGAAAGATTGCCGGTTATGCGTTATTGTTCAAGTTCTGGTACAATGAATTTGGCGGCATGGTGTGGAACATCGATGAGCTCTTTGTACAACCAGAATTTCAACGGCAGGGCATTTCATCCCTCTACCTGTCTTCGCTCAGTAAAAGAACCGCTGATCGTGTCGCCTTATCCATTGAAGTATTGAGGCGCCTACGATCTTTACAAACGCACTGGCTTCCAGGAAAAGGAAACTGTAACACTTTACAAACTCTTAGAATAAGGCCTGCATTTTACGGCCTGTCAAGGCCACGAGCATGAGCAAAGTCGCGACTAGGATTATTATCTATCACTAATGCATACTTTTTAACCATTTTTCAAGCCTTTTTGGGTAGTCATGGCCATTATGCCAAATGTTAAGAAATCTGATGACGCCGGTCATTGAATAGGAAGCTCCGTCAGCGGAATTTTAAGTATAACATTAAAATTATGACGCCAATTTCACTAAAGGCCAATGATTATTCCAATCCGAATTACATCGGCAGCATTTTTCGGAAAAAAAGATTTAAATTTTTTGAAGAGAAGATCGCGAACTTAAAGAAACCTGTTTCCATTCTTGATATCGGTGGCACCGTACGATTTTGGGTGGATGAAAATTATCATGAGAAGGATGTGGAGATAACTATTGTCAACCTCAGGACCGAAGTATCCCCTTATTCCAACATTAAGGTGATTATCGGTGATGCTTGTGATCTCTCGGCTTTGGCTGACAAATCCTTCGATGTGGTCTTTTCAAATTCTCTTATAGAGCATCTGTATACGAAAGAGAACCAATTTCGTATGGCCCGTGAAGCGATGCGGGTTGGTAAATATTTCTTCATACAAACTCCCAATCGGTATTTTCCAATTGAACCTCATTTCAAATTTCCTCTCTTCCAGTTTTTACCTGAAGCTGCCCAGGTGTTCCTCCAGACGAAAACCCACCTGATCAATGGACAGCGTTACAACAGGGACTATGCGGAGAATATCGTGAAAGAAATCAAACTGCTGACCGGAAAGGAAATGAAGGAGTTTTTCCCCATGGGCAGCCTGTATGTGGAACGATTTCTTGGTTTGCCAAAGTCGTTTGTGGCTTATAATCTTCCCTAGCGGATAGTTAATAGGTAGAGAAAAGTTAATAGTGGCGATGCCCTGATAGCGATCGACTAGTAAGGATCAACCGTGCCATCAACTATTAACTAATAACCATTAACTTGTAACATGAGCAGCAAAGCAGACACAGTCAGAAGAAAAGACAGGCAGGAAACAGACGAGAGTTTTTTGCATTTGCTTTTAGAAAATTCAGCCTCCTGCACCGTTGCGGCCAACACGGATGATCATCCATTCATTCACGCAACATTTTTCGTTTACGATAAGGAGCGTGATGAGATCAATTTTCATTTTTCAAAATATGGTTTCGGCGGGCAGGTGATCCGGAATGATACGAAGGTTTCAATATCCATCTATCAGACGGGTAAACTTTATACCGCGCCCAAGGCTGTGGACTTTGGTAGTGAGTATCAAAGCGTGGTGATCTACGGAAAAATAAGAATCGTAGAAGATGATGCAGAGCGGATGTCGGCTATGAAAATGTTCTTCAATAAGTTTTTCAGTCTCATTCCAAAATCAGTGTACAACGATGTTATGCCAACAGAAATAAATCCGGTGCATGTTGTAAAAGTGAAAATTGAGAAGTGGTTTGGAAAACAACACCGCGTGCCTGAAACCGCGTTGAGTTCATTTTATCCGAAGGTGAAGTCGACTCTTTGAAAACAGCAGTTGTCGTAGTCAGCCCTTGCCGCAAGTTTAGCGAAGCGTAACTTGTGGTAACAATTTCGGTAAGTTTTCAACTTACCGTTGACTTTTGGATCTCGGATCGAATGTAATTGATGTCAGTTGAAAACTGACGAATAATCAACCACAAGCTGAAAGCTTGCGGTAGTTTAGGGACGTTGTAAAAGCCCAATTAACTGATAACTTTTAACTGAAATAGGCAATGACAAAAAGTAAATTAATGGAAATGCACAACGTTGGCATCGTTGTAGAAAACCTTGACAATGCAGTATCATTTTTTAAAGAAATTGGATTAACACTCGAAGGCAGATATGAAATAGAAGGAGCGTGGGCTGGTCGCGTAACGGGACTAGGTTCACAATCTGTCGAAGTTGCTATGATGGCTACACCGGATGGGCATAGTCGTCTTGAGATTTCGAGATTTATCATACCCGCAACGATCTCGGACCATCGCACAGCTCCTGTTAATTCTCTTGGGTATCTGAGAATTATGTTCAGAGTTGATAATCTTGATGAGTTGGTAACCCGACTGGTGAAAAATGGTTCTCAACTCGTTGGAGAAATAGTTCAGTATGAAAATGTATACCGACTTTGCTACATACGTGGAACAGAAGGACTTCTTATTGGACTTGCCGAAGAACTTGTTGGTAAATAAGTTCAGTCATGAAGACACTTGGATTAACGGGCATGTTGGATAAGAGAGCATGAAAGTAGTGATTTCAGAAAAAGAACTAAAATGAAAAAGGAGTTGATGCTGTATCAACTCCTTTTTTATGATCTTATTAAAGTATTAATCTTTATACAAAACTGCTCGTGCTGCCTTCACCGTACGCGCCACACTTGGGAGAATGGCATCAATTAACGTAGGTGCATAAGGCAATGGAAGATCCAGGCTATTTACGCGATGAATCGGAGCATCGAGATAATCGAAGGCGTGTTTTTGAACATGATATGTAATTTCTGAAGAGATAGCAGCCAGTGGCCAGGCTTCCTCCACAATCACTAACCGGTTTGTTTTCTTTACAGACTCCACTACGGTGGCGTAGTCAATAGGGCGAACGGAACGCAAGTCAATGACTTCGGCAGAAATGCCATCTTTCTCCAACTCCGCTGCTGCCGCCAATACCACCTTCAGGATCTTACCAAAGGTGACAATGGTTACATCCGTGCCGGCACGTTTGATATCGGCTACACCAATCGGTATCAAATATTCTTCTGTGGGCACTTCACCCTTGTCACCGTACATGGACTCAGATTCCATAAAGATGACCGGGTCATTATCGCGGATTGCTGCTTTCAATAATCCTTTGGCATCATACGGATTTGAAGGAACAACAACCTTCAGTCCGGGAGTATTGGCAAACCAGTTTTCAAAATTCTGAGAGTGTTGAGAACTTAACATACCTGCGCTCCCCGTGGGGCCACGGAATACGATTGGAATATTAAACTGTCCACCTGACATCGACATCATTTTCGCTGCACTGTTGATAATCTGATCAATGGCTACCAACGAAAAATTAAAGGTCATAAATTCAATAATGGGCCGAATGCCGTTCATGGCAGCTCCGACGCCAATTCCCGCAAAACCGAGTTCAGCAATAGGAGTGTCGATCACGCGATCCGGGCCAAATTCATCCAGCATTCCCTGGCTCACCTTGTAAGCACCATTATATTCGGCAACTTCCTCGCCCATCAGGAATACAAGAGGATCTCTGCGCATTTCCTCATTCATGGCTTCGCGGAGGGCCTCTCTGAACTGAATTTCTCTCATACTATCGTTTGTTTGGAAAAGTGCGTAAAAATACGATCGGGATTTACAGGATTAAAGGATTATCGGATTCTTTTTAATCAGGATTAAAGGGATTATTGGATTTTTTAATCTGGATTTACAGGATTAAGAGATTATTGGATTTTTTGGGTCAGGATTCCCGGTGGATTGGGAACAAAGAATCACGGAGATTAGATGATCCGGGGGATAGGCAATCCGGTTAATACAGTGATACCTAATCCGATCAACCCTGATCAAATAAAAAACCCCCCGATTACTCGGAGGGCTTCTTGTTCTTTAAAACTGATGTTTTTACTTCAATGCGTTACGGAATGCATCGGTTGTACTGAATTTGCTGAATTCAAGATCAGTAAGTGCTTTTTCTTTCAAGCTAGGGTTGATTTTCACTGCGCTTGTAAGATTGCTTACAACAGCGTCAGCATTTCCGGCACGCGCAGCAGATACTGCAGCTCCATAAAAAGCAACTGCATAATTACTGTTCTTGCGGGTAGCTTCAGTGAAAGAAGCAGATGCGTTTGCGTAATCCTTGTTCAATAATTGAGCTAATCCTTTATTGAAAAGATTCACATCCGTATCAACAGCTGATGATGTTGAACGAACAGCACTTGTATAATCTGCTTTGTAAATTTCGGTAGCTCCCTTCACGCCGTTTACACCGCGTGTTACATCATTGCTTCCACCGTTGGTAGCTTTAGCTGCATAGCTGTAAGCCTTGTAAGGGTTGCCCTTCATCAAATGAACAGAAGCAAGGTTAGCATTCACTTCTGGAGTTTCACGGATTTTAACAGCAATCTCAAGTTGAGCAAGTGCCTTGTCAGCAAGTTCTGCAACACGAGCAGGAGTTTCAATAGCCTGAGCGATGTAGGCTGCACCTAAGTTATTGTGCGCATTCCAGTTTGTTCCTTTTTTAGTAGCGGCGGTATAGATTGCTACTTTTTCATCCAATGACGGAGTAAGCGTAGCGGCATACATTAATTCTTCAAAAGAAAGTGTATCTGCTTTCACAGAATTTTGAGTGATTTGTTTTGCCAACACAGAAATTTCTGCATCAGTCTTTTTATCCTTGATCGTAAGAATTTCTGTCTTCGCCGTTCTTAAACCTGGGTAAACCTCCTTGAACACCTTTTTGTACGTAGGAAGTTTTTTCAATTGTTTTTCCTGGTCCTCGAAAGCACCACCACTGTTTACGATATTCAAATAGGCTGATTTTTCGTCAGCGCTGATTCCTTCATAAGCAGCAAGGGCAGCTTTGAAGTCAGTCCAGTCATCCACGATAGGTTTCAGGATGAAGGAAATACCATCGGCCATGCCCTGATAATCGTATTTCTTCATTTGATCTCTGTAGTATTTTTCAATCGCAGCGGCACGTTCAGGAGCAAGCTTGCTGTTGATACGTTCAGCACCTTCAGGAGAGTGAGTACCTGTGATGGTAACTGTTTTTGTAACGTTTTTTGATGCAATGAAAGCGTCAAGTTGCTTTCCTTTATCGCTGGTTATTTCAGCTTTTTTCAAAACCGATTTTCCCTGGTCAAAAATGAAATTAGGAATTACAACAGGAACAACTTCTTCCTGGTTGTTATATCCATGGCCTGCGTAAGCAGCATAATATGAATTCTGAACCAATTTGGAGGTTATAATAAGTCCGGTGGCAACATCCATGCGTGGAGTTACTTTAGACTTAGGACCTTTGGAAGCAGCTCCTTCAACCTGAAGCACGCCTGTCTTATAAGCTTCCTTGTACGGGAACATGAATTTCTTGTTCACTTTTGGTTGCTCGGTGCTGGAATTAGGGAAATCTTCTGCTTTGAAAGCAATTGGATCAAGGGCTAATTCGCTTTCGCCGTACTTGTAGAAAGAATTTACTGTATATACAGTGCCCTTCTTCAACATTTTAACAGGAAGGCTAGCAGCCATTTCATAGTTTACAGTATCCTTATGTACTTCCAGAGGATTAGGAGTTACGGTTAGATTCTGTTCTTTGGCCATCTTAACCATCTTGGGCAGAGTACAGCTTGAAAAGCTGAACGCTCCAACAAGCAGGGTTACGTAGACTAATTTTCTCATGGATTTTGTTTTAAGTTTGTTCTAACTGATTGTAAAGGTAATTCGATAGTGTTTTTTTTGCAATGATAGGCAAAAAATAGGAATTAGGCCATTTAAAGGGCGCCCGGAAGCGCTTATATTTGCCAGAGGATTTATTAGTCGTTAAAAAGTCGTTTACTTAGGTAAATGGAACTGTATAGAGGGGAAATATGGAATTGATCAAGCACATTCAGCATTTTTTTGAGAAATATGCCTTTGGGGTTTGTACCAACCTGGGAGAAAAACTAGGCATTGCTACATCCAGCATTCGATTGTTTTTTATCTACGTGTCGTTTCTGACCTTCGGATCGCCCGTTATCGTGTATCTGGTTCTTGCCTTTATTATGAATATGCGCAGGCACCTTCGGAGAAGAAGCACGATCTGGGATTATTAATCGATTATTAAGATATTGTTAAAAGTGAATCTGGTGGAAGAATTTTTTTCCGCGCAGGTAGAAATCAATCACAATCAATCGCGGGTAAATCCGCCTGGCCTTGTACTGAGGTAAAGTATTGGTAAGCCTCCGGCGTTTCTTAAGCTCCTTTCTGAATCCCAAGAGAAAATGGACATGAGCTTTCATGATGGCTCCTGAATCTGACGATGCACCATCGACAAGAAATTTAACAGCGGCGAGCCAGTCAAAGAACAGGCGCAGCGGAAGTTTATAGAGTAAGTCGGAGGTGCGGAGGTGCCTCACCAAAAGACTAAGTCCGTTTCTGAAGTTCAGGTAAGTTTTTCGTGGATTTGAAGCAGCCAATGTTCCGCCACCGACATGATAGATGGTGCTCAGGCCCTGGTAGTAAACCTGATACCCTGCCCGATTCAGTTTCCAGCACAAATCAATTTCTTCCATGTGGGCAAAGAAGTCTTCATCCAGGCCATTCATCTTTTTATATAACTCGCTCCGCACCATCACGCACGCTCCCGTTGCCCAGAAGACAGGAATTGTATCATCATATTGCCCGGTATCTTTTTCGATTGAATTAAAAATACGACCCCGACAAAATGGATACCCTAAAGCATCGATGAAGCCACCGGCTGCGCCCGCATATTCAAAACTTTCTTTGTTGTGATACGAAAGAATTTTTGGTTGAACGGCAGCGATGGAGGAGTCGTGATCAAGGAGTGCGATCATCGGTTCGAGCCAGCCGGGTGTAACTTCTGCATCCGAATTTAACAAGACATAGTAAACGGCGTCGAGGTGATTCAGTGCGTAATTGTATCCTCCGCAGAACCCAAGATTTTCTGAAATGCGAATTACCTCAACCTGAGGAAATTCTGCTGCGATCATTTCGATTGATCCGTCGGTGGAGTTATTATCGGCGACAACAATTTTTGCAGACGAGCTGTACTGAATTACCGATGGCAAAAATTTATTCAGCCATGCTTTGCCATTGAAATTCAGGATGACAACCGCAGTAGGGGTCATCCCATCAGGCTGCTTAAATCCATACCCGGTATATTGGGCAACAAGCCTTCCGTGCTTTTACGAAGTTCTTCTTTTGCACTAATCTCTGCTTCCGCAGAAGCCTTGTTTACTGCAGCGATCACAAGATCTTGCAGAATAATTTTATCCTCGGCTTTTAGCAGAACGGTATCAATGTCGAGAGAGACGAGTTGCTTCTTTCCATTGACGGTGGCTTTTATCATGCCTCCTCCTGATTCTGCTGTAGCTTTTACATGTACCAGATTATCCTGCGCTTCTTTCAGACGGGCTTGCACCTCTTTCATCTTGCCCATCATTTTCATCATGTCAAACATGCGGCTGAAAATTTAAATTGATGACAAAGGTAAGGATTTATCGAAGGTCTAATTGCTTTTTTGAAGCAGACCCACGGTGCCTGAATTGGTGAACGTTCTTCCTGCAAGATCCGTGATATTGACTTTCCAGACGTAAGCTCCGTCGGTGAGGGGCTTCCCATTCCTGATGCCATTCCACGGCTCATTTTTTTCAGAGGAATAAACCAGGACACCCCATCGATCAAAAACAAACAGTTCGATCTTGGCAATAAACTGCCCGGCCACAGTAAATGTATCATTAAGCCCATCGCCATTTGGAGTGAACGCCGTAGGAGCATAGAGGTTTGTCTCTTTCGTAAAGCTTACCAGATTAGAGATAGAGGGTGAAAGCCCTGGTGGAGGTATATAGGAATTTGCTTTAACATGATATCGAACTACCTGATTGGTTGGATCAGGCTGATTGTCAACAAATGTGGTGTCGGTAACCGTAAAAGACCTGATCAATGTGCCATTGACGTTATATTTTTCAACGGTATAATTCATCACCCCGGCTTTCCAACCCAAATACTTGCTCCAGTTCAATGTGACAGCATTTTTTGAGTCCAAAGATCCCGTCAACCGCATCGGACAGATCGATGCGCCCTCGGCGCTTTTGTTTTTGCATTCGTCTTCATAGCTGATGCGATAACAATACATTCCATCGATCACATAAAGCGGATCTATATATTTCTGTGTCTTGGTTACGTCGACCTGACTGAAGACGTTGGGACTAAGGGATTTTAAAACATTGTATTGTGTTGTTTTGAAAGCAGGATCCTGTAACCACGTAAGTTCAGCCACTGTTCCTGCCGCATTCACGACAGCACTTGCATTTTCAATAGCAGTAGGTGTCGTGGTTTTAACCGCAACACCGCATTTTTCCAATGAGAAACTTTTTCTTCCTCCTGCATAATTACTAACGATCTGATAACAATAGTTGGTGCCACAGGTAACATCAACATCGGTGTATGTGACCGGTGCACCGGGAATGATGGTGTATGAATTTTTGTTCCTCCGTATTTCAACGCTGGTAATTCCCGTGTTCGAGGTGAGCCAGTCTAATTTATTCGATCCGTTCAGCAAGGTGAGATCAAAATTCTGGGAGCAGATCGTGTTGGAATATGTATTGGTGTTATTGCAGGGATCATACGTGCTTAAACGAAAACAATAAAAGTTGTCATCTGTTTTCAGATTAAGAACTGTGACCGTGCTTACCTGATAAACATTTTGCAGGAACTGAAAGGCAGTGGAATTGTTTGTGGCAATTTCCATTTTGTATAACGTGCTTAACTGTGTTGTGAAATCCAGCTTAATACTTGTTGCATCGACTGTTGTTAATGTATTGATGGTGGTGGCAGGCAATACGGCAACAGCATTGAAATCCCGGGCTCTTGCATAACAGTTGGGAGCGGTATTCGCATTCTGTCCGCGTACGCTCACGGTATAGGTACCTGGACCCGGGTAGGTAAAGGTTGCCGTTTTAGCGGGTGAGAGAGGAACGTCAGGATTGTTATCACCATTAAAATCGATGGTGTATTTTTCGTAGTTCGTATCCGTGATATTGAGTGATACTTTTGACCCACCACAGCTATAAAGATCGAAGGCAGGAGGAATGTTCTGGTCTACGGTAATGATGATGTCATCAACACCGATGCTTTGATACAGAACCGAAAGTTTGTACGTGCCGGGTAAGGTATACTGGAATGTAAAAACATTTTGTTGTTGAACAGGAGGAGTCTTCCCTTCGAAGTCCATGAGGCAGGGCTTACCGGGAGTACATTCCCCCGTTGTGACCAAGTTGGTGTTGGTGATGGTAACCGTAAAGGGAGCGCACCCTTTCTTCTGGTCTACCTGAAAGCGGCCCAGCCTGCTGGTATATTGTGCCTGGGCGATGCTTACCGTAAAGAATAAGATAAAGAACATACCCCTGAGGGTTGTGTTTTTTATTATTCCTGTCCATTGATCACCGAACGTCATACCTCTTTATACCAGGTTTAGAATAAACGGAACAACGCGATTGAAAGTATTTCCTCAATCCTCAGAATTGTTCCAGTATTGCCTCTAAGGTAAGCGATTGCTGCTCACCTTTCTTCATGTTTTTAAACGCAAGCACACCACTTTTTACTTCGTTCGAGCCGATGACGATCGTATACGGGATCATCTTTTTATTGGCATAATCCAGTTGCTTATCGATTTTTTTCAGATCCGGATAAATTTCTGAAGCAATACCTTTTTCACGAAGCTTTTGCAGCACGGTTAATCCGTAGCGCTTACTTTCTTCATCAAAGTAACACACGAGCACTTTAGAAGATATCTGTGCATCCGGTGGAAAGAGTTTTAATTCTTCCATTGCATCATAAATTCGGTCTACGCCAAAAGAGAAGCCTACGCCGGAAAGATTTTCTTTATCACCGAACGCTTTGGTGAGGTTATCATAGCGTCCGCCGCCGCTTACACTGCCAATGGATACGTTGTTGATTTTTACTTCAAAGATACACCCCGTGTAGTAGGAGAGACCACGGGCGAGGGCAATATCAAATTCAACCTGATTTTGTGAGGAGCCATAGGTTTTCAGCAAGGCAAGCACTTCTTTCAGATCGGCAATTCCTTTTTTTCCTGTTTCGGATAAACTGAATTTTGAAATCAGGAAATCAACTTTTTGCGGCGTTGTTCCCTTAAAATTCAAAATATCAAACACCGCTTTCAGACTTGCTTCATCAAAATCTTTTCCCCGCAATTCGTCTTTCACTTTTTCTTCTCCAATCTTATCGAGCTTATCGATCGCAACAAACAAGGAAGATTCTTTTTCCTTTGCGTTGGAGAGTTCTGCCAGGCCAGAAAGAATACTGCGATGATTTATTTTGATTGTGTAATCTGTAATGTTCAATCCTTTGAATACCTCATTGATCATCAAAATAATCTCGGCTTCGCAGATCAAGGAATTCGTTCCCACCACATCGGCATCGCATTGATAAAACTCACGATATCTGCCTTTCTGAGGACGGTCAGCCCGCCATACAGGTTGTATTTGATAGCGTTTAAAGGGAAAAGTAATTTCACCACGATTCATGACCACATACCGGGCGAAGGGTACGGTCAGGTCATAGCGAAGACCTTTTTCTGAGATTTGAGAAGCAAGATATTTTGAGCTTAGCGCATCTGAATTTGAAGCATCTACGTCTTTAAAGAAATCTCCGGAATTCAAAATTTTAAACAACAACTGATCCCCTTCGTCCCCATACTTTCCTGTGAGGGTACTCAGATTTTCCATGGCGGGTGTCTCGACAGGCAAAAACCCGTATTTCTGGAAGACCTTGCGGATGGCATCCATGATAAACTGGCGTTTGGACATTTGAACGGGGCCAAAGTCGCGGGTACCTTTCGGGAGTGTGGGTTTTTCCATGTTTAAACCCCAAATTTAATCAGGATTTGCAGGATTTATGGATTGACGGGATTGATTATTAGGATTCATTGGATTTAAGGTTGGAGGTGATTGTCAGGATTCATAGAGTTTTGGGGTTTGTGGAATGATTCAGATATTTTCCAGTGAATCAGGCAAATCCGGATAATCAATCCTGGAAATCCAATTAATCTTTTGAATCCTGATAAATAGTGGTTATTTTTGCGCCCTTATAAAAGTAATCGCGTCATGTCAGTTACCCGTCTGAAGAGAAAGAACCGCAAAGATAAGTCAAAAGCTGCCCGCAGAAGAACTGCGTTGAAGATCGAAAACTTCAAGCCTGTCATGAAGGGCGTTGATGTTGAAAAGATCAAGGAAGAATTCAAGGCTAAGAAAGCAGCTGCTTCTAAGAAGTAAAAAGTTATAGGTTATCAGTTAATAGTGATTTTCCCTATTAACTATTAACTATTAACTCCCCTCTCTTTCCAATTTCAATTACCTCCATATTTTTGATTTCCTTATCAACCACTTCAAACCGGACAAGGGTTTTGGTGTGGTGGAATCCATGATTTCCGGCTGCGCCCGGGTTCAGATACAACATTCCGTTATAGGCAGAATCTTTCCGGATCCTCAGGATGTGTGAGTGACCGCAGATAAAAATATCGGGTATCCGCTCTTTTAGTATTTTTTTTACTCTTGGATTATAGTTGGGTGGTGCTCCTCCGATATGCGTCATCCATACCGTCAGGCCCTCACACATGAACCACAGGTCTTCGGCAAATTTTACCTGGAGGCCTTTATCATCAATATTTCCGTAGACGGCTTTGAATGGTTTGAATGTCTCGAGTTTCACAGCAACCTGAGGATCACCGATATCGCCGGCATGCCAGATTTCATCACAGGCTTTGAAGTATTCAAAAACTTTTGGATCCAGATCACTGTGGGTATCAGACAGGAGACCGATTTTCATTACTGTCCGAAAGTAGCTTCGTAGTCGATGGTGATGGTCATCCACGAGTACTGCTTGGGTTTCACGGTAATGGGGCTGATGTTTTTATCGCTGTCAAAGAGGTTGGCATAAAGACCTTTCTCTTCCTTGACAAAAAGCGAGTATCGGCCGGCTGGTAATTTAATTTTGAACGTTCCGTCTTCCGCAGAAATGGTAGAAGTAACAAACCGGGTGTAAATTTTTTTAAAAAAGCCATTGTGCTGATCAACATCCGCAAGTGTTGTCAACTCATAAACGTGGATTTCACGAACCACACCCTGCATGGGATTGGATCGTTTTTCAGGCCCGGGCATTTGCTCTCCATAAATCCAAAAAACCTGTCCGTTCACACCTTGTTGCTGGGCGCGCAGGGTGTAAAAAGATGAAAAAAAGAGAACAACAAATAGCAGTTTAAGCTTCATCCGGAGTAACCAAACAATTTAGCAACATTTTTATACCAAAGTATAAGAATCAGGGCTAAAATCCTTAAAACAAGAAAAAGATACCCCATTGAGAATGAGATATCTTTTCCTGTTTATTGCGTGATTTTTGCTACTCGTTCGTAACGATTTCCTGAGGGTCGCCCCGATGTGATATTTTGCTGGTCAGGGTCGTTGTGGTTTCCAATTTTTGGGCAGCATTTACTTTGGCTGTAGACGTACCCGTTGCCTTCACAATCACGTGATTTGTTTCATAGTTGTAGGCGCTTAATTCTGAAGCACCCTCTACAGATGCGTCCATAAAATTTCCGCGGCCCTTCAGATCAAACGATGAGAGGCCAGTCATATTGAGTTCCAGGTTCTGTGCAGAAAAATCTCCCTCCGCAACGATCGCACCTTCCAGTGTAATCTCCATGTCGTTTTCATCAAATCCCTTGATATCAATTTTTCCGGCACCCGAGAATTCCAGATTTTCAAGGTCAGGCAGGGTGATGGTGATCTTGATCCGTTTGCCCAAAGGCATTTTTCCTTTCAATGGATTACTGTCGTTCGAATAATCTACGATCAGCGTTTCTCCTTCTTTATAAATATGTTCGGCCTGATCTTCGGGATTCTCTACTTCGATGGAAAAATGACCTTGCCGGATTCTCGCATCAAACAAACCGGAAAGATCAATCCTGTTAAAATCCTGCAACGATTCAAAGTCTTCGTCTGGAGCGGGACACGTGGAGCAGGTGATGCCTTTTTCTGTGATCACCCATGTCTGGTCGGTATTGTAAGATTCATTGCTGTTGCTGTTCACTACCCAATTATGGATAATATGTCTCAGATTTTTTTCTACGATGAAAGGCTGGTTGTAGGGAATGAAGACCTCTACGTCGAGATCCTGCCCACTGAACTTTGCATCTTTTTTGAATGTGATGTTGGAGTCAAATGTAATGATGCTGTCCAATTGATTGATGGTATAGTCAACGGTCTTAGCATTTTCAGTTGCCAGGGCACGTGTGGCGCCGCGTGCCTCAAAATGATATATTATTTTAATGTCTTTGCCTTCATGTCCGCGGAGGTTGATTGACGTTCCAGGATAATCATCCAAACCCACTTCATTAATTTTTAAGAAGGGTGTTTTGCCAACAACACTAAATGTTTTTTCGGTTTTGTATTCTCCATCTTCTTTGAATGAATAGATCATCTTGGGAATACTAAAGCTCAGCATGATGGCGCTGATAAAGAAAAGTACGAACATGCTCCAACCTAAAAGAGGATTGAAAACAATACGTTTCGAAATGACAGAAACTCCCAACAGAAGAATGAAAACAGCAGGAATTATAGTAGCAAGGAAGGCAAATAACACAAGCCATGAAGAAAATGTGTTGCGTACAGCTTCCAATGGTAAGTTTAAATCCATCAGGTTTGTGTCTCCCCAAATCGGCGAGGAAGTGGAAACAACTCCGATTGCCATTCCTCCCAGAAAAATTACACCCAGCACCAATGAAGCGCCCATCATCGCGATGAACAATCCAATAAGCACACGTAATATTTCAATGCCCACTTTGAATATAGGACCAAGTATTTTCACGATGCCATTGAGCAGAGCCGCAATAGCGCGGAATGGGAAAAGAATAATTTTAGTGATCAGGTTTTCTTGCTGACCTTCTTTTTCATTCATGCCTTTCTTTACGGAAGTTTCAATATTGGACAACGTTACAGGCTCTCCCTGCATTTGTATTTTCTCCGTAATGGTATTGGCCTGAGGCAATGCAATCCACAACACGATGTAGACAATAAGCCCAATGATAAAAAAGCCCGAGATAACAAACAGTACGCGAACTAAAGCGACATCAACACCAAAGAAGGCAGCGATACCGCTGGCCACACCGGCCACGACGCGCTTATCTTTATCACGGAACATTTTCTTTATGGTGTCATCTTCCAGTCCTTCTGATGGGGGCAGCACAATCCAAAGGATGATGTAGATAATAATTAAAAACCCATAGCTACCCAAAGCGAGCAAGGCAAATAACAGACGTGGCCATATCGGATCGATACTGAAGTAATGACCAAGGCCAGCGCACACACCACCCAGAATTTTTCTTTTCCGATCGCGGAAAAGTTTTTTTGAAGGTGAAATATAGGATTGTTCTTTTCGGGATTCCTGTTTGGGCTCGCTTGCAGCAAATTCAGTTTCTTCAGCTGCTTTAAAATCATTCACACTTCCCATGGTGGCGATCAGAACGTTTACGTCTTCGGCGGTGATTACCTGCTTGCCCTCGTTCAGTTTGGAAAGGAAGATTTCTGCGATGCGACTTTCGATGTCGGCAAGAATTTCACTGCTGTCTTCGAAAGAAGAGAAATACCGGTTTACCGTATCCAAATATTTACGGAGTGTTTCGTATCCGTCTTCTTCGATGTGAAAGATGATGCCGCTGATATTGATGCTGATATTCTTTTTCATAATCGGTTATACGTGTCGGGTGTGATTAGATAGTTGGTTTGGCTTGGCTTGTGATCATCTGGGTGGAATGAACCAGTTCTTCCCAGGTTTCATTCATGCCATTTAAAAAAAGGATGCCTTCTTCGGTGAGTTTGTAGTATTTACGTGGAGGGCCTGATTTTGATTCGACCCATTTATATTCCAGCAACCCGGCATTCTTTAACCGCGTTAGCAGAGGATAGAGCGTTCCTTCCACCACAATCATTTTGGCTGCCGTTAATTCTTCGAGCATGTCTGAAGCGTAAACTTCTCCGCGTGATATGATTTGCAGGATGCAGTATTCTAAAATCCCCTTTCTCATTTGAATTTGCGTGTTTTCAAGGTTCATACATCCGTGTTTAAAAGATTCTTCGCAAGTATACGGACAAAGTACTATGCATGGCCAAGTACTAGACGAAAATTTATAAAGTTTTTTTATTTGCCTTGATTCTGCAATGAATTAGCCTATTTGCGTTTCTAGTTACTTAGGGTTTTCAATCTGTATCTACAAGCTGTGAAATTCTGTTTTGGTTGGATTTGGGGAAGAAGCGGGCTATCAGGGCAACTTTGGATCGTTTTTTTTGTGCTCGGTACACTGATATCTACGCCAGGTTCCGCACAGGTTGGAAACGAGTGGATCAATTTTAACCAGACGTACTTTAAAATACCTATCGTTAAAGACGGAATTTATCGCATTACCTACAATGATCTGCAGGCAGCAGGTTTTCCAACGGGATCAGCTGACCCGCGCAGAATTCAACTTTATCATCGGGGTACAGAGCAAGCCATTTTTGTGCAAGGTCAGGCTGATGCCATCTTTAATACTTCGGATTACATTGAGTTTTACGGAAAGCGCAATGACGGCACGCTGGATGCAAAACTTTACCAACCTGCGTCCTTGCAACCTCATCAGTATTATAATCTCTACAGCGATACGGCCGCCTACTTTCTCACCTGGACGGAATCGGCAGTGCAAGGCAAGCGCATACCTTCATTTTCAGAAGTAAATGTCACCAGCATTCCAAAGGAAACAGTTCACAGCGCACAGGAATTAAAAGTAAATGTGGAAGAATATTCTGCTGGTAATACAGAGAATAATTATTTACAGGCTTCAGCTTTTGATCAGGGTGAGGGATGGACAGGGTCAACCATTTGTTCCATAAATTCCGGCTGCACAGGTCAGCTTGATTATGTAGTAACCATGCCGGACGGAATTTCCGGTAGTGGCAATCCGACCTTACAACTACTTATTGTGGGACGAGACGCCCTGAACCACCAGGCTGAAGTTTACGTTGGCCCAAATTCCTCGTCCTTACGACAAGTGATTACTTCGAACTTCGTCAACTTTGAAGCGGTAACCGTTTCTGCTTCACTGAACTGGTCAGACATTGCCGTCGATGGGAAAATGACAGTCCGTATCAAAGCAGTTGGTGTGGGTGGCTTTCGGGATCGCTTAAGCGTGTCTTATTTAAAAGTAGACTTCCCGCAGAGTTTCAATATGAATAATCAGGCTGAAAAGATTTTTCGGCTGATTCCAAATCCTGCAGGTAAATCATACATAGAAATTTCCAATCCGGCTCCAGGTTCGAGGTTATGGGATATTTCGGATACCAATAATTTAATTGCTATCGGCACGGGAACAACGGGAGGTCTTTCGGCCATTATACCCAATACAAAAATGACCAGGACGTTGCTGGCCACAAACGTCCTATTGAGTACCAGCCTGAAGAAAATTTCTTTTCGGCAAATTATTCCTTCTTCTCATAATTTTTTGATTGTCACTCACAAGTCATTGATGAAGCCGGCCTTTAGTTACAGTGATGTGGTGAAAGCCTATGCAGGCTATCGTGCTTCTGCCGAAGGAGGCTCTTATGACACGCTGGTAGTCACCATGGATCAATTGTATAATCAATTCAATTATGGAGAGACATCCAGTTTGGCGATTTATCAGTTTGTGAAATTTATGGTTGCCGGAGGATCTCCAAAGTATTTATTTCTCATTGGAAAAGGACTTGATGTTGCTTATGGATTCCACCGCAAGGGTGTTGTAGGTTCCAACGGATTAAAAGACCTTGTTCCTACCGCAGGCACACCTGCTTCGGACATGCTGTTCTCTGCGGGCCTTGGAGGAGTTGAACATGTTCCTGCGATACCCACAGGAAGAATTACAGCAAGTACGCCGGCACAAGTAGCAGCTTACTTAAGTAAAGTTATTGAAACAGAAACTCTTGCCTTTGACGCATTGTGGAGAAAGGATGTTCTTCACCTTAGTGGAGGGATTCAAGCCGATGAGTTAGTCATATTTAAAGACTACATGGATGGTTTTAAAACTGTGGCAGAAGGTGACTACCTGGGAGGCACTGTAACCACCATCACAAAAAAAGAACCTGACCCCATTGAGTTTATCAACATTTCAGACCAGGTCAATGAAGGTGTGAATCTGATCACGTTTTTTGGTCATGCATCTCCCAACGCTGTTGATATTGACATTGGCTTTGTATCAGATCCTGAACTGGGTTATAACAACCCCGGCAAATACCCAACCTTCCTGATCAATGGATGCGATGCAGGAACCTATTTTTTTGATTACACAAATTTTGCAGAGGACTGGATCTTAACGGCAAACAAAGGAGCACGTGGATTTATTGCTCATAGCTCATACGGATTTGCGCAAACGTTAAAGGCATATACCGATATTTTTTATGCCACAGGATTTGCGGATTCAAATTTTTTAGGAAAGGGTATAGGAGATATTCAAAAGGAAGTTGCCAAACGTTATTTGAACCTGTATGGTAACAGTTTAATTTATGTCACGCAGGTCCAGCAGATGGTATTTTTAGGAGATCCTGCTGTTACGCTGTTTGGTGCCGTCAAACCGGATTATGAAACTCATGATGGAGCATTGTCAGTTTTATCGTTCGATGACAAACCCGTGACAGCTTTAACGGATTCCTTTGCTCTTAAAATTAATATTACAAATTTTGGAATTACAAATCCGGAAAAATTTGATGTGCGTGTTTCCCGAACGCTTTCTGATAATACGGTGATTATTTATGATTCATTATTTGATCCGATTGATTCGGAAGGAGAAATCTTGTTTGTTATCAAAAACAACAAACAGGTCGGCGGCACGAATCGGTTTTTTGTAACGCTCGATCCTGAAAATAAAATCGCCGAACTGAACAAGAGCAATAATTCCGCGTCCCTCAATTATTTTATTCCCCTTAACGGGACAAAGAATCTCTATCCGGCACCCTTTAGCATTGTGAATCAAACAAGTGCGGAACTACTTTGGCAAAGTACAGATCCACTTTCAGGCGACCGTGTATTCAACCTGGAGTTCGACACCGTGAACACCTTCGACAGTCCCTTTTTAAAGAAAATGAAAGTGAACGGAAAAGTGCTCGCAAAAACATCAGTTTCCTTAACGACAGAAGACTCTACAGCCTATTACTGGCGTACAGTGTTTGAGAAACCGCTCGCCGGTGAAAACACGGAATGGGTGACCACATCATTTACCTACATCAAGAATAGCGGAGACGGTTGGGCGCAGGTTCATTTTCCACAGCTCTTATCAAACGAAACCCATGGTCTTGTAAAAGATCCTCAGCTTAAACAACTCAAGTACCTGGAAAGTAAAACGGATGTGTATATTAAAACTTTTGGAAGCAACCATCCGGTTGTACTTAGTGACCTCTCTTTCAAGCTCAGTGGTACTGAGTATAATTTCAGCACGGTGCAGCAGCAATGCAGAGACAACACGGTTAATGTAATTGCTTTCAACCGATCGTCCGCTGTTCCCTATGCCGCCATTCCTTTTACGTTATTGGATCTGCGTGCCTGCGGGCGCACACCGGAAGTGATCAATAGTTTTCTGCAATCAGAAGTTAATGACCTTATCGAGGTGGTAGATAGAATACAAGCCAGCGATTCTCTTGTCATTTTTTCTATCGGAGATCCCGGATTTGCGTTGTGGCCATCGATCGTCAAAACGAAATTGGGAGAAGTGGGCATAAGTGATGCTCAACTTTCGGCGATTCAACCCGGAGAGCCAGTCGTTTTTTTTGCGAAAAAGGGTGCCGCTGCAGGCAATGCTAAACTGGTGAAAAGCGTAGCATCGCCTGCAAATGCACAAGAACTTGTGGCAGTCGGTACGGTTACCGGCCGATTTACTTCAGGAACGATGCAGACTTCCGTTTTCGGTCCGGCCTTATCGTGGCAGGATATGGTTTTGCATGTGCGTGATCGCGATGTATCGGATGTATACGGTGTAAATATATATGGTGTGAACCTGACGGGTCAGGAGACATTGTTATTCACGAACGTAACCCAGCGTACGGATTTATCAGGCATCGATGCCAAGTTGTATCCAGCGCTGAAACTGGAGTTGAATACAACTGATGAACTTGAACAAAATCCAATTCAAGTGCACCAGTGGCTGGTTCATTACACGCCCGCTCCGGAAGGAATTTTGTTTTTGGATAGTGATACGACTCATGTAACTGTTTATGAAGGTGAGAAATGGACGGGCAATTATCATTTCAGGAATATTTCAAATCAGAATTTTACGGATTCCCTGGTGGTCAATTATGATGTATTGAACAGCGTAAAACGAAGCTCTGAAAAAAAGATACTGAAAATCAGTCCACCCGCGGCACAGCAGTCGACTCATTTTGGCGTCACTGTAAATACCGCGGGTAAGGGTGGCTGGAATGATGTCAGTGTTTTTGTGAATCCCAATATTCAACCTGAGCAGTACTACGATAACAATGCATTGAACCTGCTGAACCAGATCCAGGTGAAGCCCGATTTGCTGGGGCCTGCGCTTGATGTGACCTTCGATGGTCGCTATTTGGTCAACAACGATTTTGTTCAGCCCAATCCTTTTATTCTGGTAAAAATAAAAGACGACAATCCTTTTTTATTTAAGACAGACACTACCGGTATGAATCTTTATCTCCAGTATCCATGTCCCGATGATGATTGCTCCTTCACCCGTATCCCGTTTACTTCGCCTGAGATAAGATGGTATGCGGCAACAAGCACGTCACCTTTCATTCTGGAATTCCGGCCAAAAAATTTGCCTGTAGGTGCGTATGTTTTTAAAATTGAAGCCCGTGATGCCAGTAATAATTCAAGCGGTGATACTCCCTATGAGGTTGCATTCCGGGTAAGCGATCAGAATGCCGTTGACGTTGTTGATCCCTATCCCAATCCTTCAGCTGAAAAATTCTTCTTTGATATCGTCGTTGCCGGTGATGTTGTGCCGGATTACGTGCAGTTATTTATTCATGCACTTGATGGGAGGTTGGTGCAACGTGCGGAAATCAGCGAGAACCTGCATGTTGGAACGAATGAACTTGTTTGGGACGCGCGTGATTTTTCGGGATATGATCTTCCTCCTGGCATTTATATTTATCAGTTGGTGATCACAACGGGTAATCAGCAATTTCGGAAGAATGGAAAACTTTCTTTGATTCGTTAGCTATCGAAAAGCAAACTTACTTTCCTGCATTGACCGGTGTGCGTGCTGTTGCGGCATACCTGGTGTTCATTCATCATTTCAATCCATTTTCTACAGCTCGTTTTGGGATTGTCAGTGATTTCTTTCATGAGTTTTATGTGGGTGTTAGTATTTTTTTTGTATTGAGCGGCTTTCTGATTACGATTCGATATGAACATATTGAATGGACAAAAAAAAATCTGATCTGTTATTTTCAGAACCGTGCTGCTAAAATTTATCCGCTTTATTTTTTACTGACCACGTTAACTTTTTTGGTGAACTACACACCTCATTCGGTGTTGGTGTATATCATGAACATCACCCTTCTCAAAGGTTTTTTTGACTCCTGGAAATTTACAGGCATAAGCCAGGGATGGTCACTCACCGTGGAGGAATGTTTTTATCTGCTGGCACCCTGCATTTTTCTTTTCATGAAAAAGTATAAGGTATTTTTAATTCAACCGTTGCTTTTCATCCTCACCGGATTCCTTTTGGTGAAGGTATTCAGCACTTCTGATTTTTATGGATTTTTCGAATCCAGTCATTTCATGCTGATCTATACTTTTTTCGGTCGTTGCTTGGAATTTTTTATCGGCATTGCCTTGGCAAGGGCGTACCTGAAAAATCATACCCGATTATTCTCATCGATATCATTTACTGCTGTGGGGATAATTGGGCTCGCTGTTTCTATTTTTGGAATGGCCTATGCAAAAGACGGGCATGAATTTGGAATGATGACAACTGTTGGATTATTGATTCATCATGTAGCCGTGCCGGTGTTTACCGCGCTTTGGTTTTGGGGATTGATCACCGAAAAATCCATGATCAGAAAAATGCTTGAATTCCCGCTAAGCCAGATCCTGGGTAAAAGTTCTTATGCTTTTTACCTGATACACATCGGCATCTTTTATAGTTGGATTGCCGGGTATATTTCTGACAATAGTGTTGTGTTATTTATTATACTAAACGTGCTCGCGGTTGGCCTGTATTATTTTGTTGAACGACCGTTGACCAGCAAGATCAGGAATCTGAAAATTGATTTCTGATTTAATGATGGTGACCACCCGGACCATGTACGTGCCCGTGTGATATTTCCTCTGCACTTGCATTGCGCACATCCATGACTTCGACAGCGAAGTTAAGCTCCACGCCAGCAAGCGGATGATTTCCATCAACGGTTACAGAATCAAGACCTACTTTGGTCACAGTTACTACCTGGCCGCGATCTGTTTGAAATTGTATTCCTACCTCCACCTTTTGATCTCCAAACGCAGCGCGGGGAACTTGTTGTGTTAATTTTGGATCTATTTCTCCATATCCTTTTTCAGGAGATACTTTGATATCAAATTTGGCTCCTTTACTCTTTCCTTCCAGCCCTTCTTCCATTCCGGGAATAAGGTTGCCTGCTCCGTGCAAGTACGTAAGCGGTTCGCGACCATCGCTGGAATCAAGAATTTTGCCTGCGTTGTCTTTTAATGTATAATGAATGGATGCTACTTTGTTTTGTGCGATTTGCATGACAGAAGGGATAAAGATTAATCAGGGCAAAAATAAATATTTTTTTTGGAAATGGTTTAAATAAACCTGAATTCATCGCCATCAAATAATCCCTTGTCGCTGAGTTTGAGGTGTGGAATAACCAGCAGGGCCATAAATGATAACGTCATGAAGGGAGCAGATAATGTTGATCCCAATGATTTCGCTATCGCATCAATTTGGGTGTAGGCTTTAGCCACTTCATAGCCGTCTTCGGCACTCATCAACCCGGCAACAGGAAGTCCAAGCAATAATTCGTTGTTGTGATCCACGCAGCTCACACCTCCCTTATTTTTTATCACAAGATTTACAGCCCGGGCCATGGAGACATCATCCACACCCACGGCGACAATATTATGACTGTCGTGAGCAACCGAAGAAGCAATGGCGCCTTTTTTGAATCCAAAGTTTTTCACAAAGGTGATGGCAACCGGTGCATGTTGATAGCGGTTTACAACCACAATTTTTAAAACATCGTTCTGGATATCTGTTACAATTTTTTGATCCACGATTCGCGGAGGGAGTAACCGTTTATTCGTGATCAGTTGTCCATTCAGGGCTTCGATCACCGGAATTTCCTTTTCACCTTTCCAATCAACAGCAAAATCAATGGGTTTTCTTTCCTGACAAGAGAAGTTATTGATGGCCGTCGGTGATTGCTCAGCCTGGATAAGGCTTTTGCCATGGGCAGCAACACACTGCCCGTCGATCCACGTTTCGCGGACAATAAAATTTTTAAGGTCTTCAATTAGAATGAAATCGGCAGGGTCATTCTTACGAAGTAAACCTACGTCGAGTTTATAGTGGAGTACAGGATTGATGCATGCTGCCTGCAGTACTTTAAAAAGATCAATTCCTTTCTCCACGGCCCGTGCACACAAAACGTTGATGTGTCCTTCCACCAGGCTATCCGGATGTTTGTCGTCACTGCAAAACATCATGTTATCTGAATGGTCGTGAAGGAGATTGACCAATGCTTCGAAATTTTTTGCAGCACTTCCTTCACGAATCAGAATTTTCATTCCATAGCTTAGTTTGTCCAGCGCTTCTTCGGCAGTGAAGCATTCATGATCCGTGGAGATGCCGGCATCGATGTATTGTTTTGCCTGCTCACCCCGCAATCCAGGTGCATGGCCATCTACCGGTTTGCCAAGTCGTTGGGCAATGGCGATTTTTTTCAGCACTTCGTCATCGCGGTGAAGGACTCCCGGAAAATTCATCATCTCGGTGAGGTAGCGTATGTCATCGCGCACCAAGAGCTTTTCGATATCGGCAGAATTCAGAATCGCCCCCGCTGTTTCAAATGATGTTGCCGGCACACAACTGGGTGCGCCGAAATTAAACTTGAAAGGAACGGTGTTTCCATTTTCAATCATAAACTCAACACCGGCAACGCCGCATACGTTGGCGATTTCATGCGGATCGCTCACCGTGCTTACGGTGCCATGCACAACGGCGAGACGAGCGAACTCGGCAGGGATGAGCATGGAACTTTCAATGTGCACGTGAGCATCAATGAACCCGGGTAAAATATAAGGTTCCGGAATCCCTGAGTGAGGAACTTCTTTAATGGATATGATTTTTCCATGATCAATATGAATCTCAGCAGGATAAATTCTTCTCTTGAAAATATCAATCAATTGCCCTGTAACGGTCATTCCGGATGCTGATTTAAAAATTGCCTCTAAATGAACTCAGTTTTTTACTTGCGTCAAAATATTTTGAGCAATAACCGTTCATAAACCATGGAATGTGATTGCAATCAATGATGTGGAGATTACGAGACACTGAAAAAGTACGGGGGAATTAAAGGACATTGAGTAACCCTTTATAGTGATAAGCAGCATTTTGTCGGCTCATTTTGATTCTGAATTTCTGGTATGAATTTTTTGTCCTCAGGCATATGTCTTACCAAAAAAACATGAAGATGAAAAAGATCACATTATCAATAGTAGGCGTTGCGTTTATTGGGATAGTATCTGTTTATGCACAAACGGATGTTCAACCTGTTAATCCGGCACCACCCATTACACCGAATCAACAAGCTCCGGTGCGCACAGGAAGTGACACGCCAGGCATCAATCCTGGTCCTCAAACTCCGGCAGGAACGTTGGCACCTTCACCTTATACTACACAACCCAGTAGTCCCAGTAGTATATTGGCTGAACCACAAGTTAAGCAGCCAAATACCTACCCTGCGAATCCGTCACCGGCCACTACAATTCCCTCCAGCACTTTGCCCGCTACAAGTACTCCGTCACTTTCATCTGAACCAAGTTTGAATGGCACGAATGAACAGGGTACTTTAAATTCTCAGCCAGGAAGTCAACCACCCTCAGGAGTAAATCTGGCACCACCTTCATCTCCGGGAACGTCGGTTCCTGTGGCAAAGCCGATAATACCGGTTGCACCGGCCAGTCCGAATCCATAGATGATTATTTTATTTCTTTATAAGCCAGGCTTAGCCTGGCTTTTTTTATGCTTTTCGAAGCAATTCAGAAATATTTTAAAGCCCATGCAACCTGGGGCAGTACTTTTACATCTTGTTATTGAAACGACCTGAATGGAATTGGAAATTTACCGGGCCACTGAAGTAGAACTTATAGAAAGATGCAAAAAGCGTGACCGACACGCTCAGAAGCGACTTTATGAGCAATATTCATCAAAATTATTTGCCTTGTGCTGCCGATACATCAAGGACAGGATGGAAGCGGAGGATGTGCTGATCACATCGATCACTAAAATTTTTGAGAAAATGGAGCAGTTCAAGGGTGAGGGAAGTTTTGAAGGATGGATGAAAAGAATTGTGGTGAATGAATCGCTCACCTACTTAAGGAAGAACAAAAGCATGTATCTCGAGATGGATATAAAAGCTGCCGATGGTGAACCGGACTACAATAAGCTGGAGAGCCAGTTGGGAGAGGAGGAACTGATGAGGTTGATAGCGGAATTGCCTGCTGGGTATCGCATTGTGTTTAACATGTATGTGATCGATGGTTACTCACACAAAGAAATAGCAGATCACCTTGGTATAAATGAAAATACTTCGAAGTCGCAGCTCAGCAGGGCACGCGCTATTTTACAGCGCAACCTTATGGATCTGGAAAAAACAGTGATAAAAAATATAAACTGATATGAGTAAGAAGTTGGACAGGTTGTTTAAAGAAAAACTTGAGAATCATCAGGTGCCACCGAGTGACGCGGCATGGTCGAAGGTTGAATCTTCTTTAGACAAAGAAAGGAAAGGCATTATTTGGTTTCGTGCGGCAGCAGCGATTGTACTTCTTGGCATGGTGACGGCCACAGCACTGTGGGTAAGTTCTGATGAAGAGAATGTCATTGCAAAAGTTGATTCGGTTCGCGTAGCTCCAAAACCTCAAGCCAAGCCTGCACCAAAAAAGAAACAACGCATTGAGGAACCTAAACTACCGGTAGTGAAATCTCAGTCGCGTAAAATGACAGTTTTCATTGCAAAGGAGGAAAGTAAAAAAGAAGAAACAATTCAGGAACCTTCGGTGCAATCAGAACAACCCGTTGCGATGGTGAGTGAACCGGTACAGCCGATTCAAAGTGAAAATCCAGAAGCGGTGATCAAAAAATCGTCGATTACGCTGACGTATACACTCGCTCCCATTCCATCACAAGAAAGAACTATTGCTGCGGCAGAAGAAAGGAAAGGTTTGCAGAAAGTGGTGGATGTAGCCAAGGAAGCCAAGAACAGCGAAGGGGTTTTGACCGAACTGCGACTCATGAAAGACGATTTATTCGCACTGAATTTTAAAAAGAACAACAAGAAATAATTCAGATGTCTCCAAGTGCTGAAAATACGCCTGGAGATTCCAGAGGACCATTAAAAAATTAAAGATTAACTCATGAAAAAGCAATTGATGATGACCGTGGTTTTTATGTTCACCTTCACCGCAATCATGGCCCAATCGAAGGCCGCCGATACAGTAGTGATCAAGGTTGGTGATGGAAGCAAAGTGATCTTTGCCATCCAGGACAAGAAAGATCTCGAAACCCTGAAGTACTATAATTTTCAGGCTCTGATGGATGATATGATCACCAAGCTTGAGAATGATGACACCACGGCCCTGAAGAAACCATCGGAAGATTACCTGAAAGATACTGTAGCGACAAAGGAAGTAGTGGCAACTGTTGAAACGAATGACGATGATGATGACGACGATGATGAACTCTATCATGTTTCGAGCGGAAGGAGAACAAAGCATTCATTCAATGTTGAACTTGGGTTAAATAATTATCTGGAAAACGGAAAATTTCCTGACCAAAATAATAGTCAGTATACCCTTCGTCCCTGGGGGTCCTGGAACATTGCATTGAATTCGGTTCTGCGCACACGCATGGGTGAAACTATGTTTCTTGAATGGGGCGGGGGAGTAAGCTGGCATAATTTTCAATTTCAGGACGACCGCACAAACGTCACCAAAGGAGCCGATGGTGTTGAGTTTACACAGGATGTCCGTGACCTTGACTTTCGCAAAAGTAAACTTAGCGTTACTTACTTAAATGCCTCTGTGGTGCCTATGTTTGGTTTTGGTGGTCATTCGACTACGTTCAGTAATTGGCACAGGAGGAGTTATTCCAGATCATTTCGTATCGGTGCAGGTCCCTATGCCGGATATCGGATCGATAGCTTTTCAAAACTGGTTTACAAGGAGGACGGTGATAAGCGTAAGGAAAAAGGTCATGAAAACTATTACCTGAATAACGTTCGTTACGGAGTTCGCTTGCAACTTGGTTTCCGCGACACCGACCTGTTTTTTGCCTATGACTTAAACAGCTTGTTTAGTGAGGGTAAGGGTCCGGAATTGCATGCCTTTAGTTTTGGGATAACGCTTTAAGTGCCGAATAAAACGTAAACGTGTTCTGTGCGAAGGTGCAGGACACGTTTTTGTTTATATTTAATTTATGAAGGTCAGAACTATTTCTATTCTAGTCTCACCGCAGATCGGTAGTATTTCCGCAGAAGTGAGCGAACCGGTAAACAGTAAGGCAGTGGTAACACTGGCACACGGAGCAGGGGCTGGAATGCAACATCCGTTTATGGTCGCGTTGTCGGAGGCGCTGGCCAATCATCAGATTGCAAGCTTGCGATATAATTTTCCTTACATGGAACAGGGAAAGAAACGCCCTGATGTTCCTGCTGTTGCTCACAAAGCAGTGGCTGCGGCAATTCAGACATCACACGAACTATTTTCAAAAATTCCTTTATATGCTGCGGGAAAGTCATTTGGCGGTCGTATGTCATCCCAGTATTTGTCAAAAGATGCACCTGAATTTGTGAGAGGAATTATTTTCTATGGTTTCCCACTGCATCCTGCGGGTGAACCGTCGGTAACACGCGCTGAACATCTTCAACATATTAAAATTCCTATGTTGTTTTTACAAGGCACACGCGATGCCCTTGCAGAGAAAGAATTAGTCACGTGTGTATGCACCAATCTTCCACCAGCCACATTGGAATTTTTTGAAGGAGCTGATCATTCCTTTAAGTCAGGTAAGAAGGAATTTATTCCCGAACTTGCCGATCGAACGAACCAATGGATTACTGGTTTGTTAAAATAGCATGGAGAAATGTGTCACCCATAAGAAAATCTATCCCACGCAGGAGATTGCCGAAGAGGCGTTGATTGGTGCGCACACACGATTTAATTATACTTCACAGGGAGGGCCTATTGCCGTTTATCAATGCGAGGATTGCGGACGTTATCATTTAACCTCACGAGGTCCCATGAACCAAAAACTCGCCGAGCAATTAGCCAGCGGAAAAATCAAACTTCAGAAGGAAGCAGATCAATGGGAGAACAAATGGAGGAAGAAGTAGAAAGCTTAAAGCTTAAAGTTGAAAGCGGATGGTTCATCATAAACTTTAAGCTCTAAACTCCTAAGCTTTCTTAGCTTCTTTAGCCCACATGTCACGCAGTGTAACGGTGCGGTTAAAAACCGGTTTTTCTTTTGTTGAATCCGGGTCAGGAGAAAAGTATCCTAATCGTAAAAACTGAAAATGATCTTCTGGTTTTGAATTTAGTAGCTCAGGTTCAACATAGGCTGTAGTCTTTTTCAGCGAGTCAGGATTTAAGCATCCTAAGAAATCTTCTTCAATCACAGACGGATCTTCAATACTGAACAGACGATCGTACAAACGAACCTCCACAGGCACGGTATCTTTGACGCTTACCCAGTGGATCACACCTTTCACGTGAATGCCTGATACATCGGATCCGCTCCGGCTTTCAGGTACATACGTGCAATGAAGCTCGGTGACTTTGCCCGAAGCGTCTTTGATGAATTCTTCACATTTGATGATGTAGGCACTTTTTAATCGCACCATCTGGCCGGGTGCAAGACGGAAATATTTTTTTGGCGCTACCTCCATGAAGTCATCCTGTTCAATGTAAAGTTCGCGGCCGAACGGAACCTTCCGGCTTCCTGTTGAAGGATCTTCAGAATTGTTTTCACTTTCCAGTATTTCTGATTTGCCTTCCGGATAGTTGGTGATGATCACTTTTAGAGGATCAAGTACGGCCATCCTGCGTAAAGCAACTTTATTCAGATGCTCGCGGACACAGAATTCGAGCAGCCCGACGTCGATGAGATTCTCGCGTTTGGCAATACCGATCTTCTCACAGAATTGACGAATGCCTTCGGGCGTATATCCTCTTCTGCGCATGCCGCTGATGGTAGGCATTCGTGGATCGTCCCATCCGTTTACATAATTCTCATTCACCAGCCTCAGCAGCTTTCGCTTGCTCATCACGGTATATGTCAGATTAAGACGGGCAAACTCATACTGATGGGACGGATAGATATCCAGTTTTTCAATAAACCAGTCATACAATTCACGATGTGGTACAAATTCCAGTGTGCAGATGCTATGTGTTATTTTTTCTATGGAATCGCTTTGCCCGTGAGCGAAATCATACATCGGGTAAATACACCATGCATCTCCCGTACGATGGTGATGTGCATGCTTGATCCGATACAAGAGAGGATCGCGCATGTGCATGTTGGTATGCGCCATGTCAATTTTAGCGCGCAACACTTTTTCACCATCAACAAACTTGCCGGCTTTCATGCTAGCGAACAATTGAAGATTCTCGTCGATACTCCGCGAACGATATTTATTTTCCGTGCCCGGTTGTGTCGGTGTTCCCTTTTGTGCGGCAATCTCTTCGCTCGTACTATCATCAACATAGGCCAGGCCTTTTTTGATCAGGGCTACTGCAAAATCGTGCAGTTGACCAAAATAGTCGGAAGCATACAATTCGTTGGCCCATTGAAAGCCAAGCCACTGTACATCATTCTTTATGTTTTCTACATACTCGGTTTCTTCGGTTACCGGGTTGGTATCATCAAAGCGAAGATTGGTTTTACCACCATATTTCAGCGCAAGTCCGAAGTTAAGGCAAATGCTCTTAGCGTGACCCAGGTGCAGATACCCATTTGGTTCCGGGGGGAATCGTGTAATGATTTCTTTATACTTTCCTGCATTTAAATCGTTTTCTACAATTTCTTCGAGGAAGTTCAAACTTTTTTCTTCAGACATTCTATAACTGTTGTAAGTTGTAAAGGTATAAAGCGTTTGTTTAACTTTCGAACCGTGGAGCGAATTAGTGTATTTGATATTTTTAAGATTGGCATTGGTCCTTCCAGTTCCCATACCATGGGACCCTGGAAGGCGGTGCGCATGTGTATCGATGCCTTTCTTCAACATCACGAACTCGATAACATTGAAAAAGTCACAATAGAATTGTATGGTTCCCTGGCCAAGACGGGAAAAGGTCACGGCACAGACAAAGCCGTTCAACTGGCGCTGGCAGGATATAGTCCGGAAACGATTGATCCTGCTATTATCAATGAAAGCCTTCAATCAATTTCAACAAAAAAACAACTCACGCTGTTGGGTAAAAAGAAAATTGCTTTTGATCCCACTGAGCACATTCTGTATTATTTTCAAAAACAGCTTCCGTTTCATTCCAATGCACTGACAATAACCATTTTTTATTCCGGAGACCAACGATTTATTGAAACCTACTATTCTATTGGAGGCGGGTTTGTGGTAAAAGAAGGACCAACGGCCAATTCAAAACCGGCAGACATTCCGTTTCCTATTGATTCTGGTGATGATCTGCTGAGATGGACACAAGAGACGGGAATGAAAATTTCTGACGTGGTGATGAAGAATGAATTGTACTGGCGCGATGAGACTACCATAACGCATGGGTTGACAAACATTTGGAAGACGATGCTTGAGTGTATGTATCGCGGATGTCATGCCGAGGGCACGTTGCCAGGTGGTTTACATGTGAAGCGGAGGGCATCGTATCAAAATAAAAAATTGATTCTCTCCGATAAGTATCATGATGCAGAAGCGTGGATCAATATTTTAATTAAGTCGAAACATTCATTTTCCGAAATATTAAACTGGACAAGCTGCTTTGCGTTGGCCGTTAATGAGGAGAATGCATCATTCAGCAGAGTCGTGACAGCGCCCACGAATGGAGCGGCAGGCGTGATTCCTGCGGTAATGATGTACTACATTTGTTTTTGTGAAAATGCCAGGCAAGAAGACCTGATACGGTTCATGTTGGTGGCAGGCGAGTTGGGAAGTATTTTTAAGAAAGGCGCTACAATTTCTGCTGCGATGGGTGGATGCCAGGCCGAAATCGGAGTATCATCCGCGATGGCTGCGGGAGCATTAACGGAATGTTTGGGTGGTTCACCTGAACGTGTATTGATGGCCGCTGAGATTGCCATGGAGCATCACCTGGGTTTAACATGCGATCCAATTTCCGGACTCGTTCAGATTCCCTGCATCGAACGAAATGCCATGGGCGCCATGAAGGCAATTACAGCAAGTCAGATTGCCCTGGGTAGTGATCCGAAAGAAGCTAAAGTTTCATTGGATGAGGTTATTAAGACTATGTGGAATACCGCATTGGATATGAATGTTAAGTATAAAGAAACTGCGGAGGGAGGACTGGCCACCGCAGTGCAGGTGCCGGTTAGCTTACCCGAATGTTAAAACTGCTGTAGAATTTTAGAAACACCCTCTGTCACTCATTTCATTCATCTATGGTTTAAAATCACTTTCTGCCGGAATTTTGTATTGGCATGAAGTTTACAAGATTAGGGTATGAAAAACCTTGTCATTTTAACCATTGTCTTTTTTGGCGCAATCGCAGCACATGCTCAACCCGATAAAGTTCGTCCTGATACCATTCGTGATGAACGCAATCAGATTCCAAAGGAAAGTCCTATTGTTGCTCCGTCAGAAATAAAAGCTGACAGCGATCTGGTGCTTATTCCTACCGACCGAATTCCACCTACACTCCGTGAGGTCCTGCTCAACGAACTCTATGCGGGTTGGGAAAATTCGGGTGTCTATCAAAATAAGGAAACGCACGAATATACGATTCAGGTAAAATCGGCCGGTGACAGTACCAAATATCGCTTTGATGAAAAGGGTCAACCGATGACAGGACAGGGATCAGCTCCGGGTTCGATACCTAATTAAACAGCGATTCTTTTTTGGGTTGTCTTTTTTTTGTTGGGCATAACGAAAGACTGGTATCGTTGAACCGCATTAAGCAAAGCCTCTCGTTTTTCTTTTGATAGTGATGTAAAGGGAAACGTACTGACTTCCACGGTATCTTTTTTTAATACGCGTTGCCACGTGCCTTCAATTTTTCCATCGATGATGATCATTCGATTAAAGACGGGATTTCCATTTCTGATACTTTGCTTCAGAGCTATTGGATTAAAAATGGCACTTCTATCTTTATACCCCATACCATATTCATCGTAATCAGGCATGAGGAATGTTGTCTGAGGATTTTTAACCGTCTTTTCTGAGGGAAGAAACACATATTCTTTTCCATCGATTATTTCGTGTAAAAATTTTTTACCGAGCGAACTCAGGCCTTGCTTTGCCTCTTTCACAGTTAGTCCAGACCATGTAACAAAATCCTGTAACGATGCAGGTCCGCGACTTGTAAAATAACGATCAGCAAGACGTGCGAGTGATTCGTCTTTATCAATGGGCTTGAACGCAGGAACGCGTTCCTCCAACAATGCATACGTAAATTGTTTTCCTTTGCGCGGGCCACTGCAAATAACACCTTCGAGTTCTGCACTCATCATCATGTAGATCAGGCGCAGGCCTTCAGCATTGATCTTCGCTTTTGACAACGCTGCATTGAGTTCCGTGCGCGTAAGGTGCTTGCCATCCCGTAATGTTTTCTCAAGCAAGGCATTGCTGCGCTTAATTGTTTTATCGTCCAGTTCCAGTTTTCGGAACATCGAGGCACTTAAGGAGTAAATGCGGGGAGCTGTCAATGCAAGTAACCAGCGGATATCGGCAGGAGTTACAAAATGCCAGGTGGGCCGCAATAAGTGTGTTCTAAGGATAGCACCCTCATTGAAGGCTTTTTCAATCTCAATATCCGTTGAACCGGGTAATCGCAAACCAATCGCCCACTTGGACATGGCATACTCCTGTGCCTGCATGGCACCTAACCAGGATACAATTTCCTGCGGTTTCCTCAGGGTTGTTCCGGCGATCTGCTGATTGATCAGGCGTTGTTGAATAATGTGAGTTTTATTTTTTAGCATTATCCTTGTTATGGGTAATATATGTAGAACTTTTTAAACAGTAAATTGATTTTCAAGGCATCTGTTTCCTTACAAGGAAAAAGGGAACCGATTGTAGACCCTACTTGTTGAGAATGGAATACCGGCTTGCAATTTGAGGGTTGCAGAGGGAATTTTACTTTGTTTCACGCTACTACTACATTATGAAAGGCAATATCAAAGAACTTATACATGGCGATACACCCGTACTGGTTGATTTTTATGCGACCTGGTGCGGACCCTGTAAAATGCAAACGCCTATCCTGGAAGAGCTATCTACAGAAATCAGCAATAAAGCACGCATACTTAAAATTGATGTCGATAAAAATCCGGGTATTGCATCACAATATCAGGTAAAGGGGGTTCCTACACTTATTCTTTTTAAGAAGGGCAGTGTAGTTTGGCGGCAATCAGGGGTGGCACTTAAGGAGAAATTAGCTTCCCTGATTCATCAACACTCAATATAAGTTGAGAAGCTCAGAGGACAAGAGTTAGCATACTTGTCGAGGTACTGACTTCCTGACTAAAGGCGGGATGCTCGCATGAAAAAAGGGTCTGAAAGTGAAATTACTTTGACGCCCCTTTTGTTTTTGTCCTGGTTTCTAATTCACTGATTAATTTTTCTTCTTCCATGGTCAAGGCCGGAATATTGATGCCATTCCAGAACGGTGTTTCATATTTGTTATCATGCTTGTACAGAGCGGATTTTTTATATAATTCTCCTTTAGCCAACGTCTTTGTTCCAGGGACTACATCAAGGGTAACAAATTCACTTACAAAGTCTTCTGTCTGGCTAATTTTTTTTGAAGTAAACCTCATGACAAAGTTAACCCGTACAAACGCCAGGGAATTCAACCCGTTAACTTCTTTGAAACTCAAAACAATTTTAGATTTAATTATTTCATAGGTTAACCCCAATAAAGATCTCTCATAATGGCACAAGGAATCCATCTCTATTTGAGCTTCGCGAATAATATTATTTTTGTCCACCTTCATGGATGCCCGGTAGAGGAGTTTATCATCAGTCCTGTCAGCTTCATTTTTTGGCTCCACCATGATCATATGTTCTCCGTTTCTGAAGTTGTAGGGAATGCATAGTAGTGGTAATTTTTCTGGTTGTCATTTCTAAATCGATTTAAAAAATTTCCAAACCCCTGCCCTAAAACAAATTCCAGCTTTACGGGCGACACAAGTTCGAACTGATCATCTTCATCTTTGGGAAGGTTATCCGTTCTGCATTGATCTATGCGAATTTTAATTTCATTCTCATCCTTGTTCTGTTCGTAAATCACCGTAAGCAGCCCATCGGCAAACTTGTTGAACGATTTATTTTCTTTTACAAGTTCTCGATAATAGACCGTTGATGTAATAGGAAAGTGCAGGCTCTTTTTTGTTTGTGCAATGACATTTTCAAATTCAACATAGTCTTCGGCTGCGTGTACCTGTACCTCCCTAAGCTTCATGGTATTTTCTGTAAGTGCAATTTTATTTGTTTTTTTTCCGCGAAGGGTATGGACGGACACATCGACCGATATATAATTGACATGAGAAATGAAAAGTGTGTCGGCGTCTAAAATGTTCTTTGAATCAAGTTTAAAATAACCTTCTTCATTGGAGATTGCTGTGATTGAAGGTTTCCCCTTTACTGAAAGATTTGCAAAGGAAACGGGCTTATTTGTGATTTTGTCTAAAAGCTCGCCATCCAGTTTTTCCTGCGCCACAGCTGGGGTGCAGACACCAGCTATGAAAAATATAGCGATCAGACAGTATCGTTTCATATTCTCAATTTTAAAAATCGCTCTATGCCTTAAAGTAAGCCTCCAATTGAGCCAATGCCTCCTGCCCGCCTTTCAGATCGTTGATTACTTTTCCTTTCTCCATGATGACGATACGGTTGCAGGTTTCGGTTACGTGGTTCAGATCATGACTGGAGATAAGAAATGTAGTGTTTCGATTTTTGTACTCGTGTATAATTAAATTTTTTAGCCGGATTTGTGAAGTAGGATCCAGGTTTTCGAATGGCTCATCAAGTACGATGATTTGTGGCTGGCCGATGAAGGCAGCAGCAATGCCTACTTTCTTCAGGTTGCCTTTCGAAAGATCGCTGATGTATTTTTTCTTACCTGTGATTTCACCATTGAACAATTCTTCAAAAGGAGCTAACACAGATTTTAAATCTTCCGATGTATATCCGTGAAGTTTCCCCACAAAACTGAAATACTCATCAGGTGTGAGGTAGGAGATGAGAAAGTTCTCATCGAGGAAGGAGCCTACATAGCTTTTCCACTCGTCATTGCCTTGCACGTTCTTTCCGTTGATCTGAATTTCACCGGATGAAGGTCGCACGAGGTCAAGGAGCATACGGAAGAGCGTGGTTTTTCCGGCGCCGTTGTTGCCCACAAGGCCGAAACTTTCACCTTGTCCGATGGAAAGCGATTGAATATCAACGACCGGAACACTTTTGTATTCTTTTTTAAGATTTGAAATCGTAATCATAAGTATTAATCTTTTCTAAAATTGGCTGCAATTAAAAGACGTTTTTCGGAAAGCCTGCGAACAGTAAACTCAATAAGTTTCTTACGGAATATGATGCCAATAAGACCAGCTGTGCCTACCGCCAAAATGCCACCCTCAGGATACCCCAGCAGACTCAGCGGCAGATAAAATACGAACGGACTTATTAAAATGGGAATACTCATCAACCATTGTGCAGCACCGACACCCTGGTGATTGAACATGCCGCTCCGTGAGAGATCAATTTTTTTTGGTTCCCACATGGCCATGTTCATGAGAATGAAAATATTAACGCCCATGTTGAACAACGCACCGGCCAGATGAATCATCAGAATGTTCCAACCAAAGTAGACATATGGAATGTTCAACAGAAAGTTTAAAACAGTAAAGGAAGCCAGCAGCCAGTACTTCGATTCTACAAATTGAGTTAGTGAAATAGGTTGTGTTAATGTAAAATCAAAATGGCCGGCTTGCCAGCTGTACAAAAACTGGCCATAATTAATAGCAAAGATGCCGGTGATGAAAATTCCGAGGAAGAGCGGCATGCCGAATGAAGTCTGAAATTTGGGATTATTGTAGAAGATAAGTCCATAGAATAAGAAGATGAGATTCATGAAGAGAAGCTGGCGCGTGCGCTTGTGTCGCACAATAAGTTTGATCTCCACGCCTATCCATTCCCCGGTCAATCCAAAATTTTGAAGAAATGCCCAATTCGCAGAGTGAAAACTTTGACCTTGCTGGGCACTTAGTTCTTCCGGGTACATTCCATGTAAGAAAAAACGATAGGTTATCACGTAACATGACAAGACAAGTAAAACCAATACGGCTATGGTTGTGTACCCTACCAGCGTTGCATCAAAAAATGTTTGTGAAACGGAGGATAATTTGAACCACCCGAAATAATCCGCAGCGCTCAATGTGCCAAACACCGCGATTAAAGTGATCAAACCCCAGATATTGTCATCCAGTTTCTTTTTAAAAAGTGTTATCACAAAATGATTCAAAAGACTTATGAGCCACACGGAAAGTAACCATACCCATGCGTGTGAAACGCCATAGGCTTTGGCGATCACGGTCATGGCAAAAGGTGTGAAAAGAAGAAAAATAAAGACGTTGGCTATATGCACCAATGACCTGCCCAGCAGAAAGTGAACAATGCGACTTCGGGCAATGGGAAGATGCAAATAGGGTTGTGCATCGAGCACAGGCAGGCTCTGCAAGAAGTAGCGCATTACAAATCCCGTTAGAAAAAAATAGAACAGCAATCCATTTAAAAATCCAACCGGATTGTTCTGCTTTAGCACATCAACGAAAATTGTTTTGAGCGAAAATCCTAAGGCCAGCGTGTAGCCAGCCACGATCAGCATGATGATGCCCAGCGTAACCTTTGTAGCCAGTTCCTTGCCTGCTGAGGATGATCTTAAAAGACGCCTGGTGGTGTGTGAGAGAAATGTGGTGATCATGGAATTGAATCAGAATTTAAATCACGGTGAAATGGGTTGGAAGATAGGAAAAAACAAATTGTTAGTGGTACTGAGCTTTTAATTTTTAGATGTATAAATGAATATCTTTGTCTGGAGTCGTCAACGACTTATCCTTAACAATAATCTCATGAGTAAAACGAAACTGACGATCAACAGCAACGGATCGGTAAAAATTGACGGTGATTTTGAAATTGTGGATATGGCAGGTAACCCATATGGGTTACAAGGTCGTACGGTTATTTCGTTGTGTCGCTGCGGACGATCAAATAATAAACCATTTTGTGATGGTTCGCACAAGGGCCACTTTGAACATGAGGCCGTTGCTTTTGAATTGCCGCCTAAGAAAGTTTGATACTGTACTTACAAATAAATTTACTCAAATACAGCAACGAATTCCCCGTCACTAAATGTGCCGTGCTTGCCATTCATATTGCCTTCGCCCTCAAAAGTACCTTTCACTACATTTCCTTCGATGGATGTAAGCGTAAGCGTTGTATTCCAGTCCAGACTGGTTGTGCCAGCGAGAATCTTACCGTAAGCAGAATGCTTTGGATCGGAGTCAAGAATGTTGCACCAGAAAACCGGCTCATTCAGAGAAGCATCTTTTGGTCCATGAATGGTAAAGGGCAATGCAATATTTTTAAAGTCGACTCCCCGAATATCGATGGACCATGTCAGGTATCTATTGTTATTCTTTTGAAAGGATAGGTGGAGTTCATTTGAATGCATATAATTTCCGATATAGTCGGTAACGTGTCCTGCATATATGGTTTCGAAACCATTGACTTTTGACCTGATGTAACCCGACTCTGGAAGAGTTGCTGGTTCATTACATGAAAACATCATCATGCTGCAAAGAATTACGGCGAATGCGAGAAGGCTTTTCATAATACTAAATTATTATAAAAAACATTTAAAATTTAGTTTCGGCATTTGTAATCTGCCTTGTCAGAACGATTTACCGCACTCTACGGCAGTTTATTATTACAAAATTAAGGTGTCATGGGGGTCGTCGGGCTCAAATCTGTTAAAGAAATAATGGTGCAAAGTTGTTGTTTTGTTACTATTCTCCATTGGCTGGCATGATCGCAATAAATTCTAAGATACAAGTTTTAAGCGAGTCAGGAATCAAAATTTTTTTACTCTTTTTCCGTATTAGCTCACGAACAAATTCATTGTATTTCCTATAGTACTTCGTTCCTGCATTAAAAATTTTCTTGCTACCGGAGGAGTGTTTTTGGAAATTAGAAAATAAATTTTGCATCCACGAGTTGATGATCCTTGCGCCTTTAATGCCGCTAACTTTGTTTGCGGGTGTTATCGGTTCGTCAAAAACAAACAGAACTTGCCAGATACACCAGTGCGTTTGGAGAATCTTCGTCTATTTTCAATGTCAGGTCGTTTCGTTTACTCTTGTCGATGCGTGAGTATCGCAATTGGGAGTCAGCATATTTCCAGGCGACGTCAAATTGCTTTTTAACATCCTCAGCTTCTTTTATTCTATTTTGCCCTTTCAGACTTTCGTAAAGTCCGTTAAGTGCAAATCCATTTTTTGGCCAGTAAGTTAAATCTTCCCGGTAAATTGTTTCCGCACCTGTATAATCTCTGTAATCGATCAGGGCATCGCCCAATAGATGTCTCACTGAGAAAAACCAATCAGGGGGTTCATTATAATTTAAACCATCTTCAAGTTGAATGGCCTCCTTCAAAAGTTGAATTGCTGATGAATAGTCGCCACGCTTGGTAAGCAATTCGGCCTGTAAAACATTCGAGGCAATTTTGCAAACCTGCTCTGCGGGATTAATTGACCAGATGATAATTCTCTTCACATTTTCGGACTCACTCAATGTTTTCAACGCCTTGAGTTCGTTCCGGGCTTGATCTGGTTTATTCAAATTCGCGTAGGCCATTCCTCTGGCGTAATGCCAAATGGCTTTGGGATATGCCAGATCATCATCGGGTTTTGGACTGGCCAGGATCTTTTCCCATTGTTCAAATTTTACAAGCACATGCATCGGGATGGTGGTGTAATGCAAAACGGTTTCATAACCCGCTTCACGAAAATACTTTTTGTCCAGGATATTCGCTGTTTTGTAGGCGGCCTCGATAGCCGTTGAACCTCTTCCTTCGAACGTGGCTGTCGCCGCCAGGAAATGGTAGTTGTGAGGATAATAATATTGAGGATATATACCTTGTGATTTGCATTCGGCAATGTAGATGCTATCTGCAATCACCGCCTGCTGATTTGCTAAGGAACCTTCGTGGTAGTCGCCTGTATTTATATAAATGTGTGACGGCATGTGAACCAAATGTCCTGCCGATGGAACTAAGGTTTTCAATCGTTCTGCACTAATCAGGGCTCTTTCAACATCAGGTCCCGCTTCTGTGGCATGCAGATAGAGGTGATTGGCCAGGGGATTTTTTGGATTGATGGAAATGGCTTTCTCCAGCACCTCCAGTAATTCTGAAGTCCAGGGTTGGGGTTCGCCTCCTTTTTTTAAATAGAAATTCCAGGCGTGCAAATTCATAATAGATTCGGCATAAAGCGTGGCAACGAAATCATTTTCCGGAAATTCGGAATAGGCATCTTTCATTGAAATGGAATAGGCTTCATCGTTTGTTGTCGATGAGTCGGCAGGGAATTTAATTTGAATGGCCTTGATGACGGCTGTTTCCCAAGGCCTGGCGGTGCTTCCGAATTTAACTGCATTTTTAACTGCATTTCTTATCTCCTGGATAGTGCCCATATTTTCACCTCCGGAATTGTAGTTAGGACCAAGTACATAAGCAATGCCCCAATACCCCATGGCAAATGTTGAGTCCTGGCGTATGGATTCGCGGAAGGACCGTTCGGCTTCGGCATGATTAAAGCCGTTGGCCATGATCACTCCTTGGTTAAAAAAAAGCTGGGCATATGCATTGTGGGTTGTTACGGCAACCTGATAATCACCAATGTTTCTTAGGACGGGAGCTTCAAAAATTGGTTTCTTGTCTGAACACGTTGTCAAAGCAAGGATGAATAAAAGGAACAGAGAAAATTGTTTCATGTCAGTCAAAAGCTAAGATCAATCTTTTTAGCCATTTAAATGGCTGACTACAAGCCCTAAATATATTTGGCTTCAGCTTAGAAAATCAACTTCTTCAACTTCGAAGCAAATTCCTTTACCTCTTCTTCCGTAGTATCCCACGAACACATCCATCGAACTTCTGATGTCACTTCATTCCACACGTAAAAGAAATTTTCTTGTTGTAATGCAGGTACAATATTTTTAGGAAGGGTAGCAAATACACCATTAGCCTGCACAGGTTGAGTAACCGTTATTCCTTTAATGGTACGAACTTCTTTTTCCAGCAGTGCCGCCATGGCATTGGTATGTTGTGCATTGCGTTTCCACAGGTCGTTTGTTAACAAGGCTTCAAACTGGGCGGCAATGAAACGCGTTTTGGAATGAAGTTGCATGCCTTGTTTACGTTGGTACGCAAACGATTTTGCCAGTTCAGGATTGAAGAAGATCACAGCTTCACCAAACATCATCCCGTTTTTTGTTCCTCCAAAAGAAAGAACATCTACACCGGCATCGCGTGTGAATGCAGCAAAATCCTGGTGAAGATGCACGGCGGCATTGGCAATGCGCGAGCCATCCATGTGCAAATACAGGTTATGTTTTTTTGCAAGTGTACTGATGGCTTTGATTTCATCAATCGTATAAACTGTAGCATATTCAGTTGCCTGAGAAATTGAAATCACTTTGGCCTGCGGATGATGCTGATCGCTCACACGCTGAATCTTGGCTTCAATCTGATCCGGATAAATTTTGCCATGCATTGACGGCACAGGTACAAGTCTGCAGTGCGTAAATGTTTCTGGTGCGGTAGATTCATCTACATAAATATGTGCAAATTCAGAACAGAGAATGGAGTTGAAGGATTGTGTTAGTGCACTTAGGCCGAGTACATTCGCACCTGTCCCGTTGTACACAAAGTATACTTCAATGTTATTCCCAAAAAAAGTTTTGAATTTTTCAACGGCGCGCCCAGTGTATTCGTCATTTCCGTAGGAGCCAACATGTTCGCTATTTGCACGCACCAATGCATCCATGACTTCCGGATGGACACCTGAGTAATTGTCGCTGGCAAATGCTTTCATGGGATCAATCGTTAGGTGATTGCTGTATCACATAAGTCACATGAAAAAATACGATGTGTTCTATGTGCCTATGTGGTTAAGAAATAAAATGAACTTAAAAAGTTAAGCTTACTGTAACTTCTTTTTTGTCGCGAATCACTTTCACCGGTACGGTTTGTCCTTTTTCAAACACACCTAATGCTTCCATGTATTGTTCGATGTCTTTGACCTTACGGTCTCCAATCTCAACGATGATATCACCGGTTAGGATACCTGCTTTTTGTGCTGGTCGTCCGTCGGTTACACCATCTACCTGTAGCCCTTCTACCGTGGCGGTGTAGCTGGGCATGACACCCATGGTTACTTTAAAACTTCTCGCTGTGCTCATAGCATTACTTTTTGTTTGAAGGAAAGCAAGTTTCGGCTGACTGTCAAGTTCTTCGATCATTTTAATAATAAGATTTAAAACATCGACTTCACCCTCGTAATTAATTTTGTCTACATCATCCCCTGGCTTGTGATAATCATTATGTGAACCTGTGAAGAAATGAAGCACAGGAATGTTTTTTAAATAGAAGGAAGTATGGTCAGAAGGCCCTGTACCCGATGAATCCAATTTCACATTGAATTTATCCTTCGCCAAATTCTTAAGTAACGTTTCAAACGCTGCACTTGTACCTGTACCGCTGATCGAAAGTTCGCGGCCTGCATTCAGGCGTCCGATCATGTCCATGTTCACCATATAATCCACTTTTGTCAGGTCGATGGTAGGCTGTTCGGTAAAATATTTGGAACCATACAGACCGAGTTCTTCACCACTGAAGCAGATGAACAGGAAATTGTATTTTTCTTTCTTTTTGTTGTTTTGAAAATAGCGGGCCAGCTCAATTACTCCGGAAGTGCCAGAGGCATTGTCATCAGCGCCGTTATGAATTTTGTTGACGGGGTTTGCATCCAGTGAACTGCCCTGTTTTCCCAAACCTAAATGGTCGTAGTGCGCTCCAATGATGATTGTGTTCGCGGCTTTGTTGTCAATGTAACCAACCACATTGTAGGCAGTACCTTCTTTTCCCTCACCATGTACACCAGCTTTAAATTGAAATGACTGAGCATAAAGTTTGTTATCACCATGAGGCAGAATACCCTGCTTTTTAAACTGTGCCTGAATGTATGCAGCGGCAAGCTTTTCTCCGGCAGTACCTGTACCGCGGCCTTCAAGGGAGTCGCTTGCCAGTATCCTGATGTGTCGCGCGATGTTATTTTTATCAATCTGTGCAAAGCTTGCAAAAGACATTGCGCAAAACAGAACAGATACAAGGGTCTTCATGGTTTTTTAGTAAAGGGAGCGCAAGATAACCCTAATGATTTAAAGTGAAGCCCTGTTTGGGAAGAAAAATACTCCTTAAGAAGTATAACCCCAAAGAGCACCGTCCCTGCCAAGCGGCAGGCTAGTTGGAGAGGCGGTGCTTGACCCAATGTCCTCTAAAAAACGGTTTCATTCGCCCCACAAGAGCGCACCGTCCCCGTTGGGAGGCGGTGCTTGACCTAAGAAATCTTGAGCACATTAGTCACATATCCCTACCTCACTTATGTTGTATGATCTTCCGGGTGAATCGCGGGCTGTCTAGTACCCCTTAGGGTCAAGTACCGTCTCTCGCAGAGGACAGTACGCTCCGCCGCGTTATTGGACGGTTTCCACTGTAGGCAATAATCCAAGATCTTTATAATGGACAATCTTGATGTGCGGATGCTGTGTGTTCAATTCATAAAAAGCCGCGCTCGAGTGGGGATAACCTTCCGGGGTGACCACGAGTTTCCATTTACCTTTGAGGGGATTATTATGAATGTAATTAAGTTTCTGAAGTAGAAAATTTTCATGATAGCAAGCTTTAATATCCGAGGATACTTCAAACACCCGGTGTTTCTTTTTTCTATTTTTCTCGTCTATCGAAACCCGGTTTTCTAATGTGAGTAGTATGTCTTCTTGTTTCGCTTCCTTCAGTCTTTTAACAATTTCGTATGCAAGAAAGCGTTTTCCATTGCCAAGAATTTTGTTCACATTGTTTTTATCTTCACGGATGTGGATGAGTAAATGAAGGTGATTCGGCATGATAACGAATCCCGTAATCTGATGTTTCTTATTGAGAAGGCTAAACCAATTGTAGATGTAGTCGTAAAGATTTGTCAGGTCAAACAATGGTATCCAATTCAGACAAGTAAACGAGCAGAAATAGGTCTGATCGTGTTCTGGCTGAGTTCGCTTGATCGCCATGATATAAAGATAATCGTGGAAATTTGAAGAGAAAGAACACGTAGTTTCTTGCAGAAAAATCCGCACAAGAGCGCACCGTCCCCGTTGGGAGACGGTGCTTGACCAAAAACGGCATCATTCCGCTCACGGCACCGTCCCTTTGAAGACAGTGCTTGACCAAACCTATTTTTAGTCCTCGCTGATTGTTGTTTGATCTTCTGGTAAATGGCGGGTAGTTTGGGGCCAAGTACCGTCTCTCGCAGAGGACGGTACGCTCCGCCGAACCGTTTAGTCTTCGCTGATGTTGTTTGATCTTCCGGTAAATCGCGGGTTCACATAATTGTTCAGTTTCGAACCAAACCTGTAATTGATACCGTACTCAGAATAGAAAGCAAAGTTAGAAGCAAGCTGACGTTGCTGTGTAAAGACATCTGTGCTGCTTGCATCTTTTGCCGGAAGATAGATCTGATCATGAACCAGATTTCCGCTTAGGAATACATAGAAGGAGAGGCCACCGGTGATTCGGATCTCATTATACATATTCACACCAAAGTTATACAAAGAGAAATCATGGAGGTAGTTTCTGTAGACCACACCTAATCCAACCGATCCCCATTTTTGATTGATCGATGTATTCAGTTTTATACTATGCAGGTACACGATTTCTTCAGTCTTCAAATAAATGGTCGGATCAATGTATCGATTTTGCCGAACCTCAATTCCATAGTTGAGTGCGAGGTATCGCGTATTCACTTCAGAGTATTTAAAGAAATTGTACTCTACAGCTGGCCTTAAAGCCAATCTGCTTTTGTAGTTTGTAAATGAATTACCAACCAGTTTTAGTTCATATCCATATGACCAGTGGTCATTGATACTCTTCACCAGGAGATGGTTAAAGCTGAACCTGGAATTCTTCACCAAAACTTTTGCACTGTCAGCCCCCAGAGAGTCATAGAGAGAGTATCGGTTAAAATTCGTGTTGGCATTCATTTGAAGAGAAACCTTTAATTTATCGGTAGTACGGTTGACATTGTAATACCCTCCGTAACGACCAGACAAATAATTTTTGTTGTAATCCACCCACATATCAGCACCTATATTGTTTACCCAATAATTCCATTTGTCTTTGGTAGGTGCATTCTTTTTGGTGCTGTCTTCTTTTACTTTCATCGTGAGTACAACGCCAGAAGCTTGTTCTGTTTTTGCGATAAACGGAGCGAGTCCCATTTTTAAGTAATGGACCATGAGATCCCGTTGTTCAAAAGCTGTAGCATTTTGACCCGCTACCATGGTGAGTGTATCGCGTGCATTCGCAAAACGCCTTTGTCCATAAAAAATCATTTGAAACTGGGCGCCACCACTCCCTGCCTGTCGTTGGGTAATCAGCACATGAACATCGGCAGCGAGTCGATCCAAAAAGAAGTCAACAATGTTAATCTCGGTGCGCATAAAGGTATAATCGCAATTAGCGCTTGTACAATCAATGAAAACTTTGAGTTTTTGGGTTGGTGCTGCCTGCTGGGCATGTAGGGAAATAGAAAGTAACGTGAAGGCAACGGCAATAAGCGCGTATTTCATGCGGGGTGTGTTATATTTAAATTATTGTATAGGAACCTGAGTAAACTAAAATGGTTGCATGAAATGGGGTAGTTTATTTTACCCCTTTTTTAATTCCCCTTCCTCAAATACACGTTTCCAAATTTTGACTCGAAACTGTATGCCGGCCCCACGCCAGGTTTTGCGGTAATGCTTGTCCACCGCCCCGTTTTTCCTGTATTTTCTGAATTAAACTTGATTCCAAGGTTTGTAAAAATCTCGCCGAACTGCGTCCGTGCAATAATCAAGCCCGTGGCACCTGGATTCACCACGGCATCAATTCCTCCATGTTTTGCCGTTATTAGAAGGGGTGCATTGAATTTTCCGACCTCCACCATACCGAATTTTGATTCCGTTTCCGTACTCAACTGTTCGGGAACGAACACATTTAATTTTATGTGATGAGATAATCCGTTCGACATGTAGGAATACTCCCTGCCGTGCTGGGCAAAGAATTTTTGCACTTCAGGGTCATTGGTGTCCTTGGCACGGAAGACATATTCGGTTTCACCCTGTTTGATCACAATTCGCTTTGGCAGATTTTCTTTGTCTTTGATCACAGATGTTACAATAATTGCATTTCCCTCCTGTGTTACCTGTAGTTCGAAGGCGTTGTCATTCTCGCCTTCATTGATGCTTACTGTTCCTGTAATCAGAATTTCATTCTTGTCCCAGGTTTGAAGTTTGATCAGTTCGGGATAATCAAAGTTCATGGTCAGCTTTTTACCTGGTTGAACCGCGATGTGCTTCTCTACCTGGGTTTGACCGAACGCAATGAAGCTATAAACGGTGAACCCGAGTATAAATTTTGTTTTCATCTGTTAATTTTTTTAAATTCTTGTGTCCTCTGTTGAGTATAAAGTCAGGCCTGATAAGGCTCAAGACCTTTGGAAAAGAAAAAATCCTCTCGGAAGAGAGGATTTACATTATTTCTTGCGAAGATAGATGTTGCTATGAGTAGAAGATAGTGTCAGTTCTAGTCCTCCGCCATTTACTTTGCCCTCTACTTTGTTGGAGCCGTATTTGGTCCAGTCACCTTGTTTGTCAAAGTCGATCTTGATGGCAGGATCTACAAACATCTCACCGTAGTTGGTGCTCATTTTCACGTTGGCTTTGATCGCCGCAGGTACAGTAAGGTCAACGATACCATGTACTGAGATAATAGAGATCGGACTTTTTGCATTGGCATTCAGGCTGGCTTCGATTTCACCGTGAACGGTTTTGATCATGAGTGGACCAGATACATTTTCAAGTTTTACCTCATTGTGAAGCGTGGACACTTCAATTTCACCTTCCACATTTTTGAATGTCACATCGTCACCGTAAGGGGAGGAGTGAACATATGAAACAGACACACCTTTAGGGACCATGATCTTCACTTTAGGTCCATCCATTTTTTTAAGTTGATATACTTCGATGGACGCTCCCTTGTCTTGTACGGATAATCCAAAACCAGTATTGTCCTCAAGGCCCATCGAACTGATTGATTTCAGTCCTTCTGCGCGTTTATCTTTTTCCTTGGAGAAATTGAGGGAAGTGAAGATGATTTCGTTTCCGGCATAGCCTTCAATCAATACATCGTTTACTTCTTTGATTTCGAGCTTGCCTGTGCTCTTGGCAATTTTATACTCCTGTGCCTGTACAGCGAACCCCGCCGCTATAATTCCTATAATGATTAAAACCTGCTTTTTCATGTCGTTCGTAGTTAATTTTTTTTTGAATTGTTTGTATATAAATAATCGCGATTTCTTTTTTTAAGACAGCTGTATGATTCCGGCATATGCTTCATCTTTCACAGCCGGGAGGGTGTTGTCATTATCAATGATCTTTTCCATAGGCTTCACGGCTTCGATTGCTTTCATCTCCACCATCAGTTGAATGAGCGCCATTTGAACAAGTGGATCAGTTTGTGTGGAAAGTGCATCAATCAATGCTTTTCTTATTTCCGGTTCCTGATGAAATTTTCCCAATGCTTCCACTGCTGCAAGACGCACGTTGGTGTTCTGATCTTCATTCATAGTTTTGATGAGCACCTTGACGATAGCAGGGTCTGGCCGGTTCTCCAGATAGGCAGCACTTACACCTACCATACGCTGACTGGCCGACTGCTGATTGTTGATCTTGCCCAGGATCAATACTCGTGTAGCATCAATCTGTTGTTGCATAGCCAGTCGCTGGGCTGTTTCATGTTGTTGTTTACTGATGTAATAGCCACCACCGGCACCGGCGATTACCAAAGCGATTACCGCGGCGGCGCGATACATAAACACCGGTGTGAATAAAACTGTTTTCTGTTTGGGCATTGCAGCAATCTCCTGTTGCAGCATGTTCTCGAAATTGACTTTCAGATTTGCACTCGGTTCTGAAAGAGAAGCACGGTTCATCAGTACCATGATCTCTTTGTATTGTGCATATCGTTTATAGGATTCAGCATTGCCTGTCAGTTCCTGCTCCAGCATTTTTTTGTCTACATCGTTCAGTTTCCCATCGATGTAATCCATCATCATCCCCTCGAGTTTATCCTTCTCCATAATCAAATTTTTTCAAGTTGAAAATAATGTTCGCGTAACTTTTGAATAGCACGGTGCACTTTCACTTTAATGTTTGCTACCGTGGTATCATACACCAAAGCCACTTCTTCGTATTTCATGTGTTGAAAGCGCGTTAGTACAAGCAGTTCACGATTGTCGTCATCGAGCATAGCCAGCGATCGGATCAGCACTTTCTCGCGTTCTTCCTGTTCCTGGCCTTCCAGCAGGTCTTCGATCTCCACGTTTAGCTTGTCAATATCAACGGCGCTTTTCATTTTACTTTTTTGTTGTTGGTAATGATCTGAAAAAACATTCCTGGCCATTTTGTAAATCCAGGTCGTGAATTTCAGGTCTTCTTTGTAGCTCGTGCGGTAGCGGATCAGGCGTAGAAATACGTTTTGAGTGAGGTCTTCGGCTACATCCCGGTCCATCGTCATACGTGCTAAAAAGTTGAAAATCCGCTTGTGATGGCGTTCAAACAAAACGGAAGCTTGCTGCAGGTCACCGTTTTTCACGGCTTCCATGATTGATTCATCGGTCATCAGCTTCTTGGTTTCATTCAATTTTCACACTTATTACCGGGAGCAGGTCCAAAGGTTACAGATGAATTTACGAATTCTCAGAAATTCCTGATTATCACTCAAGATTCTGTTAGAACACAGATAATAGAGAGTTCAATGCCTTTGAAGAGAGGTAGAGACAATTCAATTGAGAATAACTTTGCGAGCCTCTGCGAACTTTGCGGTTTATCTTTAACCGCAAAGTTCGCTAAGGACCTGCCTACCGTCAGGCAGGCGCAGAGAATACGCAGAGAGAAGAGTCCTTAGAATTCTGCGTTGCCAGGAAAACGTGGATAAGCGATGACATCGCGAATGTTTGTCATGCCGGTAACAAATAAGATGAGGCGTTCAAAGCCAAGTCCAAAACCAGCGTGTGGTGCAGAACCAAATTTGCGCAGATCAAGATACCACCATAGTTCTTTTTCAGGAAGCCCCAGTTCATTCACGCGTTTTAAGATGCGGTCATAACGTTCTTCACGTTGTGATCCTCCGATGATCTCACCGATACCCGGGAACAATACATCCATCGCCGCTACGGTTTTATCATCTTCATTCTGACGCATGTAGAATGCCTTGATGTCTTTTGGATAGTTGTAGAGGATGACCGGTTTCTTAAAATGTTTTTCTACCAGGTAACGCTCGTGCTCACTTTGTAAATCAACGCCCCATTCTTCGATGAGGTATTGAAATTTTTTCTTCTTGTTTTGATTTGAATTTTTCAGAATATCAATGGCCTCTGTATAACTCAGCTTTTGAAATTCATTTTCAGTAACAAATTTCAGACGGTCCAATAGACTTAGTTCACTGCGTTGGTCCTGTGGTTTAACAGATTCTTCTTCCTGGGAACGTTTGCTTAAGAATTCAAGATCTTCCGTGCAGTTGTCGAGTGCATATTTCACCAGGTATTGTAAAAATTCCTGTGCGAGCTGCATGTTGTCGGCAATATCATAGAACGCCATCTCCGGTTCGATCATCCAGAACTCCGCTAAGTGACGCGTCGTGTTTGAGTTTTCTGCGCGGAAGGTAGGTCCAAAGGTGTATACATCACCCAATGCCATAGCGTAGGTTTCACCTTCCAGTTGACCTGATACGGTCAGGTTGGTTTCACGACCAAAGAAATCTTCCTTGTAGTTGATGTTTCCGTGCTCATCCAACGGAGGTTTACTCGCGTTCAATGTTGTTACCCGAAACATGGCACCGGCGCCTTCGGCATCCGATCCGGTGATGATGGGAGTATGAATGTAGAAGAACCCTTTGTCGTTGAAGAATTTATGAATGGCATATGCCATGGCGTGACGCACGCGCATAACGGCTCCAAACGTGTTGGTACGTGAGCGGAGGTGGGCGATTTCCCGCAAAAACTCGAGTGAATGTTTTTTAGGTTGAAGGGGAAATTTCTCAGGATCGCTGTCCCCCAGAATTTCAAGGGTATTTACTTTTAACTCAACCGCCTGCCCCTGGCCTAGCGAAGGAATAAGTTCTCCCGTCACCGAAACACATGCCCCGGTGGTGATACGCTTAAGGATTGTTTCGTCCAGACTGTTAAGTTCAATGACGGCCTGAATATTGTTGATGGTAGAACCATCGTTGATGGCTATGAATCGGTTGCTGCGAAAGGTCCTCACCCATCCTTTTACCGTAACGGTCTGTCCGGCGGGTGAAGTTAAAAGCAAGTCTTTAGTTTTGGTTCTTTTCATTTTGTTCGTGATTATCATGTTGACGATCGTCTTAATGACTTTTGGAGAATAGCTCCAGTTATCCTTAACACGTTAACAGGTCAACACTCCCGATAAGGGGGGAGGCAAAAAACGTCATTTTGATTTTTTTATCAAAGGCTTTATAAAAAACTCACTCAGAAATTTAACCCTCAGATTGAGCGGTTTAAAGACTAATTTTTGATACGACCGACTTGTGATGTTGACTTTTTGAAAATGGTATATATTGGTAACTTTGAACAACACAAATAAGGAAATGCAAAAACTCGGGTTAAATCAATCGTTACAACAGAGGCTGTCGCCCCAGCAGATACAGTTTATCAAGCTGCTGCAGGTGCCCACCGCCGAGTTGGAAAACAGGATTGAAGAAGAATTGGAGAGTAACCCCTTGCTGGAAGAAGGCGTGGATGAGGGACCGGAAGAAAATACAGACGATAAACAGGAACTGCAGGAACAACAGGAGCAGGATGATGCAGCGGCATCCAGTGACGACGATATTGACCTTAAGGATTACCTGGGTGAAGACGACTATGGCAGTTACAAAACCAATAATGACGGTGATGACGAAGATGACCGGGAGTTACCTGTAGCTACGTCATCAAGTCTCCATGAGGCACTGATGACGCAATTGGGTTTTCTGGGATTGAATGATCGCCATCTCGCCATTGGAAAGCAACTGGTGGGAAGCATTGAAAATGATGGTTATATACGGAGAGAACTCGATTCCATTGTGAATGACCTTGCTTTTTCACAGGGAATTGACACCGATATGACAGAAGTAGAAAGTATTTTAAAGAAAATACAATCGTTTGACCCTGCCGGTATTGCGGCTCGAAATCTCCAGGAATGTCTGTTGCTTCAGCTTGACAGGATGGATGACGGGCAGGATGTGGATGTGATTGTCGCCAAAAGGATTATCCAGGAATGCTATGAGGAGTTTACCAAAAAGCATTATGCTAAAATCCTCAAAAAACTGGATCTCGATGATGAAGACTATATTAAGGATGCCATCGACCTCATCGTGAAGCTCAATCCCAAACCGGGAGGCGAGAGTACCACAGGCATGGTCAAGAACCAATACGTCATCCCTGATTTTATCCTGACCAATAATAATGGCAAGCTGGACCTGGCGCTAAATTCAAGAAATGCACCGGAGTTAAGAATCAGCCGCTCCTATTCTGAAATGTTCAAGGCTTACGATAAGAGTGATAAAAAAGATAAGAAACTCAAAGAAGCGGTAAGCTTCGTAAAGCAAAAACTGGATGCAGCCAAGTGGTTTATCGATGCGATCCGTCAGCGTCAGCACACATTGTTACGTACCATGAAAGCCATCATCGATTTTCAATACGATTATTTTCAGGAGGGTGATGAGACAAAGCTCAGGCCGATGATTCTGAAAGACATTGCCCAGATGATTGATATGGATATTTCCACGGTGAGCCGTGTGGCCAGCAGTAAAGCTATACAAACTGACTTTGGTATTTTTCCGTTGAAATACTTTTTCTCGGAAGGAATTTCTACAGATAGTGGTGAGGACGTCAGCAGCCGTGAGGTGAAGCAAATCATCACCGAACTCATTGCGAGCGAAACCAAAGACAAACCGTACTCAGATGATAAGCTTGAGGAAATGCTCAACCAGAAGGGATATAACATCGCCCGGCGCACGGTTGCAAAATATCGGGAACAATTAAACATTCCGGTAGCGCGGTTAAGAAAAGAACTCTGAGTGTGAGGCGGGCAGCGCTATTCATTTCGGCTTTGTTTCATCCCATTCTGATGACCACCTACCTGTTCACACTATTTGCTGTGTTTGTGCCTGGTTGGTTTTTGCCGATTCGCCCGTCTGCGATGTTTATCTTTTTGATCTTTGCACTGACGTTTATTTTACCAGCCCTGAATTTTGCTTTGTTTAAGGTGAATGGCACCATACGCGACTTTACGATGGCTGATGCCCGCGACAGGCGGCTGCCTTTTGTAGTGACTTCACTGCTTTACATTGGCATTACGCTTATGTTTTATTGGAAATTTCCAGTACCTAACATTTTGAAACTGTTGCTGATTGTAAATGTGATGATGGTTGTGGCCACAGCCATCACATTTTTCTATAAAGTGAGTATCCACAGCCTCGGCATGTGGGCGATGACAGGAATTTTTTTGTTTTTAGGAAAGGCCATGAACTCCAATGCGTTCATCTATCCCATGGTAGCTCTTATACTACTTGCTGGCATGGTGATGTCTGCCAGATTGTTGCTGAATGCCCACACTCCACGTGAGGTGATGGTGGGAAGCACGCTGGGACTCTTGCTGGGATTTGCAGGGATGACAATTCTTTTCTAACTCAAAAGCCGTTGATTGAAATACCTGTTGTAAAGGTGTTCATCTCTGTTCTTTCTGGCCCTATACCGGGTTGAAACGTAGGAGAAAGGTTGTAGAAGAAAAACAGATTAAAAGCCCCAATACCAAAACGGGTATAAACACCATATCGGAATTTTGTCAGTCCGAGGTTCTGTTTGTCTTTATTTGTAATCTTTTCAGAATCGTTAGCTGAATAGGTTTTAACATATTTCACCTTGTTCATGGCATCAATCAGGTAGCCAATCCGCCCACCCAATGCAAAATTGAAACTGTGCGCCAGATCTTCTGGTTTGGTATCAAATCTGAACTCAAGAGGCATATCTACATAACGGGCTGACAATATCGTTTTCTTTATGTCGTTACTAAATTGGGTTTGTGCTGAGGCTTGCTCAAATTCATACCGGTTATTTGGCTGGCGAACTATGATAACGCCGTTGGTGAATTTAAAACGTTCAAAACTTACACCGATTCCCGGGTTGACACTGAAATTTGATTTTCCAAAACGGAACGGATACTGGTAGTAGAGGTTTAACGAATTGGTAGGAAAAAAACTCGTCTGAAAATCTGTTTCAGGAGGTCTGTTTACGGCCACATTAAAACCGAAATCGATTTTAAATGACCCGGGTATATCGGGGCGATATACCCTATTTTGTTTTGGTTCAGGAGATTGGCCAAGGGCAAAGCTGAGTGTGAAAATGCTAAGCAGGTTGGCAAGAATTATTTTTTTCATTTCTGAATTTACTCGGTTTAACGAACGCAAGGGCTTTAAATTTCCCCTGAAACAAAAAACCTAACCCTTTTTTTGAGTTAGGATTTTTAAAGTGGGCCTGGAGGGATTCAAACCCCCAACCTTCTGATCCGTAGTCAAATGCTCTATTCAGTTAAGCTACAGGCCCAATACCTTCAAAAAAGGTGTGCAAAAATAATGAATTAATGATTTTAACCAAAAAAGGTCGGTGATAAACAACCTCATACACCATGTCTTCTGTTTTTTGGGAAATCATGTATTAGTAAGACGGCTCATGAAATAGGGCATTCATGAAACACATTTGCCCGCCCATTCCCCTCACGAGGGTACTATTTTCTACATTATCAAAAAATAATGATGCTAATCATCGATTGAAGATTCATTCATCGGATGGCATAGTTTTTAGACTGCCCTGCACATAAGATTGAATAAAAATTGAAACTCTGAAAGCACTTTACTAGTAGACCCCTATGAAAATTCTAATGACGGATGACGATTCAGATGACAGACTCCTGGCCTTACTTGAGTTTAAAAAACTGAATGCCGCACACTCAGTGGATTTCGTGACCGATGGCGTGGAATTGCTCGAATATCTTACATCCCGTGTCGAAAAGAAATTGGAACTTCCTGATTTGATCCTGCTGGACTTAAACATGCCCCGGATGGATGGAAGAGAAGCCTTAAAGGAGATCAAGTCACATCCACAGCTCAAACAATTGGATATTATCATCTTTTCAACCTCTACATCGGAAAAAGATAAAAAGTATACCCTTGATCTTGGAGCAAAAAGCTTTATTGTGAAACCTACTGATCAGGACGAACTGACAGCCATCTTTAGCAAGATTTGTGAAGATCTTGTTGCCAAACCAGGGTGGAGGTATTCTATTGTGAATTCAAACCAAAAAAAAAAGTTTGAAATAGTACCCAGCCGTTAATTCTTAATACGGTCTAGTTTGCTCAAATTTAAAACCCTGAGTCCTTTATCCAGGATTTCAATTAATCCTTCATCTTTAAAATCGGCGAGTGTTCGGTTTAGTGATTCGGTCGAAGTACCTACCATGCTGGACATGTCTTTTCGGGCAACGGTAATAACAGGAGGTGTGGAAATTTTGCTTCCGCCGTTGACGGGATTCAGTTTCACCAGGGCAGCGGCCACACGTTGACGGACGGATTGATACGCAAGTTCGATTAAGAGATCTTCTGCCTTGTAGAGTTTATGGGAAAGCATCGAAATAAATTTCCGTGCGATTTCCTTATTCGTATAAATCATGGTCAGGAAATCCTGCTGAGGAATCAGGAATATCTCAGCCTCCTTTAACACCACGGCCGTTTCGTTGTTGGGTTTGTTTTCCAGCAAAGGTACGAAGCCAATAAATTCCCCTTCGCCATGCAGGCCGGTAACCAATTCTTTTCCATCATTATTTGACTTGAAGGTTTTTACTTCTCCCCGGGCAATGAAATAGAGATACAGGGGCTGTGCACCTTCCATGAATACAAAATGTTTCTTTTTATAAATTCGGGATTGGCGATTATCCGATAATTTATCGAAGCCTGGAAGCTGTTTTGTTTTTACAAAGAAATCGTTGATGTCGGTAACGTTGTTGCGGAATGTAGTGCGGATGAGATCATTTTTCTTCAATCTCAATTCGATCGCATTGAAAAGTTCGAGACCGTCAAATGGTTTTGTGATATAATCGTCTGCACCCAGGTTCATCCCCACCCGAAAATCTTTCATTTCGCTCTTTGCGGTGAGGTAAATGAAGGGAATATTTGCCGTTGCCGGATCTTTGGCAAGGATGTGCAATACGCCGTAGCCGTCCAAATCCGGCATCATAATATCGCACACGATAAGATCGGGCTGATGCTGCTGCACCAATTCGATTCCAAGTCTCCCGCTATTGGCGCTGATGACCTGATAATTTGCAAGCTTAAGGATGGAAGTTATGTTTTCGCACATCTCCACGTTGTCTTCTATTACTAAAATTTTTTGATTCATAACGTTGTTGTTTGCCTATTCCCCGTTAGGTATGGCGATTGTAAATTCAGTTCCCTCATTCAGTTGGCTTGTAAAACGAATATTTCCGCCTAGCAGCTTTACTTTTTTTTCCACGATGTGCAATCCAAGACCGGTGCCTTCGATATTTATGGCATTCCGGGCACGATTAAACCGGCCAAAAATATGTTTGTGTTCTTCCTCCGGGATACCAATCCCATTGTCTTTCACCGAAATTGTGATCGTTTTATCGTGAAATTGGGAGGTCACAAAAATCTTTGAATTCTCTCTCGAGTATTTCAGGGCGTTGGAGATCAGGTTGGTAATAATGCTCCACAACAGGTGCTGATCAAGGTGCACAGTTTCTGAATCTCCCATATGCTTGTAGATAATATCCTGCCCTTTTTGCTTTAATGGTTCAACCTCGCAGATCAGATCCCTGATGTATTTTGGAAGGTTAATGTCTGTGTTGATCACAGCTACCAAATTTCCTTCCAGTTTTTCAAGGGAAAGAAACTCATTCAGTATCATGGTGAGATTATTGACTGAGCGCCTGATTCTGTTTGTATGCACAGTCTTTTCCTTTATATAATCGGCGCCTGAATAATTTTCGAGCAGGAACGTAGAGGATAGAATCGTGGCAAGGGGAGTTTTAAATTCATGGCACGCCATGGTGACAAACCTGGATTTGAACTCTCCCAGTTCTTTTTCTTTTTCCAATGCTTTTAGCAAACCCTCTTCCAGTTTGTTCTTTTCAGTGATATTTTTTAGAACACAAAGAATTTCATTGATGTTGTTATGGGTGTCAGGCAGGGGAACCGCAGAAATGTGGTAATGGCGATCATTTGTTTTTACCTCAAAAGAAACGTTATAGCCCTCAAATGCTTTTTTTATTTTCGATAGGGTTTCTTCGGCTGTTTTATGATTATGATGGTCAGAAACGACCCCTCCAGCCAGACCAAGGGAAATCAGGTCAATTTCATTCAGGTCTTTTCCATCAATGAGTACATACTCCATATTTCGGTTAAGTACTCCAATCACCCCATCGGGGAAATTATGTACCATCGTATCATATAACCGTTGTAGCTTCATCATTTTTTTCTCGATGGTCCTTCGTTTTTGTATTTGAAGGTGCAAATCACGGTTGATAGTCTCAACATTAGCCAGAGAACGGATGGCATCGTTTTTTTTCTTTTTCTCGTCCACTTCAGAAATGAAAACCATGGTAAGCAATTCATTGCCTCCTGAAAATTGCTGAATTGATATTTCGGCTAGAAACTCTGTTTTATCTTTTCGGATACTTTTAAACTGAATTTTTTCGCGAGCGGCTGTTTCATCCTTTATTTTAAGGAATCCCTCACGGAATCCCCGGATCATTTTGTTGATCGATTTGCCGGTGAGTTCATTTGTTTCATAGCCAAACATACCAGCTGCCGCGGGGTTGGACATCACAATTTTGCCCTGCTCGGAAAAGATCAATATTCCTTCAGTGCCCACCTGTGTTGAGCTGAATTCCAATATGGATGCTTCCTGGGCCATTTTTTGTGACTGGAGTAAAGGTTTTATTTCGTGCAACGGTGGCTCAAAGATATTCAATTTTTCACCCGTGGTAATGACCTGCGCATTTCAAAACGATGATGCACATCATCAAAATGAGAATACGCTTTTTTTCAATCCCAAAATGTGATGCTTAACGACATCTATTATCATGCCATGATGATCTCTGTCATTGAACGCCCCGGAGCAATTCTTCTCCTTTGATCTATAATTTAACACGAAGGGAAAAAATGAAGAGGAATATCGTTATTTATACCATACTCTGGGTAGCACTTTCATCATGCTATTATAATAGTCGTCTTGTCTATTTACAGAACAAGCAATTTTCGGAACTGCGCCCCACCCTGGTGCCGAACAAGAAACAGGTGTACCGACTGCAGCCTGCCGACATCCTGTCTGTGCAGGTGAAGAGCTCCACGGAAACCGAAATTTATAACTCCATATTTAATGTATCGAGTCGTCAAAATGGAGTCACGACAACACCCGGAAGCTTGTACCTGGAAGGATATGCTGTGGACACAAATGGCAAGATTACACTTCCCATCATTGGGGAGGTTTTGGTCAAGGACCTCACGGTTGAAGAAGCACAACAGATCATTCAAAGCAGTGCAAACAAATATCTAAACAAGGCGACCGTCATTGTAAAACTTACCAGTTTTAAAGTCACGATCCTCGGCGACGTGAAAAGCCCGGGATATGTATATGTCTATAATAATCAGGTGACCCTTCTTGAAGCTTTAGGTATGGTAGGTGATCTCACACCGGTTGCCAACCGTGAAAATGTCAAGCTGATACGTCAAACACCAACAGGATCCAGCGTAATCCTCATTGATCTTACCGATCCCAAACTTTTGAGTTCGGACTATTTCTACCTGTTGCCCAATGATGTGGTGTATGTCGAACCATTGAAGGCGCGGTCAAGCAAGACCAATCTGGAACTATTGAGTGTGGTTTTTGCCGGCCTTACTACGGCAATACTTGTTCTGAACTATGTAAGCCAAACACAATAATCGCTACAGTCATGGATGGAAAAATTAATATAAAAGAGTTGATTCAAAAACTTGTTTCAAAGTGGTATTACTTCGTAATAACACTTTTGGTGCTTGTGCCATTAGCAATTGCCTACACGTATTTTGCTCCTAACACGTATTTGGTGCGGGCTTCGATTTTATTGAATGGTGAAGTGAATAATGGATTGAGTTCAGAAAAATTTCTAAAAGGAATGGAACTCTTATCCTCACAAACTGAATTGGAAGATGAAATCGGTATTTTAAAATCCCACAACCTTGCGGAAAGTACAATTCGGAAACTTGATTTTGGAATCACCTATTTTTCGAAATCCAACTTCAGAACCACAGAGCAATACGGCACGTTTCCTTTTACGATCGAACTTGACTCCACCACCAATCAAATTGTGAATGTGCCTGTAAATATCAGAAGGATTGATGATAGCACTTTTTCTGTCGCTGTCTCGGCCAAGTCAGTGGGCACATATAATTTCTATACCAATCGTCCCGAAGAAAAGGTACCCAGTATTGAAATCAACACCACATACTCGACAAATAAACCTTTTGTATATAAAAATCTTAGTTTCAGAATAAAATTCAATAAGGCCTACACCTACAACAACTCATTTGAGTACTATTTTGTAATCAACAACCTCACTTCACTGGCCGATTCGTATCAGGAAGCGATGGAAGTAAAGCCTGTTTCGCTGGAATCGAATTTGGTGGAGGTAAGCGTCAAGACAAAAAACACCGAGAAGGGCATCCTCTATTTAAATACACTGTTGGAAGTCTACCAATCAAATGAACTGGCAAAGAAAAATCAACTTGGTTTTAAAACCATCAAGTTTATTGATGATCAGTTGGGCGGAGTATCGGATGAACTGCGTCAGGTAGAAAGTTCTTTGGAGTCGTTCCGTTCCCGTAACAACATTCTCGACATCAATACCACAGCAGAAAATTTAACAAGAAATTTGGACAAACTGGAGGAGGATAAATCGGAGCTTGAACAAAGACTGAATTACTATAAATATATTGCGAATTCACTCGAGAAGGACAGCGGACTTAAAAATATAGGCGCGCCTTCTACGTTCGGTCTTGAAGATCCGCTGTTAAACAACATGCTCATCGAATTGACAAGACTCAACCAGGAGCGAACCGGATTAAATTATAGCACGAAGGAGGGAAACCCTGTAGCAGAAGTATTGGATCTGAAAATCAACAGTGCAAAAAAAGCATTGATTGAAAATGTCAATAATTATATCGGAGCGTCGACTCAGGCCCTTGCCCAATTGAAAAGCCGGATCAATGAGGTGCGCTCCAATGTGGAGGGCTTGCCGCGCAGTGAACGTGAGTTGCACAATATCACGCGGAGGTTTGATTTCAATGACAATGTCTATAACTATTTATTGGAGAAAAGAGCAGAAGCGGGAATTGCAATCGCTTCTAATACGGTAGAGAAAACCATTGTTGATCGTGCGAAACTGGTTGGTTCCGGACCTGTAGCACCCAACAAGAAACTTATTCTGGCAGCTACGGTTTTATTTTCGCTGGTTTTTTCCCTGGGTCTTGTCATTTTCAATGATGTCATCAACGATAATATTGTGACGTTGAAGGATGTTGAAAAAAATACACTCATTCCGTGCATCGGAACGATTTCTCACGGAAGTAAAAGTGACCGTGCCGCTGTTATTGTTGCGCAAGGCAAGAGTGCAGTCGGGGAATCGTTCCGGTCGCTGCGGGTCAATTTGCAATACCTCACCTTGGGCAATGAGAATAATGTTATAGGCATTACGTCTTCAGTGGAAAGTGAAGGCAAAACATTTTGTTCTGTCAACCTGGCTGTGACTATGGCGCAATCGGGTAAACGAACCATCATCATTGATTCGGACATGCGTAGACCGAAAGTGGCAGCGTCTTTCCGAATGAAAAATGCGAAGGGTCTTTCAAGCTATCTGATTGGAAGTTGCCAAATCAAGGACATTATCGTCCCCACCAGTATTAAAGGACTTGATGTAATTACATCGGGACCGATCCCACCCAATCCACTTGATCTGATCGGACTTCCCAAGATGGATGAACTGATTGATACATTAAAACAGACGTACAACACGATTATCATAGACTCTCCCCCGATTGGATTTGTGGCTGAGTATATCATTTTAATGCGGTATACCAATGCGAACATCTATGTTGTCAGATCGAACTATACGAATAAACTACACCTCGACAAGATCAACCGACTCTATGAGGATAAGAAGATAAAGAATGTAAGTATTTTACTCAATGACCTGAAGTCTGCATTCAATGGATACAACTATGTGTACGGATCATAGTGATCACTGACGTATGACTTTAGCAACTTTGAAAATGCATTTTTTAACCGCACGTTTTAAGAAATATTTTGAAAACGTCTCCTGGCTGATTTTTGAAAAAGGCTTCACGCTGGCAGCGGGGATGGTGGTTGGGATTTATGTAGCGCGATATCTCCAGCCTGAGCGTTTCGGTTTATTGAACTATGCGATCAGTTTCGTCAGTATTTTTTCAGCTTTCTCCACACTGGGATTGGAGCAAATCATTGTGCGTGAACTGGCCAAAGCCCCCGAAAAAAAACTGGATTTACTGGGAACAGGATTCATTCTTAAAATAGCCGGTTCAGGCGTTTTAATTTTGTTGATGGTGATCGTTCTTTTCTTTATGAATCACGATCCGTTTACCAATACCCTGATTATGATTATTGCCGCGGCAGAAATCTTTAAAGGTTTTGAAGTAGTCGCCTATTTTTTTCAATCGCAGGTCATGTCAAAATACGTGGTGCAGGTACAGTTGATTGTAAATCTATTCATCAGCTTTACGAAGATCGGTCTTGTATTCGTACACGCGCCCCTCATCTGGTTTGCCCTGATTGTTGTTATTGGCACTCTTCTGAATGCCGGCGGGTATCTCCTCGCGTATGGAAGAGGGGAAGGAACACCCCGCGCATGGAAGTTTAAAAGTTTTGTTGCGTGGCGACTTTTGAGTGAATCATGGCCATTGGCACTCTACGGTATTGCACTTCATATTCAGGCGCGCATCGACCAGGTGATGCTGGGTAAGATGATGAACATACAGGAAGTGGGGCAATATTCGGTCGCGCTCAAATTCATTGAAATTTTTGGTTTCATGCCACTTGTATTGATGAATACTTTTTCGCCTGCTATTGCCAAGGCAAAGAGTATGAGTGAAGACCTTTACCACAACAGATTGATCAATCTCTACCGACTGATGTTTCTGGCTTTCCTGGTTGTTGCTTTGCCTATTTATTTTTTAGCGGAAGATGTTATTCGCGTGCTTTATGGTGTGGAGTATCAGGCGGCGGGATATTTGCTTTCATTGTTTGCGGTTCGTTTATTTTTTTCCAATATGGGTGTGGCCAAATCTGTGTTCATTGTCAATGAAAGTTTATTCCGGTATTCATTGCTTACGGTGATCATCGGGGCTATCGCTAATATTTCCCTGAATTATTTTCTAATCCCGCTGTATGGTTCTGTAGGGTCTGTGATGGCCAGCATCATTTCATTTACGATCAGTATTTTTTTGGTCGACTTGTTTTTTGTGCGAACCCGGGAGAATCAAAAACTTATGTTCCGGGGAATATTTTCTTTTTGGAAACTAAAGGAAATTCTGTAAAAATATGATACGTCTGAAGCCAGATCCGCAAAACAGTTTCACATGCCCGGAGTGCCGGGCAGGTCAGCCTCGCATTCATGAATTCAGAATTCAGTCTATCAATGTTGTGGCCGACTGTACCTGTGTTCATTGTGGATTTGACTTTTACCAGACGTTGCCTGTCGGTCATACTACGGACTATTCGCTCCGTATAGGAAAAAAGAATGGAAAACTTTATAAACCCGATGAAAACCGCACCTGGCTTTCAACCTCTTTTCTGAAAGCTCATCAGGAAAAACAAAAAAGGGATGTAGCGATCGAAAAGATTGTATATAAAAAATGTGATCACGTTGTCGTTTTAAATACACTGGATACACTATATGGCCATGTGTTGCTTAAACTTTACAATGCAATCTACCATTTGGATAACCAAACCGATAAGGGCCTTGTTCTGATCATACCAAAAATATTTTTATGGCTTATTCCTGAAGGATGTGCAGAAGTATGGGTGGTGGACCTAAAATTGAGTGAACTTGTTTACGGGTATGAAGCCATCGAAAACTTTGTTTCTAAAGAGTTGGAACGTTTTGGCGAAGTGTACCTGAGCAAGGCCTATTCACATCCTGACTTTAGTCAGGCAAATATTGCCCGGTTTACGGGCGTTAGCCCCTTCGATCTTAAAAAATTTTCGAGCCTTAAACCAACATTTACATTCGTGTTACGCGAAGACCGGTGGTGGTTTCAGGCTTCAGCCGATTATTGGTTTTATCGAGTCTGTAGAAAATTAAAAATATTGAACTTGGGTTCACGTATTTTATCGGAGCGACAAAATGCGCTGGTGAGGAAAACTATTGGTCATATAAAAAAGGAGATACCCGATTCGAACATATATGTTGTTGGGTTGGGAAAGACAGGAAGTTTTGAAGGTTATGCCGTCGATGAACGTCAATGGAACGTGAACCCTTCGGTAGAACGAGTGTGGTGTTCCATCTATGCTCAAAGTCACGTTGTGATTGGTGTTCATGGTTCGAATATGCTCTTGCCTACGGCCCATGCAGCAGGATGTGTAGAAGTGTTGCCTGAGGACCGCTACGGAAATATGGTTCAGGATTTGTCCGTACGTTACGACAATAGACTTCAGCTTTTTTTCTATCGGTTTGCCGACCAGTTTTCAAAACCCACATCCATAGCAGAGAAAGCAGTTGACATGATCCGTGGATACGAACTGTTTTATAATAATATGTGCCGGAATGTTTATGCCGTAAAGACTCCCGGCAATGATGTGCTCGTTCATCAGTAGATTCAAAGTGACGCGCCAAGTACACACAATTCCACAGCTTCTGGGTATAATCGTGAATTGGTCAGGGTTGCTCTTTCAACGATCTCAAACGGAAGTTTTTTTCAACCACTTTAACGGTTAAGCAATCAATTGAACGACCCCGGAATCGATTGCCTGGAGTCAATGTCGTTATCATCCTATTTCTTGAAAACGATTGAATTTATCCGGATTGCGCTTTATCCTGTATTGATGACAACCTTGCTACAGCATCATGATGCAGGTCATTGAACGGGGACGCTGCAGGCGTCAATTTTATGTCAACAAAAAAATAATTCTATGGCATTCACACCCGCGCAACCATTAAAAACAGCCGTACTTCTGGTTATTTTCAACCGGCCGGAAACTACCCGAATCGTTTTTGAGGCTATCCGAAAAGCAAAACCGCCGCGCTTATATATTGCTGCCGATGGTCCTCGTGCTGATGTGCCGAGTGATTCAAAAAGATGCGGGGAAGCTCGTGAAATTGTTAATCAGGTGGATTGGGAGTGTGAAGTTAAAACGTTGTTCAGGGAGACAGGGTTGGGCTGTGGACTTGGTCCATCATCAGCCTTCACCTGGTTTTTTGAGCATGAAGAGGAGGGAATCATTTTAGAGGATGACTGTCTGCCATCACAAAGTTTTTTTTGGTTTTGCGAGGAGCTTTTGGAACGGTATCGCTATGACAATCGGGTGATGCATATCGGGGGAAACAACTTTTTAAACGGCTGGCAGAAGGATCGTGATTATTCCTATTATTTCTCTAACAGCGGTCACATTTGGGGCTGGGCTACCTGGCGGAGAGCCTGGAAGTTGTTCGATTTTAATATCAGTCTTTACGATAAACTAAAAGGCAAAAATTATTTTCAGAATTTTTTCCTCAATCCTGTTGAAAAAATATATCGCCTTAGAAAATTCGATAAAACCGTGATGAGCACCAATGTCAATTGGTGGGATTACCAGTGGGATTTTGCCCGGTATATCAATTCAGGACTTGCCGTTGTGCCCAAAATCAACCTGATAAAAAACATTGGCTTTGGGGAAGACGCTACGCATACGCTTAATGTTAATCACAAAAATGCACACATGGTGGCTGACGAAATAGACTTTCCATTACGCCATCCTCCGTTTATGATCAGGGATTTTGCCTCCGACAAACAATATTTTAAAAATTTTATCAAAGATGTAGTTGTTTCAAAACTGGCATAGCAAATAAAAAGTATGGTATGATTTTTTGACCTTTTTCTTAAAAATTCAGTATGGACACTCCTATTTTATTCATCATCTTCAACAGGCCGGAAACTACCCGAAAAGTTTTTGATGCAATACGACAAGCAAAGCCTCGTCGGTTGTACATCACGGCGGATGGTCCACGCGAGAATAGACCCGGTGAGGCGGAACGTTGTAATGAAACCAGAAAGATTGCCACGGAAGTCGATTGGGATTGCACCGTGAAGACGCTCTTCAGGGACAAAAATGTGGGATGTGGAAAGGCCGTATCCTCGGGCATCACATGGTTTTTTGAACATGAAACGGAAGGAATTATTCTCGAGGATGATTGCTTGCCTTCAGTTTCGTTTTTCAGGTATTGCTCTGAATTATTGGAGCGATACAGAGACGACACCCGCATCATGGGTATTGGAGCAAATAATTTTGAAGATGTAAGTACCCGCGAACGGGAATATTCTTACAATTTTTCAAGCCTGGCATATATCTGGGGTTGGGCTACCTGGAAGCGGGCGTGGCAATTTATCGACCTGAAGGTAACTCACTATCCGGAATTAAATAAAAAGCAGTACCTCGATGAAAGCTATGACACAATTTATAAACGTGATTTTTTCAATTACATTTTTGGAGAATTGGCCAAGGAAGGGGGTAAGATCAACAGAGATAAAATCTGGGGGTATCAGTGGCAGTTTGCTTGTTTAGTAAATGCTGGTCTCACGATCGTACCCAGTCGCAGTCTTGTACGCAATATTGGCATGGGTGCCGATGCTACACACACCAAAGATGAAAAGGCACTGGGATATGATCTTAAAAAGGAAGAGATCGATTTTCCTCTCCGGCATCCTGAATTTGTCATGGTAGACAGGCAACGAGATATCAGAACATTTAACCTGATGCATACTTCACCAACATCACGTTTAAAATCAAACCTTAAACGGTTGATTCCCGGACCCGTAATGGAAAAATTCATAAAACCTTTGATGTATATGTTTCTGTAGAAATTATGGACAAACGAAATATCATCAATTTTCTTTTTGTGAGCAGCTTTCCGGTGTATGGGCTGGGAACGTATTTTTCTGCTGTTCATAGTCCTGCCGGTGGCTACATCGTTTCTATATTTCCGCTTTTGCTTATCATACTCTTTTATCTTATTGATCTTTTATACAAAAATGAATTTCGGATTCGTCTTAATGGGTATTATTTATTTATGCTCGTATTCACTCTTTCTTCCATTGCATCGATGTTTATTGCTTTGGGCAAAGGACTTCCGGAAGCCAGCCTGATCCAAACCATCGCAAAGTCTGTACTGTTATTTGTGCCCTTCCATGCATTTCTCATCATGATGCTTTACAACGAAAAAAAGGAAAACATGGTGAGGTTAACACTGATCAGCTTAAGTGTATTGCTCTTTATCAATCTGGCCGGGTTTTTCGGATTGGGTCTGTCGAACGCCGGGCATAGCATTGAAGGCCGTCTGAATTTTCCATTCCTGGATGGATTTTACAGTGGCGCGAGTTTGCTGGCTATCATTAATCTCATCTTGTTGCATTATTTGAAACGCAACTGGAAATACCCGATTCGTTTTGGGGTTTTGGCCGCTTATTTTCTCCTTAATCTCGTGTTGATTTTTTTGATCAACTCACGACTTTCCATATTGATCCTCGGCATGGTGATGGCTTTGTGGGTCTTTGGTGCGATTCGCATGAAGGGGATATTTCTTCTTTCCATGTTCACACTTCCTATTTTGCTCACGTCCGGGATTATTATTTATAAAGTATTGCAACTCCCGGGACTTTCATTTTTTCTTCAACGCGTGAACGTGGAGGACGTAACTACGTTTAATGGAAGAGCATTTTTATGGCGAGACGCCATGGACTGGCTGATGAATGATCAACGGGGTTTATTTTTCGGTAACGGATATAAAGGACACTATTTTATGGGTCTTATTTCTGATGTGGCAAAACTTTGGAATGAAAAAGAAGTGTATCACATGCACCTGCACAGCACATCCCTTGAAACGCTCGTGTGTCAGGGTGTGGTTTTCTTTTTATTGTTTGCTGTATTGTTTTATTTGGTTTACGCGTACTACAAGAAGAAAAGTAAAGAAGGAAACCAAGAAGGTGCCTTATTGCCTGTAGTCATTTATCTATTATTCATCATGCAGGTAGATACATTCCTCTATTTGGATAATCTTGGATTTATACTTTTCTCATTGTTAATATCCAAACTTGTTATTGATAAAAAAGCGAATGAAAATCAGGCAATGAAAATTATCAAGCAAACTGAGCTCTTTGATTATACAGGTACAGCAACACGGAAGTGGGGAGCGGTAGCCATTCACTACAATGAAACAGAAAAATCATGATTTGTGTCGTTATACCCGTTTTTAATAGAAAAGAATATACAAGGGATTGCCTGAAATCATTGTATAATCAAACTCAAAGTGTTGACTACATCATTGTTGTAGATGATGGCTCAACCGATGGAACCAAAGAAATGCTTGCCAGCGAATTTCCGGATGTGCTTACCATTGAAGGCGATGGAAATTTATTCTGGACAGCTTCCATCAACCTGGGTGTAAAGGTGGCACTCTCGCTGGGTGCAGACTATGTCATGACGCTTAACAATGATACAGTAGCATCAACGACCTTTATCGAGAACATGTTGTTGGCGGCAAAGCAAAATCCTAACGCTCTTATCGGGGCTCTGGATATCGACATGACTACAAAGAAACCTTATTATGGAGGTGAAATTTTTAATTGGAGAACGGGCTCATCACAATATTTATTGGGCTGTCTAAAAAAGGAAGAGCAAACAGGACTCCACGAAGTTTCATTGTTTCCGGGACGAGGCCTTATTATACCACGTGTGGTGTTCGATACGGTAGGGTTGTTCGAAGAGGTCATGTTACCACATTATATGGCAGATTACGACTTTACCATGTTGGCACGTAAAGGGGGATTTAAAGTGTATTGCAATTACGATGCAAAACTATTTACCTATCCGGAAGAAGGCGGTGATCACAAGATTAGAAAGCGCAAGTCCCTAAAAAATTATTTTAATCATTTGTTCAGTATAAAAGGTGGAGGCAACCTAAAAAATTTTACAGTGTATGCCCTTCGCAATTGTCCCCCCAAAGACATGGTGATTGCTTTAATGGCAGGTTACGTTAGACGAATAGGAGGATACTGGATTAAATAATCATGAGAATACAATACGATCATCAGGCGTTTAGCATCCAGGAATACGGAGGTATTTCACGATATTTTTATGAATTGGTGAACCAACTTCAAGGGAATCCCCATGTACAAGTCTTTAATTCACTTTTATTTTCAAACAACGAGTATATCAAGCAAAATAAACTTGTCAGGTCCATTCCCTTCTTCAAGTGCATCAACTTGCAGAAAAAGATTGAGACTATGATCATGCTCAATGAATTCAAAAGTATGGTTGCATACAAACGGGGTGAATTTGATGTTTTTCATCCCACCTACTATCATCCGTATTATTTGAGTGCGAAAAGTAAAAAACCTATCATTGTTACCTTTCATGATCTTATCCATGAAAAATTTAAACAGTATGATCTTGCCACCTTGTCAAACAAGAGGAAAGTACTTCTCCGGGCAGATCAAATCATTGCTGTTTCTCAGAGTTCAAAAAATGATCTGATCGAACACTTTAGTATCGCACCGGAGCGGATCAAGGTCATTCATCTAGCTTCATCCCTTACACCCTCGGCGGATGTTAACGTTAATCCGCAGGGGAGCTATTTTTTATATGTGGGTGGAAGGAATGATTATAAGAACTTTATGTTTTTTGTAGGTGCCATCGCACCGTTACTGAAAAAACGTCCTGATTTATTTTTGTACTGTGCAGGTGGAGGGAAATTCACAAAAGAAGAATGTACATTATTCAGAGAACTGAAAGTAGAACACAAAATTAAATTTTACCCGGGTACAGACGAGAGCCTGAAAAAACTTTATTCCAATGCACTCAGCTTTTTTTTTCCTTCCATTTATGAGGGCTTTGGAATTCCGCTGCTGGAAGCAATGAATTGCGGATGTCCGGTTGCTGCAAGCCAAACCAGTTCTCTACCCGAGGTATCAGGAGATGCTGCGCTTTATTTTGATCCCTATTGTAAGGAATCCATTTTGGATGTAGCCCAGAGACTGACGGACTCGTCGCATCTTAGGGAAACGTTGCGGCAGAAAGGGTTTTTGCGTGCAAAAGAATTTTCCTGGCAAAAGACAGCCTCCATGACCTACGATCTTTATAAGACCGTCGTGTAAAGAACATAGTCGAAATTTCTTTTTTGCTATTGTTTATTGAGCACAACCTGTGTTGTTAATTTGGATGTCTGCGAGGGAGCAAAGGAGACGATGTATGTTCCATTGTAAATTCCATCTGTAGGAATAACAATTTCATTGGAACCGACAGCAAGATTAACCATCTTTTGTTTCACTAAAACTAGCCCCATGCTGTACATCGAGAGCTGTGCCAGCTGCGCGACGGGTGAATTGAACTGAATTGTGAAATAATTTGTAACGATTGGGTTTGGGTAGATGTACAAAGGCGATGTGCTTGTTAACGAAGTTGTCATATCAACCGGGGGAATATAAGAGGCATCGTTGGTAATCTGAATCTGATCCACAGCGACATTTTCTTCATACCACGCCATCTTAAATTGGTTCGTCCCCTGAGCAAATGAAAATAAAGCTGCTGAGCCGTTCTCAGTTATTTTTACCCAGGTCCAGTTTGTTTGAATGCCGGGTAGCCATGTAAACCATTTGCCGGCTCCATTATATATATAATAGCCCTTGTTGGTAGAACTCAATGATTTTATTTTCACCCAAATGGTATACTTGTCGGTTACAGGCACCTGAAAGTTGAATACAGCCGCTGCCGGTGGAGGGAGCATGTAGTTTTTTCCGGACCCTGAAGGAATATAAAAATAATTGCCTTGTTGCGCCTGAGCATCGTACCCTGTGGCCATCAGCCCGCTCAGGGTGGCATCGGAAGAATCAAAACCAAGTTTAACAATCGGGTTGCCAACCGTGATGGCTGCAGACGATGATGTTACGGTTGCACCTTGATTGTCTGTAGCTTTTGCACTAAGACTATACGTGCCAATTGCCGCAGTCAAGGCTAAACTATAGGGACTTGTAACATCCTGCCCAAGCAACGTTGAGCCATTATAGAATTCTACTTTTGCAATACTTCCGTCACCGTCTGAAGCATTGGCAGTTAGTGTTACAGAATTTCCAGAGGCGAACGTTGCATTGTTTGAAGGGCTGGTAAGACTGACCGTTGGGAGGACATTAACAGGGATGGCAAACGCAACGGCTACAACCGATGATGCGATTGCAGCACCAGCATTATCAGTCGCTTTAACGGTTAAAGAATAATTGCCTGCGGGTACATTGCTCCATGTGAAGCTATAGGGATTTGTAACATCTTGTCCAAGTAATGTTGAGCCATGGTAGAATTCCACTTTTGCAATACTTCCATCACTGTCTGCAGCATTGGCAGTTACTATTATAGTATTTCCAGCGACAAACGTTGCATTGTTTGAAGGACTGGTAAGAGTGATCGTGGGGAGAGCATTAACAGGAATTACAACGACAGCAACACCCGAAGACACCGTCGCAGCGCCAGCGTTGTCAGTTGCTTTAACGGTTAAGGAGTAATCGCCTGACGGTACATTGCTCCAGGTGAAACTGTAGGGGCTTGTAAGATCTTCTCCAAGTAGTGTGGTTCCATAATAAAATTCGACCTTTGAAATAATTCCATCGCTGTCGGTGGCATTGGCGTTGATGACGATCGAAGCATCAGCCGGGAATGATAAACCACTTGAAGGAGAAGAAATGCTTGTCGTAGGAGGTGTATTGGTTGGCGGGGGTATGTTTATTGGCATCGCTGTTAAAGCAGTTGCTCCATATTCAATAGCTCCGATATCGGGATTTAAACCCAGAAAAGAAAAGCCCACGTTGAGACCAGCATTGATTAAAGGACTCCTTGCAGTAGGGGCGTAATAGGCATCCGGCCTGCTTCCGGTTTTTGCAATCATCGCATCGGCTGTCAAGTTATTCTCGTAGACTGCGCCCGATACACTGCCGACAGGAAGGTTGTTGAATAAATTATTCCTCACGGCCAGTGCACTTACAGTTGCCCCGTTTTCTTTGTGAAGCAACGAATTAGGGTAATAGCTGTAGCCCGTATTGCTGTTGATAAACAGATTATTTTGCAGGGTAATATTATCGCTGCTGCCTCCGTATATTCCTATAACATTCATTGTTTTTGTGCCTGCAAATTCTATGGTGTTGTTGTATACTTTCACCTGATGTAATCCATTCACCTGGGATCTTACAATTTCCCCGGGATATTGCCCCTCCAAAGCATAAAACGTGTTGTGATGGATGTTCCAGTTTTGCATGGCTTTATCCCAGTTTGCAATTCCGTTCGTTCCTTTGATGAAATAGTTATGATCGATTTCCGCATCGTGAACGGTGAGTTCTATGCCATATCCTTTCCCGTTTGCTCGGGTTGCCAGATCAATCGTGTTGTGATGAACCCGAATGGTCTGCATGCCCGTAGCAGGAAGACCATTGTTGTTGACCAGTGAGATGGTGTTGTCGACATACGTATTATAAATTTCATTTCCGATCAGATTTACTGACCACAATTCGATGGCAATATTAGGAGCCGACCCACCATTCCATAACCCCACAGGAACAACAGAAATACGGCTGTCATGAATTTTAACTTCGGTAAGGTTATTGGCTCCGCTTGGACCGATGGCTTTGATTCCATATCCTTTTCCTTCATCCACAGTAAGATGGTCAATATCTACTCGGGTAAGGTTTCCCAAATTAAGCGCCCCCGAACAATACCCAGTGCTGCCCCAGGCGCAATTCGTAAGATCGGTATTTTTTAAGGAAGAGTCGGTCACGTTCCATAACCAGATACCTGTGTAATTTGTATTCTGAACCTTTACGGCATCAATTGTAATATTATTGCGATTGTATACATAGATCCCTCCATGCAATTGTTTTGAATCACCATCAATGGCAAAGCCACTCAGAGTTTGATTGCCATTGACGGAAGAACTTGAAGATAAGCTAATAAGAAACTTGCTGGGGCTGTAGCCAGGACTGGCCGGATAATAATAGAAAGAACTTACTGCTTTCAGAATGGTAAGCGCTTTTCCGGCACCGATGATATTGACTCCCGGAGGGAGATCGATCATGCCATTCTCAATAAATATTCCTGAACCCAGTTGTATCGTATGTCCCTGATTGGCGGCAACTTTTGTTACCGCATACTTAAGCGTCTTCCAGGGAGTTGAAAGACTTCCATTTCCTGATGTATCGTTACCGGTTGTACTTATATAGTAGGTGGCACCAAATGAGAAATGACACAAAAACATGATCAATAGGGGAGCGCATAATTTTTTCATATGGCAAGGGTTAGGGGTGGGTCTGCTATTTTTTTTACATCCGGTTCTGCCAACAGTCGGGGAACCGTGGGCAGAACTTTGATCGGACGAAAAATTAATTCTTATGGTCTACTTCATCTTTTTTCTTTAATTGATTTTCTTATATCATGTTCTCGACATGTTCGTTATTGCTCGTTCGCTCCGCGATCTGGTCCGGTTCCTAAATACGTGAGCCCTACATAAATTCCGCTATTTACTATGGAACTGCCCGACAGAGGTTTGTAGTAGGCACTTGGCCGGCTTCCTGTTTTTGAAATCATAGGATCTGATGTCGTGTTATTCAAATACACACCACCGGCTATATTTCCAACAGGCAGTTTGTTGAATAGATTATTTTTTACTGTAAGTATGCTGATCGTTGAGCCATTCTCAGTCTTTATTAATGAATTTGGATAATAGCTGTAACTCGAATTGTTGTTGATCAACAAATTGTTCTGAATACTGATATTATCACTTGCACCGCCATACATACCGAGTACGTTCATCGTTTTTGTTCCTGCAAACTCTATCGTATTATTATGAAGCTTTACGCTGTGTAGTCCACTTTTTTGAGATCGTACAATTTCGCCTGGATACTGTCCCTGCAGGGCATAAAATGTATTGTGATGAATATTCCAGTTTTTCATGGCCGTGGCCCAGTTGGCAATACCGTTGGTTCCTTTCAGGAAAAAATTGTGATCAATTTCCGCATCATGAATGGTAAGTTCTATGCCATAGCCCGCACCTTTCGCACGTGTTTCCAAATCAATGGTGTTGTGGTGTACGCGAATGGTCTGCACGCCAGTTGAAGGGAGCCCGTTGTTGTTCACTAACGAGATCGTATTATCTACATATGTATTGTAGATCTGATTGCGTACAAGATTGACTGACCAAAATTCAATTGCAATATTAGGAGCAGACCCGCCATTCCACATACCGGTGGGTGCAACGGAAACACGACTATCATGAATTTTTACGTCGGCGATGGTATTGACACCACTCGGACCCATCGCTTTGATTCCGTATCCTTTGCCTTCGTTTACGGTAAGCTGGCCAATGTCCACACGGGCAATGTTCCCAAGATTTAGCGCTCCAGAACAATAGGCGCTACTTCCCCACGCGCAATTGATAAGGTCTGTGTTGCTGATTTTAGAATCGTTGACATTCCACAACCAGATACCCCCGTAATTTGTATTCTGCACTTTCACCAGATCGATCGTGACGTTGTTGCGGTTGTATACATAAATGCCACCATGCAATTGCTTTGAGTCGCCCTCGACCATGAAGTTGCTGAGCTTTTGATTTCCGCCTGTCAATGTGGTGGAATTTAAACTGATGAGGAACTTGTTAGGGCTGTAGCCTGGACTGGAAGGATTATAATAAAAAGCGCTTGCTGCTCGGATAATCGTAGCTGATCTCCCTGCCCCCGTGATGTTTACCCCGGTCGGAACGGCAATTAAACCCGCTTCGGTAAAGGTTCCTGAAGAAAGTTTGATGGTGTGGTTTTGGTTGGCCGGTACTTTTGTAACGGCGTACTTTAGTGTTCTCCAGGGCCTGCCACTGCTGCCATCGTTGGAATCGCTTCCGGAGGTGCTAACATAGAATGTAGTGCTGGCAGCAAAGGCCGCTGCACTGGATGCATTAAGAGTGATGCTGTCTTCAAAGGGCGTGTTGACTTCTGAAGAAGTGCTGATACTATCCGAAGATTCAAACCAGGTAACTTCAGGGACCAGCGTGCTGTCGATGGGTGCGCTTTGAGCTTCGATTTTGTTGTTATTAGCTGTATCTGTTGGAATCAAAAAGTCTTTGTCATTACAACGGCTGAAGAGAAACAATACAATAATAACGAGGATAGGAGATGCATTAAATTTTTTCATAATTGAGGTTAAACAGCTTGGTTAGGACGCACCTCTTTCCTGACTCAAAAAATAAATTTTTTATTTTTGAGCCTTTATTACCTACTAATGAGAACTATATGGTAAAGCTTTTCTAAGATCAACAGTCGGAAAAATATTTCCGAAAACCCCCTTCACTTACCTCCGCCCCTTCAATAGAAATCTCGGACTGCGTCTGAACTGTTAGACAATATTCGATTTCCCCATGCCGGAATTAAAGTCCAGGTCGTTCAAGCAAGATCATTCTCGATGAAGCGAAGATTTTGGCGATAAATGTTTTACATTTTGATGACGCAGATCATCACTTTTTAAAATGGAGGGTCGTATTGTAGCGAAAGCTTAGACATGAAGTAAAAAGTGTGGAATTGTTTCCACATAAATGAATGAAGATACTAATAATACACAATCGATACAAACAAATAGGCGGCGAAGATGCAGTGGTGAGTGCAGAGAGTGACTTGTTTTGCAGAAATGGTCATGATGTTGAAAAAATTATTTATGATAATTCACTCATAAAATCTTTTATCGAAACCTGTAAATCAGGATTGAAAGCTATTTACAATCCCGATAGTGCAAAAGTATTGGAAATGAAAATTCGTGAATTTCATCCCGATGTAATTCATGTTCATAATTTTCTGCCCCTTGTTTCGCCTTCTGTATTCTTTACGGCGAATAAATGGAACATACCTGTATTTCTTACACTCCATAATTACCGACTGATTTGTCCCAGTGCCACATTATTTTTTAAAGGACGGATTTATGAAAAAAGTATAAAATCGATATTTCCAATCCATGCTATCGTCAAGGGTGTTTATAGAAATTCACCAATGCAAACGGCCATGGTAGTCCTGATGACAGCAGTACATCACTTTATGGGGACATGGAAAAATAAAATTGATGCTTATATTACCCTCACTCAATTCGCCAAGCAAAAATTTATTCACTCTGCGCTTTCTATTCCTGAAGAAAAATTATTTGTGAAACCAAATTTTGTGGAGGATTGCGACAACGAGGTTTTTGAACGTGAAGATTTCTTTTTATTTATAGGACGACTTACGGAAGAAAAGGGAATCCAGACATTACTGAAAGCGGCGGATTTGTATTATTTTAAGATTGTTATTATTGGCGACGGCCCGTTAAGGCCCTTGGTCGAGGCAAGTGCAGAAAAAAATCCGAATATTTCCTACATCGGTTTTCAACCGAAGAAAGTTATTCTTGACTATTTAAAGAAATGCAAAGCACTGATTTTTCCTTCGCTTTGGTATGAAGGATTTCCGGTTACACTGGCAGAATCCCTTTCCACATCAACACCAGTGATTGCATCTGATTTAGGGAGCATGAAGGAAATCATCCAGGATCATGTCAATGGTTTGCTGTTTAAGACAGGGAGTGCGGATGATCTTATTCTTGCTATTATGGAAATGAATATGGACGATCACCTGGCAAAAGAACTTTCTGCGAATGCAAGGTTGAGCTATCTCAACTATTACACACCCGAAAAGAACTATAATCAACTTCTCAGAATTTATCACCGGGCCATGGAAAGCAGGACCGTCAAAACCGAACCGGTACATTATCCCATTTCTGTCAGCTAAAGTTTTATCGGGTCGATCACTTCACAGAGTGATACATCCTGAATCCAGAAGTGGGCATTACTTTTAAAATTGACACGTGCTTCAGTGCAATTCTCTGTAGGTGTAAAGAGATAAGTAAACGTTTTTGGACTTGATTTAATGGAGAAGCACGTGTAGATGCCAAGAGCTCGCCATGGTGAACCTGCCATCAACGGAACAAATTCAAGTTTACTTGGAGACGAACCTACTGCTGTAAAGGAAAGTCGATACAATTTGTTTTTGGACAATGGAAATCCTGCGTGATAAAGAAGAGCTTCTGTCCCTGCCGGAATAGAAACTTTAAGTGAAGGGTTTCCTGTAATTTTCTTTTCCAAAACAATGGTTGCTTTATCCGGCCAGACAATCCACCCTTTGCTTCCGAGGTTAAGGTCCCCGTTGCGGATAAGGTTTCCACCGAGTGTGGCTGGATTCTTTTTTTTCTGTGTGGAATAAACGGATTTAATATCATGACCATATGCTATCCGCCATTCTTCCAGGGAAAATTCCTGGGGGGCAAAGCACAGACCTTTGTCATCAAACAATTCACCAACAACCTGATTGGGTTGAATTGCTTGAAAGGTATTCTGATCGATTCGTCCTAGTTTTTGTAAGTCCTGTTTTTTTTTGGCGCTTAGAAAGATGCAATAGGTAGCTTCACGATCAGCGCGCCACGTGTTTTGCGAAACGTCTAGAAATAACGATGTGTTGCCATGCATTTCACCCAAGGTATCGAGCTTAATATAGAGTTGTCCTTTTTCCTTATTGGAAATACTATATCCGTTTGAAAATGCAGTATTGCCGGTAAGCGTAATGTTTTTTGCGTTGTGGAGAAATATTCCTGCTGTTGCACAGAAGGATATGTGATTGTTTTTAATGATAACGTTTCTTGATTGATCATCGATGTAGATACCACTGGCAAAAAGTTCCGTAGAATTCACTGTACCGTTCGGAGCACCGATTCCATGGCGTATCGTGTTGCCATCGATGGTATTGCCAGCTTGTGTATTGTGCCAGGTATATATACCCGCTCCGTCATCCTTAATCATGCAAAAATTTGAAATGGTATTATTTTTTATCAATGTGTTGCCGCTTCGAAAGTCAATGCCGATGTATCCCGTGCTGTCGATTTTGTTATTTTCAACGATGCAGGTTTTGTTACTTCCCTGAGGCGATGAGATCGCCATGCCAATATAGGTTCCGTTGCCACTTGTACCACGACCCGCATGCGCTCCAGTGCTGCGAATTGAATTATTGGAGAATATGCCTTCCGAATTATTCCAGACCACACCGTTATTATTGGATCGGGCAATGATCGAATTTTTGACGTTGACAGCCCGTGAAGAGATAATCTCGAGACCATTGTTTCCTGAATCCGAAATAGAAATATTTTGAAGCAGTATAGTACTGCAATCTTCGATCTTGATCCCTTTTGTATGATGTTTGAATGACAAGTTTGTTATAGTAATGTCATGGACCCTTTTTGCTGTTAATCCAAGTTCATTCATGCTGATCTCTATTTTGTGATTGTTTGGATTTGCTCCTGCGTCAAGATATAATAACAGCTCACGCGTTGAAGGATCAAAAAACCACTCTCCGGATTTATCCAGCGTAGCCTTATGCTTTTGAATGAAATAACCAAACTCCTTTTGTATCGCATACGAGGCTGGTCGTGTTAACGTAAATGTCTTGTTTTGAAATTCTCTCACCGGTAGTTTATCCAGTGTCCAGCGACTGCTCCTCACAACGATCTCGGCACCATTCCAATACCCATTCGCAAAGGGCAACGTGGTATCGTCAAACGATTGTTTACCTCTTGAGCCGGATACTGACAGATACTTGTCATTGGGATATCTTCCAAGGGGTTGAAAGATCCTGTCCATAAATAAGTTATCAGGGTCATGAGTACAATTTTCGCACGTTGCTTTCCATATATTTTTTTCAATTGTCTCCCAATGGGTTAATTCCACGGCGCCATTGATAACCGGAATATCCCCTGATCCATAAGCTCCTGCATAGATTTTTGAGTTTGTGATGATCAATTGGCCATAGAAAATGCTTCCACGCTCCAACAGAATTGAATCACCATCGGTAAGGACGGCAGGTTCTGATATTTTTTTTAGACTGCGCCAGGGTGAAGATTTACTTTTTCCATCAAAATTGTCGTTCCCACGGTGTGCAGACAGGTAGTAGGTCGTCGCGTACGTGTTCGCCGCCACGATGGTCATCAGAAGTAAAAAAAATAATCTCATCGAAACTATGATTTACTCACTTACGAGAGTTCCATGCTTTGCCTTTGAAAAGGAGGACCGGACTTTAGCCAGGAAACGGGTAACCATGGTCTGGAAGGTTAAAAAGAGAAAATAAGAATTGGTAATCAGGTACCGTTTCCACAATCGTTGTGGTTCCAGGTAGAGACGATAAACCCATTCCAGGGAAAGATTTCTCATCCAAACGGGGAGTCTCTTTTCCACACCGGCGTATACGTTAAAGGCTTGCCCAACGCCGATCAGGCAGGCTCCAAGTTTGTCTTTGTTTTCGGCACACCAGCGTTCTTGTTTGGGACAACCCAAGGCAACAAAAACCAGATCAGGAGAAGTTGCCTTTATGTTTGAAATGATGTTTCGGTTTTCTTCGTCAGTCAAAGCCCGGAATGGAGGAGAATAATAGCCAGCGATTTTTAGAGTCGGCAATTCCTTTTTTGCTTTTTCGATAATCGCTAAGAGTAATGCGTCCGTACTTCCATATAGATAAATCGATTTTCCTAAAACGGCCGCCTGCTTAAAAAGGTCAGGAAGAAGATCCATACCACAAACCCGATCCTGCTTCAGATTTTCAAAAAGTCTTAAAAATACTGAAAGCGGTTTTCCATCCGGAGTCACGATGTTGGCATTGTTCATTATTTTTTGAAAGATGGGATCTTTATATCCTTCAATGACCATGTGCACATTGGCAATGCATACATAGGAAGGAATTTTATGATCGACCAGTGAAAATATTTCATTCACGAAATCCTGATAGGTCCCTGTTGAGATCAAAGAATTAAGAACAGATTTCTTTTCCATCTTTATGAATTCTTTCAGTAGGCATTTTTCTCACCCTTCACGATATTCCAAACGGTTAGGAAAATTATTTTTACGTCCAGGGCCAGGCTCCAGTTTTCAATGTATTGAACATCATACTCCACACGTTTTTCCATCAACTCGATCTCTTTTGTTTCACCACGGAATCCGTTCACCTGTGCATACCCGGTAATTCCCGGCGTTACAAAATGACGCATTTTATACTTTTCAATTTTCTTTGAGTATTCTTCAAGTTGACTCACCATATTGGGACGCGGACCCACCACGGACATATTGCCGAGCAATACATTAAAGAATTGAGGAAATTCATCCAAACTTGTTTTCCTTAAAAAGCTTCCAACTTTTGTAATGCGTGAATCGTTTTTCGTAGCCTGAAGTTCTGAGTTATTGTTTACCCGCATCGTGCGGAATTTATAGCAATCGAATAGTTTATTTTTTTTGCCAGGGCGAAGCTGTTTGAAGAAAATGGGACCAGGCGAATCAAGGCGGATAGCAAGCGCAATGATCGGCACCAGGATAGGAAAGATGGTCATAATCACAGCACCAGAAAATGCAATATCAAATAGTCGTTTCAGGAATGCATTAAGTGAAATACCCAAAGGTTCTCTTCTTGTGGTCATGACCGGAATTGAGTTCATCAGGAAAATATTTCCATTATCCTGTACGATTTCACCGAAATCCGGTGCAATTCTAAAATAGATGAAATTGTCATCAGCAAATCTTGAAATTTCGTGAAGGAGATCGCGGTAACTTGACGGAAGCGCAAAGTAAATTTCGCTGATGTGATTCTCCAGGCAGAATTTTTTGATAGCAATCATATTGAGTCTACCGACGATTTTGTTTTTAAACGGTGTGCTGTGACTACCGTTGTCGTCAAAGAAACCTGCAAGTTGGTAGCCTCTCTCATTATTAGCAAAATAGTTCGCCAGGGAAGCCCCCGAGCCAGTAGCTCCTATGATAACGACGTTATGTTGATCGTAACCCTTGTACTGATAATATTTTAAAATGAGTTTATAGAGTACCCTGAACCCTACTATAAATACAGCGGAAATGGCATAGATGTATACAACAAACAGAGGCCGCACGGGATAAATATGCGAGATATTCAGAATCAGCCCAATGATAATAAGATGAGTGAGAAAGGTACCCATTAGATTGATACTGATATTCCTCATCAAACTTGTTGTATCGATGCGATAGGTTTTATTGAAGAATCCCGAAATGATCCAGATCAATCCGAAAATAAGAAAGAAGGACGTGAATTGATCATTTGATAAATTGGAGCTTACACCTGTCCTTCCAGTAAGAGTGAACGCCAGGTTAATTAACCAAAAGTCGATGACGAATATCATCACTTTTATTGCTCTCGAGTAGTACTTGCCTTTCATAATTTTACTTATTTATTCTGAATCAAATTTCTACTTCGCGGGCACGGAAAGGAATGATGACAATCATGAACTCACAAAACTCTCCTCATTTATTCTCGTGCGAGATGGGCATAAAATTGCCTATGAGTTTGAAACAAATCAGAAACCAAAAGCAAAACAGCATGAATAACAATGGTAAAGTCGCATTAATCTCTGGCGTAACAGGACAAGATGGAGCCTACCTCGCCGAACTTCTTCTTGAGAAAGGATACATCGTACACGGTATTAAAAGGAGAAGCTCTTCACTGAACACGGATCGCATTGATCATTTGTATCAGGATCCTCACGAAAAAAACATCAGTTTCAAACTTCACTATGGAGATTTGACGGATGCCACAAACCTGATTCGCATTATTCAGGAGGTGCAACCGGATGAAATTTATAATCTCGGTGCGATGTCACACGTGAAAGTGAGTTTTGATACACCGGAGTACGCAGCAAATACGGATGGTATTGGAACACTTCGAATCCTGGAGGCAGTAAGACTTTTAAATCTCGTCAAGAAGACCAGAATTTATCAGGCGTCTACATCGGAGTTATACGGACTTGTGCAAGAAATTCCCCAGCGGGAAACAACACCATTCTATCCCAGGTCTCCTTATGCTGTAGCGAAACTGTATGGATATTGGATCACTGTGAACTATCGCGAAGCCTATAACATGTATGCATGTAATGGAATTTTATTCAACCATGAGTCTCCACGACGCGGGGAAACCTTTGTGACACGTAAAATCACGAGAGCGGTGGCACGTATCGCAATGAGAATGCAGACCAAATTGTATTTAGGAAATCTCAACGCAAAGCGCGATTGGGGTCACGCAAAGGATTATGTTGAAGCTATGTGGTTGATGCTTCAGCAGGAAGTTGCAGAAGATTTTGTTATTGCAACCGGGGTTACTACAACTGTGCGCGATTTTGTGAGAATGGCTTTTGCGGAAGTGGGAGTGATCGTGGAATTCACCGGAGAGGGGATTGATGAAGTGGGAAGAGTGGTGATGTGCCTTAACGAGGAGTATGACATTCCAGTCGGTCAGACGGTAGTTTGTGTTGATCGTCAATACTTCAGGCCTACAGAGGTTGAATTGCTGATCGGTGACCCGACAAAGGCAAAGACAAAATTAGGATGGACACCTCAATACACCGTGCAGGACATTGTGCATGACATGATGCTTTCGGATTTGAAATTATTCGAGCGAGACAGAATTCTTTTATCAAATGGAATGGAAATTATTAAAAATGATGAATAATGAAACAGGGAGCAAAAATTTTTATAGCGGGACATCGCGGAATGGTAGGTTCTGCAATACATCGGAAACTTGAACGCGAAGGTTTTTACAATTTCGTATTACGCACGTCTTCACAACTTGATCTTCGCGATCAGGTTGCTGTGAAGCATTTTTTTGAAACAGAGCGACCGGACTACGTATTCCTGGCGGCAGCGAAGGTAGGTGGCATACATGCCAACAACACCTATCGTGCGGATTTTATTTACGACAACCTGAATATTCAGTCAAATGTTATTCATCAATCGTTTTTGTGCGGGGTAAAAAAATTACTTTTCCTTGGATCTTCCTGTATCTATCCTAAGCACGCATCTCAACCCATGAAGGAAGAGGCATTGCTAACAGGTGTACTGGAAAACACCAACGAGCCCTATGCGATAGCAAAAATTGCAGGTATTAAAATGTGTCAGGCCTATCGCCAACAGTATGGGTGTAATTTCATCAGTTTGATGCCTACCAATTTGTATGGCCCGAATGACAATTATGACCTTTTAAACTCGCATGTAGTGCCGGCCCTGATCAGTAAATTCTATACAGCCAAAAAACAAGGATTTCCCTATGTGGAAATATGGGGAAGTGGTACACCAAGACGTGAATTTTTGCATGTGGACGACCTCGCCGATGCTTGTTTCTTTTTAATGAATGAGTACGATAGTAAAGAAATTATTAATGTCGGAACGGGTGTGGATCTGAGCATCAGGGAACTTGCCCTTCAAATAAAAAAATGTTTCAACTATCAGGGCGATTTGAAGTTTAATGCAGACCAGCCTGATGGCACACCGAGAAAACTTTTAGATACCTCGAGGATAAATAAGCTTGGATGGTCGGCAAAAATAAAACTGGAGGACGGGTTGAAAGAGATTTGCACAGAGTTTGATAAGATCGGATCAGATAAGCAGGTCGCAAAGCCAGAAATGTTGAGGGTTGCAGTTTCTTAAGATTGGATTCATCAGGTGGCAATGATTAAGGGGAGAAAAAAGGACAAAGGGACCGTGGATGATAAAGCACAGTATCCATTAGTAAGTATTGGTGTTCCCACCTACAACAGAGGAAGAGGGATATCGCGTACGCTAGCTTCAATTTGCGCACAGCGGTATCCGAACCTTGAAGTAATCGTGTCTGATAATTGCTCTACCGACGATACCGCCGATGTAATTCAGGAAATATGTAATGATCATCCTGAAATAAAGTACTACAGGCAAACCGTCAATATTGGAATGATATCCAATTTTGAATTTGTACTGAGAAATGCAAGGGGCAAATATTTTATGTGGGTTGCCGATGATGATGCTATCGAAGAAAACGTATTGGAAAAATATGTTTCCTTTTTAGAGAATCATAAAGAGTATTCCCTTGTATCAGGAACAATAAAGTACTGGTTAGGTGATAAATATAATTTAAGTGAAGGCGGCTTTACATTTGAGCAGAAATCTTCAAGCCTTCGTGTGATCGGCTACTACTTCAAAGTGATTTACGGAGGAATGATTCACGGTATGATGCGAAGAGAACTTACCGATAGAATCAATTTGCGAAGAGTGATAGGAAACGACTATCATTTCATAGCGAATCTTGCTTACCTGGGAGAGATTAAGAATTTTGATTTTGTTGGGTATCACAAAAATTTCGGGGGCACTTCTAAAAATTTTAAGCAGTATGCAAAGCATCTCGGAGACTCTGAGTTTGCCGGAAATTTTCCGCATTTGAAAATGGCGTGTGATGCGTTTGCCGAAGTGATGTACCGATCAAAAGTATATTCCGATTTGCCCTTATACGCAAAATTTCCCCTCGCCTTATCATCGTTCACCAGCATTGTTATGCGATTTTATGGAAACATCTACCCTTTTATGGTGGCGGGCAGGATTAAAAGATTTATTCTGAATCCCACTTATCCAAAATCCCTGATCATCTAAGTCACGCTATTTGCAATAGCTACTTCACCGGTTCTTTTGATTTGGTATTCGAGTTCATACGAAATACAGGATTGCAAGCTGATTTTGACGGTGAAAAAGCAAAACAATTATTGGTGATAACAGTCAGAGAATTACGATGACGGGAGTCATTGATTACAGGGGGTAAAATTTTTCTTATTGCTTAAGAATTCAGAAAACGCCAGGAAACCAGGCGAAAAAAGTAAAAAAGCAGTTTTTATGAAGGCAGTCATTTTTGCAGGAGGGCACGGCACAAGAATCAGTGAAGAAAGCGGAGTTAGACCTAAACCGATGGTCGAAATTGGGAACAAACCCATTCTATGGCACATCCTAAAGATCTACTCGCATTTTGGTATTAACGATTTTATCATTTGTTGTGGATATAAGTCTTACGTGATCAAAGAATATTTTTCGAATTATTTCCTGCACGGTTGCGATGTAACGTTCGACATAAGAAATAACAAACGAGAATTTCTGAACAACCATTCCGAACCATGGAAAGTAACGCTCATTGATTCGGGCGAGGATACCATGACAGGAGGACGTTTAAAACGAGTAAAGGATTACATAGGAGATGAAACATTTTGTCTCACCTACGGCGATGCAGTCACCGATGTAGACATCAATGAGCTTATTTCTTTTCATCGTAAAAGCGGAGCCATGGCAACCCTGACGGCTGTTCAGCCGCCGGGTCGTTTTGGAACATTCACCATTGGCGAAGACGGATTTCAGATAAAAAATTTCATGGAGAAGACGAATAATGGCGATACCTCCTGGATCAGCGGTGGTTTCTTTGTTTGCGAACCGTCGGTCATTGACTTGATAAAAGACGATTCTACAAGCTGGGAGAGAGAACCTATGGAAATGTTGGCACAAAATGGAAATCTGTTTGCTTACCGACACTCAGGATTTTGGCAGTGCATGGACACGCTTCGGGACAAGTATTATCTGGAAGATGTGTGGCGATCCGGAAAAGTGCCATGGAAACATTGGTGCTAAAAACTTTGATCTATATATAAAGAGTAAAAAACAAACTATCGCAATATTATACTTATGAAGATCGTCATTCTTGGAAACATGGGCTATGTGGGTTCTGTTCTTACCGAATATTTGAGAAACCGATATCCGCTAGCGACACTGGTTGGCTTTGATACGGGCTTTTATGCCGGATGCCTTACGCATGTGAATTATTTACCGGAACGCAGGCTAGACCACCAGTATTTTGGTGACGTCCGCGATTTTCAGGATGCGATACTTCAAAACACCGATGCCGTCATCAACCTGGCAGCCATATCCAATGACCCTATGGGCACTCACTTTGAAAAAGTGACGATGGATATCAACTACGAGGCGTGTATAAAAGTGGCTAGAAAAGCTAAGAAAATGGGAGTAAAAACGTTTGTATTTGCTTCCAGTTGTAGCATTTATGGAGCCGCGAGCGGAAAAGCAAAAACAGAGCACTCAAACGTGAACCCCCTTACCGCCTATGCACTTTCTAAAGTTTATGCAGAAAGAGACTTGCGGCCTTTGGCGGATGATAATTTTAAAATTACCTGTCTTCGGTTTAGCACAGCCTGCGGCATCAGCCCCCGCCTTCGGCTTGATCTTGTGCTCAATGATTTTGTTGCCTGTGCACTAACTTCAAAACGCATTACTGTTCTTAGTGACGGCACTCCGTGGAGATCGCTTATCAATGTAAAAGACATGGCATTGGCTATGGATTGGGCTATGGGTCGATCTTTATCAACAGGTCCTTTTCTGGCTATTAATACGGGAAGCGAAACCTGGAATTATCAAATCAGACAACTTGCTGAAACGGTGGCATCCATCATTCCTGATGTGGAAGTCACCATCAACCCGGAAGCTCCCGCCGATAAGAGATCTTACATTGTAGATTTTAGTCTTTTCAGAACCTTAGCTCCGAATCATCAGCCCCAGTATGATCTTTTATCCACGATTAAAGATTTAACAGACGCCTTGGAAGGAATGAATTTCAGAGATTCCAATTTCCGGAATTCCAATTTAATGAGGCTTAATTCGCTTACTACGTTGCAACGCAAAGAGTTGCTAACTGAAGACCTGAAATGGAATTTTGAAAGACAGCAAGAAATGGTTGAAAAATGAAATTTACCGAAACGAAATTGAAGGGAGCATTCATCATTGATGTTGAAAAACGTGAAGATGAACGAGGTTTTTTTGGAAGAGCATGGTGTAAAAAAGAATTTGAAGAGCATGGTTTAAATTCTGATACCGTACAGGCAAACGTTTCCTACAATATTCACCGGGGAACACTGCGTGGAATGCATTATCAGGTTGCACCATTCTCTGAATGTAAAACAGTGCGCTGCACATCAGGATCGTTGTACGATGTTATTGTCGACATCCGTCCTGAATCCATTACCTATATGCAATGGATTGGTGTGGAACTTACCGCGCAGAGTTTTCGCATGCTTTATGTTCCTGCAGGCTTTGCGCACGGGTTCATCACACTCGAGCCTCATACATCGGTGCATTACATGGTCACTCAATATTACACACCGGGTGCAGAAGAAGGACTACGGTACAACGATCCTTCCTTTAATATCATCTGGCCATTCGAACCTGTTATTGTCTCCGCCAAAGACAGCACACACCCGCTCTTTTCAGAAAAATTTTCACAAACCGAAAAATAGATTTCTTATGATGATTATCGACACAGCGCTTTCAAAACGACAGGCCGCAAACGATCCGGTGAAAGTGGCTTTGGTAGGTGCCGGATTTATGGGGCGCGGTATACTTCTGCAAATTGCCAATTCAGTTCCGGGCATGGAGGTGGTGGCCGTCTACAATAGAAATGTGGAAGGTGCAAAAAGAGCGTATCGTGAAGCAGGAATCAATGACTTTGAAGTTGTTGCTACGCAATCAAGACTGGAAGACAGAATTTCAAGAGGAAAATATTCCATCGTTGAAGATCCGTTTCTTGCATGTAAAGCCTCAAATATCGATGTCCTGGTGGAAGTGACCGGTGCTGTCGAATTCAGTTCGCATATTGTTTTTGAAGCCATTAAAAATGGGAAGCACGTGGTGATGATGAATGCAGAATTGGATTCAACGGTGGGACCTATGTTGAAGGTGTATGCCGATCGTGCAGGGGTGGTACTCACCAATGCCGATGGAGATCAACCGGGTGTTGAAATGAATTTGTTCCGATATGTGAAAGGAATTGGCGTAAAACCTGTATTGTGTGGAAATATAAAAGGTCTTCAGGATCCTTACCGCAACCCCACAACACAGGAAGGCTTTGCAAAAAAATGGGGACAGAATCCCGCGATGGTTACTTCGTTTGCAGACGGAACCAAAATTTCATTTGAACAGGCTATTGTAGCGAATGCTACAGGAATGACGATCGGAAAAAGAGGAATGTTTGGTCCATCGGTTACACCCGGTACGCAGTTAAAAGACATGCTCGACCGATACCCTTTGAATGTACTTATGGAAGGCCCAGGTATTGTTGATTATGTCGTTGGCGCGGAACCAGGACCGGGAGTATTTGTTTTGGGAACACACGATCATCCCAAACAACAACACTTTCTGAATTTGTATAAGTTGGGTGAAGGACCTCTCTATCTGTTTTATACACCTTACCACCTGTGTCATCTTGAAGTACCGATTACATGCGCGCGTGCTGTATTGTTTCAGGATGCAGCCATTGCACCCATCGGTGCACCGAAGGTAGATGTTGTAGCCACTGCCAAAATCAATTTGAAGGCAGGAGAAGTATTGGATGGTATCGGATGCTATATGACCTATGGTCAATGCGAGACCGCAGCCATTACTGCTGATGAACGCTTACTCCCTATGGGGCTTGCTCAGGGTTGTCTTTTAAAAAGAGATATCCCGCGTGATCAGGTAATCACCTATGATGATGTCGTTGTGCCAAAGGGTAGATTTTGTGATTCCCTTAGAAAAGAACAGGATGACTATTTTAAAATAGTAACGGATATACAATACAAATGTGCATAATATAACTCCATGGCTATGATATCAGAAATTTATAAACAAATCTGGGAACATTCACCATATGTTCAAACAAGTAAGTCATACCACGCCTTAACGCAATTGACCAGCCAGTTGATCAATCAGTATGAAGAACAAGGAAGAATCACTAACGATCCATTCAGTCCAACACGTGAACGAACCCTAAGCTTGCCGATGGAAGATCTTCGCAAAGAACTCAAAGGTAAAACCTGTCTGGTAACCGGTGGATTGGGGTGCGTAGGGTCGATGCTTGTCAATGAGCTATTGAAATTTGATGTTAAATCAATTATCATTCTGGACAAAAGAAAAACCACCGGAACAGATTACCCGGAAAAAGTAGTTTGTGTTCAGTGTGATATACGCAATGCGCAACGTGTTCGCGATATTTTTACGCTTTGTCGTCCCGGAATTGTATTTCATACCGCAGCCCAACGCGATCCCGGTTTTGCTGAATCTCACGTTATGGAGACCGTTACCACAAATGTACTGGGCACAGTGAATGTGGTAAAAGCCTGTGAGGATTCAGGAACGGTAAAACAATTTGTTTTTTCATCAACCGGCAAAGCCAGTCGTTATTACACGGAAGAAATTTATGCAGGCACAAAAAAATTATGCGAGTTCATTTTAGATTCATACGCCCGAACTAGCGACATCAAGTATTCGATGGTGCGTTTCACGCATATCCTGGACAATAGTCTCATGAATGTTGAATTAAAAAATGGAAGTATAAATAACGATTATCTGGCCCTTCACAGTCCTGGTAAATATGTAACAGCTCAAAATGCCAAAGAAGCTGCTTACCTCATGCTCAATGCATTGGTTTATTCAACAAACAAGCAATGCCAATTTCTTCTTGTCAGAAATCTCGCATGGCCTGTGGAAAGTTTGGAGATGGCACTTTATCACATTAAACAATCCGGCCGAAATATTCCGGTCATTTTTTCAGGAAATCCCCTTGGGTATACCGAAAAATTCTTCCGGGGGCAGATGGATTGGTCAAATCCTAATGAACTCAACCTGTTGATGAATGTCTACGAGTGTAAATCCCGTAGATTGAATGATGCTCAGGACATTATTATTTCACGCCCCTGTAAGACAGACAAATCAACACTTCTCCAGGTCCTTGATGAAATAAGAGACGCAGACAGAGAATCAGAAACGAAAGCAAGTTTAATCCGCGGATTGAAAGAGCTGGTGAGAGAATCATTAAGAACAGTAGACAAGGAGGAAACAGCGAACATTCTCCAGTGGGGCTTGGACCCTGTTTGTCTGAAGGCAGAGAATATTCATATCGCTGATTTTAATGAAACACTTCAGTTGCTTTTGGAATCTTTGGAAGGTACCGAATATCATAAAGAGGCTGAAGATTTAATTTATCAACATGCATAGTATGGTATCGATGAACCAATCCGTTTTCCTTAACCTGGTCACTGCCGTAGAGCCGTGTGATGATGTTGAGTGCTGTGGTTTTTTCTTTGGCCAGGAAAACGCGAATCATCGCATGATCACGAAGGTGATGCCCGTTAATAATTCCGCGAAAGACAAAAGAGCTCAGTTTGAAATAGCATCCGGGGACTATCTGAATGCAGAGCGCCTAGCCAGTAAGGAAAATATGCAACTGCTGGGCGTATACCATTCGCACCCCAATCATCCTGCTGTTCCGTCGGAGTACGACAAGAAGGCTGCGCAACCTTATTTTTCTTACATCATTTTGTCGGTAATGAAGAAAAAAGTGGAAGATGTACGATCGTGGCGACTGGATGGTGACTCAGAACTCAAGGAAGAAGAAATAGAAATAACAAAAATAATAAATTAAACATATGGCAACTGTAATTATACCAACCCCTCTGCGGAAATTCACCGGTAACTCTTCGAGGGTTACCATCAAAGCAAACAAGGTTTCTGATGTTGTTCAGGAACTGACAACAAATTTTCCTGATCTAAGAAAACATGTGATCAATTCAGATGGGAAAATTGCGTCCTTTATCAATGTGTTTGTTGACAATGATGACATCAGGAGTCTGAACCACGAGCAAACCGAAGTCAGAGAGAATTCAACGATAAGTATTATTCCGGCGATTGCAGGGGGAATGTGTTAACAATAAAAAAATGTTATGAACCACCAGGATATTCAATTTTCAAAGGAGGAGTTGTCACGGTATAATCGCCACATCATCATTCCCGAGTTTGGGTTAGAATCACAAAAGAAATTAAAAGCTGCCAAGGTACTCGTTGTAGGATCCGGAGGATTGGGAAGCCCTTTGTTGCTGTATTTGGCTGCGGCAGGCGTAGGTACGATCGGCATTATTGATCATGATGTCGTGGAGGATAGTAATTTGCATCGCCAGGTTTTGTTTGGTCTTAAAGAAATTGGATTGCCGAAAGTGGAAGCGGCCAAACTCAGACTTCAGAGTCTAAATCCCTACATCACCATCAGAACGTACAATGCTCAATTGACTCCCCAGAATGCTATGGATCTGGTGAAGGAGTATGATGTTGTGGCAGATGGCACCGATAACTTTCCTACACGATATCTTGTTAATGATGCCTGTGTTTTATCGGACAAAACAAATGTATATGCTTCGATCTTTCAATTTGAAGGACAGGTTTCGGTCTTTAATTATGTAAACAACAAAGGAGAACGCGGACCCAACTATCGTGATCTTTTTTCAGAACCACCTCCAGCGGGCCTTGTGCCTAACTGTGCAGAAGGGGGTGTGCTGGGAGTTTTGCCTGGTATCATCGGATGTCTGCAGGGACTTGAGGTTATTAAAGTAATCACGGGAGTAGGAGAAGTGCTCAGTGGCCGACTTTTCTTTTTCGATGCACTTAGCTTTGAATCACGAACATTGAATATTAAACGCAATCCTGCCAATCCACTCAATGGATTAAATCCGACAATTACGGAATTGATTAACTACGAGCAATTTTGTGGCGTAAAAGCGGTTGAGAAAAAGGTAAAAGAAATTTCAGTAGAAGAATTGTATGATTGGCAAGTGCGGGGTGATGATTTTCAATTGATTGACGTACGCGAGCCCTATGAATATGATATCGTAAATCTAAGCGGACAATTGATGCCGTTGACGAAGATCAGTTCTCATGCAGATGAAATAAGCCGCACTAAAAAAGTGGTGGTGCATTGCAAGATGGGAGGACGAAGCGCCAAGGCAATACGGGAATTGGAAGATAAATTTGGATTTGAAAACCTTTACAATCTCAAGGGAGGCATCATCGCGTATATCGATGAAGTGCAACCGGAACTTGAAAAGTATTGATGCGAGCATGGGAAATGAAGTTTGTATTTGTTGTCTGCCTGTTCGGTTTGCTCATAAGTTGCAGACCCGAACGGTCTGAATCTCCGATATCTTCTGCGGGCGTCGAACTGGGAAGGGTGGATTGGAGACTTGATGAGGTTTCAGGACTTGTAGCCAGTAAAACGAACCCTGGCTTTCTTTGGGCATTGAATGACAGTGGGAATACAGCCGAAATTTTTTTAATTGACCTTCAGGCGAAGGTTAGGTTGGTCTGCAAACTGGATAATATTCAGAACCGGGATTGGGAAGACATCACCCTCGCCTCGGGCCCTGATAAAAAAAATTACATCTACATCGCCGATGTTGGCGATAATTTTCTGAATTACGATAACAAACTGGTGTATCGTTTTGAGGAGCCATTACTCACTGCGGACACTGAACTTCTGATCACACAGTTTGATACCTATAATTTTAGAATGCCCGATGGCAGGCACGACGCAGAGACTATTCTTGTTGATCCCGTTACCAACGATCTTTTTATTATTTCTAAAGAACGACGCGGAGCCGGAATTTATCAGGCTCCACAAGTTCTGGTAAAGGATACGATGACACTTAAAAAAATGATGACCTTGCCCTTCCGACAGATTGTGGCTGCGAGTATTACCAGCGATGGCAGAAAGCTGTTGCTCAAGAGTTATCAGCATATTTATTACTGGGAAAAAACGGATGATGAAAATATTCTTCAGCTTCTCATAAAAACACCCGACGAGTTGCCGTATACACGTGAGCCGCAAGGAGAGGCCATTGCCTGGTCACGTGACGGAAGCGAATTCTATACCTTGAGCGAAAGTACCTGGCGCGAACATGCAAGTCTGCTAGTTTACAAGCAGAAAATTGTAACAAACCAGGAATAAATTCATTTATGGAGTAAAACGATTTTAGCATTGTTTTATTTTGCATTACACCTGCTGATGGGGATCTCCTGATTTAACGCTAGTCAAGCTTATTTCTCACCTGTTTTAATGAACTTCATGCTTTACCTTTATACCGGGTTGAGGGGTATTACTTTTAACTCTATAGGCGCTTATTTTAGTAGAACCTTCTATGAGGCGATTGGCATTTTTATTTCTGTTGATTTTCCACGGCTCGTCTGCGACGCTATGGGCTCAACAATATTCGCTGCTGCAGTATACGGTGGTGGATGGACTGCCGCAATCGCAGGTAAACGCCATGGTGGAAGACAAATTAGGGTACCTCTGGATCGGCACCCAGGGAGGAGGAATAGCCCAGTTCAATGGATTTGAATTTAAAGCCTTCAATACCCGCGATGGTCTGCTAAACAATATCGTCACCACGCTCACCCTTGATGCTCATGATAATCTCTGGATTGTACACCCTCGCGGGATCAGTAAATTTGATGGGGCCAGGTTTCGAAAATTTGAAGTTCCCCAGGAGGCCGATATCCGAAGAATTCGCAAAGCTGTTGAATTCAAAGACACGCTGTTTTTTTATTCTTATCCCGGTGCGCTGGGTAAAATTTATAACGACTCTGTTTATTACTGGGAACGGGAAATTCTTCCTGGCAAGAGTATCAATACCATGCATCAGGCACCCGACGGTGAGCTTTGCTTTTACCTCGATGACAATAGCTTTTTAATTTATACGAGTAATGGAGAACGCAAGCTGGTAACGCATGAAGAACAGTTCGGGCAATTGTATAACATTTTTAATTTTAAGGGTGAAGTACTGATCAATTCAGACCGAGGTCTTTTTTCTCTGAACGTGGCAAAGGGAATATTTGAAAAAAGAAATATTGAAATACCGGGTAAGATGATTGCGTATGATTCCATGAACAACTTTTTCTGGACCATGGATCAAACCACGTTGTTGAGAAAATCATGGGATGGCCACCAATACATAAGCAACACGGTCATGAATGATGTGGGCATCACACAGATGATCTTTGATCGTGAAGGCAATACGTGGCTGGGCACATACGGAAATGGTCTTTTTAAATATTTTATCAGAGATTTTGATCGTTGGGATCTTGACATCAAAGCGGTGAAAAGTATCAAGATGGACGGAACAGGAGCGTTTTGGATGGGCTCAAATAACAATGGCCTTTCACGATTGAGCAACGGAAAAGTAAAGACGTATCAGGTGGGATATACGACTGATAATTCTGTTCCTGATATTGACGTAAGTCCTACGGGTGAAGTGTGGGTCGCATCCATGGGAGGACTTGGCCGCTATGATACTAAGCGAGATCGGTTTATTTGGTATACCCGTGAAGATGGGCTTTCAAGTCAATACATCACGGATCTCGATTTTGATGAAAAAGGTGGGGTATGGTTTGGTACCGGCGGTGCCGGTCTTAATTATTTTGATGGCAAGAAATTTATTTCGTTTCCTACGGAAGGACAGGCCATCTCAGCAATTAAATATTTTCCAAAGAGAAAGACATTATACTTTGAGAACGAATTAGGGTTGAATGCCTTACACGATGGTAAGGTGGATACCGTTTCCATTCCAGCCTTCTTAAATACATCCATTGTCTCTATTAATATATATAAGAATTCATTGATCCTGCTGGGAAGCACCGGTGCCGGCATTGCGATTTACAATCCTGACTCCGGCACAAGTAAAATTTTCACATTGAAGGAAGGCCTTATTTCAAACTTTATATACTTCGTAGCAGCTGATGATGACGATTATATCTGGGTAGGCACAGAGGTGGGAATTTCCCGTCTCAAGCTAAATGACCAACTGGAGATTGTTGAAAACCTTCCCTTCGGGTATGACAATGGACTGACGGGTATCGAGACGAATCAGAATGCTTTTTTCTTTAACAAGAAAGAGAAATATTTTGGCCTTGTGGACGGCGTTTATCAGTTTAACGATCGCACGGAAAATCCTGGTCAATCGAACAAACTTCATATTAGCAATGTAGAGGTATTCTATGGTGAATTTGCGGCCACACAATTTGCCGACAGCGTGTATAGCTTTTTTAAAATTCCCTATGAACCGAAATTGCCTTCCGACAAAAACCACATTACCTTTTATTTTACTCGTGTAAATAAAAGTTATCCGAAGTCTGTGAAATACAAATACACACTGGAAAATTTTGAAACGACATGGTCGCAGGCGTCGGCGGTGAGCCAGGCAACGTACAGCAATCTTCCACCCGGCAGCTATGTCTTCAAGGTGATGGCTACAAACAATTCAGGACGCTGGGATACCGTTCCGATCGAGTATTCCTTTACCATCAGGGCTCCCTTCTACCAGACTACAATATTTAAAGTGTTTGCAATTTTATTGATCGTGGGGGTGATTACCCTCATTTCGATGAACCGGGTACGACAACGTGTCAGAAAAGTAATGGAGGTTGCTCAGATCCGTCAGGAAGAGCAGGATAAACTCCGCAAGGAAATTGCCCGGGATTTTCACGATGAAATGGGCAATCAGCTTACCCGGATTATCAATTACGTGAGTCTTATGAAATTGAGTAAAAACGGAAAAGCGCTTGAACTTTATGATAAAGTGGAGGATTCGGCCAAATACCTGTATTCCGGTACACGCGATTTCATTTGGAGTATCGACCCGCTCAACGACGAACTTTCAAAACTATTTCTCCATATTCGTGACTTCGGCGAAAAGTTGTTCAATGAAAAGGAAATTAGTTTTCGCGCTTTTAACGAAGTAAAAGAAACGATCAAAATCCCTTATGGATTCAGCCGCGAGGCCAATCTGATTTTCAAGGAAGCGATGACAAATGCATTCAATCATTCGCAGGCGAAGAATGTTTCCTTTACCTTGCATCAGAAGGATGGTGTGTATGAAATGAAACTCGAAGACGATGGTATTGGTTTCGATATACACAGCGAGAAAGTAAACGGCATACGGAATATGCGCACACGTGCAGAACGCATCAAATCTACATTGACGTTTGAAAGAAAGGAACCTGGCATTGAAGTGAAATTAATTCTACCAAAAATAAACATCGAAAAAACATGGCCGACATTATTAAGAAAAGAGTCCTGATTGTCGAGGATGATAAGGAAATCAGAAATAGTTTTTTGCTCATTGTAAACAGTTCTGAGCAATTTGCCGTGGTGAATGCATATGGCAGTTGTGAAGAAGCCATCAAGCATTTAAATCATGATAAGCCGGATATTATATTAATGGATATTGAATTGCCCGGTGGCATGAATGGTATTCAGGGTACCAAAACAATCAAAGACAAGTATCCGCATGCCGATATTATCATGGTCACCGTGTATGAAGATAGTGATTTGGTTTTTGAAGCACTTAAAGCAGGTGCCTCGGGCTATATTACAAAAAGCGCAAATTACCGTGAACTTCTCACGGCTTTGGAAGAAATCATTCGTGGTGGAGCTCCCATGAGCAGTAAAATCGCGCGATTGGTGATTGATAATTTTCATGTCAATCCAAACTCACCATTAACTAAACGGGAAACGGAAATATTGCAATTGATTTCCGAAGGAAAGACGTACACACAGATTTCCGAAGAACTTTTTATTTCCAAGGAAACATCCAAGACTCACATAAAAAACATTTATGCCAAGCTGCAAGTGAGGAGCAAATCAGAAGCGCTTGCCAAGGCCAACCTGGAGAAACTGATCTGATTGTTTTTATTTGAGAAATGTGTGTACCCGCAGGCTGAATCATCAGGTTGGTGTGTGTACTATGTAATTGATTATTATGCAGATATCTCATTTGGAGGAGTAGTAATCTACTGGATTGCTTGTATGGTCTCCTTTTGTATTTTCGCGTGTCTCCTGACAATGTTTTGTGCCTATATTCTCCTTCAACAACTTTCCTTCGCCATTCCTGTAACTGACCACGACTTTTTTCCTAATTTGGTTTTTCTTTGTCGATTGCGTAGAACAATGAGAGCAACCTGAAGACAGTTGCATGGGTATGAAGAAGTTTATCTATACAGTATTGGTTAATTTGTTATTCGTTGTCATTGGCTTGGCACAACAGGGCAATGCGTTGCCTCAGGTTACTCGTGCGTATGCCTTTACAAACATCAATATTGTTCAGGGCCCTGGTCGCAAAATGGATAATGCCACCATGATCATCCGTGATGGACTAATTGCGGCGTTGGGAAGAGACATTGCAATACCCTCCGATGCTATTATCATAAAGGCCGACTCTATGTATGCATACGCCGGGTTCATTGATGGTCTCTGTAAAGCAGGTGTAAGGCAGCGCTACACAGAATCAACCGAAAAACTTTTGGATCCTGCTTCACCTCCACCCGCCATGGCAGGAATTACCCCCCAGCGTGAGGCACGCACGATGTTGAATCAGGATGACAAAGAGATTGAAGAATTGCGCAATCTTGGGTTTACAACTGTACAGTTGGTTCCTTCGGGAAATTTCTTACCAGGTCATGCCGCGATCATTTTGACGAGCGATAAGACAACACATGAAATGGTATTGATAAGTCGGTCTGCGATGTATTCAGACCTGGTGGGTACTCGGGGAGTATATCCCAGCACAGTATTGGGTATCATGGCGAAATGGCGTGAATTATATCAGCAAGCCCTTCTTGCAAAGTCCTATGATCAAATGTATGTGTCAAATCCTGCGGGACTTCCTCGTCCGGTTGCTGATCCGTTGCTTGAAGCGTTTTATCCTGTCATCGATCAGCATGAGCCGGTACTTTTTAAATCGCAACGGCTTATGGATATTCATCGTGTTCTTTCTTTAAAATCAGACCTTGGATTTTCACTGATCATAGCCGATGTGAAAGAAGGATGGCCGGTGATTGCAAAGGTAAAAACATCAGGAACAAAGGTATTCCTCTCATTGGATCTGCCTGAAGAAAAGAAAATAGATGGTTCAAAGGAAAAACCCGAAACTTTTGAAGGAATTGAAAAGGATGAACTTGAAAAACGAAAAGCGGAGAGCACACGAAGATGCACGGCGCAGGCTTCAGATTTTCAAAAAGCCGGAATCCCTTTTGGATTTTGCACGTACAGTGCGAAAGTAAAAGATATCCCGGCCAATCTCAGACGTATGATTGCCGCCGGCCTTAGCGAAGATGAAGCACTTGCAGCATTGACCACGACTCCCGCTAAAATTTTAGGTCTGTCAGATCGCATGGGCACCGTTGATGTGGGAAAGATTGCCAACCTGGTGATTAGTGATAAATCGTATTTTCAAGGTAAGGCAAAAGTGCAGTATGTCGTTGTTGATGGTAAGGTCTACCCAGTTGAAACAAGGGAAGCTGTTAAAATTGAAGGAGGCTGGACAATCGTTATTCAGACGTCACGAGGTAAGGTGAGCGACAGAATAAATCTTCGCAAGGAAGGAAATGGCTATGCAGGAACTTACTTTAGTGAAATGCTTCAAGCTCCCATCGATTTGAGCGATGTATCCCTGAAGGGAAATCAGTTAAGCTTTAAATATAAAATGGGGAATACACCGGATTCACCGCAAATGACAGTGGAAGCTGTAGTGGCAGGTAAGACATTTAAAGGCGTCATCAATGGTGCACGATATAAGAATATTGTGATTGAAGGTATTCTTGATGCAAAAAACTAGGATGAAACTTCACGTGAGAACGATATGTATTTTCACATGGCTGCTGTCGGCAAGTTTCCTGACGTTGGGTCAGGCGGAACGGGGGAGTATGCTGATAAAAAACGGCACAGTATTGACCATTACAAAGGGCACATGGGAGAACACCGACGTGCTGATCAAAGACGGTAAAATTGTACAAATCAGTAAAAACATTGCTCCTCCTTCGGGAATCAAAGTCATCGATGCCACAGGATTACATGTGATGCCGGGAATCGTTGACACCCATTCTCATATTGCGTTGGATGCCGTCAATGAATCGACAAGTGTAGTCACCGCTGAGGTATCCATGAGTGATGCCCTCAATCCGACAGCGATAGCTATTTACAGGGCACTCAGCGGTGGCGTTACTTCAATCCAGGTGTTGCACGGTTCAGCCAATGTTATCGGCGGCCAGAGCGAAATCATAAAACTCCGTTATGGAACCTTTGATCCGAAAGATTTAAAAATGGAAGGTGCTCCGCGCACGATCAAGGTTGCCTTGGGAGAAAACCCGACACGCATGCACGGTACCAATGCCGGCATACTGCCGCGCACACGCATGGGCGTAGAGTTTGTTATCAGAAAATCTTTTGCGGAAGCTCAGGAGTATTCGCAACGTTGGGATGCATATAATAAGAATAAACTGGTAAAGAATTTTCGTGGAGCACCACCTGCCTATAGTTTACGCTATGAAACCCTTGCTCAGATAGTAAGGGGCAACGTAATTATACAATGCCACGCTTACCGCGCCGATGAAATTAGTATGATGCTCAAAGTATGCAAAGACTTTGGTATCAAACGAGTTGTTTTTCAACATGCCAATGAAGGATTTAAAGTAGCTCCTGAAATGGCCGCACAAGGAGCGATGGCTTCTGTTTTTTCCGACCGATGGGGCTATAAGTTTGAAGTGTATTATTCTACCGCGTATAACGCCGCTATCCTCACACGCAACGGTGTAGTAACGTCTATGAGCTCGGATGATCCTGAGCTCATCCGGCATTTATACCATGAAGCTGCCAAGACATTGAAGTATGGCGGATTGACGAACGACGAAGCGCTTGCGCTCATTACCATCAATCCAGCCAGGCAACTTGGAATTGATTCACGCGTGGGTTCGCTTGAACTTGGCAAGGATGCAGACGTGGCTATTTTTAAAGGATATCCACTTTCCATATATGCCATTCCTGTAATGACAGTTGTTGATGGGATAGTACGCTTTGATCGTGATAACGATGTGAATGACATGAGGCTGTTGGTTGATCCCGACCCTATCAATGAGGCTCCGATTGTTCACCACCACAACGTGTATGAGGATTGCCTGGCAGGAACAGAATTACTTTTTGGCTTTGAGAATTAAAAATGGATAAGGTGAAGGCTACAATGAACATCGTGTTCTCACTCCTCTTCTGCATGTATGCTTCACAATTACTTGCGCAATCACCAAAAGGGAAATTTGGCACGTTTGCGTTGACCAATGCCACGATCGAAACAGTTACAAAAGGACAAATTGTAAAAGGTACGATCATTATTCGCAATGGAAAGATTGAATCAGTAGGGTCAACAAATACGATTCCTGCAGATGCAGAAATTATAGATTGCACCGGGCAGTTTATCTATCCGGGAATGATTGATTGTGGAACTACATTAGGTCTGGCTGAAATTATTTCCGATCCCCGCGCGAATGACGCCAGCGAGATTGGAGAAATTGTTCCGCAGATGAAGGCGCTGACAGCCGTCAACCCCAGCTCCGTGGGTATACCTGTTACTCGTATTAATGGTGTTACCACCGTGCTGGCAATGCCCGTGGGAGGGTTACTGCCGGGCACAGCTGCGTTGATCAATCTTTATGGATATACAGCGGATCAGATGGCCGCTGGATTTGAAGGTGTGCTGCTCAATTTTCCGAGCACATCGCGACGAGGGAACAACGATCGGCGAACCGACGGGGAAATTAAAAAAACATATGACGAATCCATTAAGAAATTAAATGATCTCTGGGAACGACTCGGTCAATACGAATCCATCGATTCACTGTCGAAAGGAAAAGGAATCATGTATTATCCTGAGATGGAAGCGTTGCTGCCTGTGGCGCGAGGCCAACGAGCGTTGATGATTGAAGTACAATGTGCAGCCGATATTCTTTCGGCACTGGATTGGGTGAAGGAGAAGAAAATAAAGAAACCTATTCTTACCGGAGTTTTGGAAGGCTGGCGGGTTGCTGATAAAATCGCAGAAGCAAACATCCCCGTGATCACAGGTCCTGTTATGGCGTTGCCTTCGCGCGACTACGATCGCTATGACAAGGCATATTCAAATCCAGGCTTACTGAAAAAGGCAGGTGTAAAAGTTGCCATCAAATCGGCCGAAAACAATGACTCAAATTTTCGTAACCTTCCTTACCACGCGGGTTTTGCAACGGCCTACGGCATGAACAAAGACGATGCGTTAAAGGCTGTGACCATTGTTCCCGCCGAAATATTAGGTGTAGCAGATAAGTTGGGATCTATCGAGGCTGGAAAAAATGCAACCTTGTTTATTTGTGATGGCGACCCTTTTGAACCTTCTACCAGTATAAAGCAGGTATTCATTGGCGGATGGCAAATCCCGATGGTCAGCAGGCAAACGCAGCTTTATGACGAGTTCTTAAAAAGAGAACCGGGCCTCAGTAAATAATTTTGTTACGCAAATCCACGCTGCCTGCGTGCTTCAAACACGACGACGGCCGCCGCTGTGGAGACATTCATTGAATCAATCGTTCCCTGCATGGGGATAATGATGGTAGCATCCGATTTCTTTACCCAGATATCCGACAAGCCAGTGGCTTCAGTACCCAGTATGATGGAACAAGGTTTTTTAAAATCGGTTTCGTGGTAGGGAGCTGATGCCCTCAGGTACGTGGCATATATTTTTATATTATTTATTTTCAACCAGGAAATTGTTTCTTCCGATGAAGCCGAAGCAATTTGTTTGGTGAATACGCATCCTACGCTGGATCGAATAACATTGGGGTTGTAAAAATCAGTGTGTGGGTCGCAAATGATCACGGCATCGACACCTGCAGCATCGGCTGTGCGCAATACGGCCCCGAGGTTCCCCGGTTTTTCAACCGATTCGAGGATGAGCAGCAGTGGATTCTTGCTGAGTTTCAGCTGCTCAAGGCCATGCATTTTTTGTTCGGCCACGGCAATCATTCCTCCCGTACTTTCACGCACTGCTATTTTTTCAAATACTTCTTTCGAAACAGGGATCAGCAATTTATCCTGATCCTTTAAGAATTCGGATTCTTCCTTACTGATAATTTCCTCACAAAAGAAAATGTTCCCGATTTTATAGCCGGCCTGCAGGGCCAGCTTTATTTCCTTTACACCTTCAACCACAAACAAACATTGTTTTCTGCGTTCTCTGGGCTTTTCAAGAGTCAGCAAGTTTTTGATTTTAGGATTTTGTGTGCTGGTGATGAGAAAGTGCATAACTCGAATTCAAAATTCAAAATTTAAGATTAAAAAGCTGGCTTCCTATTTTTATCGTTTAATTCAATAAACCGTTAAAACTGCGGACGCTGTCTTTTAATGTTTTATATGAACATTTATACTTCTGTTTGATAATTCCAAATACCGAAATTTCCATGCCTCTCTTGTGCCTGGTAGCGACTAAATCCATTGGGTAACGAGAACTGAAGTCTTATTCGTACTTTTACTTTTCAATTTTTAACCTGAAATCTTGAACCTGAAATTACTTTACCCGTCTTCATGGAAAGATTACGAGCTCATCGATTCTGGTGATTTCGAAAAACTGGAACGCTTTGGAAAATACGTATTGATTCGTCCGGAGCCACAAGCCATCTGGCAACGTTCGCTTCCCGAACAGGATTGGAAGATACAGGCACATGCACATTTTTCCCGGGAGCAAAGCGATAAATTCCGGTTTACCGATGAAGCTAAAGGAGGATGGAAGAAACTAAAGGATATTCCGGATAGTTGGAATGTAAATTACCAGTACAATGATTTGCAACTCACGCTGCGACTCGCGCTTACCAGTTTTGGACACGTAGGCATGTTCCCCGAACAAGGCTCAAACTGGAATTTTATTTACGACACCGTGCGGAGTTGGAAGCTGACTAATCCAAAAGTATTGAATCTCTTCGCTTATACTGGAGCGGCTTCTGTAGTAGCAAAACTTGCAGGAGCTGACGTTTCACATTGTGATGCCTCACGTCCCGGACTGAACTGGGCAAATCAAAATATGCAACTTAACAATGAACAAAATATTCGCTGGGTCTATGAAGACGCATTGAAGTTTGTGAAACGTGAAGTGAAACGAGGAAATAAATACCACGGTATTCTTATGGACCCGCCTCCCTATGGTCGTGGCCCGGAAGGAGAGAAATGGACCTTGCAGGAAAAACTGGATGAACTCGTCGGCGGAGCAAGCCAGTTACTTGAAACGGATAAATCGTTTTTCATACTTTCCATGTATGCAGGCGGCTTGTCTTCCGTTATTGGACTTAATGTTGCAGGCACGTACTTCAAAAATTCAAATGCTGAGTACGGAGAGTTCTATCTTAAGGCCCGAAACGACAAAAATCTTCCCATGGGTACCTTCTTGCGCTATACATTCTAGTAATAATGTCCATGGTCGATGGACCATGGACTAATGAATGAATTTGTGCTTCGGCGTTAAAATATCTTTCTTTGCAGGCTCAAACGCAAAGGATAAGGCATATGGTTGCAATCGGGAATTTCTTTTTTCACTACAGGAACGTACTACTTCCATTATTTTTTCTGGTTGTCTTCATTCCGTCTCCCCCTTTGCTGGATAATCCTACGCTGGCATTGGTGATGGGGTTGAGCATTGCCATGATCGGACAACTTATCCGTGGAGGCACAATCGGATTTGTATATATTATTCGGGGCGGACAGAATCGCAGGGTGCATGCGGAGACATTGGTCACCGAAGGAATTTTCGCCCATGCCCGCAATCCACTTTATATCGGTAATATTCTTGTTTCGGTTGGGATGGGACTTGCCTCAAATTCCATCATCTTCTTCCTGTTCATATCGATACTGATTGTTTTTATTTATGAAGCAATTGTGCGTGCTGAAGAAAATTTTCTTCGAAATAAATTCAAAGAGGATTTTGATCTCTATGCGAAGCGGGTTAACCGTTGGCTTCCCAATTTTTCGGGCTTCTCAGAGACATTGAAAAGCCACAGATTTGCCTGGAAACGCGTTATTATAAAAGAGTATAACTCCACCTATTCCGGATCTACATTGGGTTTGTTGATTGTGGCAAAAGTAATTTATGACAATCCCCAGCGGTATGGGGAGTTTAGAGAATACCTTCCCGCGTTGATTACCACATTTTTGATATTCACTATCCTTTACCTGTTTGTTCGTTTTTTGAAAAAAACACAACGTTTAAAGGAAGATTAACAGGTATTGAAACGTATCCGCAGCGGTCCATCAGCAGGCTGCATAGAATTCAGAATCGCGTCAGCGAAATCCACAAATTAAGCCTATCTTTGCGCCCTTAATTGAGAAGGAACCTTTAAATCAGTGTATTTAGGCAGTTATGGAAGTTAGTAAGATTAGAAATATCGCGATTATCGCACACGTTGACCACGGCAAAACTACCCTGGTAGACAAATTATTACATGCAGGCCACCTTTTCAAGGATCACGAGAATCCCGGGGAGTTGATCATGGACAGCAATGACCTTGAGCGTGAACGCGGAATCACCATTTTGGCAAAGAACGTATCGGTACGGTACAAGGATTATAAAATCAACGTTATTGACACACCAGGTCACAGCGATTTTGGAGGAGAAGTAGAGCGCGTGCTCAACATGGCTGACGGATGCCTCCTGCTGGTGGATGCGTTTGAAGGCCCGATGCCTCAAACACGTTTCGTGTTGCAAAAGGCATTGCAATTGGGGTTGAAGCCGATTGTGGTCATTAATAAAGTAGACAAGAAAAATTGTACACCGGATGAGGTGCATGAGCAGGTTTTTGATCTCATGTTCCAATTAGACGCCAGTGAAGATCAATTGAACTTTCCAACATTTTATGGTTCAGCCAAACAAGGCTGGATGAGTGACGATTGGAAAAAACCAACAGAAGACATCAATGCACTGATTGAAGGTGTGATTGAATACATTCCCGCTCCAAAGGTAGACGTTGGAGCTACACAGTTGATGATCACTTCACTTGAATACTCAGCCTATATTGGTCGCGTTGCCATTGGAAGAATTCAACGCGGTTCAGTAAAAGCTGGTCAATTCGTGGCGCTCGTAAAACGTGACGGAAAAATCGTCAAGACCCGCATTAAAGAAGTCTATGTATTTGAAGGCTTTGATAAGAAAAAAGCGGAAGAAGTTGGTGCCGGAGAAATTTGCGCGTTGGTAGGATTGGAAGGCTTTGAAATTGGCGATACTGTTACGGATGTTGAAAAACCCGAAGCGTTAAAACCGATCTCGATTGATGAGCCTACGATGAGCATGTTGTTCACGATCAATAATTCCCCTTTTTATGCTAAGGAAGGAAAGTTTGTAACGTCACGACACATCAAAGATCGCCTTGAAAAAGAATTAGAAAAGAATCTGGCCCTTCGTTTAGGAGATACAGGTTCAGCCGATAGTTTCATGGTGTTTGGCCGGGGTGTACTTCACTTATCGGTGTTAATTGAAACCATGCGCAGGGAAGGATATGAGCTTCAGATCGGTCAGCCTCAGGTAATTTTCCGCGAGATCGACGGAGTAAAATCTGAGCCTGTTGAAGAATTAACCATCGACTTGCCTGAAGTCGTAGCTGGAAAAGCAATTGAAACCGTTTCCATGCGTAAAGGCGAGATGTTGAATATGGAGCCTAAGGGCGATCGTATGATACTGAAATTCATGATTCCCTCACGCGGCATCATGGGCTTAAGAAATTATTTATTGAACGTTACTGCGGGTGAAGCGATCGTGACTCACCGCTTTAAGGAATATCAACCTTACAAGGGTGAAATCCCGGGCCGTATCAATGGCTCATTGATTGTTATGGAACAAGGTGAAGCAATTCCTTACAGCTTGCACAACCTGCAGGACCGTGGTAAGTTTTTCATCAATCCGGGAGAAGCTGTTTATGAAGGACAAGTTATTGGGGAGCATAGCCGCAGCGGTGATTTAGTGATCAACGTGACGAAAACGAAAAAACTGACCAATATGCGCGCGTCAGGATCGGATGAAAAAATGAAGATCGCTCCTCCATTGAAGCATACATTGGAAGAAGCATTGGAGTATATTCAGGCAGATGAATATGTGGAGGTAACGCCTAAATCAATACGCTTAAGAAAAATTTACCTCAATGAGAATGAGCGTAAACGTTTCTCTAATAAATAGCACCAGGCTAACTGCTTTTATTGCCGTCTTTTTTTTATTGACAGCCGTTATTTCATTGCCTGCCCAAAACGCAAAATGGGCACAATGGGAATCAGAGGCTGATACATTATTGAGCCGGGAAAATTTTTCCGGAGCTATAAAGCTTTATACAAAAATCATCAAGGCGTCCAAGCTCAAGGACAAGAACTCGATGGGTGCTTTGTACAAGCGTGCCGTTTGTTATTACAGCACAGGCGATCATCAACGTGCACTGAAGGACCTCGATGTTTTTGTCTCCATGTATCCTCAGGTTGTACAAGCGCACATTCTCCGTGCTTTTATTTATAAAGATCTTCATGACAACGAACACCAGCTAGAAGCGCTGGAGCGGGTGCTGGCATTGCAACCTTCAAACCCTGAGGTCATCAAATTGCGCGCTAGTGTTTATATGGAGGAAGAGAAGTATCGTGAGGCAATAACTGACCTTTTGTTTGTAAGAACTGTGAAGGATGATGCTGAGACTGAAGTCTATCTGGGTTATTCCTATTATTCGCTGCAACAAATTGACAGCGCGCTTATCGCATTAAATAGATCCATTGAACTGAACCCGAGTTATCTGCCAGCCTATCTCTATGCCGGATCTTTCTGCATTGAAGAAGGCAATTATGATTTAGCATTGAAATATTTAGCAATTGCTTCAAGGCTTGACCCCGCCAATACAACGGTGCAATTCTACAAAGGAATTGCGCTCATAGAAAAAGAAAACCTGGATGAAGGCTGTAGTTGCCTGAATAAGGCATTTTATGGCGGAGAGGATGATGCGGCTGACTACCTGAAAGAGTATTGTTACGGTAGTAAATAGACCTCATATCCCCAGACACATTTTTAAAAGTTGGGTGGGTAAAATACCCAAACCTCTTGCTCACTGACCGGATCACCTTATTTTTGTATCATGCCTGAACAAATCCTTATTCTTGATTTTGGATCGCAATACACGCAGCTGATTGCCCGCAGGGTGCGGGAACTGAATGTTTATTGTGAAATTCATCCGTTTAATAAAATCCCGGAAATTACTTCGCAGATTAAAGGCGTCATACTTTCGGGGAGTCCCTGTTCTGTGCGTGATGCCGGATCTCCCGATGTTGATCTCAAACTATTCGGAGAGATTCCGGTGCTGGGTGTCTGCTACGGTGCACAATTAATTGCGCACAAAATGGGAGGAACTGTTCTTCCTTCGCAGATGCGCGAATATGGAAGGGCAAGGCTTTCAACGGTTGATCATCACAGTGAATTGCTGAAAGAAGTTTCTCTGGATACGCAAGTTTGGATGTCGCATGCGGATACAATAGCTTCCATACCCGACCAGTTTGAAATCATTGCAAGTACATCATCGGTGAAGATTGCTGCGTTCCGCATGAAGGGAAAACCTCTGTATGCTATTCAATTCCATCCTGAAGTGACGCACACTACCGAAGGGAAGAACTTGTTGCGCAATTTTGTAGTACACATCTGTGGTTGTGCTCAAGACTGGACACCTGATCAATTTGTAGAAACAACGGTTGCTGAATTGAAAAACAGGCTGGGAAATGACAATGTCGTGATGGCGTTATCCGGTGGGGTAGACTCTACCGTGGCAGCAACCCTCATTCATAAAGCAATAGGAAAAAATCTATATTGTATTTTTGTAGACAACGGCCTTCTGCGGAAGGATGAATTTGAGCAAGTGCTGACGTCGTATAAAGGCATGGGACTGAATGTGAAAGGCGTTGATGCAAAAGATAAATTTTATACAGACTTAAAAGACCTGAGTGAGCCTGAAGCCAAACGTAAAGCGATTGGAAAAGCGTTTATCGATGTATTTGATGAAGAGGCAAAAAAGATATCGGGAGTAAAATGGCTTGGCCAAGGCACAATTTACCCGGATATTATAGAATCTGTTTCGGTAAAAGGTCCATCGGTTACCATTAAATCGCATCATAATGTAGGAGGACTCCCCGCAAAAATGAATTTGAAAGTTTGCGAACCTTTGAATACCTTATTCAAGGATGAAGTAAGACTGGTTGGGAAAACACTCGGAATTGACCCTGTGATATTGGGACGACACCCGTTTCCGGGGCCAGGACTGGCAATCAGGATACTGGGAGACGTTACCGCCGAAAAGGTACGGATATTGCAGGAAGTCGACAGCTTGTTTATCGGGGCGTTGCGCCAGCACAGTTTGTATGACAAAGTCTGGCAAGCCGGAGCGATGCTGCTCCCTGTGCAATCCGTGGGTGTAATGGGAGACGAAAGAACATATGAAAGGGTTGTGGCATTAAGGGCTGTGGTAAGTGTTGACGGAATGACGGCTGATTGGGCGCATTTACCGCACGAATTCTTAAGTGAAGTGTCATCATCCATCATTAATAAAGTAAAAGGTGTAAATCGTGTTGTGTATGATATCAGTTCCAAACCACCAGCCACGATCGAATGGGAATAATGAAAGAATTGAGCCCCGATAGCTATCGGGATGAGAATGTAGTCCCGTCCCGATTGCTATCGGGAGCTATCGGGATTAGAATGAAGATGCTACTTAAGACGTGCTTTATTTTTATTCTATTACTTTCCTCAAGGGCGAATACTCAGGCACAGGATTTTGAACGTCAGTACAAAATAGCCAGAGACTTTTTTAAGGAAGGCCAATACAATCTGGCCATGACGGCTTTCAATCCACTGGTTACATACGACAAGGACAATCACTACTCAGAGTACGCATCGTTCTATTATGCTATCTCAGCGTACAAGCAAAACTATCCTACCGTAGCCAGGGATATGCTTATTCAGATGAAAAAACTCTACCCAACTTGGGAGAAAATGGATGAAGTCAATTACTGGCTTGCCACACTCTATTTTGAGCAAAGGGAATATTTTCAGGGATTGCTTGTATTAAAATCAATTCAAACTCCGGCATTTCAGGAAGACATCACCCAACTCAAACGCCATTTTCTTGTTGGCATGGATGATACCGAAACCCTGACGATGATGCTGGAGGAGCATCCTCAGGATGCTGAAGTGGGTCGTGCACTTGCACGCGCTATCTCAAAGCAACCTTATAACAAACAAGACAAGGCACAGCTTGAATCTGTGATTACGAAATTCAATTTGAACCGGGATGAGTTTGCGCAGGTGGATGAGCTTGCGCCATTATTTAAGGATCGTTACAAAGTATCCTTGTTATTTCCGTTCCTGGCCAAACGAAATCAAAATGTATTGGATCTTTATTACGGTATGAAACTCGCTAAGGACACCTTGGATAAACAGAATATTCACATCGATTTGTTAGCGTACGACACGGAATATAGTGCGGAGCGAAATTTTGAACCATTAAAAAAATTACTGGAGAGTGATGAGTTAAAATCTTCCGACTTGCTTGTAGGACCGTTATTTCCGGAAGAAAGCGCGTTGGTTCAGGAGTTTTCTGAGAAATATAGAATTAACATGATCAACCCGGTGTCCAACAAAATGGAATTCCTTGGAACAAATTCTTTTTCATTTCTTTATCAACCCAGTGATGAAACGTTGGGTATAAAGGCAGCAGAATATCTCAGTGCGCATGTTCACAACAAGAATTGTATTGTTTTCTATGGCGATTCACCCGACGATTCAATCATGGCGGCTGGCTTTATTAAAACCGCGGAGTTATTGGGGATGAAAGTGGTATTGGTCCAGGAATATAATAAAGAGACATCCGGAGAGATTATACCCACGCTGGCTACGGAAACTGAATATGACGAACTTAAGAATCCAATTCAATTTAAGTTAAAGCGCGATAGCGTAGGAAGTATTTTTATTGCTTCCGATGAGCCGTTGATTTATTCGAAAGTCATCGCTGCGGTTGAGCGGAGGGCCGATTCTACTGTCATTGTGGGAAATGAAAATTGGTTAATCAACTCTTCGATGGACTTTGAAAAATTTGAACGTCTCCGCATCGTTATGGCTGCACCTAATTTTACTTCAGTAAATAATCCGGAATTCCTGCGTTTCCGTCGGAATTACATTCAGCAGTATGGCGTGATTCCTTCCCACTATGACCCGGTAGGCGCAGCAAAGTTCACCAACATTAATGCAAGAATCGGATATGAGTTTATGTTGTTTGTGGGGCATATGCTGAAAACGTATGGCGTATACTTTCAACGTGGCTTTGAGCGTGAAAGCTTTATCCCCGGCAACCTTGTAAAAGGCTACAACTTTCAGAACACCAACAATAATCAAGCTTTTCCTTTTATTAAATTCAGGAACGGCGAGTTAATCGTTGCGGAATAGCAAAAGTTTTGAAATTTCTTCCAATTCCTTGTTTTTCTTACCTGGTAGGGCTTCCATACTGTTCTTTTATCTATTTTCGTAACTTTAGGTTTTTACCAGTATGGGCATAAGGATCGTTGGCTTTATTGTACTATTCTCTCTTGTACTATCGGTTACAGGGTTTTCGCAAGAAGATCGCCGTGACAAATCTGCTATTACATTCGAAGAGCTTTATGATGAACCCTATGCTACAAATAAGCTTTTTATAGGATTTCAGCCTTTGTATGGTGAAGTGTTTGCCACCAATGTGAATGCAGGGTTTGGGGTTGATGCAAGCTACTATCATCAGGACAAATTTGATTTTAAATTCAATTTCAGAAAGGCCTACAGCACCACGTTCTACGACCTTAATCGTTATTCGGCAAAGAAGAACAGTGATGTTGATAATTCACCCAGTGGTTTCGGGTATTTCGAAATCGGCGGTACATATCATATTAAAGACTTTGATCAGGAATCAAAAACGAAAATGGTGCTCTATAAAAAGAGCTATAAAGGAGATTTGTGGGCAGCACGCGTTCCTCTTCAGGCAGAAATACCGAGTAAGCTGAGAAAGATCTATGGTGCCCGCTTAGGAGGAATTTTTTGGAATAGTACACTGGATGTGAATCGTGTTTTGGACGAGCAAAATTTGACCAATGCTGATTTGAAGATGGTGACTGATGAAACCGCATCGTTACCACTGACAGAAATAGGCCCTAATGGACAGATTCAGGACTTCGAAGTATTCAGTAATATCCGATCAGCCGGGCTGTATGTAGGAGGATCCATTAGTTGGATAAGAAACATTGCAGTAAGCTTCGATAAGTATGAAGAAGGAATTGACGATGGGATGTTGACACTGTTTTTTGATATTTTATATTCTCCGTCATTAACCATAGATAATATTCAATACCAGGGCAATGCCTATTCAACGGGTGTTTTAAAAACAAGCCCTGTTGGATTTCGCCTGGGATTGGATGGCAAATTTAATCGTACGTTAAGTTGGGCTTATGGCGGTGAACTTGGGTATCGCCCCAGCTTTCAGGGCGGCGGTTTCTTCGCGCTATTCAAAATTAGTTTCCCCATGTATGGTACTAATCTTGATTACAGCGTAGAGTCATTTGGAAAATAGTTGACGTCAATGCATGCCCTCGTGTATGCTAAATCTTTACCGTGGCTGACGAAACAAAAGTAAAAATCCCCATGTTTCCACTAGGTATATTTCCACTGCCTGGTGAATTGGTACCCCTTCATATTTTTGAACCTCGTTACAGGGAATTGTTATGCGATGCTGAAAGCCGCGATTTTTCTTTTGGAATTTATTTTAACCACACATCAAACACACGAAAACTTGGTTCATTGGTAAAGCTGGAAAGTGTGATCAAGAGACATGCCGGGGGTGAATCCGATATCATTGTAAAATGCATTGATCTTTTTGAAATGACCACGTTACACCGCACCTTCAATGGCAAGACTTACCCCGGAGGCGAAGTAACGTTTTTGAATATTGATCTTACAGAACCAGTAAGTGGAAAGCTTCATCAGGAATTTATTCAGTACCTGCTGCTTATTCATATCAGCAGACCGCTTCAGGAAAGTTCATCTTTCCAAATTGCTACCGAGTTAAATCTGGATATCGATGATCGTTTGAAATTCGTTCAGTTTGATGCTGAAAAGCGCGAAAGCTTTCTTCGCTCCCGCCTTTCTTTTCAAACGCATTTACTGGTTGAGGCCGAAAAACTCAAAGATAGTTTTCATTTGAATTAAGAATTTTTCTGACCGAAATGAGCCTCCATCGATTGAAATGGAGTATTTCGATTTTCCCTTCCCCTGCATTAACATTGTTTTAACATGCATTAACAATTTGTTGCTAACATTTTCTGGCATACGTACGTCTTAAGGGTATCAAAGAAATTGACGTATTAAAATTTAAAAAATTATAGTTATGAAAAAGTTAGCCATGTTGTCGTTCGGATTGTTTTTCAGTACCATGATGTTTGCAGCAAATGAAAATCCATCAAATGCTTCAAGGGTCACGATGAAGAAAGAAAATGAGAACACGTTTGCGGTCATGTACAAATCAGAAAAACCAGCAAACGTGAGTATTTCAATCGTTAATGAATTGGGAGAAACGATCTTTACGGAAACACTCAAGAATACCGACGGATTTATGAGACCTTATAACTTCTCAGGATTGAGCGAAGGCATTTACACAATAGAAATTGCCGATGCATCCGGTGAACATACTGAATTGGTTGATTTCCGTTCGGAAAGGATTGAAAAATCAATTCAAGTAAGAAAGATTGCCGGTGCTGAGGGCAAGTATCTGGTGACGGCGTCGGGTGAAGGTAAAGACGAGATCACGGTTAATATTTATGATTCGTCTGACACCCTGATCCACAGTGGAACTTCGCTTACAGACGGTAACTTTGGCCAGGTATATAATCTTGGTAGTGTTAACAACGACATCACATTTGAGATTACCTCACAGCATGGTGCAGCTAAAACAATAAAATATTAATACACCCTAACCCAAGGCTTCACACCCGTGAAGCCTTTTTTTTTGTTTACCAATGCAATCGTTACCGTAAATTAAGAATAGAGGAAAGAGTTTTTACAGCTTCAGAAAAGGAAGAAATTGAAATTATGGGTGTACAAATTTCCGCAAACGATATTTCAGCAAAGAATTCAGGTTTACTTACAAAGGATGATCAAGCCCTCCGACCACCCGTATATTTGAATAAACAAAATGAGAGAGAATATGAAAACAAAATCGGTATTGCTGGCAGTGTTGGTGAGTGCTTCTGTAATGGCTTTTGCAAATGAGCCAGGAAACTTCAAAGTGGGTGTGGTTAACCAAAAAGAATCAGGAGTGTTTAAGCTTTTCTATGAAGGTGAAGCAAAGGGAACTGTAAAATTGAATATTCGCGATAACACAGGTGCAGTAGTCTATCATGAAACAATAAAAAATATTGCCAATTTTATGCGCCCCTTGAATTTTAGCGGAATGACCTACGGTGACTACACCATTGAAGTAGTGGACAATTCAGGAAAAAAGACGCAAGCAGTAAATTATTCTCCGAAGACTCCTTCATTAGGCAATGTTCGGGTAACGAAAACGGAGGAACCTGGTAAGTATTTGTTTTCATTAGCGAATGCAGGATATGATGAAGTTAACATCAAGATTTACGATGAAACCAGCGCACTGGTTCACAGTCAGACCGTGACTGTCAATGGTAATCTTGGTTTGGTATATAACCTTCAAAAATTTAGTGGTGAGCCAACGTTTACAGTAACAGACAAAACAGGTACTGTTAAGGTCATCAAATAAGTTTGTTTAGTTTAGCTTGGAGAGGGAGCCCCGCATGCGGGGCTTTTTTTATGGAAATGTCATACCCCATTCTACACGCGACATCATTTTGATTGATGCTATTTTATTTTTATTCCGAGCGGGCATCGGAAGTTTTCAGAAAACCATTTCAAGCAAGGTCTTTTTTGTTTGAATAACCCAAACTCACGTACTGAAGTTTATGTGTTGCCTCCACATGATGATGTTGTTAACTGACAATTAATTCCGATTCTTTTTTTTGATTGCGCAATCGTTGCCGATTTTCTAATTGCTGTTTTGTGTCTAAGTATGAGACATAGCATAACAATTTCGATAAAGCGGAACAAGTAAATTATGCAATCGATTTTTTAGTAAAGAAATCAAGTTTACTTACAGCTAACGATCATTGGTTGAGGGCTCACGTATATTTGAGTAAACAAAAAATAAAAACAATGAAAACAAAATCAGTACTATTAGCCGTGATGATGATGAGTGCTTCTTTGGTGGCTTTAGCTAATGAGCCTGGCAATCCTCGAGTAAAGGTTGTAAATCAAAAGGAGTCTGGTATCTATCGACTTATCTACGCAGGTGGAAAGTCTGGAGATGTGAAAATGAATATTTTGAATGACGCAGGGCAGGTGCTTTTTAGCGAAACAATAAAAAGTAGCGAAGGATTTATCCGCTCACTGAACTTTAAGGGAATGACTCCCGGGCAATACACAGTGAAGATCGACAACGGGGGCGTTACCGAAGTGAGCACGGTGAATCACTTGACAGCAACGCAGACAACATCCGGTTATGTCCGCCTTGCCAAGACAGGGGAAACGGGTAAGTATCTTCTTGCAGTGTCCAATGCGATGGAGGAATCAATGACTGTAAAGATTTATGACGGATCAAACAACCTTGTTCACGACGAGATGTTAAAAGTAGACGGAAGCTACGGTGTTGTTTACAACCTAAAGGATATCAGTGGTGTACCTACGTTTGAAGTCACCAACAAAGCAGGTGTTACAACGATACTGAAGTAATGTGGGGAGAGAAGAAATCAATTGGGAATAAATAGCCCCGTCTTTTGGCGGGGCTATTTTGTGAGTTTACTTTTTGCAAGATCATCTTTATCAATCAAAGATCACTTGGGGCATTGTCAACGGCCAACGCATCCTACATATTTCTTCGGTACTGTCCGCCCACTTCAAAAAGAGCTTTCGTGAGCTGACCCAGAGAGCAAATCTTACAAGCCTCCATCAGGGCGTCAAAAATATTTTTATTCTGAATCGCAGCTTCCTGAACGGATTCCATAAGCATCATGGAGTGATGTTGTTGAAATGCATGGAGATTTTTTAACATTCCGATCTGATATTCTTTCTCTTCGACCGTAGCCCGAATTACTTCTTGTGGTAGTATGGTAGGTGAACCCTTTGAACTTAAAAAAGTATTCACTCCAATGATCGGAAATTCTCCCGTGTGTTTCAGCATTTCGTAATACATGCTTTCTTCCTGAATCTTTCCCCGTTGATACATGGTTTCCATAGCCCCCAACACACCACCACGTTCTGTAATGCGATCGAATTCAAGCAAAACAGCTTCCTCAACCAGATCCGTGAGTTCTTCAATAATGAATGAGCCCTGCAATGGATTTTCATTTTTAGCGAGGCCTAACTCTTTGTTGATGATCAACTGAATCGCCATGGCTCTTCGCACAGACTCTTCCGTTGGTGTTGTGATTGCCTCATCATACGCATTCGTGTGAAGGGAATTACAATTATCATAAATCGCATACAGGGCCTGCAACGTTGTGCGGATATCATTGAAATCAATTTCTTGCGCATGCAGAGAACGACCCGATGTTTGGATGTGATATTTCAGCATCTGACTGCGATCATTCGCACCATATTTATTTTTCATCGCCTTAGCCCAAATTCGCCGGGCAACCCGACCAATCACGGAATATTCAGGGTCAATGCCGTTTGAAAAAAAGAATGAAAGGTTGGGTGCGAAATCATTAATATCCATTCCCCGACTCAAATAGTATTCCACGTAGGTAAAACCATTCGAAAGGGTGAAAGCAAGTTGGGTTACGGGATTAGCACCTGCTTCCGCGATGTGATATCCCGAAATGGAAACCGAATAGAAATTTCTGATTTTCTGGTTGATGAAATATTGTTGTACGTCGCCCATGAGCCTCAACGCAAATTCGGTAGAGAAAATACACGTGTTTTGAGCCTGATCTTCTTTTAAGATATCCGCTTGTACAGTGCCTCGCACCTGGGCTAATGTATCCGCTTTAATTTTTTCGTATACGTCCTTATCCAAAACCTGATCTCCGGTTACGCCAAGGAGCATTAATCCTAGCCCATCGTTACCTTTGGGAAGTGCACCCTGATAGACAGGACGTTCCTTTTCTTTGCCTTTGTAGAGTTTGGCTATTTTCTCATGCACTTCTTTTTCCAGTCCTTGTTTTTTGATATAGATCTCACACTGTTGATCAATGGCTGCATTTAAAAAATAACCCAACAGCATGGGAGCAGGCCCGTTAATGGTCATGGACACTGATGTCTTAGGGTCGGATAGATCGAAACCACTGTAGAGTTTTTTAGCATCATCAAGACAGCAAATACTCACACCCGCATTGCCGATTTTTCCATAAATATCCGGCCTGTAATCGGGATCATTTCCGTATAGCGTCACCGAATCGAATGCTGTTGAAAGACGCTTTGCCGGAAGATTCAGACTCACATAATGAAATCTTCGGTTGGTACGTTCGGGTCCGCCTTCCCCTGCAAACATGCGTGTTGGATCTTCACCTTCACGTTTGAACGGATAGATGCCGGCTGTGTAAGGAAATTCACCGGGAACATTTTCCTGAAGATTCCACTTGAGCAAATCTCCCCAGGCTTCATATTTAGGTAAGGCAACTTTAGGTATTTGAAGGTGTGACAACGATTCACTGTAATTTTTGATACTGATTTCTTTTCCCCTCACTTTAAATTTATAGTGCGGCTCTTTGTAATGCTGTATTTTTTGTTGCCAGTTTTCCAGCAGGTTCCAGTTTTTAGGATCAAGGTTTAATTTTAACCGGTCAAACTCTGCCTGAAGGATTTTTACGATCTCCTTATTTTCTTTTAATGAATCAATGCTTTTCTGAAGAGCAAAAAGTTTTTGTGCTGTCTCACTTTGTTCGCTTGCCCAGGTGTCGTAACTCCTGTTGTTTTCTGAGATCTCACTCAGGTAACGCGTGCGATTTGGCGGAATAACGAAAACCTTCTCAGACATTTCGTGTGTGATCTCGAATGTTGATTTTAGTTCAACACCCGTCTTGTCAGCTATTCGATCAATGAGTTGTTTATACAGTTGGTTCGTGCCCGGATCATTGAACTGCGATGCAATGGTGCCAAACACGGGCATGTCTTCTGGTTTTTTATCCCACAGTTGATGGTTGCGCTGGTATTGTTTTTTCACATCGCGCAAAGCATCGAGGCCACCGCGTTTATCAAATTTGTTTAGCGCAATCACATCAGCAAAATCGAGCATATCAATTTTTTCCAGTTGAGATGCTGCGCCATATTCGGGAGTCATGACATACAACGACACATCACTGTGATCTATAATTTCAGTATCACTTTGCCCGATACCCGATGTTTCCAGAATAATTAAATCGAAAGCAGCAGCTTTCAAAATTTGTATTGCTTCCTTCACATATACCGATAAAGCAAGATTACTTTGTCTTGTAGCAAGCGAACGCATAAACACGCGCGGATTGTTAATAGCATTCATGCGAATACGATCACCCAGTAGTGCTCCTCCCGTTTTTCGTTTGGAAGGATCAACTGAAACAATGCCGATGGTTTTATCCTTAAAGTCAATCAGAAATCTTCGTACGATCTCATCCACAATGGATGATTTACCCGCTCCACCTGTCCCTGTTATTCCGAGCACGGGTACATGCGATTGATCAGCCTGTGCATTTATTTTTTCAAAAACCGCTTTATGTAATTCGTAATAATTCTCCGCTCCGGAAATGAGCCTCGCAATCTCCAAATGACTGCTTGCTGCCATCCCGATAGCTCTCGGGAACCCGTTGCCAACTATTTTCCCTGTCGGAAAATCACTCTGCTCCACAAGGTCATTGATCATGCCTTGTAAACCTAGCTTTCGCCCATCATCAGGAGAATAGATACGCGTGATGCCATACTCCATGAGCGCTTTGATCTCTTCAGGAAGAATAACACCACCACCACCTCCAAATATTTTGATATGTCCTGCACCTTTTTCGCGAAGCTGATCGAGCATGTACCTGAAATATTCGTTGTGCCCACCCTGATAACTTGTAAGGGCAATGGCCTGGGCATCTTCCTGTATAGCCGTATTTACAACTTCGTCAACACTGCGATCGTGGCCCAGGTGAATCACTTCACATCCCGTGCTTTGGATGATCCTGCGCATGATGTTGATGGCAGCATCATGGCCATCAAACAAACTGGCGGCAGTAACAATGCGGACTTTGTTTTTTGGCTTATAGATGTATGGCTTGTTTTCCGAAGCAGAAAATTGAGTTTTTTCTGTCGTTCTTGTTTCGGGCAATGGAGAACTCATAGGGGCTTGTTGTGTATCAAAAATACGGAGTAAGGAGGGATTACGCTAACGGCTTCAATTGTGAGGAAATTAAGGACTTTTAAAAAGGTGTTTTTCGTTAACTGTCCAAGATAATTTGATTGGTTATGCCGTTTGTATAAACCTACAAAGTACAGGAAGCTGAAACGGCTTATTTTTTTTACATTTCGCGTTCGATTCCAATAATCCACCATGAAAAAAATCATTTACCTCATCATCATCATTCCTGCTCTTTCGTTTTCACAGCAAAAACAACCCTCATCTGCTGTTATTCAACAACGGCTGCAAAAACTGAATTTTCTGGGTTCGGCCATGATGGTGGCTGCTCATCCGGATGATGAGAATACACAACTGATTACCTGGCTTGCCAATGACAGGCTTGCCACAACCGCCTACTTTGCCATGACCCGCGGTGACGGGGGACAAAACCTGATTGGCCCTGAAATCCGTGATGAACTCGGGTTAATCAGAACCCAGGAGCTTTTGGCAGCGAGAAAAATTGACGGAGGTCAACAATTTTTTACGCGAGCCAATGATTTTGGATATTCGAAAGTAGCGAGTGAAACATTTGAGATCTGGGATAAGGATGCCATTTTATCGGACGTAGTAAGGGTAATTCGCCAGTTCAAACCTGATGTAGTGATCAATCGTTTTCCACCTACCGAACGTGCAGGTCACGGCCATCATCAGGGATCAGCGATATTATCCATTGAAGCATTTGATCTGGTAGGCAAGTCAGATATTTATCCTAAAACAGCTGCAGAATTTGGAACGTGGCAACCCAAACGTCTTTTTGTAAATGGGTTTGTGGGTGGCCAGCGCGGAGGTGGACCAGGAGGTCCACAGGGTGCGCTCCAACCAGCGCCGTCAGGAGTGCTTAGAATCAATATCGGAGGATATAATCCTTTACTGGGTGCATCGTATGGAGAAATTTCGGCGCTTAGTCGCAGTCAGCATAAATCGCAAGGTTTTGGTTCTGTAGGTATTCGTGGCGATCAGTTTGATTCGTTTGAATTGATCAAAGGAGAGCCGGCACAAAAAGATTTATTTGATGGAATCAATACAACCTGGAGCAGGGTAAAGGGCGGAGAGAAAGTTCAGCCGTTGGTGGATAGGGTAATCAAAGAATTTAATTATTTAAATCCGTCTGCAAGTGTGGCAACGCTTGTACAGATTTATAAAGAAATAGGAAACGTTGAATCCGGTGTTTGGAAAGATCGTAAGCTTGCAGAAACTGGCCAACTCATTCAGGATTGCCTTGCCCTTTATGCAGAGATATCCACCGATTTGAGTTATGCAGCTCCCGGAGAGCGTGTGACAACACAAGTTGAAATCACCAACCGCTCGCCGGTTGAAGTTTCTTTTGAAGGAATAAAAAGTAACGATATGGCTATGGATACATCATTTTCACGTGTATTGAAAAACGGAGAAGCCTTTCGGGTTCGGTCGATAAAGGCATTGAATGCTTCAAAGAATTATTCCGATCCGTATTGGCTGAGCGAACCGCATTCCGAGGGTGTATTTACGGTGAAGGATGAGTCGAAGATCGGTACACCGGAAAATCGTCCTGCGGTAAATTTTGTACTCAAGTTAAATATTTATGGTCAGCCGATTGAGATCTCAAGGCCGTTGGTTTCCAAGGCACGCGATCGTGTGGATGGGGAAGTGACGAATCCATTTGAAATTGTACCCGCTGTTTTTGTGAACATCACAGAACATGTCATGGTGTTTAAAGATGCTTCACCTAAACCGGTCGCAGTCATTTTAAAGTCGGCAAGTGAAAAACCAATGCATGGCGATTTGAAATTGCAACTACCGACGGGGTGGCGCAGTGAGCCTGCTTCTATCTCTTTTGATCTGGCTGGCCGCGGCAATGAACGGGCTGGTCAATTTATGGTGTATCCTTCATCTGGTGAATCTAAGGGAGTGCTCAAAGCAGTAGCCACGGTGGGGACGAAGAACTACGATCAATCGCTGGAGTTGATCAGCTATCCGCATATTCCGAAACAAATTCTTTTGCCTAAGGCAGAATCTAAATTGGTGCGTTTGAATTTGAAGAAAGAGGGAAATGTAATAGCCTACATTGCCGGAGCGGGAGATGAAATTCCGGCCGCACTGCGCAACATGGGCTATGAGGTGTGGCAGATGAAGGATGAAGAAGTAACAGCAGAAAATCTGAAGAAAGCAGATGCTGTTGTGCTGGGTATACGTGCCATTAATACGAACGAACGACTTTTATTTCAGGCACCTGTTCTGCTTGATTATGTGAAGAATGGTGGAACCATGGTGGTGCAATACAATACAACCGTCAACGTAAAACCATTTTCTCCTTTTGAACTCACGTTGTCCAACGATCGTGTTGCGGAAGAAAATGCAGAAGTACGGATGTTGAAACCAGATCATCCATTGCTGGCATATCCCAATAAAATTTCACCCGCCGATTTTGAAGGTTGGGTGCAGGAACGCGGATTGTATTATCCTAACAAATGGGGGCCAGAATTTGAAGCCTTATTTTCGATGAACGATAAGAATGAGACACCGAAGGACGGCAGTTTGCTGGTTGCGAAATACGGCAGCGGACAGTATATTTATACAGGCATTTCATTCTTTCGCGAGTTACCACAAGGTGTGCCAGGGGCATATAAGTTGTTTGCCAACATTGTTTCTGCTGGAAAAACGGCTAAGCCGACATCCACAAATGTGAAGAGTAAGAAGTAGATTCGTTGTTTGGTTTTCAGTTCACGATGATTTTAAAATCAAAGAGTATGAAAAAGAACATCATTATTGGAATTCTTTCGATCACTACGGTTATCTCAGTTTTGTTTGGGATTTATCAACAAACTGTTGCGAAAAGACTTCGGATAGAGGCAGAGCATGCTGCGGCGGAGGCGACGAAACAAACAGGAATCGCCGAGATGAATGCCATGGAAGCGATGAGACAAAAAGAGGTAGCAATGAGAGAGCATGAAGCTCTTGAAGTAGCAAATCAAAAATTGGAAATGACGTTATCTCAATCGAAGAAGGCGAAATGATGGCCCGAAAAGCAAAACAATGCATATGAAAAAAAATTTAATCATAGGAGTACTTTCGGTCGTTTCGGTTTTATCGATTGCTTTTGGAGTTTATCAAAAATCCATTGCTCAAATGTATAAAATCAGTGCCATGGAAAATGAAGTAAAAGCTCTGGAGATGAAGCGTGAGGCAGAAATGGCCAGAGCAGTTGCCGAGCACCAGAGATACATAGCAGAAGCAAGTGCCAAGGAAGCAAAGAAGCAACAGGAAATTGCATTGACGCAATTACAACTTGCAATGAAGAATGAGGAAATAGCAAAGAGGCAATCAGCTAAAGTTAAATAGTATGAAGAAGAATATAATCATTGGAATTCTTTCGATTGTTTCTTTACTATCCATGACGTATGCTGTTTATCAGAGAACTGTTGCGAGTCATCTTCGGCTTATAGCAGAAAAACAAGCAACAATTGCCAGGGAGAATGCCATACGTGCTGAAGAGATGATGCGTGAGGCAGAAAAACAAAGAGCATTAGCCGAAATGAATGCAGCCGAAGCGAATAAACAGCATCAAATAGCAATAGAACAATCGGCATTGGCAATGAAAGGGAAGCGTTGATGGGCCGCATAATTTTTATATTGATTGTTTTTACCGCATGCTTATCTTGTAAAAAAGATAAAGACCCGGGCTTTAATTCACCAGCAGGTTCATGGGCGTACACGACACCCGATGGCACCATCGCTGTTACGTTTGATGTGGTGGCATCGTCATCAGGATTTGATGTTCAAAATCAAACCATTAAAGTCAACGGGGTAGAAGCCCGCGCCGAAAGGACGGTTACTGCGTTTACAGCAACAACCGTTCAGAAGATCCGGATTAACGCGAATGATACTAAGGTCACCTATCCCTACGACATTAATTTTAACAATGGTACCGTGAGTGGCGATTTTAAAACGATCAATGTAGCAGAGGCTACCTATATCTATCCCTGGGGTACTACAAAAAACCTCGCCAATATTACCATCAGCAGAAAATAATTCTTGTGCTTGTACTGGGGATATTTCTACCCGGAATTTTATAACAGAATCCCAGCGCGTGGTCTTTCGATCAATAATACCGTACTTAGCCCTTTGAAGGGACCAGCATGACAATTGATTTGTGCTGAGTAACCCGGTATGAAAAATGTACATCGGCTGATGTCAGATTTATTGAATGAAGATTTTTACCAGAATAGCCTTTTTTTTCATTCTTGTTGTTGGTTGTAGTGCAAAAATCTATGCACAACATGATTCGACCTATTTTGAAACCCATAATGAGCGGTGGCATGTACGGGCATACGTCATAAAAAAATACACGGCATTAAAGTATCAGAACAAACGGGATCAGTATACGCTCACGTATCTGCCGAATACAAACATGGGGTTAGGTGCAGGCGTAACCTATAGCTGGCTTACGGTAAATGCCTCCTTTAAATTCAGATTTCTTGACCCGGGTTCAAAAGGAAAGACCAAGTACCTTGATCTCCAGATCCACGGCTACGGAAAAAAATTCATCCTCGATACCTTTGGCCAGTTTTATAAAGGGTTTTACTTATTTCCTCAAGGTAAGGCCAATTCTTCAGAGCAATATTATTATCGGCCCGATCTTAAAATGAATATTCTGGGAGCTTCGTATCAATATGTACTGAATAACAAGCGGTTTTCATTTCGTTCATCCTTTCTTCAAAGCGACTGGCAAAAAAAGTCAGCGGGTTCAATGTTGCTTGGTTTTGAATTTTATACGGGAACTATAAAAGCCGACAGCACCATTACACCTACCGTACTGATGAAAAATGCAACCCTTCGGGATGAAACCAAAAATCATTTTTTTGAAATAGGGCCAACGATCGGTTATGCATATTCGCTTGTTTTGAAAAAACATTTTTTCCTCACCGGATCGATCGCTGAAAGTCTGGATTACGGATTCAGTACGACCACCGCTGGCGATGTGATTACTCGTGATGCGGGTTTCAGACTCAACACGTCTTTTCGGATTATCGCTGGATACAATTCAAAAAAATGGGGACTGAGTATGTTGTTCATCAACAATGGAATGGGATTGATCGGGAATGACGACCATCGCCTCACTGTGAATTCAGGTACTTTCCGTGTGAACTATATTTATCGGTTTGGCAAGGAGCGAAGAGTCAAATGGATCAACAAGTACATTCCGTAATTATCTTCTTCTGGAGTAACTGCGTTTTGGGGCAGATCCGAACAGCATGCCAAAAACACCCCGAACCAATTCCCGGCCTACCTGTTTTGCCACCGGAGAAGAGATGACTTCTTCGAATGTGCTTTTTTCAGCTCTGGCAGAGCGTGTTGTTTTTGCTTCTTGTTTTTGAATCGTTTCACGCTCCTGTTCTTCACGCACCTGAAGAAGTCTTTCGTTCAGAATTTCAAAGGCACTTCTTGGGTCAACTGTCTCGTTATACTTTTTAAAGAGTTCAGAACTTTTTAATTGCTGTTGATATTCGTCTGCAGACACAGGACCCATATACGAGGCGGGAGGAGCGAGGTGCGTAACGACCGTTTCGGTTGGAATTCCTTTTTCATTGAGCACGGTGATCAAAGCTTGCCCGGTGCCAAGTTGCGTAAATTGTTTTTCCACATCATAAAATTGAGAGGAAGGAAATGTCTTTACGGTATCTCTCAACGCCTTTACATCATTGGGTGTGAAGGTGCGAATCACATGTTGTACACGATTCCCTAATTGCGCAAGCACCGAGGCGGGAATGTCTTGTGTAACCTGTGTGCAGAAAAATATACCGACACCCTTCGAGCGAATAAGTCGCACCACCTGTTCGATCTGATCAAGGAATGCCTTTGGAGCATCATTGAATAGAAGGTGTGCTTCATCTAAAAAGAATACCAGTTTAGGTTTATCAAGGTCACCAGCTTCGGGAAGGGTTTGATAGATCTCAGCCAGTAATGCCAACATGAACGTAGAAAAAATGGCGGGTTGACTTTGTACATCTGAAACATTCAACAAACTGATTACGCCGCGTCCGTCTACTTTTTCAAAGAGGTCTTCAATGTCGAATGATTTTTCCCCGAAGAGATGATCGATGCCTTGCTGTTCAAGAGCAACAATTTTGCGCAGGATTGTGCTGGCTGTGGCGGTAGATATTTTTCCATACGCCTCTTTGATCTCTGCTGCACCAGGCCCTTCTGACAGATAGTTCAAAACTTTCTTCAAATCGTTAAGATCAACAATAGGTAAATCCTTATCATCGGCATACTTGAACAGAATCATCATCACACCCGCTTGTACATCATTCAGTTCAAGAATCTTACTCAATAATACGGGTCCGAATTCTGTGATCGTTGCGCGCATTTGTGCTCCTTGTTTTCCGCTAAGGGAGTAGAGTTCAATAGGAAAACCGGAAGGAGAGTATTTGATATTCAATGCTTGTGCGCGCTCGGTTATTTTTGGATTTTCACTTCCCTCTTTAAGCATTCCGGAAAGATCGCCTTTCATATCCGGCATGAATACAGCCACACCTGCTGCCGATAATTGCTCAGCCATCAATTGTAGCGTTCTTGTTTTTCCAGAGCCAGTTGCGCCCGTCACCAATCCGTGCCGGTTCATCATGCGCAATAATAAATTTACTTTTGCATCGCCAATGACTTCCCCATCCAATATACCAGCCCCCAGGTAAATGAATGGATGTGATGTTGAATAGGAAGTGTTGATGGAGGTGATAAATTTTTCTTTGGACATAAGTCAGTATTACGGGATATAAAGGTATGCCCTGTTGTGAAAAATAGTGCACCTGAAAGTGATTATCTTTGTACGATGGAGCCAGAATCGTTATCACCGGAAATAAAACCTTTTGTCTGGTGGCGCTATTTTTTTCATATAGGCTATAAAGGCACCCAATACCATGGTTGGCAGAGTCAAAAAGATATTGTAAACGTCCAGTACATTCTTGAAAAAACGCTTTCTGAAATATTAAAGACTCCTTGTACCGTGATGGGGTGTGGAAGAACGGATGCCCGGGTTCACGCGAGTCAATATTTCTTTCATCTTGACGTTGAAAAAAAGTGGGACTTTGATTTATTATTTCGCCTGAATAAAAAACTACCTCCGGATATTGCTGTTTTTGAAATCTTGCCCATGCAGCAAAGTAATCATGCACGTTTTGATGCTATTCAACGCACGTATGATTATTTTATACATACATACAAAGACCCGTTTTTGAGTGACGTAAGCTCCCTTTATCTGTCGGATAAACTGGATCTTCATAAGATGAAAGCGGCGGTTGCATTGCTTCCCCGATACAACGATTACCGACCATTTTGCAAGACGCCTGACACCTATAAAAACACGATTGTCAATGTAACCTCCGCTGCATTATTTATGGATGAGCGTGGCGATCGAATCAGATTTCAGATTTCGGCGAATCGATTTCTGACAAGAATGATCAGGATCATGATGAGCAAACTGCTGGATGTAGGCAATGGTATTGTGAGTGTGGATGAATTTGAGAGTTACCTCATCACAAAGCAAAGCCCCAAGACCATTGAACCTGCTTATCCTCAGGGGCTTTTTCTTTCTAAAGTAGTTTATCCTTATTTGGATATTGCTCCCCGTACTGAATTTTCAGCAGTGCTTCAAAATAGAGAAGACAACTGGTTGACTGTCTCGTGAGAATTAAATGGCGTCCGAACCTTTTTCCCCTGTGCGCAGGCGGATCACTTCCTCAAGAGGTGTAATGAAAATCTTACCACTTCCAATGAGTCCACCATCGTTGGCTTTTGTAGCGTTGAATATGGCATCACAGGTGATTTTTACAAAATCATCATTCACGGCAATTTCAATGCGGATGTTGGGCACGAGATTAGGAATGACTTTTTGTCCACGATAAATTTCTTTTTCGGCAAGCATTCTTCCATGGCCTGAAACGTGGCTGACGGTGATTCTGCTTACGCCCGCCTGGATGAGCGATTCGCGCACCTGGTCAAGTTGTGTTTCTCGAATTATTGCGATAATAAGTTTCATGCTAATAAATAATAATACGGTAAATTAATTGGGGTTCAACATTCCGTAGCCTCTTTCGCCATGATAATAATTATCGAGGCCCTTCATTTCAGCTTCTTCGCTGGCACGAATTTTCACAAATTTATTCAGTATATAAAGTATGACCAGCGTCCCTACTGCCGCATACGCAATCGCTATGCCTACCGCAGTTAATTGTACACCCAATTGTTGCCATACGGTCCAGCTTCCTCCCGCTTTTTCAGCGGCTGCTGCCATCCAGCTGTCGCGAATGAAGAAGGCTAGAAAAACCGCCCCGATAATTCCACCAATACCATGAATACCGAATGCATCCAGGGTATCATCATATCCTAGTTTATTTTTTAAGAGTATGAAAAGATAGCAAACTATTGAAGCAAGAATACCCAATGCCATGGCGCCACCAGGTTGTACAACACCTGCAGCCGGCGTGATTGCCACGAGTCCCGCCAGAACCCCACTAACAAATCCCAATGCTGTGGATTTGCCAAGATGGATGGCTTCAATGATAATCCATGCCAGGGCACCGGCAGCAGCTGCTACTTGCGTAACCGTGAGTGCTTGTGCTGCGCTTAGCCCGCTGGACATACTGCTTCCCGCATTGAATCCAAACCATCCTACCCAAAGGAGTCCTGCTCCGATCAATGTCATCACGAGGTTGTTGGGTCGCATCTGAATGTGAGGAAATGATTTTCTTGATCCTATAAATAAAGCTGCCACCAACCCACTGATACCTGCTGATATGTGTACTACTGTTCCTCCTGCAAAGTCAATGGCCCCATAGGTTAAAAGAAATCCATCAGAAGCCCATACCCAATGGCAAAGCGGATAGTAAACAATCACGCCCCATAATGCGATGAAGATGCAATAGCCTCTGAATGAAACACGTTCGGCAAATGCGCCCGCGATCAGGGCAGGGGTGATGATGGCGAACTTGGCCTGAAACATCGAGAATACATATTCAGGAATCCCTCCTGGCATAATGGTCTCGTCAATACCTTCTAAAAAGAGATTATCAGGATTCCATCCAAACCATCCCCCCAGTACATTAGGGCCAAAGGCCATACTGTAACCGAAAACGATCCAAAGAATGGTCATGATGCCCATAGCAGTAAAACTGTGCATCATGGTGCCTAATACATTTTTGGTTCTCACCAATCCTCCGTAAAACATCGCAAGTCCCGGCACCATGAGCAATACCAACATCGTGGAGGTAAGCATCCAGGCCGTTGCACCGCTGTCAATAACAGGTGTGTCTGCCGCAAAAATGGAGGTTGTGGGGATCAGGGTAACTAAAAGCAGAAGAATGAAGTAACGTGGGGTAATTTTCATCTTATCAAACAGATTATTAGGAGTGCAAAATTAAGATAGGATCGATATGAAGCAATGATGTTAAAAAAACTTCAATTATTTCTATTCGATGCCTAATTTTTTAACCTATTGGCCGTAAAATATATAAATTTCACAATTCCAACAGGTAAAATATATCGCAGGCAAAATGCCCTGTATTGCCCATAGGGCCTGTTATCCTTTTAAATCCGTTTCGCTCATACAATTTCATGGCGAGGTACATGGTATTAAATGTTTCGAGGTAACAGAATTTAAAATCATGACCGCGGGCAGCCCGAAAGCAATCCTCCAGCAATCGTTGCGCATATCCTTTACCCCTGGCTTCCGGAAGGAAGTACATTTTTTTTAATTCACAGGTTTGAGGGTCACCTCCCTGAAGTTGGGCAATTCCACCTCCCCCGGTAACAACGTTATTGAGTTCACAAACGAAGTATGCTGATCGGGGACTTGAATAGGCTTCGTACATATTCTCTACTTCAGGATCGTGAATGGCGAAGCCTTGGGAAGAAGCACCAAATTCAGGCATCACTTTTTTAATGATTGTTCTTATGGCTGCATTATCACCGGGTTGAATGAGGCGAATGACTGGGGGCATGGGTTGGATTATTCGTTGAATGAAAAAAATATTTACGTACAAACACGCAGTTAAAATTACGCGTTTCTGGGTATTGAAGTAAAAATTCTACTCATGCAGATTTACGGGCACAAAGCACGATCGTGGAATACACATTTAGAAATACTCCAAAGGAAGAGGAAATAAAACTGAAGTTGGGCGTAAACGCGATTGAGATTACTTCAGGAAGTACATTCCGCGCCATTCCCTACGAAGGGATAACTGAAATTGTGTTGAATCGTAATGGCAGCTTGTATTTGATGTCGATTCGTGCATCGAACGTAGCACCCTTGCAACTATCCAACATTTCGTATAACATGAATGGCGAGCAGATCGATCTATCCAGAGGATATATGACATTGGTCAGGGTACTTCATGTACACCTGTATGGGAAAAGCAAAATTTTGTTTCAAACGGGTTCAGAAAAAACCAAGCTTTTTCTTTGTATTGCTGGCTTTACAGGAATAGCTGCACTTGCCTTCGTCAGTGCTTACTACCTTAACCAGCTACGAATGGTTCCTTTATATATTGTGGGGTTGTTGATTATTCCTGGATTCATCCTGCTATACAAAATAAGACCCAGTCAGTGGCCAAAGTCGTACGATCCTGCCAGTCTGCCCACGCATCTTCTGCCACCTGCTGCGTAAATTGATCGTGAATGTAATCAGGACTTATGCAAGAGTATGTTTAGCCGGTCGTTAAGAAATTCAAGTTCTTGAGATGGTAAGTCTTTTGTTCTGTTTTTGATGTCGGCATTGATCTTTGACAACTCTTCAATACGTTGCCCTTCGAAGCGGTGCTCTTCTATTTTTAAAAGATGGTCATAAGGCCCTCGCGGTGAAATGAGTTTGACAAATACAGGTGCCGTTTCAACAGCGATGAACAAGAGCACGATAAACCAATTGGCGAAGGCGATGGCATCACTTTGTTCGGTAAGATGACTTAATGCTTCCATGCGTTTGGCAGGCCCGTCAATTTTTTCACGTGCTAATGAAGTAATTTCATGGGAAGTGATTGAGTCAATTGCTGCCAGTTTCATGAGCTTCTCCTGTATAAGTTTATCATTTTTTTCGGCGAGTTGTTGTAATTCAACATTCGCGCGGGTAGCATCAGCACGCTTAAGTTGATAAATGGGACCTGCATTTCTCTTTTTACTTCCACCGGTTCCATCGGCTTCTTCTCTGGCCTGACGCTCCAAATCATTTCGGGTGGTTGCCTTTTCAGCGACTTCACTTTTCAGCAGAGCAATTTCCTGCTTGAGCTTAGCGGCATCGGCCTGAAAGCGCAGTTTTATTTCCGCTTCCTGCGCGGCATACGTTTGCTGTTCCATGATCACAAGCTCCGCCTGAATTTCCTTTTCAAAGATTTTCAGTTCAAGAGGTTTGGCAATGACCAGCGAAATGATCACAGCTAAAATAATTCTGGGCAATGCTGTTAAAAGTTCACGTTTTACGTTCCCTTCTTTTCGCATGCTGGATACAATGTACCGGTCGAGGTTGAAGATCATAAGTCCCCACACCAACCCCAGCGCGCTGGCAATCCAGATATTATCAAAAACAGTATAGAGTGCGTAGGTAGCTGCGAGGGCTGCGAATATCCCGGTAAAGAAAATGGTAGCGCCAATGCCTACATACTTACTTGCCTCACTTTCACATTTTTTTAGAAATACGATATGTGCTCCTGAACAGAGCCAAAAGAATTCTTTTAATTTTTCCATGGCTTAATAACGAGGGAAATGTGGCAATCGTATTTACCGCAACGAATATGCCATGATGAAGATGGTCATTTGCGAGGGGTATGCAACCATTTTAAAATGGTCAGTGTTCTAAAATGAACATGTCTGTGTTCAATTTTATGATGACCTTAGTAGTCGGTTTTTATATTCTTATTGAAGGGAACCTTCAGCTGGAATAGCACATTTTCGTCAGGAGTTTTATCCAGTACGTCCAATCCATACGTTACTTTTTTGGGATCATCATACACTAAGGTTCCGAAGAGGCGATCCCACAATGAAAAAATATTTCCAAAGTTAGTATCCGTCCAGGGCCTTTCTACATGATGATGAAATTTGTGCATGTTGGGCGTGATAAAAATCAGACTCAGTGATTTATCCAGCCATCGCGGCATGGTGATATTGGCATGAGAGGTATACGTGAAGAACACCGTACAGATGCGATAGAAAACATAGAATGCAAATGGCGCACCGATAACAAAAGCTGCCCCGAGAGCGAATACTTCACGGATGATATAGTCGCCTGGGTGATGGCGTGTACCCGTGGTTGCGTCTACTGCCGTGTCGCTGTGATGAACCATGTGCAGCTTCCACATCCATTTGATCCTGTGTAATAAATAATGAGCCGTGTATTGGGCAATCAAATCAAAAAGCAACACAGCGATGATCAATTCAATCCATGTAGGTAGTTGAACATAAAACAGGAGACCAACCTGATGAACGCCAATCCAATTGAAAATACCAATCGTAACTAACCCAAAGATAATATTGATGACTAAGGTGAACCCAAGAAATACAAAATTGACACCTGCATGTTTCCACTTTTGATATTTGAAACTGAAAAGTGGGAAACTATTTTCAAGCAGGAACGCAAACAACAAGCAACTCACTACCCACAACAACTTTTGCCACGCTGGCATCACCTCGAAGAAATGTAAGAAAGCATCCATTCGTTATGAAGATAATGTATGTCGATCAGGTTTGCAACCCGTATTCGTGCAACGAATGACTACGCTACTGGTATGTTAGGGCGAAGTTTCCTTCTGAGATGGTAAGCGATGTTCCATTGGGTACATCAGGTTGTACGAAAAAACTAAATGTTCCTTCAATTCTTTTTCTAATGATACTATGTGTCGTAATATTTAGGCTTCCAGAATACGATGTATAATATTTGGCGTCTGCCGTATACGTGCCATAATAGTCATTGCCAGGACCTCCTATGGCATAAGTACCACGACCCACTGTGCTTAGCATTGATAGGGTGATGTTTTTATTTGTGTTTGAGAAACTAAGGAGAATAACTTTAGCTGTTTCATCTATTGTTCCTGTAATGGTCGTTGCACTAAGTCTGAGCCCATCGACTTTGACTGAAAATGAACTGACATCCGGGGCTGATTGCACGTTGTACGGAATTTTTGTGAATGTGCCTCCGCTGACAATAATTTCTTTTTCTGCCGGGTCAAATCGTTTTACGGAACCTGTAAACGACCCTGAAAGGGTTTTGTCTGTATCATTAATTTCAGAAATGGTGATCGTGCCGACATTTACATTGTTTGCGTAGAAGATGGATGCGTAGGCAGCTCCTGTATTGGGACTCATGGAAAGCGCGGCATCTGCCAGATTACCTCCTTTTACGCTGTAGGATCCGATGGTGGTTCCTTTAAGAACGTCCAGAACGAGCGCATCATTGTTCTGATTCAATCCGGTGATCGAGATTCCTGTGTTTGATATTACCGCTGACGTTGTTACAGATTGCCAAACTATTCCATCTACCGTTGCATTCATTGTGTCAACCTTTACCGGATCAGGATCGTTGGTACATGAAGCAATGAATGACATCATTCCAAGAACAAAAAAAATTCTACTTCGCATCTGAACTAATTAAACTATTTTTTCTCACGGATCGCCTTAAACTCTGAGCCTTCCTTCCATTTCGGCCATGTTTGCTCCATGGAAAGCCGTTTGCCAATCAGGAACGCCAGTTGCAGATCTTCGATCACGGCATCAAGCTTCCAGGTTTCGCTGTTGTATTCGTCTGAGGGTTTATGATAATATTTTTCAACGTATTCATCGCTTACCTTTTTTCCGTATTCAATTCCCCGTTGCAGATCGTCTTCGCCGGCATGTGCATCAAGTGCTGGAATACCAACCTTGGCAAAATTGAAATGATCGGAGCGGAAGTAGTATCCTGCTTCAGGATGAGGATCGGGTGCAATGTAACGTCCTGATTTTTCAACTTCTTCGCGCAGGTAATCTTCCAGGTCGGATTGACCTACACCAATGATCACAACGTCTTTCGTTTTGCCTGTGGTATTTAGTCCGTCAAGGTTGATATTGGCTACGGTTTTGTCTTTTGGATAAACCGGATTGTTGGCATAATAAGATGATCCGAGCAGTCCTTGTTCTTCAGCAGTCACCCAAAGAAATATGATGCTTCTGGCTGGTTTGGTTTTTAAGGATTTAAACGCTTTGGCGATTTCGAGTATGCCGGCAGAGCCTGACGCATTGTCCTGTGCTCCATTATAAATTGAATCGCCCTTTGCATCGGGCAGACCAACACCAAAGTGATCCCAATGGGCTGAATAAATAATGTATTCATCGAGTTGTTTCTCACCTGTGATCTTAGCAATGACATTGTGCGACTTTTCAAACTTCACCTTTGTGGTGAGTGATGTTGTCAATTTTAAATTCGTGGCAGTTGCTTTGAATCCTTGTTTGTTGGCTGCGGATCTTGTTTCTGCATACTTTATTCCAGCCAGTTCAAAGAGTTGTTTTGCTACAGGTTCGGTAATCCATCCATTGATGGGGCAGAGATAATCGTTTTTCTCGCGTGTGTCCAAATAGAGTTTGGTTGTATTCCAACTGTTTTGAAGGATGGTAAAATCATAGCCTGCACCCGATGTGTCGTGAATGATGAGACAGCCTTTTGCTCCATGGCGTGCAGCTTCTTCAAATTTATATGTCCATCGGCCATAGTACGTCATGGTGTTACCTTTGAACAAGGTAGTATCCGTACCAAATCCCGGATCGTTGACGATCACCAGTACGATTTTATCTTTCACATCCAGACCGGCATAATCATCCCAGTTGTATTCGGGTGCAACGACACCATACCCTGCAAAAACGATTTCTTCGTTGACAAGTTTTATTTCAGCAGCGTCAGCACGGGGTGTCCAGATCACATAATCGCGGAATCCTTTAAGTGTGATTTTTTTCTTTCCGGATTGAATGGTCATAACGGAATCTGCATGTGTTGTAATTTGCGCTAGCGGCACTTCCTGCATGAAGCTCGTGCCATTGCCCGGTTCCAGTCCGAGTTTTTTTGCTTCTTCTTCCAGATAGGCAATTGTTTTTGTTTCACCTTCTGTAAAGGGCATACGACCGAGGAATTCATCAGAGGCGAGTGTTTTTACATATTCTTCAAATCCTTTTTCTGTAAAGGATGCAATTCCATCATTGGGATCGGGAGTAGAGGAGCAGCCATAAAAAAGAAAGAAAATCGCGACTACGGGAAGAATGAGTAATCTTTTCATAGGAAATTGTTACGAACACGAAAGTAGAAATTTTATTGGAAGAAATATCCGGCCTTAGCCGTTGAATAGTTTTGATCGCTTTATTTCTTTTCCTTTTCGCAATGCCAGGGCATGATAGAGGGTAGGCACATCATTCGTCCATGTTTTTAAAGCGAACAGAATAGACAGAATTTCAAGCCGTGTAATCATCCCGAACCAAAAGCAGATCCTAAAGAGGTAAGGTGAATCACAACGCAGCATAATTTCGATCAGTGTAGCCACCAGCACTAATGTCCACAGCTTTGCTCCGATTGAATGCGTGGCAATTTCTTTTTTGAATTTCAGAAAGCTGACCAGGTAGGTCAATCCTTCGGTCGCAAGAAGCATACCGATCCAAAGAACGTTTGCATTAAAAAAAGTTGGACATTGAATGTAGGTAGCAAGGGTTACAGCAATAAAAAACACCTGGTCAACATTTGAATCCAGCCGTCTCAATTTTTCTGTAGAGACATTCATTCGCCGCGCTATGATGCCGTCAAAAATATCGGTAAGCAATCCAATAATCAGTAAAGGCACAGCGACAAGCGTATAAACGCTGCTTTGAGTGATGCTTAACGCCAGGATCAACAGTCCAATAAAAAGGCGTGAATAGATTAGCGCAGTGGGAATATGTCTCAAATGAAACGATGTAAGACTTTTGTGGGACCTGGGGGGTTCGAACCCTCGACCTCTACCTTGTCGAGGTAGCGCTCTAAACCAGCTGAGCTAAGATCCCTGAATTATAGAATACCCGATTTATACAAAAAAAGGAGAAAAAGCATGTGAATTAAAATAATTGTAAGGATTGTGTGCCATTTTTTATCCTCAGGTTGAGGAAAGAATAATTTGAAATTAAAATACGGAAGTGGAAGAAAAATCAGCAGAACAGTTGGAAGAGTGATTTTCTGGAATCGTATTAGTCCCATGGTGGCCAAATAGGCAAGAGCTATAACACGGTCTGTAACGCGCAGTAGCAAGTACTTTCTTTTGGGATACATTATCGTTTTGGGGGGAAGGATTGGTTCTTTAAATGAAAGCAAGCAGGGTAACGTATGAAATTCAAATTCATCACTGTAATTCAAACGCACTCTTGTAAAAATCGTGCAATTGAACGAATTCAATAAGTCGTAAATAAAATGGATTGGAACCCAGGGTGGCGCTGTCTCCCACCATGATCAGTTTTTTCTTTGCGCGCGTCATCGCCACATTGGTCCTTCGGATGTCGCCGAGGAAACCAACTTCACCTTTATCGTTACTGCGCACAAAGCTGATAAGAATAACATCGCGTTCCTGTCCCTGAAACGCATCGACCGTGTTGATGGTGATAAAGCGGTAAAGTGGTTCCAGCACGATTGAAGCCTCGGCCAGATGATGCAGATGATCCACCTGCGCACGATACGGTGTGATGATACCCATCGTTAATTCTTGCTCCATCCATATTTCCTGACCAATATCTTCAACGAGACGTTCTGCAAGTTTGATCAGTAGTTCGGCTTCCTCTTTGTTCAAACGACTGAGCGTTTCAGTATCCTGTGTTTCTGCATATCCGCAACCCGCTGTATCGATAAATTCAACCGGTGGTTGATTGGGACGCAACAGTTCGTGTTTTACAGATGCATCAGCAATGAGTTTTCCTTCATAAAAATAGTCCGAGGAAAAACGCATGATGTCTTCATGCATGCGGTATTGTACCTGTAAAAGCGCTGCATGCTGCGGATACTTTTCGATCCCTTTTTCAAACAAGGTTCGGGCTAACCCCTGCGTTGCCGCCTCCTGTGATTTAATGGTGGGAGGCAATTGACAATGATCTCCTGCAAGGATCACACGGTCGACTTTGAGTAATGGAATCCAGCAGGCGGGTTCAAGGGCCTGCCCGGCTTCATCGATAAAGGCAGTTTTATATTTTCTTTTTCGGAGCACAGGATGTGACGAACCCACCAGCGTGCAACAAATAACTTCACTTGAGTTCAATAAATCATTGATGATGTAAAATTCCAAAAGATCCGCATCTGCCTTTAACATCCTTGCCTCTTCCTTGAGCATCTTTCGCTGTTCGCGTTCATGAAAACCAAAGTTCCGTTTGAATTTGGAAGCCATGGCCCGAACCTGTTCCATTTTTTTGCGTAAGCTCCGCAACTCATGATAATTTTCATGGAGTGCAATACGCGCATCGAGCGTTTTGCTCAGCGCCTGTTCGGTAACACGTGCAGGGTGACCAATGCGTAACACATTCAAACCACGCTCCCCGAGTTTTTCAGCTAATAAATCAACGGCTGCATTGCTGGGAGCACATACCAATACCTGACCTTCCTGATGAACCACAAGCTTGATACCTTCCACAAGCGTGGTGGTCTTTCCGGTTCCAGGTGGTCCATGAATGAACCCCGCATCGCCGCTTTGAAGAATTTTATTCAATGCATTGCGCTGACTGGCATTGAGCGGAACCACGTGATCGTTCTCATCCGAAGGAATTTCCTTTTGTGCTCGTTCGGTTTTTGTTTCTCCGAGAAAAAACTCACGCAATTCCGCAACACGGTTATTCTCGGCTTTCATCACTTCTTTGAGCGCGTACTCCATTTCGCGATAACTCATTTCATCAAACATCACGTCAACACCCAGCATACCATCGAGGATCCAATCGGGCAGATCATCTCCATTGAGGGTGATGGTCATCATGTTGTCGCGTACATAGTTCACTACTCCATTCACATGTTCTTTTTCGGGTTTGCCCGAAGCGTTGGTGAAGAGACTGATGAGTTTGCCGCTTTGGAATGCGTGAGGTTGATCCAGTTGGTTTGTTCTTTCAATCTCGATCATGATTCGTTCTCCCGTACCGATATAATCGCGAAGTAAACGGATAGGATACCAGGTGACACCTTCTTTTGTACGCTGACTCAAAGAACGCATCAACACTTTCAAACGGTATTGCTCCAGGTCGGCCTGGCGTTCGAGCTTGATAAGGTCAAGAGTTTTTTGAAGTTGTTCCTGTGAAGACATGTGGCGCAAGATAGCACGAATGTTTATTCTTCGCTTTCTGCTTGTTTGAATTTGCGCAGGTAATCGTCAATATAGGTTGAGATACTTTTTCTTTTGTATTGCATAATGAAACGCGGGTGAGAAAGGGGTATGATGCGTTGAAAGAAACCGTGTGTTTCATTTAGTTTCGAAAGGTACTTGAAGTTACTTCCTTCACCCAGGCAATAGCCGACATTCGTATTGACTCCAAACTGAAGTTGTACCTTGATGGATTTAATGATGAAAGGTTCGACAGCGTTTTGCAGTTCGCGGATGTCATAGTAGTTCAGGTTCGTGCCATTTCGGGTGAACCCGAGCGGACAAACCGAATGAATGTAAAATTGATGATAAAATTTTTCGGGTCCGCCGAAGGCTGCGATCATGGTATAAATAAAATCTGCCGAGAGCTCAGCTTTCTTAGGCAGCGTATTGGAAATACCGCAGAAGGTTTCCATTTTGATGGGATCCGTAAAAGGTACTCCAGTCAACCCGCTGCCAAAGCGGCCTGGGTTTATTCCGAGAATGACGTGTCGTTTTGAAGTATCGCCGTAGTACTTGTTATAGAACTGTCTGGCCAGTGAAACGGTATACGAATCTTTAAAGGGATTAAGGACTTCAACATTGGGAATGGCAACATGTAGTTTCAGGCCGAGGTTAAACTCAACGACACGTTCTCCGAAAGTCATGGGTTAAAGATAATAGATAAAGTGATGTGGTTAGATATAAGGATATATCGTCCCTACGGGACTTGATTTTATAGTTTGTTTGTGTTACCGCTATGTCGTCCCTCCGGGACTTGGTTGGTAATTTTTGTGGTATGGCTATATCGTTCCTACGGGACTTGATTTTTTAGTTTGTGTTACCGGTATGTCGTCCCTCCGGGACTTGGTTGATAGTTTTGTGGTATTGCTATATCGTCCCTACGGGACTTGATTTTATAGTTTGTTTGTGTTACCGGTATGTCGTCCCTACGGGACTTGATTTTTTAGTTTGGTTGTGTTACCGCTATGTCGTCCCTCCGGGACTTGGTTGATAGTTTTGTGCCATTGCTATATCGTCCCTACGGGACTTGATTTTTTAGTTTGTTTGTGTTACCGCTATG
>Ga0164241_10000215_pt1 | contig 137557 bp, 120 predicted proteins | sample OricomyardsoilBY_FD_108780 | JGI IMG/M metagenome (GOLD analysis project Ga0164241, IMG submission 108780) | Backyard soil microbial communities from Emeryville, California, USA - Original compost - Back yard soil (BY) | ecosystem: Environmental > Terrestrial > Soil > Unclassified | place... | reverse complement strand
GATCAATTTTTAACTTCTGAATTGGGAAACGCTGCAAATAAGCGAGCGATGAGTAGCCCGTACCGAAATCGTCAATCGCTAAATACATGCCCATTTGATTGAGCTGATTGAGTTGATTAATCGTTTCGCCTGCATGCTCCATGGCGCAGCTTTCAGTAATTTCTAATTCCAAATACTCTGCGGCTAATTGAGTTTCGCGCAGAATTGCTTCTACTTTGCCAGGGAAGTTTTTTTGACGGAATTGGCGTGGTGATAAATTAACCGCAACTCTACCGACTTTTTTGCCGGCACTTAGCCAGAGTTTTTGTTGGCGACAAGCTTCGCGTAAAACCCATTCACCAATGGGCACGATTAAGCCTGTTTCTTCGGCGAGCGGAATAAAATGCGCGGGCGATACTAAACCACGGTCTGGATGCTGCCAGCGCACTAAGGCTTCAACGCCCATTAAATCGCCGGTTTTTAAATCAATTTGCGGTTGGTAGTGCAAGGTGAATTGATTAAGTTCAAGCGCGCGGCGCAAATCATTTTCTAACAATAAATAGTTTACTGCGGTGGCGTTCATGCCTTTGGTATAAAACTGACAATTGTTTTTACCCGCTTCTTTCGCTTTGTACATGGCAATATCGGCGTTCTTGAGTAACTCGTCGGTCACATCGCCATCGTCGGGGAAAATACTGACACCAATGCTCACCGTAGACGTAATCTCGTGGCCACTGATTTCCATAGGGCGAGCGAGGGTTACTAATAATTTGTTGGCCACGAACATCACATCTTCAAGATCGTGTACGCCTTCAAGTACTACGACAAATTCATCACCGCCCAAGCGCGCGACTGTATCCATATCGCGTACACCTTCATTGAGGCGCGTCGCTATGGCTTTCAACATTAAATCGCCCGCGTCGTGGCCAAGGCTGTCATTAATATTTTTAAATCGGTCGATGTCGAGCAACATCAACGCTACTTTAGAATTGCCGCGCCGCGCGCGCGCAAGGCCGTGGTAAATACGGTCGTAAAATAAAGAGCGGTTTGGCAGGCCGGTAAGCGAATCATGAAACGCCATGTAATTGAGGCGCGATTGCTGTTCGCGCAAGGCATTTTCTGCCAGCTTACGCTCTGAAATGTCTGTGCCAATGGTGCACACGCCAAACACGCGATTCTCTTTGCTGCGCAGCGGAAACTTCACCATTAAATAGGTGTGCATGCTGCCATCTTTGTGCATTAAATCCAGTTCGACTTCGTAGGTTTGCTGCTTGTTTTTGGTGGCAGTATCTATATCGCAAATGGATTGCGCGACATCTTTGGGGTAAACATCAAATACATTTTTGCCTACAAACCCCGTCTCATCAATATTCGCCATATGCTTAAAATGATCGCTGGCAAGTACAACATTACCGTCTAAATCTTTTACGGAAATTAACGCGGGTGAATAGCGCAGAATGGCGTTGAGATAGGTTTCGCTGGCCCACAATGCTTGTTCTGCCAAGCGAAAACGCTCAGATTGTTCTTCGCGATGCCACATATCGATAACTTGGCGAATCAGTAGCGAGCTGAATGTCCATACCGAGTCCAGTTCATTAACCGCTTTAATAAGCTGCGCCAACCCCTGTTCTGTCTCTACATAAAAAACAGCGATGGTTTTGTTATTTTCTAAAATGGGGTGCAGGTAGCAGGCTTTACAGCCTTTTTGCGTAAACATAGCGCCTAACAGGTGGATTTGATCAGTATCCAATGCTTGGGCTTTGCCGTTATCAAAAACTTGATGAATGTGTTGATGAGGTAGGTAGTTAAGGCGATTGAGCGAGGTGGTAATGCCATTGACTAATAGTTCGGAATTTCGCTGGGAAGCAATGGCTTCAACGTAGAGGTGGCTATCACGCTCTACGACTAATACAGCGCGGCTGATGGCCGCTTTAGCGATGACAAGTTTCACCAGTCGCTCAGCAATTTCTTTGTGATTTAGATTATTAAAAAGTTGTTGGAACTTTTTAATTAACTCCACAGCATTGTTTTTATTCTGCATAACTGCCCACTAGGGGTGATTGTTGAGTCATGGGTTAATCCGCAAGCTCGCATCACTTAATACATAAATAGTGATAGCCGCGCGCATCTAACATCCTCTAACCAGATGCTGTGCGACTCAATGGCTTGTTCAGCATTTACGAACAGTCACTGGCGGCTTAGCTACCTTGCAAGCATATTGAAGGCAAATAATCCAATGGCCTTACTTCACTCTTTTTCGCTGTAGAGACATAGTCCACAGTTTTTTATAGCTTTTTCTCATCATAAACAAAAATGAGATGTATGTCTGTAATAAAAAGAAAAGATAAGTTGTTCAGTTACCGAGAGAAACACAGCATAAAAAACTGTATGAAAAACAAACAAAACACCAATCGCTAAATGTTATCTATACTATGATGAGCCACAACGGTTTGAATGTTATTCAGTTGATTAATAATACGTCTGCTTTTTATGAAAAAAATATAGGTTTGGAGGCACCAAATGAGGCGTAAAGTGCCCTTCTTGGGCGAAGAAAACGTAACGCGAGCCACTGATGAAGAAGCGCAGGCAAAAAAGTCCCGCGGTCAGTTAATTGATGAAGTGCTCAGTACCCACACGCAACCCTCCACGTGGGATGATCATGTGGTTGTGGAATACTCTGCCCCTTTTAGTGCACTCAAAGCTTCTGCTCCGCTTAAGACTCCTTCGCCTAAGATATCGCGCCCCAAGTTGATTCCTGTTACACCTGGCCCAGTGCTTAAAAAAGCGATTATTGACAATATGTATTCGCATGCAAATACGGCGACTATAAATTGGTTACCCATTAATAGTGGCCATGGCTTGCGCATTAATATTTTTGGTAGTTTGGATCAAAACTTGCGCCATGAATGGCGTCGGTTAATTGCTGAAACCGAAGCAAATGGTATAGGCCAATTTGAATTTAATTTAACTGAGGCACCGAATCTTACCCTTACAGGTTTAGGTATGTTGTTATTGTTTAAAGAGCAAAAAGGTTCTGAACGGGGTGATATAAAGTTGTGCCATTGCAATAAAGAGGTATGGCAGATACTGCAATGGACCGGTATGGATAAGTACTTTACGATTCAGGGCAAGCCTACCAGTTAAGCCAATGCGCGTACGTATAAACAACAACGCCCGAGCAAAGACTCGGGCGTTGTTGTTTTGGGGCGAAGAGGATCAAATGCTTTTTAACACGTCAATCATGCGTTGCATCTGTTCATCGGTGCCAATGGTAATACGCAAAAATTCATTGACGCGCGGCGCACTAAAATAGCGAACCAGAATTTTGTGTTCACGCAGCTTTTGCGCAAGTTCTGCTGCATTCTTGCCAGCGGGTTTGGCAAATACAAAATTGGCTTGCGAGGGCAAAATGCTAAAGCCTAAAGCCTCTAACTCTTTCACTGTCCATTCGCGGGTGGCGATAATTTTAGCGCGACAGGCTTGGAAATAAGCATCATCTTCAAAGGCGGCGATAGTTGCGGCTTCCGCCAAACGGTCGAGCGGATATGAGTTGAATGAGTTTTTTACACGGTCTAAAGCGATAATTAAATCCGCATTACCCACGGCAAAGCCCACGCGCATACCCGCGAGCGAACGCGATTTGGATAGCGTTTGCACCACTAGTAGATTGGGGTATTTATTTACCAAACTAATCGCCGTCTCGCCGCCAAAATCGATATAGGCTTCATCCACTATAACGACAGTTTCGGTGTTTTTCTGCAGCAAGCTTTCAATTTCTACTAATGGCTTACCAATCGCGGTTGGCGCGTTTGGGTTAGGGAAAATAATCCCGCCATTGTGCTGGCTGTTGTAGTCACCAAAATGAATGGTGAAATCATCTCGTAGAGGAATCGTTTCAAAGACGATGCCAAATAACTTGCAGTACACCGGATAAAAGCTGTAGCTAATATCGGGGAACAACAAAGGCTTGGCTTGTTGAAAAAATGCCATAAAGGCCAAGCCTAAAACCTCATCGCTGCCATTGCCCACAAACACTTGCTCGGCATCAATACCGTGGTAGGTCGCGATAGTGTTTTTAAGCTTTTTGGAATTTGGATCTGGGTAGAGGCGTAAACGGTCGATGGCGTCATGGGTCATCAATTTAATTACTTCAGGTGAAGGCGGGTAAGGGCTTTCATTAGTATTAAGCTTGATTAAACCATCTATTTGCGGTTGCTCACCAGGCACATAAGGCTCCAGTTCACGCACCACCTGACTCCAAAACTTCGACATGATTGCTCCTCAAAGCAGCTAAAAAGAACGGGCGAAAAGGCCGACCAGTATAACCTTAAGCGCGCATTTTCTTACAGGCTTTGGGGATTATTCCTGCCAACGCTTGAGCAAAATACTGGCGTTTACCCCACCAAAACCAAAGCCATTGGAGAGTGCATGTTCAATGGCAGTTCTACGTGCGACCCCACTAACAATATCAATTCCGTGCGCGGCTTCATCAGGGTTTTCCAAATTCAACGTAGGCGGAATAATTTGATCGCGCAGTGCTAAGGCCGTAAAAATCGCTTCAATCCCGCCCGCCGCGCCAAGCAAGTGACCGGTAGCAGATTTGGTGGAGGTGACCGCCAAACCCCTATGCTCACCAAAAACACCTTTAATCGCTGCCAACTCGCCTTTGTCTCCCACTTGGGTAGAGGTCGCGTGAGCGTTGAGATGTTGAATATCTGAAGGAGCGAGTTTGGCTTGGCGCAGGGCAGCGGTCATAGCGCGTTTAGCGCCATCCCCATCTTCGGCGCCAGACGTTAGGTGATAGGCATCGGCGCTGGTGCCATAGCCGATGATTTCTGCCAAGGGTTGTGCACCGCGCGCCAATGCGTGTTCAAGGCTTTCAATCACCAACAAACCTGCGCCTTCGCCCATTACAAAGCCATCGCGGTCGCGGTCAAATGGGCGGGAGGCTCGGCTCGGTGAGTCGTTAAAACTGGTTGATAGCGCGCGTGCCGCAGCGAACCCGCCCAAGCTCACCGCATGAATCGTCGCCTCGGCACCACCGCAGAGCGCAATTTCTGCTTCACCCGCGCGAATCATACGCGCTGCATCGCCAATGGCTTGAACTCCGGCTGCGCAGGCAGTGACAGGCGCGCCGATTGGCCCTTTAAAACCATATTTAATGGAGACGTGTCCCGCTGCCAAGTTCACCAAAAATGAGGGGATAGTAAAGGGCGATAGCTTGCGCGCGCCGCGCGCGTCCATAGTGCGAACTGCATCGGCAATCGCGGGAAAACCGCCTACACCTGAGGCAATAATGGTCGCGGTTTCAGTTTGTTCAGTTTCGCTGACGGGATTCCACTTGGCTTGCGCTAAGGCTTCGGCTGCGGCAGCAAGGGTAAGCAGAATAAAACGATCCATCTTGCGCTGGTCTTTGGCGCTGACGATTTGATCAGGGTCTAAACCGCCTTCTGGGTCTTCCTTAATGCTCGGTACCAGCCCACCGACTTTCGCCGGTAAATCGCTAACTGTTTCATCTGGCAGTCGACGCAGACCGGATTGCCCTGCGAGCAAGCGCTGCCAAGCGAGCTCCACACCGCAACCCAGTGGCGAGACTATACCCATACCGGTAATGACAATACGGGTGGGATTTCGAATGTTGCTCATAGTATTTCTCGCTGGCTTAATTTTTACATGATGATCATCATTTATAAAATTATATGATGACCATCATGTATACTGTCAATCATTATTTGGTTCGGGGGTAAATATCCATGCGAGTTAGCAGAGAGCAAGCGGCGGAAAACCGCGAAAAAATTATCACCACTGCCTCCCAACTTTTTCGTGAAAAAGGATTTGATGGCATAGGCGTAGCCGATTTAATGAAAGCCGCTGGTTTAACTCACGGCGGTTTTTACGGCCACTTTGATTCCAAAGAAGATTTAATGGCACAAGCCTGCGAGCGTGCGGTAGATGAGTTACTGCAAGCAGGTGAAGCTCGTCGCAAAGAATCAAATGACACGCCTTATGTTGCGTTTTTAAAAAATTATTTGTCCATAGAGCACCGCGATCATCCTGGCGCTGGTTGCCTTATGGCTTCCCTCGGTGCTGAAGCCGCTCGTCAAAACCCAACATTGCGTAGTGCGTTTACCCAATCCGCCAAACGTTTGCATGCAGCATTAATGAGCATAATTCCTGCCGCCAACAGGAAAAAAGCTCGCGAGAATTCGCTGATCACACTTTCGATGTTGGTAGGGGCGCAAACGATTGCGCGTGCGATTGATGATGAAGAGGTTTCGCAAGAGGTGTTGGCGGTGGTGTTGAAACGGGCGAGGGAGATTTCTTGACGTTTGACTAAGTCTAAGTGAGTAGCAAAAGTAGGTTCACAGAGTGCGGCGAGTATTTTTAGCATAAGCTAAATCCCTTTTTCTAAACTGTCACAATTGCTTTATATACTGTTTTTAGTTGAGCCAATCAGCGTGATACATGTGAAAAGGGCTGGGTTAGATGATTTACAGTAACAACAAAAAATTGATTATCTTGGATGCAGATGGCACCACCATTGATGCTTACAGTGCGATTGAGAAAACCTTTTCGCACCACGGCATGAACTTGGGCGACGAAGAGAGCTTTCAAAAGCGCCACCATATTTTTAAATACTTAGGCGGTATTAAACAGTTCCCTGCCAATATCCGCAAAAATATCAGTAAACAAAACCGCAAACAAATTGTGGAGACTTTGACCGAGGTGTATCGCCATGATGCGATTTTGTACCCCGGTATTGCTGAGTTTATTCGTAAGCTGATAGCTGCGCCCGATGTGGTGGTAGGCTTAGTCACTCGCAATATTACCAATGAGCCACTAGAAACGCTGCGCCAACTTTTTACTCGACATGATATTAATATTGAAAACTTGGATTTTTTAATTCACGTTCCATTAGAGGAAAAAAAGACGCAGCACTTTCGTGCAGTGCGCGAGCAGTTTGGGATTAACCCTGCTAAGGCGAGTGTGTGTGGCGATGAAAATAAAGATTACGTGGCGGCGATTGCAACAGGCATGCATCCTTATATGGCAGCCTACGGATTTGAAAGTTTTCTGCGGTTAACCCATAAATTTGAAATACCCGAAGAAATTATCTCCCGTTCACCGCAGGAGTTGTGCGCGCGGGTATTGCATGGGCTGGAAATTAATCCTTAACGCACAAACTCAGTGGGTTTTTCTATTTCGTAAAGTGCATCGGCAATATCGGCGACTTTAGCTTCAATAACTGATTGTGCATCGCGCAGGCCACGGTTGTAAAAATAAGCACCCACCTCGTTGGCAAAAAAATCTATTAAGAACTCAGCGTCAAACTGGCCAAGTTCTTGATCTAATTCCTTACTGAAGTATATTTGTACTTTGCGGGTGATAAGTTCTTTTTCTGCTTTTGAAAATTCGATGTTAGACATGGATGGTTCTATCGTGACTGAGTTGGGGTGGAATACTAATCTATATTTCCCGCTCAGGATGAGCGGGATTTTCTTTTCACTTTTAACATAAGGATAAACACGGCACTACACAGCCCAAAAAATACCACGCTGCCCAGCCCAATAAATAACTTTCCTTTAATAAACATCCAAACCCCACCCAGTACAAATAAGAGTGACGCTAAGAGCATAAACCAGAGCATAAGTGTGCTATGGCTTTCAGCAGAATTTTTATAGCTCTCTTTTAACGTGAGCTTTTCAGTGCAGATAGGACAATCTTTGGTGACTTGATTTACATAAAAATAAAAGCCCAATGTAAGCAAGGTTAAAACCAGTATTGCCGGTATCCATAATCTGAATATGCCGAGTAATATGGCTATCGGCAGCATGATTTGATAGTAGCGAATCACAAACTTTCTAAGTTTGGTTTTGGTGGTTTCATCGGGCAGCACACGGCCTTTACCCAATACGCCCCAAGCGTAAAATACACTATTGCCGCTGCTGTCTTTTTTAAATGAAGCATCGGCTAAGCCTTCAAAATATCCCATGATAACTCCTTAACAAGTTGTTCTGATATTAAGCATAATCTTCGCACTTAATCACAGGATTAAATGCGAAGATTATCAAAAACTATTTATTTTCACTGCCAATATATTTGTAAATAGTCGCGCCTAAGACTGCGCCTACTATGGGTGCTACCCAGAACAACCATAATTGCGCTATGGCCCAATTGCCCACAAAAACTGCAACGCCAGTACTGCGCGCTGGATTAACGGATGTGTTGGTAACGGGAATGCTAATTAAATGAATTAAGGTTAAGCAAAGGCCAATAGCGATAGGTGCAAAACCTGCGGGTGCGCGTTTATCGGTTGCGCCCATGATCACAATTAAAAAGAACGCAGTCATCACGACTTCGCAAATTAATGCAGCGTGCATGGAATAGCCGCCAGGTGAATACTCACCAAACCCGTTGGAGGCAAAACCAGCACTTACATCAAAGCCTGCTTTTCCGCTTGCAATCGCCAACAATACGCCGCCCGCTAAAATACCGCCAAGCACCTGCGCCACGATATAAGGCAATAATTCTTTGGCAGGAAAACGACCGCCAGCCCATAAACCGATAGAAACCGCAGGGTTTAAATGGCAGCCAGAAATATGGCCAATGGCGAAGGCCATAGTTAATACGGTTAAGCCAAACGCGAGCGAAACACCGAGCAAACCGATGCCCACCTCGGGAAACGCCGCCGCTAAAACGGCACTACCACAACCGCCAAGTACCAGCCAAAAGGTTCCAAATGATTCTGCAATATACTTTTTCATAAAAGCTCCGTTGCACTCTTAAATGTGTTGAGGTTATCGAATCTATCGTTAGTATTTATAAGTTAGCAGCATGTAGGCAATGATGAAGCTCTCGCATCATTGAAAACACTCTGAATATAAGGGGAATTTAGTTCGTTTACTAGTGGAAAGTTAAATCGTATTTAACAACTGTTTCCATTGCCAGAATTCTTTGGGTGATAAACGGTAGCGCACTAAAACGCCTTCATGGAGGCGTTGAATATCATCCAATACCATTGCGATAAAATACTCGCATTCTGTTGCTGAAATTTCAGTTTTCGCATAATCAATTACAGCTTGCGTATAGGGTATTTGTTGCGAGCGCACTATATCGCCCACTATGTGATGCAAGTGGTTGCGATATTTCAGGCGCAAAGGCTCAGGCTCTGCGAGCGTTTTTTTCACTTGAATATAACGCTGCGCGGAGCGTTCATAGGCCCACACAAAAAGATCGCGCAGCAATGCGGTGTTGCGCAGTTCATATACGCTCAGCATGGCTTCAATGTAAGCGCGTTCGGGTACTTCAATAAACGTGAGCGGGCAGAGGTTGTGCTTAATAAAACTAATGTTAGCGCCAATGCGCGCCACGCGTTTATTCACATCCTCAAAGGCTTGCAAATAAGGCAGGTGCACCAAGATAAAAAATGCTTGTTCAAAAGGGTCAAGAATCGCGTTGGCTTTTTGCAACAGCAATGTAAATTGCGTTTCAATTAATTGCGGAATAGCAGTAGGTTTATAGACTGTGCCGCTAATATTGACTTCGCGTAAACGCACTCGCCCACAGGCGGCTGCATCGGGCATTAAGTTTTCAGAAAGTAGGCCGTGCAAATTAAGGAATGTGTAACGATCAAAGCCTATTTCGCTTGCTGATTCCACCAGCATTTCAATGGCGCGTTTGTGGTTAAGAATCATCTGGGTTTCTAGGGCATCTTTATTGATAGCGGCTTCGCCTTGCACAATTAAACGTTCGGTATCCAAACGCGAATAAGTATTGCCTTCCAAGCGGCTGGATGCCCAAGACAAATCAATCAACAAGCGGTCAAGAATATCCCGCCCGTAGGTGCCAACTGCTTTAGTCGCCATACCGGTATCGCCCACGCGGTGGAGTTGCGCGCGGGTATGCTCATCTAAATAGAAGGTGATGTTGGGTTCATAGGCCATTAACCAATCGGCGTCATAGGCAACGGGGATTCGCGCCGCTAATGGCCTGCGTATTTGTGCAACCAGTGCACGCCCTTCTTCAGAGAGAGGCAGATATTGAGGGTAGTCCTCGCGCTCTTCAGCAATTTGCCACTCATGTGGTGGCAGGTAGCTTGTTGGAATGGGTGCAAGATTAGAGTTTGGTTCGGCTAATCTATAGCGAGTGGCGCGCGCCTTTCCTTCACGCTGAATTGCGCCAGAGCCGATAAGCTGAGCGAGTTGGCGCTGTAGACTCCGGCGTGGAATGTGGGGGAGCTGTCTGCAAAGTGTATCTATGCCAAGCCCTTGCGGTGCTTGTGCGAGCACTTCAATAATGCTTGTTTCTTGCATTTGTGATTGTAGATTCATCGCGCCAGTCTCATGGAGTGGCGCGATTATTTAATATTGCGCCAATTTATGATCTGATTCTGGCACAATATGGCGCGATTTTGCAACCCGTTTGGCGCTATTTAGTAAATGGTTGGCGCGATTAGGAAAGGATAGGTGCTAATTGGTAAAAAACGTGGCGCGATTATTTAAATTTAAAAACCCTATAAGTCAGCAAGCAGGCCGCGCAGCTCAGCCCAATAATGAGTGCAGTCCAAAAACCAGCGGCACCCAAAGGTTCGCTCAGCCAATCTTTAAAGGTGAGGATAAAGCCCAGCGGCAGGCATACACACCAAAACGAAAACAACATAATAAACATGGGGATTTTGGTGTCTTTGTAGCCGCGCAGTACATTGATCATGGTGACTTGGGTGACGTCAGCAATTTGGAATATGGCGCCCAAGGCAAAGAGGTGGATCGCAATCACCTGTACTTGGTTGTCGGTGGTGTAAAGCCCCGTGATCAGCTCGCGACCAAAAAATAAAATAGGAGCATTAATAGCCGCAATGCCCAATCCCAGAAAAATGGCACTGCGCGCTAACAGCCGTGCTTTGAAATGTTCACCCGCACCGATTAAAAAACTCACGCGCAAGGTGATTGCCATGCCTAGGCTGAGCGGCACCATAAAAAATAATGAAACTGCATTGAGTACAATTTGGTGGCCAGCAATCACCGTAGGGCCGAGTGGTGATAAGAAAAGAGCGATAGCGCAAAACATGCTCACTTCAACAAACATGGTTAAACCAATGGGTAAGCCTAAGTGCAGAATATGTTTAATCTCTGCCCAATCCGGTTTTGCCCAATCGCTAATTAAATGAAACTCTTGGTAGATTTTGCTGCGATTTAAATAGATCAAAAGCGCGATAGCTGCAATCCAGTTAGATGCTGCCGTTGCCCAGCCGCAGCCAACACCGCCCATGGCGGGCACATGCCAATCGCCAATAGAAAACCCAAAAATAAAGAGATAATTGAAAGGCACATTGATGACGGTGCTGATTAAGAAAAATACCATAATGATGCGCGTATGCCCTAAGCCATCGGTCAGGCCGCGCAAAGCATTGAGCAACAGTACGGCGGGAATCCCCCAAGCGAGTGCATCCAAATAACCTTGTGCAATGTCGGTGGTTTCGGCATCCAATCCTAGGGCGACAAAGATCGGCCTTACATGAGTGAGGATCGCCGCCATAATCACCGAGCCGACTGTGGCAATGTATAAACCTTGCCATGTAATAGGCATGATGCGCGCGTGGTTGTCTGCCCCGCGATGGCCAGAAATCAAAGGCTGCAAGGCACTGAGCACGCCGATAAAAAACAACAACACAGGCCCCCAAATCCCCGTACCTATACCCACCGCCGCTAAATCACGCGCGCTGGCGTGCCCAGCCATCATGGTATCCACCACGCCGTTGGCCATTTGCGCCAGCTGCGCCACCATTATCGGCAGCCCGAGTACGGCCAGCGTTTTCCATTCGCTCAGGGTTTGCGAAACAAGGCTGGGCGAGTTTTTAGAGGGGGTTTGATTAGATGGAGCTTGAATAGGTGTGGTCACAACAATTACCGAGGCGTACAGCGGAAAGAACAAGAGGGAAATCTAGCTCAGCAATATATAGCAATAGAGTGAAAAAGGAAGGCTTACGATGAGGGGTCGCAAGCCTTGTGGATGGTATTAATGGTTTGCGTGGTCTTTCTCGGCACCGTCTTTCGGTTTCCAGTCCTTGCGGTCTGGGCGGCACACTAGGGTTGATTTGTCTTCGCTATTGCGTGGCGCTGTACAGATACCAGAAACAGCTTCATTGTCGCGCCCAGTAAATTGGCAGGTCGCACTTTCAGTGGAGTTCTTGCAAGCATCCAGCGCGACTTGTGGTGGTTGGTGTGGCTTGTTACCACCACGTTTTGTATCGGCATCATCCGCCGCATAAACGCTCAAAGATGCCGCACAAGTCATAGCGGCTAATAAACGGGATAGGCTTTTGCTCATAAAATTCCTCGCAATATTGTTAAGTTGTCTGACTGACGTATATCAGCGTACTCCATGAGACTGGCGATACAAGCGTGAGTTCGGCGTTTACGTGAGTGTTCATATTCTTTGCATAATTCATGGCTATCAATATTTATCCGTCGTCATACTCGCGCAGCGGGGATCCAGCTTTTGATTGTAGTCTGTTAACGGCTGGAGTAGCTGCGCTGGTCTTCGGCTCCCGCTGCGCGAGGATGACAATTCCCTGTTAAGTATTAATGAAGTTGTTAACCACATTGCAGTTTCAGGTAGCGCTGCCATAATCGCGGCTTACTTTTTAAGATTGCTATTTTTAGGGCGGTTGGGCATGTCAGAGTTACAGGCCTATCAATATGTGTTGATAGCATTAGTGTTCGTGTGGAGCGGTTTTGTCCGCTCGGGTTTGGGTTTTGGTGGCGCCGTTATGTCGCTGCCATTTTTATTATTGATTGATAACAGGCCACTGGTTTATTTGCCCATTATTGCCGGGCATTTATTGTTCTTTTCGTCGATTACCGTTTGGCAAAACCATCTAAAACATCGAGAGGAAAAGCATCGCCAAGCGATTCTTGCGGGCGATGTACAAAAGAGCGAAGGCGGCACTATCGATTGGGCTTATTTAAAAAAGTCCATGAAGGTAATGATCATTCCAAAGCTAATTGGCGTTGCAGGTTTGCTCACGATTCCTGCGAGCGTGATGACGGGAATTATCTTTTCAATCGTATCGGTGTATTCCGTTACCTATATTTTGAATAAGCCTTTTAAAAGCACGAATCCTTGGTTGGATAAATTATTTTTAGTGTTGGGTGCTTACATCAGCGGAACATCTTTAATTGGTGCGCCTTTAATTATTTCGGTATTCGGCACCCACGTAGCCAAACACCAATTGCGCGATACGCTGTTTGTGCTCTGGTTTATTTTAGTTGTGATCAAAATGACCGCCTTTTTAATTGCAGGTGTTGATTTACAGTTGGCGCAACACTTGTGGTTATTGCCTTGCGCAACTATTGGGCATTTTATTGGTTTGCGTTTTCATCAAAAAATTGTGGATGGCGACCCTAAAGTATTCTATCGCGTGCTTGGTGTGAGTTTGTTGTGCGTGAGTTTGATGGGCGTAGTTTCGCTTTTTATAAAATAAACACTCTCTTTATGCTAACTGGATATCTGTAAAGAATACTGTTTGATTCAAAACCGTATGCGGCATGGATGCCGCGTCCGAGCCTACAGGGACGTATTTACGGCGCGTTTTGAATTGAACAGTATTCTTTATTTGAGTCTCGTTACAAAAATAGGCGGAATCACTCCGCCTCATCGAAAACTTCAATCGCCGTCTTAAAAACCTTCTTCCCGCGTTTATAACGTTTCTCCACGCTGGCATCGGCAAACACTTCAAGCAACGCGGTATTTAAATCATAGGTTCTGTGGTCGTAACCAGAATCCATTACCGCCGCTTCAAAACCTTGTGAAAGTGCATCGCTATAGTGAGATACATCCTCAATTAATTCAGTGGCAATACTAAAGTCACTCGGGTTTGCAAATGAGGCTTCGCAAGACTCCACGTTAACCGCGTGAAAACTTCTGCAACGGAAGGGGCGGGCTTCATAAATGCTGCATTGGTTTTCAATTAAGAACGGGCATTTAATATTGGTGGCTAAATGTTCCTTGACGGTGAGGGTGCGAATGACTTCTGCATTCTCTGCGGCGCTGTTTAGAATTTGTGTCGTGAGCGCTGGCGCTAGATTTTTTTTCATATGCTCATGAATTAACAGCATCTCATGGGCTTTAACTTCTACCTTGTAATAGCAGCAATAAAAGCAGCCTGCTTTGCACGCGGGTTTTGTGGGTGATTCATCAATCGTGCTGGCGATAATCTTATCAAAGCGCAGGTAAGATCTTTTCAGTGGTACCAAGGTTGTTTTTAGTTTGCCTATATCATTGGCAGATCGTTCATATTCGCCAATGGCTGCTTGTTCAAACTTATCGCTCATATCTCTTACCTAAAATTCTCTTTTGGTTATAGCGCTGCGTAAAAAGTGCTCAAATCATGTTTCGTGGCGCAAATTGTACCTGTTTTAAATTGTGATGGTTTTGGTCTTATGTTCTACACTCAAGCAAAGTCGTTGTAAGAAAGGTGTAGTAATGAGTCAAGAGAACTCTAATCCGTTATTTGGTGGCGTTGAAGCCGGTGGAACCAAGTTTCGCTGTGTGCTGGCGGATTCGCGCGGGTTTATTAAGGCGCGTATGGATATCCCCACCACCACGTCAGAAGAAACCCTAGCAGCAGTGAATGATTTCTTTGTCAAAACCGCCCCTGAATTTGGCCAATTGGCGGCCTTGGGCATAGTCTCTTTCGGCCCCTTAGACTTTAACCCTCGCTCGCCCACCTATGGCTATATCACCAAAACTCCACGCCCCGGTTGGTCCAATATCAACTTGCGGGGCTTCTTTAAAGATTCGCTTAATGTACTGGTTGAAATAGAAACCGACGTTAACAGCTCGGCCATGGGCGAATTTACGGAAGGCGCTGCGGTGGATTGCGAAAACTTCGTTTACGTTACCGTGGGCACCGGCGTAGGCGCGGGGATTTTTGCAGGCGGGAAGTTAATGCAAGGCATTAGCCACCCCGAAGTGGGCCACATGATGGTTCCATTGGCGGAGGAGGACAAAGGCTTTGCAGGCAGTTGTTCTTTTCACGGCAACTGCTTGGAAGGCTTGGCATCGGGCACTGCTATTCACAAACGCTGGCAAACCCACCCAAAACAATTGCCGCCTGAACATCCCGCATGGGATTTAGAAGCCTATTACCTAGCAGTAATGTGCGTGAACCTCACGTGGATGTACGCTCCCGAAAAAATTATTTTTGGCGGCGGCGTAATGACCCGCAGTTTTCTCTACCCCAAAATTCGCGCGAATCTTAAAAAAATGCTGAATGCCTACGCGCACGATGCTGCGCTAGACGATATGGATACTTACATTATCCCCACAGCCTTAGGTGGCGATGCTGGTATTACCGGAGCCTTAGCCTTGGCGCGCAGAGCGTATTTGGAAGCGAGAAATGCGTAGCGTTTTATAAAACTCTAACTGCATACCTCGCAATCACTGCAAAAATGATCAAACAAAACCACACAAACTTTCTCTTCCTCATTTACCAAACAACATTTTTGCTAGCGCACAGGTTAATAGCTTGCTTGCGCTAATGTCGTGTGCGCCAGAGTTTTAAATACGTAACGGAACATACACATCTGTAATCCTGTGTAATGGATAATTGTCTATTAGTGTGTTTTTGTGCGTTGCAGTATGCGGCGCTTATTTATTTGCTGAAAATATGTTTTCTTGGATGAGGGTTGGTGATGGGGTAGGGTTGGCTATTTTATGCTCAAGAAGATATTCTATAAGTAATTTTTCCTACCCAATTTGTAGCATGGAAATTACCGAAAACTTATAATATACATAGACGTTGGAATAATAAATTAGGGTGAAATGGATGGCTAAGAATATAGTACCTGTTGCAATTTCTGCATTGGATCTCGATGAAGAGAATGCTCGTTTTGAAAACCAAGTGGTTTCGAATCAGAGAGATGCAATCCAACATTTGCTTAGCATTGATCACATGGCTGAAAAAATCGCAAAGCTTGCTGAACACATTTCCACTTATGGCGATGATCCATCTGAGCTTCCGCTAGTCATTGCTAACCCACATAAAAACAAGTCATATATTGTTGTAGAAGGCAATCGGAGGGTTTTAGCCATAAAGCTATTGCGTAATCCGGCACTATGTCCTCCGGGTCAAAAGGCTCTTCAAAAGAAACTTAATATGATTCTGTCAAAAGCAAAGTTTCCAATACCTACAAAAATTCAATGCTCTTTACTGGAGAGTAGGAGTGCAGCAAATTTATGGATCGAATTAAAGCATACTGGCCAGAATGGCGGGGCAGGAAGGGTTGAGTGGGATGGTACTGCGACAGATGCTTTTCGGGAAAAACAAGGTGCAACTAGAACCGTTGGTCGTTTCATGTTGGATTATATTGCGAACGACACCGATTTTGATGAAGAGCTAAAATCCTACGCTCAATCCATAAAAATTACGAACCTAACGCGCTTATTTGGCTCCAGCGAAGCTATGAATGCATTGGGATATCGAATTGTTAAAGGTAAGTTGGAGTTGAGTCATCCACCCCACGTTTTTCGGAAAGGTCTTGAGGCTGTTATTTTCCGGTTCAAAGAAGATGACATCAATGTTGGTGATATTTACGATTCAACAGCAAGGCAGCGTTTTTTTTCAGAACGTATTGCTCGCGCAGATTTGCCGGTGTCACAATCGGCTCCGATTTCTCCTACGAAAAAAAATGGCTTTGAAAGTGATGTGAGTCCATCAAGAAAACCTCAGGCCGATGAACCTGAAGCTCCGACTATTGGCGAAAATGTTGAATCGGACTCCGGTGAGCAGGAAGTCAGAGAAGCTGGGGTGCGGCGACGTAGCGTGCCGGCGAGTAACTTAAGGAAGCGTCTAATAAATTTTACATTAAAGGTTTCCCAACCTCGTATAAACAATATCTACCTTGAGCTGAAAAATAAAATTGATGTGACCGAAACACCGAACGCCGGGTCTGTCTTGTTTCGTGTATTTCTAGAATTGAGTACCGATTATGCTCTTGAAAAATTGAAGCTCAATACGAAAGCTGGAGTAGGTAAGGACGCAAAGCTGAGACTGAAAATTGATACAGTAGTGGACAAACTATTAGAACAGGATTTTTTTGATAAAAAGAGTGCTGGAGATATCAAATCGCTCACACGCAATACTGCATTTCAGCCTGGTACTGTAGATGCACTCCATCGATTTATTCATGGACCTAGTCATCCAGTGGCAAAAGATATTAATGACATTATGGATAATTGGAAGCCATATTTTGTTGCAATATGGGGATATGATGAAAAGCTTAACGGTGGCTCTGGCCAAGCTTAGTAAGTTCGGCATATACTCTCAAAAAATCCAGTCTTAAAGGTTACAGTATGCATTACACACCGTTACGTTATCCGGGTGGAAAAGGAAAATTGGCTGATTACGTCAAATCAATTTTTGAATTGAATGATCTGTGCGATGGTCATTACGTCGAGCCATATGCGGGTGGAGCTGGAGTAGCATTTGAATTATTAATGCTTGAGTACGCTTCTCATATTCATATCAACGATATCGATCCAGCAATCCATTCATTTTGGAATCTGGTGTTAAATGACACGGAATCGTTTTGCAAAAAAATTAGGGATACAAAGGTAACTATGTGGCAATGGAAACATTGTAAAAAGATTTACATGGAACCAGAAAACTATTCTCAGCTTGAAAGAGGTTTTGCTACTTTTTTCCTAAATCGCACGAACCGTTCAGGAATATTGAAGGCGGGTGTCATTGGTGGAAAAGACCAAGCTGGACTCTGGACTTTAGACGTGCGGTATCAAAAAGATGAGCTGATTCGACGTATTCAAAATATTGCCGCCTATCGTAGTCGAATATCGCTTTATCAACTTGATGCAAAACAGTTGTTATCAATTTTAAATCCTATTCTTCCAAAAAAGACTTTGATTTATCTTGATCCACCCTACTACGTAAAAGGCAAAGGCCTTTATCGCAATTTTTATGAGCATGATGACCATGTGTCGATTGAAGTTGCATTAAGATCTGTAAATAGAGCGAAGTGGATTGTCTCATACGACAATGTCCCTCAAATCCATGATATTTATTCGGGTTACGATCGAAAAACATATTCTTTAAGTTATACGGCTCAAGAAAAAATGATGGGCTCAGAGGTGATTGTTTATGGGCCGGGTGTTTTTTATGAGCCGGATGCTCTCCCATATAAAGTAAAGAGGCCTCGCAAGGCTGCTTAAGTAAAGATGCAAAATTTTCAATTGGATGAATTATAAAAATGATAATTAACAGGATCAGAATAAAAAAGTTTAGAGGGTTTTCAGATACAGAATTTGGGCTTGGCAAGCATGTCACTGTTATTGCAGGTCAAAATGGCACGCAGAAAACTACCGTTCTTGGTTTATTAAGCCATCCTTTTTCAATTGCCAGTCCACACATAATGGGGGGGGAGCGGCCGCTTTGTGGAGGAAGTTATCGATCCTCATTCGCAGAAAAATTCAAATTGTCTAATACATTCGATCTGCCTCGACAGCATGAATGGACTTTGGAATTACCAAACCAAGATACCCAGGAATTTACTTTAGAAAGTATTCCTAGAGGGGCTGGCACTGGTGATATTCGATTTTGGCGCAAGGGAATCCGCACAGCAGGGTCTGGGTATATTCCAATCCCCGTAATTTATCTGAGCTTGTCTAGACTAGCTCCTATCGGTGAAGACATAGAGTTAAGCTCTAGTAATGAAGTAGTTTTAACGGATGCTGAATTTGATTTGTATAAAGAGCTTCACGATGAAATTTTAATCATTCACGATTCTGGATTGCAAAGTGCTGACTACTTAGCGAGCAAGCAAAAAAAGACATTAGGTGCTAATACTGACCGCTATGACTGGAAGATGAATTCAGCTGGACAAGATAATATTGGTAAGATAATTCTCGCTTTGCTTTCTTTTAAACGTCTTAAAGAACAATATCCTCAAGATTACAAAGGCGGGATATTGGCTATAGATGAAGCGGATGCGACGCTCTACCCTGCTTCGCAGATCAAGCTTTTAAAAGTTTTAAGGAAATATGCTTCACGTTTAAATATTCAAGTATTAATTACTACGCACTCCCTAAGTATTCTCAAATTGGCATGTGAAATTCAGGATGTACCAAGTCAGCGCGATGACGTGCGAGTTGTATATTTAATTAAAAGAGATCATAGGATTCGAGTGCTAGACTCTCCCACATTTGAAGTTATTCAAAATAAATTGAATGTATCAATGCAGGTGAGCGTGAAGGCGACACCAATACCCATTTTCACAGAGGATAAAGAGGCTCAAGCATTTGTTAAAGTATTACTCAGAGGAAAATTAAAAAATACAAAATTTATTGATTGTACAATGAGTGGTGGGAACTATATTGAACTCGCTGAGAAACGTATCCCTGGTTTTTTGCAGTATGAATCAATAATTATTTTAGATGGCGATGTTAATAGTCCCACTCAGAAGAGAAAAATTAGAAAACATAAAAATATTCTAGTGCTTCCAGGCTTCAAGTCTCCAGAACAGTTAATTGCAACATTTCTATCAAATTTGAGTGAGGAGTCTCCCATATGGGATCAAATTTCTATTGGATATGAAAAACAGATAGCGTTCAGAGATCACAAACTCACAGCAATTTTGCGGGACAGAGTTGTCTCTAAAAGTTGGTTTAATGAACAAAAGGAATATTGGGGAGTGAACTCAGGTAAGGTTTTTAAACATGTAATCGCAGAGCATCAGGAAGAATCGGATAGGTTCGTGGAGTCGTTTTTATGTCTTTTAAATCCGATTGCCTAATGAATCGGGTCTGGCGAGGTGATTAATAAGATTTAATGGTCCCGGCAAATCACTCCTTGGTAACGAAATAAGAAATATTCTGCAGCGCTGGTTAATTCCTGATTAAAAATAATCGAAAGGAACTATATGAAAAAATATCAATATCTTTTTTTAGCTCTGTGTCTGATTTCCTCTATCGCAAGCGCTAATACAGGCGCAAGTCACTGCATGGGTAGCGCAGATGGAAAGTCTATAGCCTGTGGTGGGAAAGCGACTGCGTGTCAAATAAGTGCGGATGGAAAGGAGGTTTCTTGTGGCGGTTTAGCGAGCAGTTGCCTAATCAGTGCAGACGGTAAAAATGTTGCTTGTGGTGGAGAGTCTACTGCCTGCCTAATAAGTGCTGATGGTAAAAACGTTGCTTGCGGTGGTCAGGCTGCTAGTTGCTTAACGAGCGCAGATGGAAAGAAGGTTGCCTGCGGCGGCGAACAAATAAATAAGCAAGCTCAATTGCCTTAGCTGTCAAATTTTAAAAGTTAGGAGGCAACAATGGGCAATATGAATTGTAAGCAGCGCTTCACTAAAGGGTTAAAAAATGAATCGTAGAAAATTTATAGGATCGATAGGAATCTTAGGCGCTGCAACAGTGTTGCCTACATTTAGTTGGGCAGCGGCTACAAAGCCAAAATATAAAATGGGTCTCCAGCTCTATTCCGTCAACAAAGATATGACTAATGATCCCATTGGTACCTTGAAAGCCGTAACTGCTATGGGCTACCAAGATTTTGAAACCTTTGGATTTGATGGCGACAAAGGAACTTTCTACGGTCACAAGTCTTCAGAATTCAAGAATGTATTGGACGATTTGCAGGTCACGGCTTCGAGTGGGCATTTTGGATTTTCTCCTTATCTCGAAAAGTCTGACGATGAACTAAAGCGCTTTGTAGATCAGTGCATAGAAGGCGCCCGAGTTTTGAATATGAAATACATTACTTGGCCATGGCTAGCCCCAGAACAGAGGACGATCGACAAATTTAAATTATTGTCAGGAAAGCTCAATCTAATTGGTGAACAAGTAAAAGCTACAGGGCTTGGGTTTGCTTACCATAATCACGGCTTTGAATTCATAGATCAGGGCGGTAAAAATGGCTTCGATATCATATTGAAGGAAACAGATTCTGCGCTGGTAAAGCTTCAAATGGATATGTACTGGGTAATGCACTCCTCCAAACAATCCCCCAAAGCATTAATTAAAGATCAGCCAGGGCGCTACGTCATGTGGCACATAAAAGATATGGATAAAGTGACGAGGGACTACACCGAGCTGGGCAATGGTTCTATCAATTATGCTGAAATTCTGCCAGACCCCGCCGAATCTGGATTGGAATTCTATTATTTAGAGCAGGGCGGAAATTTCACCCACAGCCCGATGAGAAGTGCAGCGGATAGCGCTAAATACTTTGTAAAGCACCTGCAAAAGCGTTTATGAATTAGCCAAAATTCGGCGGGTTAAAATTCAAGATACTGCGGCCATCCTAATAAGGGGTGCTGCATGCTTTGTTTGTATTCGAAGGTATCGCGTTTTTCTGGGGTGGCATTTTCTGCTAAAAGCTTTTGATAGCGCTTGGCAAATTTTAATGTATTGGTTATCTGTTGAATAAAGTTTTTGCCGAGGTCTGCGCGAATAGCTGCAGCAAATTCGGTGGGGAGTAGATTCAAGGTGTTCTGCAGTTGAGTTTGCAAATATTCTTCATCGAACCAAGCGTCCAACAATTCTATATTTCTCAGCTTGTGTTTTAAATCGGGTTTTACTTTTGCGCCATTGCAGCAGAGCCGATAAATTAGCGCTTCAGCGAGCATACTTTCAAGGCTGAAATAATCGGTATCATCTAGCGTGTTGGCGTAAAAGAAAGTTTCTTTGAGTAATGTAATGGCGTGGTCTTGTTGCCAGCGTTGCAGTGCATGCTCATAGTGGCGCAAACCTAGCCATTGATCTTCATAGGGTGCGCTGGAGATGTTGGCGAGCAAGTGTGCGTCTACATCGCCGTATAAGGATTTATTATTAGCGCTGATAAGGCTCACTTGGCTGAGCATGGTCCAGCCTTTTTGAAAAGGTTTTACAATACTTTCTGGGCTGGTTAGCACTGTGAGCGCTTTATCGAGATCTTGTTTAGATAATTCTGCCAAGCCTAAACTGGCTATGCCGATAATGTCTTGCGCCGCTTGTTCCAATAAATCCATTTTATATTTGTTATAAAATTTGTCGGCAAACTTTAAGCTCATTAATACGGCTTTGCTTTTAATTTGTTCAAGGTGTTCCGGTGTTAAACGTTTTTGTTCCAAGCCATAGGTAATGACTTGGGTTAAAAATGGGCCTTGGTTTGAATTTCGTATTGCTAATTGCATGGCGAGCCTGTTCTTTGATCTGGAGAGTCTTACTAACGGGGCACAAGTAAAGAATACTGTTTGATTCAGAACCGTATGCGGCATGGATGCCGCGTCCGAGCCTACAGGGATGTATTGACGGCGAGTTTTGAATTGAACAGTATTCTTTACTGCACGCTCATTAGTAATCTAAAAAGTCTTAATCCAAAAAGCTAAACATATCGTCTACTTCTGCGTATTCATCAGTAACGGTATTTTTGTCTTTCGCTTGTATCACTAACTCGGTAGCAAATTTATTAATAATCGCTTCCCAGCCCGAGCTTTCATTGCGAATCAAACTCTTAATATCTTGCTCTACTTCAGGCGTTAACTGGCGAATTAAGGCTAATAGGCTGCGGGGGTCGTCATAGCCAAGGCTATGTTGGTCTTCGCTTGCATTGCGTTCGGTATAGGTCTGTGCTTCTTCTAAATCTTCCTCTTCCTCATAAAGGCTTGAGGTTTCTTTGTGATACATATCGTAGTCTTCATCGACAATTTTTTCGCCGCGATAGATTTCGATAAAAGGAATGGATAAATAAAATAAGCCAGCGCTATCTTCTGCAACGCATTGCAAAATTTCAGCTCTTTTTTCATCGCTATCTTGGCTGCGAATTAAATAGGTTAAAAACTCAAAGGTGTGTTGCCGTAATTCGTCTGCATTATTTTTTATTTTTTCTTCCCAGTAGAGCGGTTGTTGGCAAACTATGTCGCGAATTTTTTCGGGCGTCATAAGTTCGGCAATAATCGATGGGAAGGAGAGGTCATGCTGACTGTTTATTTGCGTCAGGGTGACAATATCAATCGCTTCAATGACTTCTATCAGTTGGGCATCTGACATGGTATTTGCCATGAGCTCAAATTTTTTACTCGCTTGTTTTGGCTCTACTGTTGCGAGCTGTTTAATTTCAGTAGCGGCAATTTCAATCAGGCTATTCATTTGCAACCTTCTCAATTAAAGATAGTTTCATGTCAGTTAAAAATAATGTCATCTTAGTTAAATGAAATTTCGTCGTATTCATCGTCATGCGCATGACCATCTACATCGTCATTGCCTTCATAATCGTCATGGGCGTAGTTACGGTCGCTATCATCGTCTTCTTCGTTGTATTGATCGTCAGCTTCTTTCGCCTTACTCGGCTTGGTATTGTCATGCATTAATAAAAATAAAACGGCGCAGGCTTCAATTAATAAATTTTGATCGTGAGCGCGCACAGCTTTAACGAGATTCAAATCATCGTTATTAAATGCCACCGACACTTTAAATTCATCCCATGAGGGTATGACATTCGTTTTCAGCCAGAGCGCCCATTGTTTTTTGGCCGCATCGCTAAATTTAATGCGACCAAAAAGTGCAACCGGCAAATATTCCGGCAGCGACTTCAACATACTGGGGTCGGCTTGCAGAATGGTTTTCATTTGCGCGGTGTAATTACTTAGCGCTTTGGGTTGTTTTGGGTCGCTATAAGATTCTATGTTTTCAAATGCGTCGGATTTTAATTGCTGCAGGCGTTCTGGATCAAAAGCTGTATTCATAGGAGGCGATTCGTTAATGCATTTTAGTGTGTTGGATAATATTGATCCCATAGCTCGCGCATGGCAGCGGTGGGGTCTGGAACTATAACGTTCTTAAAATCTTTGATAAACGCGGCGCGTTTTTTGGGGTCGCTCAAAATATCGTAAGCTTCTTGTACGCGCTGAAGCTGCACACCGGCATGGCGTTTTTCATCGTCGGTATGTGTGAGTAATTTGTCCGGGTGATACTGGTTGGATAGTCGCCGATAGGCTTTTTTAATGTCTGCTTCAGAGGCGGTTTCTTTGACGCCCAAAACACGAAAGTGATTAATCATAAATCCCCTGTTTCCTCCGAGAAAATAGGCTAAGGATATAGGTTGATATGGCTGCAATTACGGCAGTATCGACATTGGGCGCACAGGGTATAGGATGGGTACGGTAAAGTCGCGTCAAATCTAGGTTTTTACCCTAAATTCCTAAAATTATTGTAAAAACCTATCAAACAAAACCACATTGACTTTTTCACCTGCGGCTACTGCACAGCGCTCTTGTTCAAGCACTACATAACAATTTGCCTGCGCCAGAGAGCTGAGTACGCCAGAACTTTGGTTGCCGGTGGTGGTGACTTTATTTTCACCATTCTCTGTAGTTAATTTACCGCGTTGATAATCCGCACGGCCCGGTTGTTTTTTTAACGGGCTTTGTGTGGCGATGCTTAACACAGGTGCGTCTTCAAATACTTCGCCCGCTAAATAGCGCAATGCAGGCAAGACTAATTGATGATAAGTCACTACGGATGAAACCGGGTTGCCGGGTAAGCCAAAGAACCAGCCTTTATTATCCGGCGCATTTTTTTTATGCCCCTCCCCTGATGTTTTTTTGTGTAAGAGGCCAAAGGCAAAAGGTTTGCCCGGCTTCATGGCGACTTTCCAAAAATTTATGTTGCCGAGTTTTTCTAATACAGGTTTTGTATAATCCGCATCGCCTACCGAAACGCCACCGCTTGAAATAACCACATCCGCTTGTGCAATTGCAGATTCAAACGCGGCAGCAATTTTTTCGGGGTCATCCGCAATGCAACCTATATCAATTATCTCTACCGATAAGCGCGATAAGAGTGCGATAAGAGTAGGGCGGTTGCTATCGTAAATGTCGCCTGCTTGTAGTTTTTGTGTTAAGGGTTTTAATTCATCGCCGGTTGAAAAAACGGCAACTTTAATGCGTTTAAATACCTTGAGCTCTGCAACGCCTAAAGAGGCTAGCAAACCTATATCGATGGGGCTGATGCGTTTTCCTGTTTCAAACACCAATGAATCTACGGCGATATCTTCACCTGCACGACGAATATTCTCGCCTAATTTCGGTAATTGATTGATTTGAATCTGATCGCCAGTCGCACTCACATTTTCTTGCATAACCACTGTATCTGTTCCAACCGGAACTACCGCGCCAGTCATAATGCGAACACATTCGCCAGCCTTAATAGAGCCGTTAAATGGATGGCCTGCTAATGAATGGCCTATTAAGCGTAAAGGCGTATTGGTCGTTGTATCGGCATATGAAAAGGCGTAGCCGTCCATCGCGGAATTATCGTGTCCCGGAACATTAATACCTGAGTAAGTGGGTTCTGCTAACACGCGATCTAAGGATGCCGCTAGAGTCGTTGATTCAATGTCGGTAACTGGGCTAATCGCCTCTAGCATGCGTGTAAGTGCGTGACTAATGGGCAATAGCCCGGGCTGCGAACAGCTATCCATTTGATGCCTCATTATTCAGGTGCGTTTTTATAGATTTGTTTTGCCGATGCCGCTAGAGCAACTATCAACGGGTATAGAGTTGATCAGTTTAAAGAATTTAATGCGGTAGTTGCCTGAGCATTATACCGCGCGTGCTCGGCTTTAAAAGCTGAAAGGTGGTGTTATAGGGCTATATCGGCAGCAATACTTTTACTTTGCTGGCGTATTTCATGAATCGCGGTAGTTTCAAACAGGGTGCCTGCCAAGCTCGGCCCTAGTGCATATATTGAATATTTTTCTGATAGATTCTGATTTTGTGGGTGGCTATTAAACTGTTGTTGCACCTGTTCTTTTGATTGCAATAGATCGTCACATAGTTCGGTTAGGTGTTCATAGCAGTAGTTATAGCCGCTGCAAATCACCATTTTTTCAGATTTAATGAGGTGTATTTTGTTGCTACATTTTAATAAAAAATATTCACCATCACTATCGGCTTGTTTAACATCGCCTTTCGTTATGCTTAGCCTGCCTTCTTTTTGCAATTGCACAATTTGGTTGTGAGTTACTGCTGGAATACGATGGCGCGCTATATTCCACCAAGGTAAAAATCTCTGCAATTTTTTGCGCTCATTCTCAGGAAGGGAAAGCCATACTTGGTTTATGTGAGTGCGAAATGAATTTATTGTTGCTTGCCAGCCAATTCCATTGTTGGCATTAACCGCTATTTGCTTGCGAAGGCTGCGTACAATTTTTCTGGCGCTGGTTAAATCGCTTGCGGAAAATTCAAGCTTGTTAAATACAGCTGCTTCTTGTGCGTGATTTTCGGCGTGAGGTAATGGAATGAAGCCGTGGCGAGAGAATATATGAATTTTACCTTTATAATTTTGCTGGGTAAGATATTGCACGGCATCTACCATGCTTAAGCCTGAACCGACCAGTATTACATCTTTAATGGTAGACCAATCCTGCTGTAAAAAATGATTGCAGTAAGGCGATAAAAAAATATGCGGGCTGTTTAAATCTTGATGGTTTTGAAATGCATTGCCTGTTGCTAACACCACCGTGTCTGCAAGTAATGATTCTTGGGTGTCTAGAATTACCTGCAATCGTTTAGTGTTTTCGACTGCCTTAATTTTAGTAATTCGCGCAACAACCCTGTGCACGCTAATGTTTTTGCTGGCAGCAAGCGCTAAGGCTTGATCAAATACCCAGCGCAAATAAGCACCATAAATCATGCGCGGCACAAAATCGTTAGCACCATAATTAATAGTTTTAAAATCGGAATGTAAGTTGCGCCAAAGGGCAGGGTAGCTGATTAACCATTGGTAAAAGTCCTCAGGTTTATCGGGGTAAGCTCCCATTCGGTTAGCCGTTACATTCAATACAAACGAAGGATGTTCAATCTGATAGGCAATACCCACTTTAAATGCTGGGCTATTGTCGATGATATAAATGTTGATCTGGATTGCGTTCAGTTGAGTAGATAGCTGTGCCAGCAAGAGCGTTGCCGATGCGCCGCCACCCACTATAACAATCGATTTGGGTGCAGATTTATTCAAACAGGAATCCAATGGTAGTCCAAAAAACTAAAAAACACGCATCCTTGCGGTAGCTAAGAGTGGAGGCTTACAACAGGCAAACAGGTTATTGAGTTTCATGCTCGCTAATAAACGACAGCTTATCAATACCAGCGCGTTCAATCGCTGCCATAACCTTGGCGATTACACCGTAATTCACTTTTTCATCGGCATTTAGATTTAAGCGAATGTTCGGATTTTCGGCTTTACGTTTAATCAGTTCCGCTTCTACTTCAACGATAGGATAACCCTCTTTGTCGATATAGATTTTCCCTGCTTCATCGACGCTTATCACGGTAGGTTTTTCCGGTTCTTTTTGTTGAAATGTGGGCTGTGTATCCGGCAAGTTCACATTGATAGTATTGGTGAGCATGGGCGCGGTAATAATAAAAGTCACCAACAACACCAACATTACATCGACTAAAGGGGTAACGTTAATTTCACCAAATACTTCATCGCTATCACTGCCACCAGAGGAGAATGCCATTACGCTAATACCTCTTTGCTAGAGTCAGATTTAGCTTTGGATGCAGAAAAATCATTAACACGACTGGTGATTTTGGTTGTTGGAATACTGTGTACACGAAAATCAGATTTTTGTACCAAGGTGATAAAGTCAGTTGCAAAATCATCAAGGTCAGCAGCAATTAATTTCAAGCGGCGCAAGAAAAAGTTGTAAGCCAATACCGAGGGAACCGCGACTGCGATACCTACACCGGTTGCCACCAGGGCTTCACCAATGGGGCCAGCAACCACTTCAATATTGGCGGATGATTTACTGGAAATTGCTGTTAGCGCCATAATGATTCCGAACACAGTACCGAACAAGCCCACAAAAGGTGCTGTACTGCCAATAGATGCCAACACTGCCAAGCCGCTTTCTAAAGAACGGCGCTCTTTATGAATTTGCTGACGTAGATGACGCTCTAATAAATCCTGACGATCCCAACTGCTTTCTAAATTGTTGGCAGGCGTTGTATCTGCACTGCGCAAAGTTTCAAAACCTATGGCTGCAACGCGGGCAGTAGGCCCAACGTATTTTTCTAAAGAGCCTGCTGCATTTAAATCTGCTGCACTCCAAAAATCTTTTTTGAAACGTCTATTTTGAATTCCTAACAAGGTGTGCTGAACACTTTTAAGGATAATCAACGTCCAGGTTACCACTGAAAAAATAGCCAGTGACCACAGTGTCCATTCCACGATATGTTGGTACAACTCATTCATAATATTCTCACTCTACTTCAGAAATTAATTGGTACTTCTATAAAAAAACAATGGGTATAAAAATTAATTGATAGATATCTATCGATAAAAACTAGCTTGCACTTAAACGAAAATCGATAGGCACCTCCACCCAACCTTCAATCGCAGTTTCACCCTTGCGAGCAGGAACAAAAGTCCAGCGCTGTACGGTTTGACTGGCGGCCTGATCAAGAATTTTGCGACCACTGGACGCTTTGATTTCTATGCTTTTGGCTTTGCCATCGGGCTGCACTAATACACTCAAAACCACCGTGCCTTCCCAGCCTTTTTCTTGCGCGGATTCTGGGTAAATAGGTGGTGGGTTGTTTAAGTAAGCTGCAGTTGCAGAGGCTTCGGTAATAGTTTCAATCGGTTGAGCAAGGCCTTCGGCAACGGGGCCTGGCGCAACATATTTTTCAACCACATTGGGGTTGTCAGTTGGCGCTTTAGGTTGCACAGGTTTGGGTTGTTCTTTTTTCACTTGTTTAGGAGGCTGAACAACTTGTGGTGGAATTACCGGTGGGGTATAGCGCTCCAATTTAATAACCGGTATGTCTACTTTTTTTACAGCCTCAACAATGGGTTGATAATAAAAATAACCGAATACCAAAAGATGTAAACCGACGACAGCGGCAGTAAATATCGGCAGGCCTAAACGACGATATTTTGAATAGACCACGACAATAGGCTTATCCAGTTTTACTTGTTTGGGAACCAGCGTAATAATCTCTGCAGATTTATTGCGTTGTGTTTGGCCTTCGCGAAGACGGACTTGCGCGCGAGTATGACGGCGATCATGGGCATAGGGTTCGGAATAAGCGTGAGCACTCATGGTAACTTCCTTCCCGGTATCACCGGGCTGATGTGTAACGAATAAATGGAATTTAGGGCTGTATTTTTGCGGTGACTGTTTTTAATAAAACATTTTTTCCGCTGAATTACAGGCTTGTTATTAGAGAATTGCAGCATCTATGCCAGAAGTTATGCGATTGCTGAGATAGGAAAAATTGGCGGCAAACTGTCAATAAAATAATCAAATATCGACTCTTAAGCGCAATAAGCAAACATTGAGATCTATGGTTATATTTATTGGTTTTTAACAGCGGCGTAGGGCTTGGGTGAAAAATTTGAAAGTGCTTTAAATGCAACACTTGTGTGCTGGCATGGCAACAGTGTTGAAATCCGTTGTTCAACACTGTGATGCTCCTCGAGTTGGATAATTTTATGGGCAGAGTTTTGACTCAAAGCGCGTTCGGTTTGTAACTCCAGCGTGGAACCAATAACAAAACGGCAACCGATAAAATGGCAACAAAAACTGAGCCCCAAATGATTGCTGGCGCTTCTGCTACGCGGTCGGGATAAATATGAATGGCAGCACCCAAACCAATTCCGTTCCCTGCTATTACTAATACCAGCGCCGTGAAATCATGAAACCGACGTGCCTTATTGGCGCCTTGTGACCACTTCGGGTGGGTGTTGTAACTGGGTAGGTGCTCGTGGGCATTATTAAGTTGTTCCAGTGTGGAAAGAAAACTACGCAAATTGCTAATGGCGCGTTCGCCTTTGTAATTTAAAAATGCCAAACAGAATGATGCGGCGGGGAAGCCCGGTAATAACCACTCCACCGGCACACCGCCACCGTTGGATGGTTTTAGTGCAACTAATGCAGCAAGTAAGCTTAAAATCAGCGTAGCGTAGAGCGAGAGCGCCTGTTGGCGCTGCGCAATACGCGTATTCACTTCTTGATATGCGGCAATAAAACGATAATTTGCATCAACAATATATTGGGTAGTCATAATATTAACCAAATCCATAAAATGAAAAATGGGCGCATAAGCGCCCATGGGTTGTTTGTAGCATTAAACATTAAGAACGCGGGTCTGGGGTTAAACGTAAATAAGGTTTAACTGCCGTGTAGCCTTTTGGAAAACGTTGTTTAATTTCTTCTGCGTCTTGCAGCGAAGGAACAATCACTACGTCATCGCCAGATTTCCAGTTGCCAGGTGTAGCGACCTTATGATTATCAGTTAATTGCAGGGAATCTATCACCCGTAAAATTTCGTCAAAATTTCTACCGGTACTGGCAGGGTAGGTAATAATCAAACGAATTTTTTTGTTGGGATCGATAATAAACAGCGAACGCACCGTTAACGTAGTGCTGGCGTTGGGGTGAATCAAATCATACAGCTCGGAAACTTTGCGGTCAGCATCTGCAATGATCGGAAAGTTTACCAGTGTGTGTTGGGTTTCATTAATATCGCCAATCCAGCGTTTGTGTGACTCTACTGGGTCCACACTCAAAGCGATGGCTTTAACACCGCGTTTCGCAAAGTCATCTTTCAACTTTGCGGTCAGCCCCAGTTCGGTAGTGCACACAGGGGTGAAATCGGCTGGGTGAGAAAATAAAATACCCCAGCTATTACCTAACCACTCGTGAAAATGGATTTCTCCCTCGCTGGAGTCTTGCACAAAATCGGGGGCTTCATCGCCTAAACGTAAACTCATTGGGTGCTCCTTAATATATCTACATTGAATAAATGCTGTGGAATAACTCATGGATTTTATGAGCTACAAATCGACAGGGTAAATAATATGTTTTTAGAGAGGATAACCAAAATACTATTTTATGCTTTGCTTAGAACTAAAAACTAATGGAAATGGCATAAAAAAGCCCAGAAGTTGTCTGGGCTTTTTAAATGGGTCGAGCGGAATGATTAACGTCGTACGCGTGCCAAGCGCTCAACCACGGAAATCATTAAATCAATTTCTTCGCAGGTGTTGTAAAACGCAAATGAAGGGCGAACTGTGGTTTCCAAACCAAAACGGCGCAAAATAGGTTGAGCGCAATGATGACCAGAGCGCACCGCAATGCCTTCGCGATTTAATTCTGTGCCTACCTCTTCGGTTTTATAACCTGCTAACACAAACGACAATACGCTCGCTTTATTAGCTGCAGTGCCCACTAAGCGTACGCCGGGAATAGGCTGCAAGCGCTGAGTGCCGTAAGCTAATAAGTCGTGTTCGTAGCGCGCAATACGATCCATACCAATGCGTTCAACATAATCAATAGCTGCGCCCAAGCCTACTGCATCGGCAATATTGCCTGTACCTGCTTCAAAGCGATTTGGCGCATCTTGATAAATAATGCGGTCAAAAGTCACATCTGCAATCATGTTGCCGCCACCCTGCCAAGGTGAAAGATTTTTTAAATGTTCGGCCTTGCCATAGACAACGCCTATGCCAGTGGGGCCAAAAACTTTATGGCCAGAGAATACAAAAAAATCGGCATCCAATTCCTGCATATTAACTTTCATATGGGATACCGATTGCGCACCATCCACAATCACGGGTACGCCATTGGCGTGCGCCATACTGATAATATCTTTAATAGGCGTTACCGTGCCCAAGGCATTAGACACTTGCGTAACGGATATTAATTTTGTGCGGCCATTAATTAGTTTACGAAATTCATCCAATAAAATTTGGCCGCTATCATCCACAGGAATAACGCGTAGTTTGGCACCCACGCGGTTGGCCAGCATATGCCACGGTACAATATTGGCGTGGTGTTCCAGTTGTGAAACGATAATCTCATCGCCTTCGCCGACGTGTTGCTGACCAAAGGTATTGGCTAAAAAATTTATACCTTCGGTAGCGCCGCGCACAAAAATAATTTCATCGGATGATTTTGCAACCAGAAATTTAGCAATTTTATTGCGTGCACCTTCATAGGCATCGGTCGCGCGTGCCGCAAGTTCATGCGCAGCGCGATGGATATTGGAATTTTCGTGCTCGTAAAAATAACTGACGCGATCAATCACTGCTTTAGGTTTATGGGTAGTAGCGGCATTGTCGAACCACACTAAAGGTTTACCATTTACGCGCTCTTGCAAAATTGGGAAATCGCGACGGATGGCATGAACATCAAAACCTTGGGATTCAGCGGCAAACTGGCCGTGCTTGGTTTGGTTGCCAAATACAGGCTGTACACCGGAATCCAGAAAATAAAAATTGGAATCAGGTGTAGGCGTTGCACCTTTAGCCGACGCAGGCGAATTAAATTTAGAAAAGTTAAATTCAGCGCCTAATAATTGCTGAATGTCCTGCTCACCCGGTAATCCACTCGCATTGGGTACCACGCGATCACTGCCGTGTGCTTGCGGTTGATGATAGCTGCTGGAATGACTCTCTAATTGCGACGGCGTTTGCGTATTAGTAGTAGATGCTTGCGGCGCGTGTGTTACAAAACGATCTTCCGCTAACAGGCTGCGCAAATCGTCACCGCTGGGTAAACCAAAATCCTGAGGTGACGCTTGTGAAGCTAGCTGATCTATTTGCAGGTTCGCTAAAGGATAAGCGCCTGAGTGCTCACTAAAATAATAAGCCGGTGCACTTGACGTTTCACGCTCTAGTTGAGGCGATGAAACGGAAGGTACTTGGCCTGCGCCAACATCCGCTGTACTACCGCCAAATTGTGGGCGCTGGGTAAAATTTTGTGGTGGAAACTGCGACGCTTGCGTAGCGGCAGGCGGGCGCAACCCCGACACAATGGGCTCTGCATTGGGTAGCGCCTGAAAAATTTCATTGGCCATAGCAGCCAATGATTGAAGATCTGGCAAACCTTGATGGTCAGTCATATCAATACTCAATTAGCGGCAATGTTATTTATAAGTATCTGGGTAGTCGTGGTACTTGCTCACGTCCACATCTTCCAAAACTGCCAATGCATCTTCCGTTAGCACTGCCAATGAGCAGTAAAGCGAAATTAAATAAGATGCAATAGCATTGCGGCCAATGCCCATAAAGCGAACCGATAGGCCGGGGCTTTGTTGGCCAGCTAAACCGGGTTGATACAAACCAATAACGCCTTGGCGTTTTTCGCCGACGCGCAATAATAAAATTTTGGTTTTGCCATTTTCATCAATCGGTAATTTATCCGATGGAATTAAGGGCACGCCGCGCCAGGTAATAAATTGCGAACCGAACAGGCTGACTGTGGGTGGTGGCACACCGCGGCGAGTACATTCACGGCCAAACGCGGCAATGGCTAATGGGTGTGCGAGAAAAAAGCCTGGCTCTTTCCATACTCTTACCAAAAGTTCATCCAAATCATCGGGTGTTGGTGCGCCGGTTAACGTCGATATGCGCTGAGTATCATCAACACTTGCCAATAAACCGTATTCAGCGTTGTTGATAAGCTCGCTTTCTTGGCGTTCTTTAATGGTTTCAATGGTTAAGCGCAGTTGTTCTTTAATTTGGTCGTGCGGGCTGTTGTACAAATCGGATACGCGAGTGTGTACATCAACAACGCTAGTAACTGCATTTAAAAAATATTCACGCGGCTTTTCATCGTAATCTACAAACGTTGGGGTGATTTCTGACTCATCGCGTTTGGAGCACGTCACGGTAACTTGGCGTGGATTTTTTACGCGGTTCAAGCGGAAAATACCTGCTTCTACCGGTGTCCATTGCAATAAGTGCACAAGCCAGCGTGGAGAAATGATCGATAATTGTGGTGTTGTTTTGGTGGCATTGGCTAACTGACGCGCTGCATTATCGCCGAGCGCTGATTGCACTTCTTTTGCATTGGACATGCTGAAGCTCCTTTGATTGAACTCTAGGGGTTAAATGAAACGTAATAAGTGAATAAACGTGCTTTATAAATAATTAAGTGTTGATAAACGAACAGCAGCGGCGTGTTTCACATAGAAGAAAAAATACTAAGCTAAGATCACATTCTTCTAAGGAAAGCTCAACCGTCTATAGCCATCTAACTCATTTATTAGTTACCAACGAAATTAAAAAGCTGAGAAAAACGATTAACTTACTTTTTCAAAATGCGACTTCTCATAATGTTCATAACGCGCGAGCAAGTCAGCTGCAGATAAATTTAAAGCGCGCGCCAATTTGGTGATAGTACTTAATGATGGCATAGCCGTACCGCGTTCAACTTCACCCACATAACTGCGGTTTAAGTCAGCGCGATCTGCGAGAATTTCTTGGGATATACCGCGTTCCTCACGAATGTTTTTTATAATTCGCCCGAATGAAATACTGATGCTCATAATTGCGCCTCCGCTAAATTTCTGGAAGTCGCCTGAGTAATACTGCTACCAGCTGGAACACTACGGGTTAACCAGACATTGCCGCCAATGGTTGAGCCTTTACCGATAGTGATGCGGCCTAACACCGTTGCGCCCGCGTAAATCACTACATCGTCTTCAACAATAGGATGGCGTGGCAACCCTTTTTGCAATGCGCCCGATTCGTCCGTAGGAAATGTTTTTGCGCCGAGGGTGACCGCTTGATAAACGCGCACGCGCTCACCAATCACTGCGGTTTCACCAATCACCACACCCGTACCGTGATCGATAAAAAAGCCGCTGCCAATTTGTGCACCAGGGTGAATATCAATACCCGTGCTGGAATGCGCCAGTTCAGCCACAATGCGCGCTAAGAGCGGAACGCCAAGCTCATAAAGTGTATGGGCAAGGCGGTGATGAATAATCGCGTGAATGCCTGGGTAGCAGAGTAAAACTTCATCCACACTGCGTGCGGCGGGGTCACCTTGATAGGCTGCTTGTACATCTATATCTAGGATGCGGCGCAAACGCGGTAGGGCGCTGGCGAATAGACGCACAATATTATTGGCCTGATTTTTTAACCCGGGCTCATCCACATTGTCGCCGTGTTGGCGTGCAACATAGGTGAGCTCTAGTTGCACTTGTAATAAAAGTTGATTTAAGGCGGCATCCAGCGTGTGACCCACATAATAGTCTTCGCTTTCTTCTCGTAAATCCTGCGGTCCTAAACGCATAGGGAAGAGTGCGCCGCAGAGATCATTAATCACTTGTTGCAATACATCGCGCGAGGGCAGCTCGCGCAAACCTGCTTCGCGCAAACGGCCGCGTTGGCTACGCCATTCCGCGCGCACTGAACGCAACTCATTGACAATTTTGTCCAGCTCCCAATGAGTGCTAGCCACAAAAGAAAACCCGGTTTCTTTATTGGTTTTATTCGTCATCATCTATTCCATTTATTAATACGGTTTGGCCGTTTGTTGTGAACTTGTTTTTTTGTTTTGATGTTTTTTAGTCCTGAGTCCCTCTAATCCTGAATCCCTTTAATCCTGAACCCAGGGCAAACCACGTTGACGCCAACCGCCATTTGCACCGCGTTGTTGGTTTTCATCCAAATCGCCTTCAAAGCCTTCGTGGACATTAAATACGTATTTAAAACCGGCGGCGGTTGCCGCTTCAGCAGCAGCGGCGGAGCGTTTACCGCTGCGGCATAAAAGTAGAATCACGGCATCTTTTGGTAGTTTGCTTTCCAGCTCGCGCAGAAAGCGTGGGTTTTTAATGAGCGCTGGGCCTATTTGCCATGCAACATGAAAGGTGTTGGGAACATGCCCCACAAATTTACGCTCCTCGGCAGCGCGTACATCTACGATATGCGCGCTGCCGTTTATAAATAGTCGCCAAGCTTCGTCCGGCGCTATGCTTCCCGCATATTTAAGTTCGTTGGCAATTGCCTGTTGATTAGCTTGGGCTAAAGACTCTGGTAATTTCTCTGCAGCTTTTGGTGCAGTTACTGTTGATGAATTGTTTAATTGCACCACTGTCATAAAGGCTCCTCACCACACTGGTTAAAACTCAACAGCGGGCTCACTTGATGTGAATAAAATAATTACATTGGGAGCGAAATATAATGATGGCTATAGCCAATTGGAAAGAATATATCTCTATATCCTTATAATCATGTGCATCAGCGATGTTCGCCTCTATCCGCATTTAAGCGGCTTTGTGGCGGAATGCCTAGGTTGGCGACCGTTTAATGCATTCAATAAGAATAATAAATCAGCGTTTTGGCGCTCTGTTATAAGCTGAGAAGTATTAATTCTTTTCTAAAGAAAGTTCTGGTCTTTATTATGCATCGCATTAGGCAACTGCACGGCTTGAAGCCTTTGGCTGTAACTTTTGACTGGAATTTTGAATTATGCCGCTCACCGAATTAATGAATTACTTTAATGATCAACTGCAAACTCAGGCACGCACCAAATTATTACCTAAAACTGGTTTTTACAAAGCGGACAACAACTACTGGGGTCGTTTTGGCAGTTTGATTTTGGGTAGTGAGTTTCATGCTATTCACGCGCTGCGTGAAGAAAAGGTGATTGGCTATGAAGCAGAATTAATTGTGCGCGCGTCTACGGGGAATTTACTCAATATCAATAGTATTTTTAATTCGTTGGATAACAATGACCAAATCGTACATTTGGATCGATTGGTGCGCACACTGCATTCCTTGAATTATTTACAACAATTTGATGGTCAGGAATATTTGCTCTCGCTACAAGTTCAGCCGCGCCATATTGTGAGCGTGAATGATGATCATGGTAAGGCGTTTGAAATTATCTTAAGCGATTGTGGCCTCAAGCCAGATAGAGTGTTATTACACACACGGTTATTGGATCACGCCACCTTAAAACATTTTAATAAAGCGCTGGGTAACTATAAAAGCCGTGGCTACAAAATAGGTGTTAGGCTTACCGAAACACGAAGTCTTGCGCTATTGGCAAACTTGGGTGTGGAGCCAGATGTAATTTTTATCCACTACCCAGAATTAGAGTATGTGTTAAAGCCGCCTATTGCGAATACAGCACAGGCATTTATCGCACCTATAGAGCTTTATCAGGCTAAGCGTATTTTGGTTACCGCCGATACTGCTGTATTGAATCGTGTTGGCAGTGAAGTAGACGGCTATTTAATTGCACCCGAAGAGTTGCCCGACACGGTAGATGTGCTTAAACAAGTTAATGCGCCTTAAATGGATTAAGGCAATTGAAATACCTTAATGCAATTTTAATAAAGAGAGAAAAGTAGAAATATCATGTGCCAGTTGTTGGGAATGAGTTGTAAAGAACCGGCGAATATTAATTTCAGCTTTGCGGGCTTTCGTGCGCGCGGCGGTTTAACCGATGAACATAAAGACGGTTGGGGCATTGCGTTCTATCGCGAGAACCGTTTCGATGTTTATTTGGATCATGAGCCAGCCGCTAACTCTGCTTTAGCCGCTGAAATTAATAGTGCGGACATTAAATCCAAAACCATCATTGCGCATATTCGCAAAGCGACTGTGGGCGAGGTAAAGCTCACTAACTGTCACCCTTTTCAGCGCGAGCTTTGGGGCAAAACCTGGTTGTTTTGCCACAATGGTCATTTAAAAAATTTCGCTCCGGAATTAACAGGAGGCTTCAGCTCGCATGGCGACACCGATAGCGAATTAGCCTTTTGTTATTTATTGCAGCACCTTGGGAAAGAGTTCCCCTTGCGTGAGCCAAGCAGTGCAGAGCTATTTCATGTGCTGGATGTATTCGCTCGCGAGATTGAAGGCTATGGTATTTTTAATATTATTTTGTCTGATGGTGATTTGCTGTACACCTATTGCTCAACCTCATTAGCCTATGTGGAGCGCAAGTTCCCATTTACTACGGTAACTTTGGTGGATAACAATTTATCCTTGGACTTAAGCAAACATAACACCCAGTACGACAAGATGATTGTGATTGCAACCAAACCCTTAACTACCAATGAACATTGGCAAGTTTACCAGCATGGTGAATCCAGAATGTTTAGGGAAGGTGATGTATTGCATGTACGGGGGCTGGGCTGAGTTTGGAGTGTAATTGATTTTACACAATCAATTACAGTGTGTTGCATGGATGTTTAGGGGATGTTAAAAGCGCACAATCGTTGGGTTGGGCGCTTTGCTGATGAATTTATTTTTTAAATGCGATCTAGCTGTGTTGCCTGGATTAAATTTTTCCTGATTATTTAACTGAAATTTTATGACACTGAACCCATTCACAACAGATTCAAACGAATCTAATGATTTTGAGCTACAAGTTAAATTAATTCGCGATAGCGGAATTCTTGACCGCAGCAACAACTTGCATCGACTTTTTGAATATCTCTATAGCTGCAGCTTAAACGGTAAGCTTCCAAAAGAAATTGAAATCGCTGTGGAGGGTTTAGGTCGCGACAAAGATTTTGATGCGACTCAAGATGCTTTAGTGCGTGTTTATATTCATAAGCTGCGCCAGAAGCTGGATGATTATTATCGCAAAGAAGGACAGGTGGAATATCGGCTTGTTATTCCTAAGGGTGAATATCGCCTCTTGTTAGCGAAGCAAAGTGTTGACGCTATAGCGTTGCCTGATGACAGCGATACGATTGAGTTTCTGGAAACTAATATCACAACCCGAAAATGGCGCCGCGTAACCTATGTGTTTATTGGCATTTTGGTGATTTCTTTTGCACTCAATTTGCTGCAGTTCTACAGTCAAGCTGGATCGCACTCACGCTATTTGAAAGATATGCGCGCCCAGCCTTTATGGAGCAGTTTGTTTGTAGATGATCGCCATATTGTGATCGTTGTTGGTGATTATTATATTTACGCTGAAACAGATGGCGATGATACGGTTAGGCGTTTAGTAAGAGACTTTGACCTTAATTCGGCAATGGAATTGTCAAATTATTTACAGTTATACCCTAGCCAGGCTGCTCGTAAATTTGATGTTGGCTTAAGTTATTTGCCAACGAGTACAGCACATGCCCTCGGTGTTCTAAGCCCAATATTTAGCTCAGGTAAGAAGCAACCTAAGGTTATGCTCGCCTCTGAGCTAACGCCTGAAATTATTCGCAATGATCATATTGTTTATATTGGACATCTAAGTGGGATGGGAATTTTATCGGATGCAGTTTTTGATGCATCCAGATTTCATGTTGGCACTGGTTTTGATGAGTTGATTGATAATACCGATGGCCAACGTTATACCTCCAATAGCGGCATTCCTCATAGCGTGAATGGTAATTCCCGTCATTTAGCTTACTTATCTTCGCTTGTTGGGCCAGCGGGTAATCGAATTATTGTGGTAGCTGGGTTTAGAGATGCGGGTTTGAAGGAGCTAGCGGAGGTGGTTAGTTCGCAAGCTGGGTTAGCTACATTAGAGTCTCAAAATACGGGCTCTTTATTTGAGGCGATTTATCAAATTGCTACAGTTGGGCATGCTACAGCACCTGCAAAAATATTAACGATTCACTCCGTACAAGCCCCGCAAGAGCCGTAAAAAAGCAAACAAACGTTAAGGAACCGTATTTGACTAAAGTCACGCATTAAAGCTAAAGGCAGGCTGTCATTGGTTACCTGCCTTTAGGTTAATGCGTAAACGTTTTATTTTGCCTTGAAGCCTTCATGACAACTCTTACAATCTTTTGCAACTGCGCCTGCAGAAGCTTTAAAAGCATCCGTTGCTGTTGTTTCAGTTGCTGCAACTTTAACCAAACTTGCTACATCATCTTTAAATTTTTTTAACTCTTTATCGAAGTCTGCTTTTTTAGTCCAAACTTCTGCTTTGGCTTTAGTGGCGGGGTCGCCCAGATTTGATGCTTCGGGGAATGAGTGATCAAGGAAATCGGTCAGCACCAAAATACGGTTAGCGCGGCTTTGAATATCCGCTTGGTTGTATTCAATTTTACCCTGTGATGCTTCGCCAATAGGCCTAAAGCTATTGCCAATTAAGGTAAATGCTGCTTGGCGTATCTCAATGGCCTGTTTAGCTTGTTTGGCTGCAGGAGATTCTGCCGCTTTTTCAGCGGTGGGAGCATCTGCGGCAAATATATTCACACTCGCTGCAGCAACTATTGCAAGGCTCAAATTTTTTAAGGTTAATTTCATTTTGGTAAGCTCCAAGTTAGTCTAGGTTGTTGTTAAGGTTATTAATCGAAGCGAGGGTTAAATTCCCCGTGGCTTGCCACAGGATAGATTTTTAGAACAAAAATATACCTCGCTGTTTGCGGAAAGGCTTTCATTTTGCAGCCGTTTTTTAACGGCACCGCCGCCAAAACCGCCATTATTTTCGGTACAAATCTGCTCGTAGGGCTCAAACAATAAGGCTTGCTGTTTTGCCTTTTTATTCGCTTTTTGAGTTTCATCAAATTTGGCTACGCCGAGTTGATTGTTCCAACCGTCTTCTGCAAATTTTTCAACGCGCTTATTAGGAATAGCGAGAGTCCAAGGTCGGGTGTAAACAGTGGGGTCTGTGTAGGTAGCTTTATAAAGAAAGCGTTGCTCTTTGTTATCAAAAATAAATTTTTCTGCTACGTGCGCGCTTTCACTCGCAAATTCCCCATTGCGACCAAAGCGAGATTTTCCGTTGGTGTTTGTCACATCCACCACTAGAGTATTGCCTTCCCAATGACCGCGTGAATCGCCATTCCAGAGTTTTATGTTTTCAGGCAAATGTGGCTTTTTATCCAAATGAATAATGCGCGAGCCAGAATCAAACAAGAACAATACATAATTTGGGAACTGGCGAATTTCATAGCCATGCCACATAAATGATTTTGTTGGCCCGCCGGGAGCACAACGCGCAAGTGGCTCAATGTATTCTGGTTTGGTTGGGTCTAATAAATGTTTGGCGTAATCTTCTTGCAGTTTACGCGCCCAAGGTTGAAAGGGAACCTGACCGTCTGCCGGGTCTATTACTCGGCTGGGTGCGCGCGGTTTATCGGAATTGCGGCCACCACCTTGCGGGTTTACCAAATTGTTGTGGTTGCCAATGGTGTTAGACCACTGACCCTCTACATTGGGTTGGCCATCCGCTAAGCGTGGGCCAGTCCATTTTCCTTCTTCCACATTATGAATATAGTTTTCACGCTCAAATTTTGGAAACTGGGTGCGGTCTTCTTGTGCCCATGCATTCTGTGTTGAAAAACTCACCAGTGCTACAATGGTTGCGCTTAATAAATAACGAGATGTAAAAAGAGTTTTCATGGCTGCTTCCTATTTATTTGCTGTTGGCGCAGCCTGGGAATTAACTGCAGGCGCAGATTCTGCAGGGTAGGGGTAGTATTGGTCGTAGTCTAAAGTGAAACGATAATCCTCAATTAATTGAAAATTCGCCTCGCGATGACGATGCAAAATTACACTGATATTCCAAGGGCGACTAAATACTTTTTCATCTTCAATGGTGGCTCTATATTCAATCGTGTTGGCGTCTATAAATTTCCAGCGTTCAACGATATGCAATGCCTCGCTGTGGAAGTTACCGGCGCGATCAAACCAGGTTCCATCGTTAAAATGTTTTACATCTACCACTAAGGTATCTTTTTCCCAGTGGCCGCGTGAGTCTCCAAACCACCAGTCGTTGGGGTCTTCCGGGTGAGTTGTACCGTTGGTGTGAATGGTGCGAACTGAATGGCCAAATTGATGAAAAATCGTGAGGTCGCGTGCGCGCTGAAAAATTTGAAAAGGTTCTGGGTAATAAATACCGCGCGGCACACCCAGCGTCCAACCTTTTAAGCGCGGATCTTGAGTTAAGCGGTTTTCAAAATTCTTTTTCTTTTTTTCTAAGGCTTTAGGTAAATAGGGAATCACGCCGCCTTCAACAATACCGGGGCCGGGTGGGGCATCTTCGCGCAGTGAATGCGGTTCTAAATCAAAATCTGCCGCGCTGGTAGTTTGCCAAATACCAGAAAAATCCGGGTGGCCATTTAAGGTTGGGATTCTACTAGCGGCACTGGCTGTGAATGAAACCAGCAAGCCAGCAATAAACAACAATGAACTGCTGGACAAGGGGCGAGCTATTGAGGAAGACATTACAAAATTTACTCCAGCAAAAAATTAATGAACAATTAAGAACTATTACTGTGCTGCTGGCGTGCCAGGAGCATCTTGTGCGCCGCCAGTTTGGAATACGCGGCCATCGGCCAATGTGATGCTGGTTGAATAGGCAAACTTCTCACCGTTTTTAGCAAGATAGCCTTTGAGTTTTATTTCAGTGCCAATAGGTAATGTGGTTTTAGTTAAGCCTTTTTGCTTAAGACTGAACGGCGCGCCAAACTCAAAACCCCAGTTCTGAACTTCGCCATTGGCGGTCGTAACATCAACAAAAATCCAGCTATGTGGGTTTACCCACTGTGCCTTGGTGATTACGCCGGTGAGTTCAACGGGTTTTTGTGCATCAAACTCCGCAGAAAAAGCGTGGTGAGCACTTGCCGATAAGGAGGTGGTTAATAAGCTGGCAGTAAGAGCCACAAGTAATAGATTTTTGTGAAAAAGGCGAGAAGGGGCGAACATGAAATACTCCGAAAAAATAATATGCGCGTAAGCTACTTCCAGTATTTAGCAAGCATTAGGCCAAAATCATTAATCGATATTTTTGAATGTGTAAATAAGGCGCGGTTTACTAAATCTACGCATTTATGGTTTTTTAATAAGCAGAATTAGAGGGTTTTTAAAAGGATTAGTTGAGCGTGTGGTAATTTGTTTTGGTTGTTAAGGCTTAACCAAGTTTTGTGTGCGAAAATTCGCTGTTTTAAATTAAACACTTAATCTGCAGAGGGGTAATGGTTGTACTAATTCAAGCAAAGATGTATTTCAAGCTGCTGAATAATCAACATTGTAGGAGTTGTTAAAAGAGAAGTTATCGCTCGCTAAGTGGTAAAAATGACATCCATGTCATTCATTAAAATATCTTCCTTAATAAGACATGCAGTTTTTTAACATGTACTTTTGCATTTAGCTATCAGCTTATTTAGCGCCTAGCCCAAAGCCGCCATTGTTTTCAGCGCAGATGCGCTCATAGCGATCTAATTTAATCTCGCTACCTGAATGAGTGGCAGGCTCTGCTTCAAAATGCCAACCGTTGGTTTTATCTTTTTCAGTATATTTTCGCGCCGGAATAGTAACTGTGAATGGACGCGTATAAACGCTAGGATCTTCAAATACAGCAACATAGTTGTAGCGAGTACCCTCGTTATTAAAAATATAACGCTCTTGAATTTTGGCATTCTCACTAACAAATTCACCGGTGCGGCCAAACAGTGCTTTACCGTTATGGTTGGCAACATCAACCACTAACGTGTTGCCTTCCCAGTGCCCGCGTGAATCGCCATTCCACAATTTTATGTGTGCTGGCAAAGGCGGCTTTTTATCCAAATGAATAATGCGGGTGCCAGAACTGAACTGAAATAAAACATAACCGGGATATTGGCTGATTTCATAACCGTGCCAATAAAACGATTTTGGAATTCCGCCTGGAGCGCAACGCGCTAAAGGTTCAACGTGCTCTTGTTTAACAGGATTGTGAAAACCAATTTGGAATTCCTTAACTTTTGCTAGAGCCCAAGGTTGGAAGGGTAATTGACCATCGGCAGGGTCACTCACCCGGCTCGGTGCACGCGATTCACGTGGGCCTTGATCTGCACGGCGAGGATTTGGGTCGTTGGGAATTCCGCCTTGGGGATCGGTAAAGTTATTGTGATTGGCAATAGTGTTAGACCAATGCCCGGAAATATCCGGTTGACCATCGGCAGTGCGTGGGCCATTCCATTTGCCAGAAGCAATAGGGTCGAATTTTTTCTCATTAGCAATACCGCTACCTTGCGCTGGTGCTGGCGTTGCTGCTGGGGTTTGGGTGTTATTCTGTGCGCTTGCGGGTAGTACCGCAAAGCCGAGAATAACTGCTATCAACCCCGTAAGGCCAATATTCCGCTGAAAGGTTTTTGTGTTCATAACATCCTCATAAATGTGTTTATAAGCCGTGAGCTAAATAATTAAATAAACCAGCAATAGAAATTTTATTGCTTTAAGCGTTACTGCTTTTTGGGTTTATTGTTTAGGCGGTTTCGGCGGATAAAATTCGTCATAGTCCAATGTGAATCGGTAGTCTTCAATGAGTTGGAAATTTGGCTCACGATGACGATGTAAAATCACATTAATACTCCATGGCCGACTAAATACATTTACGTCTTCAATAGTGGCTTGGTAGGCAATGGTATTCACATCTAAAAATTTCCAGCGCTCTACCACATGTAATGCATCGCTGTGATAGTTACCGGCTTTATCGAACCATGTCCTGTCGTTAAAGTTTTTAGCGTCTACCACTAAAGTGTCACCATCCCACTTGCCGCGTGAATCACCTAACCACCAATCGTTAGGGTCTTTAGGGTGATCGGTATTGTTGGTGTAAATGGTGCGTACCGAATGCCCAAACTGGTGAACCAAAAATAAATCTTTCTCGCGCTGAAAAATTTGGAATGGCTCTGGGTAATACACGCTGCGTGGTACACCTAAGGAGAAACCTTTCAAACTTGGATCGTCGATATTTCTGCGTTCAAAGTTTTTCTTTTTTTGCTCCAACGCTTGAGGCAAGTAGGGAATTACACCGCCTTCTACAATACCGGCACCCGGTGGGGCATCTTTACGATTGGAGTGAGGTTCCAAATCATAATCTGCTGCACTGGTGGCCTCCCAAATGCCAGAAAAATTAGGTTTGCCATTTGCCAAGCGCGGTAGATCATCTTTTTTGGCCGCAAACGCGGCCTCACTCGAAAAAGCAAAAACCAAGGTTGCCAAGCTAAGTAGCAAAGTAAATTTGGTGGAAACACGTTGCGCTGATGCCAGCCGTGTTTTCAATAAAAATAATGTGTTCAAGAATTAAATCCTCTAATGATTAGTTAATTATCGTGGCGCCGCCTGAGTGGCTGGCGCATCCGGTGCGCCGCCAGTAGCAACGCTAGTACCATCGGCAAGTATTGCGCTGACGGCATAACCAAAGTTTTGGCCATTTTTAGCACGATAACCTTTGATGGCAATTTCACTGCCTGGTGTCAGTGTGCCTTTGGTGATACCTTTTTGTTTTAAGCTGTAGGGCGCACCAAATTCCACACCCCACCGCTCAACAGAGCCATCTTTGTTTTTTACATCTAAATACAACCAACTGTGTGGGTTCACCAATTCAAGCTTAGTGACTACACCTTTTAATTCGATGGGTTTAAGTGCATCAAACTCAGCGGAAAATGCATGGTGCGCGCTGGCGTTAAGCGCTGTAGAAAAACAACCTATCATTACGAGTTGTGTGAATAATGTGTATTTTTTGTTCATAAAAACTCCGGTTAATTCGGTTATGTTTATCGGGCTTGATTTACTATTTATTGGTTACAACTTGCCACTAAAAATAATGCCTATCCAACGTGGTGTGTAAGGTGTGTAACCTGTCCAGCCTTCAACGTGGTTGTCGGTATCCAGTGCATTCTTCACTACGATGTTGGCATCAAAAGAACCGTTCAGCGTGCCGAGGCCAATACTTAAATCCAGTGAACCTGATGCATCGTATTCGTCATAAGTGGAGCGGCTGGTTTTGTAAGCGCTGCTGTATTTGTAGTTGGCGCTCGTATGGAAATTGCCATTTTCAAACACAGGTAAGCTGTAATTAATGCCAAGTGTGGTAGTGAATTTAGGCGCATTAGATAAAGTTTCACCTTTAGCGTTTGAAAATTTATTGAAGCCTAGGGTGGTGGTATTGATTTCGTTGGGTTGTGCTAAAAATGCATCCTCAGAATATTTTGCATCGTTATAAGCAGCTGCTACCCGCAAGGTGAGATTTTCTATGCCGGTGTAAAAAGCATCAACTTCAATACCTTTTACACGTACACCGGGTAAGTTACCCACAACACTTTGGTATTGCTGTGAATCTGCGAGTGATACGTTTGGGTTGGCAGCGCGATAGGCTGCGGTTGCAACCGGGTCTGGAATACCAATGGTAGTTTGGAAATCTTTAATATCGTTGACAAAAATATCTGCATTGAGCGTAAGTGTTTTATCGAACAAAGAAGACCTTAAACCTAGCTCAACACCTGAGGTGCGTTCTTTATCAACCAGATTTGCAACACCCGTTGATGACACTTGTGCAATACCACCTTTTTCACCGTATTGCAGCGTGCCGTATACAGTCAGTGATTCGCTAATTTTATCGGAGAGGCTAATGTTGCCAACGTAGAGTTCACCATCCCACGCGGGAGCTTTAACCAAACCAAAAACGGAGTTAGGTTGTAAGGTACCGTTGCGAACTTTGGCGGCATTAATTAATTGGGTTTTTTGTGGCGCGGTTAACGCCGCCCAATTGGCAGCACCAAAATAACGAGTCGCAAGTCTATCGGAGGCGGCTTCACCACCGGCAATAGGAGCAGTAAACGTTGTTGTACCACCAAAGGCGTTAGTAAGATCTGCGCCTGTGCCGGCATCCAATATTAAATTGGTAAGGCTAGTGTTACGTTCTTCTTGGGTAACGCGTGCGCCAGTGGTTAATGTTAATGCATCGTTTAAATGCCAATCGGCTTCACCAAAAATTGCAGCGCTTTCATTTTTTACGAGCGCGAAGGGGCCTTTGTAGGCGTAGTTAAGTGAGTCTCTTAACAGCGCTTGGCCGGAAGCAGTTGTGACAAGGTTGTTGTAGAGTGCATCGCTTGCGAAATAGGCACCGGCATCATCGCCATAGCGGGTTCGGCTGCCGAATGAATTATTATCGGTCTGTAAATAATAAATCCCAGCTTGATAATCAACCCAGTTCCCTTTTTCCGAAACCAATTTAAATTCCTGGCTGATTTGCGAATAGCTAGTGATATAACCGCCGCTCTTGGTGATATCAAAAGGCGTTCCTTCATCATTCGCGGCGCTAAACCAATGGCTGCGATGACCGGTAATAGATTGCAGTTCTACATCACCTAAATCCCAATTGACGTTCAGTGTTTCACCGCGAGAACCGGTAATAATTGAACCATTGTTATCCACGTTAACTGGGCTGGCGTAGTAGTCACGCTCGGTGTTCCAAAGCGTGGAGTCATAGTTGAACCAAGGGCGTAAATATTTTTTGTAAGTTGTATCTACCGAACTTGCAGGGCGCGCAACACCATCACTAAAAGTTGTGGGTTCTGGGTGTTTATTGGTTAAACCGTTAACGTTTTCTGAGCCCTTGGGTTGAAACTCAATACTTAATTTCGCGCTGATATCTTCTGTAGGGGTTAATAAAAATTGTACGCGGCCAAAAGTACGATCCTGGTTTTTATAACTAAAGCGCCCCTCTTGATCGGGGAATTGATTAATATAAGGGCCTTTGCCTTGTTCGCGCTGAAACGTACCACGCCATGCGAGTAAGCCATCAATAACGGGGCCGCCGAAAATGGCTGTTGAACGTAACGTGTCCCAGTCGCCAAATGTTTGTGAGAATTCAGCGGATGGTGTAAAGCTTGGTGCTTTTGTTTTAAAACTGATACGACCAATATTAGAAGGTTTTGCGCCTTGAGTACCTTGTGGGCCGCGCGTAACGTTAACGTTATCGATATCAATAAAAGGGTAACCATTAGTGATTGGCGAATAGCCAATACTGACACCATCTAATACAGTGCCGACAGTCGGATCAATTTGATCATTAGAGCCCGTGGTAATCCCGCGCAAAGTGAGGCTGCCCGTACGTGGGTTGCCGTAGTTAAAGTTAACGTTACCAACACGATTCAGCACTTCAGTAATAGTGGTGGCATCCAAGCGAGTTAATTCAGTGCCCGTTACAACAGAAACTGATTGCGGTACATCCTTTTGTGCTTCTAATTGATTGCGTCTTCCTTGTACTCTGACAGCGCTCAATACCTTGGCATTTTCTTTAGTGTTTGCAACAGCTGCTGGTTTTGCGGGTGCAGTTTGATTGGCAGTAGTAGCCGCTAATTCTTGCTTGGCTCTTTCAAGACTGCTTTGCAAATTATTAATTTCTGCTTGAATCTCAGCTTGAGTTCGCTCACCGGCGGCATAACTGTGAACGGCAATAAAACTTAGCCCAGCTATAAACAAATAAGCTAAAGGTTTAAGCTCAAATTTACTGGTGTGTGATTCTTGTGCAGATTGTTTCTGACTATATTTCTCATGAGGGTTGTGCATATTGCTACTCCAGTTTATCGAAAAATGGGTAACTGCAATCGATATGCCAGAGTTTAATTGTTTTAAAAAATCACTAAAAAAATAGATTGGGGTGGTTTTTTGCGTGGTTTTATAGTGTTTTCGATAAAAATAAACGTTAATAGTGATGTTTTATTCTTGTTAATAACATTTATGGAGATGTTGATGTTAGTTAATGAACATTAACTGATTGTTATTCTGTTGATTAACCCACACAAATAATGGAACTCTTACAAAAAAATATTTTTTCCATAAAAAAGCCCCAACGGATGGGGCTAAAGGGACAACTTGATTCACAAAATTTGATTTCTAAAGATTTTATTGAGTAGGGCGTTTATCACCTGGATACCAAAACTGTGAATGACATTGTTCGCAGGCTTGGTCAATAGCTCCGCCAACGGACTCCAGTGCATCTACATCTTTTGCTTCTATTGCCGAAAGCGCCAAGGTTACAGTGTCGTGAAGATCCTGTGCATTTTTAATAAATGCTGGGCGATTAGCTGCAATGAGTGCTTCAATTTCTTCAGGCCCTAATTCTACCGGGTGAATAGATGTACTAGCAGTAGGGTGCGCAACTTTGCGTCCTTCAATTATTAATAAGTTGCTGGCTTCGCGCAGCGCAATAGCATGAAGTTTTAGTGCCGCCCAATCTTCGTCTGTTGTAGGTTTAGTTTCTTCTATGCCTTGTGCAGTAACGGTAGTTTTAATAGAGTTCCAAATAGGATCTACATTGGGGTCAATTACGGCGAGCATAATCTCTTGAATTGTGGCGCTGGGTTTAAAGGGTGATACCACTTGCGGTGTCGCGGTTTTTTGACTGCAGGCAGCTGCGCCTAAGACAAGTGCGCCAATTAACGTAAAGCTGATATTTTTTTTCATACGTAACCTGTTCATAGGGAACTGTTCCATGCGGAGCCTTTATAAATATAGAGGTAAAATTATGCTGCCACAAAACCTATTGCGCGGCCGGCAAGGCCAACGCTAAACCACAGCAAGATTGAAATAACAGCAACACTTTTCGCCAGATAGATATTAGGTGTTTCGGTGGCGGTAACTTTGCGATAAAGCGTAAATTGCACCACTAGCGCAAACCCCATTAGTTGAAATTTCAACCAAAACGCGGGGTTGGGATAATAGAGTGCGGCGCTTGGTGCAAACATAAAAAAACCAGAGAGACTGATAAAAAACAAACCTATCCATATTAAAGGGTTGGTTCTTTTAACCAGTAGACCGACGGGTTGATGAGTTAGTCCAAAACCCAGTAAACGTAAATTCACCAACAGAATGGACGATAGGATGAATATTAATCCTGTTATATGAAATAGCTGTGCAGCTATGCCGTAGAGTCGATTGGCTTGGCCTATGCCAATACCAAAATCGCTATTTTGCAGGGCTAAAAAAATTGCTTGTGTACTCACGGTAAATATCTCTTTTAATAACGATTAAAAAGTGGAATCAAAATAAGGAATCAGCCGGCCAAAAATCACTACCAAAGTCCATGAAATTAGTGATATCCAACCTGCGGTTTTTGTTCCAGTTGGAAATACAGGGTCATTGCCCCATGTGGCTACAGTGCGGCCAAACTTAAATTCAAACCACAATGCATTTAAACCTGCAAGGAAGATAAACAAGAGTTTGAGTGGGAACAGTGGCGTGGCTACTAAACCAGGGCCGGCAGCAAACGTTAATAAAATTCCGCTAATAAAGGTGAGCACAAACCCAATTAATAAGATAGGGCGAAGTTGTTGCAGTACTTGGCTGACGGGTACATCGCGCAGAAATACGCCTATAAGACGTAAATCAGTAAATAGAATTAAGCCAAAGGATAACGCTAGGCTGAGTAAGTGCGTGCCTTCAACTAAGGGATAAATATAGAGTGATTCACTCAAGGCTACGCCGAGAGGTGAGTCATACATTTTTTGTAGTAAATCTGTGGGAGTCATGTCTTACTCAGTCATACAATGGGGTCAAAAAAAATAGAGCGAGCTAATTTAAACATTCTGGGTTTTTAGTTTGGTTACCTCCCTGTAACCTCCTTGCTTAAATAATCAGATTTTCCTAATTATTTTTTAGTGGTTTCTGCCTCTGGCTTTTTTTCTGGTTTGGTAATTTTTATCAGAGTGCCGCCTTCAGCTTCATAGTCTTGAACGCCTAACGCTCCTACCACTTTTAATCCCTTGCTGGCTAATAAATCTCCACCTTTCAGTGCACGGCCAGCGTGATTAGAGATAGTAATCACGCTGCGGTCAGTAGGTATATAAGCGATATTTTTTTCAAGCTCTTTGGACTGAATACTCAAGTAAACGGGTAAGCCTCCAATTGAAATTAATTCATCGGGACGGCGTAAATCAATAAACACAACCTTGTCTGGGTGCGCTAACCATTGGTCAACTTCTGCACGGTTTAATTTTGGTGTTTTAGCCGTAGAAGCGTGGGCATCTCCAGCAGATTTTTTAGCCGCATCTGTTTGAGCAAATGAAAGAGGAGCAACAAAGGCGGTTGCCAAAGCTAAGGCTGTTACAAAATTTTTCATGAAATAAATACCTTTTGCAGAAATGGGATTACCAGACTAACTCCGGTCCCCCAGAAACTATCTGGGATAACTGCTATAGAGCAACTAGCGTACCAGCCATATAATGGTGCTGGATTTCATGGAAAAATAATGGTTTAGCTATTGATTTATAAAGGTTTATTTTTTTCATTTTTCTCTAAATGATTTTTGACAGTGTTGCCAGTTGGTAGAGAATTAAACACGCTGTTTTAATTTAAGCAGTGTGTTTTTCAATGAAATGTTTATATATCAACAATAATTGGAATAAAAAAATCCCCAAGCTTTTATAGGTTTGGGGATTCTCTTCGGCAAAAAATAAATAGAGTATGAAACTTATTAAGTTCGCAAATTTTTATTAAAAAATTCTATTGTACGGTGCCACGCCAGTTTGGCTGCTTTTTCGTCGTAGCGTGGAGTTGTGTCATTGTTGAAGCCATGCTGCACTTCAGGGTAAATAAGGGCCTCATACTTAACGTTGTTGGCTTTTAACGCAGCTTCATACTTTGGCCAGCCTGTATTAACACGCTCATCGGTACCGGCATAATGAATTAAAAGCGGCGCTTTAATTTTAGCTACATCCACATCTTCAGGTTGCCTGCCGTAAAAAGGTACTGCGCCACTTAAATCGGGAATTCGCGTTGCTAGGGTATTAGCAATGCCACCGCCATAACAGAAACCGACTACGCCAACTTTACCGTTACCACCCGGTAAATGTTTAAGCACATCCGCAGCCGTTACAAAATCTTCAACAATTTTGGGTTGATCGAGCTTGGGAAATAGCTCGCGCGCTTTTTCTTCATCGCCAGGGTAGCCACCTAAACTAAACAGTGCATCGGGCGCAAACGCAATAAAGTTATCTTTGGCTAAGCGGCGTGCAATATCTTCAATGTGCGGATTTAATCCACGGTTTTCATGCACCACTAAAACGGTAGGCAACTTACCTTTGGCTTTTGCCGGTTTTACTAAATAGCCGCGAATTTTCCCCGAGCCATTGGGCGATGGAAATTCTTCGTAACTTATTTTGATAGATTTATCGTTGGGGCTCACTTGTTCTGCTTCAGCAAAGCGCGGGCTGAGCGCATCCAGTAATCCCGCGGCAGTAACACCTGCTACAGTATATTTTGCTGCACCGGTTAAAAAATCGCGACGCGATGATTGCCCATGTACATATTGGTCAAACAGTTTTAACACTTCAGGGTGAAAATCGTTGGCAGTTTTTCGAGTCATGCGTAACTCCTCTGTGATTAAATCCTTTAGCGAAAACGCACTAAAGAATAAGGGATTAAGAGATCTTGTAGTTGGTCAAATTACTTGGCACGCCCTTTAAAGCCCGGCGTGAGTACGGCGACTTTGTATGCAGCACCGCGACCTACAATGTAAAGCGTCTTTTTATCTTTGCCGGCAAAGGCGATATTTTGCGGTTTATGGGGTACCGCAATAATACCTAATGCATTACCTTTTTCATCAAAAATTTCAATGCCTTTGTTAGAGGTTACAAAAACGCGGCCTTTATCATCTATTGCAATACCATCTGCACCGCTTGAGAAACCATTTTCGCCTTGTTGATAGCCTTCCAGTTTCGCAAAATCTTTACGTGCACCTAGTTTGCCATTGCCCAATACAGGGTAGGACAATAAGTATTCACCTGCGGTGTTGGCGAGGTAGAGAGTTTTTTCATCGCGGCTTAGTTGTACACCGTTAGGGCGTTCAACATCGTTTAGCACTTGGGTAATTTTGCCATCGGCTGTTGCGTAATAAACGGCTGGGCGCGCTGGTTCAGTAGCATCTCCTTTGGGTTGTACACCAATATCCGTAAAATAGACGCCGCCATTTTTATCAATCACTAAATCATTAGGGCGTTGGAAGGGTTTGCCCTGATAATTGTTTACCCAAGTTTTTTCGCTGCCTTTGGGGTAAACCACACCTACCTGTGGCTTCAAGTTTTGCACCGAAACTAATTCACCTTTTTTAGTAAAGGCGATGCCATTGGTACCGTTTGAATTATCAAAATAGGTGCTGGTACTGTTGTCGTCTGCAATGCGCGTAACACGGTTTGCACGTGTTTCAGTAAAAATTAGGCTGCCATCAGGCAGTGCGATTGGGCCTTCGGTCCCTTCAAATTTATCCTTAATAAATTCTACGGGGGTACTTTGCGCGACAACCCCTTCAATGGCGGTAGTAATGCTATTTTCAGCGTAAACACTTGTAGAAACTACAATAGAAACTGCGGTGATTAAGTGGCGAGCTGTGGCGCGTGAGAAACAAGTGAGCATAGCGATCCTCGTTGAGATAGATGTTGGAAACTGATAACTACAATGCAAAGAATAAGCGATGATCTTAATTAGCAGGGATCGCGCCAATGTGAATGGTTTGTTAAAAATTGCGTTTTAGATTGAGGTTTACGTTTTAATATCTTGATTTAAAAACATAAATATTTTTAGCGGCGTTAATAGTTCTAGCCTGAGTCATTCTATTTGCAATAGTATTGTGTTGATTGTGCAACATCCTGTGTGTTTTTAGGTGTTGAAAAGAAAGCAGGCTGTGTGATGTATTTTATGTATTGCATTAATTTCGTAATGCAGAGTTATTAGCCAGCCCAATGTCGCAATCGTCGCCAGCCAATAACAATACCGGTGATGCTGAAGATGAATCCCGTGCAGCAAAATATAGAAACCAATAGGCTTCTTAACCACGAATGTGCAATTAGCCAATGAAAATCCAAGGTATGTAATCCACTGTAAAGCCAGCGATACCAACGCCTGGAGTTATCAATTTTTTCTATTAATTGGCCTGTAGCGCTATCTATATGGAACCATGTGTGATTTTTATCTTCACATTTAATTCTGAAAATGGGGCTGTTGGGGGTATCGCTATCTACAAAGTAATTATCATCCGTGGCGATGCGTGTTAATAAACCGCAATTTGTTGATAATTTCGGTGTGCTTAAATTAAAAAAACTTTCATCAAAAAATGAGTAGCTCCATGCGTTTTGGTAAAATAGTTGTTGTTGATTGTCATTATTTTTAGCACGAATATACGTGCGGCTATTTAAAGGTAGGAAATCAATTTCTTTGGCTTCGGGCAGCTTTTGAAAGTTTATATTTTCTAATGCCTGTAAATTAAGATTCCCACCACTCACCACGACTTTCTCATCGGTAGATATGTCGTTAGTGGAAAACAATAACCCATGATCCATCGACAACCAGCCACTAAAAATATAACTAAGAAGAAATAGCGCGCACCCAAGGCCAAGTACATGGTGCCAGAAATAAAAGCGTTTAAAGGGAGTAAATTTAACGCCTTTCCCCCACCTGATTCGCAGCAGCCCAAGCGCCGTACCGCTAATGGCTGAAATTAATGCAATCGCGGCAATCCACCATACTAATACATCCCATACTGCCCAGTGTTTACGTAAAATAGTGGGATAAATCCAATGCAATACTGAACCAACATAATTCCAACCGCGTTCAAAGCGAGTGGTATCACGTAAGACCTCTCCGGTAACAGAAGATACATAAAGTTCAGTACCTAATGAATCATTTAGCGTAATGCGATGCAATGGCCTATGCGGGTTAAACCCGCTAGTAACCGTCCATTGATCATAATCTTCAAGTGTTGCGTAAGTAATATGCTTGCTATCTAAACCTCGATTACGCGCATGAATATTTGCTAGTGCAAGCGCTTCAATATCGCTTGCTGGGTTAGCAAGTTCGCCGTTGTCAGCAAAAATGCTAATGCGCTGCTGCGCTGACTCAAAAATATATGCTGGGCGATCACCACGCATCACCAAGCGAACTCGATTGTGCGCAGTAGTAATTTTGGCTATAGACTCTGCCTTTGCTGGGCTAATGGTTATTTGATGAAGTTGCAATGGGTTTAAGCCCGCAAACTTTTCTTGTGCAGTTAAGGTGGGGAATTGCACAAAGTGCATAACCCAACCTGTTAAAAACCACATTGCAAAAAACAGGCAAAAAATAACGCCTAACCAGCGATGCGTAAGACTGAACCCACGAATAACATTCATACTATTTAAAAATTAAATTCTAGCGATAAATCAAAGCGTCTCGATTCACCTAAAATTACTTGGTAAGTGTCATAAGACACAGGAACATAAAGTTTGTCACCGAGATTGCGCACATTAAAGGTTAAGCGAGTATGCGGATTAATTTTCCAGCTGATATTTGCATCAACAATTGTGTAAGCGTCCATGACGGAAGTATTGGCATTGTCTGCGTAGCGTTTGCCAACATAACGAGCACCTATACCAGCTTCCCATTGTGGCTGTTGGTAATAGAGCCAAGCATTAGCCGTTTTTTCGGGCACGTCGATAGGGACATTGCCTGCGCGAGAAATACCTCCTCCTTCAAGTAATTTTTCATACCGCGCTTTTAAAATTGCAAGGTTAAAATCCGTGCGCCAATTTTCATTAAAGGGAAATAGGGTTGCTGCTAATTCGAACCCGCGCGATGATTGCTCGCCACCTTGAATTTTTTTGCGTGGATCAAGTGGATCGCGCGTGATAATGTCATCTTTGTTAATATCATAAATGGCCAAGGTAATTTCACCTTGCGTATTAGGCAAACGATGTTTAACACCCACTTCAATTTGTTGTGCGGAAGTTAATTTAAAGCTTCCGTTGCTCGGCCGAATCGTCACGATGGAGGTTATAGGATCAGAGCCTTGACTAAACTGACCATACCAAGATGTATTAGCTGTAGTCTGCAATACCAACCCTAAACGATAGGAAAAAGGCGAGTAATCTTTCTCCATGTTTGCTGTTGTTAAGTTGCTTTGGTGATCAACATTAATCCAATCCTTACGAAAGCCAGCAACAAGTTTAAGCTCTTTGGTTAAATCAAATGCATCTTCACCAAAAACGGCTTGTTGGTGAACATTCGAGGTAAAATCTAGAATAGTTGGGTCTATGGTTTCGAAATAACCAGGATTGAAACCGGTGAGTGCTACATTGCTGAATGGATCGTTACCGTTATAAAAATTATCAAAATATTTGAAATCTACACGGGCAACTTCATAACCGAGCACCCAGCGATTTTGATGCCCAAGTAGGCCTTCTGTGGATGCTAATTCAAACCGATCACCCACTTGCTCCTGCTGATGTTTAATTTCGGTATAACCTGAGCGATCTATACTATTGGTGTCTTCATTAAACGAAAAATACTCAAGATTTCGCCAATGACGATCTGCGGTAGACCAATAGAGTAGGTTGGTGACGCTTAGTGTTTCTGATGCTTGCCATTCCGTTTTCTGGCGTAAACGGTCATCTATAAAATGCTGTTTGTTATCGAGAATATTATAATTTTCCTCTCGCAATGATTTATCAATCTTGCCATCACGCAAGGGGATACCAATATAGCGTGATGGCGATTCATCGGCGTGATCAAAGGTTAGGTTCAGGTCAAGATTATCAGCAGCTTGAAATGAAAAGCCGCCCATAATTTTTTGGCTTTCATGGTCGCCACGATCCACATAACCATCACCACCCGTAGCAGAGGCATCTAAACGAAATGCTCCGGTTTCGCCAATAGCACCGCTACCACCTAAGCCTACGCGATATTCTTCATTTGAACCTCCTCCGACCAGCGCATCGAAACTTGCTTTGCGGCTGGGTGCTTTACGTACGCTATTTACAATACCGCCTACGGTGCCATCACCAAATAAAACGGATGCTGGCCCGCGCAAGACTTCGATACTTTGATAACCCCAAGTGTCGGATGGATAGGTGAGAGTGCTGGCTGCTGTGAGCAGACGAACCCCATCTTCTGCTTGGCCTACAGAGTTGTTGCCTGTGAAGCCCCGCGCAGAAAATGCAGAGCCGGTTCCCAAATTGCCAATGTCAGTGATGCCAGTTGAACGTGAAACTGCTTCGCGGATATTTGTATCCCCACGTTTACGGATTGTTTCCGCATCTAGGCTTTCAATGCTTGCGGGTGTTTGCTCTGCCGTGAGCCCCAAACGACTACCTGCGCTATTGGGTTGTGTGAGCTTTAGCGCGCTACGGTTTTCCCCATTCACCACAATTTTGTCAAGTACGGTAATCTCTTCTGCAAAAGCGTTATTGCATAGTAGGGCGATTAGGCTAGGTAAAATAATTTTTCTGGTAGGTAAATTTTTTCTGTTTTGATTCATTTTAAGTTTCTTCAATAAAAATTGTGGAGATCATTTTTAAACTAGAGGGTTAATTAGCGCGGTTTTTATAATTCATTGCAGGGAATGCGCCAAAATTTGTATTTATTTAAAATAAGTAGAAATTTATAGCGGTTTATTGAATTTATTGGTTTTTATGTGCAGGTTTTTTAAAAAAACTAATGAGGATTACCTTCATTGAAAATATGCTGTTGCATAAAAGGCAAAGAATTTGTTGTTTGATAAACAACATTAGGTAAGGTGTTGAAAATTAGGCAGAGCTTTGGAGTGAAGTGATGGTGTGAGGCAGAGCGGATACTATTTATGTGAGAGGGCCTAAAATAGGTATAAAAAAGGGGCGAAACGCCCCTTAATTACTCGTAAAAATTTAATTAAGCTTAGCCAGCAAACTTAATTGAGCAACCATAAGGTTTAGTGCTTGGGTTAGGCACTTTCTGGCCAGCCGCTATAGCATTTAAGCTTTCGCGAACATAGTTGGTTGCGCCAGCAATATCTTCTGGCTTGTTAGAGGCCACGCTATCTACACCGCCTTTGTAAACCAATACACCTTTATCGTTGATGATAAAGAAGTGTGGGCTGGTTTGTGCGCCGTAAAGTTTTGCCAAGGTGCCTTCTGGATCAAGAAGAGTATTGGTTGGTACTGCGCTGCGATCTTTATTCAATTTAATTGCAGTCGCACTATCTACATTGCCTTGTTTGCCAGGTGCAGATGAAATCACTTGCAGCCAGACAATCCCTTTAGCGGTAAATTCTTTTTGCAGAGCAGGAATATTTCCGCTTTTATCGTAATGTTTTTTCACGAACGGGCATTCGTGGTTAGTCCATTCCAGCACCACAGTTTTACCTTTGAGTGATGCGAGGTCAATGGTTTTACCATCGGCGGTTTTACCGGAAAAAGCTGGAGCTGGTTGATCCAAGGTGGCATCAGCCTGAACGTGAGTTGCAATCAGGGCAAATGCCAAGGTCGCTAGGGTAGTGAGTTTGCGTAACATACTTATATCTCCGTTAGGTTATGGAACTGTAGGTGAAAAATATCAATCAATAAAAAATAATGGTTACTTCGTTGTTCTCGCGGTAAGGCTGCTAAGTACTATATCCGGCGTTAACACTTGCGGTAGCTCTATGGGTTTTGCATTTTTTTCAGCGGGATAAAAAACATAAAGTGGTACACCGCTGCGGCCGAATTTGGTGAGCACGGCAGTAATTTCTGCATCGCGTTTGGTCCAATCACCTTTTAAGTAAGTGATGCCAGATGTTTCAAAGGCTTTGATAACCGTACTATCGCTCAACGCAACCCGCTCGTTAACCAAACAACTAATACACCAAGCTGCCGTGAAATTGAGAAATACCGGTTTGCCTTCAGCTAATAAATTTTCTAATCGCTCTGCAGAGTAGGGTTCCCAATTTTTTTCTTGTTGATGCGTAGCTGCACTATCAAGTTGCGCACTTGTATCAACACCTTTGTAGCCAAACCAAAGCGCCAAGAGCACAACCAACAAAGCAAATCCCGTACCCAAGCGTTCAGTGCGCTCACTGGTATTGCGCGTGGTGTTGTATAACCAACCGGCGAAGCCGAGCAAAATCATTCCACTTAACGCTACTATCACAGCGTTAGCGCCTGCTTGTTGCGCCAACACCCACACTAACCACGCGGCAGTTGCATACATGGGAAAGGCAAAAACTTCTTTAGTGCGCTCCATCCACATGCCGGGGCGGGGCAGCCAGCGCTGCAATCTTGGCCAATTGGCCAGCAGTAAATAAGGCAGTGCTAAACCAAAACCCAAGCTTAAGAAAATGGCGAGTAATTTAGGCGCTGGCTGCGCAAGTGCATAACCGAGCGCTGCCGCCATAAACGGCGCAGTGCAAGGCGTGGCGACAATGGTGGCGAGTACGCCGGTAAAAAAGCTGCCGCTGTAACCACCGCGATCTGCCAGCGATGAACCGACACCTGCGATGCTGCCGCCCAACATGTATACGCCCGATAGGCTCAAGCCCACGGCAAACATTAAATAGGCGACGGCTAATACAAAGATAGGCGATTGGAATTGAAAGCCCCAACCAATTTGCGCCCCACCGGCTTTAAGCACAATTAATAGCACTGCTAAAAAAGTGAAGCTCGCCAACACGCCCAGTGTGTAAACCCAACCTTGTAAACGAATTTGTGTTTGCGATTGATTGGCATGGCTGACTAAAGACAACGCTTTAAGCGAAAGCACCGGAAACACGCACGGCATTAAATTCAAAATAATGCCACCAAGAAGCGCCAACAAAAGTGCAGAAACAAAACCTAAATTGGCAGTGGCATCCACCACAACTTGTTGCGGAACTTGCGCAACTGTAAAACCGGTAGCGAGCAAGCCTTGTTCGGTTTGCTCACTAATCACCAATACACCTTTCAATGGTTGATTAGGTTTAAGTGGAGCCTCGCCAGATTTAAGTTGTATTGCCAAACCATTTGCTGTGACGTGATAAGCCTGGGGAATATTTTGTACCAGCACACCCCAATCGGCAGGGTAAAACCAAATATCTTTTATTTGTTTTATCTGCTCTTGAGTGAGGGCGATTTCTAAACTAAATCCACCATCTATGTGTTTGGCTTGCAATGGCCAAGGGCTTTCTACCGGCAATTGTGCCAGCGTGCTTAAGATAAGCGGGCTGCCCAAACCATTCGGGCTTGTAGCCGCCACTATAGGTAAGTTCAAGCTGAGTTGAACTTGTTGTGGAATACATTCTTCGTGGCAAACCAGCCAATCCACAGTGGCTTGAGCGGTAAATGTTTCGCCTATTTTTGCATCCGCAGGCACACGAATTTTAGACAAGAGCGTTACTTCATTGGAGTAACCGTAATTGGTAATAGTGCCAAGGCTAATGCGGCTAGGGATAGGCCAAAGAATATCGCTGGCGCTGGCACCCGCAGGCAAGCTCCATTCAATCGTGGTTGGCAAACCAGAATCGCCGGGATTAGACCAATAAGTGTGCCAGTGGGGAATAATGCGTTGATTAACACCAAGATAAATTTCGCTGCTGGGGTGAACAGCATCCACCGAAGCTACTAAGCGCGCTGCAACTTGTTCAGTTGCAGCGCTATCGCTAATTGAATAAGACGCCTCTGCCGCTAGCAGCAAAAGTACACCGGTAAATAAACGCCAGAGTCGCATAAACAATCCTTACTTTAATCGTGCTTGAATTTTTTGTACGCCCGCGAGCGCACAAGGTTCGTCAGTTTTTCCACCACCAATGCCAATTGCACCAATAATTTCATTGCCCACTTTTAGTAAAACGCCACCGGGGCGCACGTTAATTGTGGTGTCTGCTGCAATTTTATCGGCGAGTGCTTTATCAGTTTTGGCTTGTTCACCTAACTGACTGGTTGGAGTTTTAAAGTTCAGTGCCGTTACTGCTTTATTAGTACTTGAACTAACACCACGTGGTGAGGCTCCATCGGCCGCCAGTAATGCTTTTAATACACCGGTAGAGTCCACCACACTGACTGCTATTTTCTGACCACCATCTGCCGCACAGGTTTCAATTGCAATGCGGGCAGCTTCAATCGCTAATTCCAACGCGGGGCCTTTCGCTGCGGGTACACGCTGTTGGCCTCCAGCGGGAACGGCTTCTGCGGGTTTTGCAACTTCTTTAGGTGCATCGGCAGCCATTACATTCAAGGTTGCAGCACAAAGGCTTGCGAGTAAACTCAGTTTTAGCATTTTCATAATGTTTTCTCTTTTCACAATAAAAAAGGCAGAGCCGCATTAAGCGGCTCCGCTTTTTATAGCGCTTTCAGTTGATGGAGGCCTGTAACCCTTGGAGGAAATTACAGGTTGTACTTGAGCGTAATGCTCGTGTAACGCGGTGCACCTATGTTGAGAGTTTGGCCAGCAGTTGCTGAATATGTACTCTTGGATTGCGCATATTCGGTATCTAACACATTGCGAATATTAAGTTGCGCTTCCCACTTTTTATTCAAGGAGCCTAGCGCCAAACTTAAATTGGTAACGTTGTAAGCATCTTGTTTCGTAAAGGGTGCATTGTTATCGTTGAAATAAGAACTGGAGCGATACGTGTTTTGCAAAGTTACCCGGCCCAAGAAGCCTCCAACAGGTGTTTGATAATTCACACCGTAATTGATAACCACTTTAGGTACGTTGGCAATTTGCTGGCCTTTAGCATCAAAAAATTGGTTGGTTGCCAAAATTTCTGGCTTCTGCACTAACCATTCCGCTTCATAGGTTGCATGGTTATAGGCAGCGGCCAAATTGAAATCTAACTCTTGGTTTAAACGATAGTTAGATTCAAGTTCAATACCGCGCGCAACAACTTTAGGCGCATTACCCCAACCGCTAATGGTTTGACCGGTAACAGTTGAGTTGGGGTCATCGCGACGCCATGAGGCTTGGTAATCTGTGACTTCTGTGTTGTAGAGATTTACGTTTAATTGCAACGTGCGGTCTAACAACAAACTTTTAAAGCCCAACTCACAATCCAACACTTCTTCAGGTTTAATGTAAGAAACAAAGCCAGCCTCGGTGGGTTCTACATATTGTTGGAAATAAATGAAGCCAGATTTCACGCCCTTACCTACCGAGGCGAACAAATTAATATCGTCATTCAATTTATAGCTGGGGCTGATGTTCCAAGCGATAAGGTTTGCATCTATATCGTCGGCTTCATAGAAATCAAAACCATTGGCGATAGGTACACTTCTTAAGCGAACATCTTTAGCGGCCTTAATTTGCGTTGCGGTTGCACCATAAATTGCACCTAGTTGATCGAGATCTACACCGGGTCGATCAATCTGGGTGGCAATTTTATTTTGCTTACTCTCATCGGTACTGCGCGCACCAAATGACAAAGTCGCTTTGTCGCTGATATGCCAATCCGCTTGCGCATAAAACGCTAAGCTTTGCACGGTTGCGTCAGTGACAGATGATTGATAAACGCCATCGAGCGAAGCGCGTAATAATTCGCGGCCTGCGGCACGTAACGCTGGAGTCGCATTAGCAACCAAGGTTGTGTATTGCGACGTGGTAGCTGTCCATGCGCCAGCATCGGCACCGTAGTAACTTGGGTCATCGCTGTAAACTTCGGCATCCAAATAATAAATACCAGCTTGGTAATCGAAGACTTTATTTTCTGCAGTGTCCGAAGCGATCCGAATTTCTTGTGAGAATTGATCGTTCCACAATTGCTGGCCGCTGTTACTTACATAGAACTGACCGAACTGGCCGCCATTTTTAATATCAAAATCCTGGTAGCGATAAGCCGTGATAGAGGTGATGGAATGATTTTTCACATTCCAATCAAGCTGCGCCGAAATACCTTCTTGGTTAGTGATTTGAGGGCGCGCTTGCGAGTTTTCGATATAGGTTGTATCTACCGGTGGTTGATAAACCGTGCCATCTGCGTTGTGAAACCATGCAGAACGCTCAGCAAATTTCCCCAGATAACCAATGGTGGAATAAGAGCCAGAAGGTGTGTAGCCCGTGTTGGTGGTGATTGGGTTGGTAGCGGGGCGAGCAGTACCATCCGCAAAAATATCTGAGCCATTGGAGGCTAATACATTACCGGTGTTAACACGTTCATCGGAGCGCAATTTATCTAAAATTAAACGGCCAGTGAAATCTTCGTTGGGCGTTAACAAAAATTGTATGCGCCCTGCGACTTTGCTTTCTTCCCGCCAGGTTTCACGCGATTTGCCAAAATTTAAATAAGTGTTGTCGTACAGGCCATCTTTACGCGTTACTAAAAAAGTACCGCGGTAAGCCAATAAATCATCAATCAAGGGGCCAGTTGTAGAGAATTTTCCTTGCAGTGTATTTAACTCGCCAGCAGTAACTTCAAACTTGGAGGCAGGTTTAAAACTGGGTGCTTTGGTCGCAATTTTTATTGCACCCAAAGAAGTGTTTTTACCCACTAAGGTTCCCTGCGGGCCGTAAAGCACTTCAATCCGGTCCAGGTCTACATAGTCTGCCCAAGCTTGGCCTGAATAATAGAGGGTAACGCCATCCACAATAGTACCAACACTTTGCTCCATAGAATCGTTAGCGCCGCCACGGCCCAAACCGCGAATGCCGGGGCTTACTTTCCGCGCATTTTCACCAGGGTTATTCAGTTGTAAATTTGGCGCAACCGAGGGCAAGTCCCACACTGATTTAATATCGTCGCGGTCAAGGCGTTCACCACCAATAACGCGTACTGGCAATGGAACATCTTGCGCTGCTTCTGCGCGATTACGTGAAGTCACCACTACGGTTTCTAACTTAACCGCTTTATTTTTTGCCTTTTCTTTATCTTGATCGGTGGGCTCAGCAGCAAAAGCGCTAACCGATGCGAGTGAGGCACCAATTACAACACTGATAGCAGTTGCAATAAATTTTTGTTTAAAAAATTGTGCGGCTTGTTGTTCATTAACCAAGCGGATAGATCGTGGGGTACTCATTAAAAAACCATCCTTAAAAATGTGTGTTAGCTCATTTGAGTCTTGTGGTTGTTACTCTCTCCTTCTCAATATCTATGCCAAAGCAAAAAACGAGTTGAAATTATTTTTTGTTATAGGTGCAACGCTTTGTATTACTTGATTTTTTAAAATTGGCAATGGGGGAAACTTAACAGTTTTATTGAGGCTCACCTTCCAATATACACACTAGCTTATGTTTGAAAATCAACAGATGAATGCTGACAAAAAAACAATTGAAAATTGGCGAGTGTTAGATATGAAACAGAATTTTTTGCGGTTATAAGCTAAGAAATAAACAGTCTTTTTTATTTAAAAAATATCACTTTAGTATCGGCGGCTTCAAACAACCAAGACTCAAAAAATACAGTTGGAGCCCTAAATGCTTTATCAGCGTTCTTTTAATAGCAAGCCTGTTGCCAAATTTTCAAACGTACGACCGGGGTGGTTACCCTTTAAATATTTCGCGCTGTATAGCGCTGTAATAGCAACAAGCTTGCATGCTAATTCCTCTGCGGCACAAACATCGTCTGCTCCTACTTCAACGGCTTTTACTGCACCCATTGAACTTGCCGCCATTGATGAAGTTATTATTTTTGGTCGCGGCGAGAATTTAATTGGTAAAGCAGCTGCGGCCAGTGAAGGTTCGGTGAGTGGTGCAGATCTTTTAGTGCGCCCTATGTTGCGGGTGGCCGATTTATTGGAATCTGTACCCGGTATGATTGCGGCGCAGCATTCGGGTAGTGGTAAAGCTAATCAATATTTTCTACGTGGTTTTAACCTTGATCACGGCACAGATTTCACCACCTATGTGGACGATGTTCCGTGGAATTTACGCACCCACGGCCATGGGCAGGGCTATTTGGATGTGAATGGCCTTATCCCTGAAACGATGGAGCGCATTGATTATCGCAAAGGAACTTATCGCGCTGACTCAGGCGATTTTTCTATGGCAGGTGCTGGGCTCTTTCAAAGTATTAATAGTTTGAAAGAGCCATTTTTAGCATTGGAAACCGGTAGTTATGGTTGGGGTAGAGTGGCTGGTGGTGGCACGACAGACTTTGCTGACGGCCAACTCACGTTAATTGGCCAATACAAAACTTACGATGGCCCCTGGCAGTTACCAGAGAATTTGCAACATAAATCGGTGTGGGGAAAATATTCTGAAACGACAGATTATGGTACGTGGAATATTTCACTTTCTGGCTATGTTGCCAGTTGGCATCCCACAGAACAAACACCTGAAAGCGCATTCGGAACAGAAAACTGCAAAGATAAATTTTGCTCGCTAGACCCAAGCGCTTATGGTGAAACCAATCGCTGGATTTTAACCAGCAATTGGCAAGGCGATGATTGGCGCGCAACCCTTTACGGTCAATTTTACGATTGGAATATGCTTTCCAATGCTACCTATAGCGATGACGGCCAGATCAATCAATTTGATCGCCGCAATATTTTTGGTGGCCGTTATGAGCGCAACTTATTCAAAACCGATGAATTTGAAATAACCGCTGGCGGTGAATGGCGCTATGATCAAATTGACAAAACCGGTTTGGATTCAGTGCAATTAGGGAAGTTTGTTAGCAACATCAGTAACAACAATGTGGATGAAGGTTCTTTAGGTGTTTATACCGAAGTTACTTGGCGACCCTTGCAAAATTTACGTTTTAACGCGGGTTTACGCGGTGATCTGTACGATGTGCAGGTGGGTGCCAATCGCGGTTCTGGCGATACCGAAAATATTGGTAAGGATAGAGATACTATTGCTTCACCAAAGCTGGGTGCAGCTTTTATTGTAAGCGATCAAATTGAAGTTTACGCAAATTGGGGGCAAGGTTTTCACTCTAACGATGCGCGCGGAGTCGTGAATAAAGAAGTACCTGTTCCCGCTTTGGTACGCGGTACAGGCTATGAAACTGGTGTGCGGTTTGAGCAGGGTAGTTTCAAACTAAGTGCAACTTATTGGTGGTTAGATTTAAGTAGCGAACTTATTTTTGTAGGGGATTCTAATTCCGTTGAACCTAAAGGTGGTGCTGATCGTAAGGGTTATGAATTGGTTGCCTTTTGGCACCCAGTGCCATGGCTGGGCATAGATGCGGTTTATACCGGCAGCCAAGCGCGCTATAAAAATCCAGAAGAAGCGGGCGGTAAATATGTTGAGGGCGCAGTAGAAAACTCAGGCGAAATTGGTATTGCGGCAACACCTAATAACTGGGAGTTAAGCGCGCGCTTACGCTATCTTGGTGCTTACCCATTATTGCCCGATAACTCTGAGCGGGCTGAAGCAGAAACAATGCTAAACCTGCGTTTAGCTTATGATTTTGAAAAGGTGACTGTGTATGGTGAGTTGTTGAATGTGTTAGATCATGAGGGCAAAGACATTGTCTATTACTATGAAAATGCCTTTGATCCGCAAGGTGGCCGAGTGAGCCGTTCCGAAGAGCCGCGTTCAGTTCGTGCTGGTTTGAAATACAAGTTTTAATCCTGCTTTTATGCAAGCAGCCTAGCTCTCCTAGGCTGCTTGCAATCTTCTTTTACTGGGTCGTTACCAGTTAAGCGTTTCTTAAGTTCTTTACACAAGCCTACTCTCAAGTGTTGAAAAACCCACATATCCTTTTGTTTTGTCTGCTTAATTTTCAACATTTGGCGAAATGAAAGCATCAAAATTTAATGGCCAAGGCGAATACTTTTTACTCCATGGGATAGTTTGACTTAAAGCGATTCTCATAAATTTTTCATGTCGTTACAGCTACAGCGGTAATTTGCATAAAAAATAAGCTAAACGAATGCCGTTGTGACATCTTGATGGCGATTTAATTGCAATTAAATGACATTTCTCTCCTTATAATTATTTTAACTATTTTTCGCATAACTCATCTAAAAAAATAAACTCGCTGGCATAAATATGGCATTAGTACAATCAGCAACAACCTTTTATTGTTCGCTTTAAACTAATTATGTGTGATTTTATTTGAGGAACAGCTATGAAACTCTTTACCAAAAAACGTTTAGCGCTTTTTGCAGCCACTTTATTAATATCTTCAGCTAGCTTTGCAAAAGACGTTAGCTTATTGAATGTATCTTATGATCCAACTCGCGAACTTTATGTGGAATATAACGCAGCCTTTGTTAAATACTGGAAAGAAAAAACCGGTGACAACGTAAAAGTTGAACAATCTCACGGCGGCTCTGGCAGCCAATCACGTGCCATTATTGACGGCTTACAAGCAGACGTTGCAACTCTTGCATTGGCTGCAGATGTGGATGCACTAGCCAAAAAAGGTAAGTTGTTACCCGAAGATTGGTCAAGCCTTTTGAAAGATAACAGCGCTCCTTATACCTCAACCATCGTGTTCGTGGTAAAAAAAGGTAACCCAAAGAAAATCAAAGATTGGGATGATTTGGTTAAATCTGGCGTAGAAGTAATTACTCCAAACCCCAAAACATCTGGCGGCGCACGTTGGAACTATTTGGCCGCTTGGGGTTACGCTAAAAAGAAATTGGGCTCAGATCAAGCTGCGCAAGACTTTGTAGCAAAACTCTACAAAAATGTTCCTGTGCTTGATTCGGGTGCTCGTGGCTCAACCACTACCTTTGCACAGCGCGGTGTAGGTGATGTGCTTTTGGCATGGGAAAACGAAGCACATTTGGCATTAAAAGAATTTGGTGCGGACAAGTTTGATATTGTTATTCCATCCATTTCAATTCTTGCCGAGCCATCTGTTGCGGTAGTAGAAAAAAATGCTGCGGCTAAAGGCAACACTGAATTAGCTAAAGCTTACTTGGAATACTTGTATTCTAAAGAAGGCCAATCTATTGCGGCTAAAAACTACTATCGCCCACGTAATGCAGAAGTTGCGGCCACTTACGCTAAAAACTTCCCCAAATTATCTCTAGTAAGTATTGCTGACTTTGGTGGTTGGGCGAAAGCACAGCCAGAGCATTTTGGCGATGGCGGTATTTTCGATAAAATTTATGTTAAATAATAGCTTTCATCAAAAGTTGTAAAGTAAAAACACCTGCTCAATGCAGGTGTTTTTACTTGTACAAAAGGTTACCGATGAATGCCTCTAAAGTTATAAGTTTTTCGTTATAACTTTAGATTTTTAAATTCCTTAAGATTTGTGCGCATAGCTCTTACAATGGCGCCACATTAAAGATTGCTAAGGGCTTTGTGCCTAACCAATAGATTGAAATCACTGTAAGAAATAAAGTTGAGGTTACCCGTGCCCGATTCATCTAAACCACCAGTCGTTCTTTCGCTTGAAGGAGGCAATGCTCAGCCGCTCTCTGTGCGCGCTAAAGCATTGGTTTTTTCTGATCCTGTTTCTGCGGATTTATTGGAATATATTGAACGGATTTCACCCAGTGAAGCGCCTGTATTAATTGGCGGCGAAACCGGAACCGGTAAGGAATTAGTTGCCCGTCATATACATTTATTAAGCGGCAGGAAAGGCCCATTTCTAGCGGTTAACTGCGGTGCAATCAGTGATCATTTAGCCGAGAGTGAATTATTTGGCCATGAGGCAGGTTCATTTACGGGCGCAGTTGGGAAACGTGAAGGTTGGTTTGAAGCGGCCAATGGCGGTACCTTATTTCTCGATGAAATTGGCGATTTACCTTTACCGTTGCAAGTAAAACTATTGCGCGTACTGCAAGAAAAAGAAGTGGTACGCATTGGTTCGCGCAAACCTGTGCCGGTAGATGTGCGTTTGGTGGCAGCCACCAATGTAGATTTAGATTACGCCGTAAACGCGGGGCATTTCCGTCGCGATTTGCTCTACAGAATTAATATTGCCCATGTAAAACTGCCGCCACTACGAGATCGCCCTGGTGATGTTTTACCCTTGGCGCAATATTTTTTAAAATCCTACAGTCAGCGCATGGGGCAAAAGCTGCCCGAGTTTTCTGCCGAAGCGATTGATTTGCTGTTGCATTATTCCTGGCCGGGTAATATCCGCGAATTAGAAAATGTTGTTCATTTTGCGTTGCTAGTGGCAGGCACTGGTATTATCGATGCGTCGCATTTAAAAGTAACCGGCGGTTGGAATACCGGCGCAACGCGCAGCACTCCAGCACCTTTACAAAATATTAATCGGCAGCCACAAGAATACTTGGCGCCCACTCAGGCATATCCCACGGCCAATGTTGCACAGGATGATCCACTTGCCATTATTGCCCTGCAACTAAGACGATTATTTAGTGAGTATGGCGATGGACCGCATTTTGAAAAATTAGAAAGCCTTATTGTGCATCAAGCCTTCGCGTATGTGAGATCCAATCAAGTACACGGTGCAGCATTGTTGGGTATTTCACGCAACGTAATGCGTACATTGCTCAAGCGCCACGGGCTCTTAACTGATCATTATCCAAGTAGGGTTAATGATGAAAGCGAAACGCACAACTTTGCAAATGAGTTGCAGGCAGGGTAGGGATACCTAGCTGTGGCGTTGAGTTACAGGGCGAAATTTGTTGGCTCAAACGACAAGCTAATTGCCCCGCAGCGGGCAATCACACAAATCAACAAACACATTGTTTACGAAACCAAGGGCGCTAAGAATCGTAAGCACAATTCCAACGGGTTGCAGTGTAAAAAGTGTGATTAGGCCAGCCGCGTTTATTCCTCCCTGCGCCCACTTGTTCTTCAGAAAAGTGTCAAGTTGGCGCATTCTTTCGCCAATAGGTGTATCCAGTTTTGAGCAGAGATTAAATTCATCGGGAGAACAAATCCATTGTTTGATATCGATTCCTGCCTGACGTCCTTCAGAAATAATTCGCTCAATAACTTTTCGTACCGATCCGCGCGCAATCGCTTGCACTTGAGCCTGTGTGCCATCTCCAAGATCAATCGTTAATATTTCCAAATCGGATGCATCAATGAATCGACGCAGTGCAGGCTCAGCTGCGGCGTCAATCAGAGCTTGTTGAGGATTCAGAGCGTAGTCGGTAATAGTTTGCATAGTAAAAATCTCCCTGAGTTAGTACGTTAATATAACCACTCGTATGGAACAGTCGACCAATGAACATTCGAACTTTTGATGTGCCTAGAAGGCGCTTGTGCCACAGGTTAAGCGACTCAACGACTACTGAGTCTGGAAGGTGTGATGAGTAGAGCGCTTTATAAGTTTGATGTCAACAACACCAGATTAGCAACGACGAGCCTCTTAGCGATCCCGTAGCCGATATTTCTGCAAACGACTGTTAGGTTTATCAGGAATAGTCATTTCAATCAAACCTGCATTCAATGCAGGTTTCAGATAACGCTCGCTAAACGATTTGCGATCTTGCAAACCCAATGCACTTTGTAAATCATCGCGGCTTAGCTCGCCTTTGAGCACAAGAAGCAGTTCTTTGACTTGGGGGGTGGAATGAATCAATGGTATTGGATTAATGTTTCAAAGGCGCCTCATCCACCAGTCTAAAGTTCGTCTAAATGAAAGTATTTGTTCAGCTAGATTAGCTGCACTAAAATAAAAAATGATCATTTCTGATTGTTTTTTTGTTTGGAATCTGGTGGAGCTGGGGGGTGAACCCTTTTAGGGGCGGCCTCGCTAGTCCGTAGTTGCCACCATGTGTCGTTAATACTGAGGGTCGACCTATTCTGTCTTCTCATTATTTCGCTTTAGTACACGATGAATTCGACACTTTTTCGACCCTACCCAACTTCGTCCGTGTGAATTTTTCTTGCGCGGCACTCAAATACCAGTTTATAAAGATATAGTTTAACCAAGTGTGATCAAATAACTTTACTATAGGGAACTTTATGTCTGTTGAACGTGATTATTCTAACTTAGCCTTAGAATTAGATAAGCTGGATCAGTTTATACAAGAATTTTTTTCAAGCCAAACTACATTAATCAATCGAAGCGATACGCGCAACGCTTCGCAACGGACAATAAAATTTGGGCGAGCGGGAATAGAGGACGCCACTGTAAATCTATACTTCAAAGCAAATGGAACAACAACCATTCAGTGTAAAACAGGTAAAAATCCCGAACTAGGAAGGATCTTAAGTGATTATTTATTTGAAACTATTGATGTCGAGGTATCGTCTGATGTCAATTTATCTTTGAGCGGATTCGATCAAAATAATGTTACATCTCTTATTTCAGACTTAGCAGATAGATTAGATCTTGATAATCAACCCGAGTTTAATGTAATTAAACATACCCCGCCTAACGCAGTCGCACGATATGAAGTAAGAAGCACAAGATTCAGGGATTGCATAAATCTTACTACCTACGATAGCAACAAACTTGTTATCCAAGGAAAAAGGCTATTCACATATAAAAATATTGCATATTCACTTTCAATTTTATTGGATCAGGCATCACTACTTTCAGTTCTTTCTTGTTCTGATGGTACGCCTGCAATGATTAGAGAAGAAGTTGCACGGGAGCATGTTGAGAAGGTTTATCCAGTGTCATTCAAGCGAATGGATGCAGTACTCATAAATCTGTTGACTGCAAGCTATTGTGTGAAGCTTTCATCTGTCAAACTGCCGGATTATTCAATGCTTGTTTATCCTGACCTTCGGGTTCTTGAAGGGGTTATAAAGTTAGCATTAGCTCGTTACGGAAACGACACTGATACCGCGAAAAAAGAAATAGGTAGTTATTTTGATTGCACTGCTACCTCAAGTAGTATAAAAAGCGCACACATACCGAGTTTTACCGACCACAGCACTATCAATCCGCTGGAAACCTGCTATACGTTATACAGACAGCAGAGACATGGCCTTTTCCATATAAATGACACAGTAGTTACTTCGCGGGTTGTGTCCACTATTGGGGAGGCAATGAAAATTAGCGCTGAAATTGCCTCTGTCATTGAAAACTTATATCAAAATTGCCCAAAATTATGAACTACAACTATCGTCTAATATGCCCAGAAAAGGCTGTTGTTAGCAGTACATGCTACGTTAGTCCTTTACAAGAGCTATTAGACTTGTCACAAAAATTAAGATTCGAAAATTACTTTGGAGAAGTGATTTTCGATCTTCTTTGTGTGAATGGAAATAATCCTAATAGATTTATTTCTATTTTTTTTAATGGAAAGGACTTTGATAAATCCACAGTTAAACTAATAGAGCGTCCAGAAAAAATAATAATTGAGATGCAAACTAAGTTTTATAAAGAGCATCCGCAATACATTTCAAATTCTGTTCTTTCATCTAAAGATAAAAACTTCTATGCGCATCACTAGCTGCTCATTTATTTAAGTTGTTTTTTCTTGGTTGCCCAAGTCGGCTTCCTAATCCCCTCCATGCATTCCGCATCATTGTGCTCGTGAACACCCTCACTCAGTGCAGAATGTAAGAGCGTTAAAGCTTCTATAATTGATGCATTCCAAAGTATTCCTAAAAACCTCTTTGAGTGCAATGTGGAATGCATGGGGTGTGGGATGTTCTGGGATCTAGAAGGATGCTAACTCATTGAATTAGCTGAATTTCAGGCATAAAAAAGACGTCCTAGGACGTCTTTAGTTTTGATTTTGGTGGAGGCGGGGGGAGAGGAACTTTTTAAGATTAACTTATTGAAAAATAAAGGCTTTTTATCCCGTGTGATGGGCGCAGTGTACCAGTTCTGTGTACCACTTTAAAGGTGTGGGGGGTTGAACTGGCGTCCGTAAATAGAAATTTATGCTGAGAGAAATAATAGGGCAGGAATTTTTTGCAACTTGTTGCAAATGGGTTACCTTTTTCTCGGCTAGGAGCGGACATTCATTTAATCTTTTTTGAGACTCGAGCAATTATCGTTTTAATTCCTAGACATTTAGCAAAAGTTATTCTGTGCTTTCCATTTCCTGCAACGAAATCCTTGCCGCCCTCCTCGATAACATGAGGCAAATCGTTATCATCATTTTTAACGGTTGTAAGAAATTTTTCAAAAGTGCTTTTGTCAGAAAAAAGATCAAAGTTCCTCTTTTTGTGCAAGCTTAATAAGCATTCAATCCAGTTTTCAACATCATCTTGCCTATTAATTCCAACAATATCTGACACTCGAATAGTATCGATTAAAGTATCTGTGTATTCTTCATCAAGGACGTCAATTTTATTAAACGTTAACTTTTCGACCGTTTTTTTCTTTGGTCATCGATTCCCAATTTTTTCAGCCTTTCTTGTTCAGTCCAATTTTTACTCTTCAAATGTTGGAACCTCTTATTAAACTCTTTTATAAAATTTAATTTCATATTTTCTAATAAAAACCTCATTTTAGATAAAACATTCGAATTTCAACCGATAATAAATTAAGGCTGCCGAGAGATATATTTCGAGCCAACATGCTCCTATCAACCCCTTTAGTCACCAGATATTTTGCTCTAGCCCACTGCAGCCCAACCTACATGCTCGGTGCTCTCAATTACAAACCAAACTTTGAAGCCAATAGTGCTGTATCCTTTTTATAATTCTGTAAACGTAATGACTTCAAAATTCGGTCCTGCGTCTCAGGAGTCCAGTATATTTTTAGTTTTTCTTTCGCTCGGGTGATAGCAGTGTAAAAAATGTTGTGCGTAATCAGCTCTTCAATTTCGTCAGTGATTACAATCTTCACTGACTCATACTCCAAGCCTTGAGCTTTATGAATTGACACGGAATAAGCGATTTGAAAAGGGACTACCGCACTAGATGATGCGTCGTCATCCTCATCCGTGTTGCGATGTTTCTGCACGATAAATCGAATTATAGAGTTACCGTTCTCCGCGCTTTCAAGCAGTTCGAATTCATATCCCTCGGCATCCCATTCATTGATAGCAATATTAAGTTCGACATCGAACTGAGCTTCGCCCTTCAAAATCTGAACATCAGCAATTCTTCCTTTCAAATTATTATAAATAAGAGGCGCGAACCTATTTGACTCGTTGAAGAGCACAGGGTCACCTACTTTATATGTTTGAACACCCCACTGTTTCGCAGGATTTTTATTGCTGCCTTGCAAGAATCGGTTGATATTATTTATACCGTAGAGCCCATCATAGTTAAGACACAAAATGATTTCATCTCGCTCAGAGTGTTCAAAGATTGATTCATTAAGTGTTGTCGAGTAACCACCTTTCGCGATTTGTTCGACGATATCGTCTTCTATATTTCGCACCTTGCCCCAAAGCCTAAGCAATCTTTCATTCTGGCTGCGATAAGGTTTCATCAGTTCATATACCGACGTTTCCGGCACAAAAGCTCGCGCCATACTAAACCAGTTACCAAACTGTATTGACTCGATTTGATAAACATCACCGACCAAGACTAATAGTTTGAACGACGCACGACTGAGAACAGCAAGCATGTCGGCATTATCAACAGTACTGCATTCGTCAATCACTAATAGATCATACTCAGTGTTAAAGTTCTTTGGGGAAAGGAACCTAGCGATGGTGCTGAAAGTGGAATGTCCTGCACTAATCCGTCTCTTAAGGTTATCTACAGCAGGATTCGTTTTAGCCAGATAAAGCTTCTTGTGGTCGTGGAAGAAATTTGAGATATGATTTATTAACGTCGATTTACCCGTCCCCGCAGATCCATAAATCAGAGAAACCGACGAGTTCTCGAAGAGCTGCCTAAGTGCAATCCGTTTTTCATCGCAGTCGATGGAATATCCAGACGTGTGCAGCCACGAGTCCACAGAGTTCGCGTAGTTCTTAATGCCTGCCGCCGACAAATCGCGCAGTCTTTTAATAATGCTATGTGTGTCATCCTCATAACCTCTGATATAGAAGTGCTCTTTGTAGTTTTCTATTTTTCGGTGGGCGTGCTTCCAATACAGACGATTGTTAAATGTTTGCACCAAAACATCTAAATTATTAAAACCAACAATTTCTTTTCTTGGCGTGTATAGCTGGCCATGAATTTCTATATTGTTCTTGATATGTCTCGCAAAAAGTTCGTGTTCTCTATTCGAAGGCGGTAACGAATCAAATAAATCAAACAGACTTGGATTATGGTTAATCAACGAGGTTGCAAACGGCATTTGCTCGAAGGGTATACAGCCCCATTTCAGATTTAAGTTAGATAGAATTTTGCACTCTTCGGATTGATACTGATGTTTGATGATCTTATTGTTCAGCCGATAGAGTAGATATTTAATGATGTTGACTCCTGAAGAGTTCGTCATCGCAAAATTACGGCAATTGTCGATCACATCAAAGATACTGTTGCTTTTAGCCTCGTGAGTTATGTAGCCCTTGATGCTGTGATAAATGGCGTCCGGTGAATTAATCAGCTCTACAAGAGATTGTCCAGTATCTGTAAGAAACCTCATGAGCTCCCTATATTCGATTGTCCCTCCACCAATTTTGCTATGATTGCCAAATATTTTTGCGAAATTCTCTAGCTCACACGGCCTGATAGAGACCTCCCAGTTGTCGATTATCTGGATAGGCATTCTTTTACCAAGCACTTCTATATCGTCGTTACTCACCGCGAGTTTGACGGCATAGTTCGGCGAAATTTCGGCTTGAGTAAACGCAATGATGCGATCGAATTTACTCGCCCGCTCATTAGCAGTGGTGAATGTTACTTCGTAGTACACCTCATGATTCACAAAGAATGGCTTTATTTTCTGGATGTAATATCGATCGGTATAACTGCTCTGTGATCTCGTAGAATTACGCCGACTCATTGCCTCAACAATCTTTTCATAATATTCCTTGAGTGCTGGATCAAGGATGATTGGGAAATCGTCGATATTGTGGAGAACCTCAAGGCCGTACCTGTTCTTCAGGAGAGACTTTATTCTAATGAGGTGTTCATAATACTTGAGCATCAATCGCTCAGAGTTTTCCGGATCGAGCGTATAGTGAGAAGTAGTGACTTGAAGAAAATCATGGAACCTGCAAATAAATCTTAAGTTCCCTCTTGACCTTACAAAGATATTAGCCTGACAAATATTCTCGTACGTTATTTCAACATCTTTTGCTCCATGTTGCGCCTTTAAAGCGATATGCTCAATGAAGTTCCGAAGTTGAGCGAGAATGTTTTGCGAAAGTAAGCCCCGCTCTGAATCATCGAACCTGCTGATGTTCGCACAGATAACCTTATCGATGGTGAGTATTGCAGCGTCTACTTTAGTCATTAATTAATTTACTCCTTCGTATTCCCCGATGAGGACATATCCAACATCACTGTAAGAAACTATGGTTTAAGGGGTAGCATCTAAAGTCTGCTTGAGCACACACCTGACTTAAGTAAGACAGCCAATTACGTCATATAAAAATCTGGCGTGTAATGGTAGTGCTTCAATAATTAGATTCGTTGCTTTTTAAAAGAGCTATGCCGTGCTTCAGAATTAGCAGTGCTGGAACAGATAGCATAATCCCAAAAAATTGCTGATATTCTGAATTTGTGACAAATGCGCCATAAGGTTCATAGATGCCTAAAAAACTGAGGCAACATAAAGCCCAGCCTGAGCTGATCAATATAAAGGGCATTATTTTATTTAAAATGAGACGCTGATTAGATAGGGTGATGTCATCAGGTGAGGTTGGTTTGTTCATGTAAATGAAGCTGCCTAAAGCACAGCCCGCACTTATTATTCCTGTAACTCCGTTAATTGTTTCCCAATTCATAAGACCGCCTAATTCCTATTTATGCTTTGTCTGAATTTCATGTGCGTGATGCTTAACTAAATATAAAGTTGGTTAAGCATATTTAGAGTTTTCTAAAATAAATTTACCTTGTGCAACTGGTTTCAAATTTGATATTGATAGCTGCTTCTTAAACCATGCCTAGGCGCTCTATGGTGTCAGGGTATTTCTCTACCATCTTAATTAGCACAGCGGCCTGCGCATTCGGTTTGGCGCGGCCTTGCTCCCAGTTCTCTAGGGTTCTTTTATTGGTTCGTAAATACTGAGCAAATACTGCTTGTGACACATTAAGTTTTTGGCGTAAGTTCAACAGCTCAAAACTTGTAATGGTTGGAACACTTATCTTTTCTGCAACGTGTTGCTTTAAAGTGACCTTGCCTTGACGCTCATTTTTTAGTGCATCAAAACCTTCGCTCAATTCTTCAAATAGATTACGTTTCATTATTGCCCCCTCTTATCGAGTTCGTTCTTTAGCATAGCAGCTAGAAGCTTGCGTTCATCTTCTGTTAGGTCGGTTGCTTCGTCTTTGTTGTAAAGAGTGAATAACCAAAATTGAGAGCCTCCCAGCCACCAATAATAAATTACCCTTACTCCTCCACGCTTTCCTTTTCCTCTGCCTTCATCTGCGAAGCGCATCTTCCGTAATCCGCCTGTTCCTTTGATTACATCGCCTACCTGCGGGTTGGCTAGTAGCTCCTGTTGAAGGCTACGAAAGGCCTCATCGTCTAGGTAGCTTGTACGATATCGCTCAAATGGAGGCAGTTCGATGAATAGGGCTTTCATTCGGTGGCTTAGGTAAGGTTGGGTAGTTATTGTAAATATACGCTTATTGCGTATAGATGGCAACTGTAAGATGGGATGTGCGCAGCCTTAGTAATTCCGGACGTGGGAGCGGAAAAAGGATTTATCTTATTGAAAGTTAAGGGCTTTTATTCGGTGTAGTGGGGCTGGTTCAACTCGGCCGGGGGAGTTGAACCGGGTTCCGTGAACGTAAATTTTTCGAGAGAGATAGAGATATATTTTGCAACAAGTTGCAAAATTCTGGTCCTCTGTCGGCCAAAAGCGGACACTCCTTAATTTTACTGACCCTGATTATTTTAACGCCATAAACAATCTGTGCTCGGGTACATTCCCGTTATCGTTAACTCGTTCTAATATTCAGTTGTAAATGCGATCATTTAAGCTCCACATTTTCCAGAGCACTTTAAGAAGATAGCCGATCGCTGCGAGGAATAATGCACCAGTGATGAAATTTAAAGCTGCTGAGGCCCAACGAGGCTGATTTACCCGTACTCCCTCGACTGCCAGCGATGGCGACGAACCCCTGAAATCGATACTGGAATTAGTGACGGCCCCGTTTATTTTTCCTTCCACGATAGACACCCAGCGTCTGGACCCACTATCCCTTTTAGCACCGTCTACATAAATTTCGTCGAATTCTCCAACAAAGTTTAGGTTGATGAAATCTCCCGGCCTCATGTAATCCCTTATTTCGTTTGGTAAAATTTTGTCTACCGTGAATTGTCCCGCTAAACCCCGTACCGTTGTCCTACTTAACGTTCTAACATCTGCAAACTTTTGGATTTCTGGGGATGTGACTTTAAGTAGAGCGGTTACTTCATAGTGCGCAACTGAAGTATTATCTCTGATAATTGGAATGGGTTTGCATCGGAAGTTGCGCTTATCAATTTTTAGATTTTCATTTGTAGTAACGTCATATGTCAGATTTACTGAATCAGCATTGAGTAAAAATCGGCTTGACGTTTTTCCGGGTTCATAGAGAGTGAATACGTCGAACCTATACCAAACATCTTCATGCCACTTTTCATGAATGAGTTCATTCTTCAATGGATGAAAGGCAATTTGAATTTTCCCGCTGTCTAGCGAAGGCCTCATGTCGATAAGGGAAGCTCCACTAGAATTCACAACCCAATTCCCATAATTATGTTCGTTATCAAAGATTGACATCCCAGCATAACCGTCCGAAATTTTGAATTGAAACTTTTTGATATTTTTTAAAAATACTTTGGACGAGCCAACTTTTTTAACCAATTCCTTAGACGGCTGGCGATAACAGCCTTCGAAGAGGTACAACGTTGCATTTAGAGTTCTTTCAGGGTTTTCGACAGTCAAAGTCATCCCTTCCATTTGTCCATTCCAGCTAAACTTAGAGGTTTTTTGATCGCTGTTTGCAAAGACTCCGAAACCATTTGGGGAATCCACGGACGTAAATTCACCGTGAAATGCAGGCTTTAAAGACAGGGTGAAATCAGCGGCCGTTGCCCAAAATACGTTTTTCACGACGCTGAACAGCGATAGTATTAGCAGTAGGCTTAAGAATATTGGTGCACTAATGAGTGATATTATTTCTGGCACAGCAACGTTATTTTTAATTTCGTAAATAAGTTTAAGTAAGAGAATTATAATCAGAGAAGCAACTGGCGCGCCGATGACATTAGCGAGGATGGATTGAACAAATGCCCCAAAGTCTTTTGTGTAAAACATTGTAGAAATGGCATCATCGATGGATAAAGAAAAAAATACTCCTATTGAACACACCCAGAACGTTGATCGCATATTTCTATCGAGTGCCACAAAGCATACTAAGCTTGAAAGCACAAAAAGTGGCCAGTGGTAAAATGATTTAAACCAATCGTAGAATGTGGTACTTGAAGTACACAAAGCCTCACAAATCGATCTTGCGTCTCCGAATATGTATAGTGTAAATATGGATTGGACGTAACTACCAAAACATAAAAATAGACTGACTAAAAATCCGAGTGATAACGAAAAAAGCAAGCGCTGGAAATCGATTTTCAATCGCGGCATATGTTGGAAAGTTCCTTGTTGAAATAACTGAAGCGTGACAATTCAATCAATATGCAAGTGCTTTTTCCGCTCTGGCACACCGAACTTCTTCATTTTTAGCGTCCACAAGTACTCCAAATATTGGAGAGCGATCGCTTGGACAGCTATAGCATTTTCAAATATTCCCTTGATTTGTCTAGTGAAAACATAAAATGTGCTTCACTAATAGTCGGTACAGTATGTACGTGAAGATCAATGTTCTTCAATGCTTGCCCCATCAATAGTCAGAAGAATATACCCAGAGCCATAGCCCAATATAACCTTTGCATTCGCCACGCCAAAACATGCGCAGGAAAACAAATTGGGTCAAGTCGCACATTTGATTTTTCCAGTCAGCGTCCAGTGAACTTCCGCTTTGTGCACAATTGAGTATGGTCACGTTGAAAATCGGAACAGATCAATTACATCGCATGAGGGCCAATTGCGGACCTCGGTGGCTGAATGCTCACTTAAGAGCGAAGGATAATTTTAATGGAAATCTGCTGATTTTTTACCACAGTCGCTTGTTAGATCTAGAACGGTATATCATCCCATTCATCTTCTGGTTCTTTCGGTTTAACTCCAAACATATTTAAAACACGCTCTGCTATTTTTACAAGTTGATCATATGTGATTATTTCAATTCTATGTAAATGAGCATTAAAATTCCTTAGCGCTTTTTGATGTTCGCTACTTCCATCACGTCCTACAATAATTCTCGCTCGTATTTTCAATGGATCATATCCGTCTACAGCAATAATGGAATTCCTATTTCTTTCAACCTCTTCGATGTATCGCGTTACTTGCCCTAGAACTGGCGATAGCTTAGAGGATGGGAAATAGGAGTCATGTGACGAATCATGTAAAAACAATGGCTCTCGGAACGACGTTTTAATTTCGACAATTTCAAGATAGTCATCAACCGTTTTTCGGAGCATATAATCAAGCCTATCATCTCTCGTCCAGTTCCTTCTTGGAAGGATTTCGCTGTATTCGCTTCCGAACATCCAAGGATTCATTTCTAGATGCTTCTGAAACTGTGATTCACTTGTTCCCGAGTTTTCAATCAAGGTTTTTAGTTCGTTAACCGCCTTAGAATACTCAATCATTTTAGATGCCGCAGCAATGTGACTTAGCGTTTCCGATTTGCTTTCTTGCAGCACATTTACGAAATCAGAAAATGATGAAGATTCCGAGTCTAGATGGGCGAGAATATTTCCAACTAAATGTAATTTGTCGTTATCCGCAATATTGGGAATGGCTTCAATAACGTTTTCGAGCTTCGCATAATCTGTTGCACTTATGATATGCAATTGACCGCAGGCCTCGTCAAGTTTACTTTCATAAGCAACCGATAGAAATTTAAAAAGCTTATCTATTTCATCAGGCTCTTTACTTTCCAACCTTACCGATTTCTCTGGCTTATGAAACCAACCCTTCTTACTTCTATCTATGTGATCAATTTTCAGCGAATAATGATGAAATTCACCCGAACTAGGGTTTACAATTTCCATGAGGGTTGCGACTTTAAAAGCTTGCGGACCTTCTTTCAATACGGCTTGAGTAATCGTACCTACATTTGGGTTCTTATACGATTTCTGAATCCGTATTTTCACGTCTTCGATCGTATTTTCAGGATCTAACATTCCTTTCTCCATTTAATTCTCAGATCTCGATTGACTCAAAAGTTCCGGAAGTCATAAATTTCTAACGTTTCATGTCCGCTTTGGGCACGAAGAAGGCTTAATAAGGTCTATTTCGGTTGGCGTCAATTACAGCATATTACGTTATTCTTTGGTCGTACTCCTAGCGATTAGCTGGTTCCGGCCGAACTTCTACATTTATGGCCAATTTCACATAAAACTCTCAGATTTCCTCCACTTCCAAGGTATGTGAGCTCATTAGAGTGGAATCTCAACCAAATCTAAAACGAGCTTGAAATGCTATGTTTAACTAAAAGTGTGAATGAATCTGTGATTATCCAATCATCAGGTGGTCCTATCGAAGCTGTTGTTAATAATATCAAGACTGGGAAAGTACAAATCGGATTCATTGCAGCCCCATGTAAATATCATGCGTGAGGAGATATGCGAGCCCGCTATAAAACCTTTTGAGCACTGCTTGGCAGCGCAGAGCATGTTGCAGCAGATTAGTGAAAAAGACTGATTGTGACGCTTTTACTGTTCATTGAGGAAGCTAATTGGCTAAGGCCACATTCCGATTAAACGATTTGCAACTTGTTTCAAATTAATTCAAAGATATTGCAAATCCAAAATTGATTTTGGGTAAATAATTAATGATGTTTATTTGGCTATACGGCGCTCTGGTGTATGCGGGTCGATTCTAAAATAAAATGATTTTTCTGAACAGCAAAGGAGATTTGAATTTTTGGTGCTCTCTCTGAGTCTTGTTTTGGGCGCGATTTTCACTGGCTGCGTCAATGGTATTGCCTGAGGATTATTCACGCCAAAAAAGGCCTTTACGGCCGTTTAAATGATGGGTGCGGTGGTGATGGATGGGGGTTGGAGCACTTGGTGTTGGAAGTTGATTTTTTTGGCGCTTTTTCGAAGCCGCTTCTCCACGAAATGAAGTCGGTTTTGTTGTTCGATCCATAAAAAATTCAGGGGAAAGTATTAACCGCAAAATGAGGATAGGCGATTCCTGGCTATTCTTGATTAACAAATTGACGTTTATTTCAGTACGTGTAGCTCTGCGAAAGCTTGCTTTTCGCTATTCCGTTAGGGAATATTTTATTCTCTTTATTAATATAGGGTGTCCTCAGAGCTGAGACACTAGTGTCATCAGAAGTGAGACATAAACGTTAGTATTTTCAAGTTTTCATATAATACTGGCTGTTTGGTTTTTGTTTAAATTTTCATTTTATAACAAGGTTTTTGCATTTCTTAATGTTTTGCGGAAACTTGTTTTCCGCTATTCCCGTTAGGGAATATTTATTATCTTTATTAATATAGGGTGTCCCGTCTGGCGGTACATAAATGTTCGTATTTTCAAATTCATGTAAAGCTAGCTGTTGGTGTATGTTTCAATTTTAATGTTATAGCGAAGCTTTTGCATTTCTTAATGTTCTGCGGAAACTTGCTTTCCGCTATTCCCGTTAGGGAATATTTTATTATCTTTATTAATATAGGGTGTCACTTGTGAGGTGACACCAGTGTCACCTCTGGAGTGACATAAAATCATTTTTTAAAATTTCATTAAAAGTAATATATTTTTCTTCAGAAAAAATGAAATAGTCTATTAGCTGTTTTTAAGAGTCGAGCTAATGAGTTTTGCAACTAGTTGCAAATTATTGCGCTCTTAATACGTCATAAACAGATTGCCTGCTTATCTTCATATCTTTAGCAATCTGTGTTTTGGGGATGCCGTTGTTATTCAGCTCTATGATTTGGGCTTTTAGCTTCTCGTTGATAGAGGGCTTTCTACCCATCTTGATCCCACTATCCATAGCCAGCTTTCGCCCCTCCCGCGTTCTTTCTAATATCCTCTCCCGCTCAGCCTGCGCCACCGCCGCTAGTATGGTAACTACCATCTTGCCCATACTGCCTTCGGTACTGATGCCATCATCAAGGAATCTGACACTAATGTCTCGTTGGTGTAGTTCATCAATGATCTTGATCATATCTACTGTATTGCGGCCAAGCCTATCTAGTTTTGTAACTAATATTGTGTCACCTTCTCTGGCTTTCGTGAGCATTAGGCTTAACCCCGCCCGCTGATCATTTTTGCCAGATGCTTTATCCATGAACATGAAGTCAGGGGAGTTTTTTACTCCGGCTTCGGTGAGGCGGTTTAGTTGAGCGGTAAGTTCTTGCTGATGCGTAGAAACCCTTGCGTATCCTAAAAGTGCCATAGACTGTCCAATAAATTGATTATTTTACACCCCTGTCAAATAAGTGGGGTTTCGTGATTTATTTGACAGTCTAACACAGGCTATTGGTAGTGTAAAAAATTGTAGGAATTATTGTGCAGTTATATGTGTTCCTCATGATTGAGGTGTTATACGTAAGATTCGGTAATTGTTAGTGTTGGGATGTACACGTATTGTGATCCGCGTTTTACCGAATGTGGTGTTTGAATGTGGAATAACAAGATTGTTGAATGGCAATGAAAAGTTAAAACAATAGAAGCAAAATTGATGCAAAAACCAATCGTTTGGTAGGCGTAGGATAACAATTAACAGGAGTTATTATGAATGATCAAAGTGAAACCGAAAAAGTTTCAATAAAATTTTTATCTTCTGAAGTGGAGTTATCAACTGATTCAAATAAGCGCTCACCACAATCTATTTTTTTAGGCCAGAAGGAAACTCTTGAAAAGCTAAAACCTTTCGATAGATTCTTAAACCAACTAATAGATGCCGATAACTTATTAATACTGGCAGGCTCAGGTACATCCCTAACCTTCAATGTTATTGATAAAGATAAAATAGCTCCAAGTATGTTCGATTTATGGGAGATTTGCAGAAACTTGGATTCCCATCGATTTGACCTAATACTTAACGATATAAAATATGCAGATGCTGCTCCGCTATGGCCTGATGGGTCGCAAAAAAAGGATATTGAGTTATTGTTGTCAATGTGTGATTCATATATCGATCTTAAATGTTTGTCTATGCAACGACAAACAAGGATCAACTTATTTTTGAAAGAAGCAAAAGAAGCAATATTGCTTTATACGGATTTTACAACCCAAGTCCCTAAAGAGCTTTGGGAGTCTCATGATCGATTTGTAAGGGTTTTAGGCCGTAGGTCACCTAAGCAAAAAAGGTTGAAGATATTTACAACTAATTATGACCTCGCATTTGAGGAGGCTGCTTCAAATATAGGTATGATAGTTATTGATGGGTTCGAATATTCTAATCCATCAAGATTTAATCCTGCATGGTTCAATTATGACATTGTCAATAGAACATCGGCGACAGAAAAAGGCGGCGCATATCTTCCTAATGTCATACATCTGTATAAATTACATGGTTCGGTAGATTGGATTAGAACACGTCACGGAATTCAAAAACGTAGTTTTTCTAAATCTATATCTGGTGATCCAGTATTCATATACCCCAGCAGTTCAAAATACCAAAATTCATATGACTCACCTTATCTGGATATGATGGCTGCGTTTCTGGATGCGCTTCAAAGACCAAAAACGGCGTTACTTTGTCTGGGCTTTGGCTTTAATGATAAGCATATCAATAATGCAATTTCAATGGCGCTACGAACCAATCCTGAATTTATGATAATGGCTGCAACAAAGGATTTATTTGATTCAAATGGATCATTTAATCCGCTACTTCGAAAGGAATTCACTAATGCGATCAATGTAGGTGATGCTCGAATAGCATTAGTGGATTGTACATTTAACGCATTTTCCAGCCTTTTGCCTGATAGAAATAAAGCTACACCCGAGGAGGAGTTTTTCAAATTATTTGAGAGAGCTTCTCATGGGGGTGAATTATGAGTGTAACAAACGAGACATGGTTTACTCCCCATGATGCTAACAGACGCATAGGTAGCTTGGTGGAGGTATCTGCTACTGAAATAAAAATTAATCTCTCAAGAGCTGGATCTGGACAACAAACTTGGATTTTAGGTAATCGTATCCCAGTTGGTGAAGTGAACGAATTCGTATTTATTGATTGCGGTGAGCATTCAATTCTAGGTCGAGTTGTCAAAGTTTGGTTGGAGGGAGGGGAGCGTCTTAGCGTAGATGAGCTTGATGATAGTGTGCCTGAAAATAACCCTATAGGTTTAGTGCAGCTACTTGTAAGTGTAGATACTCAAACAGGATTTAACTACAAAGGTATAAAACAATACCCTCGTCTTGGTGCGCAAGTGTATGCAGCTCACCCCAAACTTGTATCACAATTAGCTGAAGGTTCTTCTAATCATGCTAAGGAGGATATTACTCTATCAATAGCGGAAATGCCCAACGATGCTTTGGTTAATATTAGCATTACTCCGGAAAAGCTTTTTTCAAGGCATTGTGCAATTTTGGGAGCCACAGGGGGTGGTAAAAGCTTTTCTATGGCAAACCTAATGGAAAGTGCTTTAAATAAAGGTGCAAAAATTCTTTTAATTGATGCAACGGGCGAATATCAATCTTTACCTTGTACTACTTATTATTTAGGGGAGCATCCAACTGCAAATGTTACTAACAAGGTAACATATCCTCACTGGATGTTTACCGATTCTGATTTAAGAGCTTTATTACGTCCATCTGCACAGAGCCAAGCTCCTAAGTTAGATTCTGCAATACAAAGTCTCAAGGTAGTAACTCAGTATTGGCAGCAACAGGATCATGGGTTGAGCATTACCAATGATTATCTCTTACAAAAGGCAGGGAAACCAAAGGCTGCTTTTGAAGTAGCTTTACAAACTATAAGCGGATTTGAAAATGCCATTCCATGGACATTCAGTAGTCTTGCAAAACAAATTACGGAAGAATGTATTTGGCCAAATGGTGGTACAAATCAGGCTCCAAATACTGCTATATGGGGAGGGAGGGCAGACAATGATGTTGGACACTGCCTTAATTTGATATCTCGCGTAATAGCCTTGTCATCGAATGTGCATTTGCGATGGATGATCGATTGCGACTCAAATTTGAAAAAAATTCCAGCAATAATGGAAGAGCTATGTAAGTCAAATAATAGCGAGATAATTCGTCTAGATTTATCTGCTATTCCTTTTGAGGCAAATGCAAGAGAAATTCTTGTAAATGCGATTGGTCGAAAGTTATTAAGTTGTGCTCGTCAAGGTTTAATTAACTATGACAACCCGCTGCTTGTGTTTATTGATGAGTCGCATCAATTTTTAAATAAGCGAATTGGTGATGAATCAAGTCGATTTGAACTTGATGCTTTTGGCAATATTGCAAAGGAGGGTAGAAAATATGGGTTGAATGTCACTATCGCAACTCAGCGTCCAAGAGACATACCTGAAGATGTCTTGAGTCAAATTGGCACGCTAATAGTTCATAGGCTGACTAATCAGTTAGATCAAGAGGTCGTAAAAAAAGCAGTTGGATCGATTGATCAACGATCAGCTTCATTTCTTCCTGTACTAGGTCAAGGTGAGGCGCTCCTACTTGGGGTAGATTTTCCTTTTCCGATGACAGTTAAAATGAAAACTCCGAAAGCTAGACCTGAATCAAGAAGTGCAGCGTATTCGGAGGCGTGGGCTAGATTTGCAGCGTTATAAACTACTTTAGTTCAGTTTTTTAATCGAATAGTGAAATTTAATTCTAATAGAACGTATTGTGGTATTCATCACTCCTGAATGAGAATTTAAGTGTGTTTTTATTGATAATAAAACATCGACCATTTGCATCGTATTTAAAAATCTTCGTTAGATGCATAGACGTTTGATGCTGCGTACAATTTTGTGAATTTTAGGTTTCCGTACTTGGGTGGCACTAGCGGTGAATTTTATATGACAGAGAGTAGTGGGTGTGTGTCAAGGCGTGGAGCGCATGGAGCAACTCATATTGAGTGGGCATACAGGCGCGAAGCAATCATATGGATTGATGAAAAGCCTATAAAACCCAATTTAATTCCATTCGCCAAAGAGATGGCGCTATGGCTGCAACAGAAAATTAATTCTCTGCCATTGCATACTAACCTTGAGCAAGATGTTGTTGGAGCACTTGGCAACCCATACACATATAGTTTAAGCGCATTGTCACTCTCAATTGCAGCAATCTTAGATGATGCTTTTGACTTTTGTGAATCGACAGAAAGTATGCACCCAGTAGATGCCGAAATTCAAAGAATACGATTTGAATCAGAGTTAATAATTTATGCGGCTCGATTCTGCGAAGCCGCAATTAAACAGATGCTTTATTGTACGCAAACTCCTGCAAAGATGTACGAATCGGCTTCAATGGGAAAGTTGCTTGCACAGGAGTGCGATGGTTGTAGAAAACATGGTCGGATGCGACATGACATTTCTTTACTTGGCTCGTTGGCGCATCGTTTTTTTCTCTGTCGTATGCTGGATGAATGTGCTATTGACCATCTTCAAATTATTGCGCGGCGCCGTAATTTAGAGGCTGCTCATTCGGAGTCTCAATCTATACAACCGAGAACAGAAAGTGAGTCTAAAGCTCATCTGACGCGTTCTATTAAAGAAATCGGGCAAGAGTTAGGGCATATGGCTGATCATATTGGAACGATTGAAGACAAGATTGTTGCGGAGGTAATGTTAGCTATAAGAAGTTATCCGAAGGCTCCTACATATATTGAGTTGGCGAAGATACCGGTGCGTGATTTTGAACAATATGGACAAGGCTAATTCTGCAAGCTTATTGGATTTGTAAGTCAAAGTATTTGACAAAAGTCTAAGCTTAAACTTTAAACTATCGTTGTACTTAAAATAGGTCTCTAATGATTTGTAAGTTGTGCCATTCTGAAGAGAAGCTACAAAACTCCCATGTAATATCAGAATTTCTTTTTAAACCTTTATATAATGATGAAAATAAATTTATGGGGGTTACAGGGGTAGGTAACAAGGGGTGGCGTCCCCTTCAAAAAGGGCTCAGAGAAAAACTATTTTGTACTGGGTGTGAAGGATTGCTGAATGATAAATATGAGAAGCCATTTTATAAGGAATGGATCGTATCGAATAAGCTTCCGAATCCGTTTAATTTCGATCACCCTATCATTGTATCTGTAGATTATAGGAGCTTTAAATTATTTCATTTAAGTATCTTATTTAGGGCTTCGGTTAGTACCTTGCCAACATTTTCGAAAGTTAATCTAGGGTTGCATCAAGAAATAATTCGGGAAATGCTGTTAAACAATAATCCTGGGAATTATTGGCAGTACCCCATAATAGGTATTGTTGTTCGACATAATAAAAATAATTCAATACCGCCAATTATAACTATGCCATTTCAAGGACGGTTACTTGGGCATGTGTTTTACTCTATCGTCTACGCGGGAGTTGAGTGGAATATATTTGTTTCGTCGCATAGAAATGCTGATATTGAAGATGCTGCGCTAGCTTCTTCAGGACGCATAGTATTGGACTCAATACGCTGGCATGAAAATGGCGTTATCAGAAATGCTGCAAATTTATTCCAAGAACTTTAGTGCTGAATAGTAAAGCTGAGCTGGTGTCCATACTTAAAGTGTTGCTATAAAAAGTGCTTTGTTAATGCCTTTCTCTTGGCGTTGAAAGAGGAATACTTTATTTTGCAACTAGTTGCAAAATTTACTTTGTAAATATGTAACTCTTTATAGTCTTCTTAGGTTTCTCGCTCCAAGAAATATTAATTGCGCATAACTTAGGATAAAAGCACATCTCTGAATATTCGGGGATGTTGCCGTCTATCCACCCCGCCAATTTTTTCCAATCCTTTGTAGCGTTGTAATAGGGCAGGTAAGAATTTACCACAACGCACGCCATCGCTCCGTAGCATCCATCTTTATCTGGATAATCCCAGATATGTCGGGCATAGTTATTTTCGTTGCTCGCGCATCGGTATTGATTTCTGTTTTGAGCGCCTTTGGCGTTTACTTCAGGGCAACGATAGCCCGACCTTATGCTAATGCTTCCTAGGGCGTTCTGGAGGGGTTCTAGCACCCTCTGGCATAGCATGGAGCCGGTTCTTATTGCTATGTCGGGGTGGTGAGGCAGGTTGGGTATTTGTTCGATTTGGGATATTTCAGAATAGAGGAAGTCCCGCATGAAAAAGGACTGGGAGAGCTGGACTCTCCCGAATTCTTCAAGGGAGTTTACTGACTTAATTCTCATTTATATTTTTAGGGGATTATTGATTAAGAATTTTTTGTTTTTGGGTTAGAAATTCTTCTTCTGTCAGAATGCCTTGGCTTTTTAGGGCGGCCAATCTTTCTAGCATAGAGATGAGGTCTGGTTTCTCTTTGCTTACTGTTTCTTGAGTTAGCGATACGTTGGCGGTTATAGGGGTTGTTCTTGCTCGAATATATTCCGAAACATTTTTCACGTCCTCTGCCAATACATGGTCAATTTCAGCTTTGTTGCCGGAGCAGTAGATTTTAATTTTCCCTGAGCCAAATCCCGTTTTATATTCTATAGACGAAATTTTATCGTAGGGAAAATCCTCTACCCGTAGACCGAAAAACAACCCTTTATCAACAAAGACAACTCTTTTGTTTGTCGCTACTAAAATTCCACTGCCTCCGTTGTAAAAACCTACAGTGAGTTTTTCTATTTTTTCATCCTGCCACAAGATATTTGGAAGCTCTTTTATTTCCTTCTTACCAATGTATCTTTGTGCTGCGTTTATAGATTTTAGTTGTTCATTGATTTCTTCTAGGGTTGGCATTTTGTTTCCTTTTTATCAGCAGTCAGTAAGTTAATTTTTTATGCGGCATTAAAATGGGCAAGTCGCTGCATCACCTCCCATAGCTAAGCTTTGCTGAAGTAGTCTAGGGTGTTCACTGCCAAAGCATCCGTATTTGTCCCATGCAGTTCTACATACGGCGCTATCGCTGTCAGCTCTCATTATTGCTTGTATGCAAACTGGGTTATGAGATCCTTCCGGCCCACGAAATTTTCCTCCAACTATTTTTTCTATTTTGCTTTCAGTATCCGAGCGCATCTGCAATCCCTTGCATATCAGGGATGCTTGTAGCGCGTAGCAGTAGGAGGACACCAATTCTTCTTTATCCTGATCATTCATCTTCTTGGGCTGCTCTATTGCCGCCTGAGCCGTGGGTATACTTTTTAGCTGCGCAAACGATGGTGCTGAAATTGACAGTGCTACTACTAAAATAATTGATCTAATCTGAAACGACATACAGGCTCCTTGGATTGATTTTTTACTATTCACTGGTTAAAGCTTTGTCTTAAATTTGCTGGAGAAATTTGCAACAAGTTGCAAAACCACAATTATCCCAAAATGGGATAGTTTAAACAATATTCTAATTTCGGATATTTCCTTTTTGATAAGAAATATCTGTATGGCGAATAAACTTTGGGATGAACGCAGAATGCGGTTAGCGGCTCTTTTGAAAGATGGCCGTATTGCCGTAGGGATTTCACAAGTGCAAATGGCTGAGAAGCTTGGTAAGCCGCAAAGCTATGTTTCAAAGTATGAGAGTGGGGAGCGTAAGCTCGATTTCGTTGAAGTTGTGGAGGTATGTCTTGCGCTTGGGATTGATCCCCATAAGTTAATGACTGACTACCTTCGAGGTGGTTAGCTGGTAGGTAGCGCTCCCCTAGGGGAAATACATGCTCCCCGTGGATAGAGAGAACTCTCTCAAGCTAGTTGAATGCATTGTGAGAGATCGCGCTCCCCGAGGGGTAAATGCGCAGTCTACAATGCACTCCCCTAGGGTCTCTTGTAGTGTTATTTAATCAATTCTTCAATGTCTGCTGGTAGGGGGCTGAGCTTATTGATTGCCTCGTGTTTAAGGCTTAGGTCATGTCCTATTCCGTATTGATCCATTACATTATCCGAATGCTGCCATCCGCCGAGCGCCCCCGCGATTTCTGGATCAATCCTCGCGTTTCTGCATCTATCCCTAAAATTGTGGCGGAAGCTGTGGAAACATTTTCCTTTAGCGGTAATCCCCACTGATTCCAGAAAATTTCCAAACCATTTTGAAAAGTTATCTGACGGGCTTCCCCGCGCACTTATCGTTAAGGCGGCAAACAATCTTTTCCCTTTATTGGATTTTTTGGCTGACTCTACAAAATCAATAAATCCTAATCTGATTAATTGTTCAGGGATCGGGATTGTTCTATTGCTTTGTGCTGTTTTTAAACTTTTCCCTTCCTCATCTTCAAAACTGTCATCGTCTTCTGTACTCGCCTCCACATTGATGCAGTAGATTCCATCTATCTTGATAATATCCTCATGAAAAAGTTGGCAAATTTCGTTAAGCCGCATCCCCGTAAAGTAGGCTATAAGTGGAACCCAGTAGCGATGCCTTTTCGGTCTGTTATTACCCTTGACTGCATATCCGCGCTCGTCATCTTTGCAGCCAGTAAATAAGGGTGCTGTGAAAATGGTTCTGAACTCTTCTTCTGTAAACGGCATTCTTGGTTTGCGACGTTTTCCATCTTTTTGTTTTATTGATTTGATGGTTTTTGCGGGGTTGTGATCTGTCATCTGTTCGCCCATCGCAAAATTAAAGATGGCGGATAATCTTTGCATGTGGCTATTAACAGATGTTGCGCTCAGGGGCGGTGCATTGTGTTTTGGGGCGCTTTCGATGATCTTCATGAGTGACAGGTTCGGGAACTTCTTGTGCGCATTCGCGGGCAGCTTAATGAGGGCGTTGCGCATCTCTCTACAGTCACTGGAGGAGATTGTATTAATTGGCTTATCTTTTCCGAAAAACTCTAGTAAGAATTTAATTAACAAATTGTAACTAACGAGACTCTTGTCGGTAATGCCATCACTCATCTTAGACTTTTTGAATAACTCAATCGTTTTTCCAAGAGAATGATTTATCGTGCGTGGGTTGTGAAATCTTTTAAGAGGAGCGTGGTGATGAGACTTATCTACTTCACTAAGTTTAAAGTTAGCCAGTTCAAAAAGTGCAATTTGTGCTTCTCTATAAATAAATCTCCTCTGATCAGTAGTCAGTTCCTTTAAGTCAATCTGATGTTTCTTGAAAAGCTCTTTAGCAAACCTTTGTATGCTGGGGGTGGATGCCTCCGGTGAGGATAGGGCAGCAATCTCTTCCTGTAATTCTGTAATCAGGTCGTCTTTATTTGCTTTATTGAATAATACCTCCCCCCGCAATTTGTTTTGGATGGCTTCTCGCTCTTCTTGAAACCAAGCGATAACAATATCAACGAGATCACTCTCGGGAATATAGAGGGCGCTGTCTGGTGCGGTTTGTATTGGCGTACCTTGTGATAGGGCGGGTTTGAGTCTTAGCTCAGTTTCTTCAAAGAGCTGGTTGGCCTTCATGACCTCAAGGGGGAGCTTGTGTTTAGCTTCTTTCAGATCTTTGGTGCGAAGGGAGACTTTTATCTCTTTCTTTTTCAGGGCGACGACAAGATGATCAGGAACACGTATCCGAAAATAGTATTGGCCGTTTCTTTTGTGAAGGTGTGTGTATTTAGACAAGTCTTCCATATCCCAAAGTGTATCACTTGTGTGTACCACTTGGGATATAGAAGCCTTTGATTTTCAATAAGTTACTGAAAAATATCAGTAAAAAGTTATTTGGTGGAGGCGGGGGGAGTTGAACCCCCGTCCGTCAGCACTCTATCCGCAGCTCTACATGTTTAGAACCGCCTATTGATTTAGCTTCTTACAGCCCAGCGGGCGGGACGTAAAAAGCGATCCTGATAAGTTTTAGCTGATCCACCCCAGGCAGGCTTCACGGCGATCCAGTTCTATATGACGGGCTTTAACGCGGTACTGGCACCTTGTTATAGACCGCTAGTGGCGTACCACTAGAAGTGCTTTCAAAAGCTGCTTACGCAGCTAATTGGGCACCGTAGTTGTCATCATTGGCAACTGTATAGTTTGCAGCTTTGGATTAACGTGATTGGCTACCCTCACGACATGCACCTTGGACTTTGTTACCAGCGTCGAATCCATATCGCCCCCGATCGCTACACTTTTGAGCTGTTCTTGCGAACGCTACTCATAAGCTAGCGAGTGACGGCATTCTACCCTCATTCGCTGCAGTGATCGAGACTTAATTTCCCCGATGACTGCTGCGCCTACCACTTAATCGCGATAGGGGGTGATGGTTTGAATACTGCCATCCGCATTGTGAGTCAATGGGGTCATTTTTACAGAGCGCAAGTGGGTGATACCTTTTGAAAGCACTGAATCGTGATAGAACAAGTACCACTGGCCTTGGTATTCGGCGATTGAGTGGTGCGTAGTCCAACCGATGACGGGCTCCATAATGCGGCCACCATAGGTGAAGGGGCCGTAGGGGTTGTCGCCAGTGGCGTAACACAAAAAGTGCGTGTTGCCGGTGGAGTAAGAGAAATAATATTTGCCGTTGTATTTATGCAGCCACGACGCTTCAAAGAAACGACGGTCATGATCGCCCGCTAACAAAGGGTTACCGTTTTCATCGAGGATTTGAATTTCGCGAGGTGTTTCTGCCAGCTCTTTCATATCATCGCTTAAGCGCGCAACGATTGGGCCCAGTGCTGGCTCATTGTCTGCTGGCTCACCGCGATTCGCGTCATATTGATTGTTGCGATAGTTCTGTAATTGGCCGCCCCAAATACCGCCAAAATACATGTAGTAACTGCCATCGTTATCTTCAAATACTGCAGGGTCAATGGTGTAGCTGCCTTTAATGGCCTCAGGTTCGGCCTTGAACGGGCCAACAGGTGAGTCGCCAACGGCTACGCCGATTTGGAAAATACCGTCTGCACGCTTTGCGGGGAAATATAAATAATATTTCCCGTTTTTGTGTGCGGCATCGGGAGCCCACATTTGGCGTTCTGCCCAAGCTACATCTTTAACATGCAGCGCAACGCCATTATCTACAGCGGGGCTAGTGGGCGAGTCTAGAGAGATTACATGGTAATCCTCCATGCCGAAGTGATCGCCGTTGTCATTGAACGGAATGCCCGCTTCAATATCGTGCGATGGATAAATATAAAGCTTGCCGTTAAACACATGCGCCGAGGGATCGGCGGTGTAAATGTGTTCTACCAGCGGCTGTGAAATGGCGCGGGCTTTTAAATCGGCGATAACTTCTGGTGCTAATAATTCTTCAGACATAACATTTTCTCACTACTTCAATGTAAATATTATTTGCCCGCTGATTTGCGGCGTGCATTTAAGTCAGCTTCGATTTGCGTTTCCAATGGCTTGTTGATCGCGTAGAGGAACATACAGGCAACAGCGATAAAGAAAGGCAGAGATGCAAATACGCTCACAGCCGTTTTAATACCTTCAATGGTGGCTGAGTTTTGCGCAGGTAAGGAGGCATCATAGCCATAGTGTGCCAGCAATGCGGCACCCAAAGAACCACCAATAGTTAAGCCCGCTTTTAAGCCAAGAATCATGGCAGAGAACACAATGGCGGTTGCGCGGCGATTATTTTTCCATTCAGAGTAATCGGCTACGTCAGCAATCATCGCCCACAAAAGTGGGATGGTTAGGCCGTAGAAAAAGCCGTGCAGAATTTGCGAAATAAAGATGATACCGATGCTATCGTCGGGAAAGAATTTAAACGCTAAAACAAACAACGTGGAGACGAATAATGCACTAGCGAATACATTGCGCTTGCCAAATTTATCGGCCAAGCCTTTGGAGAAACCTATACCGAAAATCATCATGATAATGCCAGCGCCGTTAAAGAGGCTGAAGGCTGAGGTTGGTGCATCTTTCGGCCATTGGAATTCAGAGAGGCCAATGCTGGTTAAGCCGCTATTGAGCCCTGCAATAAAACCATTAAAGCCAATATCTTGCAGGAATTGCGCTAAAGCGGCTTCGTTTAAATAGTCTTTAAAGTAGAAAATGTACATGCCGCCTTTCAGTGCCAAGGTCACAAATACGAGAACGGTTACCGCTAGCATCACTATCCAAGGCAGGTTTCTTAATAGATCCGATACATCTTGACCCACGCTATTGCGTGTTTCTACTACAGGCAAAATGCGCTCTTTGGTGGTGGCAAAGGCGATTAGGAAAAAGATCGTTCCAGTGATGGAAAAGAGCAGCATGGTATTTTGGAAGCCAACAGCTTTATCACCATCACCCAAAATCAATACGAGCGGCAACAACAGCACTTGAATAATAAATTGCGCAACCATTACAGCTACAAAACGGTAAGACGACAAGCTATTGCGGTCTGCCATGCTGCTGGTGAGTACACCGCTCAGGGCAGAATAGGGTAGGTTGTTCGCGGCGTAAATGATTAACAATAAAATGTAAGTGACAAAGGCGTAAATGACTTTGCCATTCTCATCAAAATCTGGCGTGCTGAATGCCAATAACGCAACGGCGCCAAAGGGAATGGCCGTCCACAGCAACCAAGGGCGGAACTTACCCCAGCGAGTTGAGGTGCGGTCGGCAATGATGCCCATCACGGGTGTGAAAAATGCTCCAAACATACCGCCTATCGCCATGATGGTGGCGGCTTTCCCGGCTGAAATTCCGTATACATCGGTATAGAAAAACGCGAGGAAGGTTAATAGTGTTTGGAAAATCAAATTAGCGGCGAGGTCGCCAAGGCTGTAACCAACTTTCTCTGTGACGGAGAGTTTTTGAATGGGGGTTTGAGTCATTTTGGTTATATCTTCTTATGTGATGGGGAGTCTACTTTAATGAAATTAGCTGACCAAGAACACCTGTTTCTGTGTTCGCTAACAAATGGCGACAAGAACCTGCATTGCAGTTTGTATACTTGTCGCCGCTAGGGTCGCGCAAAGGTACCTTATAGTCAAGTAGTATATAACATGTCTTTCGCGTTGAGGAGGGTGCACGTGCACCATTTCCGTTGTTATCAAATTCCGGATCTGGCGCAGTAGATTCTGTGGGAGGGATGCTCACGAATGTTGGCAAGTAATGGAGGGACTGTTCACCCAACTTCAATTCTCCAAAAACAAATCGCTCACTGTACTAGCACCTCAGAATTCCTGAGGTCTTCCCCCCAAATATTCAATTGGATTCCCCGTAACCCCACGTCCATAGTGGGTGACGTAAATCTTGCCTGATTAACCCGGTAAGGTTGTGGCTCACCTATTATTGTGGAGAATCCTTTCTATGATTGCTAAAAAATATACCCCCTTTGTATTCTCGTTTTTTATGGCGCTGTTGATGTCGGGCATCATGTCGTTGGTCATTAGCTTGTTCAACCTTGGCTTGGTAGAGGGCATTCTTGAGCGCTGGTTACACGCTTGGTTATTTGCATTTTCGGTTGCCTTGCCCACTATCATCGGGATTACCCCTTTAGTGCGGCAGTTGGTTGCGAAAGTGGTTGGCGATTAGGAGTGGCGGCTATGCAAAATCTAAATAATCTGCTGCTGGCAATGCTATTGGTGGGCGTGGGCGCAACACTGATAATGGATATGTGGGCGCTCTTTTTACAGCGAGTATTGGCGATACCTTCGCTAAGTTATTGTTTGGTGGGGCGTTGGGTAGGGCACATGCCGCGCGGTATTTTTTACCACGCTAAAATTGCGGCGGCCGAAGCGCGACCTGGTGAATGTACGCTTGGTTGGGTTATTCATTATTTGATTGGAATAATTTACGCCGGATTTTTAGTGTTGCCTCATCAGGGCATTTGGTTACACTGGCTAAGCTATAACGCGTTGCAGGCCTTTGGGGTGGCAATGGCGTTGGGCGTGGCGACGGTGATATTTCCTTTTTTGGTTATGCAACCCGCCTTGGGTTTTGGGCTGGCAGCATCCAAAAATCCCAAACCGCTGCAGGCGCGAATAAAAACTCTACTGACCCACAGTGTTTTCGGTGTTGGTCTTTATGTCGCAGGTTGCACCTATCAAATTCTGCTGGCTCTTGTGCGATAACCTGTTGAGAAATAACGCGGATGGAAATCTATCAGCTCAAAACATTTATCACTATCGCGCGCGAAGGTACTATTACGCGCGCTGCGGATATTCTTTGTCTGAGCCAACCGGCCGTGAGTGCACATATCAAAGCACTGGAAGATGAAATTGGTTTTTTGCTGTTTGAACGAAATGCGCGAGGAATGAGTTTATCTCCACAGGGAAGCAAGCTGTTGTTAACGGCAGAGCGTTTGCTGGGGGTGCACCGCGAGTTAGTGGAGCAAGCAAAGCAGATCCGCCGCAGTGTTGGTGGGCAGATTCGCTTGGGTTCCAATCGCGCGCCTAGCGCTTTATTGTTAGGAAAACTGCTCAGCCAAATTGCGGAATATTTTCCCGATGTTGATGTTCATTTGCATTACGGTAGTTCAATAGAAATTGAGCAAGCGATTATCAACGCTGAACTGGATGCAGGTTTTTTTTCTGATTCGGGGAACGAATCCAATGAACTATTGAAAATCCAAGTCGATAGTTTCGGGGTCTATCTTGCGGCCCCACCCGGATGGGTGGATAACCCTGCTACTCCCGATTGGAATAGTTTGGCGCAAATGCCTTGGATTTGCCCCGCGCCCCAGAGTTGTTGTGGAAATGTTGCCGAAGGATTATTTCAACAACATAAATTTCGGCCAGCAAAACAAATTGATGTGGATCACGAAAAAGTCACCCGCAGTTTGATTGCGGGTGGAGTGGGGTTAGGGTTGTTGCACGCCGACACGGCGCTGGACGCTAGTGAAAAATGCGAGGTGGTATTGCTGGGTGGTGAGCAACGAAAAGTCCCGGTGTATTTTTCAGTCAGATCCGCGCGACAACAGGAGCCCCTGATTGCCGCAGTGCTTGACCGATTACAAGCGTTGCTCAATTCGAATTGATACTTGGGTATTAAACGCTTAAATATTTTTGCACTAAATTTTCATTTAATTCCGCAATCGGGCCGGTTGCTACCACGCTGCCTTTTTCCATAATGAAAAAGTCATCCGCCACACGGCGGGCGAAGGGAAGTTTTTGTTCAACTAACAAAACAGTTAAACCTAGTTCGCGGTTGAGCTTGCGAATTACATCGCCAATATCGCGCACTATATTAGGCTGAATGCCTTCGGTGGGTTCATCCAAAATTAACAATTTAGGATCAAGTACCAATGCACGGCCAATGGCAAGTTGCTGTTGTTGGCCGCCGGATAAATCGCCACCGCGTCTGGATTTCATTTCCTTTAATACTGGGAAGAGTTCGTAAATTTGGGTGGGGATAGTTTTTAAGTTATCGCTGCGTGCACCCAAAGAAATTTTTAAATTTTCTTCCACCGTGAGCAGCGGGAAAATTTCGCGGCCTTGGGGCACAAAACCGATACCGGCGCGAGCGCGAGCTTCAGTAGAAAGTTTATTGATGTTGTGACCATTAAATTCAATAACGCCATCGCGCACCGGCAAAATGCCGGTGATGCATTTTAGTAGAGTCGTTTTGCCCACGCCGTTGCGGCCAATTAAGCAGCCGCAGGTGCCTTCTTTAAGGTTGAGCGAGAGATCCCACAGAATATGGCTTTGGCCGTAGTATTGGTTGATATTTTTTATTTGCAGCACTGTGGTTACTCTCTGTTGTGGTTATTCGCCTAAATAAACTTCAATCACTTTGGGATCATTTTGTACTTGATCCATAGTGCCTTCTGTTAACACTGAACCTTGGTGTAGCACGGTCACTTTGCGCGCAATCGAACGTACAAATTTCATGTCGTGTTCCACGACTATCACTGAGTGTTTGCCTGCGAGTGATAACAAAAGTTCTGCGGTTTTTTCGGTTTCTTCGCCAGTCATGCCAGCAACAGGTTCATCGACTAATAAAACCCGCGGGCTTTGCATGAGTAGCATGCCAATTTCTAACCACTGCTTTTGGCCGTGTGAGAGAGCGCCAGCATTTTTGTAGCGCAATTCTTTCAGGCCGATTTGTACCAGCACTTCATCAATACGAAATTTTTGTTCGCCGGTGAGAGCTTTAGTAAGCGTCCACCACACGGCTTTGTTAGATGCAGTTGCAAGCTCCAAGTTTTCGTAAACGGTGAGTGCTTCAAATATAGTTGGCTTTTGAAATTTACGGCCAATACCACCGCGAGCGATTTGATGCTCCGATAATTCCAATAAATTAATTTGCTGGCCAAAATACACTGTGCCTTCATCGGGTTTGGTTTTGCCGGTAATCACGTCCATCATAGTGGTTTTGCCCGCGCCATTAGGGCCAATGATGCAGCGCAATTCACCTTCATCTACATAAAGGTTGAGATTGTTAAGTGCGCGGAAGCCATCAAAGCTAACCGTAATACCTTCAACATATAAAATCGTACGTTTACTTGTATCAACGGGCGCACCAAAGTTATCTTTTTCTGAACCAAAGCCATTGAGTACTTGGCTGAAATCTGGGTCTTTAACCGGTAGCGCTTGTTTTGCCTGGGCAAGAATATTCATGATTATTTTGCCTCCGCAGAGGTTGTTTCAGTTGTGTGTTTTTCTTCAATAGCTTCTTCGGTAAGAGTTTCTTCTGTAAGCGATTCGTGAGCAGATTCAGATTTTTTAGGGCGATTAAATAACCCGACTAAGCCTTTTGGTAGAACCAAAGTAACAATCACAAAGAGTGCGCCCAGTGCGAACAACCAGGTTTCAGGTGAGAAAGACGTAAATAATGTTTTACCATAGTTAACCGTAAATGCACCGACTATGGCACCGAATAAAGTCCCGCGTCCGCCAGTGGCAACCCATACGACCAATTCAATTGAGTTGAGTGGAGAAAATTCACCGGGATTAATAATGCCAACTTGCGGAACGTAAAGCGCTCCAGCAATACCGGCAAGTATGGATGAGAAAACAAAAATCCAGAGTTTATAAGATTCCACTTTATAACCGCAAAAGCGCGTGCGGCTTTCAGCATCGCGGATTGAAACTACAATGCGGCCAAAACGCGAAGTCACAATATAACGGCAGGCAATGTAAGCGGTGATAAGTGCAATGCCTGAACTTAAAAACAAAGCGATGCGCGTGGTATCCGCTGCAATAGGCTGGCCTAAAATATCTTTAAAATCGGTTAAACCGTTATTGCCGCCAAAGCCCATTTCGTTGCGGAAGAAGGCGAGCATTAAAGCGTAAGTTAATGCTTGGGTGATAATCGAAAAATAAACGCCAGTCACGCGCGAGCGAAACGCGAGCCAACCGAATACAAATGCGAGTAAACCGGGCACTACAATTACCATTAACATCGCAAATGCAAAAGAATCAAACCCCAACCAGTACCAAGGTAAATGATCCCAATTTAAAAACACCATAAAATCGGGTAATTCTGGATTACCGTATTGGCCGCGCGCGCCGATTTGACGCATTAAATACATGCCCATGGCGTAACCGCCGAGCGTAAAAAATGCGCCTTGGCCGAGCGATAAAATTCCACAGTAACCCCAAATTAAATCAATGGATAAAGCGAGCAGGGCATAACATAAAAATTTACCGAGCAGTGTTACGGTAAACGTAGAAACATGAAATGCTGAAGATGTAGGTACAGCAAGATTTAAGATAGGGATTATGATCATGGCCGCAGCGATAAGCGCCAGCACAATAGCCCCACCACGATCGTTCAATAATAAGCGTTTTATTAGCATCTAGATTTCTCTTTAACAAATTGGTTTTTTTAACCCCCTCCCAACCTCCCCCTTGAAAAGTGGGGAGGGGCTAACAGCTCGCAATTATTGGGTGCGGAGTGGTATTCAATGGGAGTTAATTAATCCGCTGCCGCACGACCTTTTTGCGGAAACATACCTTTGGGTTTTTTCTGAATAAATAGAATCAGCAGTACCAACACCAATACCTTGGCGAGCACAGCACCCGCATAGGGTTCCAAAAATTTGTTGATAATGCCCAATCCCATTGCGCCAACCAGTGTTCCCCATAAGTTGCCAACGCCACCGAACACCACCACCATAAAGGAATCGATAATATAAGCTTGGCCAAGGTTAGGTCCAACGTTAGTCAATTGCGAAAGCGCAACGCCAGCAACACCGGCAATACCAGAACCTAAACCGAAGGTAAGCGCATCCACCCAACTTGCACGAACACCTACCGCTCGTGCCATGGTTCTGTTTTGCGAAACTGCGCGAACTTTTAAACCGAGCGATGTTTTCTTCAGGATCATTAACAGCATAAAGAAAATTAAAATCGCGAAAATTAAAATATATAACCGGTTGTACGTAATAGAGAGCACGGGGTTAATAACGAGCGAGCCGCTCATCCATTCCGGCAAACTCACAGCGCGGTTGAGTGGCGAAAAAAGGCTTCGTGCAGCTTGTTGCAATACCAAACTCAAACCAAAGGTGGCGAGCAAAGTTTCCAGTGGTCTACCGTATAAGAAGCGAATTACACCGCGTTCAATGGCAACGCCTATAGCGCCCGCCACAATAAATGCAGTAGGTACAGCCATGAGTAAACTGTATGAAATATGATTGGGAAAGAGTTGTTGAATAACCCAAGTGCAATAGGCGCCGATCATCATAAGTTCGCCGTGCGCCATATTAATTACGCCCATAACGCCAAAGGTAATGGCAAGGCCAATAGCCGATAACAACAGCACAGAACCTAAGCTCAAGCCAAAGAAAATCGTTTCACCTAAGCGATAGTAGCTAATGGTATTTTCAATGGATTTAAGTGCAGATATAGCGGTGTTTCTAACAGCTTCGCTTTCATCGCTGGTAGATGTTTCGGTGAGCGCGCTGCGCGCTTCTGGCTCCAATGAACCGCGCAGGCTATCTACAGCAGCTATACGGGTTTTTTCATCGGGATTTTTAAGCTCAAATAACGCAAGCGCAATTGCCATTGCAGATTTAATATTTTTAACAGATTCAGTTTTGGCTTGTTCTTCTAAGATAGCGGCGCTGTCTGCATCTAAGCCATCGTTTAATAAGCGTTTTACGGCACCTAGACGAACTGTTTCATCTTGGCTGCTGAGATTTAATTGTGCCGATAAGCTACGCAGTTGATTGCGTAGGCTATTGTTCACATGAATTTTTTTGAAATTACTAATGTCGCTGGTGACGGCGCTTTGTGCTATAGCATCTACAAAGTTTCCGGATTCATCTTTAATAACGACTTTTTTTGATTCGTTATCGGCATAGAGATTGCCTTGCTCGAGTGCGGCTATGATCACTGTGCTGCGCGGGTCTTTTAATAGTGCGATTTGTTTAACGGTATCACTGCGTTCAGAGAGGCTGCCAGTTGCTAATTGCTCCACAAGACCCGCTAAGTCTATCGGCGTTGTTACAGCGGTTTCTGTTTCTGTTTGTGCAAAGCTGCTGGCTGTACTTATGCATAGAAGCACAAAGGTACAAAAAAGCACACATATTGCGGTAAAGCTTTTAAAAAAACGTGAGATAAACATCATCATCTTGTGCTCAAAAAATAACAGGCTTTTGAATTTATTTTATGCAATGGAAAACCCCCTCCTCACCAACGCTACTGCATTTAATAGCGAGGAGGGTTTCGTATTACTTAGCTGCAGCACCTAAACATTTTTTGGTTTTGGTGTTGTAGTTACCGCACTTCAAGGTAATCCAATCAGATTCTAAATCTTTGCTGCCTTCAAGGTAGTCAGACCATGCATCGCCTGGTACTAATGGAGTTGAAGATACTGTTAAGAATTGGCCGTCTTCTTGAATTTCACCGATAAGAACAGGTTTGGTGATGTGGTGGTTAGGCAGCATTTTGCTCACGCCGCCAGTCAAGTTTGGTTGCTCAAGACCAACGATAGCTGCTGTCACTTTGTCGGTATCAGTCGTGCCAGCTTTTTGCACAGCCTTAACCCACATATTGAAACCAATGTAAGTTGCTTCCATTGGATCGTTAGTAACGCGTTTTGGATCTTTGATGTAGGCTTTCCACTTAGCAATAAACTCTTTGTTTGCGGCAGATTCGCTGCTCATAAAATAGTTCCATGCCGCTAAGTGACCAACAAGTGGTTTAGCATCTAGGCCAGAGAGTTCTTCTTCACCTACAGAGAACGCAATAACAGGAATGTCTGTTGCGCTAACTTTTTGGTTGCCTAATTCGCGATAGAAAGGAACGTTTGCATCGCCGTTAATGGTAGAAACCACTGCGGTTTTTTTGCCAGCTGAACCAAACTTCTTGATGTCAGACACAATGTTTTGCCAATCGGAATGACCGAAAGGTGTGTAGTTGATCATGATGTCTTCTTGCTTAACGCCTTTAGCTTTCAAATAGGCTTCAAGAATTTTGTTGGTAGTGCGTGGGTAAACATAGTCAGTACCTGCAAGTACCCAACGTTTTACCTTGCCTTCTTTCATTAAATAATCAACAGCAGGAATGGCTTGTTGGTTTGGTGCAGCACCGGTATAGAAAACGTTTTTAGACGATTCTTCACCTTCGTATTGCACTGGGTAGAAAAGAATACCGTTTAATTCTTCAACGACAGGCAACACAGATTTGCGCGATACTGAAGTCCAGCAACCGAAGATTGCAGCTACTTTATCTTTCTCTAACAGCTGACGGGTTTTTTCTGCGAACAATGGCCAGTTAGACGCTGGGTCTACAACCACAGGTTCTAGTTTCTTGCCGAGCAATCCACCTTTTTTGTTTTGCTCTTCAATCAACATTAACACTGTGTCTTTCAATGTGGTTTCTGAAATCGCCATGGTGCCCGACAGCGAATGCAATACGCCCACTTTAATGGTGTCTGCAGCTTGTGCACTGAATGATGCGATAGTTAAGCCGGCGGCGATACCGAGTGCCCCGACGTGTTTTGCTATTAATTTTAGCTTCATGGGTGTTCTCCGTTGTAATGCTCAGTAGGGTTAGTTAAAAAGTAACTTTCTAATACAGCCTTCGTTCTAATACAGCCTGCTTCTAATGCAGTCTTGGTGTGAGTAAGTTAAATCACTCGATTGCTTCCGGTATTGCTAACGATATTTCTATCACTCCAAGGAGTTGTTTAATTTATCGTCTTCTATTTGTAAGCAACAATTTCTTTCTTCCTTGTACGACGGTTAAGCCGTTTTGTTGCAATTTTTCAAACTACAAATTTATTCATCCGACTGCAGTCTTTTGGCTTCATAAAGCATGTGCAAGGTAATCTTGCGTACTTCTGCTTTGCTTGCTTCAATGTGCGTTTTCAAATAACTTTTTACATCTTCTGCGCGTCTTTCAATAATGGTGCGCAAAATTTTCGCGTGTTCATCGTAAGTGGCTTCAATACGTGCTTTCTGGGTGAAATCTATGCGACGAACAATGCGCAAGCGCTCAGTAATATCGTGGTGAATGCGCGCCATTTCGGCATTGCCAGTGGCTTCTACCAATTGCTCGTGGAAGCGTTCATCCAAAGCGGCAACGGTTGGCCCATCTTCTAGTCTGTCTTCAGGCTTTACTAACCAAATACGTTTTAAATCTTCCAAATTTGGCGCAGGTTCCATTTCGCATAATTTTTTTACGGCGGCTAGTTCAAGCACAATTCGCACATCGTAAAGTTGTTCAAACTGGTTGAAGTCAAATGGCTTGACTTGCCAGCCACTGCGAAAGGAAACATCAACAAATCCTTCGCGCTGCAAACGTGTTAAGGCTTCACGCACAGGCGTGCGGCTCGCTTCTACGCGCTCAGCAATTTCGTTTTCGCTAAAACGGTCGCCCGGCAGTAAACGAAAGGTAAAAATGTCCTGCTTAAGCTGCTGATAAATGCGCTCCGTTAAATTAAGGCGCGGTTCTTCAACTTTTTTCTTTTTTTCAGTTTTAATTAATTTCATAACATCATCCGAGTATTTGGGGAGTACGTGCTCCCCATTAATGTTTTTAACTTGCTCGTCTTCTTCGATGTCTGCTTTTAATTTTTAATGATCTTCAAGGTGTTAAATTACTCTTCTTCTAAAACAACTAACAAATCACCTGCATTGACTTGTTTGCCCGGCGCGCAGTGAATTGAACTCACTTTGGCGACGCGGTCTGCGTAAACGGAGAATTCCATTTTCATGGCTTCAACAATTAATAGCGGTTGATCTACTTCAACCATTTGCCCCGGTTCAACTAAGAGCTTCCAAATATTGCCACTGATATCTGCAGTTACGGCGTGACCATCTACTTCAATGGGGTTGGTGTTTACTTTGGCTTGCAGTGCCGCGTCAACTTGCGCTTCTTCATCTTCTTGCCAGAGCGCAACTTCTTTGGTGAAAGCGGCTTGTTGTTTGGTTTTAAAATCCGCAATGCTAGCTGCGTTTTCTGCCAAGAAAGCTTCGTGCTCTGCAAGGCTGAAAAAACTTTCTTCAATGCGTAGATTTAATTTTCCCTCACGGAAAGCTTCGCGCTGTGCGGTGAGTTCGTCTTCAGTGACTTCGTAATAGCGCACACGGTCAAAGAATTTTAATAACCAAGGCTCGCCATTTTCGAAGTCTGAATTTTTGAGAAATTTATTCCAGATAGGTAATGTGCGACCCACAAGTTGATAGCCGCCGGGTGAATCCATGCCGTAAATACACATGTAAACGCCGCCAATACCGACAGTGCCTTCGGCGGTGTAAGTACGGGCAGGGTTGTATTTTGAGGTTAATAAACGGTGGCGTGGGTCAACCGGAACAGCGCAGGGCGCACCGAGATACACATCGCCCAAACCAAGCACCATATAGCTGGTTTCAAATAATATTTCTTTGACCTGTTGAACGGATTCTAAACCGTTAATACGACGCATAAATTCGGTGTTGCTTGGCAACCAAGGCGCTTTGTCGCGCACCGATTGGCGATAGCGCGATACGGCATCCAGCGTTGCGGAATCTTCAAAAGCCATAGGCATATAAACGATTCGGCTGGGCACTTTAATATCGCGGGCATCGCCGAGTGTTTCTTCTATCACTAATAATTTGGCGATTAAATCTTGCTGATGAATCACGCGGCTATCGTAATTAATTTGTAGTGAGCGCACGCCGGGTGACAATTCAATCACGCCTTTAATAGGTGTCGCTTTTAAAGCTTCCATCAAGGCATAAACACGCAAACGTAAACTGAGTTCTAAAATATTATCGCCGTATTCCAGCAAAATATATTTGTCACCTGCTTGGCGGTAACTCACGAGTGGGCGATTAGCTTTTGCAGGCAGTGCTGCAACAATACATTCTGAAATAGTATTTTCAGGTTTTACTATTGCGGGCAAAATTACTTCTGCTGGTGCTGTTAAGGTTTCAATTGCCTTGTCTGCTGCTAATTCAAGTGCAAACGCCGCATCAAAACTTAAACGCTTAAAGCGAATTTTATCGCCGGGTTTTACTTGGCCGACTTTCCACAATTCTGCTTTGACGATGGTAACGGGGCAAACAAACCCACCGAGGCTGGGGCCGTCTTTGGTGAGAATGACTGGCATGTCACCAGTGAAATTAATGGAACCTACGGCGTATTCAGTATCGTGAATGTTGGATGGATGTAAACCTGCTTCACCGCCATCATTGCGCGCCCATGTTGGTTTGGGACCATTTAAACGAATGCCTAAACGGTTTGAGTTGTAGTGCACTTCCCATGCAGTTGAAAAAAGCATTTCAATCGCATCTTCAGTGAAAAAATCCGGTGCACCGTGTGGGCCATAGAGCACACCAATTTCCCATTCGCCTGATGAAGGGTAAGTGGGGATTAGGCTCACAGGTGCAGCGGCAGGGGAGAAACTGGGTGCTGGTGTTGTGCATGCAGCAATGTTGGGGTTGCTAATAGGCAGCATATCGGTTGCGCGTAAGGTGCGACCGGCGTGACCTCCAAATTGACCGAGTGCAAAGGTTGAGCGGCTACCTAAATAAACCGGCACATCAAAACCATTGCGCACGGCGAGATAACTTCTGCAGCCAGAATCGGCTTTGCCAACCTCAAGAATTTGTCCGGCTTTTACGGGAACCGGTGCCCAGAATGGAATTAATTCGCCATCTAATTTCGCAGGCGAGCTTGCGCCTGTTAATGAAATTATTGCATCGCTGTGAAAACGTAATTTGGGGCCAATTAGCGTAATTTCTAACGCCGCTGCACTTTCGTGGTTGCCCACAATACGATTGGCTAAACGGAATGCGTAATCATCCATTGGGCCTGAAGGTGGAACGCCAACGCTCCACAAGCCAACACGGCCGGGATAATCTTGCACGCTGGTGTAAGTGCCGGGTTGAATCACTTCAATCACGGGCGCTTTATATTCGAAGCTAGCGAGTTTATTGGTGGCAACATCGCCGCTGCCAAAAAAGTCTGATGCAATAATTTGACGCAAATAATCAAGGTTGGTCGCAATACCTGCCATGCGCGTTTCATTCAATGCAGTTTGCATTTTTGCGATGGCATCAGCACGATTTTCACCGTGCACAATAATTTTTGAAATCATGGGGTCGTAGTAGGGTGATACTTCGGTACCCGTTGAAACCCAAGTGTCGTTGCGTGCGGAATCTGAAAATAAAACATCCGTTAATACGCCGGGCGATGGTTGGAAATCTCGCACGGGGTCTTCGGCATATAAGCGCACTTCAATAGCTGCGCCTTTGGGTGTGATATCAATATCAAATGAGGGCGGCATACCGGCGGCGGTTAATATCATCCACTCAACTAAATCCACACCTGTACAAGCTTCAGTGATGGGGTGTTCAACTTGCAAGCGTGTATTTACTTCCAAGAAATAAAATGAATCGCGCGCGGCATCGTAAATATATTCCACGGTGCCTGCAGAGCGATACTTAACGGCCTCGCCCAAACTTTTTGAGGCCGCTAATAATTTATCGCGGGTGGCTTTAGGTAAATTGGGTGCTGGTGTTTCCTCAACCACTTTTTGGTTGCGGCGTTGCAGTGAGCAATCGCGTTCACCCAGTGCTAATACATTGCCTAGGCCATCACCAAAAATTTGTACTTCTACGTGACGGGCGTTATCTACAAAGCGCTCCAGAAATACGCCGCTATCGCTAAAAAAGTTTTGACCTTGACGCTTAACGGTTTCAAATGCACTGATTAATTCTTCTTCGCTGTTACAGCGCGTTAAACCAATACCGCCGCCACCTGCAGTACTTTTGAGCATAACGGGATAACCCAGTGCAGTAGCAGAAGAAACAGCTTCTTCTAAAGAACCTAATAAACCTGTGCCGGGTGTAAGTGGTACACCGGCTTTTTCTGCAATTTCACGCGAGGTATGTTTTAAACCGAACTCACGCATTTGATTAGGCGTTGGCCCGCAAAACGCAATGCCATTAGCTTCACATTGCTCTGCGAATTTTGCATTTTCAGAGAGGAAACCGTAGCCGGGAATAATCGCTTGCGCTCCAGTTTCGCGTGCTGCCGCAAGAATGCGGTCAACTTGTAAATAACTTTCGGCAGCGGTGTTGCCACCTAAACACACCGCCACATCGCAAGCGGTGACATGCGCAGAATTGCGGTCGGCATCAGAATAAACAGCAACTGATTTAACGCCCATTTTTTTGAGGGTTTTTGCAATACGTACTGCAATTTCGCCACGGTTTGCGATTAAGACTGTGTGAAACATATTCCTTCTCCGACGGTAATTTTTTAACCCCCTCCCAACCTCCCCCTTAAAAAGCGGGGAGGAGCTTTACTCCCTCCCTTTGAAAAAGGGAGGGCAGGACAGGGGAGGGATTTGTTATTTCTGCAGCGATTTAATATAAGCGCGCCATCCGCCCAAATGGGTAATATCCGTTGCGCCTTCAATGGCAGCACCTTCACAAATAAAACCTTTTACTTCGCGACCATCTTCTAAGGTGAGCGTGCCTATACCGAGCGGTGCAGGAATCAACGCAACAAAGCTGCCGAAGTGGTGTAAGGGCACATCCCATAATTCCACGATAATTTCCGCACCGGTTTCTCCCGCTTTGCCGCGAATTAATCCGGGTTTTGGTGGGGTGGTATTGGGTAATGCAAATAGGCGATAAGAGTTGGCAGTTAAAGTGCTTTCAACAAAAATGGCGTTGCGTTCTTGCAGTTGAATATTGAGCGGCATACCGGTGAGATGCGCGCCCACAACAGCCAAACGAACATAGCCTTCGGGGGGCACATTGTTTGAAATGAGAGTGTTTGAAATCAATGTGGGCACTTTGCGATGAGTGATGCCCAAATTTAAATCGGCATTTACTTGCCAGAGTTTGCCGAATTTCACTAAGGCTGCATCCTGCCAAGCGGGTGCAATTAAGGTGATGCCGAAGGGTAAGCCGTCATTGCGCATTGCAGCGGGCAGTGCGAGCGCAGAGCAATCCGCTAAGTTCACAAAATTGGTGTAGGTGCCGAGTTGGCTATTTACCAAAACTGGTTCAGCATTTACATCTGACGTGGTTGGGTGACGTGGTGACGTGGGTACCAATAGCGCGTCGAAATCACTCATGATCGTTTGAATTTCGCGTGCTAAATCGGCACGACGGTATTCACTGCGATAGGCATCAGTTGCTGAAAAGTTAACGGCTTTTTCAATAATGCCGCGTACTACGGGATTCATTTCTTCTGCGTGCTCTTGCATAAACTCTGCAACCGCCGCGTGGCGTTCTGCAACCCAAGGGCCGCCGTACAATAATTGCGCGAGCGTAAACATGGGTGTGAAATCTACGGGAACTAATTCTGCGCCCAGAGCTTTAATATTTTCGAGTGATTGTTCCCACGCGAGTTCGGCCTCTTTATCGCCAAACCAGTCAGGGTTAAGTGGAATCCCGAATCTAGGTTTGCTTGGAAAATAAATCGGTGCGCTGGGGGCAGTGCGAGAGAAGCCATCGGCGGCATCAAAGTCAGCTAGGGTTTTTGCAACCAGCTCGGCATCGCTAACGGTTAATGAAAAAATGGATACGCAATCTAAACTGCGGCAAGCGGGTACAACGCCTTTGGTGCTAAAGCGTCCCTTGGTGGGTTTTAGCCCAACAATGTTATTAAAGCCTGCGGGTATGCGGCCTGAACCTGCGGTATCGGTTCCCAAACTAAATGGCACTAAACCGCGTGCAACAGTAACGCCAGAGCCAGAGCTTGAACCGCCGGATACATAGTCGGCCTTAAAAGAATTGGGCACGGTACCATAGGGTGACCGCGTGCCCACAAGACCAGTCGCAAATTGATCGAGGTTGGTTTTGCCAATCACAATGGCGCCCGCTGCTTTCAGGCGTGCGATTGTGGTGGCATCTTCACTCGGAATATAGGTAAATGCAGGGCAGGCGGCAGTGGTAGGAATGCCTGCTACATCAATGTTGTCTTTTACTGCAAAGGGTACGCCGTAAAGCGGTAAATCAGTAGACGCTGAATTTAAGGCGAGCGCGTTAATTTGGGCGTCTAGCTCGTCGGCAGAGAGAATATAGATCCACGCAGGGTCAGTAGCATCCAATTGTGAACGCAGCGCATGCAAGGCATCGCCGATAGAAATCGTTTGGCTGCGATAGGCGTCAAGCCATTCGGTAATTGTCCAGCCTAGAGTGCTTGTCATTATTGTTCCTGCGTTAAAATCTTAAATACCATCTTGAATACAAGATTGCTTTTTTTAGATTTTGCAGTAACTATGCCAAGAAAAATTTAAGCCTAATAACTCGTCTGTTAGAAAGCGGAAACATAAATAAAAACAATAAGTTAAATGACTTATTGAGTATCTTGGTTTTTTTAAAAAACAAGATCAATAAAAATTGCGTGCGCTTATGTTGTGCGTGTGAAATTTTTAGAAGACCTAAACTGGTGCGCATGTATAAAAATTAATCTTGTAGCTTTTTTAAAAAATACGTTTGTGGAAATACTATGACAATGAACTGGAATCAACTTCTCTGCGCTGAGCGTCTAGGGAAGCGAAGTGCAAAACACGAAGAGGGGCGCTCGCCATTCCACTCGGATCACGACAAAATTATTTTTTCGGGTGCGTTTCGCAGGCTTGCGCGTAAGACACAAGTGCACCCTATGGCGACCAATGACCATATTCATAATCGCATGACTCACAGTTTGGAGGTGGCTTGTGTTGGTCGCACGCTCGGTATTCGTGTAGGTGAGGCATTAAAAGATGCAGGCGATTTACCCAGCCATATTTGGCCAACCGATATTGGCGATATTGTTCAAGCGACTTGTTTGGCGCACGACATAGGCAATCCACCTTTTGGTCACACGGGTGAAGACGCGATTCGCAGTTGGTTTCAAAAGGATGGCGCAGAGTTTTTAGCGGATTTGTCGCCAGAAGAACGCGATGATATCCGCATATTTGAAGGTAACGCGCAGGGCTTGCGGGTGTTAACCACCTCCGAGTATCACCAATATCATGAAGGTATGCGTTTAACTTACGCAACGCTGTCGTCCTCTATGAAATACCCTTGGTGTTCAACGGCTACTGTTTTAAATCAGCGCCCCAAAAATAATAAATACGGCGTGTTTCAATCTGAGTTGGAATATTTTCATGAAATCGCTGCAAAAACTGGTTTAATTGAAAAAGGTAAAAATTGGTATTGCCGTCATCCGCTGGTCTATTTAATGGAAGCGGCAGACGATTTTTGTTACGGCATTATTGATTTGGAAGATGGCCTTGAAATGGGTATTTTAAATTGGGCAGAGATTTACGAATTACTTCGCCCAGTAATTGCTGATTCGCCCCAACTGGCGGATTTAGAGCGCACGCTTAAAAAGGTAAATGACGGGCGTAAACCTGCGCTGGTGCGCGGCAAAGTGATTGATGCTTTTATTAATGCAGGAACAGATGCGTTTATTAAGCATCAAAACGATTTTTTGAATGGCACAGTTGAAGGCGATTTAATTTCTCTTTGTGATCCAAAGGTTATGAATGCGGTACAAGCGGCTAAGGATCTCGCTAAAAATAAAATCTTTAATCACTCACGCCGTGTTGAATTAGAGATTGGCGCCTATGCAGTGATAGGTACTTTATTGAGTACGGTTTGCAGCGCAGTTTATGCATCGCTTGGCGATGCAAGTCAAATGACTTACAAAGATAATCGTGTGATGGCTTTAATTGGCGATAACAACTTTCACCCCAATGTGAGCAAACGCGATAAAAACTATAAGTATTTAGCCCTTATGGCCGTAATCGATTTTATCAGTGGTATGACTGATAACTATGCTACCAACCTTGCCAAACAGTTTAATGGTATGGGAGATTCGCGCTATTAATTCTTTGCGTGCGTTGATTACAGGCTTAAAGAAAAATCTTGCATGGATTACGGTCATCGTTGCTTTTCCCTTTTTCTTTTTGGGTGGGCCAGATGCTACATCCAGCAAACTCTATGGCGCCCTGTGGGATTGTGGTCATATCGTTTTTTTTATTGCATTAGTGTTTGCACTTAATAGAAAAATTGATTTAACCCGCTGGCAATTTGCACTGATGACCTTACTTGCTGTTTTTGTTGGTGGTGGTTTAATTGAAGTCATTCAATCGTACACGGGGAGAGATGGCAATTGGGATGATCTACTGCGAGACTTAAGTGGCACTTGTGTAGGATTGTTTTGGCTGAGACCCCCCAGCCTTTCTATATGGCTGGGGCGTATAGTGGCATTAGCTTTTTTAATTCCAAGTTTATCCGTCGTATTTTTTGAAGCTTGGTTTCAATATCAGGCGATGAAAAAATTTCCATTGATTGCGGGTTTTGAATCTAGCATCGAACTATATGGCCAAAAACCTACTGCTCAGTTGAGCCCACAATTTCACACCCAGGGGCATTACTCACTAAAGCTTAATTTAACAACAGAGCGTTACTCAGGTATTTCTTTTAAGCGTCTGTTTAATAATTGGTCAGCGTATAAACAGTTAAAGTTTGATATTTACAATCCTGATGGTTTGCCCTTGACGATGGTTGTACGTGTCAATGATATAACGCATGAAAAAACGGGTTGGGTAGATGATGATAGATTTAATAAGCGGTTTCAGGTAAATCCCGGCTGGAACCATATGGTCTTTAGCTTAGCTGAGATTCAAAAAGGGCCTACCAAGCGATTAATGGATTTATCGCAAGTATCGCTGATTGTTATTTATGCAACACAACTGCCAGAAGCGCGGACGATTTATTTAGATAATCTTCGGTTAGAATAACCCGACGGATTCAGATTCGGCAGTACAGGCTTTAAACAAACATAAAGAAGAGAGATAAACATGATGAATACCCAGCTATTAAAACGCGTGTTAATGCTTGGTTTATTATCAAGCTTGGCATTGCCTGTTTGGGCACTCACTAAGATTGCAGCGGATGACGCCAATCTGCAATACACTGGGCGTATCGATTTTACCAAGCCCAGTGAACCACAAATATCTTGGCCTGGTACCAGCATTACAGGTAATTTTACGGGTCAGTATTTAGCCGTTACCTTGGATGATCAATTGGGCAAAAACTATTTCAATGTTTTTATCGATAATGATTTTAAACGCCCCATCATTATAAAAGCTGAGCAAGGCGAAAAAAATTATGTAGTAGCCGCTAACTTAGCGCCCGGCAAACACAACTTTTTATTGACCAAACGCACCGAAGGTGAAGAAGGTGCAACGACCATTAAGAGTTTTGAATTGGCCGATGATGGCAAACTCTTAACGCCACCTGCGCGCTTAAAACGTAAAATAGAATTCTTTGGTGATTCCATTACCAGTGGTATGGGCAATGAATCACCCGATGAGGGCCCAGATCATCTGGCGAAAGATAAAAATAATTTTATGGCCTACGATGCAATTACTGCGCGTAATCTCAATGCTGAATTGCATGTTACATCGCAGAGTGGTATCGGCATTATGGTCAGTTGGTTCCCCTTTATCATGCCGCAGTTTTACGATCAGTTAAATGCCGTGGGTAACAATGATTCGCAGTGGGATTTTTCTCGCTGGACGCCGGATGTAGTTGTTATTAATTTATTTCAAAATGACAGCTGGTTGACGGATCGCGAACACAGAATGAACCCCAACCCTACCGATGAGCAACGCATTCAAGCTTATGTGGATTTTGTAAAAACAATTCGCGGTAAATATCCTAATGCCTATATTATTTGTGCGCTTGGCAGTATGGATGCAACCAAAGAAGGTTCTAAATGGCCGAGCTACATTAACACCGCTGTTGCGCGTATCAAGCAAGACAATCCAAAAGAAAAAATGGATACCGTTTTCTTTGAGTTTACAGGCTATGGTGCGCACCCACGGGTTAAGCATCATCAAGCGAATGCTGCCAAGTTGACGGCGTTTATTAAACAAAAAATGAATTGGTGATTTTTTGATAGTAGGTGATATGCGCTTAATTTATACATCTATCTTTTATTTGGCTGTGCCGTTTATTTTGCTGCGCTTATTGTGGCGGGCGTTTGCTGCACCCGCTTATGCAAAACGTTGGAGTGAGCGCTTCGCGTTTTTTAAACCACTTGCAACGGATAAAAAAGTCATTTGGTTTCATACTGTGTCCGTCGGTGAGTTTATTGCAGCTCTGCCTTTGATTAAATTATTGCAAACTCGCGATGACATTTTCTTAGTGGTTACCACTACCACACCAACAGGTTCTGAGCGCGTGCGCGTCAGCTTGGGTGAAAGTGTGTTTCATGTTTATGCACCTTATGATTTACCCGATGTATTGGCGCGCTTTATCAAGCGTATAAAACCATCGCTGTTATTAATTATGGAAACTGAGCTGTGGCCAAATACCTTAGCCGCTTGCGCCAAACACAATATTCCTAGCTTGTTGATTAATGCACGTATGTCAGAAAAATCGGCGCGCGGCTACGAAAAGTTTTCAGCTTTAACTCACCCCATGTTGCAGAAATTAACCAGAGCCTTGGTGCAAAATAAAACCGATGCTGAACGCTTTCATCGTATCGGCCTACCACTTGCTAATACGGATATTACCGGCAATGTGAAGTTTGATTTAACGCTGAGCGATGAACTTCGTCAAAAAGCTGTAGGCTTAAAACAAGAATGGTCGCAAGCAGGCGATTATGTGTTGTGGATAGCTGCCAGTACGCATCAAGGTGAGGATGAAATTATTCTGGATGCCTTTGCGCAATGTAAACAAAATCCTGCGCTAAAAAACCTTCGCCTTGCCTTGGTGCCGCGCCACCCCGAGCGTTTTAATAGCGTTGCCAATTTGTGTGAGAGTCGTGGTTTTGTGATTGTAAGACGCAGCGCGCAAATGGTGGCAGCGGATACTCAAGTTATTATCGGCGATACCATGGGTGAGTTGCTGTTAATGTTTGGTGCAAGCGATATTGCCTTTGTAGGTGGTAGCTTGGTGCCTAATGGCGGCCACAATTTTATTGAACCAGCGGCTTGGCAGTTGCCGATTCTCAGCGGCACTCACGTATTTAATTTTGCAGAAGTTGCGCGTTTGCTGGGAGAGGCAGGTGCTTTGACTTTAGTCCCATCTGCTAATGAGTTAGCTAAACAAGTTGAGCTGCTTGTTTTGGATGTTGCAGAACGCAATAAGCGTGGTGCAGCGGCTTTGCAAGTCGCCAACGATAATCGCGGTGCTTTAGAAAAAACACTCGCAATTATTAATCAATATTTAATCTAAACTTTTACCTATTTCAACAACACAACCTATCGGATACCGCCATGTTTGAAACTCTGCCTTTATTGCCCGCTGACCCCATCCTCGGTTTAAGTATTGCTTATGCAAAAGATACCAATCCGCTCAAAGTAGATTTGGGCGTGGGTGTTTATAAAAATGATGTGGGTGTAACGCCCATTATGGCGGCAGTAGCAGAAGCAGAAAAAATTCGTTTTAAACAAGAAATAACTAAGGCTTATACGCCGCCTGCGGGTTACCCAGGTGCCAATGAAGCCGCCACTAAATTAGTGTTTGGTGAAGGTCACCTTGCGGTAGAGGCTAATCGTGTGCGCACCATACAAGCGCCGGGTGGCTGTGGTGCGCTGCGGGTTGCTGCTGAATTAATTCAACGCGCCAAACCGGGTGCAAATCTTTGGGTGAGTATTCCCACCTGGGCTAACCATATTCCGCTCTTGGGCAGCGCGGGTTTAAAGCTGCGCGAATACCCCTATTATGATTACGCATCTCACAGTATTAATTTTACCGCCATGATGGAAACACTGAAGCAGGTGCCGCGCGGTGATTTGGTGTTGCTACACGCCTGCTGCCACAACCCGAGCGGTGCTGATTTAACGCGCGCGCAGTGGGATCAAGTTGCGGATTTGTGTGAAGCCAATGGTTTGATTCCATTTGTGGATATGGCCTACCAAGGTTTTGGCGAAGGCTTGCAAGAAGATACTTACGGATTGCGTATGTTGTCTGCCCGCTTACCGGAAGTGGTTGTAGCGACGTCTTTCTCCAAAAACTTTGGTTTATATCGCGAGCGTACAGCTGCCTTGAGCTTTGTGTTTGCCGATGAGCAGCAAGCCAATGCTGGCTTGAGTAATTTGTTAAGCGTATCGCGTTCTATTTATTCCATGCCACCTGCACACGGTGCAGCACTGGTGGATATTATTTTACACAGTAATGAATTAACCAAGGTGTGGAGCGATGAATTAACGCTTATGCGCGAGCGCATTGCCGGTTTGCGTGTGAATTTAGTGCAGACTCTAAATCAGTTGCAAACGCAGCGCGATTTTAGTTTTATTGCCAATGAACGCGGTATGTTCTCATTTTTGGGGTTGAGTGTTGAGCAGGTGCATAAACTCAAAAATGATTACAGCATCTATATGACCGATACCAGCCGCATTAGTGTTGCGGGTTTAACGATTGAAAAAATGGATTATGTGAGTAAGGCGATTGTGTCGGTGCTGTAACTTTACACATCCATTCGTATAAGAAAAAAGGCGAGCGCATTATCCATGTAGCTCGCCTTTTTTATGGATGATTGGGCTATGCTGGCCTGTAGTGATCCTTATTCCATACTTACGCAATCTTAATACGGTATTCGATATCCTAAATTATGAACTCTATTCTTATTGCACCTTCCACTCCTCAAAAATCTTCCTATTGGTTAGGCGGCGCTATTTGGCTTGCGGGTTGGGTGGCGATTTACACGCTGGAACAACATCTTGATGTTAATAATTTAGCGATGTTATTGGTGCTTGCATCCGCTTTGGCTGCAGTTTGTTTGCCTTGGCGAACAGCGGTACTCTTGACGATTGTTTTCGTCTTGGTGTTCGACTGGTTTTTCGTTGCGCCCTACGGCACTTTCACAGTAGATTTTCATCAACACACGTTGCTGTTATTGGTGATCTTAGTCGTCAATTTAATTGTGATTAGTTTGATGAATATTCTGCGCGCACAATCTGAACGCGCTTTACACCATGCGAGTGAAGCCGATATTTTGCGGCAGTGGAGTGATTTGTTGTTGGAATCCTCAGTGCCACATGAGCATTTGCAAGAGTTGCAAGAATTGTTAGCACAGCTCAGTAGTAGAGATGTCACGCTATTGGTATTGAAAGATGCGTTACCCGCAACCGATGATTTGCAAGCGGCACAGCTCTTGGGTGATGCGGGTATTGAACAGCGCCACGCGCTGTGGTATTGCACGCGCAACAACCAAGCCTTGGGGTGCGGCACTGGCCGTTATGAAATTTTTTCAGATGTGTATTTGCCATTGCGCGCACGCGGCCATGCATTAGGTGCTGCTCTGCTTAGTAATTTTGCGGTGCATGAGTTTTCTACCCGCGTACACTTGCAGGCTATTTGCGATCAATTTGGCAATGCGCTTGAACGCTACAACTTGCATCAGCAAGATATTAAAGCGCGTGAAGAAGCTCAGTCGCAATTGGTGCGTAATAATTTGCTTGCGGCTATTTCCCACGATTACCGCACGCCCTTGGCAACTATTATGGGCGCGGCATCTTCCCTCAATGAGCAAACTGCAAAATTGGACGCTGCGCAACAGCAACAATTGGTGCGCCGTATTTACGATGAGGCTGAACGCTTAAATATTATGACCCATAATATTTTGCAGTTAGCGCGATTGGATTCAAATAATCAACTCGCATGCGATTGGCAATCGGCAGAAGAAATTGTGGGGGAGTTAACGCGGCGTTGGCGCGGCAGGAAATTAGGGCATCGCCTGCATATTCAATTAGATAATGAATTGCCTTTGTTGTGGTGCGATGCCGTTTTAATTGGCCAGCTATTAGAAAACCTCGTTGATAATGCCCTCAAATACAGCCCAGATGATTCACCCGTTGGTATTCACGCTGAGGTGAATTTGCAAAGCGAACCTAAGCATTTTTCAATATCCGTAAGCGATAAAGGGCAGGGTATAGACCCACGCTGGCGCGATAAAATTTTTGAACCCTTTCAGCGCGGGCCTGTTGTAACAAAGCGCGGTGCCATTACTGAAGATGGAAAACTAATTTTAGGTGCCGGCGTTGGCTTAGCGCTTTGCCGAGCAATTGCTCGCGCGCACGGTGGCGATATAAAAATAACTTGCCCAGCATCTGGTGGCAGTATTTTTGAATTGTGTTTACCGCTGCGCGAATTGCCGGCTGAACATCACCATGATGAAGCGCTGCACGTTAATAAAGAGCTACGCAATAATTCAGGTGATCGCTCATGAGTGTTCATGTGTTGTTGGTGGAAGACGACCGCGAATTGCGTGCAACCCTGCGCGATGCTTTGTTGTTAGAAGGCTACAAACTGATTACCGCAGCAAGTTTGTCTGAAGCTATTGCCATAGCCACCCATGCGCAGAGTTCAGGTAATAAGTTAGATTTGGTTTTATTGGATTTAGGCCTGCCCGATGGCGATGGTGAAACATTGCTTGCACAACTGCGTAAACAACTTAACACCCCCGTTATTGTAATTTCTGCTCGCGAACAAGAAGGCCAAAAAATTCGCTTATTAGATTTAGGTGCAGACGATTATTTAGTAAAACCTTTCGGTATAGGTGAATTGCTTGCTCGTATGCGTGTGGCTTTGCGTCATAAAGGTGTGCCAGTCAGTGCATCCATTACGCAATACAATAAAGCCGGTGTGAGTATTGATTTAGCTTCGCATTCTGTAACGCGCAACGGTGAACAAGTCCATTTAACACCTACAGAGTTTAATTTGTTAGCACGCTTGGTGCGCAGCGCAGGCCGCGTGGTTACTCATCGCCAATTATTAAATGATGTATGGGGTGCAGAGTTTATCGATCACACCCATTATTTACGTTTGTATATGGCGCAACTACGCGCGAAGTTAGAAGTGGATTCTGCTGATCCGGTGTTGTTATTAACTGAAGCGGGTGTGGGTTATAGATTGGCTGAGGATGAGTAACTTATTATTCGCGGTTAACCATTAAACAAAGGATTTTTATGAAAACGACTGTTTTGTTGATTAATTTAATCGTTTTATGTTTGATTTCGTCCTGCCAAGACAAGTCAACCAAGACGTTGTGGGTCAAGCCTTCGTCAATTACGTTGGATTGTACAGATTACGCAGCCATTCAAAGCCCGGTTGGTATTTTATATAATAATGTGTGGAATAAACACGCTGCAAAAGACGGTGAGTGGCAACAGTGTATTGAAAAGCGAGTGGTCGCTGAGGTCACGCAATATGGTTGGTCTTGGCAGTGGCCGCAAAAAAGCAATGTTATTTTTGCATACCCGCAAGTAAAACTGGGAGTATCGCCTTGGGCACCAAAACCAGCTTCAGATAATCGTTTTCCCTTAAAAATATCTTCAATCACTAACCTTACTATTTCCTATGATCTGGAGATATCAACTAATGGCCAACATAACCTAGCCACTTCAATGTGGCTCACCAATAGCGCTACTGTCACTGAAAAGCCTAATCTGTCAGCTATAGTGGCGGAGTTTATGATTTGGACTTATTCCACCGCTAAACACTTTAATCCTGCAGGTAAAAAAGTTACCGAAGTAACTATTAATGGTAAACAGTGGGAAGTATGGGTGGATAAAAATTGGGGCGATGCATCTGGGGTTAATACAAATAAATGGATTTATATTACTTACCGCGCAAAAGAATCCGCGTTAAAAACTGAGTTTGATGCATTCAGCTTAATTCAACATGCGGTTGCTGAAAATATAATTCCCGCTGATTTATATATTGCCGATATTGAACTTGGTAATGAAATTATGAGCGGATCAGGAATTGCCTGGGTGAAATCCTTTGATATTAAAGTCGATTAGTTTTGCTCACAAATAGGTATCTATAAATCCTAACACAATCCTAACGCCCCACCTGCCACACTCACTCTGACACTAACCGCCAGAGGAGTTTTTTGGCATGACAGCTCAATCTAATTCAACGCAAACGCCATCCACCAATGCGCATCAAAAACTTAAATCTCAAAGTACAGCGGCTTTAACGCTAGGTGCTTTGGGTGTGGTTTATGGTGATATTGGCACCAGCCCGCTCTACACATTTAAAGAAATATTCCACCCCGGAACGGGTGTGGCTTTAGATGTGCCGCATATTACCGGCGCCGTTTCAGCCATTGTGTGGGCGCTTATGTTGGTGGTTACACTAAAGTATGTTGTACTTATTTTGCGTGCAGATAATCGCGGTGAAGGCGGTGTTTTAGCCTTGAGTACTTTGGCCGCACAATCGACTGAAAAATTTCCACATTTGCGTTCAGCTTTACTCTTGTTGGGGTTATTTGGCGCAACACTTTTTTATGGCGATAGCGTCATTACGCCTGCAATTTCTGTGTTGGGTGCTATGGAGGGCTTGACGATAGTTACACCAACCTTAACGCCATTTGTGGTGCCTATAACACTCGGTATTTTAGTGGGCTTATTTTTAGTGCAGCGCAAAGGTACAGGCGCGGTAGGTAAAGTATTTGGCCCTTTAATGATATTGTGGTTTTCTGTACTTGCGGTTTCTGGTGCTTATCATATTGTGCAACAGCCAGAAATTTTGCATGCATTAAATCCTCTTTATGCATGGCATTTTTTGTGCGAACGCGGTTGGTTTGCATTTGCAGTTTTGGGTGCAATTGTATTGGCGCTTACGGGTGCAGAAGCGCTCTATGCGGATATGGGGCACTTTGGTCGTAAGCCGATTCAGTTGGCGTGGATTTCTATGGCTTTGCCAGCGCTTGCATTAAATTATTTAGGTCAAGGTGCTTTGTTGTTGGGGGAACCGAGTGCGATTTCAAATCCGTTTTATAATTTGTTTCCAGCAGTGCTGATTTGGCCTGCGGTTATTATTGCCAGCATTGCGGCGATTATTGCATCGCAAGCGGTTATTTCTGGTGCTTATTCGGTAACGCGACAAGCGATTCAATTGGGGTTTTTACCGCGCATGTCGGTCTTGCATACATCGGCGAATGAATCTGGCCAAATTTATTTACCGGCAGTGAATTGGGTTTTATTGGCGGGTGTTATTGCGGCGGTAGTTTTATTTGGCAGTTCTTCTGCTCTGGCGGCAGCTTATGGTATTGCGGTGACTTTAACGATGATGATTACCACACTGCTGACTTTTTTTGTGGTGCGCTACCGTTGGAATTTACCTGCGCCGGTAACTTTTTTAGCGACAGGTTTTTTCTTAATCATCGATTTGGCATTAATTGCCGGCTGTATGATTAAATTCTTTGACGGCGGTTGGTTCCCGTTAGCCTTGGGTGGCTTGTTATTTTTGTTGATGGCTACTTGGCGTCGTGGTCGCAACATTGTGTTGGCTACCATTCGTAAAGAGGGCGTTGATTTACCGGCGTTTATCGCAACACTAAACCCTGCCGAGATTCAACGTGCTGCGCGCGTGGCAGTGTATCCCGTTGCAGACCCTTCCACAGTTCCGCAAGCATTGCTTCACAATCTTAAGCACAACCAAGTTTTGCATGAGCGTAATATTATCCTCACTGTGATCTTTGCCGATGTGCCTTGGGTACCGGAATCCGAACGCGTGTTGGCAGAAAATTTAGGCAATAGTTTTTGGCGAGTTAGATTGCGCTTTGGTTTTATGGATACGCCTGATGTTCCGCAAGCTTTAAAGCTTTGCGAAGCCTTTGGTTTAAATATTCCGCTCTTTCAAACAAGCTATTTTTTAAGCCGCGAAACGATTGTGGCTACACCCGGGAGTGGTATGGCGCTATGGCGCGAACATTTATTTGCCGCTATGAGCCGCAATGCAAGTGGTGTGGTGGAGTTTTTTAGGTTGCCCGATAATGCGGTGGTGGAGTTGGGGACTCGGGTGCAGATTTAGATTGTACTTATTACCACCCAGTCACCCTGAGTGCGAAGTAGTCGAAGGATTTCACGTCCAAACCCTTCGACTGCTTCGCGCTCAGGGTGAGCGGAGCATCAAAAATTAATCGCGAACCGTTTTTAAACCTTTTAAATAATCTGTTGCAGGTTTTTCGATTTGCGTTACAACTTCAAACTCCGGTTCTACTTCTTCTGCTAGCGGATGTTCAATTTTAATTACCGCTTTTTGCAGCAGCATGGAGTTTGGGTAGGTAATTAAATTGCCATCATCGCGGCGTAAAATTACATGGAACATGCTGATTTCTTCAATGATGCCGCTAATGTCATCGTCTTTATCGGCAATTCTAATAAGGTCGCCAATGCGATAAGGGAAACCGAAAAAAATAATCATGCTGGCGGTGACGTTGCTGAGGATTGACCACTGCGCAAATAGACCTATACCTACCACTGCAAAAATCGATGATAGAAAAACGGATACTTCGCTGTAACCGAGGCCGAGCATGAAACACACTACTACTATGCAAAAAAATACCATGCCGATATTCATTAGCCTGGTTATGTAGGGAACTCGTGAATCGCCAAAGGCTTTACGTACGCTCACATCGTGTGCAATTTTGTTAAGCAGTTTGGTGGCTAGGTAAAACACGACAATACAGGTGCATACCAATAAGAGTTTTGTGGTTAGACTTTCGCTCATAATTTTTTCGTCGATACTAATAAGGGATAACACGGGAGAACTCTACTTGCTGAATTGCTGGGTTTGAACGGAAATTGCTGAAGCCTTGTACCGCTGTATACTAAAGAGCACCGCTGTCATACTCACGCGGCGCGGCTCAAATTGAGCGCACAGTATAAAACCTTTAACCTGAACATGTTGTGAATTTATGCCAAAGCTTACCTGTATTGCCCATCGTGGCGGACCTTTAATGAACAATGAACCGCTGCCGGAAAATAGTTTGGCTGCCATATCGCGCGCACTTGCGGCGGGGGTGGATGCGGTTGAAATCGATATCTATCAAATAGAAGGCGAATTACTGGTAACTCACGACCGTCGTTTAGGGCGAGTGGTATCGGGGCAGGGGATTATCACCGATTTACCCTTGGCTTATTTACGCCAACAGACGCTAGAGAATGGCGAGCCGTTGCCGACTTTGCGGAATATTTTGGCGTTGGTAGGTAATCGTGCGCTGCTGAATATTGAAATCAAAGGCGCGAATTGTGTGCCGACCTTGAAGCAGCAGTTAGAGGCTTTTGTGAGTGACAATCAATTGAGCTTTGAGCATTACGTCGTCTCTAGCTTTGATCATCAACAGCTCCACCAATGCTTGCAAGTCATACCACAAGTAAAACGCGCGGTGTTAATTGAAGGCATCCCCTTGGATTACGCTCAATGCTGCGAGCCGCTTAAGGCTTATGCGTTTAATACACACCTAAGTTTCATCACCGCCGAATTATTGGCTGATGCTCGTAAACGTGGCCTTAAAAATTGGGTGTACACAGTCAACAATGAAGACGATTGGGCTTGGTTACAGGGATTAAATGTGGATGGAATCTTCACTGACAAGCCCGATTTATTACAAAACTTTACGCTTAAGTGACTGATTTATAAGGGTTTTGTATATAATAAGACAAAAAGCTTACAGAAGTGCTTGGTCTGGGAGCTTTTTTTTGTTATTGTCTTGTTAGCGCAACCATTGCGGTGGTGCTAAATTTAGAGCATATCTATCTAATAGCAAGTCTGTATATCTCAAATAAACATAGAGGTGGTGAAGTGTTCCTGGGCTGAGCACAAGCCATTTTTTTAAAAACTATTGAATGGTAGCGCAAACATTTCACGTGTTAGCTGCTAATTCTAATTAACAATAAAAACGTTAGGAGTTCTGAGATGAGTTTAAACAAACAATTCAAACGCAAGTTTCTTCCTGCCTATATGGCTTTGGTGACATTGTCCTCTATGAGTGCCTATGCTGCTGACGAGCCAAAGAAGGCAGACGACACTCCGGTTACTGAAATAACCGTTACCGGTTCACGTATTATTTCGAGTGGTTTTACGCAGCCGACACCAACCACATCATTGACTGTTGAAGATATTCAAAAATCGGCTCAGCCAAATATTTTTACCGCTATCGCACAATTACCATCCCTGCAAGGTAGTACCGGTACACAGGCTATGACCTACAGTACCAGTAGCGGTGTGCAAGGTTTAAGTTCGTTCAGCTTGCGCGGTTTGGGCGCTATTCGCACCCTGACATTGTTAGATGGCCAGCGTGTAGTAGGTGCGAACGTTACTGGCGTACCGGATATTAGCCAGTTCCCGCAGCTTTTGATTAAAAGCGTGGATGTTGTAACCGGTGGTGCCTCTGCCTCTTATGGTTCTGATGCGGTTGGTGGTGTAGTGAACTTCATTACCGACAAAAGATTTGTAGGCGTTAAAGGTAATATTCAAGCTGCTCAATCTACCTATGCGGATAACGAAGGTGTTACGGGTCAATTGGCATGGGGTGGAAGCTTCCTTGATGACAGATTGCATATTCAGATCAGTGGCGAGCACGGCAAAGAAGATGGGATTGCGCCGGGTGGCTTTGGTTTGGAAGGCCCAGGCGGTCGTGACTGGTACACGGGTGCTGAATTTGCGAATCGTCAACTCAGCGAAACCACTGACGGTAAGCCACAACGCTATTTGATTGACCGCGCGCAAAATAACCAATATGCGAAGTATGGTTTGATTACAGCGGGTCCATTGAAAGGAATTGCCTTTGGTGAAAACGGCGAGCCCTACCAGTTCCAATACGGCAAGAACTGTATATCGAACCTGTGTGAAGGCGGCGATTTGAGCGGCTTGAACAGTGGTGGCAAAAGCTTGGCATCAGCGCTTGAGCGTAACGTAGGTTATGCCCGTATAGGTTTCGATTTGGATGAAAACAACGAAATTTACGCCACGATTAACAAAGCTCGTGTGGAGTCAGTTAACTACCCAATTTTGGGTGCTGCTAAAAACGCTAACTTGACCATGAAGTGCGATAACCCCTACTTGCCAGCATCAGTTCAGGCGGCATGCGCAGCAAACAACATTACGCAATTCCAATACGGTACTGTGAATGCTCAAATAGAGCCTCTTCAAAACGTTCACCCAACCCGTGAGCAAGATCGTTATGTGATTGGCGCTAATGGCAAGTTCAACGCCTTCGATACGGATTGGACCTACGATACTTACTATCAGTACGGTAAAAACGTGACTGATCTTAAAGTGAAGGACATCATGCTCAATAACCGTTACAACGCGGCTATTGATGCAATTCGAGACCCTAGTGGTGCTATCGTCTGTCGTGACCCAGCTGCGCGTGCGAGTGGTTGCGTTCCAATGAATATCTTCGGTAACGTTGCACCAAGTGATGCCTCCTACAACTATGTGTTTCCGGAAAATGGTCCGCACCAATACTCACCACAAAAGCAAAACGTAGCCAGCTTTAACATTACTGGTGAGCCATTCTCTTCATGGGCGGGCCCAATCGCGGTGGCGACAGGTCTTGAATACCGTAAAGAAGAATATAGTGTGAGTGGCGACCCTTACGGTAATGGCGTGTCAGCAGCTACCCCTAACACGTCTGAATATCCAGCAGATCCATTGTTGACCAACCCAATCGGTAACCACTGGTTTGCGGGTAACTTCCACAATGCTAGCGGTGAGTTTGATGTTAAAGAAGGGTATGTAGAACTTAACGTACCGGTTCTTGATTCAGACACCCTAGGCGAAGCTAACGTTAACCTGGCAGCTCGTCGTACTGACTACAGCACCGCGGGTGAAGTTGATACGTGGAAGGTGGGCGGTACTTGGAAAACCGGCATTAGTGGTCTGCGTTTCCGTGCGGTAACCTCAAAAGACGTACGCGCTCCAAACTTGAGTGAACTCTTTGCGGCAGAAATCGTGATTAACAATACCGTTAACTATCTCGGTAATAACATCACGGTTCAACAGCGTACAGTGGGCAACCCGGATTTACGCGTAGAGGAAGCGCGTAACAACGAGTTTGGTATCGTGTTGTCGCAACCAGATTGGGCGCCAGGTTTAAGTCTTTCTTTCGATTACTTCGACATTAAAGTTGATGATGTAATTTCTACTCTTGGTGTTCAACAAGAAGTTGATCTCTGCGTTGCAGGCAATCAGGACTTGTGTAAGGCAATGTTGCTGACCAGCGCCATTCCAAACACTAACTATGTTCGTTTGCAGGCATTCAACCTCGCATCTATGGAAACCAAAGGCTACGACATCGAAGCGTCTTACCGTGTAGCGATAGGTGATGGCACCTTTACTATGCGCGCATTGGCAACCCGTACGCTTAGCTTCATCACCGATTCTGGTGTATTAAATACGATTCCTACCGATAGTGCTGGTGTGAACGTAGGTAGTACTCCAGATTGGAAAGTGATGGCTACGCAAAGCTGGGATACTGACAAGTGGGGTATCAGCTTGACCGAACACTGGATCAGTGACGGTGTGTACAGTAACGAAGTTATCGAATGTCAAACTAACTGCCCTGTAAGTACAGTGACCCACCCAACCGCGTATACCAACCAGATGGATGGTACCTTGCGTTTTGACTTGGGTCTTAGCTACAAGCTCAGCGATAACATGACTGCTTACGGTAAGGTCGATAACTTGTTCAACAAAGATCCAGCGGTATCACCAGGTACAGGTACAGTTGCTAACCCAATGATTTATGACTTGATTGGTCGTATGTACCGTGTAGGTTTGCGTTTCGAGTTCTAAGTTTCACGTTATAAGCTCCGCACTTATGTGTTGTGCAGTGCTACTCCACTCAAGGATGAGTTGAGCAGTGCATTTTCAACAAAATTTTTTGTGCGAAAAAGGATTGTTATACGCATAAGTTAAGGATTGATGTGTGGCCAATGCGGCCATTTCTTATTGTTTATGTTAGGTGTCCGGTGATAGGAACCCCTGACGGGGTTGTACGCTTGGCGGGCCGTAAGGCCCGCTTTTTTATTGTGCGTCAGAAAGGTGTTACGCCTTTTTTATGCTGCCACTAATTCTGCAAAAACTTCTTTGGCTGCTTGCAAAGTCGCTTGAATATCCGCTTCTGTATGGGCGCCAGACATAAACCCTGCTTCATAAGATGCAGGCGCTAAATAAATCCCGCGTTTTAACATGCCGTGAAAGAATTTATTGAAGCGTGGAATATCGCACGCCATTACCTGCTTAAAATTGGTGACTTTTGGCTCGCTCGTAAAAAAGAAGCCAAACATGCTGCCCACATGATTTGTGGTGAAGGGAATACCTGCTTCATCGGCTAGTTTTTGCAATCCCTCAACTAATTGAGTGGTACGTGCGCTTAAGTGTTTGTAAAAATCAGGTTGTTCTAATAACTCTAAAGTTTTGAGGCCGGCTGCCATAGCCACCGGGTTGCCCGATAAGGTTCCCGCTTGGTAAACCGGGCCAGAAGGGGCAATCATTTGCATTACATCGCGACGCCCGCCAAATGCACCCACCGGCATACCGCCACCGATCACTTTACCAAGGGTGGTGATATCGGCTTTGATATTGTAATAACCCTGCGCGCCTGTGTGGCTAACACGGAAGCCAGTCATCACCTCATCCAAAATCAGCAAAGCGCCAGATTGGTCACACACATCGCGAAGGGTTTCTAAAAACCCGTCTACTGGGGGAACACAATTCATATTGCCCACAACGGGTTCAACAATAATGCAGGCCACTTTATCACCGTGTGCAGCAAAGTAATCGCGCACTTGTTGCGAGTTGTTGTAGTCGAGCGTGATGGTGTGGTCGGCCAATACTGCGGGAACACCCGGTGAGCTGGGCACGCCCATAGTCAGTGCGCCAGAACCAGCTTTGATTAACAAAGAATCTGAATGGCCGTGATAGCAACCTTCAAATTTAATAATGTTATCGCGCTTGGTAAATGCGCGCGCCAAACGAATTGCACTCATGGTCGCTTCGGTACCAGAGCTAACAAAGCGCACCATATCCATGCTGGGCATAAGTGCGCAGAGTTTTTCTGCGAGCGTGGTTTCGCGTTCGGTCGGCGCACCAAAACTCAAACCAAATTTTGCGGTTTCGATTACCGCGTTAATCACCTCAGGATGCGCGTGACCGAGCACCATGGGCCCCCAAGATTGCACGTAATCTATATAGCGTTTGCCATCGGCATCCCATGCATAAGCCCCTTGCGCTTTTTCAAAAAATATCGGCGTACCGCCTACGGCGCGAAACGCGCGAACGGGCGAGTTAACACCGCCGGGAATATGAACTTGGGCTTGGGCAAATAATTCTTCGGAACGGGTCATGGTGAATCCTATATTGTTTTCAATTCAATAAATTTTCTAGCTTGTGCGGCAATATCATCCGCAGAAAACAAGCTGTGGCAGACGGCGAGTATATCGGCACCTGCATCAAGTAATTGCTGGCCATTCTCTAACGTAATGCCGCCAATCACCACAATGGGCATATTGCTAAATTGCGCACGCGCGTCGGTTAATAAACTGAGCGGAGCAGGGCGTGCATCAGGTTTGGTGTTGGATGAAAAAAAACGCCCAAAGGCGATGTAATTGGCACTGTCTTTAATGGCCTTGCGCGCTAATTCAAGTGAGTCGTGACAAGTGACACCGATAATAGCGCGGCTGCCAAGAATAATGCGCGCGGCGACTGGGTTGGTATCACCTTGCCCCAAATGCACGCCGTGTGCGCCAACTTCTTGTGCAAGGCTTACATCATCATTAATTAATAATTGCGATTGATATCGATTGCAAAGCGCAAGCAAACTTTTTGCCTCAAATAATCTGCGCGCTTTGTCATCGGATTTATCCCGATACTGCACCAACTTACAGCCACCTTTAAGTGCGGCAGCAACACCGGTAAACAAGGCATCGCCGGGGAGTAATTGTGAATCGGTAATTGCGTAGAGTTGGTTGTTCATATTAAAAAGGTTTCACCACCACCAGAATGACAATGCCGATTAATGCAAATACTGGCAGTTCGTTAAAGATACGAAAAAATTTATGGCTTTTGGTGCAGCGGTCATCGCGCAATTGTTTGAAGTAGGCGATGCAAGCGTGATGATAACCCGTTAGTAAAACGACGAATGTAATTTTGCACCAGTACCAAATTTGCGTAGAGTAATACTCCCAACCGAGCCAACTCATCCAAATACCAAATGTATAAGTTGCAATCATGGCGGGGTTGGCGATGCCGCGCAGTAACTTGCGCTCCATGATTTTAAAGCGCTCGCGGCTGATCTCGTCTTCACTCATGCTGTGATACACAAACAGGCGTGGCAAATAAAAGAGTGCGGCCATCCAGCAGATGACAGAAATAATATGGAAGGCTTTAATCCAGAGAAAGGTCATAAGCTTGGGAGAATCTAATATGGGTAGAGGTAAGTTTGGCCAGTATAACGTCAGCAAGCCTAAGAGGGTGAATCAGCGTATTGATTAGAATGGAAAATTTGGGATGTGGAGCCTTCCGTGGCTCCTTTTTTTGGTTTCTTAACGAATGGCTAGCTCTTTAGGAATATTTAGCTGAAGCCGCATTTTCTGGGGATTTGGTTTTGAATGCTTTATTTATCAAATCCAGTGCTGGGCCGGTCATACAGGTAGTTACTATTGCCATAATCACCATCATGGCGAAAATTTCAGCAGAGAGCACACCTAAGTCATAACCGATATTCAACACGACCAACTCCATTAACCCACGTGTGTTCATGAGTGCGCCTATAGATAAGCTGTCCTTCCAGCTTTGCCCAACATATCTGGCGGCTAATGCGCTGCCTGCAAACTTACCCAACACTGCAACAAAAATAATCAGGGCTGTTATTTGCCATAGGTAAGGGTCGTTCAATAGACCAATTTGTGTACGCAGGCCGGTGAATACAAAGAACAGCGGCAGCAATAATACCAATGCAACGTCCTGCACTTTATCGATAAATATTTTTCTGAAATTTTCATTGTCGGGCATGATCGCACCCGCCATAAAGGCACCAAACAAGGCATGAATGCCGATAATTTCGGCTACATAGGCCGATAAAATTAACACTAAAAAGAAAATGGCAATGACTGGGCGCGTCACTGTTTCTAGCGTGGAGTGCTGCTCGCTAATGCGCTGTAAAAAGGGGCGAACGACTTTAATCATTAAGGTTACATAAACGATTGCCATGACGATGGTAAAAAGGCCATTAATAAACGTACCGGCTTTTACGAAGGCGATTAATGCGGCAAGAATACACCAAGCACTGACATCATCTGCTGCTGCGCAAGTTAGTGAAATAGTGCCGAGTTTGGTTTTATTGATGCCGCGCTCTTGCACAATACGCGCGAGCACAGGAAATGCGGTGATGCTCATGGCCACGCCGCTGAATAAAGCGAATACAGAAAATGGCACATTAGCTGGAGCAAACTGTTCATAGAGGAAATAGGCTAATCCGGTGCCTAATGTGAAAGGGATAAAAATACTGGCGTGGCTAATAATCACAGCGTCGTAAGCTTTGTCTTTCAGCGTTTTTAAACTGATTTCCATGCCCACAATATACATAAATAGAATCAGGCCAATCTGGCTGACAAACTGTAAATTGCCGAGCGAGGCTTTAGGGAATAAATTAGCGGAGAATTCAGGGAAGTGCATTCCAACAAAAGATGGCCCAAGCATAATGCCCGCGATCATTTCGCCAATCACCATAGGTTGTTTTATTTTGGTACAGACCCAACCGAATACTCGCGCCACAAAAATAATAGTTGCGATCTGGGCGAGCAAAACGGCAAGCGGGTGCTGAAGATTGTGCGCAAGTCCGTTGATGAAATTAGTCCACTGGTTGCTATTAGCAACATCGGTAGAGGGTGCCAGGGTGTGCCGGTCAAATTTCGAGCCTAGCACTATGATCCAGTACATGAGTGCGATGAGGCCGCCGGTAATCGTTAAATAGGAAAAGCTTTGTTTTATTTTTGCCATGATTGCATCTCATTCATGCCGATTAGTAAGGTGGGGCTTTTTAAGGCGGCTAAGCTAACACAACCTTTTCGGAGGGCTCAAACTAGGTTTATAGGTATTCGCTATCGATAATCGGGCAGCTGGAAGCATCGATGCTCAATCTCATACATTGAATCATATTTTTACTTTCGGTTTAGGGCTAAGGCTCTTATCATAGGGCGCTATAGCGAGCGGCTAACGTCGTTCGCCTGTAAATGGTTAAGCACATTAAGGGGTTGCACGTGATTCAGGTAGGCATAGTTGGCGGTACAGGTTACACCGGAGTGGAATTACTGCGGTTGTTGGTTAATCACCCACAGGCTGAGGTGACCGTTATTACATCGCGCGCGGAAGCCGGCGTAAAAGTGACAGATATGTACCCAAGCTTGCGCGGTCATATCGATTTAGCCTTTACCGAGCCAGATGTAGCGGTCTTGGGCGAGTTGGATGTCGTTTTCTTCGCTACGCCCCACGGCGTTGCGCAAGGCATGATGCCGGCGCTAATGAATACCAAGGCACGCATTATCGATTTATCCGCTGACTTTAGAATCCGCGATGTACCCCTGTGGGAGAAATGGTACAACCAGCCTCACGGTGCGCCAGAATTGGTTGCGCAGGCGGTTTACGGTTTGCCCGAAGTAAATCGTGAAGCGATTAAAACCGCCAAGTTGATCGCTTGCCCCGGCTGCTATCCAACGGCAACTCAATTGGGCTTTTTACCTTTGTTGGAAAACAATTTGGTTGATCCAACCCGTCTTATCGCCAATGCCGCGAGCGGTGCGAGCGGTGCTGGGCGTCAGGGCAAAATCGACAATTTACTGACCGAAGTGATGGATAGCTTTAAAGCTTACGGCGTTGCTGGTCACCGTCATTTGCCGGAGATTGAGCAAGGCTTACGCGATATTCAACCAGCTGGTGTTGCACCGGTTGGATTAACGTTTGTGCCGCACTTATTGCCCATGATTCGCGGTATTCACGCCACGCTTTATGCAACTGCTTTGGATGTAAGCAAGCTGCCAGACCTGCAAGCTTTGTATGAAGCGCGCTATGCCAATGAGCCTTTTGTGGATGTATTGCCCGCAGGCGTATTGCCGCAAACTCGTTCCGTAAAAGGCTCTAATATGTGCCGGATTTCGGTATTGCGCCCACAAAATCGCGACACCGTAGTGGTTTTATCGGTAATCGATAACCTCACCAAAGGTGCATCTGGCCAAGCCATTCAAAATATGAACATTATGTTTGGTTTTGAAGAAACTGCGGGTCTGAATGTCGTTGCGCTTATGCCTTAAGTTTTTGTAAACAACAAACAAAAAGGGGCGAATTTCGCCCCTTTGCTATTAATAATAAGGTAGATAAGTGTGACGGTTAAAGGTAGCAAATTCACACCCATGCGGATTACTCCTCATAACCCCAGTGCCAAGGTCATACGCATTTTGGTGCTCGTGATGGTGTTTGCGGTAGGCGTGATTGTTAGCTATTTTGCGGGTGTTTATCAGATTAACCAACAGCAGGCAGCGCACACCAGTCAGCAGGATGCGCAACAGCAAAAAGCGACCAATGCGCTATCCCAAGAGTTGGCGCAGTTGCGCACCAGCACGGATATAGATCGTCAAACCATCGAAGAATTGCGGCAATTAGTCATGACTCAAAAAGCCCAAATAAGTGCTTCTGAGCGCGATTTACGCGTCTACAAAGATCTGTTATCACCTAATGCCAAAGCCAATCCGCTTGGCCTTAGTTTTGGGGTATTCACCGTATCGCCACTAAACGAGATTGGGCATTTTAATTACAGCCTCACGGTGCAAAAACTATCCACCAAAGAGGCGGACTTTAGCGGGTTTTTAGAGTTCAGAATTATTGGGATGCAGGGCGATAAGAGTTTGCAGTTGTCGCTCTATCAGGTGTCCTCGCAAGTAACCGTGCCCAGTATTCCCTTGAATTTTAAATACTTTCAAACACTGGTCGGTGATTTGACCCTACCAGTTAATTTTGTGCCACAGACAATCGAGTTGGTCATTAAGGCTAAAGATAACAAACCACCACCGTTGGTGAGTGCAGAATTAGACTGGCCCACCGTTAACGCCAAACTCAAGTAGTAAAATAGAGCCAAAACCCAAAATAGAGAGTCTCCAATGTTCATCTCCAAAAAGAAAAAAGTCTTTGCCAACAACCACTCGTTGCTCTGCTCGGCGACCAAGGTGGTGGGCGATATTCATTTCAGTGGCGATTTTTATCTAGAGGGCACCCTCAAAGGGAATATCTACGCCGAAGAAGGTAAATCTGCGAAATTAATTGTGACTGAGACGGGTTTAGTGGAAGGCGAGATTCACGCCTCTAATATCATTATTAATGGCCGAGTGCGCGGTACTATCTATTCCACTAAGCATCTTGAATTGGCTGCAAAGGCTGTGGTGGAAGGTGCTATTTATTATCAATCCATCGAAATGGTAAAAGGCGCTCAGCTCATTGGTCAAATGCATTCAACCGTGAAAGAGCAGGCTGCCAATAGAGAATCCTCGGTGTTGAGCAGTAATCTTAATAGTTGACTAAATTAGTCGGGTAAAGGGATAATTGCCCACGCAGTAACCGTCTTGGAGTTGTACATGGCCACCGCCGAAATTTTTATCCCACAAGTTGTTTATGTTACCGATAGTGCTATCGCCAAGGTTAAAAGCTTGGTGGAGGAAGAGGATAATCCTGATTTGAAATTGCGTGTTTACGTCACGGGCGGCGGTTGTTCAGGCTTTCAATACGGCTTTACGTTTGATGAAGCAGTTGCCGAAGACGACTCGATTGTGGAGAAAGATGGCGTAAAAGTAGTAGTGGATGCAATGAGCTATCCCTATCTCGTTGGCGCTAAAGTAGATTATGAAGAGGGCTTGAATGGCTCTAAATTTGTGATTCAAAACCCTAATGCGGCAAGCACGTGCGGTTGTGGTTCTTCCTTTTCGATGTAGTTAGTTTTGCTTTCTTTGGATTTAACCCTGCTTGGCTTTTGTTTTGCTTGTACGCTTAAGCGAAATACACCCCACCTAAAATGACCTCGCGTTTTGCACCCGTAACGGCACTCAAGTTGCCGTTTTTGCGTTCTATTGTCTGTTTGGAGAGCCAAGCGAAAGCCATAGCTTCCACCCATTCCGGCGCTATACCAAACTTTGCAGTACTGGCGAGCTTGGCTTGCGGCAAACGGTTTTTTAGCTCGCTCATTAGTGTTAAGTTGTAAGCGCCGCCGCCGCACACAAAGACTTCACAATTTGTGCGGGTGAGCTGCTTAATATCCTTGGCGATAGATTCTGCGGTAAACGCAAGCAGTGTGGCCTGAACATCCGCAGCAGAAATGTTTACTGAGGCCAGTTCCGCGCTCAACCAATCCAAATTAAAGGTTTCTCGGCCCGTACTTTTAGGTGGCACTTGCTGCAAGAAGGGATGTGAGAGTAAGTGGCCTAACAAGTCTGCATCAACCTTTCCCGATGCCGCCCAATCCCCATTAGTATCATAGGCTTTGCCGAGATGCGTCAGCGCCCATGCATCCATCAGCACATTGCCTGGGCCCGTATCAAAACCCAGCGTTTTCCCCGATCTTGGTAGCCAAGTGATATTGGCCATGCCACCGATATTGACGATGACGCGATCAATATCCGCATTGTAAAAAACCGCTTGATGAAACGCTGGCACTAAGGGCGCACCTTGGCCGCCTGCCGCCATATCGCGGCGACGGAAATCTGCGACTACGGTAATACCTGTGCGCTCGGCAATGATATTGGGGTCGCCAATTTGCAGGGTAAAAGGGTGTGGCAGTGAGCCAGGTGGGCGATGGCGAATAGTTTGGCCGTGGCTGCCGATAGCAATAATCTGGTTTGGGCTTAGCTGAGATTGGCTGAGGAGTTGGTTGATGCTACCGGCAAACACTTCCCCCAATTGCTGATCAAGCTCACCTAAGCGGTCAATTTCGTTGTCGCTGGGGGTGGTAAGTGCGTGGATTTGTTGACGGATACTGGGGGATAAAGAAACAGAATGGCTAGCGCTTAAATCTATTTTGTTGTTGGCAAAATCGACGATAACCAAGTCCACTGCATCGGCACTGGTACCCGACATTAACCCAAGGTAATACTCGGTCGTAGTCATTAGTTAGACTTGGTTTTGCTCTCGCCCAACGCTAAGCGGCTGTTGCGGTCAAAGTCTTGCAGCTGTGCAACCAGTGCTTGGGTAGAGCTAGAGAAACGATCTTTCTCATTAGACGCTATACCAATAGATTGCGGTAATTGAACGGTAACAGGATTGCGTACTTCGCCATTAACATGGAATTCATAATGCAGATGCGGGCCACTGGCTAACCCCGTTTTGCCAACAGCACCAATAATCTGACCTTGACTCACGCGAGATCCGGTAGAAATGCCTTTGGCAAAGCTGTTCATATGGCCATACAAGGTTTGGTAGCCTTGACCGTGTTGAATAATAATGCAATTACCAAAAGCACCTTTGCGTCCTGCAAAAAGAATTTTACCATCGCCCGTTGAGCGAACAGGTGTGCCTATAACGGCTGCATAATCAGTGCCTTTATGGGCGCGAATCGTGTTGAGCACTGGATGTTTACGTGCCAAGCTAAAGGATGAGCTGATGGTTGCAAAATCTACCGGTGTCCGTAAAAATGCTTTGTTCAGGCCTTTGCCATCGGGAGTGTAATAGCGAGTTGTGCCATCTTTGCTGGTGTAACGCACGGCGCGATAGGTTTTACCAGAGTTGGTAAATTCAGCAGAAAGAATCGCACCTGTACCAATTTTTTTGCCATCCAAAAACTGTTCTTCAAACATCACTTTAAACTGATCGCCCTTTTGAATATCGAGAGCGAAGTCGATGTCATAGCCAAAGATGTTGGCGAGTTCCATGGTAAGTGTATTCGGAAGCCCAGCTTGCTTGCCCGCCATAAACAGCGAGCTATTGATTGTACCTTGGCGGAAACTGCGCTTCACATCAGGCTTTAGAGAAATGAGTTGGCTAGTAAAGCCGGTGATATTGCGGGTAAATTGCAGTGAATCTAAATTATTTTTGTAATATTTGAGCTCTTGTAACTTACCTTGGTTGTCTACTAGGAACTCCAGTTTTTGCCCTGGCGCAATGCTGCGTAAATCTTTTGCGCGCTTGTTGCCATCAAACAATTCGTAAATATCACGATCATTAAGCCCCATCCGAGCAAACACGCTTGATAAATTATCACCAGATTTAATGATGAGCTCTTGCGTAGAGGGTTGTTTGGGCTGTACGGCAACTGGAGCGGCATTAGCAGGTTGGTTCAAGTTTTCAAAGACATTTGGAAGGATATTGGTTGTTGTAGCTGTCTTTGGGAACATTTGGAAACTGGTGGTTGATAACTGCGTGGCTTCGGTACTAAGAGGATTGTCGCTTGAAATAACTTTTTGGTTCGGATTAAGCACCATAATAACCAGCAAGCTGGCCGTTAAGGCGCCTGCAGCAATTAAATGGCCGCGTGGAATCTGTTCCAAAGCTACGCATAGCACTTTCTTAGACTTTGTTATTATTGAAGACATAGAAAAAAGCTAACTCGAAGTTATATGTTAGTTACCAGACAGATATTTATAGCAGAAAAGATTTCTAAAGACATCTTTAAAATTCATTTTTTTGTAACCTGCTCATGTTTCAGCCTTGTTTTTGATGCAAGATCCGGTATTGTGGCCGGCTTTTTTAACCTCCATGGGTTTGCTTTCTGACTTTAGTTTGGTGATTTATGACGACAATTGACACGAATTTTTTACAAGAGTTGCAAGACCGCGGCCTAATCGCGCAAACAACTGGCGGCGATGCCTTGGCGGAGCATCTTAATTCGGCCAGTCGTACCCTTTATTGCGGCTTTGACCCAACTGCCGATAGTCTTCATATAGGTAGTTTGGTCCCTCTATTAATGCTGAAGCGTTTCCAGTTGGCTGGTCACAAACCGATTGCCCTTGTTGGCGGCGCTACCGGTTTGATCGGTGACCCAAGTTTTAAAGCACAAGAGCGCAAGCTCAATACGGCTGATGTTGTAGCCACATGGGTGGATAAGCTACGCACTCAGGTTTCGCGCTTTATTGACTTCGATGCCAGCGCAACTTCAGCTGAAATCGTTAATAACCTCGATTGGGTGGGCAAGATAGATGTGCTCAGTTTTCTACGCGACGTGGGCAAGCACTTTTCTATTAATAACATGATTAATAAAGAGTCGGTTAAGCAGCGTATTGAGCGTGAAGGTGAGGGCATCTCCTTTACTGAGTTCACTTATATGTTGCTGCAATCCTATGACTTCGCCGAGTTGTATCAGCGGAATCAATGTACTTTGCAGATCGGCGGCAGTGATCAGTGGGGTAATATTACGGGCGGTATCGATCTAGCCCGTCGTATGCACGGAGGCCAGGTATTCGGGTTGACTATGCCTTTAGTCACAAAATCTGATGGGACAAAATTCGGTAAAACGGAATCTGGAACTGTCTGGCTGGATTCATCCAAAACCTCTCCTTATGCCTTCTATCAATTTTGGCTGAATACTGCCGATGCGGATGTTTATAAATTCCTGCGTTATTTCACCTTTTTGAGTGTTGCGCAAATCGCCTCTATAGAAGCAGACGATATTGCACGTGCTGCTAAGCCAGAGGCTCAGCGTATTCTTGCAGAAGAGATGACGCGCTTGGTTCACGGCGATTCTGGGCTATTGGCGGCGCAGCGAATCACTCAAGCATTATTTAGTGATGATCTTGCGGGTTTGAGTGAATCTGATTTTGAACAATTGCAGCAAGATGGCCTTCCTTCATCCAAATTGCTTCGAGCGGATATTGGTGAAACACCTTTAACGCAGATTCTTGCAGATGTTGAAATGGCTGCTTCCGGCAAGCAGGTTAAGGATGCTTTGATTCGCAATGCGGTTTTTATCAACGGCGAAGCAAAAGCTATTGATGACAATATGCAATCTGTAAATTCTTTTTCTGCCGGAAAAGCATTTTTCAGGCGCTTCTATTTGGTGAAATTAGGCAAGAAAAAGTATCACTTGTTTGATGTTGCTTAAAAAATATTCATTCTGATTGGCGAATATTCTAAATCACAACTAAAGTAAAAATCCGATCAAAAAAAGCTTGCAATGGAGGTGTTGGGTGCCTATAGTTCGCGCCCTCGCCGAGCAGGCAGTTTTCTTCTTCGGAATAAAGTGATTGTTCGATGAGGTTTGTAAAAACCGAATGAAAATAAGGGTTTACAAACAGAAAAAATAGCGTAATATGCGCGCCTCGCTTCAAGGGTAACCGGAAAAGCGAAAGCAAAACGAAGTAAAGCTGAGGCTTGAAACGAATTGCGAAACGCAAAAAGAATTGAAAGATTCTGCTTG
>Ga0164241_10000214_pt1 | contig 137970 bp, 118 predicted proteins | sample OricomyardsoilBY_FD_108780 | JGI IMG/M metagenome (GOLD analysis project Ga0164241, IMG submission 108780) | Backyard soil microbial communities from Emeryville, California, USA - Original compost - Back yard soil (BY) | ecosystem: Environmental > Terrestrial > Soil > Unclassified | place... | reverse complement strand
TGCCGCGCAGGCAGCTGAGAAATCTACGAGGAGCAGTATGATGGCCTCGTAGTCGTTCACTGCCGCGCAGGCAGCTGAGAAAACAAGCGCGAAGTGGCAGGCATTCACGAAAAAGTTCACTGCCGCGCAGGCAGCTGAGAAATATGTTCGGACGCATTAGGCCCGTGTCCGTGTGGTTCACTGCCGCGCAGGCAGCTGAGAAATTGCCGCCGCCGATTGCGATCGCGTCGCCTTCGTTCACTGCCGCGCAGGCAGCTGAGAAAGTAGACGAGAAGACTTTCGCGCCCGGTAGCTCGTTCACTGCCGCGCAGGCAGCTGAGAAATTCTCGAAAAAGAGAATGAACTCATAGGTCGCGTTCACTGCCGCGCAGGCAGCTGAGAAAAGTCAGACGACCCGGCTATGCGCGAGTGGTGCGTTCACTGCCGCGCAGGCAGCTGAGAAAAAGTGTAGGCAAAAAAAACCCCCCTAGGGTTTGTTCACTGCCGCGCAGGCAGCTGAGAAATTTGACATGCCGTTGGGCTCGGTGGGGTTTTTGTTCACTGCCGCGCAGGCAGCTGAGAAACGAGCGACTTGGTCGAGGTCGAGTTTGGGAGCGTTCACTGCCGCGCAGGCAGCTGAGAAAATCAAGCTCGGCTTGAAAGTCGACGCGAAGGGGTTCACTGCCGCGCAGGCAGCTGAGAAAATGCAGAGCGACCGCGGTACCGCAGCCCTGTGGTTCACTGCCGCGCAGGCAGCTGAGAAAAGAACCGCGCGCGCAAGGAGCTCGAGAAGGAGGTTCACTGCCGCGCAGGCAGCTGAGAAAGTGGGCGAAGAGATCGCGGCTGCTGACAAGCGGTTCACTGCCGCGCAGGCAGCTGAGAAAACCACGCTGAATTGTGCGAAGCGTTGAGACTCGTTCACTGCCGCGCAGGCAGCTGAGAAAAAGTTCGACGACGGTACCGGCGACGGGATTCAGTTCACTGCCGCGCAGGCAGCTGAGAAACTTCCGGCGGTCACTCAGGTGACGAGCGCTGTGTTCACTGCCGCGCAGGCAGCTGAGAAAGTATTGGCCGTAACAGGCTCAGGCGTGAGCGCGTTCACTGCCGCGCAGGCAGCTGAGAAAGCTACATGCAGCGCAGACGGCTGTGGGTCGCTGTTCACTGCCGCGCAGGCAGCTGAGAAAACCGTCGGCCCGGTCAAGCTCACGGGCGTTCCGTTCACTGCCGCGCAGGCAGCTGAGAAAAATATGACGCCCGGGCACAGTAACCGGCTCGAGTTCACTGCCGCGCAGGCAGCTGAGAAAACGTAGCGGACCGCAACGTTCGACGCGCCATGGTTCACTGCCGCGCAGGCAGCTGAGAAAAAAAGCAAAGCTCGAGCTCACGGGCGTTCCGTTCACTGCCGCGCAGGCAGCTGAGAAAGAAAAACTTCCCCTCAGCGCACTCGAGGATTAGTTCACTGCCGCGCAGGCAGCTGAGAAAGCTCGGGAGCGGATCCCGTACGTCTGGCTTGTGGATCCCTGTCGCGCGGACGCTCGAGTCGCTTGTCCTTGAAGGGGAAAAGTGGACGCTCTTCGGAAGCTATCGTGATAGCCAAATCGTTCATGCGCCTCCCTTTGAGTCTGTGGGGCTTGAGCTCGGGGCGCTCTGGCTGCCTGAGGTTTGATCGCGCGGGCCGCGTCCTCGCGCCCGGAGCCTACCGCAATGTGACCGTGCACCCGAATGGGCGTTGCGACTCAGCGCAGGAGACTACTCGTTTGCTACGCTCGATTTGCACAGTCAGAGCAGGCTTGTCACTCGGCCAGAAACTCGACCTCCTCGACCACCTCGCCATCCAGGCTCACCTCGGCGCGCCAGTTTCCGGCATCGACACTCACGCTCCACCAGCGCATGTAGTGCCGCTCGGTGCCGTCGAAGGTGTGTGATGGGAGAGTAAACCCGTAGGCATCGTTTTGATAGAAGGTGATCTGTTCGACCGCGCCCTCTCGCGTTCCGCCCGAGATGATCGAGATGCCGAAATTGTAGCCCGCGGCGACACTGCTCGGGCTCGGAGGCGCAGTTTGAACCGCTTCTACCGAGGACACTGGGCCCGCCATGAGGATGACCTCCATCACTTTCGGCGGTGCATCATAGTCCGGGGGATCGAGCCAGAGCCCTTCTTCGAACGGGTCGACGAGCGCACCGCCGGGCTCGAAGACCTCAAGGTGCAGGTGAGGGGAATGAGAGCAGCCGGAGCTGCCGACTTCGCCGAGCTCTTGGCCCGAAGCGATCTCTTCTCCCACTTCGACGACGATCGAGTCTTTGCGAAGATGGAGATAGCGGGCTTCGCGCCCGTCGTCGTGCGTGACGTAGATGGTGTTGGCGATTGCGTTGCAGTCGTTGACGTTTGCGATGGTGTTGCGGTCGAGCTCGCCATCATGGACCGCGGTCACGATACCGGGGGCGACGGCGTAGATCGGGATCCCAAGATCCATCGTGCGGAAACTCGCGATGGCGATGTCGACGCCCTGGTGTCCGTCATACGAACGCTCGCCGCCTCGGAAATCGAGAATTTCCGCGCCCGGCTCGAGATCGATATAGTTCGAGACGGTCCAATCGCGGGACACCTCGCCTCGAAGCGGCCACACAAACCTACACTCTCCATCACAGATCGTCGCTCCACCCGAGCCATTGCCGCCGCTCCCGGTCCCGCCCGCGGCTTGACCGCCTGACCCTTCACCTTGCCCGCCGGTTCCGCCGCTTTCATCGTCTCCGCCGGAGCCTCCTGCGTCTGCCTCGGCGCCTCCGCTTGCTGCTCCGCCACTGGACCGTTCGCCTCCGCTCCCCGCGTTTTGCCCTCCCGCGGCTCGGCCTCCTATCGCGGACCCGTCACCGCCCAAGCCGCCGGTCTGGTAGTAGGTCGGGTCCTCCGCGGGAGCGCAGCCGCTGAGCTGGGAGGCAAGAAGGGCCCAACAGGTCGCAAACACTGGGAGCGCTCGGCGCATGAGGAGCATAGCCGATAAGACTCTAGCCGATCTCGTCCCATTTCCGCCACGGGTTGGAGCGCTTGGTTCGCGGTTACCTGTGAACAAGGCGACCGTCCCTCTGCCTAGCTGCGAATGCCCGGCCCCAGTCGTGCGCGAGGCCATGCCAGGTGCTTCCGCTCGCATCCTCAGACTGATGGTGACCGATGAGCTCTTGGTCATCGGGGGAGCGGATCCCGTACATGGTGGCGCTCAAGCGTCCGCAAGCGCTCGCAGACGTCGCGCTGATTGACGAACCGCAGGAGGCAAGGGGCGAGATGTGAGGACGAAGTGCCGTGCACGATCCCGGTGGCTGGCGGCCGAAGCGGGCGGAGCGACTCTAACGTTGCCCCGCTCGTATTCCGGCGCACACTGCTGGCACATGGACGATTCAGCGTTCGCCCCGCGAGCTTGGCTGACGGCATTCGCGGTGCGGCCCGGCCGGACGATGTGGATTTTCGTCGTGTGCTTGGCTGCTTTGGGCTGTGCTCCGCCGCCGTCTGCAAAGAACCCGGCTGAAGCGTCGAGCGCCGAAAGTCGGGATTCGAAGCCTAAGCAGGCCAAGAGAAAGATGAAGTGCAAGCACACGCGCGGTGTGCTGCAACGGCAGCCCTCGACCAGTCCGTGCTACCGCGCGCGCAACGATTAGCTGGCTCGCAGTCTCGCTGCGGCGAAGTCGCGAAAGCTCGGGAAGGCACCTACCTATCCTTGTAACAATTTCGTCATTGGATTGTCACGCAAACGATGCGTGGCTATCTTGACATAGATGGCCAAGGTCCTCGCGTTCCCCGTGCATCGAGTCCGTCGCTCGCGTTCCCGGTTCTTCGCTGATGTGGCTCGCGAAGAGGCCGAGACGCATGCGACTCGTTCGCTCGTGGCCTACTCCGCGTTGGCCGCTGGCGCGCTTCTCACGCTCTTGCAGCTCGCGTCGCTCGGCGCACATTGACGCAGGGCAGGTTGGCGCAGTGCACATTGAGTTGTTGCGCAGTGAGTTGTTGCGCAGTGAGTTGGCGCGCATTACCTGAGTGCGCATGACGCAGTCCGCGTTGAGCAGCGTGGACTAACGAGCCGCGAAGACGGCGAGCGAGCCACGTGCGAAAGCAAAGGCAGCCGGAAGGCTCAGGCTGCCTTTACAGCATCACGTACACATCAGCGATTTCAGCACGCTGAAAGGCCTTTGTTGGCTCGTTCTCTCGTGTGATAGAAAGAGTATCGCCCTCGATTTTCACCTCGAACGGGGGTGAGAAACGATGCACGGTGCCCTGGGTGTCTTTCAGGTAGACGATGGTATTCGGCCTAACCCTCAGCGTGGGCCCATCTGTGGTTTGAAGCTGAATGTCTCGCCCGATATTCGCCGATGGCTGCGCACCGAGCTTTTCTCCCAAGCGAGCCGCTTCAGCGGCATCGTTGTAGGCGAGGAGTGAACTGGGCACGACGTGCCGCGGGGTTCGGGTGCAGCCCATCGCTAGCCAGAACGCCAAAAATACGAAAAATATACGCTGCATGGCTACAAGCTCCTTCGGCGAAGCTTGCGCTCGGACCGAGTCAGCCACAACGCCGTTTTCGTCCTCCAAGAGCCTGCGCCGCTGGTGCGCCTCCACGAACTTATCGTCGGCAATTTTCGGGCAACGGTTTGGGCGCTGAAGACGACGCTGTTCGCCCCTTGGTTGCGCCTTGCTCGGAAGAGAAGAGTGCGCGTTGACGCTGATCGTCGCCGTGAGTCGTGTAAGGTGCGGCCATGAGTTGGCTTCTGTTCATGGACGAGAGCGGTCCCGACCCTGAGGCGTCGCCCTATGAGGTTCGGGGGGGCGTTGCCATCCATGATTCTAGGCTGTGGCCGCTTGTTTTAGAGTTGCAACGGCGGGAGCAGGCTGCGTTTGGGGCTGAGCTCAGGCAATTTTTCTTGGAGCTGAAGGGTAGCCAACTGCTCGGCGAGGAACATTTCCAATGGGCCACGCAAATGGACCCAATGCCCGACGAAGAACGGCGCAGGCACTGTCGGGCATTCGTTGCGAAAGGCCTGGAGAAGCAGGCGCCTACCGGGGCGGAGTCCGCCGCGTTTGGCCAAGCGTGCCTCGAGATGGCCTCGGGCGTGTTCGACGCACTCAAGCACCACGAGGCGCGGCTGTTAGCGGCCGTTGCTCCGGCGCAAGGACTGAACGAGGCGGCGCCAGCGCCCGAACAAGACGGCCATTTGCGGAAGGACCACGTCTTTCTATTCGAGCGATTCTTTTACTTGCTGGAGGCAGAAGAGCAGCACGGCCTAATCGTCCTAGACGAACAGAGAAAGATGAACGACCAGCGCTTCGTCGCGCGTTTTCAGTCCTATTTTCGAAAGACGGACACGGGCCGCTACCGAGCGTCGCGTATCGTGCCTTCGCCGCTATTCGCGTCTTCCGAGCTCATTTATCCCGCGCAGGCGGCGGAGCTCGCGATGTACTGCATCAACTGGGGCTTCCGACTGCCGGGGAGGGGGATGACCGCCCCGGTACGCCCCGAAATCGCCGAACGCTTCGGCGCCCGAATCGGCCAACTTCAATATCATGGGCAAGGCCGACGCGAAGGCGCGAGCTTCGAGACCTTCGGCATCGTCTTCGTCCCCGACGTCTACGCCGTGCGAAAATAGCCGGGGAGTTCGTGGCGAAACTCGAACGGAGAAGAAACCGGCCAGGAGCGACGCACCACCTGACGGCACCTCGCCGCCGCCGACTCATAAATAAGTTGGTGCCCAGACCCGGAGTTGAACCAGGGACACGAGGATTTTCAATCCTCTGCTCTACCAACTGAGCTATCTGGGCTCGGACGCTGGGTTTTGCGCCCGCCCCTGTCGAGGGCTACCTCGGCCGGGGGAGGGGCTCTTAGCTGGGGGCTTTGGGGATTGCAAGGGGGAGTGTCGGCACTTTGGGCACTTACTCGGCCAAGGGGGCCGGCCGTAGGTACAATGACGAAAGCCGCTGATGTCCTCGGAATACCCCGGAGTCCCCCAAAACCCGTACCTCGTCGAGAGCTACTTTCACCAGCTCCTGGCCAAGGCCATCGCCGCTGGTGCGCGCGACGTGCACCTCAAGGTGGGGCAGCCCCCCGGGGCGCGCGTCGGCTCTGAGCTGGTCTTCTTCCGGCTCGACCCGCTCAGTCCCGACAATACCGAGGCCGCGGCGCGCCTCCTCATCCACGACGTGTCCGTGCTCGACAACCTGCGCACGCTCAAAGAATACGACACCAGCTACCATGTGGAGGGCCTGGGTCGCTTTCGCGTCAACATCTATCGCCAACGCGCCTCGCTCGCCATCGTCATGCGCGTCATCCCTACCCGCGTGCCCTCGCTCGACGATTTGGGCGCGCCACCTATTTGCAAGGTTTTGGCCGAGAAAGAGCGCGGACTCGTGCTGTGTGTGGGCGCGGCGGGCAACGGCAAATCGAGCACTTTGGCCGCCATGATAGCCCACATGAACGGGAATCTGTCGCGGCATGTGGTCACCATCGAAGACCCGATCGAGTTCTTACATATAGATAACAAATGCAGCGTGAGTCAGCGCGAGGTTGGCCACGACACCAAGAGCTTCGCTAGCGCCCTTCGCGCCGCTCTTCGCCAAGACCCAGACGTCATCTTCGTTGGCGAAATTCGCGACGGTGAGACCATGAAGATCGCGCTCGAGGCAGCGGAGACGGGCCACCTCGTGCTCTCGACGCTCCACACTCCAGACGTCGCACGCACCATGAATCGCGTCATGTCGCTCATGGAAGAAGGGGGCGATGTACGGGAACGCCTCGGAGACGCCCTGCAGGGCATCGTGGCGCAGCGCCTCATTCAGGGGGCCGAGGGTGGTATGGTGCTGGCGGCCGAAGTTTTGGTCGCCACCGGCAGTGTGAAGGAGACCATCAAGCGCCCGGTCGGTAACCCTTCGCTCAAGGAGCTCATGACGGGCGGTGCGGACATGTACGGCATGATGACCTTCGAAATGGCCCTGCGATCTTTGGCCCAGCGGCGTTTGGTCACCCCCGAGGTAGCCAAGGCGGCGCTCTCGGGCTAAGCCCGCGGCCGCCATGAATGCCTCGCTTTCCCCCCCGTTCGTCGTCCGTCACGACTACGACCTCGGGGAGATCCGCGCCCTCCATGACCTCCCTCTCTTCGAGCTGCTCGACCGCTCGCGCGAGGTCCACCTAGCGGCGCACCCCAAGAACGAAGTCCAGCTCTGCACGCTGCTCAGCGTGAAGACGGGCGGCTGCCCCGAAGATTGCGCCTATTGCCCGCAATCGTCGCATCACCAAGCGGTGCCGGGCGAAAAGATGCTCAACGTCGACGAGGTGCTCGAGGCCGCCGAGCGCGCCAAACAAGCCGGCGCGACTCGCTTCTGTATGGGCGCAGCTTGGCGACAAGTGAAAGACGGCCCCGCCTTCGATCGCGTCATTGATATGGTGCGCGGCGTGAAAGACAAGGGCCTGGAGGCGTGTGTGACGCTAGGCATGCTCAGCGAGAGCCAGGCCGAGCGCCTGCGCGAGGCCGGGCTCGATGCGTACAATCATAACCTCGACACCAGTCGCGATTATTACAAATCTATCATCAAGACGCGCGACTTCGACCAGCGCCTCTCGACCTTGCGGAACGTGCGAAAAGCCGGAATTACCGTGTGTTCTGGCGGAATCATCGGCATGGGTGAGGGGATAGACGACCGCTGCCAGATGCTGCGCGAGCTCTCGAATCTCGATCCGCACCCCGAGAGCGTGCCCATCAACGCGCTGGTGCGCGTGCCGGGTACCCCGCTCGAGAATTTGCCCCCCATCGATCCGACTGAGCTGGTGCGCATGATCGCAACGGCGCGCATCTTGATGCCGCTGACCAAGGTGCGCCTGTCAGCGGGCCGCTCTGAGCTCAATCGCGAAGCGCAGCTCATGTGCCTCTATGCGGGCGCCAACAGCATCTTCTACGGCGACAAGTTGCTCACCACGCCGAACCCCGACGCTAGCGAAGACACGAGCTTGCTCGAGGCCGCGGGGCTGAGCGCCATGCCCAGCGCGACGTCCAGCGCAACTAGTAGCTGAGGTTCACGCAGGCTGAGGTAGCAGAGCGGCTCAGCCTTGAGCCGTTCGCCTATCGCTTCGTGAGCGGCGCCCAGCCGCGGCCCACAAAAGGCCGAGACCACCGACCAGCCACATCACCTCAAATGGGGCGCGGGTCGGGCCGTGGGAGACGCTGCAACCGCCACCTGCGGGTTCGGCGTCGTAGAGGCATTCTGTTTCGAAGCCTCGGCGTGGATCGCACGTGCCGCCACCGGGGATATCGCGATCCGTTGGATAAACAGCGCAGAGGCCAGCCATGTCGTCCTCACTCAGCGAACGCTCCTCGATGCTGGGAGGATTGTAAGCGTAGAACATGGTGGCCCCTATCTCGGGTGAGTGATCGAGCCCCAGGAAATGCCCCGCTTCATGAGTGGCGATGGAGAGCAGGTCGAAATGGGTGGTTTGGCCGGGAAGAGTAAAAAGGACTTGCTCAGCGTTCAGCTCAACATCAGCGTCGTAGAGTTGGCCGTTTTTCCAATTGAAGTTGGTCACCGTTACGGCCAGCGCCGATGAATCGAAGCCGTCGCTGCCCGAAGCAGCGTTGCCGCTTTGCCATCCCGAATCACGAAACATCCAAATGTTGGCGTTGCCGAGCTTGGTGTTGAACTCGCTCTCGCGGCAGGCCACTTCCCCGTAGTTTTCAACGGATATGGAGAGCCCTGTCTCGCAAGACACGCTCGTCCACGAAGCGAAAGCTTGGTCCACGAGCCCCGATAACTCCGTGGCCGATATATCTCGCACGCTCGAGCCATCTTCTTGAATGGCATAAGAGACGCAGGAGGTTGGCCAAGCGAGCGGGATGCCATTCGTGTCGCAACCGTCGCGGCCGCGAATACAACAAGCCTCCGCATCCACCTCGCAACTTACGTCCGGATCACAGGTCGTCGTGCGGCAGTAGGCGAGAGCTGTTTGGGGCGCGAGGCTGAGCAGAGCGAGGGCAGATGCGCGCGTCAGGAGCCGTTTCAACGGAACCTCCGCACTGCCGAAGCGCAGCTCTCGAGATCGACGCCTTGCAGCTCCTCGATGGCGAGCCGAGCTTGATGGGGACGAACGAAAGCAGGCAAATCGCGCCCGGGGGCGAGGTGGCGTTTACCAGCTCGTTCGACTAGCCCGTAGGCACCTTGCGCCATCCCGACCACCCGACGATAGGGGGGTAAGTCGGGCAGCGTGCGCTCTTGGCCGAGGAACATCACGAGCGCTGCCCCGTCCTGAATTTCTGCCTCACCGCTGACTTTTTGCCCGAGGTCACCCACGCGGCCGCCGAGCGTCATGACCCAACATTCTTCGGGCGAAGCGTCGCTGTCGAGCCGGCGTGACTCCACCACGTGATGCAGGGTCACGATGCGCCGTGCCCCGCCCAGGTGGGCCCAACCCGAACTGCGCTCAACGGAGCTCCCGACCGTTATCCGTTGCGAACGGCGAACCAAATCTTCGAGCGTCAGGCCGTACACGGTGCTGGCCTGCGCAGCGTGAACCTGCAGAAGGGGCGCGAGGGAGGCAGCACCCAGGGTGGCGAGAAAGAAACGGCGGTCGAGCATCTGGACTTACGCTAGCATGACCCCAAAGATTTCAGGCGGCCCGAGGCGCGGGTCTGGCGTCCGATTCTGGCGCGCGGGAGGAACGGGGTCGCCAGATTAGAACGGCCTCCGAGAACCAGCTATAAGCATGGGGCGGACACCCTCGGGCGTCCCGAGCTCCGATGACCGACAACCCTCCCGTAAACCTGACTCCTTCTGCTCTTACGCTCGGCAGTGAGATTAAGGACTACCTCAAGCGCCACACAGAGAACGTTGGGGCGCTCATTCAATCGGGAACTGAAAGTGCCGGCCACGCGGCCAGTGAGCAGTGGATGAAGGTCTTTGATGGCCTGCTCACGGCTATGTTTGGCGCTGCACGTTCCAAGATCAACGACGAAGGGACCTTTGGGACGCTCGCCCTAGCCGCAGTCGGCAGTTACGGGCGGGGCGGGCTTGGCTTTCGCTCGGACCTCGACGTTCGCATCCTATGCCAAAATTCGAAGAAGGCCGCACCGCTGGCGGAAGCCATTCTGTATCCCCTTTGGGATGCGGGGCTGCAGGTCGGTCATCAAGTGGTCACAGCCAACGAGACTCTGTCGCTGGCACGGAACGACCTAGCTACTGCGACGACTTTGTTGGATTGGCGACATATCGCTGGCTCCGCGGAAGCCAGCGCCAAACTACAGCTCCAAGCCTTCGATGCGCTCTTTTCGCCTGGCGAGATCCGAGGTTTTCTTGAGCTACTCGAGGCGCAATCCATTCAGCGTTGGAATCGATTCGGCGACTCGGTGTATTTACTCGAACCCGATATCAAGAACGGCCACGGCGGCACTCGCGACCTCGACGTCGTTAAATGGGCGGCCTTTTCCCGCTGGCGCGTGCGTAGCCTGAAGGCGCTCGTCAACATCGGCGTGCTTTTGCCGCGAGAAAACGAGCAGCTCCATGAAGCTTCGGCATTTTTAGCGCGCGTGCGCAATGTGCTTCATTTCAATTCTCGGCGCCGCACCGATCGGCTCGGCTTTGAACAGCAAGAGCTCGTCGCCGCTAAGCTCCACTATGGTACGGGTGGTCCGGCATGTGAGCAAATGATGAGCGACTACTATCGTCACGCCCGAGTCATCTCGGGCCTGCACGAGACCCTACTGCGACGGGCGGTGCCGCCCCCCGCGCGCAAGCGAGAAACCGGCCTCAACAATGGCCTTATGCTCTCGGGCGACGCCGTTGGCCTTGAGGACCCGCATCGTTTGCACGCGGAGCCGGCGCTCGGCCTTCGGCTCTATTGGGAGGCCGTCCACCGCGATTTGCCCGTCACCCTCGAGGCGCGAGACGCGGTGATGCGAGCTACTCAGAGTGAGGAGTTCTGCGCGACGCTAAGGAAGAGCGAAGAGGCCGCGCGCATGTTCCGCCGCCTGGTGCGCTCGGCGCGCTCGGTGAAATTTAAGCGCAACTCGCTGCTCACTGAGCTCCACGACGTTGGCCTTTTGTTGGCGATGATACCGGAGTTTTTGCCGGTGGTGGGGCGCGTGCATCACGACATTTACCACGTGTACACAGTCGACGTGCACTCGATCGCCGCGGTGGACCGCTTGCGCGCGCTCGCACGCGGTGAACTCGGTCGCGAATACCCGCTCGCATCGCGCTTGGCCGTCGGTATGCCTCGCCCGCATGTGCTCTACATGGCGGCTTTGCTGCACGATATTGGCAAAGATACGGGCGGGAAGGACCACGCCGTACGCGGCGTGGAGCTGGCGAGTGTCATCTTGCCGCGGCTCGGAGTAGCCGCCCACGATGTGGTCGAAATTCAGCGCCTCATCCTCAACCACTTGCGCATGTATCACGTCGCTTCACGACGAGATCTCGACGACCCGAAGACCATCGAGGATTTTTGCTTAGACGTGCGCGACGCCGAAGGCCTGCGCGAGCTGTACGTGCTGACCATCTGCGATGTGTCGACCACGAGCCCTACGGCGCTCACGAGCTGGAAGGATAGGATGATGGGCGAGCTCTACGGGCGAGCGCTCGTGGCATTTGAGGGGCAGCCTGGCCGCTCCCAAGCCCGCGCCGATGGCCTCCGCGCCGCCGCGCGCGAGCTGTGCCCGTCTGAGGGTGAGTCCAAGTTCTTGAGCCACTTTTTAGACGTGGTTCCGGAACGCTATCTGTATTCAAACGAACCCGCGGGCATCGTGCGACATAGCCGTTTTGCGCGACAAGCGCAGATGAAGCGCTTCATGGTGGGGCTCTTATCGAGGGATGAACCTTACGTCGAGGTGGGCTTCGTTACCGAGGATAAGCCGGGCGCGCTGGCTATCATCACCGCCACGCTGGCGGCTAACCGCATCAAGGTCGTCGCCGCGCAGCTCTACAGTTGGGAAGACCAGCACGGTCGCAAGCTGGTGCTCGATATTTTCTGGGTTCGCCTCGGCGAGAGCATTCAGATGGGCGAACGCGTCCTGGCCCGAGTCGAGGCCGATCTCGAGAAGCTACTGAGCGGTGAGATTACGCCGGCTGCCCTGCTCGAAAGCCGCGAACAGGGGCGGGCCAGCGATCGCCCCGCTCCCCAAGTCCTAACGAGTATCACCATCGACAACACCTCGGCCTCGCAGCACACCGTGGTTGAAGTCATCGCTCAAGATCGCCTGGGTCTCTTGCATCGCCTGGCCAAAACCCTCACGGTGCATGGCGCGCACATCGCGGTCGCCAAGATCAACACCGAGGGCAACGCCGTGGCCGACGTTTTTTACGTGACGGATCAAGGGGGGGCGAAAATCTCCAGCGTTGAGCATCTCGACCAACTGCGCGAGAAGCTCGAACTCGCCGCGGTCCAAGCGGGCTATTAGGCCGACAAGGGGCCTAATTTTGGCCCCTTTGAGGGATGAGCCAACTCGGGCTAGGACGCTGCTATGGGCGTTTCGATTCGCGCGAGCGCGCGGGGGTTAGGTTTCATTTTTGCGGGTTCGATCTGGGTTGCGGCCTGCGGTTCACCCAAACCAGCAGAAGCCCCCGATCCGCAGCTCGAAGAAGCTCCCCCGCCCGCGGCGGACAAGAGCGTGCCGCCTTCGAGCCCGAAAGTGAAAGAGGGCATGGATGCTCTCAGCGCCGGCAAGTTCGAAGAGGCCGAGAAGTTGCTCAAGGAGGCACGGAGCGAGCAGCCCGAAGACCCGCAAGCCGCATTTTACCATGGGGTAGCCCTCGAAGGGCTCGAGAAGCCAGAGGAAGCTAAGCTCGCCTACGAGCTGGCCATCAAGCTCGATCCGAAGTTGATTGAAGCTCGACAGAATCTGTCCGCGCTTCTCGTTGAAGCCGACCTCGCCGAAGCTGCGCTCGAGGTCGCCGAAAAAGGCCTAGAAGTCGCGCCCGAGGATGCGGGATTACTCGGCAATCGAGCGCTGGCGCTCGGCGCCCTCGGCTCGCCTGAAGCCAAAGCGGCCTTCCAGAAGGCCCTCGAGAAGCGGCCCGAAGATGGCTGGCTACGTTATTATTACGCTGCCGTACTGGCTCTCGAGAAAGAGGATGCACAGGCGAAAGCCGAGCTCAGGAAGATCAAAATCAGCGAAGCCGCGCTCGGCGTAAGTGTGAGTGAACTCTATGGGGTGCTCAAAGATTTCGGGGGCTGCGTCAGCGCCCTCGACCAGGCCCTCGCCCAGGGCGAGGATGCCGAGCTCTTGACGAGACGCGGACGTTGCAAGGTCGGGCTCAAAGAAATGAAGGGCGCCGAAGCCGATTTTCGAGCTGTGGTTGCGCTCGCGCCCAAGGAGCCGATCGGGCATTTCTATCTAGGCAAGCATCTGCTCGCGACCGGCAATAAGGTTGAGGGCAAGAAAGAACTCACGCTCGCCAAAGAGCTGGGTCCCAATACGCCCTTCGGCAAAGAAGCGGCCGAAACGTTAGCGGGTAAGTAGCTGAAGAGCGGCGCGTGCCCCATCGCGCGCCGTTTTGGCCCCTTTTCGCCCGGGGCGGTGCGCCGCATCGCCTACGAGAGCACTAACTCGAGGATGCGGTCGAGTTCGTCGAGGCTTCCGTATTGGATGACAATACTGCCTTTGCCGCTTTGATCTTTGACCTCGCAGCGCGCCCCTAGCTTGCGCTCGAGGCGCTTCTCGAGGTCGCGAACGCTGGCCGATTTCTGGGCGCCGCCTTTGACGCCGCTTTTGGCCCCGGCTCCACTCGCTTTGGCGCTTCGCACCAACTCTTCGGTTTGGCGTACGCTGAGGCGCCCCTTGAGAACGCGGTCGGCGACTTCGTTCATCTTCGCCTCGTGCTCAAGGCCGAGCAGGGCGCGGCCATGGCCTTCGCTGAGCTCGCCGGTGACGACCTTGGAGCGAACGCTGGGCGGCAAACGCAAAAGACGCAGCGAATTGGCGATGGTTGAGCGATCTTTACCGAGGCGTTCGGCGAGCTTGTCTTGCGTGTAGCCGTGCTCCTTAATCAACCGATCGAGGGCCTCGGCGAGCTCGATGGGATCGAGGTCTTCGCGCTGGACGTTCTCGATGATGGCCAGCTCGAACGCTTCGGGTCCAGAAACGTCGTGCACAACCACGAGCGCCTCACGCAGCCCCGCCTTCTGACAGGCGCGCCAGCGCCGTTCACCGGCGATGAGTTCAAACTGGTCCGGACCTTTGCGGCGAACAACGAGGGGCTCGAGCAGGCCGTGTTCGCGAATGCTGGCAGCGAGTTCGTCGAGCTTCTCGGCGTCGAAATGTTTGCGAGGCTGCCCGGGTTGGGGAACGATCTTTTCGAGCGCACACGAGAAAACATTGCCAGAATAGGCCTTCTCGTCGCTCGCGGAGCGCTCCGGTGAGCGCGCCACTTGGGTCGGCATGAGCGCGTCGAGACCGCGGCCAAGGCCTCGGGGTTTCATGTTCATCGGGCTTCCTCCAGCTCGGTCATGCGCGGTACGGAGCCCGGACCTTCAATGAGTTCTTTGGCCAACGTAAGGTAGCCCTGCGCGCCTTTGCTTTGAATATCATAGAGCAAGGCTGGCATGCCGTAGGAGGGCGCCTCACTCAGGCGAACGTTGCGCGGAATGACCGATTCGAAGACCCGAAAGTGGGCGCGGACTTGCGCGGCTACTTCGTGGGCCAATCGGTTTCGCCCGTCCCACATCGTTATCACAATGCCCTCGACGACTAGGTCGGGGTTCAGCGAAGCACGCACGCGATCCACGGTGGCCATCAAGTAAGTGATACCCTCCAGCGCGTAATATTCAGGCTGCAAAGGCACGATCAAGCGATGCGCGGCCGCCAAAACATTGAGCGTCAAAACACCGAGCGAGGGCGGTGAGTCGATGATGATGTACTCGAAGTTGCGGGCCGGCTCTGAGGCCAGCACCTGACGCAAGTGAGTGCCACGACCTTCATCGAAGAGCTCATACTCGACTGCAGTCAGGTCTTGACTGGCGGGCGCGACCTTCAGCGTACGAATGGCCGTGTCGGTGATGACCTCGCTGAGCGGCTCGCCGAGCAATGCATCGTAGATGGTGCGCCGAGCAGTGCCGGGAGCTACGCCGACGCCGCTTGAGGCATTGGCCTGCGGGTCCATATCGACGAGCAACGTGCGTTTCTCGGCAGCGGCGAGGCTGGCAGCCAAATTGACGGCGGTGGTCGTCTTGCCGACGCCACCTTTCTGATTGGCGATCGCCAGGATCAAAGGACCGGAAGACATGAGCGGACCGCGGAGGATACTCACAGATCCGGTTTCGAAGCGACTCCGCAGTTTCCTATCGAAGTGCAATCGAAAGTCGCTGAAAGTTTGGTTACAACGTCCTACATCACATACTCTGTGCGCAGATGTAGGACAAAGACCTACTTAGCGAGGCGCTCAAAGGGGGAGGGTAGAACACCCGGCTCCGAGGGCGAGGAACCTCGCGGAGTGGCGAAAGTCCTCGAATACGGACACTCAATGCAGAATCCCACGCGCGGTTATAAAAGTTTTGCTGACTTCCAGCGAGAAGCTCTCCGACCCGGTAACGGAGCGGGCTGGAGCATCGACGAACTCGAATTGAACGACGGCCGGCGCGAGCTGGACTTCGATCTCGATCCCTTTGAAGCCTCGCTCCGCGAGGCCGAAGCGGACGGATACGACTTCGATTGAGAAACGCCCGCTTGCCCGCCCAATCGGCCCCGGCTTCTGGCCTCGGCGAGAAGGGACTAGAGGGGCGAGCATCCTTGACCCAGCCGCACCCTCATGCGATGGGACCGGTCCCTTTTTTCGAGCACTCGCGCCCCCAGAAAAAGAACCGATCCCATGCAGACGACCGTTGAGAAACTAAGCCCCGTTCTCGTTCAATTGAACATCCAGATCGACGCTGAGCGCGTCACTCGGGAATACGAACAGGCGTTCCAAAAGGTCCAACGCAACGCCAAGATCAAAGGCTTCCGTCCCGGCAAGGCTCCTCGCGACATCGTGCAGCGCGTCTACGGTCCCCGCCTCGAGGCTGATGTCATGCAGCGTCTCGTCGATGAGACGTTCCCGAAGGCCACCGCGCAAGAGCAGATGTTCCCCGTGAATCAACCCACGGTTGAGCCTGAGCGACTGCGTTCGGGCGAGGCTTTCTCGTACAAGGCGCGCGTTGAGATTCTGCCGAAGATCGACAGCGTCACCTACGAAGGTCTCGAGGCCAAGCGTCCCAAGGCTGAGCCGAGCGCTGAACAGATCGACAAAGAGCTCGAAGGCCTGCGTCGTGCCAACTCCACGCTCGAAGTGCCGAGCCCCGCGCGTCCCGCTATTGATAAAGATGTAGTGACCTGTGACGTCGAGGTGAGCGTCGCCGGTGAAGTCGTGAAGAACGCTGGTTCGACGGGCGTAGCTATCGAAATTGGCGCAGGCCAGGTGTTCCCGGAGCTCGAGGCCGCTGTTCGGGGTGCCAAGCTTGGCGACCGCGTAACGGCTGAGGTTGAAATGCCCGCCGGACACACGAATCCGAGCCTCGCCGGAAAGCGCGCCAGCTTCGCGCTCGACGTCAAAGAAATTAAGGAGCGCATCTCGCCCGCTCTCGACGATGAGTTCGCCAAAGACCTCGGCGATTTCCCGACGCTCGCCGATCTTCGTGCCGACGTTGAGAATCAACTCAAGAACCAACTCAAGGAGCAGTCAGACGCTACGCTCGCCGAGCGATTGGTGGAGGCGCTCGTCGCCGCCAATCCCATCCCCGTTCCGCCGAGCCTTGTTGAGCAACAGGCGCGCCTCTCGGAGCGCGAGATTTTGATGCGTGCGCTTCAACAGGGCACGCAGGCCTCGGGCCTCGGCGAGGAACTCAAGAAGAAGGTTCTCGAAGAGAGCGAAGTCAAAGTTCGCGCCGGGCTGATCATGGCTGAGGTCGCCAAGAAAGAAGCCATTCAGATCGGCAACGAGCAGATCGAGGAAGGCCTGAAGGAACTGGCACAGCAATCAGGGAAGAACGTGGCCAAGCTGCGAGCCGAGTACAGCGACGCACGCAAGCGCGAAATGCTGGTCGGTATGATCCTCGAGAACAAGGTGCTCGACCTGATCGAGGCCAAGGCCAAGATCAGCGACGAATAACTCACGCGCCGGGCCGAAATGGTTCGGCACTGGAGTTGCTTTTTTCGAGCCAGTGGCCAAGTTGCCGCTGGCTCGAACCGTTTCAAATCCCCATCTTTTTGGGGCCCGACGCTTCAAGTCCGGGAAGATCGATTGGGTGCAGTCAGTTGTCCCGGAGGGCCCGAATGGCGTACGCTCCGGGTGCCAAAACGGAGCGGCGGCGAGTCCTCGCCGAGCGCCTGAGTCCGAGTGGTCGAAATCGAAGGAGAACCCATGCAGAACCGTCCCGAGTCGCGCGCCGATGCCTTGTCCCTCCTGGAGAGCCGCAAGCACTCGCTCGAAATCGAATCGAGGAAACAAGATCCCATCAGCAACAACGTCATCTACCCGCACGTGGTAGAAACGACGCATCGTGGCGAGAGGACATGGGATATTTTCAGCCGTCTCTTGAAGGACCGCATCGTCTTTTTGGGCAGTCAGGTCGACGACGACGTCGCCAACATCATCATCGCTCAGTTCCTCTTTCTAGAGAGCGAAGATCCCGACAAGGACATCCAGCTCTACATCAACTCCCCCGGTGGTGTGGTTACGGCGGGCCTCGCCATCTTCGACACGATGCGTCACGTTCGCCCGAACGTCTCGACCATCTGTATCGGCCAGGCCGCCAGTATGGGCGCGCTCCTGCTCTGCGCAGGAGAAAAGGGGCGTCGTTACGCCCTGCCGCATTCTCGCATCATGATCCACCAGCCTCTGGGCGGGGCTCGGGGTCAGGCCACCGACATCGAGATTCAGGCTCGCGAGATCCGTAAAATGAAGGACGTCATCACCCAAATGCTGGTGGACGCCACCGGCAAGCCTCGGGAACAGATTGCGACCGATATCGAGCGCGATTTCTACCTGGGTGCCCAAGAAGCCAAAGAATACGGCCTCATCGACGAAATTTTGGAGCGTGGCACCAAGATTGCGACGTGAATACCCGAGTCGAGTCCGAAGTTGCGGGCTCGGCGTCAGAAAACTAATCTAAGAGCAGAACCGGGGGGGCTCTCCCCGGTTACCTGGTCTCCGTCTTGGACGTATAGAGTTTCAAGCGGAGTTGCTCGAAGCCTAAACTCTCAAAATCAGCTCTCAAATCAGGTGGTGCCTTGGATCGTCGACGCGAAGACAATAGTGGGAACTTGAGCTGCTCTTTCTGTGGGAAGTCGCAGAAGGAAGTGAAGAAGCTCATTGCTGGGCCTACCGTCTACATTTGCGATGAGTGTATCGCTCTCTGCAATGACATCATTGCCGAAGAGGTCGAGAAGGAAGAGCCCGCTGGCGGTTCAGAACCGCTGCCGAAGCCGGCTGAAATCAAGGCCATCCTCGACGACTACGTCGTAGGGCAAGAGCGCGCCAAGAAGGTGCTCTCGGTCGCGGTTCACAATCATTACAAGCGCATCGACACCAAGGTGAGCGCAGACGATGTCGAGCTCGGCAAGAGCAATATCTTGCTGCTCGGGCCCACCGGCTCCGGCAAGACGCTGCTTGCTCAGACGCTCGCCAAGATCATCAAGGTGCCTTTCGCTATCGCCGATGCCACGACGCTCACCGAAGCCGGGTACGTCGGTGAAGACGTTGAGAACATCATCGTTCAGCTTTTGCAGAACGCCGATCACGACGTCGAACGCGCTCAGCGCGGCATCGTTTATATCGACGAAATCGATAAGGTAAGTCGCAAGAGCGACAATCCCTCGATCACGCGCGACGTGTCGGGCGAAGGCGTGCAGCAAGCCCTGCTCAAGATCATTGAAGGCACGATTGCCAACGTGCCCCCGAAGGGCGGCCGTAAGCACCCGCAGCAAGATTTCCTGCAGGTCGACACTTCGAACATCCTCTTCATCTGTGGTGGAGCCTTCGTAGGGCTAGACCAAGTGATTCAGCGCCGCGTTGGTCAGTCTCGGCTCGGCTTCGGTGCAGACGTGAAGAGCAAGAAAGAGTTCAAACTCGGTGAGCTCTTCGCCCGCGTGCAGCCAGAAGACCTGCTCAAGTTCGGTTTGATCCCCGAGTTCGTGGGACGCCTGCCTATGATCGCCACGCTCGAAGAGCTGAGCGAAGAGGCGTTGATCGACATCCTCACCACTCCCAAAAATAGCCTCGTGAAGCAGTTCCAGAAGCTGTTTGAGATGGATGGGGTCAAGCTCAAGTTTACCAAGGGCGCGCTTCGTGCCATCGCCGTTCGCGCTCTCGAGCGCGAGAGCGGCGCGCGCGGTCTGCGCGCGATTTTGGAAGAAGCCATGCTCGACGTCATGTACGAGGTGCCTTCCAAGACAGGCATCCGTGAAGTGGTGGTCAACGAAGAGGCCATTACCAAGGGGGAAACGCCCCTAATCGTTTACGAAAAGGAAGCTGGCGTCGGCTAAAGCCGCCTTGGCTTTTCGGCGCCCGTTCGCGCTCACATGTTCTTTAAAAGCGATTCGCCCGAAGGCGCATTAACGCAAGTTCCCGCACTTCCGCTCCGGGATATCGTCGTTTTCCCGCACATGGTCTCTCAGCTCTTCGTGGGCCGAGAGAAGAGTATTGCCGCGCTCGACGAAGCCATGGCGCGCGATAAGGAGATATTTTTGGTCGCGCAAAAGAACGCGCGCACCAACGAGCCTTCTCCCGAAGATATCTACGACGTGGGCACGGTTGGCACCATTGTGCAGCTCCTGCGCTTAGCAGATGGCACGGTGAAGGTGCTGGTGGAAGGGCGTCGGCGCGCCAAGGTGAAGCGCTACGCCGCTACGCGCGGCTTCTTTTTGGTCGATGTGCAAGCCCTCGCCGAGCTCGAAGGAGATGCGGTCGAGATTGAAGCGCTGATGCGCAGCGTGCAAGCGACGTTCGAGGTGTACGTCAAGCTGAACAAGAAGATTCAGCCTGAGCTCATCATGAGCGTGCAAAACATCGAAGAGGCCTCGAAGCTCTCCGATACCATCGCCGCCAACCTGCCGACGCTCAAGTTATCGGATCGTTATGAGCTGCTGAGCATGATGGACGTGCGAGAGCGGCTCGAGCGGCTCTACCAGCTCATGCAGGGCGAAATCGAGATCTTGCAGGTCGAGAAGAAGATCCGTTCGCGCGTCAAGAAGCAGATGGAGCGCTCGCAGAAGGAGTACTATCTCAACGAGCAGATGCAGGCCATCCAGAAGGAGCTGGGCGGCGAGCGCGACGAGTTCAAAAACGAGCTAGTCGAGATCGAGGCGGCGCTTCAGAAGAAGCAACTGAGCGCTGAGGCCAAGACGCGCGTCGAGAAAGAGCTGAAGAAGCTCAAGATGATGCATCCCACGAGTGCGGAAGCGACCGTGGTTCGAAATTACATCGATTGGATCGTCTCTCTGCCTTGGGGCGAGCGCAGCGAAGAGCGCTTCGACATCGCGGAAGCCGAGGGAGTACTGACGGCCGATCACTTTGGGCTCGATAAGCCCAAAGAGCGCATCATCGAGTATCTGGCGGTGCAGTGCCTGACGCAAAAGCTCAAAGGGCCAATTCTGTGCTTCGTGGGGCCCCCCGGCGTGGGCAAGACGAGCATCGCCAAGAGCATCGCGCGAGCCACCGGTCGTGAGTTCGTGCGCCTTTCCCTGGGCGGCGTGCGAGACGAAGCCGAGATCCGCGGTCATCGGCGCACTTATATCGGGGCGCTGCCGGGTAAGCTCATCCAGAGCTTGAAGAAGATCGGCAAGCAGAACCCAGTGTTATTGTTGGATGAGATCGACAAGATGAGCACCGATTTCCGGGGTGACCCAGCGTCGGCTTTGCTCGAGGTGCTCGACCCCGAGCAAAACAAAGCCTTCAACGATCACTATCTCGATCTCGACTACGATCTCTCGGAGGTGATGTTCATCACCACGGCCAATACCCTGGCGGGCATTCCCATCCCGCTCCGAGATCGCATGGAGATCATCGAAATCTCCAGTTATACCGACATCGAGAAGCTCGAAATAGCCAAAAAATATCTACTTCCGCGCAACATGGCTGATTGCGGGCTCCGGCCTGAGCAAGTGGAGGTGAGTGACGCTGCGCTGGATCAGGTCATTCATCGCTACACGCGCGAGGCCGGGGTGCGCTCCTTGAATCGTCAGATCGCGGCCTTGATGCGGAAGGTTACACTCGAGGTAGTTCGGGCCGCGCCGCCACCCGCTGCAGCGCCTTTGACCGCTGCGCCACCCGCTGCAGCGCCATCGATCGCGGCGACGTCAACCGACGCGTCTTCGTCCGATTCCGCAGTGTCTTCGCCCGCAGTGTCTTCGCCCGCAGTGTCTTCGCCCGCAGTGTCTTCGCCCGCAGTGTCTTCGCCCGCAGTGTCTTCGCCCGCAGTGTCGTCACCGGCTCCGGCAGTGTCGTCACCGGCAGTGTCTTCGCCTCCCGCGGAAGCGCCTGAAGCTCCCGTCGTCACGCGCAAGATCGACGTAGCCGACATTCCCATCTTGCTCGGCACTCCGCGCTTCCGTGCTCAAAAGCAGAGCGAACCCGACATGATTGGGCTCACCCATGGTCTGAGCGTCTCCGATTTTGGTGGAGATTTGCTCGATTGTGAGGTCACGGTGCTACCCGGCAAAGGCAAGCTCGTCATCACGGGTCTGCTCGAGAAGGGCATGGAAGAAAGCGCCCAAGCGGCGGTGAGCTACGTGCGGAGCCGGGCTACCTTGCTCGGTCTCGATCCCGAGTTTTACCAAGCCAAAGACATCCACGTGCACTTTCCCGAGTTCGTGCGGAAGGATGGCCCGAGCGCGGGCGTGACGATGGCGACCAGCATCGTGAGTGCGCTCACACAGATCCCCGTGCGACACGACGTGGCGATGACGGGCGAAATTACGTTGCGTGGACGCGTCATGCCCATTGGTGGCCTCAAAGAGAAGCTGCTCGCCGCTCTCAGGAACGAGATTCACACGGTGCTCGTGCCGCGAGAGAACGAGAAAGACCTCAAAGAGGTGCCCGAACAGGTCAGGAACGGTCTGCGTATCGTGCTGGTTGGGCACATGGACCAAGTGCTCACCGAGGCGCTCCGTCTCGCTGCAGGCGCAACTCTGTTCAAGGCGCCCGCCACGGTTATCGAGTATCGCGAGCTCGAAGCGGTCGCGGCCGAATCACCCAAGGTTCAAGAGATCTTGCCCTCGACTCCCGCGCCAGACGACCATCCGCTCGTTTGAGTGCCGGCCGAGCTTCAATCAAGTCGGCCTTCAAATAAGAAAGCGTGCCCTTGTGCGGGCGAGACCGAGGGGCTATGTGCCGGCCTCACTTCGGGGCGCATAGCTCAGTTGGTAGAGCACGGCCCTTACAAGGCTGGGGTCGGCAGTTCGAGCCTGTCTGCGCCCACCCGAAGACTCTCCAAGCTCGCGACGCTGGTCGCGAGCTGCACTCGACGCTCCACTGCGTCGGGGTTGTTGCCGCTGCGCGGGTTGTTACGGCGCCGCGTCTGTTGTTACCGCTGCGCAGTGCTCCGATTGCGTAGGGTCACCACTGCGCAGGTTGCACGGACCTGTGTCGTCAAGGTCCGATGGCAGGGTAGAGGGCAATCGCCGCGAGCCTGCAACTTGCGTTGGGCTGGTCCCGCGAGAGCGCGAGTGGGGTCTCAGCAATCAGGCGCGCTGAGCCGACAGCGCTTGAGCCGAGCACGCTGAGCCGACCGCTCTATGCCGCACTGCGGAGAAAGGTTGGGCGACGCGGTGAACACACGCGCCGAACGTACTGAACGAAAACTGATGCGGTAAACGAAACTGTGTTCAGCGAAACGGGTGTGCGAAACGAAACCCGTGCGTTGAAAGGTGCGGCGAGCGGCTGCAATGTAGCGAACAGAGTGAGTCAAATCGCCACAATCGGCAAAAATCTGCTGAATTTTGCCCCACTCCAGCTCAAAATCCGCTCAAAACGCGCCAAAAACCTTCAAAAATTCGTGTGATGAAGTCAGGTTGTGCTGGCGTGTATTCCTGGTTGGGCTTATGCTGCCTTGAAGGCTATGAAACGAGGTACTCTAGGCGCTACGGCGACAGTTCTGCCACTTGAGCTTGTTCATTCAGAGGAAGGGGCCGCTCAGCCAAAGTCAGAAACCCGAATTTCACCCCGCATTCTCGCGGGACGGGCTGCTCACATTCCGGTCCCGCGTTCCACGCGACTGAGTTGTGCGGCTCTCTTAGCCGGCAAGCTGGGCATCTTGGATGTCGAGCGCCGCGGCACTGAACTTCGGGGCATCTTTCAGGTTCGAAACCGACCGTTTACGGAACGCGAGCGCGAGGTGATGACGCTCATCCTGCGCGGAGCGAGCGAACCCGAAATCGGAAGGCGGTTTAACATCACCCGGCAATGTGTGTCCGGGCACGCCACGAACGCGCTCGCCAAGATGGGCATCCCGTCCAAGTTCCTGGCGCTCCAAGCTTGGGCGTGCCTGAAAGAGGTCGAGCGCACCAAGGGCCTTGCCACCTTCGCCGAACTCGAGGTGTCCGGCGAAGAGTTGGTCAGTATCCGCTCGCCCATCCCCATGCGGCTTGATCTCGAGTCTAAGATGTCGGCCGCCGAGACGCATGTGGCGTGGCTCACTTGCGATGGACTCAGCAACCGAGAGATCGCGGAGATTCGCGGTAGTTCGGAGCGAACCGTGGCCAATCAGATCGGTTCACTCTTTCAAAAGCTCGGCATCGCTCGGCGAACCGAACTAGCGATGCTGCTGCTCGGTCTAACCGCGTAACGTTGAAATCCGAGCGGGCTTCTCTTATCGAGCCCGAAGGGGCTTCTCTTATCGAGCCCGAAAGGGGCTTGGCTGAGCGCCGAAAAGGCTTGTCGTGAACGAGCCCGAGAGGGCTTGGCCGAGCGCGGAAGGGCTTGTCGTGGCCGAGCCCGAGCGAGCTTGTTTTTGATCGAACGGGAGTGGCCTGGCCGAACCCGAGCGGGTGTGGCCAGGCCGGCCGGGTTTTAGTCGCTCACCTTCACGGAGACTTGCAGGCGATTGTCGGTGGAGGAGTTGACGACCTCCGTGGTGCCCGGGGCTTGCGTGCGGGTTTGCGTCGACATGGTGAGCTCGACTTTGGAGTCCATGTTGAGGTCGTCCAGGTCTAGCTCGACCTTACCTTGCCCGGTGCCCTTCAAGCCGAGCAGTTCGACTTTGGCGCCGGGGGGCAGGACCGAGGGGTCCATGGTGGTGGGTGGGGTGGATTGCTCGAAACGAAACGAGACGACAACCTTGTTGTTTTGGATCGACTCCACGACAAAGTAAGTGGTTTGAGAGATGGCCATGCCCATGGTTTCGATGGGGCTCGTGGCGCGGAGACGCGCCCCTTTTCCGACCTTCTGCTCTGGAAAGACCATGACGGCGTTGGAGAGCCCGTCTTGCAGGTTCTTGATCATGGACTGCATGCCCGGATCTTGCGCTGGGATCTCGACGATCTGAGCATTCTTCCGCACACCCTTGTCCGTAATCTGTTCCTCGATCTTGAGCCCGGCCAAAAGCCCTAGCTGGGCTTTGAGTTGCGCCATGGCCTGGGGTGGGACCCCACCGCCCGTCGGGGTGAAGCGATCGAAGCTCGAGAGTCGTTTGGCGGTTCCGGTAGCATCGACTGATACAATCTCGCTTTGCCCGTGCACATCGAACGAAGTCTTGGCAGTGCCGGGCAACAGTTTGCCATTGATGGTGACCTTCGGCTCCACGCTCATCTTCATGAGGAACTTCTTTTTCTGGCCCACCTTGAAGTGGTAGCGAAGGTCGACGGGGTCGACCCCCGGATCCTCGACCACGAGCTCGGGCAGCGAGGGGATGATGTCTGCCGGGCCGCCGGGGCTCGTGGGCAGCTTCGCAGCGACGGCGGCCGAAGGGGGGCTTGGGGCCGCGGGGCTTTCCTTGGGAGCGGGTGTCGCTTGGGTTGTCGTGTCGCTTTTTTCGGAGCGACAAGCGCAAAGTGAAAGAACGAGGACCAAGCTGCTTAGAGCCAGGCCGGACGGGCGATAGATGTGGCGATGAGCCATGGGGCCCGGACGTTACTCGGAAATGCTTCGAAACACGAAAGCCCAGCCTTCTTCGCTAAATCCGTGTAGGCTTCCCGCCCCATGGATTTGGTGACCCCTGGCATCGAAAACTTACGAGCCTACCAAACTGGAAAGCCCATCGAAGAGCTAGCTCGCGAACGAGGCCTTTCGGACATCGTGAAGCTCGCCTCGAACGAAAACCCGCTGGGCCCGAGCCCTAAAGCGATCGCGGCAGCGCTCCGTGGCCTTGTCGATGCGCACCGTTACCCAGACGGGGCGGCCTTTCGTCTGCGACAGGCCATCGCTGAGTTTCATCAAGTGCCCCGCGACGAGGTCGTTCACGGCAACGGCTCGAACGAGATCATCGAGCTCTTGGTGCGAACGTTCATGACGCCCGAGCACCACATAGTGTTCGGCAGCCCCGCGTTCAGCATGTACCCAGTGGTGGCCACGGCGCACAACGTGAGTTTCACCAAGGTCCCGACGACCTCTGATTTGGTTCACGATCTCGAGGGCATGCTCAGCGCGATTCACCCGAACACCAAGATCGTGCTGATCGACAATCCCAATAACCCGACGGGCCGATACGTTTCGCAGCTCCAGCTTGCAGACTTTCTGAGTCGCGTGCCCAAGCATGTGATCGTCGTCCTCGATGAAGCCTATTTCGAGTTTGCCACGGCCTCGGATTACCCCGACGGCTTGGCGCTGCGCCACCTTCATCCCCGAATCATGGTGCTGCGGACTTTCTCCAAGGCCTATGGTTTAGCCGGTTTGCGCGTTGGCTACGGCATTGGGCCTGCCGAACTCGTGGGCTATTTGCACCGCATTCGAGCCCCGTTCAACGTCAGTTTGCCTAGCCAAGAAGCGGCCATCGCAGCGCTTCAGGATGCGGCTCATCTCACTGAAACCGTGCGCCAGAACGCGCATGAGCGGGCTCGACTCGAGCTAGCGTTAGCGACTCGGGCTCAGCGCGTGTTCCCCAGTCAGGCCAATTTCATTTTGGCCGACTTCGGGCGTCCGAGTTTAGAACTCTATGACGCGCTCCTCAATCACGGTGTCATCACGCGTTCCATGCCGGGGCTCGACACTCATCTTCGTATCAGCGTCGGCTTGCCCGCCGAAAACGATCGCTTACTTTTGGCCCTTGCGAAGGTCTTGCCGTGACGAATGCGAGCCAGCCCGTTCGGGTCGGCCTGGCCTGGGGTCAGGCGATCGCCGTCTTGTGTTTGTTCGTGATCGGCTGTGCGAGCTCTGAAGAGCGGATCGTGATGGTGGGCGATGGCAGCGAGCGTCGCGCAACGGTCGAGCAAATCGAAGCCGAGCCCTGGGGGCTACTCCCGGGAGGCGCGCTGCTCTGGGCCCAGCTCGATGTGCCGGCTCTCGCGGGCTCCGCGTATGGCCCGGCTTTATTCGAGCAAGTCGTCGAGGATCTTCCGCTCTCTCGGGGTCGCGGAATCGATTTTCAGAAAGACGCGAAGAGCGTTCGGTTGGGTCTCTATGCCTCTCAGACGGGCGATGTGGCTGCGATCGTCGAAGGGCGTTTTGACGAAAAGGCGATCGAATCTTTGATCGCGGCGGACCCAACCACCAAAGCGGGGGAGCCCATCACGCACACTCGCTTTGCGGGCGTCCCCGTGCTGAAGGCTAGCGTCTGGTCCCTAGCTTTTCTGTCTGAACATTTTGTGGTCGTCGGTACCGGCATTGGGGTGCGCAGGGTGCTCGAACGCGTGGAAGAAGGGCGAGTGCGGCGCGCTCTGCCTGGTTGGTTCGAGAAGATGCTCGCCGAGCAAAAGGCAGACCTATGGCTGGGGGTCGATCTCGACGCGCAGCCGGTTCCTGCCACGCTTCGCTCTCAATTGGTTTTCTTGGAGAGGCTCCGCGGCGCGCGGGTGGTGGGCAGTTTTGAGAACGGCCTCGGGCTAGCAGGGTCCTTGAGCTACGATTCGGCCGAGGGCGCAGCGGCTGGGCGAGAGTCGATGGAGAATCAGGCAGCCGAGCTGGGCCGGGCGACGCTCCTTTTGGCGGCTCTCGGCGTACCCAGGCCTCTCCGCCGGCTCCAAACCGAGGCCAGCGGTGAGAACGTCCAGTTCGCCGCCGAACTCGATGGCCGCGCCGTTGCGGTGGGTGTGGGCTACTTGGGCCAGCTCCGTTCACAACTTGGATTACGGTAACGAGGTGGAGCCTATCAAAGCGCTCAGCGCCTGCGCCCCCCGCTCGCCCTTAGCAGGTAGCGTTCCTGTACCCTCCGATGACGGCGTTCTCTTGAGCCGAGTGCTGTTAGCGCTCCTATCGCGAGGCGAATCGAGTTTTCGAATTTCTCATCCGAGTCGGGCGGTCACGAGCGTGTTCGATGCGCTTGACGCGCTCGGCCTGCTGCGCTTCGAAGATGAAGAGCGCGCCTTCGTTCGGGGCCTCGGCCTCGGGCTCGGTTCGCTCGGAGCCTGCCCTCCGCTTGATTTTCGGGGTGAAGCTGCGGCGGGCGCTTTCATCTTGGCCGCGCTGTGTGGGCGAGCGGGCGCTCCCGAGGTTTGGGTCGACGCGGCCGTGGGCGACACGTTGGGCGCGTTTTTGGCCGAGCATGGGCTGGCTGAACTCGAGGCGCGAGGTAGTGATTTCGTGGTGCGCCTCGGCGCTGCGACCACGCGCTGGCCCGGCTTTGAGGCGGAGCTCTCCGGCGCGATTCCTTGGCTCAAGCCGGCGTACTTGGCGCTCGCATTGCGGGCAGCCTCCCCGAGTACGCTCATCGAAAAATTCCTCTCGGCGGACCATTTCGAGCGGGCGCTCTTTCGAGCGCGCGCGCCGGTCCAAATCGAACCTACCGCGATCGGCATCCATCCGCCCCGAGACGAAGATGCGCTCGGACCCGAGCAATACGAGCACATCGGTTCGGCTTACCTAGCGTCTCATCTGTTAGTCCTTCCTCTGCTCTGCCCAGCGGGCGGCGAGGTTACGGTGCGCGATGTGTCCTCGAACCGTTCGAGCGCAGAGGTTTGGTCGTTGCTGCGCCTACTCGGCGCGGACCTGCGCGTTCATCCTAAGGGAGACAGGCAAGGGGAGCCCGTCGCGGATGTTACGCTTCGAGCCTCCTCACCTCTACGCGGCGGAGTTCATGTCGCTGGTGAACAGGCGCTGCGCATCGGCGATGGTATCTTGCCGTTGCTGCCGGCTATCGCTCTCGGGGCTCTGCCGAGTCACCTTTCGGACCTAACCTTTACGCGCCGAGATGCGACGCCGCGAATTTTGCCGCGCGCGGTAGGCTTCCTCAAACAAGCAGGATTTTCAGCGCAGATTGAAGGGGCGAGCGTTATCCTGGGGGGGACGCCAGGTCGGCCCCTCGCGCCTCTGATCGTGACTACGGGTGCCGAGCCGCGTCTCGCACTCCTGGGTGGGCTCCTTGCGCTTACGCGCCTCGAGGCAAGCACCATCGACGACGTGAGCTGTCTTTCGCATATTTATCCGCGTTTCGCTGGCACCTTGCGTAGCCTAGGTGGGCAGGCCAGCGTTCAAGCGGCGCACGCCCCATTCCACTCATGAACTCATCTCGTTTGAAACCTGTCGTAGCCATTGATGGCCCTGCTGGCGCTGGCAAGAGCACTGTCACGCGTCTCCTCGCCCAACGCCTTGGCTACACCCGCGTCGACACCGGAGCGCTCTACCGCAGCGTGGCTTGGCTGAGTTGGCAGCGCGGCATAGCCCCAACCGATGCGGAGGCCGTAGGCGCTGTCGCCAGCGAGTTATCGCGACCCGGGGCGCTCGAACTGCGGGAAGCGGATGATCAGACCTGGGTCCTTTTGGAAGGGCGCGAACTAGGGCCTGAACTCCGAACTCAAGAGATTGGCAGCTTGGCCAGCCTTGTTTCGCAGCTTCAGAGCGTGCGTGAAGGCCTGCTCGAAATGCAGCGCATGCTGGGGAGGAACGGCGGAGTCGTGCTCGAGGGGCGCGACATCGGCACGGTGGTCTTCCCCGACGCAGAGGTTAAATTCTTCCTGACCGCTTCAGTTGAAGTGCGCGCCGAACGTCGACTCGACGAAATTTTGTCGCGGGGCAAGAGCGCGGAGCTCGGGGAAGTCATCCATGAAGTCAAAGAACGCGATCGACGGGACTCCGAGCGGCCCGTGGCGCCGCTGCGCCGGGCCGAGGACGCAGTCGTAATTGATTCGTCCAGGCTCAGCATTGAACAGGTCATTGAAAAAATGGCCGCCATCGTGAAGAGCGTCGAGAAATCGAAGTAGGCGTTCTGCTTCCCCGGTTTTGGCATGGATCGTCCTTCTGTTTCGCATCGACCGGTTTTCATTGGGCTCGCGGTAAGCCTCGTGCTGGCCGCGGCTTTTGCGTTATTCGTTTATTATAAGTTCATTCGCTATCAGCCTCGCGCCGAGAGCTTCTTACCCGCCCGGGCTCAGCTCACGGCCTGGGTTCAAATGGAGCAGGCTGTTGTCTACGAGCCCTTTCGGCAGCAATTCTTTCCGTTGCTCGAGGTTGGCCGACAGGGCCCCGAATCGCGGCTCTTGCACCTCGAGCGAAAAACGACGCTCGAACTCGGTGTCGACACACGAGAACTCGCGCTCGCGTTCTTGCCCGATGGCGGCTTCGCCGTAATTCTTGGTGGCCTCTATCGGCCGGACAAAGTCGCGGAAGGCGTCGTTCGGCTCCTCGACGAAGAGGGCGTCGACGCGGAGCTCGTGCGTTCGGGGCTGGCGAGGATTGGTCCGCGAGCCTACTTGGGTACGGAGGCTGCCGGACTCTTGCGGGTCGCTTCGGACCCAGGGTTGGTCTCGGGTTCACCCGAAAGGATTGTGCAGAGCGCGAAGGGAGTGGCCGTTAGGATCCAATTCTTTGCGCGTCCCGAGGACGGCCCTGCGCGGGATGGCGCTCACCTTCCAGACATCGCGCTGGGCGTGGGATTGGCTGCGGATTTTCCTTTTGAGCTGACGCTGAGCCCCGAAATGGGTTCCCCGGAGTCGCTCGGTCCGAGTTTGCATAGGCTGTGGACCCTCGACCGGCCGCTGCTCGATTCAGCGCTGGCGCGCGCCCGAACGACGCGGGATGGCCGCGGTTTTGTACTGACGGGCGAACTCGGTCGAGAGGGTTTCAGCGAGCTCCTGGAGGAGCTCTGCGCGCAGCTCAAGCTGCGAGCCACGCCCGCGTTTGACCGGTGACCCCTCACGCGCTACCCCCTCTGCCCCGGACTGCCCAGACGAGGGTTTTTTTGTCGCGCGGCGGTATTCGCTGGTCCGGGATTTCTCTAACCCCTCGCTCGCTCGCGTTTTCTATTTCATGACCCAAATTCAATCCACCACCTCGTCCATGGACAGCTTCGCGTCAATGTTCGAGGCCTCACAAGCCGACACCCAAGAGCATGAGCTCGGCGGTGAAGGAAAAATCGTCACCGGTGTCGTTATCCGCGTGACCCGCGACTATGTCGTCGTCGATATCGGCGGCAAGTCCGAAGGCGTGCTCAGCAAGTCCGAATTCACGGACGCGCAAGGCGAACTTAGCGTCAAGCCGGGTGACCAGGTTGACGTCTACATCGAGAGCCGCGAAAGCGACGATGGCCTGATCTCCCTCTCCAAGGAGAAGGCCGACAAAATGAAGGTCTGGGACGAGATTTCGGCCGCTTGCGAGCGGGACGAAATCATCGAAGGCACCATCACTCAGCGCGTCAAAGGTGGCCTCGCGGTCACTATCCGCGGCGGCGTGAAGGCGTTCCTCCCCGGCAGTCAGGTTGACCTCCGCCCCATCCGCAACTTGGATAAGTTGCTCGGCCAGAGCTGTGAGTTCAAAGTTATCAAGTTCAACAAGAAGCGCGGCAATATCGTGCTTTCACGTCGTGTCCTGCTTGAGAAGGAGCGCGACAGCCTCAAGGCCGCTACCCTCGAGAACCTACAAGAAGGTCAGGTATTGAAGGGCACCATCAAGAACCTCACCGAGTACGGCGCCTTCGTCGACTTGGGTGGTATCGATGGTCTGCTTCACATCACGGACATGTCTTGGGGTCGCGTCAATCACCCGAGCGAAGTGTTCGCGGTGGGCGACGAAGTGACCGTGAAGGTCCTCAAGTACAACCCCGAAACCGAGCGCGTCAGCTTGGGTCTCAAGCAGACCCAGGAAGATCCGTGGAGTCACGCGGCCGAAGCTTACCCCGTGGGCAAGCTGGTCGAGGGCAAGGTCATGAGCCTCACCGATTACGGCGCGTTCGTCGAGCTCGAGCCGGGCGTCGAAGGTCTCATCCACGTCTCGGAGATGAGCTGGACCAAGAAGGTCAAGCACCCCTCCAAGATGCTCGAAATCGGTCAAGAGGTGGCATGTCAGGTGCTCGAGGTCGATTCGGCCTCCAAGCGTATCAGCCTCGGCATGAAGCAGCTTGAGCCCGATCCCTGGTCTGTCTTCACCGACAATTACAAGCCCGGCGACAAAATCTCGGGCAAAGTTCGCTCTATCACCGACTACGGCGTATTCGTTGGTATCGAGGACGGCGTCGATGGCATGGTGCACAAGACCGACCTGTCTTGGACCGTCAAGATCAACAACCCCGGCGACGTCTACCAAAAGGGCGACGATGTCGAGGCCATCATCCTCTCGATCAACCATGACGAGAAGAAGGTCAGTTTGGGCGTTCGCCAGCTCTTTGACGACCCCTGGGGCGAAATGCTCGCCAGGTACGCACCCGGGACCGTTATCGAAGAGGTTCTCGTACTTTCTGTCCCCGAATACGGAGCTTTCGTAAAGGTGGTCGACGGTATCGAGGCCATCATCCCGATCAACGAAATGCCCGCAGGCACCACGCTCAAGGCTGGTGACAAGGTGCGCGCTGAAGTGGCTAACCTCGACACGATCGAGCGACGCCTCACCCTGAGCATGCTGCAACCCGGTACAAGCCCGGCTGCAGAGCAGCTCCAGGTGATCAAGCGTGAGACCAGTGGCAAAGGCGCGACCTTGGGCGACCTGTTCAAGGGCAAGCTGGCCGGGCTCAACGTCGGCGATAGCAACGCCGGCAGCGACGACAACTAAAAAGACTCGCCCGCGAGGGTGAAAAGTTGTCCACCGAAAGTGGGATGGGGCTCTCCCCATCCCACTTTCTTTCTTTTAGCCTGCGCTGTGATGGAGACGAGCCCACTGCCCCCTGTGTTCCAGAGCGAATCTGACGGCTGGACGAGGGCGCGCATCGTCTTCGTGAGCCTTTCGGCGGCGTTCGTGGTGCTGCTCTTATTCTTCGTGCGCGAGGTGCTCTTGCCCTTCGCGCTCGCCATAACGCTCGCCTACGTCATGACGCCGCTGGTGGAGTTCTTAGAAAAGCGTTTTCGCTTGTCGAGAGGACTCTCCGTAGTCATCTCATATGTGATCTTGCTTGTGAGCTTATCGATAGCGACGTTCGCGCTGAGCCCGCGGCTCTATTCGGAGACGGTTCGCATGACTCGCGAGGCACCGCGCCTAATCCGCGAGACGGCTGAACATCATGGTCCGACCATCGACAGTTGGGTCAATGCTTACCTCGGCGATTCGGCCAAGCTTCAACCTGCTCCTCATGAGCCCGCGTTCTCCGTCGTAGAAATGCCGGATGGCTCCCTGCACGTAGAGCTCGGTCGCGGCCTCGAAATCGTACGCGAAGGCGACTCTCGTTATCGCCTCAAAGCTGCGACAGAAGCCACTCCTGGCGGCTTTCAGCTCGCCCGCGTCGTGTCGAAGGGGCTCGACGATTTTTCAAACTACCTCGCCGTGCACGCGGTGGAATTACTCAAGTTTGGGCAACTTCTGGTGGGACGCTTAGCGCGCTCCATTTTGCTTTTCTTCATGGTGCTGATGGTCTCGGGGTACCTCGTGCACACCCGCGTCGGCATCCTTCATTTCTTTCGTTCGCTCGTTCCGCCTCGCTACCGTCTCGATTGGGATTTTTTGCTCAGGCGCGTCGACCGAGGTTTCTCGGGAGTGGTGCGCGGTCAACTGCTCATCTGCGTCGTGAACGGAGTGCTTTCAGCGATCGGCTTTTGGCTGTTCGACTTGAAGTACTGGCCAGTGCTGGCGTTAGTTGCGGCAGGCTTCAGCATCATCCCGGTCTTCGGCGCGATCTTGAGCTCCGTGCCTGCCGTTGCCATTGGGCTCACGCAGGACCTATCGACCGGCGTCTGGGTACTGATTTGGATACTGGGTATCCATCAGGTGGAAGCCAACATCCTCAACCCCAAGATCATCGGAGCTGCGGCGCGTTTACATCCGGCGCTGGTGGTCTTTGCGCTGCTCACGGGTGAACACTACTTCGGGCTGTGGGGGGCGCTCCTGGCCGTGCCAGTCCTCTCTCTGGTTCAGAGTATTTTTAATCATTTCAAACATTTGATTCTGTCCGATTCCGGTCCAGACAGCATGAGCGCCGCGGAGCTAGCTCGGGTCACTCGTCGCCGAATCGATTGAGCACGACCTTTCGCAGAATGGGACAAGCGCCGCGCTTGCGTCCGCGAAGCGCCCGGCTATAGGCCCGCGGTGGCTCGCGAAACCAAGAAAGTCCAGCGCGCCCAGGAGAAACAAGAAAAGCTCTCTGGGAAAGCGAAGCGAGCGCAACTCAATGCGCCGCTACAAGCAACGAACTCTGAAGCGCCCGCCGATCCGCTCGGCCCGGCTCAGCTCAAGAGCACCTGGCGAAGGGTCGGACTCATCTTGGTCGGGCTGTGGATCGTGGGTGGTCTCATTGCGTTGATGGCGCAGTCGAGCACGGTCACCTACGTGGTGACGGGAGTCACTGTACTCCTGACGGGCATCGTGCTCGGCGTGTTGATTTGGACGCTACGTCGCGCCAAGTCAGCGCGAGAAATGGCGTCGCTCTTGCGCGGCGCAACGACGGCCGAAGATCGCAAAGCCGTTCTCGAACAACTCGAGGTAGAGGGCTCGAAAGATCCTGCCAAGATTTTTGCTCGAGCTCAGCTCGAAATGGGTCAGGATCCGAAGAAGGCTCTTCTGACCTTAGAGAAGCTCGACCTGAACAAGCACGCGGGGATGATCGCGGATGAGGCGCGGGGGCAACGCGCCATGATTCATCTGATGCTGGGGCAGGTGGGTTTAGCTCGCCAACTGGTCGACAATATTGACCTTAAGCGTTCCCAAGATCCGCGCTCCCGAGCCATGTTGAGTTCGGTGAGCGCAGAAGCGCTAGCTCGCTCCGGTGACGTCGAGCGGGCTCAGGCTCTGCTGGCGGTACTCGACCTAGCAGACGGCAAGTTGGGAGAAATTCGGCCCCAAATCTTGCGCGCGCAGGCCTTTTGCTACGCCCACGGCGGCAAGCTGAAAGAGTTGAAGCGCAGCCTCAAGCAGATGGTGGACATCGATCCCCGCCTGCTCGGCGCATTCCTTCAGGGCAAAAGTCATCCCCTTTTGCAGAAGGAAGCCAAGCGCATGATCGAACAGAGCGGCATTGTGCCGAGGCGCATGCAAGTGCAGCGCATGCGCTGAGAAACTCACGAGCTGAGTAGCTCGACAGAGCCAGTGCGCGGCGAAGTCGCGCTGAAAAGCATCGTAAGGCGTGTGTGGGCGAAGCTCAGCTCGGATTGCAATACAAGCCAAGCAGTGCGCTATAGATTTGTGAGGTGAGGCGACCGTCGAGTTCTCCGAGCTCGAAGTAGGAAGAAAACCCCGCAAAAGGCAGCTCTGGAAAGCGCTGCGCAACCAAGCGTGCGTCCGTCATATTGGGGCCGAAGAGGGCCGCGCCGCGGCCGCTACAGCTCACAAGGATGCCAAAATCAGGAGCTGCGCCTCGCGATCCCTGGACCAGATTTTTGAGATGTGCCTCAAAGTCCTGCTTTCCGGAGCGCGCATCTCGGATCGCGAAGGCGACGCGGGCGCCGAGAGGGACCTCACTGGAAAGCAGGAGTGCACCCCGCGTCGGATCGATGCCAGCCAGGGGCTTGAGCGCCAAGCTTCGCGCGTCGGGCCCGAGCGCCCCTTCGGCTGCAGCCTGGGCAATGAGGACGGGGGATTGATCGTGGAGCTCATGGGCAGCTTCGCCGAGCGCGCTCAAGGCGGGGAGGTGATCCAGAGTTAGAAGCAACGGACCCTCAGCCGAAGTGACGCGCTGCAGCGGGGAAATAAGCCGGCAAGCCGAGGATACGGCGACTTGGGCTGGTCGCGAACGTTCGACCACTAGGGCAAGTGCGCGCACGGCGCGGACCTTTCCCGCGTCGGCTATGAGCAGAGGCACATCGGGGCAGGTGCCCCCTCCGTACAACTGGCGCTGCCCTTCGGGCGCCGTGTCATAGAGCGCGCTCACCCAATCCTCCTCGAGTTGATCCGCGCGCAAGAGCGTGAGCGCTGAGGCGCCGCGGTGACTCGAGAGCGCTCTGCCTAACTCCGCACCGAAATCCGGATCGGCGCAATCTCGGGCGACGATTTTTACCCGGGTGCCGTGCAGCACCATGCCCGTCGCGGCGATCTCGCCTTCGATTTCGCCGCGCTCACTCGAGACGCTATGCCCCGCGATGATCACCCACGTTCCGGACGACCGGCTCGCAAGGGCGAGGGCGACTTCGCGCACTACGCCGGCCGCCTCGCGTGTGCAGAAGATGAGGCCCGTCTCGCCGACGGCGAGCTCAGGAACTCGCGTTCCTAATAGGCTCACGAGCTGGGGTTGGGTTCGTGCCCGGACCTCAAACGATCGGGTTCTGAGCTTCATGGCGGCGCGAGGGAGAGGGGAGGGTCCCGCCTCGGCGGCGGACCAAAAGCGGTCATGCAGGGTATTTCTTGCCTACCCGCTCGGCAAGTTTGTGCTTCTATTGCCTAAAGGGGAGCGCGGAGCTCATCCTACTTGCTTCACCGGCCGTTGATCCGCTGTAATCGGATCCCGCCCTATGGCGTCTTCACCCGTTCGTTTTTTATCATTTGCTGGCACTCATGTGGGCCTGCGTCGTCAGGGCAACGAAGATGCCTTCCTCATGGACGACGACCTCGGCCTATGGGTGGTCGCTGATGGTATGGGTGGGCAGGCTGCGGGCGAAGTAGCGAGTCAACAGGCGGTGGAGACCGTACACGAGATGGTTCGCACGGGGCTGCTCAAGGCGAGCCGTTCACAGCCGGCGACGAATGGGTCGAACCCCATCGCGCCTCAAGTACCCAACTTTGCGCGAGTGCTTGAATCTGCCGTTCAAGGCGCAACGTACATGGTGTTCGGACTCGCCGAACAAGATCGCTCCAAGCTCGGCATGGGCACGACGCTCTCGGCCATGATGCGGACTCCTACGGGCGCGCTTTTGGCTCAAGTGGGCGATAGTCGGATCTACCGTGTTCGCGGCGAAGCCGTTGAGCAGTTGACCCAAGATCATACCCTGATCAATTGGCAGATTCAGAACGGGCTCATCACCGAAGAAGAGGCCAAGACCTCTCGTCAGAAGAATGTGATTACCCGCGCGGTAGGCAACAAAGACTACGTTCAGGTCGATATTTTCGAGGTCGATGTGGCCCCGGGTGATCTGTACCTACTTTGTAGCGACGGTCTTCACACCTATTTGAAAACCGAAGAGATCCCCGCCATCGTCAAAGATGGCCCTTCGCTTGCCATCGAAGCGTTCATCCAGCTCGCCAACGACCGGGGCGGCAAAGATAACATCACCGTCGCGCTGGTCGCCGTCGCTTGAGGGCTCGCCCTTCAGCTCGGGTCGGCCGGGTTGTTCGGCCTCGGGCCCTCCACCTCCAGGCGCCGAATGGGTTTGCAACTTATTTGGGTGCCGCGGGCGGAAGCTGATAGCGGTGGTTCGATATTCGTCGACCCTGGGTGCCTGGGGCGTCAGCGAAAGGAGACCAGCGTGCAGCCAGTTCGAGTAGGTGTGATCATGGGCGGAACTTCCTCGGAACGCGACGTATCGTTGCTTTCCGGAGACGCGGTGGCCGAAGCGCTCGAGCAGCGTGGGCACGATGTGGTGCGGATCGTCCTCGGTAACGGCATCGACGCACTCGACGCGCTCGCCTCCGCCGATATCGACGCGGCCTTTTTGGCGCTCCATGGCCGTCAAGGGGAAGACGGTTGCATTCAGGGGGTGCTCGAGCTTCTGGGGATTCCCTATACGGGCTCGGGAGTTCTCGCGAGCGCTCTCGGCATGGACAAGCTCAAGAGCAAGGAGCTCTTTCGGCTGCACAACGTGCCGACCCCTCCCTACTACGTCCTTTCCCGCTCTCGTTTGGAAGATCTAGAGGCTGAACACGGTTCGTTTGGCTTCCCCGTCGTGGTTAAGCCTCGTCGAGAAGGCTCGAGTGTTGGAGTGTCGAAGGCAACCAGCCTGGCCGAGCTCACTCACGCCGTGGAGTCGGCTCTCCTCTATGACGACGACGTGCTGGTCGAGCGCTTCGTTGAAGGTCAAGAGGTAGCCGTGGCGATCTTCGGTGGGCGCGTGCTCGGTGCGATCGAGGTGGTTCCGGCAGGAGGACTCTTTGATTTTGGCGCGAAATATTCGTCGGAAGGCACCGAATTCCATCTGCCTGCGCGCCTGTCCGAGGCACGACTGCAAGGGATTCTAAATATCGCGGAGCGAGCGGCTGAATCGCTCGATGTGCGCGGAGCGGTTCGTATCGATCTGATCGTGACACCCGGCATGAACGAGTACGTGCTCGAGGCCAATACGCTGCCAGGTATGACTCGCACGAGCCTTTTGCCGCGGATCGCGGCCCACGCTGGCATCGATTTCTCGAACCTATGTGAGATGATTTTATCGGAGGCCCGCCTCGATTCGGGGCTCGGTCTCGAAAGCCTCGAGCGCGAAGCGCGCAGCCACGAAGAAGACATCTGGCAGGAGGCCGAGTTCGGCGATTCAGCCGAGATGGCGTGGATGCCCAGTGGCGTGCGTCGAGCCGTAGAAGCGGCGCGCGCGCTCAAAGCTGTGTGACGTGCAGGGGCCCTATTGGGGGTCCGGCTCCGCTCGAGGTAGTTTCGAGCGGACGCGGCGCGCGAGCTACGCCTTGACGTCGAACTTTTGCATGTAGTCGACGAAATGCTCGCGGATTTGGGCTTTTTCGAGCCCATACGTCGCTTCGAGGTAGTGATTCTGATTCTTGTCGAGCTGGGGGCCGGCCAAGAAATCTTTCATTTTGCGCGTATGCTCGGGGCTCGCCTCGAGCTCTAGCTCCCGATAGACGCGATCGAGTGCGCCGACCGGGTCCCTTGCGAGCTCATCATACTGGAGGTGCGCGAGGCGTCCCTTGGGGAACAAGGCCATTGCAGCATCCGCGCGCTCCACACCTTGACGAAATCGCGAGAGCACGCGCTTACCCATGGCCCGCGGATCCACCACGCCGCGATGCTGCCGCGCGGGTAGGCACATTTGGGCCGAATACGACAAGACGGCCGAGGCCGGATCGCGATGGGTCCAGATGACCCGTGCGTCAGGGAACGTCTTGTAGATGTCGTCTAGAAACCACAGGTGTTCGGGCGACTTCAAGACGAAGGGCGTTTCTGGACTCGAAAGCGATAGGATGCCGAGCAGCTTCTTATAGCAATCAAACGGTTCGCTCATATCCCGGGAGAGGAGCCAATCTCCGAAAGCAGGGTTCGGGAAGATGTAGTCCGCGTTCAGCACCGAATAGGTGGGCATGAACAGCATCCAACACTCCTCAAGGGACGTGGGCGAAGTGTGATGAATGCGAATGAGCTCGGGCACGAAGACGCGATAAATGCCGTAGCTGAGGAGGGCGAAACCAAAGCGTTTGGCTTTGGCCGTCAAGCTCGGCTTGCGCGGCGGTACGGGGCTCAGCATCTCGAAGGTGCGGAGTCCGCGTCGAGCTGGATCGGTCGCAATGAGTCGCTGCACAAGCGAGGTCCCCGAGCGAGGCAGGCCGACCACGAAGATGGGATTCTTCACCTCGCCGACGGGCCGACCTTCGGCCAGGTACTGCTCAAGCTTGATGCGACCGGCCGCGGCCGTCGCCAAAATTCCGTGCCAATGGAGTCGCCCCAGCGGGGTAAAGTCGCCCTGCCCGAGCAGGCGCATGGCCTCGTCGAAATGAGGGCCCACATATTCGGGGTGCTCTTCCATCGACACCCCGGCCTGGCTAAAGGCCGCTCTCCGCAAGTACTCCGGCTCTAAACTGCCGAGCGTGCTGAATCGGCTGAGCGGGCCGAGAGCTTGGCTCAGCGCTCGGACAGGCCAAGGATACGAGAAGCGGCGTACTGTGATTTGCACGGAAGTTCTTGAAAAGAAGTCGGGCGGTATTCCCATGCGGGGGGGGCGTAGCGCAAGGGTTCGCCACGCTTTCGGCGCAATTCTTTTCCCTCCAAAATAAGACAGCGCCCGACGATATGCTGGGCTATTTTGGGGCTGGGAACAGGCTGCCGCAGTGTGTTGGCCGCAGTGTGTTGGCCGCAGTGTGTTGGCCGCAGTGTGTTGGCTCGCCCAGGGCATCCAACGGGCAGCCCCATTCGCTTGGGTTTACCCCTCGCTTGTGCGGGATCCCCGGGCAGCGCTCACGGCAACATCATACGGGCGTGAAGGTTGATGGCGGCAAGAGGAGCCCACCACGGATTGTCGCGGGCTCCAGCTCGTCTGCGCCGTCTTAGAGCGCCTGCAATGCGGCCCCATAATCGGGCTCGTTGGTGATTTCGGGCACCAACTCGGAGTGTTTCACGGTTCCGCTCGGATCGATCACGATCACGGCCCGTGCTGTGAGTCCTTTGAGAGGACCATCTACGAGCTCGAGGCCGTAGTCTTTGGCAAAACTCGAGCGAAAGGAAGAGAGCGGGATGACCGTCTCGAGTCCATCGGCTTCGCAGAAGCGCTTTTGTGCGAACGGCAAATCGGCGCTGACCAAGAGCACAAGCACGTCGGAACGCTTGCCTAGCTCAGCGTTGAACTTACGCGCGGTAGCTTGGCAAACGCCGGTGTCGTAGCTGGGGTTGATGCTCAAAACGAGCGTCTTACCGCTGAAGTCTTGGGCTGATTTTTCACTCAGATCCTTCGCGACCAGCGAAAATGCGGGGGCCTTGGCTCCCGGAGCGGGAATCGAGGCGTTGGTGGACACGGGGTTACCCTTGAACTTGGTAGTTGCCATGAGGCCCTCGTATCTCAGCGTCGGCCTGGGGCCAACCCCTGTTGGGATTGGACGCTCGGCCAGCGCGCCTTTGCCTCGTTAAAGTTCGCTCAAGTCTTGGTCAGGTGCTTGAGCCTGGCCACAATGACGTCGAGCGCTTCTTGATTTTCGCCGCCTTCTGGCACGATCAAATGAGCGCGACGCCGACTCGGCGCGACGTGGAGCAAATGCATGGGTCGTACGCTCCGCTCATATTGGGCTGCGATCGCGTCGATAGAACGGCCTCGCTCCAATAGATCTCTACGAATTCGCCGCAAAAGCCGGACATCGTCGTCGGTTTCAACGAAGATGCGGAGTTCGAAACGCTCACAGAGTTCTGGCACGGCGAACAGCAACATGCCTTCGACGGCGACCACCGATGCGGGCGCTATGGTTCTCGTTTCGGCGCGCCTTGTGTGCGTCGAAAAATCATAAATGGGCGCTTCGATGGGGTTTCCGCCCTGGAGCTGGGCGAGGTGGCGGGCCAGGAGCTCGTTGTCGAGCGCGGCGGGCTCATCATAGTTGATGTCCGCCCGGGCCGAGGCCGGGAGCGAAGAGCGATCTTTGTAATACCAATCGTGCTCGAGGAGCGAGACGGCGGATCCGAGTTCGGCGCTGAGGCGGCGAGCCAGGGTCGTCTTTCCGCTTCCGGTGCCCCCTGCGATGCCTACGACAAGAGTGGCTGCCATGAGCGGCGGACTCTACCGAAGGCTTGAAGCGGCTGCACGCGTTGCTCCGTCTGCCTCAAAGTACGCGACCGCCAGAGAGCTCGGGGCTGGTGCGAGAGCTCAAGGGCTGGTGCGACGCTCGCTGCCCGGGGGCAGGACTCGCGCGCCGGGAGCGAGCTCCCGGCGGCGGTGAAGTGAGCGTCCCCAAGGGGATTTGAACCCCTGTTACAGCCTTGAAAGGGCCGTGTCCTGGGCCGACTAGACGATGGGGACGAGTCCTCGGAAGCCCGAGGGACGCCTCCTATAGCGGGCCCGAGTGAGCCTCGCAAGCGGTCCAAAGAATTTGTCCACAAGCCCGTTGGGTGCGGTTCACGAGCCTGCGTCGCGAGGGAACTCAGGCCCGCTCCCGGACTAACCGGAGCGACGGAGCTGCAGGACTTTGCCCTTGCTCGGGGGAGGATCAATAGGCGGCAAGGCGAGCGTGAGCGCTTCGATGGTGGGCAACGCGTGCAGCATCGCCCCTTCGACATGCAGCTCGGAAAAGGGCCCTGGAAAGTACAAGGTGAGCAGGTAGATGCCGGCGAAAGAACGCACGAAGTAGCCGGACGATTCGCCGCGCTGGACCCGGCGTAAGAAGGCATTGCTATTGCCGGCGACCTCGCCGGACTCCGTCCAGGCCCGGAGAGCCTCCAGCGTTTGAGCGCGGAGTAGCTGCGTCCGTCGGGCTCTGAGGCTGCGCCCCGAAAGGCGAGCCATGAGCTTTTCCATGCGGGCCCGCGTCTCCGCTTCGAACCCCTCGAGCGCTCCGGCCTGCTCCGTCTCCACTAAACCGCTCACTACACTGAGATCGATGCCTCTCGAGCGAGCCTGGCGCACGAGGTCGCCCGAGGCGCGCAACTCTTCGAAATCTTCGCCCTCAGTCCGGCCTTCAGAACAGGCCCAAATAACTGGAGATTTGACGTCTACAATGAAGGAGCCGCTGGCGCTGGTGCGAGCAGCGAGGGCGTAGAGTTCGTCTTCTAAGCGCCGATACAAGAGGTGCTCCTCGGCATCGCCGCGTGCAAGCGGGGCCTCGGGCGCGGTGCCGAAATAAGATTCGGCGAGCTGGCGGAGCTTCTGATTCGCCTTGGCTCGATCACTCGGAGCTTCATTGAATACAGCTACCAAGCGGAAGCCATCGGGCATTTGCGCGCACAGTACCTCGGCCGCGTCGGGGGGATCCCCGCCGAGCTCGAGCCGCGCATTGATGCAGCCCATTTCGCGTCGCACCAGACGAAGCGTCCGGTCCAGATTCTCCCGGTTCACGGGGGAGAAGGTATCTCGGCCGCGTCGCTCTGGCGAGGGGTCGTCTCGAGGTGCGACTCGGGAATCAAACGGGGAGGGACGGTCGTTGGCCGGGTCGACGACCCAGCGGTGGGGATTCGATAAACTTTCTTGGCCTGAATGGTTGTTTTTCGCAGACCATTTTCCCGTTGGATGGCCGGAACGCTCGTCCCGTATCGTCGCGCCAGGGTGCCTAGGGTTTCGCCCTTCTTCGCGCGGTGCAGGATGACGGAGCTGGGCGGCTTGACGACGCCACTTGCGACGAGCCCTTTCAACGCTCGCGAGGCCGTTCGTTCAGCGAAAGGGCTGAAGAACCGCACATGAAAATGCGTAGCGTGCCCGGGGGCGTGCCGGAACATGGGGCCTCTGGGGCCGGCGCCGTCGAAGAGGGCGTGGAGCCAAACCGGATCTTCGCCGACACTCTCCGCATATTTGCGGATCATGTGTTGAATATAACTGGCGACGAAGATCATCTCGACATCCGTGTCGGTCACCAAAGACCTCAGGAAGGTCCAAGTCCGAGGCAGATCGAGGTTCGTCGGTGTGGCGCGGCGATACCAGGTATCGCGAGTCGAGTAATAGAACCCGACATCGACGTCGCGACCCGATTGATGACTCTTGTGTGGCCGCAGATACCCTCCGCCTTGTCGGCTGAGGTGCCCGATGTGCAAGGGTCGCGTTCCGGGATGCTCTACGTGCACGGCCTCCGTGGCGCGCGTGAGGTAGAAGAGCGTCTCTTCTGTGCCGTAGCTCGCGTCCGGCACGACTATGTGGAAGAGCCCGCTCTCTTCGAGTTGCACACCATTGATGAGCTGGCCTCGATTGGGCCTGCCGATGGACATGGCGCCGAGTGAGCCCACGTCAGCCCGGATGCGCTCAGCCAGCTCCACTTCGCCTAGGGACGAGAGCGGATTCACCTCGCGAATAGCCAACGTGGCGCTTGGAAGTTGAGCTGGGGTGACGACGGAGCCCATGGGGGCGGCCGCCAAGCTCAGAAATAAAAGAGCCTTGGTGCTCGTCGTAACCAGGGACAACATCCAGAAACCTCGGTTTCCGAGGCTATCAGCCGGTTCCGGTCGGTGCCAGGTGAGTTCGGCTCCACTCGGGACCTACGTCGTCGCCTCGCACTCGATTTATCCCGAGTTATTTCATTGGCTTACTGTAGTGCGCGATCTTTCGAGTAGCGGCCATTTACCGTTTTTTGACGGCGGTCCCTGGGCTACAAGAGCGGGGTGCTCGACTTCGACCAGGTTCAGGACCCCCTAGCTGTACTCGATTCGTGGCGCGAAGAAGCGCGTGCCCGCGGCCTGGCGACCCCTGACGCCATGACTCTGTGCACCGTCGATGGGGAGGGGCGTCCCCGGGCGCGCACGGTCTTTTTGCGGGGACGTGGTCCCCGGCAACTCCAGTTTTTTACCAACTACCAGAGCCAGAAGGGCCGGGACTTGCTGGCCCATCCGTTTGCCAGTTGCCTATTTTACTTTCCCGAGCTCGAGCGGCAGGTCTCGGTCTCTGGGCCAGTCTGGCGAACGGACCGCAACACGAGTGAAGCCTACTTTCGAGGCCGACCGCGTGAGAACCAGCTCGGAGCTTGGGCGAGTCGGCAGAGTGAACCCGTTTCGGCTCGGGAGGAGCTGCTAGAAATGTACCAGCAGATCGAGGCGCGCTTTGAGGGGCAAGACGTGCCTTGCCCGCCGCACTGGGGTGGCTTCACTCTGGAGGCAGAGCGGGTCGAACTGTGGGTGGGCGTGGCGGGCCGGCTGCACCACCGGGCCGAGTTCGACTATCGGTTCCAAGCGAGCGGCGAGGGGAGCTGGGGTCACAAGATCCTGTGTCCTTGAGGGCGTTTTTCTTTCTCTCCTGGCCCCCCGGGGTGAACGGACGAACTCGCTTTCGTGGCTGGGGCTAGGTAGGCCCTCGGAGAGAGCTCGTGTAGGCTTTGAGTCATGAAGTCGCGCACGAAGTCGATCGGCATCCTCACGTCCGGCGGCGATTGCCCCGGGCTCAACGCGGCGATTCGTGGTGTAGCCAAGGCCGCCATGCACTACGGGATTCAGGTGCTCGGCATCCAAGATGGATTTCGAGGTCTGGTCGAAAATCGCGTAATCCCCTTGGATTCTCGCAGCGTGAGCGGCCTTTTGGTCGCAGGCGGAACTTTGCTCGGCACTTCGCGCGACAAACCTCACAAGATGCGCATGGGGCAGGAGGTGATGGATATGACAGAGGTCGCCGTCACCAACATGCGGGGCATGAATATCGATTGTCTCGTGTGCCTGGGCGGCAACGGCACGCAAAAGAATGCGCTTCGTATTCGCAATGCCGCAGAGGATATCGGGGTTATCACGCTGCCGAAGACGATCGACAACGATGTAGTCGGTACCGACGTCACCTTCGGCTTCGATTCAGCGATGCGCATCGCGACCGAGGCGGTAGATAGGCTCCACACCACCGCCACCAGTCATCATCGCATCATCGTGTGCGAAATCATGGGCCATGACGCGGGCTGGCTTGCGCTCGGAGCTGGCATCGCCGGCGGTGCCGACGTGATCTTGATTCCCGAGGTGCCCTACGATCTGGAGGTGGTAGCGCAGCACCTCGTCAATCGTCGCAAGGGGGGCAAGCGCTTCTCGATCATCGCCGTTGCCGAAGGTGTACGTTCCAAGGTGGAGGCGGCGGCCGCCGCCGCCGAGCTGGAAGCGGGCAACGGGAAAAAGAAAAAGAAGCATGAAGAGGTCTTCGATTCGGTCTCGCAGCAGGGAGTTCTGCTTGTGCAGGAGCCGGTCGCGAGCCAAATCGCCAGACAGCTCCAAACCCTGACGGGCGTGGAGGCCCGCGTGACTTCGCTGGGCCACGTGCAGCGAGGGGGCCAGCCAACAGCTTACGATCGTTTGCTCGCCACGCGCCTTGGCACGAAGGCCGGCACTCTCTTAGCCGAGGGCGTCTACGATGTAATGGTCGCCGTCCAAGGCGACCACGCCGTACCTGTCCCGCTCAAAGACGTGGCTGGAAAGAAGCGACTCGTGCCTCCCGACCATCCCTGGTTGGAGGCCGCCCGGCTCGTTGAAACGTGCCTCGGCGATGTACTCTAGCCGACGCGCTTTAGCCGACGCGCGACCTACGGTGCCGCGGGCAGGTGGGCGAGGAGGATTTCGGCTAATCCTTCCGGGTTATCGACGTGAACCCAATGTCCCGAATTTTGGAGCGGATGGACTCGGACGAACTGCGAGTGACCGAGCTCAGAGGCTCGCTCACGCATGTCGCCGGACCAGCGGTCGGAATTTTGGGCGACGACCAAATGTAGTTCGGGAGCGTAGAGCTCACCTCTCGAGACTTGGCCCAGAAATGGCCACAAATCTCGGGTAAAGTAGTCTGCGAGGAGTTCCTCGATGGCCTCGAAATCGAGCTTCCATACGTAGCCCGCGGGACCCAGCTCGAGGTTGGTGGCGAGCCAATTGGCGAGTCCACTCGAGAGCCCCTGACTCATGAGGGAACTCACTACTGCATCACGGCTAACCGCTGGTACGGAAGCGAAGAGCGCCGCAGCTAGAACCTGTTTGACTTGATGCGAGGCTTCAGGAACCTGCGCACCGGGGTCGCTGTCGAGCGCCCAAACTTGCCGTGGGCTTCGTGCATCGCCGCTGGCTAAGCGCTGGGCGACGCGCGCTGCGTAGGCCAGTGCTACCTTGCCGCCTAGCGAATGCCCCAACACGACATCAGGGACCCCGAGTTCGGCTTCGAGCTCTAGGAAGTCATCGACACAGGCCTCTAGAGTGTGGGGCGGAGCTGCGTCGAGACTTTTCCCATGAAGGCGCAGGTCGACCAGAGCAAAGCGAAAATCCGGCCTTTGGCTCAACAAACGTCGCACGAAACTGCGGAGATTGTGGCCTGCTCCGAGAACGCCGTGAGTGGCAAAACAGCGCAGGGGAGCGTTCTCATCGCCCACCCAAGTATAGGCGAGGCGCACGCGTCTAGACCTCGACCACGGCGTCGATCTCGACGGCGGCTTGCAGGGGTAGCTCAGCGACGCCAACAGCCGCGCGGGCATGCTTACCGTTTTCCCCTAGAACTTCGACGAGAAACTCGGAGGCTCCGTTGAGGGCTATGTGCTGCTCGGCGTATCCGGGTGCGGAGTTGATGAAGCCCGTGATCTTCACGATCCTCTTGATCGCATCGAGCGAACCGAGCTCTCTCTTGAGTAGGCGCAGCAGGTTGGCGGCGCAGAGGCGCGCGGCGCTTTGGGCATCGAGCGTGGTCATGTCGCGTCCGACCTTGCCGGTGTACTCGATTCGTCCCGGTCCGTTAGAGGGGAGAACTCCCGACAGGAAGATGAGGTTGCCCACTCGTACGAGCGGCTCGTAGCTCGCGGCGGGCTGCGGTACCTTATCGAAGTCGAAGCCTAGGCTTTTCAGCTTTTCGTCAGAATTCATGGCGGGGTGATCTCCGGCCGAAGGTTATAGGATCGTGGCGCCTACGCCACGGGAAGTGCGGAAAGGGAGTTCGAACACGCATGCGCTAGGACTGGGAGTGGGGAAGCGTGGGATACGGTCGCCGAAAACCTAGACTGGCCGTCCTGCCGGTCGCGTCCTAGGATTACGTTACCATCATGCAAATCGGCGGGAGCGCTACCGACCAAATGTTTTTCTCGCTGGAACAGTTTCGCAAAGCTTGGCCCAAGCAGGGCTGGAGCTGGGACTACCGATTCAGCATGGTCGCGTCATCCTTTCATGTCGATCTGATCCCGGACGCCGAGCGCGCGCTTCTGCTCGCTTTTCCCGAATCATACGACCCGAAGGGCTTCGCTCGCGCTCCTGAGCATATCCGCGAACTCGGCGAGTCCGTCGGCGGAATTCGAGCCGACCAGCGCATGTTCGCTGGGCCCGCGGTGGGGCGACTCGTGCCGATCGGCCTGTGGTGGCCTTGGGGCGATGAGATCACGATTTCGCTTCGGGTCGGTCTGGCCGGTTACGTCGGCGAACACGACCTCAGACGCTTGCAGATGAACTTCAACGCGCTCGGCTGAGCCCGTTCTGTCAGCGTTATTCCGTTCGCTTGTGCTCCGCGCTCGAGGCTGCCGAGCTCACTGACAGGCTGCGGAGTCCAGCGACATGCGACGGAACTCGGCAACACGCGCCGGAGTCAGCGACTGAGTTCGACGGGCAAGTAGAAGAGTCGCATGGTGCTGGCGGTGCCCTTCTGCGTGTAGCCAGCGAAACCGAAGAGCAAGTTCCAGAAGTGTCCGTCCGGCGACTTGCCCATGGAGAAGAGGGGCATGAAGTGGAATTCCCACTCGTTGCCTGCGGGGCTCCGACGCACTCGGTGCAGAACGTTGGCTACCACGGTGCTGGTGGTGGTCGGCGCCGCGAAGCGCCAGAAGAGAGGGAAGCCAACCGTCGTTCGACTAACTCGAGATTCGAAATCGAAATAGAGTGGGGCGACGATACGGTGATGAGATTCGTTGTTGCGCCCAAAAAAGAGGAGGGGCGCGAGGGCCATCGACCAGCCGCGTTCGTGGGTATGGAAGTTGAAAATTGGGGTGACCCAGGTGGACCGGGATACGCCAAACCGCAACTTGTCTGAGAAGAACGGGAAGAAGACGACCGTGTTCTCGCGCGGACTGGTTTGCGTATAGAGGAAAGGGAGGACGAGCTTGCGATTGAGGCCAATCGAAGGCACCCGATAAGCCCAGTAGAGGGGCGTGATCATGTCGAGCTCACTCGGCCCGCGATGGCGAGCGTAGCCCCAGGTGACGAAGGTCTTGGCGCCGTTTTCGCCCACCTTGTTCATGAAGAGGGGCGTGATGAGAAGATTCTCTTCGCCCTTATATCCGTAGTGGAAGAGCGGCAAGACGGTCGTATGGCGCTCGTCCTTGCCCCAAATGGAATAGTAGAGGGGCAGGAGGTGAAAAAGATCCCGTTCGCGCTCGCCTTTGCGCTGCCGATAGTAAGGCCCCCACACATTGAGCCAACTCTCGCTGCGCGCCTGGTAACCGTAATAGTGGAGGAGCGGAGGGACGACCTCGTAGAGCCGACGCTGATTCTGGCCGAAAAAATAGAACGGGGCGATGCCGAGATCGATGCTTGTCGCCGTGCGTGTGTCGCAGCGCTCTCCGCCCGACCACGAGCAGAAGCTTGGACCAACTAGGTTGAATCCGCCGTTTTCGGTGGCGTGGAGCGAGGTGAGCAGGGCCGGAATCAGCGTGTAGCCGCCGTGTTCGCGCGTCCCTGTGGCGTACAGGGGCAGGAGCCAATCATCGGTTTCTGTTTTGGTGCGACGATTGACGAACGGCCCCACCACAGTGGTTCGTGAGCCGAGCATCGGATTTTCTAAGTTCCAGAAAATCGGGAACAGAATGTCGTCGCGGTTCTGAGGGCCGCGGCGATTGTAATAAAAGCCGCCATAAGCCGAGGCTCGATCCCGCACCGGAGGGCCGTTCGGCTCGGCGCTGGGTAAAGTCTTGATGCGTTCTGCCCAGAGAGGGAACACCAAGCGATAGCGCTCGGTCGGGGAGGTCTCTGAATAATAGAGGCCATAAAAACGCCGATCGATGGGGCCCTTGTTCTTGGCAGTATCAGGATCGTAGTCGCTACCGATCTGCGCCTTCGTCTCATCGCTCATCGCGAGAGGGTCTGCGGGTAAGGCAGGCTCGTCTCCCGTGCTCAGAGTAGACTCTTCGCCGGCCGCCGCGTGGGTCTCGGGGGTGCCCGGTGGTGGCCCTTGGGGCTTCTTGGACGGTTGCGCGCCGATAGGCGCGACATCCGGCAATTGGCCTTGAGCGCCCGCGTGCCCTGCGAGCGCGAGGCCGAAGGCTAGCACTGCGGCGCTGAGCAGCCCTGCGGTGCTGAGCAGCCCGGCGGCGCTGAGCCCTCCGCGAACGCAAGAGAAGCTGCGCATTGCTAAGAAGTGACGCGAACGACTCAAGGAGTTCTAACTCCCTCGAAGGCCCGGACGACAGTTTCGACGAGTTCGCTGAGCGGAACGTCCTTCTGAGCATGCTCGGCCAGCAGCTTAAGTTGAGCTTGGCCAGCGTCTAGTTCGGTCTCTCCGAGCACCACTGCGACGTGAGCGGCCAGGGAGTTGGCGCGACGAAGTTTGGCTTTGAGTGAAGTGTCGCGACCGTCGACTTCAACGGTGAGGCCTTGCGTGCGGAGTTGGTCGGCCAGCTTGAGTGCGGCTCGCCCTGCGCGCGCGCCGAGAGGCGCAAAAAAACAGAGCGAGCTCGATTGAGTCTTCGCCTCGGGCATCGCCAGTAAAATCCGCTCGAGACCCATCGCGAAACCGATCGCAGGCACGTTCTCGCCGCCGAGTGCTGCGATCATGTTGTCGTAGCGTCCGCCGCCCAAGATGGCGTTCTGAGAGCCAATTTCACCCGTTTGCGCCGAAATTTCGAAGCAGGTTCGAGTGTAATAGTCGAGGCCTCGTACGAGGCGGGGGTTCACTCGATAGGGCGTACCGAGTTCGTCTAACGCGGCGCACACCTCGCCAAAGTGGGTCTTGTCTTCTTCCGACAGGCAGTCGAGCAAAATGGGCGCTCCCTCACTGGCAGCGATGTCCCGGGGGTCCTTCGAGTCGAGGATGCGGAGGGGATTGTCTTCGAGTCGCTCGATAGCGTGGGGGCTGAGCGTCTCGAGCTTGGCCGAAAAGAAGGCCTTGAGCCGCTGGCGGTACTCGACGCGCGCTTCGCTGCCCCCCAAGGAGTTGAGCTCGAGGGTCGTGCCGACTAGGCCGAGCTCCACCGTCATTCGGTAGAGCATGTGCATCATTTCGGCGTCAGCCAGCGGGCCTGGGTCTCCGTAGAGTTCGCAGCCGGCCTGATGAAATTGGCGGTATCGCCCTCGCTGCGGCTGTTCCGCGCGAAACATCGGACCAATATAATACCACTTGGTGATGGGCTCTTTGGCCCATTGGCTCTGACCGATGTATACCCTCGCCGCGCTCGGAGTGCCTTCCGGCCGGAGCGCAAGCTTTTCACGCTCGCGATCCAGGAGGAACATCTGCTTTTGCACGACCTCACTCGTTTCGCCCGTCGATTTGTGAAAGAGCCCAAGCTCTTCGACGATCGGTGTGCGCAGCTCTCGGAAACCAAGACGCTCGACCGTGGCGCGGAAGGTGCGTTCGACCAAGGCGAAGCGTTCGGCTTCTTCGGGCAGGATATCGTTCATCCCTTTGACGGCGCGGTACTTCATGAAGATCTAGGGACTTGGAATGGCGCCAGGGGCGAAGGTTCGAGCGGCTCCGGATCGATTCGCTGGGAACCGCTGGGCGGCTGGCCCGCCGGGTTGAAACCCGACGGCTTATGCAAGGCAGACGCTATTCGGTCAAGCTGGGAGTGGGCTAGCCCATCTTGGCGAGTTCAAAGGGGAGGCAGCTCGTGACCCCCGTTCGCCTACTTGCCCTAGACTACGGCACGGCTCGCATTGGCGTCGCCATTTCGGACGAGCTCGGCCTCTTGGCGCATCCTAGGCCCATCGTGCCAGCCGAGCCGGCGGAGCGCGCATTTCGGCGTATCGCGGCCCTTGTTAATGAAGAACAGATCGGGCTCGTCCTCTTGGGGCTCCCCCAGAATATGGACGGTACGGAGGGGCGTTCGGCTCAGCGAGTTCGAAAATTCGCCGCTTTACTCGGCGCGCGTTTGCGTTGCCCGATTGAGTTCGTCGACGAGCGTCGCTCGACCGTGCTCGCGTCGCTCTTGCTTCGCGAGACTGGCCACTCTGCGGCTCGGCAAAAACCGCTCATTGATAGCGCTTCGGCGGCTGTCGTGCTTCAGGCTTACCTCGATCAACGGGGCAGGTCGGGGTGACAAAGCGGCCTCGCGGAGGGCAGCGAAGCGTCCCGCCGAAAAAGCGTGCCTCACGAGCGCCATCCCCCCTCTCCGAGGAGAGAGCCAAAAAACGCAGCAAGGGCCGGCGGAGGCCGCGCTCTCGCTCTAGGCGCTGGCTGGGGCTAGGCGTGATATGTATATTAGTTATAGCTTCGCTCTTGCTCATGCCAGCGGGAGTTGTGCGGCGTCTCCGAGCTCTGATTCCTGGGCAAGTGGTGCGTGTTGTGGTCGTGGAAGGCGCCGACCTCTATCAAATTGCCAATGTGGTCGAGAGCCGCGGCCTGTGCTCTTCCGCTCGGATTTTGGCTGCGGCGAAGGACGCTCCCTGGCTTGCCGAACTGGGGCTCCCCACCCCGTCGCTAGAGGGATATCTCGCACCAGCGAGCTATGATTTCTTCCGAGACACCGAGCCCCATGAGATCCTCAAGGCAATGGTGCTTCGTCGGCGCAAAGACCTCGTAGCCTTCGCCGAATATGCGCCTCCTCCTCCGCTTCGGAGCGTTCACGAGGCTGTTATCTTAGCGTCGCTCGTCGAGCGAGAGGTTCGGTTGGCGGCCGAGGGCCCGCTCGTTGCGCGCGTGTTCTTGAACCGACTCCTCGACCTCGGCGGCGAGACGCGTGGCAGGCTGCAGAGCGATCCAACCGCCGTGTACGGCTGCCTCGCCATCGAGCCTTCACCCGATGGTTGTCAGGGAGTTACGAGGGCAGCCGCGGCGCGCCGAGTCACCCCCGCGATGCTGCGTTCGCAAAGCAACCCATACAATACTTATCGCCACGGCGGGCTGCCTCCCGGCCCGATCGCGAATCCGGGGAAGGCGGCACTCGAGGCCGTTTTCCGTCCGGCTGCTGGGAATCAGCTCTATTTCGTCGCGGACGGTCGTGGCGGTCACGTCTTCTCCGACAGTTACGAGGAACATCGTCGCGTCGTTGAAGGCTCCGGTGGCGGTGACGCACAGGGCTCGGGCGCCGCCCATTTCGGTCAGCCCGCAACGCCGTAGCCCTGCGTTTCGCCCCATCGCGCTCGGGCACTTTCGCTCGCGATGGAAATGCGTTTTACCGCTGCGCGCCTGGGTTCTACTTCGCTTCCACTTGGCCCGATGCTAGCGTCCGGCACCTTTCGACGACCCCATAATTTCCTTTGAGGAGAACTGTGACTCAAGCTACGAATATCACCGCCCCGGGCGAGCTCGCGCTCGCTATTCAGACCGTTCGTTTCCTCAGCGTTGACGCTGTTGAGAAGGCCCAAAATGGGCATCCAGGCGCGCCGATGGGTCTTTCGGGCATCGCGGTTGAACTGTTCGCCAATCGTCTTCGTTACCTACCAAGCGATCCAGTCTGGCCGGGCCGTGATCGTTTTGTGCTGTCGTGTGGACACGCGTCCGCGTTGCTCTATTCGATTTTGCATGTGTCCGGCTACGCCGTGAGCATCGACGATTTGAAGGGGTTCCGGCAATGGGGCTCAAAAACGCCTGGCCATCCCGAACACGGTCATACGCCGGGTGTCGAGACGACCACCGGGCCACTCGGGCAAGGTATCGCAACGGCGGTGGGTCTCGCGCTCGCCGGCAAAATGACTGCGGAACGTCTCGGTGAGCAGCGTTCGCTCGGCGAGTATCGAGTGTATTGCTTGGCTTCGGACGGCGATTTGATGGAAGGCGTTTCGTACGAGGCGAGCAGCGTGGCGGGCCATTTGGGCCTGAAGAACCTGATCGTGATCTACGATGACAATCACGTCACAATCGATGGCGATGTCGCTCTCTCGATGAGCGAAGATGCGACGGCCCGGTTCGCCGCTCAGGGTTGGTTTACCCAGCGCATTGACGGCCATGACGCCAAGGCTCTGCAAGATGCGCTCACCGCCGCTGAGGCGTCAGACAAGCCTTCTTTGATCGCGGCTCGGACGCGTATCGGTTTCGGCTCGCCTAACAAAGAGGGTAAGTCATCTTCTCACGGCTCGCCTTTGGGCGCCGAAGAGGTCAAGCGCACCAAAGAGGCGCTCGGTTGGCCGCTTGAGCCCACCTTCAACGTGCCGAGCGAGGCGCTCGTGCCATTCCAGAAGCAACGTGCTCGGAACGAAGCTGAATACAAGGCTTGGCACGGCAAACTCGAGGCTCTGCCCGCGGCGGAGCGCGCGCACGTAGAGGCTCAGTTCAAGGTGACTTTGCCCGCGAATTTTGCGGCGGAGGTCTACAAGGCTGCCGGAACGGCGCCGGGCGCAACGCGCGTGCTCTCGGGCAAGATTGAACAGAAGGTGGCCGAGCTAGTCCCCAGCCTCATCGGTGGCTCGGCGGATCTGGCTAGCAGCGTGCGCACCAGCATTAACGGCAGCAGCTCCGTAACTCGGGAGTCGTTCTCGGGCCGCAATATCAACTTTGGTATTCGCGAACACGGTATGGGCGCCATCCTCAATGGGCTTGCGCTCTCGGGGAGCTTCGTACCGTTCGGTTCGACCTTCCTCATCTTCAGCGACTATATGCGCCCGCCCATGCGCTTGGCATCGCTGATGAAGCAGCGCGTCATCTATGTCTTTACTCATGATTCCATCATGCTCGGCGAAGATGGGCCAACCCATCAGCCCATCGAGCAACTTTGGAGCATGCGCCTCGTACCCGGGCTGGATGTGTTTCGGCCCGCGGACGCTCTGGAGTGTGCGGCGGCCTGGGTTTATGCCCTTTCACGCGCCGATGCTCCGACGGTGATCGTGCTTTCACGCCAAGATCTACCCTATATCGAGCGCGAGGCTGCTTTCGATCCGAACCAGATCGTGCGAGGCGCGTATGTGGTGCGAGACCTGCCGAAGCCTGAAGCGGTGATCATTGCTACTGGCAGTGAGGTCTCCACGGCTCTTGCGGCTGCTACGTTGCTCGAGGCGCGAGGGCGTCGCTTGCGCGTGGTCTCTATGCCTTGCGTGGACGCGTTCCTCCGTTTAGCGGCGGACGAGCAGGCAGCGATCTTGCCGAAGGGCGTACCTCGCGTCAGCGTGGAGCTCGGCGTGACCCCGCCCTGGAAGGCGTTGACGGGGCTCGATGGTCTCGAGATTGGTATCGATACTTTCGGTGCCTCGGCTCCCCCCGAGAAGCTCGCGGAGGAGTTCGGCATGACCCCCGATCATGTGGCAAACAGCGTCGAGTCCTGGCTCGCAGCTCGCTAAGGAACTCGCTGATAACAGCCCGTAAGCGCGGGCTCTGCAGGACGGCTCGGCATCATTCGCCGGGCCGTTCGTCATTTCCTGGGTTGGTTTGCGTTCCCGTTGGGCTGGGCGCACCATGAAATAGGTTGAGCGTCGCGGGTCGAGCTTGGCCTTTTCCGATTGGTCTCTGGTCGTGTCGAACCTGCCCATCGTCCTCGTTCCGCACCCGCACGTTCGGGTCGACCAGAAGATCCTGGCTGGTAGCCCGTTCGTTCTAGGCAGCCGCGTGCCCGTGCGGCGTCTTTATGCTTTCTATCGGAGCGGGACGAGCATCGAGAAGATCCTGCGGCGCTATCCGCAGCTCTCGCCGGCCAAGGTCTTTGACGCTCTCGCCTTTGCGCTCGACAATCCCGAGGTCATGGAAGCCGATCTCGAGCGCGAAACCGCTCTGCTCGAGACGCGTACCCGACAGCTTCGCCCGCTACCTGGCCAGAAGCAGGTCGAGTTCAGTTTCGCATTTGGCTCGAGAGACGACGAACCCGCAGAGTCCGAGGCAGAGGGCGCCTCGGAAACGCAGTGAGCTTGATTCGTTGACGGCCCCGTAGAACGCGGCGTCGAGCCCGGCTAACGCAGGTCTTCCTCAGCGGCGATGCGCAGCTCACTCAGAATACGGCGAAGTTTGCCTTCGTCGGAGCTCTCACCCATGAGACGCAGCTTGGGTTCCGTGCCACTCCAACGGACGACAATTCGTCCCTCTTTGCCGAGGGTCTCTTCCGCGGCGCGCATGGCCTTTTGCAGAGCTGGCATCTGATCGAGCGGCAAACGTCGCGAGTAAGTGTGGCCCTCGAGGATCTGCGGAAAGCGCTCGATGGTACTGGCAAGCTCACTCATTGGCTTTTGCTCGCGCAGCATCACCGCGAGTGCCTGGAGCGCCGCCACTGTGCCATCCCCGGTCGTGGCATGATCGAGGAACACCAAATGTCCCGATTGCTCGCCACCAAAATTATAGCCGCCGTGTCGCATGGCTTCGACCACGTAGCGATCACCGACCTGAGTGCGGAGCAGCTTGCCGCCGACTCGATCGAGGGCCTTTTCTAGGCCCATATTGCTCATCACCGTGGTGACCAGAGTATTTTTGTGGAGCCGCCCCTCAGCGATCATGCGCGTCGCGGTCAGGGCCATGACCGCATCGCCATCGACTACGGCACCTTTTTCGTCGACCAGAATGACCCGGTCAGCATCTCCGTCGAGAGCGATGCCGAGGTGAGCGCCTTTTTTGACGACCTCCTTTTGCACATACTCGGGGTGCAGCGCGCCGCTCTTGTGATTGATGTTTTGCCCGTTCGGGCGCACGCCGAGCGCGATGACCTCTGCACCGAGCTCACGCAGCACGAGCGGAGCGACTTTATAGGCAGCCCCGTGAGCGGCATCGACTACGATGCGGAGCCCGTCGAGCGCTAAATCTTCTGGAAAAGTCGCCTTGGCAAAAACGACGTAACGACCAATGGCGTCGTCGATGCGAGTAGCGCCGCCGATGCGCGCGCCCGTGGAGCCTTTGTCTAGCTCCGGCGTGCCGAGGAGCTGCTCGATTTCAGCTTCTTGTGCGTCGGGCAACTTGAAGCCATCGCGCGCGAAGATCTTGATGCCGTTGTCCCAATAGGGATTGTGGCTAGCGCTGATGACGATGCCGGCGTCGGCCCGCATCGAATGGGTAAGGTTGGCCACGGCGGGCGTAGGAATGGGTCCTGAGAGCAAGACATGACCACCCATCGAACAGATGCCCGCCGCGATCGCCTGCTCGAGCATGTAACCTGAGAGCCGAGTGTCCTTGCCAATCACGACGCGTGGGTCTTTGCGGCCGTGTCGACGCGCCACGAAGGTGATGGCGCGCCCGAGTCGGAGCGCCATTTCGGGGGTCATGGGGGCGACGTTGGCGCGCCCCCGAATACCATCGGTACCAAATAGACTTCGCGTTGATGCCACGGGCTCTAATTCCTAGTTGCAGGCTTCAAGAGCACCACCGAACGAAACATGGGGCTCGGCTCCTTGAGCGTTCTAAGGCGATTTCAATCGCGGAAATTCTCGAACTGTAAGGCGACCTCGAGGTCGCTCTGCTTTCTCAAGAAGGCGATCGCTATTTGGAGATCGTCTTTTTTCTTGCCGTTGACGCGCACCGTGTCGCCGGTGATGGAACCTTGGACTTTGAGGCCCGCTTCCTTGATGCGCTTTACGATTTCTTTGGCCTTATCGGTCGCTAGGCCTTCCTGAACGGTGATGGTCATCTTCATGCCGCCACTCGCGCCGGGGAGCATTCGTTCTGTATGAAAATGCTTGAGGCTCACGCTGCGATTGGCCAGCTTGCCCATCAAGAGGTCCCACGCTGCGCGAACCCGGTCATCGGAGCTAGCGCTAGCGAGCAGCGCTTTGCCTTGGATCTCGATAGCTACGTTGGTGCCTTTGAAATCGTAGCGTTGGGCGAGCTCTTTTTGAGCTTGGTTCAACGCGTTCTTGATTTCATTCCAATCGGGCGTGGAAACGACGTCAAAAGAGGGCATAGCGGAGGAAACTTCGGTAAATGGTGGGAAAAGGAGCTACTCGAGGGGACTACGCGAGTTAGCTCACAGCCCTACCGCTGGATCGCGAGGTAGATCGAGCAAGGTGGCGCGGGCTGCTCCGACTAAGAATATCGAACCGGTCACCACCACGACTCCCTCTACGCCCACGATTTGCCTGGCTCGCTGGAGGGCCGAGGGGACGTCTTTGGCGACTTCGCCGGGCAATACGCTGAGATATTTGTTAGGATCCTCGGCTCGGTCGATGGGAGGAGCCACGTAAATCCGATGGCCCGCCGAGAGCGCGAGTCTTTGCAGCATCGCTTTGTAGTCTTTCCCCACCACCGTGCCGAACACCATGGCAATCTGGTGGCGCGACTCCACGTCGAGCAGATTCGGGTCGAGAGAATGACTAAGAGCCACCGCGCCGTCGGGATTGTGGGCGCAGTCGAGCAGAGTGAGCTCCTTCCGATTTCGGTGCAAAAGCTCGTTTCGCCCAGGCCAATTGATGGTTTCGACGCCGCGCGCAATTTGATCGGGTTCGAGGCCGAGGGCGCGCCCTGCGGTGACGGCCACGGCCAGGTTGCTGCCCACCATCGACAATCGCGGATAGGCGAGGGGAGCGCCGGCAATGGGCTCAGGGCTACCGAGCGGGATGAGGGTCGCGCCTACCTCGGCCGCCCGAGCCTCTACGACGGCGAGCGCGTCAGGGTGGAGGCGACCCGTGATAACCTGGGTTCCGGCCTTGATGATGGCAGCCTTCTCGGTGGCGATCTTGGTGATGTTATCACCCAATTCGCTCATATGGTCGTAAGCGACTCGAGTAACGATGGCGAGTTCCGGCGAAGGAATGACATTGGTCGCATCGAGGCGCCCGCCCAGGCCAACTTCGATTATGGCGCGTTCAACACCTGACTCTCGAAAGGCCAAAAACGCGATCAGCGTCGTCGCCTCAAAGAAGGTCAGGTAAGGGGTTCTGTCCAGTACGGTGTCGATCCAATAGGCGAGGCGCTCTTCACGTAGCGGTTCACCCTGGATGCGAATCCGTTCAGCAAAGCGAATCAAGTGAGGAGACGTATAGAGGCCGGTTCGCACGCCGGCCGCTTGGTTCATGGAGGCGAGAAACGCGCAAACGGTGCCTTTGCCATTGGTGCCTGCGACGTGAACGGCTCGAAAAGCTCGTTCGGGATTGCCAAATGTATCGCAGGCCTCCTGGAGGGGCCCCAGATCCAGGCGTTTTCCTTTGCCCACCAGCGCATAGAGACGCTCGAGGGACTCTTGGTAACTAGGCACGGGGAGCTCCTTGATGCGCAACGCGCCTGGGGCGGGGACGCCCACCGTCTGAAAGCAAACGAACGATTTTGGCCAATTCGGCGCGCATGACTGAGCGTGGCAAGATGGTGTCGATCATCCCGTGCTCGAGCAAAAACTCGGAGCGTTGGAAGCCTTCAGGCAACTTTTGGCGAATGGTACCCTCGATGACGCGAGGCCCAGCGAAGCCGATTAGGGCGTTGGGTTCGACGACGTTCACGTCTCCCAAGAAGGCTGTACTCGCTGCAACGCCGCCGGTGGTGGGGTGGAGGCAAACGCTGATGAAAGGCTTCTTGCAGTCCCGGTAACGACTGAGCGCGCTCACCGTCTTGGCCATTTGCATGAGCGACAGAATGCCCTCTTGCATGCGCGCGCCGCCCGAGGCGTGGAGCAGGAGCACGGGTAGGTTGTCTTTGCGAGCTCGCTCGAAGAGGCGAGTAATTCGCTCGCCGACGACTGAGCCCATGCTTCCCCCCATGAAGGCGAAAGCAAACAGGCCAAACGCTATGGCCTGGCCGTCAAGGTGACCCTTGCCGACTTCAATGCCCTCGTTGTGCTGAGTCTTGGCACGCGCAGCGCTGATCCGCTCTGGGTAGCTCCGACCGTCGTTGAAACCGAGCGGGTCGGCGGGCGCGATATGGGCGTCCCAGACGTCGAGCCGGCCCTCATCGAGCAAGAGCCGCTTCCAATCGGCCGATGCCATGGGGTGGTGATAGCCGCAGGAGGGGCAGACGTGGAAAGTTCGCTTCATTTCGTCGGCAGCCAAGACAGCTCCGCATCCCAGACATTTTTGGAAAATGCCTCGGCCTACGGACTTCTTTTCGCTTTCGTGAACTGCGGCTGGGGTCTTGGACGGGAACGCCAATTCCTAATGAACCTTTCCTGAGTGGGGCCCCGAGGGACGAGCCCAAGGACTAGACGGAATTCCTAGCCCAAAGGCTGAGCCCGCGAAATTGCACGCCTCTTGCCTCAAGAAATGGCCTTCCCGGCAACGGTCTCCGCCCCGGGCTCAATTCCACTGGCGTCTTGTGTTGGGGGTGGGTCGGAGGTCACACTCGGGCCCCCCTATGGTTTTGACAGAGCCCCGCGCTGAGGGCCCACAGCTAACTTCGAGCGCTGAGACGAGCGCGCCCCTGGTCGGTCGCGATGAAGCCCTTGAGGAGCTGCGCTCCGCGCTCGCCGAAGTCCTCGAGCAAGCGACCTCGCGCTCGGTGGCTTTGGTCGGGCCGGTGGGTGCCGGCAAGTCCCGCTTGATCGCCGAATTCTTGAAGTCTCCGAGCGCGGCGTCCCTACGGGTGCTCCGGGCCCGCGCTCGCCACGAGGACGTGAGCTACGGCGTGTTCTCGCGCCTGCTCGCGGATTGGTTTGGCTTGAGCGACGACATGCCAGGCGAGTTGGCCCGCGCCAAGGTGGCCGAAGGTGTTCACAGCATCTTAGGTAGCGAGCGCGTTGAAGACGTCTGCTTCTTCCTGGGACAGATGATGGGTTTGGCGTTCCCCGAAAGCGCGGTGACTCGCGCCGCTATGGACGAACCTGGTCAGGCCGAAGTCCTGCGCCGTTCCCTGGTGAGGCGCTTCTTGGAGGCCGCATCGCGCAAGGTTGCCGCCATCATCGTCCTTGAAGACCTGCACCTAGCCGACGAGGACTCAGTCGACCTACTCGGAGCGCTGCTCGGCCGAACACGCGGACCTTTGCTGGTGCTGTGTGTCGGCGCGCGTGAACTCTTGAGCCTGGGAGCCAATTGGGGACCCCTCGAGACGCACAAGACCATCGAACTCGGCCCGCTTTCGCATCAAGCAGCGCGGTCCATGATTCGAAACCTCTTGTCGCGAGCCCAGGGGGACGGGGTAGAGGCCCTGATCGAGGCTGGCTTGAAGGCCGCGGGCGGGGTGCCGGGGCAGCTCGCGCAGATGGTGAGAAGTTACATCGACGCTGGCGTCCTCGAGGAAGTCAAAGATCCGAAAGGGACGTTTCGCGTCAATCTCGAGCTCTTGGGCACGGTGCGGCTGCCGATGACGGTAGACGATGCACTATCGCTCCGGATTTCAGCGCTCTCCGCCGCAGAGCGCCGCGTTCTCGAACACGCGGCTGCTATGGGTAACGTATTTTGGCTGGGGGGTCTGGTGGCGCTCGGCCGGATGGATCGCGATGCACCGGAGTTTTGGCAAAGACCCGACACCGGCGACATCGCGCGCATCGAGGAAATTTTGGATCGGCTCGTCGAGCGCGATCACATTCTCCTTTTGGAGGATGCTGTTTTTGCCGACGAGAAGGAATACGTATTTCGCCACAACTTCGAACGCGAGAAAGTCGCGGCCCTCATCAGCAGCGCCACCTTGCGCCGCTATCATCAAACCGTTGCTGATTGGCTGGCCCAGAAGAGCTCTGCGCGCTCGCGCGAAGAATACGTGGCCATGCTCGCCATGCACCTCGAGCGGGCCGGCTCTCTCACGCGTTCGGCCTTCACCTACCTCGACGCGGCCGACATCGCGCGCAGCCATTTCGCCCTCAGGAAGGCGGCCGAATACTACAAGCGCGGCCTGGAATTGCTCAAGGACGATGACGCGCGGCGGCGCATCGACGCTCTTCACAATAGCGGTGACGTCCTTTTGCTGCTCGGTAAGAATGAAGAGGCGTTGGATGCGTTCAGGCAGATGCAGCGGCTCGCCTATATGATGAACCTACCGGCCAAGGGTGGTGCGGCGCATAACCGCATCGGGCGCCTCTACCGGGATACGGGGTTTCTGGCGGAGGCCTCGCGGCACATCAACGCGGCACTTTCTCTTTTTACCGCCGTGGGTGATACGCGGGGCGTCGCGGCGAGCCACGATGACATGGGGAAGCTGCTCTGGTTGCGAGGCGACTACGATGATGCCCTCAAAGAGCTCAAGCAGGCGCTCGAGATGCGGCAAGAGCTTGGCGACAGGCGCTCCATTGCCCTCTCGCTCAACAATATCGGCATGGTGTGGATGGACCATGGCCGTCCCAAGAACGCCAAAGAAGCGCTGGAAGCTTCGTTGCAGATTCGCCGCGAGATCAACGATCCAGTGGGCGTCGCCGAGAGCTTGAGCACGCTCGGTGCGCTCAGCATCGATCAGAACGAATTCGAGAGCGCGCTCGACTATTTTCGTGAAGCCCTGGCCGTATCTGAGCAAATCGGCGAGCGGACTCGCATTGCAACATGTCTGACCAACATCGGCGAAACGTTGGAGCGGCTCGGCCAAGGCGCAGAGGCGATTCGAACCCTGGATCGAGCGGTGCAGCTCTGCACGGAGCTGGGCGACAAACTTCAGCTAGCTGAGGCGAGGCGCGGTCTGGCTAAATCGCACCTTTTGCGTGGTGACCTCAAGAACGCGCGTCGCAATATCCGCACGGCTGTACAGCTCTTCGGAGAAGTTAGGAGCAAGGCCCACCTGGCCATCGCGCTCAGAACGTTGGGCGAAGTGACAGGAGCTGGGGCTTGGGGCGGCGAGCACGAAGGCAAGGCCGTTGAGTATTTCATGCGCTCAATCGCGATCGCCAAAGAAATTGGCAATGAGATTGAGGTTGCCCGCAGCTACCTGGCCTTTTCAGGCTACGTCAGTCGCTCTGGTGGGGGTTATGCCCATAGCGAGGACATTCAGCGCGAGTCTGCCAAATTGCGCGAGATGGCCGAGGAAATTTTTGAACGTCATCGCGTGGCGATTCAGAGCGTGGGCCCCGCGCCGCGAATCACATAAAGGAATAACCCGCGCGCGGACGAGGACGACACTATGTTAGCAGATCGATTGTTTGGAGACCTGGGGCGGCCTGAGCACACCTATGCGCTCGGTGTGGTCGTGGCTCGCGGCCGTTTGACGCCTGGGGGGATAGAATTGCGCCTGCGAGGGGACGGCGAGCCCCTCTTCTCGCTTCTCCGTAGGCACGGCGAGGGGGACGGCGTTCACCTCATCCTCCGTTCGGAACGAGCTCGAAGTCAGGTAATCATCTCTGCGGGGCCCTCCGCACGGAGCCTTCTCGCTGCCGGTTCGTTTGGCAAAGTGACGTTGCCCGGACTTCGACCGGACCTGAAGCTAGGCTTCTTTCGGGGGCTCTTCGATGCTGCGGCCAAAATTAGCTCGCCCGACTCGGACAAGCTCGTCGTCCGTCTGCGTCGCCCCGAACCTGCCATCCTGGAGGCCCTGTTTCAGTTTACAAGCATCGTGCCGAGCGAGTTGCTCGACGATAGCGTCAAATGGACGGGTGTGGCCGCGCTCGACCTCCTCGGCTTGCTCTACGAGCCCAATGAGGGCCTGAACGTCGTCTCGCCCGAGACGGTCTCGCGCTTTGGGGAGACGATGGCGCTCGAGCGACTAGTCCGGCCCAAGATGAGGCAGCGTTACCTAGGCTGGTGCGCACGCATGCTGCATGTGCCGCCTCATCCGCAAGATCAGGGGGCTGTTTTGGTGCGCCGTCTCCGCGGCGACGCGGTTCTACCGAGCAAAGGTCGAGTCTCGGACTCCGGGTACGACCTCACGATTTTGCACGTGGTTCGAAGTCACGGCAACATCGTCCTTTACGGCACTGGACTCAGCATCGAACCGCCGCCAGGCTGGTATTTTGACGTCATCGCTCGCAGCTCACTCATTAAGCTCGGCTACATGATGGCCAATAGCGTCGGCGTCATCGACCGCGCATACCGAGGTGAGATCATGGTTCCCCTACTCAAGGTAGATCCCAACGCGACCGATATCGCTCTGCCGGCGCGCGTGGCTCAACTCATTCCGCGCCCGATCGTTCATTTTCCGGTCGTGGAGAGCGCAGAACTCACGGTGACCCACCGGGGTAGCGGCGGGTTCGGCTCGACCGGATCGGCTTAGTTTGCTTCCGGCGTCTCTGCGGAGGGGTCGCTGAGTCAATAGGCGCCGCGACCTGGCGACGAATCGCAAGGCCGGGCGCTTTGGTGCAGGCGTCGTTGATGGAGGGTCTAGCTTTCGACTAGACGCCGGCGACGGTGGTCGGATTCTCGTTCGGGGCGTGCTCGGGGCGCACCACGACCGGTTTCCTATTCCAGAAGGCGAGCCAACTCGCCTTGTTCAACGGGCGGCTATAGCTCCACAGCATGAGCACGCAGAATAAGAAGAAGATGTAGCTCTGAGCGGTGAAGTTATCGTCGACGTAGTAAAAGCCCGAGAGACCGACGTCGGCGTAGCCGATGTCCCTGCCGAGCAGAACCACGCTCGAAGCTGCCGTCGCTAAGAGAGTGATGCCAATGGGCTTTCTCGCTGCGCTCAAAACTCCGGCGATGATGAACATGCAGTAGTAGTAACAGGTGAGGTCAGTCAGACACATCACGAGCGGCAGGCTGAGTGGAGGGGCCAACCAAAGCAAGCGGCTTCGGTGCAGCGCCCAACCAATCCAAAGCAGCATCACGACGAAGATGCCGTACTGAATGATTTGCCGGCTCTCCTTGCGATCGTTGCGGCCAGTCTTCCAATGCTCGAAGGCGTCCTCGAGGTTATTGTCGCGAGTGAAGCGCATGCGACTCTCCCAGGTATGCGAGAGCATCGTGGGTAGGCCCATATGGTTGGTGAGCGGGGTGTGCTTGTGCACTCCGATGTGGTGCCCGAAGTCTTTCCATGGCTGCACCCCGCCGGTGCTCACCATGCTGAGCGGGACGAGCACGCTGAGCGCAACGACCGCGCCAGCGATGAGGCGACGGTGGCTGGGATGGACATACGAGAGCAGCCCCTTGTCACCCGGCGCGGGGGCGCGACCTCGAAACCGCTGGAAGATGTAGATCAGCACCATCATCGCCCAGCCGCCGAACAGTGCGCCGGGAAAGACGCGCAAGAGTGCGGACCACATCAGGGCGGATCCCGCCCAGAAGAAGTAACGTTTTCGCGCCAAGCACACTGCGGCGACCATCAAAAATAGCCAGTCCTGGCGAAGAAACGCCCCTCCTGTCCAATAGAAATTGGCGGCGGCGTTGGTGCCCCAAAACACGGCCGATATGGCGCCGGTGCGCCAACCGAAGGCCCAATAGAGCATGACAATCATGCCGAGCTGCAGGACGACGTCGAGCGAGGCGAGCACTTTAAAGAAGCCATCGCCCGCGGGCGCAAGACTCGAGATGGCTTTGCCCGTCATCGTCCAAACGGGAGGTGGGTTATAGCCGTGGTCTTGCTGCATTCGGTCCCAGTAGGAACCGCGCGATGAGTTGTAGAACCAATCGATGTCCTTCTTGAAGGCCTCCCAGCGCTCGGGGGTGAAGTGCTTCTTGCAGCGCTCTGGCTCCGTCAAAATATAGGTATTTTCGACCTTTTTGATCAGGTTCACGCGCAAATCGCGAAACTCGCGTTTCAGCACCTGAGCCTTTCGACCATTGTCGATTTCAGCGATCAGCGTGCAGTCGTAGAGGCGTTGGTAGCCGACCTCGTTGAAGTACTTCGAGCCGAGGTAATAATGGTAGAGTTCGTGACGATGATAATATTCACGATAACGAACATTCGGATTGCCGAAGTCGAAATAGGCGCCGATGGCGAGCACCGTGAATAGAAGAGCAATTCGCTTCTTGGTGCGCAGCTTCACAGGCTCGCCCATGCGCCGGGCACGGACTTCATAGATCACGAGCAGCGCGCCAATCACCGCTAGCGCGACCCGCAAGCCAAACATGATGCCCGTCCAAATTGGCTTTTGGAACGGCTTCTTCTCCCACAGTCCGTCTGCCATCGCGGCGAGCAAATCGGGAGTGCTTGAAACCTTGGCGCTCAGTACGTCGCTGGTAGGTATCTCACTGAAGGGTGCGTGGCCGAGGAGACTCAGCGAGCCGAAAAGCTCGGTCAAGCCGGAAGCAAAGGTGGCGACGGATTCGATAGGCGTCATAACAAGACTCGAGACGAGGGGCGCAGGCTAGGAAACAACCTGGTCTCGGTCCATGACCCAGTGCGGCAAATCGTGTCTGTTCGTCGAGTGAGCGTGCCGCGCTAAGCTACGACTCTCCCGGCGAGAACACTGATAAATTGAATAGAGGCCGCACTTCGTCTGCGACGAAGGCGACCTCCAGTGGCTCAATTCAGAGCGGGAATTGGCGGCTTTTGCACCCGCACTACGCTGCATCAAGTACCCGGCATCAAAGCGGAGCGAGCACCCGTTCGAACGGAGCGCAAAACGGCGCTGGGCTCAGCCCTCGCTTGAACTGCCAGCGGCTGCTGCGCCGCTCTTGCGATCGAGCGCCTCTTGCAGGCCGATCCGCGTGCGCTTGCGGCGAGAAAGGTGCTTGCCCTTGCGTGGCTTAGCCAGGGCTTCGTGACGTAGGCGGACGTTCCAGATAGCGTAGTTCGACATTTCGAGAGTCTTTCAGGGCGGGCCGAGGCTCGCCCAGGAGCTTTTTAGGGGGCAGGAAGCTAACCCCCGAGGCCTGACCGAGCAAGACGAATCGTCCCGATATCAGCCGGTCGAGCCTTCTTTTTCGGGTTTTGGCGCGAAGACTGCGCCCTCGACTAGGAAATGAGCGGGGGAAATGCCGGGGTCGGGGCTGATTTCGGCGTTCTGGACGCGGGCTGCGTCGAGCGCAGCCTCGAGCACCATCCCGGCTCGGCTGAGCGTTTCGGGGGTGGCGCGGAGCGTCAGCCTCTCGACAATGCGGCCGGCGGAGACCTGGTGCTCGGCCTTCGACTTGTTGATGGCGGCGAAAGCGGCAACAGCCAGTTCAAAGGATCCAGCCTCGTCCGGCGGCGCGACGTGGTTGAATTCATCGAGGCTCGGCCAGCTCGCTTTGTGAATCGACGCCTGTCCCGTCTCTTGGGCAAAGCACCACGACCAAATTTCTTCCGTCACATACGGCAAGACTGGGGCGAATAGACGCAGCAAGACGGAGAGCCCGAGGCGAAGCGCTGAGATAGCCGAGCTGCGTGCCGCCTCCGGATATTGCTTAGAACCCGGCACCTCGCTGGTCCAGGCGCGCGGCTTGGTCAGCTCAAGGAAGGTGTCGGTGAAGCGAGTCCAAAAGAACGATTCAGTGTGCTCGAGCGCCACCGCGAACTGAAAAGCACCCTGAGCTTGCGTCGCCTTCTGCACCAGCTCACGCAACTCCTGAACAAACGCTCGATCTAGTTCCTCGCTGATAGGGCCAGCTTCCCCGGCGTGGCTGAGCACGAACTTAGCGGCGTTATAGAGCTTTGTGGTGAGACGGCGACCGATCTTGAAGACCTGGGGATCGAAGGCTGTATCCGTGCCGAGCCTTGCGCTAGCGGCCCAATAACGCACTGCGTCTACGCCGTGCTCGTCGAAGAGGTGCATAGGCGTAATGACGTTGCCCTGACTTTTCGACATCTTTTTGCGATCGGGGTCCAAAATCCAACCGCTGATGACGACGTTGTGCCAAGGCACGCTGCCCTCATGGAGTAGAGCTTTGGCGATAGTATAAAATGCCCAAGTGCGGATGATCTCGTGACTCTGAGGGCGAATGTCGGCTGGAAAGAGGCGGGCGTGTCGTGCTTCGTCGAGCCCCCAGTGTGAACCTAGTTGAGGTGTGAGCGAACTAGTAAACCAGGTGTCGAAGATATCGGCTTCGCCGATGAATCCGCCTGGTTGTCCTCGCCCCGATTCGGCGAATCCGGGCGGGGCATCTGCCATAGGGTCGATGGGCAGAGACTCAGGTGAGGGCAAGATGGGGTGTGCAAAATCGACCAGTCCGTTCTCGTCGAGCTTGTACCAAACTGGGATAGGAACGCCGAAGTAGCGCTGGCGCGATACACACCAATCGATATTGAGATTCTGCGTCCAATCGCGGTACCGCGTCGCCATGAACTCGGGGTGCCAATGAATGGCGGCACCCTTCTCGAGTAGCGCCTCCTTCTCGTCGAGCAACTTCACAAACCACTGACGAGTGGAAAGGAATTCGAGCGGGCGATCGCCTTTTTCGAAGTATTTTACGGCCTGCTCGACCGGTACTGGCTCTTGGACGAGCGGCGCCGACGCCCCCGTTGCGCTGCCTGCTCCGTCGCGCAACAGGCCAACGATGGCTTCGCGCGCCTGCGTCACGTTCTTGCCCGCGAGGCTCCGATAATAAGCGTTGGCGGCTTCGGGATTTTGCGAAGGGTAATTCGGCGAGCCGAATTCGATGGCTTCGAGTCGGCCTGACTTGCCCAAAATTTGCCGCAGCTCGAGGCTTTCGCTTCTCCACCACAAGACGTCCGTCTGATCACCAAAGGTGCAAACCATCAAGATGCCGGAGCCCTTTTCGGGATCCGCGAGCTCGCTCGCAAAGATAGGCACGGGCACGCGGAACAGCGGGGTGAGCGCTTTTTTGCCAAACAAATGTTGGTAGCGCTTGTCCGAAGGATGCGCCGTGACCCCAACGCACGCGGGCAATAGCTCGGGGCGCGTGGTGGCGATCACGAAGGTGTCGCTTTGGCCTTCCACGCCGAACTCGATGTGGTGAAAATGGCCCTGTTTGGGCCGATCTTGGACCTCGGCCTGCGCTACGGCCGTTTGAAAATCAACGTCCCACATGGTGGGCGCAACTTTGGGGTAGGCGAAACCTTTCTGATAAAGGTCTAAGAAGGAGAGCTGCGCTTGCTTGCGCGACTTTTCATCAATAGTGGCGTAGGTCTGGCCCCAGTCGACCGAGAGCGCCAGGCGAGTGAACAGCCCTTCAAAGGCTTTCTCATCGATAGCGGTGAGTCGCTCACAATGTTCAATGAAGTTCTTGCGACCAAGCTCGCGGGGCCGCTCCTTCTTCATGGCCGCCGTCGCTTCGGGGAGGGCGAGGTCCGGCTGGTATTTTTGGCTCGGCTCGCAGCGAATGTGGAAGTAATTTTGAACTCGACGTTCGGTGGGCAGACCATTGTCGTCCCAGCCCATGGGGTAGAAGATGTTCTTCCCTTGCATGCGCTGATGGCGAACGATCACGTCGGCATGCGTGTAGGAAAAAACGTGCCCAACGTGGAGTGAGCCGCTCACGGTCGGCGGGGGCGTATCAACCACGAAGGTCTCGGCGCGGCCCCGTTGAGGGTCATATTTGTAGATCCCGCTCGTTTGCCAACGCTCGTTCCAGCGTATTTCCGCTTCTTTGGAATCAAAGTGAGCGGGCAGGGCTTTGGGATCGATGGTGAGGAAGGCTCTAGAAGTCATGGCGGGGCAGAGGGGGACGTGATTCCTCCCCAATTCCGCGCAAAGTTTCAACCTCAAATCGGGGACGGGGGCCTGGCGGCCCGGGAGGTCGACTTTGTTAATTCTCCGCGCGCGTCCGCGGCCTTCGCATGACCATTTTTTCGGCGTCAGAGGAGTATTTTAGCTCTTGCCAGCCCGAGGCGTCATGCTACACCCGCTGTCCCTGAGCGCCCGGGCATTGTCTGGGAAAAAAGCGAAGGGTTTCCTAGTGTTCCAGCCCTAAACCGGATGGTGACCAAGGAAAAAAGGAGCGGTAGTTAAGTCGGTTATAACGCCGGCCTGTCACGCCGGAGGCCGCGGGTTCGAGTCCCGTCCGCTCCGCCATTTTTGGCTCATCAATCTTGTAGGGTCTTGGTCGGTTAGGCCCGTTGAGTTGCCCCGGAGCCGCCTAGGTGAGGGAAGTCGGTTGGCTCTTTGGCTTTTCACTCCTGATGGTGGGTCCGGCGTTGCGCCGTGGGACTCGCGCTGCTCGACGCGCGCCGCCTGCCCTCGGAATGCCTAGGAGCTAGGCTCCCGACTTCGAGCCTGTGAGGGAGCTCGATCGGTCGGGGACGCAACTCGATTCGTTGGGGACCCGAAAGGCCATAAGGCTCGCGTGGGCTTGTGCGATCTCACGCAGGATCGAGCGCGCCTGGGGTAGGAGCTTTTCGCCTGCGGGGGAGAGTTGCATGCCGCTTCGGGTGCGCGCGAAGAGTTCCACGCCGAGTTCCCACTCGAGGTCTTTGATTCGCCTGGTGAGCGGGGGTTGCGAGATGCGAAGACGCAGGGCTGCTCGCGTTAAGTGGGCCTCTTCAGCCACAGCTACAAACGATTCTAGTTGGGCGAGGCTCACCGGAGCAGTTTAGCGCGGAAGGAGCCCAGGTACGAGCGTCATACCGAAACAGTATTGGAGCTCAGCCAGCCACACGACGTAGCTATGGCGACATGATTCGTATCTTTCGAGGAGCTGAAATAGACCGCCTACGACGCGCGAGCCGGGTCGCGGCGCTCACGCTCGACGCAGCTTGTGCGGGTGTTCGGCCCGGAATGACCACAGCGGACATAGATCGCTTCGTCCGGGAGGATACGGCTCGACGGGGCGGTCGACCGAGCCAGCTCGGCTATCATGGCTTTCCTAGCGCCGTGTGCACGAGTCGAAACCACGTCGTGTGCCACGGCGTGCCGAGTGCAAGTGAAGTGCTCGAAAGCGGAGATATTCTCAATATCGACGTGACTACCGAGTTCGAGGGCTTTCACGGCGACACGTCGAGAACGATCCTGCTTGGGGACGTCTCGGCCGACGCCCGAAGAATCGCCCTCGTCGCGGAGGAATGCCTTTGGGCCGGTATCCGCGCGGTGCGAGATGGCGCTTACCTGGGTGACATTGGCGCGGCGATTCTGCAGACGGCCGAGGCCCATCGTTGCTCTGTCGTCAGGGAATTTTGTGGACACGGCATTGGTCGCACCATGCACGCCGAACCTCAAGTGCCTCACGTGGGGCGTGCGGGCGAGGGGCTCCGCCTTCGGGCGGGGATGGCCCTGACGGTGGAGCCGATGGTGAACTTGGGCCGCGCCGAGGTGAAGATCGAAGCAGACGGTTGGACGGTCACCACCTGCGATCGGAGCCTTTCTGCGCAATTCGAGCATACGTTGCTCGTTACCAAGCGCGGGGCCGAAGTGCTGACCGAGCTACCGAGGGCGCACGCCTCGAGCGCACGCCCCGGTCCCTGAGCAATTTCCACGCTATCCAAGTGCGAGTTGTGGTGACCTGCCGACATCGGACATAACCGACCGATATGAACCGCGGGTCCGCCTCGCTCCTTTGGGGTACTCTCTTTGCCTTGCTCTGTTTCGGTTGCAATTCGCCGACGTCGAACGATGGCGAGGGCGGGGAAGGGGGCGTTGCGACTGCGGCCGTTCGCTGCAGCGCCGATGAGCAATGCAACGACGGCATTTTCTGCAACGGAGACGAAGTCTGCCGGAGCGGACAATGCCAGCGAGGAGTTCCGGACCGCTGTGCGGACGGCGTGGCGTGCACTCTAGACCGCTGCGACGAAGCGAATCGCCGTTGTAGCTCGGTCGCCCCGGACGTGGATGGCGATGGACACGGTGACGCGGCCTGCCAGGGCGCAGACAATGAATCTTTGGGCGCAGACTGCGACGACGCGGATCCGCTTCGGTTCCCGGGTAATACGGAGATCTGTGATTCAGACGATCGCGATGAAGATTGCGATCCTCAGACCATCGGCTTTCGCGACACAGACAACGACGGGTACATCGACGCACTCTGCTGCAATCACCAAGACGACGGTGACCTAGAATGCGGCGAAGACTGTGACGACAATCGGGGCAGTGTTAGCCCCAGCGCGACCGAAACTTGCGATCTTCTGGACAACAATTGCGATGGAGAGGTCGACGAAGGCGTCGCGATTCAGCGCTACCCTGACCAGGATCACGATGGACACGGCGATAGTGGCAAGAAGGCGGTGGCCACTTGTCCGCAGAGCGTTGGCTTTGGCTCTACCAACGACGACTGCGACGACGAGGACCCCGAGGTGTTCACGGGACAGTTCGAGATCTGCGACGACAAAGACAATAACTGCGATCCCGAAGGGCTCGCCGATGAAATTGAGGAACAAGCTCCTTGGTTTCGAGACCAGGATGAAGACGGCTTCGGCGATGGGACGAGCGGGCCCGTGTGGTCTTGCTATCGCATCCCGGGGCGGGTCCTCTCGCAAAACGACTGCAAAGACGATGACTCTAAGGTGAATCGAAACGCATCTGAGGCGTGCGACGGCAAGGATAACGACTGCAACGGTTTGTCAGATTTTCGGCTACCTGGGGTCAATGACTTTGAAGATGACGACGGGGACGGGGAGCCCGACGCCGCGTGTGGCGGAGGAGATTGTGATGACCGAAACCCAGGAGCGGGGGAAAATGCCGAAGAAACATGTGATCATGCCGACAACGATTGCGACGGCCAGGTCGACGAAGAGACGACTCAGACCATTTGGTACATCGACGAAGACGGTGACGGCTGGGGCGTTGTAGTTGGAAGCGCGCTCGCGAGTTGTGATCCACTCCCCGGACGCTCGCGTCAATTTGGCGATTGCAACGATGAAGATGTTGCGACGCATCCCGGTCTCACTGAACTTTGCGACGGACAAGACAACGATTGCAATGGAGACGTAGACGAAGGCGCCACTGCTTATTGCGAGCTACCGAACGCCATCTCAACTTGTCAGAGCGGTCATTGCGCCATCTACGCCTGCCAAGCGGGCTTCGTGAACGCGGATGACGATGAGGGCAACGGGTGCGAGGCCCCCTTCGTTCTCGGCCCACCTCTAAACGCCGAGCCGTGCACGACGCAGAGCGACTGCAACGATGGCGACCTGTGCAATGGCATCGAGACTTGCCAAGCAGGCTCTTGTCGGGCTTCGACGCCAATTTTATGCACAAGTAGCGAAACCGTGGTTGAAGGGGATGTCACCATCGAGGGCGGCGCGGATATTCGTCGGCTCCGCAACGTCGAGCGTATCACTGGCAACCTAACTATCAGCGGCACGACCCTTCGTAGCCTGGTTGGTCTGGAGAGCCTGCGCTGGATTGGCAAGAGCCTGATGGTCTATTCGAACCCCTGGCTCGAGCGCCTCTCAGGTTCCGCGCTATCCAACCTGGAGGTGGTGGGGGGTACAATCTACATCGATGGGAACCAGCGACTCGTTAGTGCCGATCTGCCTTCGTTGGTCTCTGCGAAGGGTATTTCGATCTCGGGCAATTCAAGCCTAACCGAATTGACCGGCTACCGAGCCCTAGCCATCGTCGATCAACTCAGAATCACCAACAATCCAATCACCCAACTCACAGCCTTTGGTGCCTTAACGCGCGTCGGAGGAAGCTCGGGGCAATATTGCGGGGAAGGGGGCTGTCAGCCCTATCCGTGTTCAGGCGGTGGTATCGTTTTCGATGGGTTTGGTCTGGTTGAAGTGTCAGGACTAGCCAAAGTGCGGGAAATTGGCGGAGATCTATGTGTCTCGGGTTTTGGCAGCGAAAGACTGGAATTACCGGCTCTAGTCCGAGTCGGAGAAGCTCTCGTTATTCGGGCTAGCTACCAAGAAGGTCCCGTGCCCGACGTGCTGAAAGAAATCTCTTTCCCCCAACTAGAGCGCGCTGGCAGCCTCCAACTTGAGCTGAGCGGCCCGGGCTTTGGCAAGCTCGAAGAACTCAAGTTTCCCGTGCTGACGGCGCTCAGCACCTCTTTGGGTCTGACTCTCTTCGATGGGGCGTTTACGGAGCTCAGCTTTCCTCGGCTGACCCAGGTCGAGACGTTGTCCGCCATCATGGATGGCCTCAATACGCATCTTGAGCGCCTAGCATTTCCTAAACTTCAGCGCGCGGGACGCCTTGAGATCTTTACTAGCGGCGAGCTTGCTCGCCCGCTTGAGCTTCTTGACCTTTCGTCGCTCTCTAGCGTTGATATGTCGCTTTCGATTCAGGTGCCGGTCGCGAGCGCTCGAGGAGCAGGGCTCTTGCTGGGTAAGCTGGGAGTCCTAGGCACGGGCGACGAGAATCAGGACTCGAAACCCGACAATAACGGGAGCCTTTCGTTGTGTACGGGCGTGCTCGATTCCGAGACAGGCGCCTATGCCGGATCATCGTGCGGCCTAGTGACTGCATTCCAAGAGAAAGGTTTCGTCGGTAGCGTCGATACCTGCAACGAGTGTTCGGAGCAGCCAATCCCCGTGGCGGCGAATCCGTGGACGGGCGATTTCGAGCAAACCGTCGAAGGGAGCTCGCTTGCCATCGACTGTGCTGGCAATTTTGGTCGCAAAGACTCCTTGATCGCCGATTGCGGCGAGGATGAGGCAAAAGGGATCGTGGATGTGGAGGGCAATTTCACAGCTTCGTACCCCTGTAGGGGTGAGACCGTTCAGCTTCGAGGCCGACTGACGCGAGTGAGCGAAGCTGTGATTCACTACTACGAAGAGCAATGGGACGAGACCTATCAGCAATGGCAGCAGATGTCGGATGTTGATTTCGATCTCGTCCAAACGCCCGATTGCACAGATGTGCAAGTTTGGCAGGGCACAACCTCGTGCGCGGTTCAAGACGAAGCTTGTGAAACGGCTACCGACATGCCGCGAACGGTGCACATGGCGTTGAGTTCGTACGAGGGGATCTATTCCGCGCCAACGTTCTTCGTCGGGATGAATTCGGCCATGTCAGGTGATGGAGAGCAGATCCGGATCGACCTTCCCAGGTTGTATGGGTCTGCTAGCTGCATCCTCGAGACGCAGGCATTTTCGGAGACAACTGCGCATCTGAGCTGCAGCGAGAGCACGGAATTCGACAATTTCGACTTCACCCTCGACCTTTCGCGTTCGTTCCCTCCGCCGCTGACCAAGCCCGAATTGTAGAATGCAGCCTCTCGCAGGCGCCCTTTGCCGCCCTTTGCCGCCCTTTGCCGCCCTTTGCCGCCCTTTGCCGCCCTTTGCCGCCCTTTGCCGCGCGCTAGCCGCTGGTATCGAGCCCAGCGTGGCGAATGGCCTGATAGCGCTCAGCGATCTCCCGGCGAAGCTCTCGCCTGAGGCGCGCCGCGTGCTGACGCTGTTCGGCGACGGGATCCGTTGGCTGAATGGGTGGAACGCCGGTGGGGCGCCCGTCATCACCAATAGCTACCATGGTGAAAAAGCATGTCATGACGTGCCGTATGCTCCGATCTCGAATCGACTCCGATACGACCTTGATGCCGATCTCCATGCTGGTGCGTCCCGTGTCGTTGACGTTAGCCAAGAATGTGACGAGCTCGCCGATGTAAATCGATTCTTTGAAGAGTACCTGATCGACGCTCAAAGTAACGACGTAGTGCCCCGAGTAGCGAGACGCGCAGACGAACGCGACCTCGTCTAGCGTCTTGAGTAGCTGGCCGCCGTGCACTTTGCCGCCAAAATTGGCCTTGTCCGGCGTCATCAAGAGGGTCATCTCGAGTGCGTGGGGGGCAGGGATTTCCGGCGTCATGAGCCCAGAGACTATTCGCGCCTCATTTCGCGCGGCTTTCGGCCACGGCAACGGCCGCGTTTCCTTGAGAGGGTGTGCCAACGAGCCTGAATCAGCCCGTAGTGATCTCGCGTAGGTCGCGCCCCTGGCGCTCATGAGGGGTCAATGGCTCCCACAGGTCGCTCGCCATTTCAAAGATGTGGGCCGGCACATCCATGGCGTAGGTCGGACCCTTGTCTTGATTTCGTTTGAGGACGCGCGCCCTGCGCACAGGGCGAGGCGCGTCCAGCAGGTAAAGTACATGCGGGAAAGCAGAAGCATCGAGACGTGCGAAAAAGGGCGTTCGCTCACGCCTTTGGATGAGGCCCACTTCGAGCACAACTGAGAGCCCATTTTGGAGCGAAGTCTCACTGATCTGCCAGATTTGCTCGAGACAACGCCGCGACCTATCGATGTACCATTCCATCACACCCACATCGGGTCGATCTGCTCGAAAGAGCGTTGTCATCCAATCGTCGAGTGTAAGTCGCACGGCCCTATGTGTTCGCGCCAGGTCGGCTGCGTAAGTCGACTTCCCTGAGCCAACGGGGCCGAGTATCCAATGGATCGCCACCATCCCCCTCCCATAGGACGGTTTTGGGCAGTGTCAAACGTGCGAGACAGGCAATAATCTATTCGCGCCGCGGAGTTATTCGCGCCGCGGAGTTATTCGCGCCGCGGAGTTATTCGCGCCGCGGAGTTATTCGCGCCGCGGAGTTATTCGCGCCGCGGAGTTATTCGCGCCGCGGAGTTATTCGCGCCGCAGTGCCTCGACAGGATCAAGTTTTGACGCGCGCCTCGCTGGAAGGAGCCCGAAACCAACCCCGAGTCCTGTACTCACGAGGAAGGCGATGGCCAAACCTGCCGGGGAAAGACTCAGTTCCCAGCCAAAATAGGCTTCAAGCGGGGGGAGAAGCAGTGCAGACAGCAGCGCACCTAGTACGCCGCCGAGCAAGGATAAGATCACGGCTTCAATCAGAAACTGCGCCAAGATGTCTCCACCGCGGGCCCCGATGGCTAGCCGCGTGCCGATCTCCTTTGTGCGCTCAGCCACGCTGACGAGCATAATATTCATCACACCGATGCCGCCAATGACGAGACTTACCGCGGCGATTGAGAGCAAGAGAGCCCGCATGACTCCCACAATCCCCTGCTGCGCTTGAGCAATTCGAGACGAGTCGCGTAGGGAGAAATCGTCTGGGTCGTCGGGCGCGAGGCCGTGCTTTTGGCGCAGGAGCGCGGTTAGGTTCTTTTTGACACCTTCGGTGTTTGCGTCCGGCTTGGTCTTGACCAAGATCTGTTGCACGTCGCCCGGTCGCCCGCCGGAGAACTTGCTGCGCATGGTTCGGAGCGGCATCACAGCCAAGGTATCTTGATCGGTGCCGAACAGGGTTTGCCCTTTGCTTTCAAGGAGGCCGATGATGCGGAAGGATTGTTTGCCGAGGCGGAGCCATTGCCCGACGGCATCTCCGCCAGGGAAGAGATCCTTGGCCAGGCTCGGACCGACAACCACGACACGAGCGGCCGTTGACTCGAGGCGTTCATCCCAGAGCGTTCCGTCGGTCGTGTGATAGTTGCGCGCCTGGAAGTAGGTTGAAGTGCCGCCGATGATGCGGGCTGGGCTATTCCGATCACGAAATACGGCGCGGCCTTGGCCATCGAGTACAGGCGCCACCGTGATAATGCCGGGAATCTCGCGAACGATTGCCGCGGCGTCCTCTTCGGTCAGGCGCGGCTCCCCCCCGACGCCGCTGGCTGCGGCGTCACGCGGAAAGATTGTAATTAGATTCTCGCCGAGGCGCTGAAGTTGGCCAAAAATAGCCTTATCCGCGCCATCTCCTAAGGCTATCACTACTGTCACCGACGCCACGCCGACCAAGATACCGAGCGCGGTCAAGAGGGCACGCAGCGGGTGGCGAGTCATCGAAGAGAGCGCGGAGCGAAAGGCAACGCCGAGACGGGAGGAGGTCTTCATGGTGCTGCCTAACCCTGCCTGAGTGCCTCGACCGGGCTGAGGCGCGCAGCGCGCCGAGCGGGCCAGATGCCAAAAACGAGCCCAATCACGAGACTCAAACCGAGGGCCGCAAAAATAGCGCGCCCGTCTAGCTCGAGCGACCAGCCAAGAATTTGTGCGAGCGAAAGCGATACGAGCCCCGCGAGCGCGATGCCAAGCACACCGCCGACCCACGTCAACGCGAGCGCTTCGAAGAGGAATTGCAGGAGGATGTCGCTTTCGCGCGCTCCAATCGACATGCGGATGCCAATCTCGCGCGTGCGCTCGGTCACACCAATCAGCATGATGTTCATCACCCCAATCCCGCCGATGAAAAGGGCAACGCCAGCCACGGCCATGAGCAGCGAAGTGACGGCGTCCAGGATGCCTTCTTGAGTGTTGCGAAAACTCTCCTGACTACGGACCGCAAAGTCGTCGGGTTCACCCTCGCGCAACCGATGTTGGGAGCGAAGGATACTTGCGACTTGCGCCTGCGCGCGGTCGGTATGGGCTCTGGTCTTGGCGCTTGCCATGATCATCTGCACTCGTCCGCCGGGCGTCGGAGAAATGCGAGTCCGCCAAGTAGAAATCGGCAAAACGATGCGGTCGTCTTGGTCCTCGAAGGGGGTCCGCCCTTTTTCGGCCAAAAGACCGATGATTCGATAGGCATGCGAGCCCACCCGAATGAACTCGCCGACCGCCGGAGCGGAGCCAAATAACTCATTTTTTACGGTATTGCCGATGACCGCCACCTTGGCCTTGGTTCGAATCTCCGTTTCATCGAAGGTGCGACCATCTGCGATAGAGAAGGAGCGGACGCGGAAGTAGTTGGCATCAACCCCCATGACGCTCGTCTTGTGGCTGTCAAAGCGAGAGTGAGCTCTCGTGCGCAGCGTGCTCCATACCGTGACGGAATCGACGGCGCTCGCGTCGCGCAGGATGGCCGCGGCGTCGTCCTCCGTGAGGCTATTTTTGGTGGTGCGTTGGCCACCTTGCGAAAAAGTCTGAGGCAAGATGAACAGGGCGGCATTGCCGAGATTGTCGATCTCAGCACCGATGCGTTCACGAGCTCCTGTGCCGAGCGCAAACACGACCACCACAGCGGCCGTCCCAATCAAGATACCGAGTACCGTCAGAAAGGCACGAAAACGGGCCCGAACGAGCGCCCTCAGCGCGAGAGAAAAGGCCGTCTTCATCCGAGGGGCTCCACCGACTAGGAAACGAGCGCCCGCTCCTGTTTGGCTTGTTGAAGTTCGGTTCGCGGGTCCACTGGGCTCGAATTTCGCTCGTCGGCTACGATGTTGCCGTCCCGCACCGTGACGATTCGGTCAGCGCAGGCGGCAACGTCGGGTTCATGCGTCACCAGGACGACCGTCTTGTGCTGCACGGTGACTAGGTCGCGAAGGAGACTCAATACTTCGTATGTGGTAACCGAATCGAGGTTGCCGGTTGGCTCGTCCGCCAAAAGTAGAGGTGGATTGGTCACGAGCGCGCGGGCGATCGCGACCCGTTGCTGTTGCCCCCCAGACAGTTCCGTCGGTGTGTGGTGGATACGGTCTCCGAGCCCTACTTGGACAAGTGCGCGCAAGGCCGACGCTCGGCGTTCGCTCTCGCTGACGCCTCGGTAAATTAGCGGCAATTCAACATTTTCGAGCGCAGTGGTGCGCGGCAGAAGATTAAAGCCCTGGAAGATGAAGCCGAGCAGGCGATTTCGAATCAAAGCTCGCTCGTCGCTGCCCCGGGCGCCGACCTCGATACCCCCGATTTCGTAAGTGCCGCGCGTTGGGCGGTCGAGACAGCCCAGGATATTCATGAGCGTGCTTTTGCCAGAACCCGAAGGCCCCACAATGCATAAGAGCTCGCCTGAGTAGATAGTGAGGTTGACGTGGCGCAAGGCTTGGACGAGCGATCCACCTAAGAGATAGTCGCGCCCTACTCCGCGTAACTCGGCTAACTGTTTGCTCATCGCTTCTTCGACTGGGGACGGCTTCGTTTTAGCAAGTTGCTCTAAAATATCCGAAAGCCGCGCTTTAGGTCGCGGGGCTTTTCATCGACCACCACGGCGTCACCGGTCTTGAGTCCGCTTTTGGCTTCGGTGTACACACCGTCTGAAACGCCGGGTTCGATTGCCCTCGCTTCTAACTTGGCATCGGGCGCGTCGAGCGGGCCTTGAACCTGGTACACACGCGAGCCGGTTTCGCCGACTTTCGGCTTGCTTTCAAGCGGAGCCGCGCCAGGCGGGCCCGCTGCTGGCAAAGGTTCAAAACGAAGCGCGGAGTTTCTGACTGCCACCGCTTGGTTGACGCGTGCGGTCTCTACCGTGGCCGTGGCCGTCATTCCCGGACGCAGCTTGCCTTCGTGATTCTCGAGCAAAATGATGGCTGAATAGGTAACGACGCCTTCAACTGTATTGGGACTGAGCCGGATTTGAACGAGCTTTCCAGAGAAGTGTTGGCCGGGGAAAGCGTCAACGATCACATCGGCCATCATGCCTTCGTGAACCTTGCCGATGTCAGCTTCGTCAATTTCAGCGACCACCCGCATCTGCTCGAGGTCCCGAGCGATAACGAATAAGACCGGGGTATTGAAGGACGCCGCCACGGTTTGCCCCGGTTCGACGGTTCGATCGATGACGACGCCATCAATGGGCGAGAAGATCTTGGTATACTTGAGGTTAGCGCTGGCACTCTTGAGCCGTGCATTGGTTTGCCCAAGCTGGGCCTCGGCGGTAGCGACCTCGGCGCTGGCGATATCGAAATCGGCCTGCGCTTGTTCGAGCTCCGCGGCGGAGGCCACACCCTCCGGCACCAGCGTCTTAACGCGTTCGAGGCGAATCCGTGCGGCGGAGCGCGCCGTTCGCGTCCGCTCGATGCCGGCTCGGCCTGCGTCCAGCTCGGCCTGAGATTGTCTCACTTGGGCGCTCATCAGTTCGGGGTCGATTTCGGCGAGGAGCTGGCCCTCCTTCACGATGTCGTTAAAGTCGACCAACACGCGTGCGACGCGACCGGAAATCTGCGAGCCGATTTCGAGCTTGCTCACCGGCTCCACGACGCCGGTCGATTGCACCTTTTCGACGATGTCGCGCACCTCGACCGTGGCCACCGTGAAACGAGGTTCGGGCCGCGGCGCCGTGCTCTTTCGGTAGGCGAGGTAGCCCGCGATACCGAGCCCGAGCACAACTGCAATGCCGATGCGCCTCACCCAACGTCGACGACGCTCCTTTTCTAGTTCGGCCTCCAGGCCTCGAACGATGGCTTCAACCTCGTCCTGATTCTCGACAGAGGACAAAGGCGGGGAGGGGCTGGAAGGGGTAGATTTCACTTCGGCCGGCGGCTTGGGGTGTTCCCGATCCGCGCTGGGCCGGCGACTAGTGCGCGGCATGTTTAGGTACGTTAGCCTCCAGGTGCGAACGAGGCACCGGCAAAATTTCTTGAGCGAGGGAATTGGGGTGCGGCCCCGTCGTGACCCAAGGCCCTTCTGCTGAACCGTTGGAACGAGTCCTTGTTTCCGCTTCCGTTTCTCCTCGATAAGCGTCGCTCAGCGCCCGGGAGCGAAAATTACATTCTAGATATAAAATTGCACAGAACGATATGGGCATGAAGTCGGGGTGTGGGTTCAGTCTGGTCCGAGGCTGGCGGGCCGGTTGGACCGAGGCCAATACTAAGAAAATATGAGTCTTCGTTCGAGCTTTCTCTTATCCAGCTTGCTGGTCCCCTTGGTGAGCTGCGGCGCACCTGCTGTCGATGATTCGGGTCCCGACCCGAGCGGCGGAGGGCCAGGAAGTGGAGGTTTGAGTAGCGGTGGCTCCGGATCTGGAACGGGCGGCCGGATCGGCAGTGGCGGGCGAGCCGGCGGGGGCGCAGCCAGCGGAGGCGCGGGCCCTTCAACCGGAGGGCGCGCAAGCGGAGGGGCCGCACCGAGTGGACCGAAGTTTGTGGGCAACATCACAACCGGTGACCAGATGGACGCAGCCGGTAAGAAATTTTCGAACCATTGGGATCAGGTTACGCCTGAAAATGCCGGCAAATGGGGCTCGGTTCAGCAGAATCCTGGCGGTGGATACAACTGGGGAACGCTCGATGCCATTGCCGACTACGCCGAGCAAAACGGCATCATCTTCAAGCAACATGCCTTTGTGTGGGGGAGCCAACAGCCCGCGGGAAGCCCCAATGAGTCTCAGGTGAAGGCCTGGATGAGCTCCTTCTGTGATCGTTATCCCGACGTGAAGCTGATCGACGTCGTGAACGAACCTCCGCCGCACACGACTCCGAGTTACGCGAACAACATCGGTGGCGGTACCGACTCGACCTGGGCGTGGATCACCAACTCGTTCAAATGGGCCCGTGAAGCCTGTCCGAACGCCATCTTGATCTTGAACGACTACAACAACGTCGAGTGGCCGAACGACAACCAGCACTTCATCGATATCACCAAGCGCATTTTGCAGGACGGAGCGCCGATCGACGCTGTAGGAGCGCAATCTCACGATCTAGATAACGCGCAGGTCCCCTTCAGTCGCGTGAAGATGTTGATCGAGAAGCTGCATGCCGACACCGGCTTGCCTGTTTACATCACCGAATACGACATCAGTACCACGGACGACCAGGCGCAGCTCCAAACCTATCAGGAGCAGATCCCCTATTTCCTCACGCAGAGTTTCATTCCGGGTGTTACGATTTGGGGTTGGATTGTGGGCCGCACTTGGAGTCAGGCGCCGAACAGCGGGCTCGTGAGTCAAAGCGGGCAGCCTCGCCCGGCCATGACTTGGCTGATGGAAGAGCTCGGGCGGCCCAGCCCATAGAAGTTTAGAGTGGTTCTAGGGCGTAACTCGGCTGACAGAAGAGCCTGAGTTAGAGCTTGTTCGCATGGAACTCGACGGCTTCGAGCGTCAAATGCTCGCGCCCGCTATCTACGAGCCAAGCAATGTGTGTGTCGCTCGCCGCGATAGCGGCGAGCGGACCGGGGAGGGAACGAGGGAGCCATTTTCGAGGGCTGCCTTGTATCTCTAACACGCCAATACCGCCAATACTGGCGCAATAGACGCGGCTTCGCACGGCGAGAGGGGAGCAAATGATATCCGCATCGATGGGCTCATCCAGGACGAAGTCGGGGCTCACTCGACGCACGCCTCGACCGAGCCCTTCGTAGTAGATGAGAGCGTTCTCGCTGGCGTGCAATGCGGAGGGAGGGCGCGTTTCTCGCGGGGTTGAATAGCGTGGGCTCCCACCGTCTAAGGAGATGGCGCCCAGGCGCCAAGAAGTGCCGCTTCGCTCGACGAAGAAAAGCGTGCCACTGAGGGCAGTCAGGCTCGAAATGGCTTGGCTGGTTTCGAAGATCGTCTTGGGTCGCTTGGCTCGGGCGAGACGAATCGACCAATGGCCCTTGGCGCTCCGATAGCTGTAGGCGAGGTCATCGCCGAAGGCGATGACCTCGGCCGGCTCGTCTTTTTCGATGAGCCAGGGTTTGGCATCGTCTCCGAGCTTCGTGGCGCGATAGAAGCGGCCTTCCTTCCAAAAACTCAGGAAGCTCTTCGTTAGTAGAGAATGATAGCCAAGTTCGATCGCCTTCGTTTCGAGGGGCTTACCGAGCCGGAAGCGATAGAGCGCGTGTTCGGTGAGGAGGACGATGTCTTGGTCATCGAAGGCGAGGCGCTGGCCATAGGCCGAGAGAGGCAACTCTAGGAGCGGCAGCGGCGCTCCAAAACCTTGGGCTCGCTCGGAGTCGATGGCCTGGGCGCGCGCGTTCGAGAGATCTTTTCGGGGAGCCTTTGCGGCCTCCGCGCTCTTGGTCGATTCAGTCTTCGGTGTTTCGCAAGCGAGTGAGCCGCCGAAAGTCAGGCCCAGGCCCAGCCCGAGCGATAGCCCCCAAACGGAAGAGATGCGGGGGCCGTTTCTGCCCTTCATGTTCACCCGGCTCATAGCTTTCCAGGTTGGAGCTCCGGAGGCCTCAATTCTCGCTGCCTGCGAGTGAAGACGGCTCCCCTCCGAAGGAAGTGCCCCCTTCGGAAGGCGGGGCTCCGCCTTGGCCGCCTTGGCCGCCCTGGGGCGAAGAGCCACCGGAGCCTGGAGTGCCCACATTGCGGCAATCCCACTCGAGTTGCCTCAAACTACGGCTCGCCTCGCCGCAAACGCAGAAGCGGCCACTTGCCTCCTGGCAGATAAGATCCAGTTTGGAGCAGCTCGCGCTGGCTTCGACCACGAGTCCTTCGCAATTCTTGGCGAGCGCGTCCGGATCGATCGCTCCCAATCCCCCGACACCCGGGTTTCGTCCTCCGGTTGCGCCGCCGCTAGCTCCGTCGTCGGGCGAGCTCGAGGATTCGGAGCAAGCGCCCGCACCAAATGCGCCAAGCGAAAGGAGCAAAAGTGCAAGCGGGACTTGGGTGCGCAGGATACGAATCATAACAATGACCTCATTCTGAAAACACTGGCGCCCGGCTCACTTGAAGATCTCTTCAATGCCTTGAATGTCGCAATCGAAAGAAACTGATACTCGCGCTCCGGCCGTTAGGTTGACGCGCGAACAGGTCGCGTCGCATAGCTGAACTTGCCCAGACGAATTCCAGGACCAGCCATCACCACTGCAGGGCTCGTTGCCCGTGTTGAGGATCAAATCGGCTTGGCCAAAGCCCCACTCGATGATGAGGCTCGTGGCTGCGCGATTGATGTCTTCGTCGCTGGGTACGTCGAAGGTACAGCCATTGCCGACCTGGGCCGTGATTGAGCCCAAACCCTGGGTCAGCGCGGCGCTGAAATCTGGGGCTTCAGTCATGTCGAGATGACAGAAGTCGGGGCCATTGAGCGAACAGCCGACGAGCGGGGTCCCCCCTTCGAACGCGGCCTCAGAGAGCCAGGGACGCATATCTCCGGAGGGGCTGACCTCGCTTCCTGGCGAACCAATTATGAAGGTGCGAACACCCAGAGCGGCCGCTTCAGCGATACTTTCGACGATAGGGTCGGTCGCTACAGACTCAGCCCCATTGAGCACGCCACAACCCTGAAGTTGCGTCGGAGCTCCATCTGTGATGACTAACATGAAGCGCTGACCTATGCCTTGGTAGGTACCGAGGCCCTGCTCCAGCGCGAACTCAAATGCGTCATGCGTTGGAGTGCCGAGGCGCAGCGTGGCGCGTCGGAGCAAGTCTTCAAGCAGCGCACGCTGGGACGACCCAAACGGTCCGAGCGGCTCGATCGGCACGTTGCCCGAAGCGTCGACGCAGCCTGGATTGCTGCGGCCATTCCGAGCGTCGCTGGTGGGAAAGAGCTGGAGGCCAACGGCTACCGAGGCCGGTATTTTCTCGAGAGCTTGAATCAACGCGCGCTGAGTAACGTCCCATTTGGTGCCGCCTCCACCTGGGGCTGGATCCCGCATCGACGCGCTCACGTCGACCACGAGCTCAAGCACCGCGGGGAATTGTTCGGCCTCTGTACTCGTCCCCGTACACTCTTGTTCGCGAATCGAATCCACCTGCGCGGGCGTGAGCGCGATCGAACCGTTCGTCGCGCCGCCGCCGCCGCTGGTTGGGCCGCCGCCGCTACCGCTGGCCCGTCCGCCCGTGGAAAATGACAGGTCGTCACCTGTATTCATGTCGTCGGCGCCATCTGCGTCTTCGCTATTCGAAGAACACGCGAGCGCGGCCAGAAATCCACAACCGATCGCGAGCGATGTTAATGTTCGGCGCTGCATGAAGATAACTCCCTCGAAAGTAAGAGTAACCGGAAGAGGTTAGTTGAGTTCAGGCAGACTGACCCGTGAAATCGATGCGGCGTCCACCGTTCAGAGTGCGTGGATGTGGGTTTTGCCGAGCTTGGCTGTATCGAGAACGCGGCTAGGCTCGGTTGAAAAGGATGTCGAAGGATATTGTCTTGCCCGTGCCCGATTGGATCGACGAGCTCGTTTTGGAGCGTGGCTCCCGCTTTTCGAATCCCACGGAAAAAATGCAGCTCGCTATTCAATTAGCGGCACGCAACGTCGAACTCGGAGGCGGCCCATTTGGTGCCGTGGTGTTTGAAGGAGATGAGGTGCTAGCGGCCGGTGTAAACCTAGTCATGAGCACGAACGTCACCTTGGCCCATGCCGAGATCGTCGCGTTACTCCGAGCGCAATGCTCGCCTCGTGCAGCGAAGCCGGACCAGCGGCGAGTTTTGTATACGAGCGCCGAGCCGTGCTGTCAGTGCTTCGGTGCCATCGTTTGGGCAGGCCTGAGCGGGATCGCGAGCGCGGCAACGACGCCCGATGTCGAAGCGATCGGCTTCAACGAAGGTCCGAAACCGGAGCGCTGGGACGGACTCCTTCAAGGACTCGGCCTTGAGGTGACGCTCGAATTGGAGAGAAAGAGCGCACAAGAAGTTCTGACAGCGTACGCCAAGCGAGGCGGGTCTATCTATGGTCCGGGTGCGAACGCGCTCCCGACCTAAGGGAGTCGAGCCTCAGAACGGATCGAGCGAGCGGCGGGGCTCGGCAAGGGAGCGAGCTGGCGATCGAAAAACGATCGTCGGCAGTGGCCAGAGCGGGAGATTCGACACGAACCGCATATCGGGCAAACTTGCGCATGTTCGTCATCGAGCTGAACTATAAAGTCCCACTCACTGAGATCGACCAGGCCATGCGGGCGCACGTCGCCTTTCTGAACAAGCACTACGCGGCTGGGACGTTTCTGATCTCCGGGCGCAAGGTGCCGCGCGACGGGGGCGTTATTTTGGCCGTGGGCTCGAGCCGGGAAGCCATCGAGTCGTTGATGAAGGAAGATCCATTCTGCGCGCGCGGTCTCGCCGAGTGTCGGGTCATTGAGTTTCGTGCGAGCCAGCGTTCATCGAATTTGCAGAAGTTGATCGACGCCGAGCCATCGCGCTAGATTTTTGGGCCAGGCCCAAACGAAAGGCTCGGTGCGGCGCGCTTGGGGCAGCGATCGTTAAGAAAGCGAAACCTCGGGCTCGGCTTCGCCCGCGCACAGATAGAGCACGGCCATTCGTATGGCGACGCCCGCTTCGACTTGGTCGAGGATTAGCGATTGGTTACCATCTGCTACGTCCTCGTGGATCTCGACCCCGCGGTTCAAGGGTCCAGGGTGGAGCACAGGTGCTCCCGGTTTGGCCAAGGCCAAACGGCGTTCATTCAGACCCCAGATACGTGAGTATTCGCGGGTGGTAGGGAAAAGGGCCCCACCGAGACGCTCAAGCTGAATGCGGAGCATCATGACGGCGTCCGCACCCTCCAGGGCGGGTTCGAGCCGATCATAGACCTCCCAGCCGAGTTCCTTAGCCCGGAGGGGGAGCATGGTGCGCGGGCCGGCAAGGCGTACTCGGGCTCCGAGCAGGGGCAAGAGCAAAGCATTCGAGCGAGCGACGCGGCTATGCAGGATATCCCCGCAGATAGCGATGGTCTTTCCACTGAGGTCGGGGCCGAGCTTCGAGCGCAGCGTGAAAGCGTCGAGGAGGGCTTGCGTCGGGTGCTCGTGCATTCCATCGCCGGCATTGACGACGGCGGCGCGACTATGACGCGCGACGAGATGGGGCGCCCCAGAAGCCGGATGCCGCACGACGATCACATCGGCGTGCATGGCGTTCAACGTCGCGAGCGTATCGAGCAAGGTTTCACCTTTGCTGGTGCTTGAACTGGAAGCTGACAGGTTGACGACGTCGGCCCCCATGCGCTTCCCCGCGAGCTCAAAGCTTGTCCGGGTGCGCGTGGAGTTCTCGAAGAACATGTTCAGGATCGTCTTGCCGCGCAGGGTCGCGACCTTGCGAATGGGGCGCCTCGTGACTTCAAGAAAACTCGAGGCGGCATCCAAGATAGAAATGGCCGTTTCGCGGGACATGCCCTCGATTCCGAGCAAGTGACGAAGGGTGCGCGCTTTCATATTTCTTCTACGGGAGGCGGGTAGAGCGACGGGGCCGAGAGAGGCATGACCATGGCCGAAATGCGCCCCTCGTGCACATGAACGTCGACGCGTTCTTCGGAGCTCGCTTCGAGCTTTTTTACGGCGTAGTTGACGAGAATGGGCAGTTCGCGGCCGCCGCGATCGACAAGCGCACACACTTCCACGCGGGCCGGCCTACCATAGTCGAGTAGGGCATCGAGCGCGGCGCGGATGCTGCGACCCGTTCCAACGACGTCGTCGATCAGGATGACGGACCAACCGTCGACATCGACGGGCATATGCGATGCGCCGATTCTCGGATTGGGGAGGGCGGTGCTCGCGTCGTCCCGATAAAGGGTGATGTCGAGCGTGCCGAGCGGAATGGTATGATCCGGTTCGAGCGCTTCAAGTTGGGCCTTGAGTGCAGTGGCCAGAGGTACGCCACCTCGTCGGATCCCGACAAGCATTAGCTTCTGGGTCCCACGGTGTCGCTCGGCGATTTCGCCCGCTACTCGCAAAAGTCCGCGAGCCGCGTCATCGGCCTCCAGTAGCTTTCGCATCGCGGGGGCCCGTAACACGCCCGAGGCAAAGAGGGGAAGGGGGCAGGGGAACGAGCCTGATCCGCAAGCCTGTCCACAAGCCCGGCCACAAACCGGCCACAAACCCGCTCCACAGGGGAGCCGGGCCGCCGCTAATGGAGTTCGGGGTTCTTCTTGGGCTTTTTGCCGCCGTGAATGAGGCGTAGCCCGCCTTGGCCGGTGCGCTTCTTCCGGTCACTTTTGGCATCGGCTTCTAAGCGCGCGAGCCGATAACGCAGGTAGATACGACGCAGTGGGGAAGGGGTACCGCCGCCGAGGAGGTAACCAGCGCCCATCCCCGCGAAGAGCGCCACGTGCCCAGAGGGAGGCGTGGCCCCGGCGATAAGCGACATGATACTGATGCCCACAACGAACACGATTAGCATCGTGCTCGTGACGGGGAGCACCATAAAGAGGTGCACCGTACGCCCGCGGAAGGAACAGGCCCACGCGATTGCCACGGCTTCTACCACGGGCATGGCCCCGTAACTGAACGGTGGCACGAGCTGCTCACTCGCCGCCGGCCCAAGCGCGGCGTCTACTGCCACTTGCACGCCGTAGGCGAGCACTCCCGTTAAGACCAAGAAGCGCGCGAAGCGACCGCTGCCCCAGGCTGATTCGAGCGAGGGCCCGAGAAAGTAGAGTCCGAATAGCGCCGAGGCGATATGGCCAATCGTGCCCGTCGGTACGTGAATGAGGCTGGCGGTGAAGAGCCGCCAGAGCTGTCCGTGTAAGACGCCCTCGGTATTCGAGGTGAGCGCCAAAAACACGCCGCTGCCGAGGTTGCCCCAATTCACCAGCACGGCGAACAGCACCCAAATCGCCAAAAGGCCGATCAAGACAATGCGAAGCACCTTACCCGGGCGCGGTAAGGCCAGCGGTGTATTGGAGGTTTCCCCAAAGCGCGCCACGTAGGCTCAGTCTAGTCGGGTTAGTCGCCTGAAGTCGACTGAAACGGTTCGCACTCGGGCGTTCTTTCGATACCCGAGGCCGTGACGACGGAACAAGTTGTTCTCCACGCTGCTTCGCTTGATCCAGGTGCAAAGACCTCGAGGTCGAATCGATAGGTACGATTCGGATCCAGATCGAAAATTCGAATCGGCGTATCGCACGCCGAAGTCGCACCGTCGCCCGGACTAGCTCCGCCTTGTCCGGACAGAGCTCCACCGAGCTCCCCGTTCGATGTCTCGCCTCCGGCTCCGCCGACGTTTACGTCGTCCGTGCTGTCATCCGGGCTCAACTGGACCGAAAAAGCTTCGGCTTCGGAACCGCAACTGAGGCTTGGAAAAATATCGGCGAAGTTGAAAGCGACCCCAGTCGGGCCGGGCTCTGCCTGGCGTTCCAACGGCGCGCATCCACGAACGACTCGTCGGGTCTCTTCATACACCCATACGCCGTATGGCTCGGAGCTGCCTGCTTCGCCGGCTGCCCCGAAGCTGTCGTCGTAGTCTCCTCGGCAACTCGTGGTCCACGTCGGAGCTACACTCGCGCCGTCCGGATCGACGGCGCCACGCTTGCCGCGTCCTGGAGTAGATAGATCATTGCGGTCGTACGCGTCGATCTTTGCGATGTAGCGTCGGCCGATCGTAACGCTCTCAAAGAGGAGAGCCGTCTGGCAACTGGTGATAAGCGAGCTCGGTGTCGCTTTGGCCTTCTCTTCGCCCTCGGTGACGTCGAACAAAGTGGCCTGGTAAGTTCGGAGTGCGCCAGGCTCGTCGCTGCATGGCTCGGTGCCTAAGAAGTCGGCCGGGTTCACGACTAGCGCGCTCGCGATGGGCACGTAGGTCGTGTTCGTGGAGGCTGTTTGATTGCAGGCCAAGAAGGGCGCGGCGCAAAAGGCAAGATTGCGGATCGCCCGCCATGGTCCAAGCACGGTCGGTGCCTTAGCAGCCAGCGGAAGCGACTCCAAGCTGTTCGCGGACGGCCTGGGGTCCACCCGACTCAGGCCCTTCAAAACGCCCCAGAGGGTGCGGCCGATGGATAGGACCGGGAAGGTCTGAAAGTCCTGCAGGCGCGCCAAACTCAACGCGTCGACGTCAAGAGAACAGGTGCGGCGACGCCGCGCGCCGCTTCCGGGTTCGGCGCCGTCCCGTCCAGGACGGCCGGGTTTGGGACGGCCGGGTTTGGGACCGGAGGGTTCAATTCTGGGGGATCCTCGTGGCCCGGATTCTGCGGCGGCCTGCCGCTTGTTGCCGGGGTGGTCCGAAGCTGGGCGCCGTCACTCTGGAGAGCGCGACTCAGAATCTCTGTGCAAGTGCTCAGGTCGCTGGAGGCGTCCCCTTGGGCGTCCATGATGGCCTGGAGACGAGCTAGTTTGTCCTCTAAAACTAGCGTCGAGGCTACGGTGTAACCGCCGTGGCCCGTCAGCACGACAGCCACCAAGAGCACCCAAATTGTTGACGCTCTCATGAACACCTTTCCCGAAAAAAGGCCTACCTCACGGTGGTAGGCGACTCTCGCCTAAGTCATGTTACGGTGCCACGTTTACTTACATATGCAAGCGAGACTGGCCCGCGGTTCGGCGGTTCTCGTTTTGAGACAAAGACTCTCGAAGCGAGCGCCTGCCCCACGTCGGGGCTAGGCCCGGACTAGGTACAGCGCACCGATTGAGCAGCTCTGGCCGAGCTTCCAGCGCTCATTGAGCTGGCAAATAGACGCGCTTGTCCGTCGAAGGTTCGACCGCCACCAAGCGATCAGAGCGCAAGGCGAATCTTGCGACGCGCCGCGGAACATTGAAGTTCGGATCGGGGTGCGCTCCGTCGCAGGTTCGAGCTCCGCGCAGAGCCGGTCGAGTCATTTCGACGGCAGCTTCACCGTTTTTGCGACCATAGCGAACGGTGAGCGGGTGGACGAACTTGTTCGCACAATGGATGGTCGTGCCACTCCTTAGCTCGAGTTCTTCCCAGATAGTGAGTTCTTCCTGAGCGCTATCCCGGTTCAGCGTAACAACGGAGCGCGTCGTGGCGTGAAACATGCTGATCGGCGAAGGGGGCGAAAGAATGCCCTTGGTGGGTTCTGTGGAGTTCCAAACCACTGCGACGCGGCGCAGTTCTTCGCCAGCTCCTTCGATAGCAACAGGTGCTTCGGCTTCCTGTTTTTGCCCCGTGCAAGCCGTTAACCCAAGCAATAAAGCTGCGCCAAAAAGGCTCCTAGACTGTCGGTTCATTCGCTTTCTTCTCCGCCGCTGCCGTCTTGCTCCTCGTTCAGGAAGTTGCAAGGCTTGAAATCCCATGGGCGCCGGATCACGTCGCAAACCGTTCGGGCTCTGTTGGCGCCCGGGATGGGGGTGAGCGCGTCTTCCTCGAACTCATCGCAGCGAGAAGCTAACATTTTCGGGTCGTCTTTCGCGCAACTTTGGCCCGCCGTAATGACGGCCATGCATGCGTCGAGTTGGCTCTTCGTGGGCACCTTGGGCCCCGCGATGCCATGCAAACAATTGTCGCGCACGTAACGCTCACAGGCGGGAATATCGTCGATGTCCCCGCACTCGGCTGCGGCGCTACAGCGCTGAGTTTCGAGGTTGCGGCACTCCGTAATACCAATTGCACCGGTGTTGCAGGCGCTCACCAAGGACGATGCAAAGCCGAGGGTGAGGACTACAGTTAGGCGGTACCAAGGGGGACTCATTTAGGCCTTCGTCGACTAGCACGACCCGTCCCTCGGCGTCGACTTTTTGGGGTCGCCGCGTTTAGGCGCTACCCGAGCCACGTCCCCGCGCTGGGCTATCCGAGGCTGACTTGCCTTTGCGGAGGAGCTCCGGTTCTCTTCGCCGAGCCGTGCCGAAGTTTTCCGCGATGGTGCTGGGGGCCGGATTGGGTACTCGCCTTCGTCCGCTCTCCGATGAAATTCCGAAACCCCTCCTACCGGTGGGCGATCGCTCCGTTCTGCATACGTTGCTCCTCGGTCTCGCGGGTCAAGGCGCGGGTCCACTCGTCGTCAATGCGCATCACCATGCCGACCAAATCGAGCGTGCCGTTCGCGCTTACGACCTCGGAGTGCGAGTCTCCTTGGAGGAGGAAATCCTTGGCACGGCAGGAGGGGTGCGACACGCTCGGCACCTTTTTTCCTCCGGCTTCGTCATCGTGCAGAACGGCGACATGCTCGGAGTGAATGCCGCCCAGAAGCTAGCTGATTTTGAGGATAAAGCTGAGCTCGTTCTCGCCGTGGGGTTGCAAGGTCGGTTCGCTACTGGGTTAGGGGCGGAGGTCGATTCAAACGTTGCGAGCTTGGGTACCGTGGGTTTGGGTAGCGTGGGTTTGGGTAGCATGGGCTTGGGTACCGTGGGTTTGGGGAAGTTCGGCGAAGTGGTGCGCCTTCGGGGCGAGATTTTTGGCGACGAAGTCCAAAGCGCCGATTATTTGGGCCTAGCTCGCCTGTCGGAGGCGGCGCTCGATGCACTGCCCGACAAGGGCTGTTTGATTGGTGATTTTGCGCTGCCTTGGCTGCGAATGGGCAAGCGAGTGAGTACGCTGAGGACGGACGAAACCTTCCTCGATATCGGCGATCCAGCCAGCTATTGGGCTGCGAATTTGCGGTGGCTCGAGCAGAATCTGAGCCCACCTTGTCTGTTTCGAGCCCCAGGTTCTCGCCTCGCGTCGACCGTGCAAGCCGCGTTTTGCGTGTTGTGCGAGAACTCTGAAGTGAGTGGTTTAGGAGTTTTGGAACGGGTCATCGTTTTGCCAGGGGCTGAGGCCAAGGCTCCGCTTCGGGATGCCATTGTGACGGCGAGCGGCGCTATCGTGGGCATGGGTGGGCAAGGGATTGGCATTGGTCGATAAACTTCCAAGGGACTGGTTCCAGCGGCTGGCTTGTTTGCCCGGAGCGTTCTGGCTGCGCGATGGCGAGACGGCCTATGCCGGAGCGCTTCCAAGCGCGGTCTCGGACGCCCTCGATCCTGAGCCGGAGCTGAAACTCCCCGTGTTCGCGGCAACGGGCGGCGGAAGTTTTCCACGTTGGGTGGGGATCTTGCCGTACGAATCGTTTCGTCAGGTGGAAGGTGATGCGGCACGAGAAGACCTTCGGGCTCCGCCCCAGTTCGGAGCGATTATTTGGCAACGTTACCGTGCGGTGATTCGCGTTCGCGGCACCGAAGCTGAAGTCTTGGGGGAGAGCTCGGAGGACACGGCACGACTGCTCGCTGCCCTTGCTGTTTCGTCTGACGCCCGCGCCGCTCCGCGGCTCGTTCCGCTCGGTGAGCCCGAAGCCGACGCCCCTCACGAAGGGCGAATTCGCCATGCTCTCGCCGCCATTTCGCGCGGCGAGCTCTACCAAGTGAATCTGGCTCGTCGTCTCGATTTTACGGTGCACGGGTCGGCGCTCGAGCTCTTGGCTGCGCTCAGCGAGGAGGCGGGTTTTGAGCTGGGCGTCGAGGCGGGCGAAAAGGGCGACAATTGGCCCCGGAACAGGCCCTCCGTCGAACTTGGCAGCGCGCGTTGCGCCTTTACACTCGAACTTGACGGTGGCTCGGTGGTGAGCGTTTCGCCTGAGCCCTTCTTGCGCACCTTGCCGGGCCCCACGGTGCAGACCACCCCCATTAAGGGCACCCGGCCTCGAGCTCAGGACTCGGCTGAAGACAGAGCTTACCAGCGCGAGCTAGAAGAGAGCGACAAAGAGCACGCTGAGCTCACGATGGTCATCGACCTCGAGCGAAACGATCTGGGCAAGATTGCCCTCCCGGGCAGCGTGATTGTACTCGATGGGCCCAAGGTGGTGAGCCATGAAACGGTGCATCATCGCGAGGCAACCGTGTCTGGCATTTTGCGGCCCGGTATTAGCCGCTCCCAGCTCCTTTTGGCCATGATGCCGAGCGGAAGCGTCACAGGCGCTCCGAAGCGAGCGGCTATGAAGCTGATTCGTGAGCTCGAGACAGAGCGACGGGGACTCTATACCGGGGCGCACGGTTACATTGCGCACGATGGTGGGTTGGTGTTGTCGATGGCTATTCGGTGTCTCACCTCGAAGCTGGGAGTAGGACACTATTTTGTTGGAGGCGGGATCGTGGCTGATAGCCAGCCCCCGGCCGAAGTCGAAGAGACACGCTGGAAAGCCCGGCAACTGGGCCGTTTGCTGGCTCCTCGGTGACGCAAGTCGACGCTGCCTATCGATACTTAGAAAATTGGCCCAAGATATGGGGATGGGCTATTCGATAAGCCCATATGGAGCGGGCCCCCGTGAATTTGCGCAACTTGGAACGAATCGAGGAGACCACGACCTCGGGCAAGACTCGGGCGTGGACGGTCACGTTGGCCGTTTTGGGCTCGGCCGCGGTAGCTTCGGCCACCATGGCGATGAGCGGATCGGGCTCGGCGCCCCGCGCTGCAGATCGCAGCGACGACCCACTAGCCGAGCTAGTTCGTAGTGCCCACGGCGAGAAAATCGAGGCCAAAGCGCCCGAAGTTTCGAGCGCAGAGCTGTCTTATCCCGACCTCTTGAGCGATCAAGAGCACCCCACTACGGCGCTCGTAGCGGTTCGGAACGCCAAGGGGGAATTGATCCCCGCGCCGGCTGAAGCTCCCAGTGTGCCCACGCTCGGCCCCCCAGAGGCTCTCGACCGCTTGCCGGTGGTACCCCTGCCTGCGGGCAACTTGCTGCAGCAGACCTCCGTTACTGGTGAGCCCAAAGATGAGCTCTTGCGTATAGCCGTGGCCAAAGCTGACGCCTCGTCGGCGGGCGACTCTCTTCAACGAGATCCGACTCAGATCGTGCTCGACGAACGAGGTCCCGAGACCTCGGCCGAACGACCTGCGCTTGCAGCAGCCGGCACTCCGACTGAGGAAGGCTTTGCTCTGCAGTTGGCCTCGTTCAAGAACCAGGCGGAAGCCGATGAGCTGGTCGAGGAGTTGCGTAAGCGCGGCCATGCTGCCTATCGCCAGGCCGCCAATGTACCGGAGCGCGGGCTCTGGCATCGCGTGCGCATCGGTCCATTCAAGACCAAGTACGCCGCCGAACTCTACAAGCGTAACCTGAGCGACCAGGAACGAATCTCCGCGTTACTCATCGATCCCGAGAAGGCCGAGCGTGCCGACAAGGTTCGGGCGGAGCGCTTAGCCGAGCGCATCCGCAAGTTTGGGGCGCCCTAGCTAGTGCCCGGTATCGACCTCGCGGTCCTGGCCCCTGCGGCCCAGAGGGTGCTTGCCGAAGGTAGCCCGCTCCCGGCACGCATGCTGGGTGCGCGCGGCATTTTGCCCGGGTGCTCACCTGCTGATGCGCTGGCCGTCATTGTGGCCCTGAGTGAGGCCGCCCAGCCCGAGGTGAGCCGCACTGCGCGGGCAACGCTTGAAGCCTTGCCCCGGCCCTTGCTCCAAGGCGCGCTCCGCAGTGAGCTTCAAGGGGCCGTCATCGCCGAGCTTGTCGGGCCGTTTGGCAACGACCTTGAGGTCTTACCGCGCCTCTTGCAAATGAAGGCGCTCGACGCCGACGTCCTCGGGCGTTTGTCTGAGCGCGCCAGTGAAGAAGCCGGCGAGATTATCGCGACTAATGAACAGCTAATTCTTACATTCCCGAGCGCCATCGAGAGGCTGTACATGAACGCGCGCGTGCGCATGTCGACCTCAGACCGGCTCATCGATTTGGCTGTGCGCAACGGAATTGAGCTAGATTTTCCCGCGTTCAAACTGGCGGCTCAAGCCATCCAGAACCAGCTCATTCCCGAGCCGACGCCCGAGCCAACCTTTGATGACCGATTGTTCGACGAAGCTGGTGAGCTGGCCGCGAAGCTGCTGCTTGAATCAGACGCAGACGACGTGTGCGAAGCAGACGAGGAGGGCGTCGAGGCTCTCAAGCAGAAGTACGTGCCCTTGTTCGCGCAAGTTCAAGAAATGACCGTGACGCAGAAGATTCGTAGCGCCACGCTCGGTAATGCCACCATGCGCATGCTGCTGGTACGCGATACCAATCGCTTGGTTTCCGAGGCCGCAGCCAAGAGCCCACGTCTCACGGAAAACGAGGCTATCCGTATCGCGGCGAGTCGCGCCGTTTCAGACGACGTGTTGCGCATCGTGGCCCAGAATCGCGATCTCATACGGAGCTATCAGGTTAAGTATAATTTGGTGACCAACCCGCGTACGCCATTTTCCTTCGCTTCGCGCCTCTTGCCGCATCTTCGGACCAACGATTTGCGATTGATCGGGCGTAGCAAGAACGTGCCCGGCGCTGTGAGTCGCATGGCCGTCCAGCACCTAAATCGACAGAAATGACACTTCGCTGAAGAAATTCCGCGTCGACCCCACGCTCGGCGCCTATTTCGGAGTTCTTGCCCGCGCGGTCAGACTTTCACCCCCCGAGCTTGTGAGAGGCTGCCCAGGGCACGTCAGTTATTAAATCCTTCATTCTATAAATCTGTCGGATGACAATTTTAAGTCGAGGGAAGAACATCATTCGGTGTGAAGTCGCAGTGAAGGGGAGTTCTGCCCTTGACAGGGCAGCCAAGAGCTCTAAGCCTTTCGGGGAACGTGGCGAAACAGCAGCTATTACTCGTCGACTCTGACCCAGCTAGCGTCAGGGTGCTCGAGGTCAGCCTCAAGAAAGCTGGATTCAGCGTGACGACGGCGTCGGATGGACTCGATGCGCTCGCCAAGTTGGAGCACTTCGTGCCTGACCTCGTCCTCACGGATACCCGGCTGCCCCGAGTCGACGGTTACGAGCTGGTGCGACGCATCAAGAAGATGCCGGAGCTAGCTGGCACACCGATCGTATTTCTCACTAGCCAGAAGAGCATCGAAGACAAAATCCGCGGACTCGAACTCGGCGTTGAAGACTATTTGACGAAACCGATCTTCGTGCGGGAGTTGGTGTCGCGGGTGGGGCTCTTGCTGGCGCGCCGCACTCATCAAAAGGTGGCTAACCTGCCGGGTAACCCGCGGACCCACCTCTCCGGAGATCTCTCCGACATGGGAGTTGTCGATCTGCTGCAGAGCTTCGACCTTGGCCGGAAGACCGGCATCGCTCACCTCCTGAGCTCAAGCGGTGAGCAAGCCACTATTCATTTCAGAGATGGCCAGGTGATAGACGCCGAGCACGGAAGGCTCAGCGGTGAAGAGGCCGTCTACCGCGCTTTGATTTGGACCCGCGGCAGTTTCGAGGTGGACTTTGGTCCTCAAGAGCACCGCGAGGTCATCCATATTTCGACGCAAGGTCTCCTGATGGAGGGCATGCGTCGTGTTGACGAGTGGGGGCGCCTACTTGAACAACTTCCCCCGGTGAATACCGTCTTTCAGGTCAATTTCGAGGCTTTGGGCGATCGCCTGAGCGAGATGCCTGATGAGCTCAATGGTATTTTGAAGCTCTTCGATCGCAAGCGCACGTTACTGGAGGTCGTCGACGAAAGTCCCTTCGAGGATCTTTCGACTCTTTCTACGCTAGCGAAGCTGTACTTCGAGGGTCTGCTCACGGTCGTGGTGGGCCCGGCTCTGAGCGACGACACCTTCGTGCCCGCGCGGGACAGCGACGGAAAGATTGTCGTCCGGAGGTCGGCTGTTGAGAGCATCGCCGCGAGTTGGCGCCCTAGCGTTCCCCCGCTTGACGTCCCCATCGGGACGACGCCGAGCGCCAGCTTGCCCCGCGTGGAGCCTCGTCTTGGAGAGGCCGGGCCAGTTACCTCGCAGGCCGGTGTTTCACAGGCCGGTGTTTCGGAGGCACCCGCGCACGTCCCAACGTTAGCGCCTCCGCCCTCTATGGCGGCTTCCATGCCTGCGACAGGCTTGGTAGTCCCCTCAATGCCCGCGCCCGCGGCTTCGGCGGCGCCTCCCTCGACGCCCGCTCCCTCGGTCCCTTTTCGCGCAGAGGACAGCATCCTCGTTGGGTTGAGAGACCTTTCAGCCAGCCCTCGGCCTCCCGAGGTAGTTTCTACGCCCCTCTCCGAGAGTGGGGACGCTGCTGCGCCCTCGTTCCGTCCTGCGGCTCCCGATTCTGAGTGGTCACGGAAGGCCCCCAGCTCTCCAAGTCCGAGCCCGGCGGCTGTCCATACCCCGAGCCACCCCCAGAGCGCCCCCCCCAAGCCGAGCGTGCCACGACGCATCGGTCCGACGGTCGACGTGCGGGATCAGCGAACGTTGCTCGGCATCGGTCATGTTCAGGTCGAGGCCGGTCCAATTCGTCCATTTCCGGTGGAAGCTCGCGGGCGTTCGCGCGAGGTGGCACTCGCTCCGCTCCACGAACGGCTCGTCCCCGCTACTCAAAGCGCGCCCGAGCAGGTTGAAGCGGAAGGAAGACGTGAGCCGGTTTTGCCGCCGAGCCTCGAGGACAGCTCGGGATTCGGAGCGGCGGACTCCTCGGGCGACGATTCAGGTGATCGCGAGAGCCACGAGATTCACAGAGTTGTCGAGCCGCTTTTAGATGACCGAAACCTAGATCACGATGAGTTGTTGTTCGATGCGCCGTCGCAGGAAGGCGGTCTTCACAACTCATATGCGGCTGCACACGCTGAGGGCCTCGGCGAAGACTTCGCTCAGTTTGCTGCCTCCGAACCGTTCGGATTGCGTCCGAAACCCGCTCGAAATCGCAAGATCGTGATGGGTGTCGTCGTAACTATGATTCTAGTGTTAGTTGCGGGCTGGGCGCTCTCTTTGCGCAAGTCTCCCGAACCGCCGCCGCCGCCCATCCCCGTTGTCGAAGCGCCTGCCCCGATTCTGCCCCCGCTGCCCGCGAGCGACGCCACACCGGCAGATGTTGAAACTACTACGCCGCGAACGGCAACGAGTGAGGCTCCGTCCAGTTCGGGAAGTTCGCCACCAGCCGAAGAGCCGCCACTCGAGTCGCCGGCTCTGCAGCGGCGTAAGCGATCAGGTGGGGTCAAGCTGAGTCGGGCCGTGGAGCAAGCCAAGGCCACCAAGAAGCCTTCCGAGCACCCACCGAGCGCCGGTTTCCCCGAGGAATAATCGCTGCACCCACCGAGCGCGGGCTTCTCCGAGGAGTAATCGCTCAGCGTGGCCGACTAGCTCGCGCCAGTTGCGTACCCGCCCGTTCCCCCTTGAAAAACCGAGCCAGCGTCTCCGCGGTTCGATCCGGTTCCTCTTCGTGCGGCGCGTGGCCTGAATCAAAGATCTCGAAACCTGTGCCCGGGATTTCACGAGCCAAAAGCCGCCCCGATTTGAGTCCGAATAGCCCATCGTCTCGCCCCCAGAGCACAAGCGAGGGGCAGCGAATGCGTCGGCAGTCGGCAATGATAGGACGCGTATCTATGGAACTCCGGAGCAACGCCAGTAACGCGAGTCGAGAAGCTGGGCTCCTCAGAGCCTCGAAATAGGCCGCGAGCGTGGTCGGCGACGCCGACTTCTGCACGCGTCCCCGATACAAGCGTGAGAACATACCTTCCGTCAAAAGTTGGCGAAATATGAGATCTCCCACCACTGGGGCGAGCGCAAATCGAGCCCAGTCGGGGATGCCCTCGGGGGGGCCTAGCGGGCAGATCAGCCCGAGCGACCGCACTAGCTCAGGGCGACGCGCACCCAGATGGATCGCCACTGCGCCGCCTAGACCATGCCCGAGCACGTGGGCACGACCCACACCCAAGGCGCTGATCAAATAGGTGATGCTCTCCGCAATCGCGGGCGGTGAGTACTCGAACCGCCCGGGCGAGGGCTTCTCGCTTTCCCCGAAGCCAGGCAGGTCGACCGCGACGAAGCGGAAATCTGACGCCAGCCGCCGGCCGAGCTCCACGAAAGATGCCCGGGGAGCCAGGGCCCCTGGCAGAGCCACGATCGCTTCGCCACTCGACCCTCGACTTGACCACTCTGTAATCCGAAGTCGGATCTCCCCCGCCAATACGTCGCGGTACTCCGGAGCGAGGCCCACGGGCGGTTCCACAGTTCGTGCCTAGCAGGGAGCGCCCAGAGAGCGCAAATGGGATACCCATAGTTGCTACACCAACTCCATGGACGGTCTGTCATGGACGGAGGACCGTCTCCATGGACGGTTTCTGATGTGTCAATTAAAGACATACCTAGATCCATAATCAGCTCAGGGTTCATAGTTAGCTAGTTCCGTAAATCTTTTTATAAGAATCTCTTTGGCCCCTCTGATGACTCGCATATATTCGCGAGCGCTGGTTCGAGAGAACGAACCTAGAGAATTCCTGGGCCGACTCAGCGTAGCGAGGCGGCGTCGAGTAGGACGATGTCGAACGGGACAATCGTCGGGGCAGGAGGGGCTCGGTCGCGTGCGGTAGCTCGCGAACGGTGGCTGCTTTGCGTTCCCAAGAGTTGACCCAAGTTCGTGTGTGGCCGCTGACGGCAAGATCAAAGACGGTTCGGTGTCGATCAGGACACCCGGGGCCAGTTGAGGAGGAGAGCACGATGACAGCGCAAGCGACGGCAGAAGAGACGACGGCCACGGACGAAGCAGGCGAGATGGATGCCGACGCGTACACGCGAGAACAGCGTCGTTCTCGCCGCAAACGCGATATTCGAGCGCGCACGATCAGCGTCAAGCGCATGACCAAGCGCGAGATCGAATTTGGTCGTTTGCTCTATCCTGAAGTGGACTACTGGAAGCCGAGCACTCGGGATGAATGCGTTGGAGGGCAGAGGCCTTGTCCTTTCGTGTCTTGTAAGCATCACCTCTTCATTGATGTTTCGCCGAAGACTGGCGCAATCAAACTCAATTTTCCTGACCTCGAGGTCTGGGACCTGAAAGAATCTTGTGCACTCGATGTAGCCGATCGAGGTGGGACCACGCTCGAAGACGTCGGGGCCATCATGAACCTGACTCGGGAGCGGATCCGTCAGGTCGAGGTGAAAGCCTTGGCCAAGCTTGAGGCCTTGGCGGATATGGAATCGCTTCGCGAGTACGTAGATGAAGGGCCGCTCGGCAAGCGACGCTTGCCCCGACTCGAAGGGGAAGCGGCCGCGAAAGGGCATTTGTCTTTGGTCGTCTCGAGCGCAGGAAGCGTGGATTCAGACGACTTGGAAGCCGAGGTCGGCTGAGCGTGTCTTCGAGAGCGTAACGCGCGCTCGTTCACAGCGCTCGTTCACAGCGCTCGTTCACAGCGCGAAGCGGCCAGTTTTGAGCGGCGGGCCGGACGCCATTCGGTGCAGCCAGCCCATTTGAGCTAGCTCAATGTACAGGGCCCAAGCGGTTTTTCGCTCTGTTTTCAACCCGCTAGCCCTCCTAGACTCGACGCGGCTAAGGAAGGCGGTGGCGGGGAAGGATGGAGTGGTGCAGTGCTGCGCTTGGAGTCGGCCTTGGAGGGCTGACCGGGGTCGTAACAACCTATTGGGTTGGGGCGCGGGTGCGCGCGCGAAGGCTTGACGCCCGCCGAGTTGAGGCTGGGACTGACATGTTCGAGAGTGAGGAAGAGGTGAGCGACGCCTTTCGCCGCCAGTTCACCTCGGCCCAGGCCACCGAGGCATTCTTGCAGAATGTTGTGGCGGCGGCGCCGAGCGCGCTCGTCGTCGTCGACGCAGAAGGGCGCATCGTGCTGACGAATTCTGAGGCTTGCCGCACCTTTGGCTTCGCCGATCGTGGGCTACTCGGCCTCGGGATTGAGCAGCTCGTTCCTGCCGACGTTCGTCCCGGACATGCAGCGCTGCGCGCCGAATATTGGAAGAACCCCACCGCCCGCAAAATGGGAGCCGCGAGGCACCTTCTGGGTCAACGCAAGGATGGTTCCCTTTTTCCTATTGAGGTGGGTCTCAATCCCATCACAACTCACAGTGGGCGGTTTGTGCTGTGCGCCATCGTCGACCGTTCGCTGGATGAACGCTATGAGCAGCAAATTCTGGCAAAGAACGCTGAGCTCGAGCGCATCAATGAAGAGCTGCAAGGTTTTTCGTCTGCCGCATCCCACGATTTGAAGGCGCCGCTCCGGGCCATTCAAAACACGGCGCGTTGGCTCGAAGAAGACCTGCCTATCGAGCTATGTACGCCGGAGGTCCGAGAGAGCCTCAGGCTGATGAAGAGTCGCGCCGGGCGCATGGAGGGCCTCTTGGACGCGCTCCTCGAGTACTCTCGCGCCACGCGTCAGAAGACACCCACGGAACGTTTTGAAACGTCGCAGATCGTAGACAATGTCGTGCTGCTCCTTGGGCAACAAGCCGAACGATGTGTGCGCGTTGAAGGTGAACTTCCAACGCTGCACACGCCGCGGGTTCCATTTCAGCAGGTTCTCTTCAATCTTATTTGGAACGCACTGAAGCATGGCGCTCGAACAGAAGGCCTGTCCGTCCTCGTTCGCGGCGGCGTCAATGAGTTCGGGCGAGCCTGGTTTTCTATCGAGGACAACGGTCCAGGGATCGATCCCCAGTTCCACGAGCGGATTTTCGAGGTCTTTCTCACGATAAAGCCCCGCGATGAGGTGGAAGGCGCGGGGATGGGTCTCGCTCTCGTCAAACGCCTCGTCGAGGCATTTGGCGGTAAGGTCAACGTTGAGAGCGCGCTCGGCCGCGGCGCGATCTTCCGCTTCGATTGGCCGCTCGATTCAGGCTCGGAAGCCGACGAGTGACGGCCGTTCCGAGGCGAACCCTCGACCGGGGGGGGCGCTTTGATTAGGCTAGCGCGTGGGGAAACGTAGCCGAAGGTCGTTCGCTGTCCTGAGTTTCGGGAGTCCGACGTGAAGGACGAGCTAGACGCTCTGGACGCTGGCGGCCGTGTTGTGGTTGCGCGACTCCTCATCGTCGATGACGACTCTGCAGATCGCGCAGCTCTGCGTCGCGCGCTTCGCCGCTCGGCGGACCGCTTTGAGGTGCATGAAGCGAGCTCGCTCGAGGAAGGGCTCGAGATGTTCACGCGGATCGAGCCGGATTGTATCTTGCTTGACCAACACCTCTCGCCCAACACGGGTATCGATTTCTTGGAGTGGATCGCCGCGCGGGGCGTGGTGAGCCACACGCCGGTGATCATGATCACAACGGATGATTCGCAGCGCCTAGGGGTGGATGCGATGCGTCTCGGCGTGGCCGAGTTGATCGCTAAGCGCGCCCTGCCCGATGTTGACTTGTGCGCGATGGTGATGGCCTTGCTCGAGCTGCGTGACCTGCGACGAGAAGAGGCCAGGCGTATCTATTCCGAGCGTCTGCAATCTTTAGGGCGTCTTGTCGCTCAAGCTGTTCACGAGATCAATAACCCTGCCACCATCGTGCGTCTGGCTCTGGCCCGCGTAGGTGAATCGATCAAAAATGAGCAACTCAGCCTGGATGAACGCCTACGCCTCCTTGAGCTCGTCGGCTCTGCCGACCATGCGCTCGAGCGAATCGGCATGGTGGCGCGAGATCTGGAGGACAAGGCAGGACTCGCTCTCGGACGCTACGAGCAGTTGAGCTTCAACGCCTTGCTCGACGAAGCGCGGCTTGGCATCGAGCAGAGTCCGCGTCGCCGCGGTAGGCTAGAGCTCGAATTCGAATCAGCGAGAAGCTTCCCAGGCGACAAAGGGCAGCTCAGACGAGCGCTTATTGATTTGGTAGAAAACGCCTTCGAAGCCATTTTGCCCTACGGAGTAGTGCGGGTCTCAACTCGGGCCGACGAGCGCTCAACCGAACTCATCGTTGAAGATGACGGCCCGGGTGTGGATGGGGAGCTCAGAGAAGCTATTTTTGAGCCCTTCTTCACCAGCCATCCTGAGCGCGGTGCACTCGGCATGGGCCTATCTCGGGCGTCGGCTATCGCGGAGCGTCACGGCGGCCGTCTCAGCGTCGAGCGTTCCACCTTGGGCGGCGCGCGGTTCGTATTTCGGGTTCCGCTCGAGGTTAGGCCCGACGTGACCACGCCGCTCAGTGTTCCACCACCGAGCTCGGGGCCCGTCGGGCGACCTCGCATTTTGATTGTGGATGATGAGCCCCAGATCAGAGACAGCTATCGCCGCATCTTGCGCATGAAGTTTGATGTCGACGTGGCCTCGAGTGGGCGCGAGGCCTACGAGCTTATTTGCCGACGCAACTTTGATTTGGTCCTTTGCGATGTGGTGATGCCAGAAGAAGATGGGGTCCGCTTCGCAGAACGGTTGCAGCTCGAGTTCCCGGGCCAGGCCGCGGTGGTTCTGTTTTGTACCGGCGGGGTGCTCGAGAGCGAACAAGAACGCTTTCTTTCGTCGTGGCAGAATGGCTATCTTCGAAAGCCACTCAGCGCTGAGCAGCTTCTGGTCGCGGCCACTACGTTTTTGTCTTCCCGCTTTCGTAGCGCCCAGGTCTGAGTGCCCCGCGCATCAGCGCAAGCCTCGCGTCTTTCGGGGTGAAGCCCGAGCGAGCTTTCCTGTCTGACTCTAGTCCTCACCAAGCTTAGCCCGATCATGAGGCGATAACTTTTCTATCACATCTGCGGCGCGACGCAGGGTCCCGCCTCCGAACTTCTGGTTGACGAGATCCAGCACGCTGCCCACGTCGGGACGAGCTGGTTCATCAGCAGCTACCTTCCGATTCGAGAAAAGGTCGAGCTGCTCGACCCGACTCGCTGGGCGGGGAACGTCACCTGCGACTAGGCCACCTAGACTGACGCCCAGCAGGCGCAGCGGCCTAACTAGCTCGATTTCGCTCAGGAGCGCCTGCGCGACGCGGGCGATGGTTTCCCCGCTCGCGGTCGGCTTATTCAGGCTTTTTTGCCTGGTATGGGATTCGAAGAGCTCGTGAACGAAAAGATGTTCGCCGCGGCGGCGCCCGGCGAGTTTCACCTTGAGCGTGATGGTCTTGCCCGCGTAACCGGCGCGACGCGCACGAGCGGCGACGGCTTCGGCGTGCACGACGATAGCGCTCTTCAGTCGCGCTACGTCACTCACATCTTCGCTAAAGGTCGCCTCTTCACCGATCGACCGCGGGGAACGTTCGCTTTCGACCGGACGGTCGTCGATACCGCGCGCTCGGTCCATCATTTCTTCAGCGAATCGACCGAAGACGAGACTCACAATCTTAGGTGTGCTGCCGGCCAAATCACCGAAGGTACGAATACCAAGCGTATGCAGGCGCTCTTGGGCCTTGGGGCCGACGCCCCACAACTTGCCGATCGCGAGCGGCGCCAAGGTGTCTCGTACCTCTTCAGGCAAGACGAGCTTCAGTCCGTCGGGCTTGCCTTCTTTACAGGCAATTTTAGCTACGAGCTTGTTGGGAGCCAGGCCAACCGAAACAGCGAGGCCGCGCTCGTTTTTCACGCGGGCCTTGAGGGCGCGGGCGATGGCGAGCGGCTCTCCCAAAAGACGCAAGCTGCCCGAAATGTCGAGGAAGGCCTCGTCGAGGGCCAAAGGTTCAATCTGATCGGTGAAGCCGGCGAAGATGGCGTGGATGAGCCGGCTCTCGCGCACGTACTTTTTCATATCGCCCGGCAAGAACACCCCATCCGGGCAGAGGGCGCGCGCGCGATAACCGGGCATGGCCGAGCGCACCCCGAAAACGCGGGCCTCGTAGGAAGCCGCGGAGACGACGCCGCGGTTGCCTGTTCCGCCTACGATGACGGGTTTGCCTTGGAGCTCCGGTTGATCGCGCTGCTCAACGGACGCGAAGAAGGCGTCCATGTCTGCGTGGAGGATCCAGCGCTCCTCGGCCATAGCGAGAGCTTAGCACTTGCTGCACCCATTCTTAGGAGCCCCGGAGCCGTTCGAGGGCCCGCAAGAAATTCCCCCCTAAAATGCCTTGAATTTCGCTGTCCGAAAAGTGCGCCCGGGACAGCTTCTCGACTAGCTTGGGCAGGTCCAGGCAGGTTTTCATGTCGCGAGGCGTGCAGATCAACCCATCCCAGTCACTTCCGAGAGCGAGCTTGTCCCGGCCGATGACCTTACCGGCATGGACGAAGTGTTGAACGAGCGTATCGAGCTTTCCAGATAGGAGGCGGTCGCCGAGATAATAGGAGTGGTAGATGAGTCCAACCACGCCGCCTCGATCGGCGATGGCGCGAAGCATGTCGTCGTCCAGGTTGCGCCAGTGCGGATAGACACCCGACACCCCGCTATGAGTTACGATAAGAGGCTGTTCCCGAGAAGTGTTCCTTACCGCGTCCCAAAAGCCACGAGGATGAAGGTGCGCGAGATCAACGAACACGCGTTCTCGCAGCAAATCTTCCATCAGTTCGAAGGCGCGCGGCGATAGCCCCAAGGCGTCCGATTGGGCTCGCAGCCACCTCGGCGTGCTCGGGCTGCCGAGGTGGGTACGCGTGAGGTGCAAGAGGCCCACTGAAATCAGCGGCAGCTTCCGCGCCACATCGGGGTAGCCAGACGCACCCAAGAGCGTTGCGCCCTGAATAGCTAGAAACGCAGCTAGCTTGCCGGCCTTGCGCGCGCTCCGATAGCCGCTTGCCGTGGTCACGAACTGAGCGCGCCCCCCGCGTTCGAGCGTGTCACGCAGCCGTTCATAGAGGCCGGGAAAGTTCGTGAGGTTTTGCGCCGCGCTCAGCCAGGGGTTTGCCGTGAGGCTAAAGAGCGCACCGCGCAAGCCCAGCTCAAGGAGCCGAGGCAAGTCCGCTTGCCCAAAGAGCAGGGCGCGGTTCCATCCCAGCCTGTGCCTCTGCCTGAGGTCGTAGCCGAAGGTTCGCTGGAAGCTGAACGACTCGATATGGAGATCGAGCGAGTCCGAAGCCAAAAACAGTTCAGCCGCCGCGCGAGAAATCTCGCAGGCGACGGCCGTCTCCTCGGAGCTGCGCTCGCGGGCCTCATCGACATCGAGGCGACCCACGGCAGGTTCAAATCCCCTGGGGCACTTCGTCCAGGTTCACTTCGCCGAGCGCGTAGCGAATGAGCGCGCTGCGGTTGGCCTTGGTCATGCCCTTGGCTTTGAGGTTCTCCACCATGTCATCCAGGTTCTTGAGGTCCTTGGTGTACATGGAGATGCAGATCACCTTGTAATGGGCTGGTTTATCCAGTTTCCGATCCAGGGTGGGGTCTCCTGCAAGAACGCTCACGAGGTCGGGTCGCATGGACTCGGCTCCGATGGCGCTTGAAGTTGGGGTGACTTGAAAATCCGAATGGTCGCTCATCCTGCCTCCTCTGATGCGTTGGCTCTCTCTCAAAGGGGAATCGCACGACTTTTTTCCGCCGGCCAAGTTTCCGGAACTACTCCCTTAACTGGTTCGTGATTTAGCCAGGTGCCACGGGGGCCTCGCGCCCAAGTTCAAGAGCGGCCCGCGCACGAAGGCCGCTCTCGAAACTACCAAGGCTTGTCCCCTTAGTGGCGGAAGTGGCGCGATTCGGTGAAGACCATGGCCACGCCATAGCGGTTCGCAGACGCGATGACCGTTTCGTCATTCTTACTTCCGCCCGGCTGAGCCACAGCGGCGACGCCCGCTTCGGCTGCCAGTTCGAGACCGTCGGGGAAAGGGAAGAAGGCATCGGAGCCGAGCACCGCACCTCGGGCGAGTTCACCTGCCCGTTCGCAGGCAATTTTTACCGAATTGACTCGCGAAGTCTGCCCGCCCCCAATCCCCACGGAGGCAAAGATCCCGGGGCTCACTTCGCGGGCGAGCACGATGGCATTGGAGCGAACATGCTTCGAGAGGGACCAGGCAAACTCCAGCGCGGCGAGCTGGCTCTCGCTGACCTGAGCCGTTGTCACGACGCGCCCTTTCCGCACTTCGCCTGAGGCGAGATGATCGCGTTCCTGCACGACGTAGCCCCCTCCGATGCCCTTTGCGTAAACTTCGAGGTGTTTCCCATCGAGCCAGGTACTGGTGGCGAGGAGCCGTAAGTTGGCCTTCTTGCGCAACATTTCCAGCGCTTCTTCGCTGAACTGGGGCGCGACGATGCATTCGAGGAAGGTTTCACTGAGGAGCGCGGCCGTGGCCACGTCGACGGTGCGATTCACAGCCACGATTCCCCCGAAGGCGCTCACCGGATCGGCATCGCGCGCCGCCTGATAAGCTGCCGCGAGCGTGGGAGCCGTGGCGGCACCTGAAGGGCTAGCGTGCTTGATCACGACGGCGGCCGGACCGTCGAATTCGCGAACGGCTTCGAGCGCAGCACTAGCGTCGACCAGGTTGTTGAACGAGAGCTCTTTTTGTCCGGTACCGAGACTTTCAGCTAAGGCCAGACAGCCGGCCTGAGCGTTACGATCCACATAAAAAGCGGCATTTTGGTGGGGATTTTCGCCGTAACGAAGGCCATAACTCTTGCGTAACGCGAGCGTCAGGTTCCTAGGGAAGCCGTCGCTTTCGCCCTGTTTGGTCATCCAGCCGCTAATGGCTGCATCATAGGCAGCGGTGAGGGCGAAGGCCTTCCCAGCGAGGGTTCGTTTGGTTTCCAGGGAGAGTTCGCCGTTGACCTCTAACTCTTCGAGTATCGGGCCATAGTCTGCCGGGTCGGTGACGACCGCTACGCGCTCATGGTTCTTGGCTGCGCTCCGCACCATGCTGGGCCCACCGATGTCGATGTTCTCAATTAATTCTTCAGCGCTGGCACCCGCTTTGCGCAGCGTCTGCTCGAAGGGGTAGAGATTTACAACCACAAGGTCGATGAATCCGGCGCCGAGCCGATCGAGGTCGACTTGATCGGTGCCTTCCCTCGCCAGGATCCCGCCGTGGATCTTGGGGTGCAGCGTTTTGACGCGTCCGTCCATCACCTCCGGCGAGCCGGTATATTCGTCGACCGCGACCACCGGGATCTGGGCCTGGCTGAGAGTACGGTAGGTACCGCCAGTCGAGAGGAGCTCCACGCCACGATCGGCGAGGGCGCGGGCGAAACTGACGAGACCCGACTTATCGGAAACAGAGAGCAAAGCGCGGCGAATGGGCATGAGGATCCATCCCCGGTATCGTCGCTTCAGGGCTCCGTCAACGAGCCCCCGCTCTGGCCCATTTCCAGCGTCCTTAGCCCCAGGAAAAGCGCAGGGTCGCCTCCGCGGGTCCGCCAAAATTCGACCATATCTTCTGGCGCGGGGGCCGAAAGCTCGAGCCACGTTCCTTTGAACGGATGAAAGACCCGGTGCGACGCGGCGTGCAAGGCGTGCCGTGGCAGCTCCAGAGCCAGATGATCGGCCTCGGAGAGCTCGCCGTCGGCCGCGCGAGAAAGCAGCCTCTCGTCGGGTCCGTAGAGTTTATCGCCCACGATCGGTGCGCCCAGTGCGCTCAGATGAACGCGGATCTGATGCTGCCGCCCGGTGAAGAGCTGACAGCGCACGAGGGCATAAGCTCCTGCTGTCCCGATGATCTCCACCCCGGTTCGGGAAGCGAGGCCAGTTCCTGGCTTGGCGATTCGTACTTTGACTCGCAGCGGGCTCGGATCATCCTCGAGCGGGAGATCCACCAGACCCGGGCGGGGCGTACCCCAGGTCAGCGCCAAATAGGCTTTGTCCGCCTTGCCTGAGGAAGATTCTCCGGGGGGATGACCGAGTGTGGCCGCGCGGGCAGCACTCAGAGTGCGCTCCTCGAGCTGCACCTTGAAGGCTCGGTCGGCTGCGCTCGTCTTGGCGAGCAAGAGCACTCCACTCGTGTCCCGATCGAGGCGGTGGATGAGTGAGAGATACCGCCCGGGTCGCTCCGCAAGCAGCGTGTTGATGACGGTATGCCGATGATGACGCGCGGTGGGGTGGACGGTCATGAGCGGTGGCTTATTCACCACTAAGAGCTCATCGTCTTCGTAGAGTGTCTGGATCGGGTAGGGAGGTGGCTCTTCGCTCAGGGCAGGGCGCCATAGGAAGATGTGTTGCTCACCCCGGACACGCTCAGCCGAACGCAAGGGGCGGCCGTCTTCGCTGAAGGCCGAGACCGAAATGATGGCCTGGGCTCGGGTTCGGCTCGTGGAGCGAAGTTGGGACGGGAGGAAGCGATCGAGCCGCATCCCCTCGCATTCGGGTGGCACGCGCAAGACGCGCAAGATCGCGTCCGCTTCGACACCTTTGGGTCTTTGGGCCATCGCTTTCGACTGGGGGGCTCGCTGGCGAGCGCCCGGCCCTAGGCTAGCTTGATTTCGGTACCGATGCCGAGGTCTGTAAATATCTCGAGTAGGAGGGCGTGGCGGGTCCGGCCGTCGATGATGTGCACCTTGGAGACCCCGCGCGAGACGGCGTCGAGAGCGCAACGAACCTTCGGAATCATTCCGCCGCTGATAACCCCCTCTCGGATCATGGCCTCGGTTTGCTCGGGGCGGAGTTCCCGTACGAGCTCGCCGTCTTTGCCGCGCACCCCAGCCACGTCTGTCATCAACATCAGCTTCGCTGCGTCCAAGGCGCCGGCAATTCGCCCAGCGGCGGTATCGGCGTTCACGTTGAGCGCTTCTCCACTTGGACCCGCCGCGATGGGGGCCACGACCGGCAAATAGCCGCCCTTTAGGAGATCTCGCACTAAATCGGGACTCACGTGGCTAACTTCACCGACCCGGCCGAGATCGACCAGGGTTTCTCGGCCCGAAGCGTCCGAAACGAGCGCGGGCGCCTTACGCTGGGCGCGCAGGAATTGGTCGTCTTTCCCGCTGAGCCCGACGGCGCGGGCACCCTGTTCGCTAATGAGTCCCACAATCTCGGAGTTGATACGTCCGGCGAGCACCATCTCGACGACGTCCATCGTCTTGTCGTCTGTGACGCGCAAACCCCCTTCAAAATGGGGCTCGATGCCGACCTGGCTGAGAGTTTGATTGATTTGGGGGCCCCCGCCGTGGACCACAACCACCTGGATGCCGACGAAGCGGAGAAGCGCGACGTCTTTGGCAAAAGAGCGCTTGAGCTGTTCATCGACCATAGCGTGCCCGCCGTACTTGACGACGAAGACGCGGCCTTGGAAGCGCTGAATATAGGGGAGGGCTTCGTGAAGGGTGGCGGCCTTTTGAATCAGCGTGTCCATGGCACTCATCCTTGGGCTTTGGGGGCAAAGGCGAGCGATCCCGCTCGGGGCGCCGCTCATAGCAGTGTGTCCTGGGGAAAAGAATCGGCTTTGGGCGTCGAAATCGCAAATTCAGGAAAACGCGCGCTTTGTTCGGCAACGAGGGGTCAGAGCTGCGGGAAACCTATGCTAGAGGCGCTCTCGGAATGAATATCGTCCTCGTGGGCCTCGAACTCGCACCGGGCCTCGCCCGCACACCGGCTGCGGAGTCGCTCTTGCTTCTGGCCAAGGCCCTTCGGCTTTTGGACTTCGAGATCACTCTAGTCTTGCCGTATTTTGAAGAGTTGCGCGCCCAAGGGTTGCTGGCTGCTAGGCGGCTGACGCCGCTCGAGTTGCCCCAGTCGGGTCCCACCTTCGTCTACGAGTCGACGTTGCCGAGTGGCGCAAAGTTGTGTCTCTTGGAATCGAAAGAGTTTCCGTCTCCTCGCTTCGATTCGTTTCAGGAGCCAGGCTCGGACGCGCTGGTTGCTTGGCTGAGCGAAGCGGTAGTCGAGTGGGTCTCCGAGCGAGCCCGTCATGGTACTCCGCCTGATGTCGTTCATGCTCTCGGGGCGCGTGCCGCAGTCGCGCTCGGGGCGCTGCGCGTCGAAGATGGTGCCATCGCTCGCGCCATGACGATCTTCGACCCAAGCGATCTGAAATGGGTCAGGGAGGGCATCGGCTCGGAAGTTCCGGGCGCCGCGCTCGGTCGTTGGGCAGGATTTTCGGCTGCTGAAACGATTGTGACGCCTTCCCATGAGCTTGCCACAGAGGTGCGGCAATTGCTGAGCGAACTGCCCACGCGCAGTCGGGCCTCGGCCCAGGTGGTTTTCGAAGGTATCGACACGGGCGCCAAAAACCCGGCCACAGATCCCGCGCTGCCCCATCGCTACACGCCTTATGACTTGAGCGGCAAAAAGCGCACGCAACGGGCGGTTCGTGAGTCGTTTGGGTTGAGTGTCGATCCGGAGCGGCCCTTCTTGGTCGTGAACCTGAGATCGGCGGACGAAAGCACTCGGAAAAAGGTGGCGTCCGTAGTTCCAAGCTGGGTTCGCCAAGGCTTTACGGTCGGCGTTGCCCTCGACGGGCACGCGCTTGCCGAACTCGGTCCGGTATTGGCGGAGCTGGCCGACCAAGTCGCTATTGTTCGCGGCAGCGCTAAGCCCGAAATGCAGCGTCTTTTCGCGGCGGCCGACTTCTACTGGGAGCCCGACTCTACCGACGCTACCGGTCGCACGATCTTGGAAGCTCAGCGCTACGGAGCGTTGCCTGTCGCGGGGCCTCGCCATTTCGGGCGAGAGCGCGTGCTCGAGTTAGATGCTGAGCTCAGCTCCGGTACGGGATTTACCGTGACGGACGCGGAGATCGAGGACTTCGTCGCCTTGGGCGGTCGACTCTTGGCTGCGTTTCGTCGCGCCCAGTTCGCAGGTGCTGTAACGCGAGTGATGGCGCTCGATCTGGCCTGGGACAGGCCGGGGCGACGTTACGCTCAAATTTACAAAGCGCTTTTGGATGGGCCTTCGGCCAAAGGCCGCCCTCTTTCCACGGGCTGAGTGACGGTAGCCAGAGCCGCCGAGAAGAGCTCGCCCCATAGGTTTCCCACCAGGCTGAGCTGCGCGATGGCAAGTAGCCTCCACGGGGCGTCGCCGCGGAGCTCGTTCCATAGCGGTTGCGCCACCAAGGCGAGCAGGCCTGCGCGTATCCCGAGTCCCAACAGACTGATGCCGAGCAGGGATCCATAGCTCTGCCTTAGACGTCGCAGCGCCGAGGGGAAAATCGACAGCCAAGCGGCGAAAGCCGGGCCGTTCGAGCACTGTTCGCTCGACACCACGCCGACAGAAATTTCGAACGCGCGCGAAAGGCACAGCCACAAGGCAAAAGCCCAGGGAGCACTCATAACGAGCTGCGATTGGCCGCCCGAAAACCAATCGGTCCGAGCTAGCAGTGCGAGCATCACGAAAGCCAGAAGCAGACCTCCGAGCTTCGCCGCAGCGATGGCCAGGGCCGCGCTGAAAAGCCTACCGAGCTGAGGTGCTTGGCTCGAACCTTGGGCCAGGAAGAACAAGAAGGCCCGCAGCAGAAAAGTAAGCGCAATGAATATCGCAGCGGTAGCAAGGGTTCCCGGCTCGAGGCGGACCGCTTGCAATGGGGCGAGGGATTCAAACAAAGCTGCGCCACCGGGCGCCAAGAGCTCGGAAGGCCCATAGCCCTTGGAGGACAAAGCTGCGCCCCAAGGGGCGGCGAGCAGGTAAGTTCCGCCGCTGAAAGCGAGGCCCAGCGCGAAGAGAGCGAGGAGCGAGCGCGGTCGTGATGCTCGCTCCAGAGCCGTGAGAAGGGCGTCTCTCAAAGTAGCCCCCACAAGGCGATTTCAGCGAGAAATCGCGCCAAAAAAAGACTCAAAGTCGGCGTCGCCGAAGGCTCGGCACGCCAGCTATTGTTGGAGAAACTCCGATCGATCAAGAGGTCTCGTTTCGGATCAACCACGGCGCGCACGAGGGGGCTCTCATGCTCGACGTGATGATCGTTGGGGCCCCAGATCGGCAACACCGAGCTGCTTCCATCCGCAAACTCGAGGCGCAAGCTAGACGGAAGGTGCACCCCTCCCTCGGCGGCCACTTGAACGAAAGAAGCGTAACCGTGTGCACTCCTGAAACTCGCGACTTGCTCGATTCGGTAGCCCGCTTGAACGCCCTCGAGGAGGTGCTTCAAATCACTCGCGGTCTTCGCTCCAAGTTCACTCTTGAGCACCGCCAAGAAGTCCCCGAACTCGGGGTGGCCGAAACGAAACTTCCGCGCATAAATCCCCAGCATCGCGTCGAAGCGCTCTCGGCCGACGCTGCGCCGGATCGTCTCGAGGGCGAGTGGGGCACGGCCATAAATTACGGAGCCGAGCTCGCCGAAGCTAGTGAAGGCAGGCGCAGGAAGGAGCGCACTTCGGTGCGCTGGCGCGCTGGAGGCCTGCAAGGAGATGACGCTCCACGCCGAAATCGAGAGCCAACGGCTCGAAAATGCGCCCGCGCTTGGCCACTGATCCTCGAGGTAGGAGGCTTCAGCGAAGGTGGTTAGCGATTCGTCCAAGAAGGGCTCGCGGTACTCATCGGAGGCGAGCAGCGCATAAAACCATTGATGCGCGAGCTCATGTGCGGTCACCGTCTCCGTCCACCTTGTTCCGAGCCTAGCTAGCCACGGCGAGCCGCCGGTTGTGATGAGCGACGGATACTCCATCCCGCCCGCCGCGTCGGCGAAATCAGGAGGGTGCACGACGGTTAGGGTCGGGTACGCGTACGAGCCGAAGCGTTTCCCAAAAACAGCCAGGGCACTGGCCACGGTGCGGCGAGTGATATCCGGTACCCAGTCTAAGCCTTGGGGGAACAGCCAGGTGACCTCGACTTCACCGACGCGGCTTCGCTGCACATCAAAGCCGGGCCAGGCAGTCCAGGCGAAATCAAGGGCATCGTGGAGTTCGGCTACCAGGTGCCGTCGCCCGTGCGCCGAGCGTTCCTCGAGTGAGCGGCCGCTGTGACCCACGCGAAACGCCTCGGGCACGTCGAGCTCGACGCGATAGTCGCCGAAATTGGCAGAGAACTCGCCATTTGGATGGAACGAAAAGTGTCGAAACTCTCCATTCGGGTCCAGTCGCGCGAGCTTGGGGTACCAACCCGATACGAGGTGAAAGTCTCGTTCGTAGCCCGTTCGCTCGACAATTTCCGGCAGATCAGTCTCAAACTCCACCAAGAGCGTTAGCGTCTCGCCGGGTTCAATCGGGCGCTGCAAAGGAACCCGTATGTCCGTCTCGTCCTCTGGATCCTCCGGCGAATGCTCGTCGGCGGTGGGCCAAAGGTCGCGACCGAGTTCATCTCTTCGCTCCAGCGAAAGCACTCGAATCGAGCCAGGCTCGCGCAGTTGATTCTGACTGCGGCTGACGCCCTGGCCCGTGGTGCTGGGGCGCAAGAAGCGGGTGCCCGGGTGAGCAAATGCGTTCATATAAAGATGGAACCAAAGTTCCGTTAGCTCTTTAGATGAGTTATTCGTGATAGAGATCTCACCGCGGGAAAAAATGCGGTGTTGTTGCGCGTCGAGCTGCGCGGATAGCGTGTAGTCGACCCGCGAAGGAGAGGGGCGAGTTGTCGTCGCTGCCATCGCTCGGCTGGGACACACAGCACCGACCGAGAGCGCGAGAAGTAGCGTGAGGGCGGGGTTCATGGACGCGCGTGCGAATCGGGGAGCGCGCGACTGATCTGAGGTGCGGGTCAATTGCCGACCGTGATAACACTCTTATCGATCAACTCACATAGGATGCGCATGGCCTCAAGCCGAGGCATGCCGGAGATGTCCAAGATTTCTTCCACAGTAGAGATGCCGTCGATCATAGACAGCAAGAAACCAGCGCGGTGGTCCAGCGTAAGCCAGCGTAGCTGGGCTGGCGCCATAACTAGACGCGGAGGTTCGTCTAAGTTGGGCAGCCGGCTACCGTACATGTCGAGCAACACCTCTTGGCATTTGCTCGCGACGTTTCGAGCCTCTTTGTGTTCTGGCTCGCGCGCCAGGATCATGTCAGCGACGTACAAGGCGCCGGAGAAATCACCCATGGCAAAGCGATCTTTCATCTCAGAAATCGGCGCGGCGTGCGCGGGGGGCGCACTGGCAAAGTTCGGAAACTCGAAGCTCTGGGCTGCATAGGAGCGCGGCGTGAGCGAACGGGGCGGGCGCAACGTGGCCTCGAGGGCTTGTCCATTCCAACCGCGCGACTCAGCCGGCGGCGGGGCATCGGCTAGCGCGATGCTGCGCGGGGACTCTTTCGGTAAGGACGGTGGGGCGGTAGGAAGCAGACTGGGTCGGCCCCTGCTTTCCTGCAGGAAAGGGTCGTGACGGTAGGCCGAGAGCGGCGGATCACCCGGGAAACGCCGGGGTCGATGCGTCTCGGCTTCGCGGTCTAAAATCGAAGTTGGGATCCCCTCGGGGATCACTTGGTCGCGGAAGAGCGTGTCGTGCACTTCGCCTGCCGCCGCCATCAGTCGGCGAGCAAACTCGTCCCCCGGCAATTCCGGGATCTCCGTCACTCGATCGACGGGCTCAATGTGCTCGGCCGCCGCGGATGAGTTCGGATAGACGACAGTCGGCGGTTCTTCGCCCCAACGATCTTCCAAATCGTCGAGCTCCTTCGGCAGGAGAGCGGGGCGGGGGGGCCTTGAACCTGTAGACATAGGGGGGAGTCATCACCTTCCGCCGACAACGCCGCGGAACATCTTCTCCGTGCGCTCGAGGCGCGCCGCATGGTCTAAAATGGCGTCGGGGTTTCGGCTGTCGACCGCCGAACGAGCCGCGGAGATGGCTCGCCGGCCCTTGTCCACCGCATCCCTTCCGAAATCGCCGCTCCCCATGGTGCGCTCCACCTCGGCCATCAGGGCATCGATACTGGAGATCAGGGTCTCGACGCGCTGTCTCGCGCCCTCGAAGGCATCGTCCGCCTTGCGCTCCAGCATAAACTCGCTTGCGTCGCTCGCCATGCGCCTGACTTCGTCTGACGTCAGTCCGCTCGAGGCCGTCACCTGAATCGACTGGGCTTGGCCAGTCTCTAGGTCTCGCGCATCGACGCTCACGATTCCATCTGTGTTGATTTCGAACGTGACGTCGATCTCAACCTGACCTTTGGAAGCACGCCGCAGACCGGTCAAGATGAACTCACCGAGCAACTCGTTATCTTCGGCCTTTTCACTATCGCCTTGCATGACGATGATCTTCACCGCGGTCTGGTTGTCGCGGCTCGTGGTGAAGGTCTTGCTCATGCTGGTGGGCACAGTGGTGTTTCGAGGGATGAGCTCCTCGAAATGGCTGCCGAAAGTCATGATGCCGAGCGCGTGCGGTGTAACGTCGAGCAGCAGCATCTCGCGCGTATCTTCGACCAAGGCTGCACCTTGAATGGCGGCTCCCATGGCGACCACTTCGTCGGGATGGACGCCGCGGTTCGGGGCGCGACGAAAATAGTCTTGCACGGCGCGCTGAATGGCGGGCATCCGCGTCATTCCGCCTACGAGGATGACCTCTTCGACCTCGGTGACGTCGAGCTGCGCGTCTTCCAGGGCCTGTTTCGAGATTTCGACGCAGCGTTCAATGAGGTCTTCCGTCAGCTCTTCGAGCTTTTGCCTTGTGAGCGTCACCTGGAGATGGAGAGCTTCGTTCGAGGCGGCGCTGATGATGAACGGCAGGTTGATTTCAGTCTCTTGGACGGCAGAGAGCTCGCACTTGGCTTTTTCTGACGCGTCTCGCAAGCGCTGCAGCGCCATACGGTCTTCGCGAAGATCGATGCCGTGGTCGCTGCGGAAAGCTTCGACGAGCCAGTCGATGATGCGGGCGTCAAAATCTTCTCCGCCAAGGAAGGTGTCGCCTGTGGTGGCGATAACTTTGAACACTCCTTGCCCGCCGATCTCGAGAATGGAGATGTCGAAGGTGCCGCCTCCGAGATCAAAGACGGCAACCGTGGCGTCAATGTCCTTCCCGAATCCGTAGGCTAGCGCAGCCGCCGTTGGCTCATTGATGATACGAATTACATCTAGGCCGGCGATGGCCCCCGCGTCTTTCGTGGCTTGCCGCTGATTGTCATTGAAATAGGCAGGCACCGTGATGACGGCCTTCTCGACGGGCTCGCCGAGGTACTCTTCGGCCACCATTTTCATCTCCTGTAAGATCATGGAGCTGACCTCAGGGATGCTATAGCTCTTGCTTCTGAGCTCGATGCGCACGTCGTCGTGGGGCCCTTCCACGATGCTGTAGCTCGTGGTCATCAAAGCATTCTTGACCTGCGGTGAGTCCCACTTGCGGCCGATCAAACGCTTGGCGGCGTAGACCGTATTCTCCGCGTTCGTGATGGCTTGCCGTTTCGCAATATGGCCAACGAGGCGTTTGCCTGCCTCCGTTACCGCGACGATGCTGGGTGTCGTCTTGTAGCCTCCGCGATTGGGAATCACGCTGGCGGTCTGCTGCTCTAAGATCGCAACACAAGAGTTCGTGGTGCCCAAATCGATGCCAATGACTCGCTCCATGAGTTCTTAGTCTTGCCTTCCTGTCACCACTTACGCCATCTGCATCATACGCCCGTAGTGTACAATTCGTAACCAGAAATGCGTCTCGGAAGCGGCGGTAAATTATAGCGATTTCCGTAACGACCCGCGCGCTTTTCCTTGATGGGAGTTCGGTAACGGCGCCGTAACGGGGGCGGGGCCAACTCGATGACCGGGCTCGCACGCTATCTCACCTCGGGCTCAGGACCGCCCGAGCTTGTTCGTGATGGTTCCGGAGCGCTGCGCGCTGCGCCTCCAGTATCTTTAAGCTAGGTGGCGCTTAACGAAGTTGCTTCAGGAGCGCTTGTGCCGCTTGATTCTGCGGATCGAGATCGATAGCTCGTTGGACTTCACCTTGTGCACTCGAGCGCATGCCGAGCCGTTCGTAGGCGCGAGCGAGGTCGAGTCGATACTCAATCTTCTTTCCGTTGGCTGTCACCGCACGTCGGGCCAGTTCAGCGATTTTCTTTGGATCTGACCCGTCCCGTGCGGCGCAAACGGCAGCTTCATGGAAGTACTTGGCTGCATCGTCGAGCTGTCCAGCGCTCTCTTTGCCTCGTCCAGCTCGCTCATAGGATCGCATGGCGCGATCATAAAAACCATCGCGCTGCTCATACTTGGCCTGGTCGGCGAACTTGTTGGCGAGTTCGCGATCCGCCGTGGCCGTGACAATTCCGAGCAGCTCTTTGACCTCGGGGCTTTCGGGAACGAGCCCTTGGGCTACACGTAACGCATTGATGGCCGAGCCCCAATTCTTCTCAGCTTGCGCGGTTTTCGCCATATCGACATACATCTGAGCTTGGGCATGGGTGTCGCTGTGGCGCTGATCGTAACGCGCCTTCATATCCTTGGCGACGCGCTCACGAAGCACATAAGGGTCAGCCGGGGCCTCGGTATTAGGATTGTCGTTGGGGGCCGGCGGGGTGCGGAGGCCGAGGCGACGAGCCAAGAGACGCCGCTGTAGATTCGGATCGAGCACAGCGGCCACCTCGGCGGTCGGCTTCGATTCTCTGGTGACGGGCTCACTGCTGGTGGGCTCGCTGCTGGTGGGCTCACTGCTGGTGGGCTCGCTGCTGGTGGGCTCACTGAGAATCGTGGGCTCGCTGAGAATCGTCGGGGGGTGGGCTAGCTTTGCGTCGAAGTAGGCACCTGCCTCCGGGGTTGTGGAGGGGAAGTTGCTGGGTGGCAGGGAGTCTCGGATACCGCGAGTTTCGCGGCGACTCGCCAGATAGACGTCGTATTCGGCGCGCATCTTGTTCCGGCTCAGCGTGTCATGAGCTTTGGTTAGCGCCGTCGAAATTCGTTCGAGCTTATTGCGGAAGGTACCTAGGTCTTTGCCGAAGTACTTGTCGACATGGTAGAGATTGATGAGCGAGAAGAATGCGTCTTTGACGCCGCGCTTCTCGGTGTCCTCGCTGATTCCGAGCAAATCGTAGTGGCTCAGGCGTAGCAGCTTGGCCTCGAGCTCGAGAATCTGCGCCTTGAATTCGATTTCCAGGTCGGCGGGTTCGTCGAGCAGCCGAACATCGTAGGTGGGCGCGGCCGCTCTTCTCCCATCCAGGGGGATCAGGGGTGAAAGCTGTAGTGGGCTCGAAGGGGAAGCCTCAGGTGAACTCTCACTTGGGCGCTCGGGCGATTGGGGAGCGGGAGGTAAGCTTTGTGCGTGCGACCGAACGGCGGAGACCCAGCCTTCGATCGCGTCGAGCTCGCATAGTCGGTCTAAGATCGCTCTCAGTTGGCCTTCTGGAAGGCCCGTCGTAAACACGAGTTGCGTGACTTCGGCTGTACCGTCGAGCTGACTCAGGACAAAGGCCTCCGATGGGCCGATGGGCAAACTACGCCAATTCAGGTTGGGTCTTTGTTTGGGGCGAAGGGGCGGAAGCGACATTTCAGCTCTTTGGAGGCGTCAGCCCTTGCGTCGCGCTCCAAGCGGGAGAATACCCCGGCAGCTTATCGAAAAATCTGGGAATTTTGAACCCTGAGGGGCGGCAACGCGCGAATTCTGTCTGGCGCTCGGCGCCCTAGTTGTGATTCAGCACGAGCGCTTTTATTTTCATGCCTGCCGTTCTCTCTCCGAATGGCCCGAAAGATCGGGCTACCCTAGTTTTGCTTGGGCTGTGCGTAGCCGATTTTCTGCTGATGGTGGCCTTGGACCATCGCGTGCCGCTGACCTTATGGGGGGGGAGTTTTGGCCCACTGGGCGGGACACCTTCGATTCGGACTTTCCTTGCCGTAGGTGGGATTTGGGACATGTGGCTCGAGCGAGAGCCTTGGCGCTACCTTTCGGCTGTCTTCGTCCACCTCGGCGTGGATCACCTGCTGTTCAACCTCGCGGCGCTATGGTCTTTGGGGCGCGTCATCGAGCAAAGGCTCGGCTCGGCCCGGCTCCTCTTAAGCTTCGTTCTCACCGGCATCGCGGGCTTTGTGGTGAGTAGATTCTACTATGGGCCAATTAGCCCACCGACCGCTGGCGCAAGCGGCGCCCTCTACGGGTTCATTGGCATCGAGCTCGGCCTGCTCGTGTCGCGGCGCGATCCGAGAGCGCGCAAGTTGTTCTTCGAGTGGCTCGCGTTCGCTATCGGTTTTGCGCTCCTATTCAGCGTCAACAATGCCGCCCACGCAGGAGGATGCGCTTCCGGAGCTGTGCTCGGCTACCTGTTTGAGAAGCGCCTTGTGAGAGTGAATCCAAAAATATTGTCTATTTTGGCAGGAATCGCGCTCTTCGCTTCCGTGCTCAGCGTCATACTAAGTTGGCTCTCTGTGAGTCACGCTTAGAACGCGTCCCCTAGCTGCCGCGACTTCGCGAACGTTCTCTCTCGAGCGGGTCAAGACCTACTCGGGCGCTCCGTCTCTTCCCCGGATGGATCCCTCCAACATGGGACCGCCGCCTTCTACGGCTAAGAATTCCCCGGTGATCCCTGTCAGTTTCCCCTCATCGTCTCGCAATAGCACTCCGCTTTGAGCCAGATCGAGCGTGAGAGTGGGAGAGTTTGAACCCATCGTTTTCCACAATTTTTCGAGGGAATCCGCGCAAAGTTCCGCGAAGCAACTCGGGCCACACTCAGGGTAGGCTTCTCCGAGGGGGAAAGCCAAAGATGCCTCGGCTGCCAGCTCGCTGCAGTTTGCGTTATGAGCCAAATGAGCGGCGACGCTCACATCGCTCTCACTTGCCTCCAGGTAGGCCAGCTCGCGCAACCAAGCGAGTGGCGCTAGGCGGAGCAGGGAACTTGAGACGAACCTACCGTCGAAGTCGACCGTAAACGACAGGGCCATGGGATTTTTGGCGAGGACGGTCTTGGCAGGTACCCCCGAACAGTTCACTGCGCCGAAGGAGATCGGATTGGCGTTGAAATCTAGGTGGCCCACTAACCCAGGCCGGCCAGGTAGGGTCGCAGCAAGCTCAGTGAGCTCGGTGGAGAAAATCTCAGCGAGTCCTCCGCGTTCTTCGAGATGGCTCTCCAAGAGCTCATTCAGCCCCGCCGCTTTGGTGGTGGCGGCAAAGGTACTGCGCTCGCTTTCGGGTACCAACTTCTTCATCGTGTCGAGTAGAACTTGAGCACTTTGCTGGCTAAATTCGGCCTCGACGAAGCTGTTCAACTTTTCCGTGAAGAGTTCGGACACGCTTTCAAGCGAAAGCTCCAGGTCAAGTCCACCTTGGATGTCGAACGGCAACGCTTCGAGGACGACGGTGACGGGCTTCACCTCGTCGCGATTCAGGCTGGGCAAGGTCGCGCAGCCGCGCGCTATGAGTCCTCCGCTGACGACAAGGGCGAGCGGGCCCCCCGCCGGCAGATCCGCGAGCAAGAGCGGAGCGGGGCCTGTCGTCTTGATCGAGCCAGGATTGACCTGGGTCCCGAGCGCTGCACACGTCTGCCCAGGGAACGCGCTGGCGTGCCACTCAGACACGGCGAAATCAGCGGCGTTCTCGAGCGTGATGACCACCGCTCCAAAACCAGACGCGCCGACTACCACCGCACGCTCAGCGCTCAGAGAATCGAGCTCGGTGTCATCCTCGGCAGCGTCGTCCTCGTTAGCGGCGACTTCGGTAGCGGCGCGGACTCGGAACATACCCGGAATGCTTGGGGCGAAGAGCGTGACGAAGGCGCGTCCATCCGCGTCAGTCACCACCGTCTCGTTCAATAAGTAGGCGGAGTTGACCGCGTCACCGACGATACCAAACCGAATGGATTGAGCTCGAGGTGGGGTCAGTCGAACGGCAAGGATCGCCGATTTTCCCGGATCGAGTTGGAGCGCACTGTTGGGCTCGAAAACGAGAGTTCTCGCAGGAATCGAACTTGAGCCCCCTCCCAGCCCTAGGGCGGGGGGCTGGTCGAATCCACAGCCGGAAGCCACGCCGAAGAGGGCGAGTGCGAGGGAGTAGTAGAGGCCGCAACGGAGCAAACGCATTAAGCTAGGTGCAGACTATAGCATTCGGCCGCCAAGGCGCGAACGTTGCCCGCGGCCCCCGGGCAAGGCTAGCTTGGGGGAAGAATGAGTATTGTTCCTCTCGAACCCCGCGTGCTCGTGGTCGACGACGAGCCCGGACTGCGCGGAACACTGGCCATCCTTTTGAAAAGGGCTGGCTACGACGCGACGCTTTGCGCTGGTTACCCCGAAGCGGTCGAAGCCATCCAGGGCGCCCCCAGGCCCTTCCCCGTAGTCCTCTCCGACCTGCTGATGCCCGGAGGTTCGGGTCTCGATGTCCTCACACAGGCCAAGGCGCGCTCTCCCTCGTCACAAGTGGTGCTCATGACGGCGCATTCTTCTGTCGAGAACGCACTCGATGCCATGCGCGCCGGGGCGTACGATTTCGTTACCAAACCATTCGACGCGGGTGAGTTGGTCGCCGTGCTCGGCAAGGCCCTCGAAAAATTTGGGCTCGTTTCCGAGAACGCCGCGCTCCGGGCGCGCTTTCAGCAAGGCCAAGCGGCTCCCGCTTTTGGGCGCAGCGCCGCCATGCGCAAGGTCCTCGATTTGGTGTCTCGTGTAGCTAATTCAAGGACCAGCGTGCTCATCACTGGCGAAAGCGGCACCGGTAAAGAGCGTATTGCCCAAGCTATCCATCGGGCCTCTGAGCGTCGCGATGGGCCTTTCCTGGTGATCAACTGCGGCGCGCTGCCAGAGAATCTGATGGAGAGCGAACTCTTCGGTCACGAGAAGGGCGCATTTACCGGTGCGACGGAGCGCACTTTGGGCCTGTTCCGCGAGGCCGAGGGCGGGACGTTATTCCTCGATGAGATCGGTGAACTGCCGCTGCCGCTGCAAGTCAAGCTGCTCCGTGTTCTTCAGGAGCGCAAGGTGCGTCCCGTGGGAGGCACGAAAGAAGTCGCCGTCGATGTGCGTATGCTTGCCGCGACCAACCGGCCTATTGAGGCTGATGTAGAAGCCGAGAAGTTTCGCCAAGATCTCTACTATCGTATCAACGTGTTCCGCATCGAGCTGCCGCCACTCCGCGAGCGGCGCGAAGATATTATTGAACTGGTTGACATATTCTGCACCCGTTTTGCGCGGGAGCTCGCCAAGGATGTTCGGGGCCCCACGCCCGACGCGATGCGAGCGCTCACGGCCTACGATTTTCCCGGGAACGTCCGCGAGCTCGAGAACATGATGGAGCGAGCCGTTACGCTTGCCGAGAGCCCGCATCTTGGCCTCGGCGATTTTCCCAAGGCCGTTGTCGGCCTGGCCAGTTCCGCGAGCCCAAAGCTGCTCGAGTTGCCTCCAGAAGGCTGCGACCTCGACTCGGTCATGTTTGAGGTCGAGCGCCGTCTCATCGTCGAGGCGCTCGAGCGGTCGGGAGGGGTTCGAACCCAGGCGGCGAAGCTTCTCCAAGTTTCGGTTCGTTCGCTTCGCTACCGCTTAGCCAAGCACTCGCTCGCTACCGCCGAAGACGACGACTCAGTGGACGCGGAGAGCTCATCCTGATTCCCCACTTGCGCCTACCCTCCGCCACAAGCGCGCCCTTTCTCGACCCACCTTCCGTGCTACACTTTTCTTGTATGGTCGCCCGACGGAAGTCCACTGCGCGCGGTTTCTCTCTGACCGAGCTCATGGTCGTCGTGGTGTTGATAGGTGTGCTCGCGATGCTCGCTTTCCCGAGTCTGCGCAAGCGGATCGAACAGGCTCGGGGTAGGCTCGGTACGATTGAGATGCGCGCGATCGCTGCTGCTCAAGAGCGATTCCGGGCCGAGAACCTTGTTTACTTGGACGTCTCCGCCTCGCTCACGGCATACTTTCCGGTCGCCGCTCCCACCACGGCTTTTCGCTTATTTCGCGATCCCGACCAACCCCTCTGGGAGGTGCTCGGCCCCACCATTACGGAAGCGACCCCCTACGTTTTTGCTACCAAGGCGGGCTTATCGGGTGAAACGCTCCCGGTCGACATCGACGCTGGCGCAGTCGCTGTGATGCCCACGCCAACTTTTCCAGCGAACGCGATTAGCAATCAGTGGTACGTCATACAGGGGGTGGGAGACCTCGATGGAGACGGCGTTCACCAGGTGATGTTCAGTTCGAGTTTTGACCCAACTCTTTACGTTGCCAACGAGGGCGAATGAGCCATTTTGATATTTCTCGAGCCAATTTAGCCTCGAATCAGTCCAAACCTTCGGCCTCGGTTCGCGGCTTCACTTTGATTGAGCTCATGATCGTCGTTGTCGTTATCGGCATTCTCTCTTCGCTCGCTATCGTCGGCTACCGACGCTACGTCAATGAGGCCAAAACGAGTGAGGCGCGAGAGTTCATCGCCTCGATCAAGGGCGGCCAAGAGGCCATTCTCGATGAGACGTTTCGTTACCTCAATGTCTCCTCCACCATCGATACCTTGTATCCATCGGCCACGCCCACCGGCATGGTGAAAACGATGTGGGGTAACAACGCTGGCTTCGCCGCGCTCGGCCTGCGGCCTTCGAGCCCGGTATATTTTGGTTATGCCACGACGGCGCGAGACGCTGGAGGCGGTGCTCTAGGCGAGGGCGCCAATGTCACGGGCTTTGGTACACTAGCGGCCGTCAACGAGCCCCAATATCTGGTCAAGGCGGTGTGCGACATCGATCCGGGGGGCAAGGTCACGGCCTATATTAGTTCGAGTCAGCAGGCAGACATTTACGGCGCGAACGTGGGAGAGTAGTCCTACCCGCAGTTTCCCGTGGCTTTTTCGGTTCTCCAGCTCTCCCTTGGCACGTCCCTGCTCGGCAGCGTGGTGGTCGTCACGGTGCCCGCGTTCGTGAGCGATTTCCGTGCCTCGCGGCTCGCCGAACCCCTCGACGGGCTACGCGATATCGCCACGCGCGCTACCGCCCTAGCCGCGCTTGCACCGCCCGAGCGAGCCTATCCCGCCCCGGCGCCGCTCACACCAAGTCGAATCGCTGGCGCCAGTCCGGTCGCAGATCCCGCCGGCACATGGGACCACCCTACCTGGCGTCTTTTGGATTTTAAGAAAGCGGGCGCGCATTCTTACGCGTTCCAGTTCGACAGCGAGCTTTCACCCGAGGGGGCGACCTTCTTGGCGTCGGCCTTCGGCGACCTCGACGCCGATGGCATGCTGTCGGAGTTCGCCGTGTGCGGAGAAGTTCGGAAAGGGCAAGAGCCAGTCATCTTTCCGGTTCAAATCTACCGCGAGGTTGAGTAGCCCATGTCCCGCTGGAGCGGTGGCCCGCTGCTGTGGCTGGCGCTTGGAGCGCTCACGATAGGCCTGACTAGGCCCAAACTCGTGCTCGCGCACAAGGCTCTCGGCGAAGCTGAGGAGGTCACGGCTTTAGCACGCCCCGAACAGCTTGATGTATTCAGTCTCGGGTATCGAGCGGCTCTAGCCGACTACCTATTCGCTACCACTTTGGTTCGGGCCGGTCACCACTTCAAGAGCAAGAGCAACTTCCTCGAGCTGCCCAATTATTTCGACGCCATCGTTCATCTCGATCCGTACTATCTGCATGTTTACCTGATCGCTGATTCGCTCCTGACCTTGAATACGGTCCTTCCTCCTCCCGAAAACTATCGGCGAGCGCGCACCATCATCGAACAGGGCCTCGAGCGTTTTCCGGCTGACCCGGAGCTTTGGCTCTCAGCGGCGCAGTTCATGCTCTATCTGGCTCCGCCTTGGCTCCCCGCCGGAGAAGACCCCAAGGAGTGGAAAGCCCGGGGTGCACGACTGATGCAACGAGCCTGTGAGCTCTCCCCCGAGGAGCCCCCGCCTGGTTGCATTTCATCGACGAAGACCCTGGCGGCCTTGGGGGAAGCCCAGGCAGGGGCAGATGCCCTCCAACGTATGCTGGCCCTCTCCGAAGATCCGGAATTTCGCGCTCAACTCGAGCAACGCTTGGCGAGCCTTTTGAGCGTGACCGAGCGGGCTCGGCTAGAAGAGCGCCTCGTCCAACTATCCCGACGACGCGCGCTCGATTTGCCGCTCGCGACGCGAGCCGAATACCAAATGGCCGGCCCCAAGTTCGCGGCCGAGCGCTGTTTGAGTGAGACCGACGCCCCCTGTCCGACGAGCTTTCGCGTCCGGCCTAACTCAGACAGCAGTCGTGGAGTTTCGAGCCCCTGAGATTTCAGGCCTCTGAGATTTCAAGCACGGCCTTGGTGCGGAAAATCCTCTCGGGAACCCCGGCCAAGCAGAGGAAGACGCTCACGCGGCGCGAGCCGCGCGAGCGTTGGCTTCACCTAGAATCGGGCCACAGCGACCGCAGTCTGACCCGGCGCCACGTTTACAGTCTGAGACTTGCGGCCGTGCTGCGGGTGGACGAACACGACTGTATGAGAACCCGCCTTGACCTTCACGCCGATCTTCGGCGTCTGTCCGAGAGGCCGACCGTCCAGAATCACGTTCGAAATAGGGCTCGAGTTAATATTGAGCGTGCCCTGTCCGGTGGCCGCGGCCGCGGCGGGAGCCTCGCGGGGTGCGGATGAATGAGACGTGGAAGACGAAGAGCTTGTCGCGCGCGAGCTAGGTTTCGACGAGCTGTCGCTCGAACTTGAGGACGATGAGCTTTCCTCTTCGAGCGCGATGGTGATGGTTCTTTCCGGCGCGTCGGGGGTGAACTCGATCTTCTTCTCGAAATCGGCGTAACCCGATTTCTTCGCGACGATTCGATAATCGCCGTCTGCCGGGATGTCGATGTTCTGCGGCAGATCGAGCTTATGCAATTTGGCCGGCTTCTTTCCGCCGTAGAGCAAAATTTCGGCACCTTCGGCGTTCTTGCCGAGCTCGACGCGCAGTTGGCCCTTCTCTAAGGTCAAAGCGGGTTCTACGGTTAGCATTGCGTTAGCGGTTACGCTGATCGTCCTTTTGAACGGTGCGAAATAGGGGCTACCGCTGATCTCGATATCGTGCCCGCCAGGTGATAGATCTGTGAGTTCTTGGGGCAAGGGGCCAATCTCTTTGCCATCCACGATTAACTTGAGGCCGGGCGCGGAGCCTTTGACGCTAATCCCGGTGCCCGCCGTACCGACGGCTAGCTCGATATTGACGGGCGTCTCTTCGCCGCTCTCGACCTTCACCAGGCGCGCTGCCATTTCGGCGAAGCCCGGCGCAGCAGCTCGAATCGCGTGATTTTTCGCCTCAACGTCGGTCACGAGGCAGGGCGACTCAGAGCACTTCAGTTCGTCCCCTACGAAAACGCTCACATTGTGGATAGCCTTACCCCCTGGCCCAGCCACAGAGATGGCGAGCGACCCCTTGCCCCCAGAAAACAGGGTAAAGGCACCCACCGTTACTAGCGCGAGGGCCGCCGCGGCGATCCACTTTGCCTTGCCGCTCGAAGAACTGGTCGGTCCTGGGTAGTGCGACTGGGGGCGAGCCTCAGTTTGGAAGCCAGCAGCGGGGCTTACTGGGCCTGTGCCGGGGAGGGTGTTACCTCCGGCATATCCGGACGATGAACTCGGGCCGGGCGAGAAGCTTGGTGGCGGGTTGGAGGCGGGGAGCGACGACCCGAATCCGGGTGGCGGCGACGAACCATAGTTCGTCGAACTTGCCATTGAGCCGGGACCCCCGAATCCGGGCGGTGGGGAAGAACCGGAAATGCCCGTTGATGAGTAGTTCAGTCCGCCTGGAGGTGGAACGGAAGGGGGCTTCAACGGGGGCGCCGAACTAACAACGCTGCCGGGCAGAGTCCTATTGAAACTGGGCGGAGGCACCGACGGCACAGACATCGGAGGCGCGGTCGCGACGATCACAGCGGGAGGCGCGATGGGGACCGGTGGCGCACCCTTCGTAGGCGAAGAAACGCCGCTGTCGGGGAATTGTGAACCACCGAGCAGTGCACGAGCCGCCGATTCGCCGCCTGCGCGATCGAATACGGTTGTTTTTTCATCTTCGTCGTCCCAGTCGCTGGGGTTCTTCGAAGCTTCGAGTCGGACCGGCAGGGCCGCGGCAGGAGGTGCCGAGCTAATTGGGCGAGTCGGCGGTGAAGGTGGGGCCGACGGAGCTGGCGGCGGAACGAGCGCCATAGAGGGGACCGACGCGGGTGGACCAGCCGGCGCGGGTGGAGGGAGTGGAGCCGCTCGCGAGGGCGGGGAAGGCAAAGCACCGGCCGAACTCGGAGTCGGCTTGGGGGGAGGCGGCGGCGCCATCGAACGTGATGGTGCTGGCGGTGGAATAGAGGACGCTGGCGGGGGGGCAGGAGCAGCTAAGGGAAAGCTCGCCGTCGGTGCCAGTGACTTGGGAGGGGGAGGTGGTGGTGGAGCCTTACTCTTGGAAGGCGGCGCCGGAGGCGAAGCCAGGCCGAGCAGCGTCTTGCTGCCACCAGGCCCTTTGGTGGGTGCACCACCGAGACCTTCGAACACATCCAGATCTGAACCGCTGCCGTTATCGCTCATTGGAAGGACTTCTCCCCACACACACACCTGAACTGGGTCGGCTTTCGGCGTCGGCTTTCGGCCCTACCCCCAGTTCACAGAGTCCGATTCAACTAGCTGAATCTACACCTAGTCGGACTCTCGAATTGAATTTTGACATCACTAGACTAGCGCCAATGGGGGCCGCATGGCGAGGGGGATTACGCTTCTTTCGTCGCTAGCGAAGTTCGAAACGGCTCAAAATTAGCGAGATTCTCGAAAATTTTCCCTCGGGCGCAGCCGTCAGGGCTGGGCACCCTTTTCGGGAGAGGTTTGGGGCCCGCCGCGTCCGTGCTAAAGCAAGGCTGCAAATGCCGGCTCATGGTCGGCGTGGGAACGAATGCGAATTTTCCGACGTCATTTATTGGTCTTGGGGCTGGTCCCGTGGTTCGGCGGGTGCCTCTCGCCAACTTTGCCCTTGCCGCCTCCGGCGCGCCCCGACATCTCGCCTCCTGATTCTTCTGGCATCACAACCGTGAGCGGTCGCGTTCCCGATGGCACCACGGCCATGATCGAGAACTTGGCCAACGGAAAGCTCAGCGGCACCGCCACTGGAGATACGGGGCTCTATACTCTTCGGCTACCGGCCGAAGTCGACGACCAGATAGCCGTCTATTATATGGAAGGGCTTGTGCGTAGCCAATCCATCGTCATTGTCGTTCCCGACTATGAACGAGGTGATGGCGGCGCGGGCGGCGCGCCTTGAGTTCCATCCGAACTTCCCGTGAACTCGAGTGAGTCGCTAGAGCTCGAACCCGTCACAGGGTCCGCAGCACTCGCCGCCCGTCAGAAGCCTTCACAATCAGGGGCCGACTGATGAGGGCGGGCGCTTCTCCAAAACCTGGAAATAAGCTCGCGCCTTCGTCCGATTCGAGCACGGTGCCGAGCAGGTCGTAGTCCGTCGCCTGGCTCACTCGGACTTTCACCATCGTACCCGGTTGGCATTCGCCACCCGACAAGAACACGACGCCATCGATTTCTGGGGCCTGGCCGGCATGCCTTCCCACGAGCACGAGCTCACTCTCTTCGCTCGTGCCTTCGACCAAGACGTCGAGTTCGCTGCCGACGAGTCGCTTGTTCTTCTTGTGGCTGATCTTGCGCTGCACACTCAAAATCTTCCGAGCTCGGCGATACGAGTCTCCGGCGCTGACTTTGTCCTCCAAAGAATAGGCGTGAGTGCTTTCTTCGTCTGAATAACGAAACACTCCTAATCGATCGAACTCAGCCCATTCGACGAAATCAAGCAAAGACTTGAAATCTTCGTCGGTCTCACCGGGGTGACCCACAATGAAAGCCGTGCGGAAGGTGAGCCCAGGAATATTGGCCTTCATGCGCTCGACCAATTTATAGAGGCGCTGCCCACCGTGGCCTCGGCGCATGCGGCGCAGCATGGAGTCTGCCGCGTGCTGGAGCGGCATATCTACGTAGGGCAAAAGGCTGGCATGGCCGCCGCCGTAGAGTTCGAACAGTTCATCGTCGAAGCTCTCGGGATAGAGGTAAAAGACGCGCAACCATTTGAGGTTCTTAACGTCTCCGAGGCGACGAAGGAGCTTAGCCAGCGTGCTGTCGTCGCTACGATCTCGGCCGAACGCGATGGTGTCCTGCGAGATCAGATTGATCTCGAGGATGCCTCGCGACACCAAGTTTTCTACTTCGCGCACGATGTCGTCGATACTGCGACTGCGCTGTTTGCCACGCATGCTCGGGATGGCGCAGAATGAGCAAGAACGATTGCAGCCCTCGGCTATCTTTACATACGCGCTCCGACCGCGTGTAGACAGCGTTCGAGGGTCTTCGGCGCTGATGACCCAATCGGCCGGATTGCCCACGAGCATGCGCGGCGCGGTTTCGGTCAAGACGCGGCTGAGCGAACGCATATCACTCGAGCCAAGGAAATGATCGACCTCAGGCAGGTCCTTCTCTAGGTCTCCCGAGTAGCGCTGGGATAGACACCCCGTCACGACCAGCTTTTGGCAACGGCCGCTCTGCTTGTTAGCGGCCATCTCTAAGATGGTGTCGATCGATTCGCGCTTCGCGGATTCGATGAAACCACAAGTGTTAACCACGATGACCTCAGCGTCAGAAGCGTCTGGAACGTGGCGATAACCCGCGATCTCAGCGCTGCCTAACATTACCTCGCTGTCCACCCGGTTTTTGGGGCAGCCGAGGGAGACGAAGTGGACCGTCTTTTCGCTCATGATAGCGTCCGAAGCATAGCTGGCTTCCGCCCGCGCGCTCGAACTTGATTTCGAGCAGCGCGGCTCGGTTAGGCTTCAGCCATCCATTTCTTGAATCGCTCAAACAAGTAGAGAGCGTCGTGGGGACCCGCCGCCGCTTCTGGGTGATATTGCACCGAAAACGCTCGCGCGTCTTCGGCGATGAGTCCTTCGCTCGAGCCGTCGTTCAGGTGCAGGTGACTGCTCTTGGCCTTGCCCTTCAGCGTCTCCACATCGACGACGAAGCCGTGATTTTGGGTCGTGATCTCGACGCGTCCCGTCGGCAAATCGAGCACAGGCTGATTGAGGCCGCGGTGCCCGAACTTGAGCTTCGAGGTGGAGGCTCCCAGCGCGCGCGCCAACAGTTGATGGCCGAGACAAATGCCAAAAATAGGCTTCTTTCCGAGCAACTCGCGAATGGTATCTGCCGCGTAACCGACGGCTGCCGGGTCTCCAGGGCCACTCGAGAGGAAGACGCCATCGGGATTCTCAGCCAGAATGGCTGCGGCGGAGGTAGAGGCGGGAACACAGAGAAGCTCCGCACCAGCCGAGACGAGGCAACGTAGTATGTTGCGCTTGGCGCCGAAGTCGACGGCGACGACCTTGAACTTCTCGTCGCTAGACACGAGCCGCTTGCCCATGACTTCGGGCGAGAATTCGCCGAGTGACTCACGAAACCAGTAGGGTTCTTTGGGGGTGACCCGTGCGACGAGGTCTAGCCCCTCCATACTCGGCGAAGAGCGCGCCAAATCGACGAGATCGTCTGGGTTGCCGGTACCGATGGCGCCATTTTGCGACCCCTTGTCGCGGAGGCGTCTCGTGAGGGCGCGGGTGTCGACGCCGCCGATGGCTACGACCCCTTTCTCTCGGAGATATTGCCCAAGTCCCAACTCGCTGCGGTAGTTCGATGCCACCGGGCTCGGATCGCGCACGATGAAACCAGCCACTTGCGGTTGGGCGTTCGTGCTCTCCGGATCCGCAGAATTGATGCCGGTATTGCCGATTTGCGGCGCCGTCATCGTCACCAATTGCCCAGCATATGAGGGATCGGTGAGCACCTCTTGGTACCCACTCATACCCGTGGTGAACACGACTTCACCGGTAGTTTGGCCATCGGCCCCGAAGCTTTGACCTTCGTAGACTGTGCCGTCGGCTAGGGCTAGAAATGCGCGCGTCAAGCGGTCTCTCCTTCTGCAATATCAAACACGATGGCGCCGCGAGCTAGGGTCATGAGGACCTTGGCTAGCAGCTCCTGTTTCAAGAACGGGGAGTTGCGACTCTTGGAATAGAGGGGACTCGCCTCCGGCACCCAGCGTGCGACGGGGTCAATCAGCGTCAACTCCGCTTTCTGTCCAATCCTTAGGCTCGGGGGCTCGATGCCGAGGATCTTGGCTGGGCTCTGGCTCATGGCCTCGACCAAGCGAGAAAGGGTGAGCCCGTTTTGCCCGACGAGGCCCGCGAGTAAGCCGAAGCAGAGCTCAAGGCCCATCATGCCGGGGCTGGCCTCGGAGAACTCGAGGTCTTTCTCCAGTCGCGAATGTGGCGCGTGGTCGGTGGCGATGGCATCGATTGTACCGTCTGCAAGCGCGCGCCGAAGTGCCTCGATGTCTTCGGCCTCGCGCAAAGGCGGATTGACGCGGCAGCCGGTATCATAACCGAGCACGCTTTCGTCTGTAAGCAGTAGATGATGAGGCGTGACCTCAGCCGTCACGGCTAAGCCGCGATTCTTGGCTTCGCCGATGATGCGAGCTGCCCCCAGCGTCGAGAGGTGCGCTGCGTGATACTTCGCGCCCACATATTCGGCCAAGAGCACGTCGCGCGCGATAATGATGTCTTCGGCGACCCTAGGCCAACCGCGCAGGCCTAGCCTCGCGCTCACGACGCCTTCGTGCATAGCGGCGCCGAGCGTCAGATTGTGGTCTTCGGCGTGCTGGATGACGGGCATGTCGAAGTTGCGCGCGTACTCAAGGGCTCGCCGCATGACAGCAGCGTTCATCACGCATACTCCGTCATCGCTCACGCCCACGGCACCTGCATCTTTGAGGTCGGCGAACTCCGTGATCTCCTCGCCCTTCATGCCCTTGGTGATGGCACCAATAGGATGTAGAGCGGGCCCGCCATGCGCTCGGGCCTTAGCCACCATCATCTCTGTGATGGCGCGCGAATCATTGACGGGTCGCGTATTGGCCATGACGGCCACATGCGCATAACCTCCGGCCGCGGCAGCGCTGAGCCCGGAACGGATGTCTTCCTTATATTCTTGGCCTGGTTCGCGCAGATGCGCGTGAAGGTCCACGAATGCCGGTACGAGCCAGCGGCCTTGCCCCTCCACCACGCGAGCAACGCTTGCGTTCGTCAAATCCGCGGCGGCATCGCGACCGACGCGTCGGATGATGCCCGCTTCGATCACGACATCTACGATTTCATCGAGACGGCTTTGCGGATCGATAGCCCTCACGCCTCGGAAAATCAGCAGATCGAGCGGGGAAGCGAGGGGAGTCAGGGCGGCCTTCGACATCGGCGGGCGCGGGCCCATAGCACGGGCATTCGAATCGCGTTAGGGGCCGAAGACCAGTTCCTGCGGTGGCGCCAGGATGCAGCGGGAGTTCGAACGTTCAAATTCGCAACGAGCCCCGACGACGCGCGCAGCGAGGAATCGTTCGCTCCGACCTTCCCCCAAGAATGGTTCTCGTTGGCTTGCTTGCTGTTAACGGGACTGGCGCGACGGTGGCGCTAGAACCGGGACGATCTGTGCGAAGAAGAGGACTCGAACCTCCACGCCCTTTCGGGCACTGGTACCTGAAACCAGCGCGTCTGCCATTCCGCCACCTTCGCAAGTGGGGCGCGACCTTTACCTTACCGAGATCGGGCCCGCAAGCCGAAGCCGATGCTCAACGTCAGCAATTTTGGTGCTCACCTGTCCGGCGGAGTCGCACTGCCGGCCCAAGTCGGAACGGAGGATCATACCTGCGGGCAATCGAGCATGGTCGCGAGTTCGTCAGCCTGCAGGGAGAGCCCCCTGAGCTCCCTCGGAGATCCACCGTGAATGGAACCAGATCCGTTAGCACTCGAGTACGACAGGCTTCGGCCCCCTTACGTAACAAAATCGAGAACTTTTGAAGACGGTTTGGGGGAAAGGTCGTTGCATTTTCCTTTCGAAACCACTAACTCGCCCCCCATCCCGAGGGGTGCGTTCAATCATCCAGCTCTGATGGCCACCTCTTGAGGGGTCTAGGGGACGAGCAAGCGGCAGCGAACTGAGTAGCTGGCACGATACCTGCTTAAGGGGTGCGAACCCGTCGACCAGATTAGAACACTGCGGTTGTTCGGAGGACATCAACATGAAGAAGACTCTCATTGGATTAACAACAGTTGCTTTCGCAATGTCGCTAGCTCTTAGCGGCTGTACCAGCAGCGATGGCGAAGACACCGGCGGCGAAGGCGGCGTGCCCACCACGGGCGGCAAGACCAGCACCGGCGGCAAGACCAGCACCGGCGGCAAGACCAGCACGGGCGGCAAGACCAGCACGGGCGGCATGACCAGCACCGGCGGCGACGGCGGAGCCGGCGGCGACGGCGGCGACGGCGGAGCCGGCGGCGAGGGCGGAGCTAACTAAGCTCCTCTCAAGAATCGTTATTTCCGCAATTAAAACGGGGGCTCAGATTAGTTTCTGGGCTCCCGTTTGCTTTTAGGACGCACGGCAGGGAACGCTCCCCTTGCTTCCAAGGAGCCTCCGTTGCCGTCCCCTCGCAAGCGAACTTTGCGTCGGGGATCGATGAAACGGAGACATCTAGGGGGCGAGTATGACAATTGTGTCACATTCCCCACGTCAGAACCGTGGTTTCCGATTGCTTCAACGTTTCTAACTTTTCAAAATGGGCATCTTTACTACATGCCGCATCCCAGGAACGCGTTGCACGACATTCATGTCGCAGCGTTGCCGTTAGGCGCGAAGAGTCGTTCACTTCGCTCTTTGAGCAGCGGTTCCTTCGGCCGCTGATGTTTCAGTGAGAGTGATATTGGGAGCGGTTTGTGGGGAGCGATTCGGTCTTCGAGCGAGGTCGATAGGTGCGTGCTTTCGCTCGCGTGACACGATGATCAGGGAGTCGAGCGATTAGCTTTCTTCCATTCCCAATGGACGCTGTACTTGGCTAAGCTCCGGGACGTGAACGTTACCGTTCAATTCGCCGGAGGGACCTTGCGCGTCTTGGGCGTCCAGCGCGGCCTCGACTTGCCGGGCCTTTGGGACGAGCGGGAGGGGTGTCTTCGCGTGCCGGCCTTTGAGTACGCCCCGCTGCTACGCCAAATTCGACGCTTGGGCTTGACCTGCGTCGACGAAGTCCGGGCCTACGAAGAACTGAATCTCTCGCTCCACGAGGCAAGAGCGGCTCGACCTTTCCAGACGGAGAGCGTCGCAGCGTGGCTCGAGAGCCAAGCGCGGGGTGTGATCGTGCTCCCGACAGGCTCGGGCAAGAGTTACGTGGCGCTCTTGGCGATGCTCGAAAAGCAACGCTCGACCTTGGTCGTCGCGCCGACGCTGGATCTAGTTCGCCAATGGCACCAGACGCTGTCGAGCCAATTTCGGGTGCCGATCGGCCTTCTGGGCGGAGGTGAACACGATGTGAAACCCATCACGGTCACCACCTACGACTCCGCGTATCTGCACATGGAGCGCTACGGCAATCGCTTTGGGCTCGTGGTATTTGATGAGTGCCATCATTTGCCAGGCGAGAGCTATGCCGAGGCCGCGCGCATGTGCATCGCTCCGTTTCGACTCGGGCTCACTGCGACCCTAGAGCGTGCGGATGGGCGAGAAGTAGAGCTTGAGAGTCTCTTGGGCAGGGTGGTGTATAGCCAGAATATCGTCGATCTGGCCGGGGCATACCTGGCGCCGTACGACACCGAGCGCTTGGTCGTGGAGCTCGATGAGCTGGAGCGGGCAAGTTACGAAGCGGCGAGGGCGACCTACATCAATTTTGTCCGGCAACAGAGCATTAACCTTGGCTCGCCGCGTGGCTTTACGGAGTTCATTCAGCGTGCAAGTCGCAGCGAAGCTGGGCAGAAGGCTCTTCGTGCCTATCGAGAGCAACGGGCACTAGCCTTTGCACCGGCCGCGAAGCTTCGCTCTCTCGGGGAGCTCTTATTCAAGCACCGTCGCGACAGGACCATCGTGTTTACAGAAGACAATCGCACGGCCTATCGCATTAGTCGTGAGTTTCTCGTGCCCATCATCACACACCAAACCAAGCTCAAGGAGCGGAGCGAGATACTGACCGGTTTCGAGGCCGGGCGGTACCATGCCCTGGTTACCTCGAAGGTGCTCAACGAGGGGGTCGACGTGCCCTCCGCGAACGTGGCCGTGGTGGTGAGTGGCAGCGGCTCGGTGATGGAGCATGTGCAACGTTTGGGCAGAATTTTGCGACAACAAGGCGAAAAGCGGGCCCGGCTCTACGAACTTGTCTCGGCTAAAACGAGTGAAACGAACACGAGCGAACGCCGCCGCGAACATGCAGCGTACCAGCGTCGTCATTCAACCGAGGGCCCTTAGATGCTCAGTCCAGACCAAATCCGCGTGCGCCGTCGCGCTGATCGTCTCTTTCTCCAGCCGCTCGAGGGCGCCGCTCGAACCCGTGCGCTGGAGCTCGCGAGCGATATCGTGGGCGTGCTCGAGACGAGCCTAGGCGCGAGTGAAGAAGACGTTCGCCAAGAGCTCAGCTTTTTGCCTCATGCCGCGAGCGAAGCCAAACTCGTCGCAGGCCTGATCAAGGTAGCGCTCGACGCATCTGACTTCGAGCTTGGTAGTGAGCTCGACGCAGCCTCCCTCAGGCAGAACGTCTTCTCTCGGGCCAGCGAGGTTCGCGCGTCGCTCGAGGATTCGGGGATTTTGTCGCGCGAGGCCATTTTTGCCGACGTTTCTCGGGAGCTCGAGCTTGAGCCCAGCGTGCTCGAAGCCGCGCTCTTTTCGGACCTGAAGGGCGCAGCCGAGCTGACCAAGCGACCCGACTTGAGCGGCCCAGCCCTTGTCGCCGCGTACGAGGTTGCCTCGCTGCAAGGTATCTTGTTGCGCGCGACCGAGCTGATCTTGGACATAGAGGGCATAGACAGCGTGCGGGTCCGGGCGTTTTTTCGGCAGCTCAAGTTTCGTGAACTGCTCTTTTCGCTCGAAGACCTAGAGCAAGGTGGCCATCGGGTGACAGTCAGCGGACCGCTGAGCGTATTCGGACCGAAGACGCGCTACGGGCTACGGCTGGCGCTGCTCATCCCTGCCATCGCTGCACTGGGAGTTGTGAAGTGCGCTGCGCTCTTGCGATGGGGAACGGAGAAACGCGCCTTGCGCTTCGAGTGGCTCTCGACGACGAATGAGTCAGGGAGTTCGGCTGGGATCGAACTCGCGCCTTTGCGCGCCGAGCTCGAGCAGCTCTCGCTATCGCCAGCGTTTATTGGCTCAGGTTGGGTGATGGCTCCAACCGAGCGACTCTTTTCGGTGCCAGGACTCGGGGTGTGCGTCCCCGACGTCGTGTGTCGCCGCGCAGGCTCGGCCGAGGTTTATTTGGAACTGCTCGGGTACTGGAGCCGAGACGCAGTCTTTCGTCGGGTCGAGTGGGCGCAGAAGCTGCCCGACTCTCGTTTCATTTTTTTGGTTCCGAGTCGGCTGCGCGTGAGTGAGGCTATCCTGCCCGAGCACATCGAGGCTCGGCTCCACATCTTCAAGGCGACGCCGAACGCGCGGCGGCTTGTGCAGGAGTTAGAGGCGCTCGGAGCTTGCGCGTGACGGACCCGCTAGGAGGCTGATAAGCTCAGGCTATGGGCTATTTTCGGGACGAACTCAAAGGCAGTGAGGCGCGTCTGTGGCGACTGATCGAGAAGCGGGCCCAGCCAGGCGCTGACGTCGCTACAATCGATCGGCAGATTTGGGACCTTTTTGGTGAAGAATGGGCCGTCGTGTTCACCGATTTGTCTGGCTTTTCGCGACGCGTGCAAGAGTTCGGCATTTTACATTTCTTGCAGGTCATTTCCGAACATCACAAGTTACTACTGCCAATCATCGAGGAGCACGATGGCTTGCTCGTGAAAACCGAAGGAGACAGCTTGTTGCTCCTGTTCCGGCGGCCTGAGCGAGCGCTGGTTTGCGTACAGCGCATGATGGATGCCTGCGCGGAGTACAATGTGGGTAGGGCCGCGGAGATTCAGATCCTACTTTGTGCAGGAATCGGTTTTGGCGAGGTCCTCAGGATCGGCGACTACGAGGTCTGGGGCCGAGAGGTGAACGCGGCGAGCAAGCTGGGCGAGGACACCGCTAAATCTGGTGAAATTTGGGTAACCGAGGCCGTGCGCCAAGCCCTTCAGGCCATGGCCGGCGTCGAGTTCGTGGATGCAGGGCATGCCTTCGAGGCTCATGAACGCGTCTATCGAACGGAACGTCGAAGCTGAGACCCATGCGGGCGCGCGGGCTGAACTGGGGCATGCCGCTCGCGAGTTGTATTTGTGGAAGCGACTGTTGAAGCCGGTTCCAAGGCTAAGGCCGGCGCGCACCGACGAGAGGGGGCGAGTTCTCTTCTCTCGCGAATTTTTCGCTCTGGGAATTTTCTAGACCTCAAGTACCCTCGGGCCCGCGTAACCAGACTGGCTTACAGGGAACTCTCGACTCAGACTAGCCGGAGCGCTTAACCGCCCAAGACCATGGCCTGGCCTTGGCGAAGATTTTGAGACAACAAGGAACATATGACGAAGAACTCACTCTCGGTTCGATTGATTTTCAGCTTAGGTATGGTCGCTTTTTCGAGTGCTTGCAGCAGCAGCAGTCCGCCGGTGCCGATCGGCTCGGGCGGAAGTGGCCCGGCCGGGGGTAACGTCGGAACCGGTGGTGGGGACCCGGGCGCGGGCGGCGCCCCAGCTAGCCCGAACAGCATCGCGCTGGGTGGCTCTTGGGCAGACACGACCGGTAACACGGTCGGGATTCAAGGCGCGTTCTACATTCTGGAGGATGCCGTAAAAGAGGGCGCCTTGATCGAGGGTGATGGCCTTGTCCACAGTGACTTCGACGATGCGGCCAATCCTACGCCCGGCGTAATCGACGCTAGCAAGTTCGACGACACCACCCCGGCGCCGTGCATTTCCGGCGTTGCGGCGCAGGTCAAAGCAGCCGATCCGGCGGCCGAGAAGCCCTATAGTGAGATTTGGGGCGGCGGTATTGGCATGAACCTGAATGAAGTGGGCGGCGAAGGCAGCACTCCCATGCCGTACGATGCGGTCGCCGCTGGCGTCGCTGGTTTCGAGTTCACCGTTTCTGGTGATGTGCAGGGCGCCACGGTTCGTTTCAAGGCCACGCAAGCCGGTTTGACGGACGATTTCTGTAAGACCATTTCTGTTGTGCCTGGCCAGACCGTCAAGGTGCTCCTGAATGAGCTCGAGCACTCCTGCTGGGAACCGGATGGCGTTTTGCTCGACACCACCAAGCTCGAGGCGATTCAGTGGCAGATCGTTACGAAAGACAGTACTGCGTACACCATCACAAACTTCTGTGTGAACAGCCTGGCCTGGGTTGCGCAGTAAGTAGCAGCATCAGTTTATGATGAAAATGTGAGTCGGCTTTGCGCTTGACTCTTGGGGTGGGGATGAGGCAGCTCTGGCGGTCTTATCCCCGCTCTGCATTTGGCGGCGCTCTGCATTTGGCGGCGCTCTGCATTTGGCGGCGCTCTGCATTTGGCGGCGCTCTGCATTTGGCGGCGCTCTGCATTTGGCGGCGC